>Ga0208112_100038_pt1 | contig 285945 bp, 263 predicted proteins | sample HotLakConsoUCCLE_FD_184736 | JGI IMG/M metagenome (GOLD analysis project Ga0208112, IMG submission 184736) | Hypersaline microbial mat communities from Hot Lake, Washington, USA - Hot Lake Consortium UCC-LE (SPAdes) (version 2) ... | reverse complement strand
CGGCACGCCGCGCGGCTTGTTCGGCAAGAGCGGCGCGATGATCGACCACTCCGCATCACTCAAATCAAATCGGGCCATGATCAAACTCCCTTCAAAGAGTTTGAATCACGACCCGGCTGATTTGGGAATCCCGTTTATGGGTACAGTACCTAGGCGCGCGGGCCCGACTCGCGCCAGATACAGCCCATGTCTTACGCCCGTCGCCGTTTCGCCACGTCCTGCGCCGCGCTTCTTCTGAGCGCCGCGGCCTCGCCTGCGTTCGCGGACGAGGTCCGAGACGTGCTCGTCCTGCCGGACGGCGCGGTGTTCATCGCGCTGGATGAGACGCCGCAATCACTGTCGACGCGCCTGGAGCCCGGCCGGCTGACGCTGGATTTTGCGGGCTGGGATGCGGAGCCCCGTTCTCTGGCGCCTTACGGCGACGAGGTCGTCTCCCGCCTTCTGGTCACCGCGCAGGGGATCGCTGTGGAGGGCGGATTCACGACCGCCACCGTGGCCCTTCATACCGGCGGCGTCATGATTCGCTTCGACACGGCGTCGCAGCCTTCCGGTCCCGAGTATAGCGTGGCGACCGCGGGCGCGGCCGCGCAAACCGATGGGGAGCTCTCCGCCCGGTCCGGCGCGGCGTCCCCGGCCGCACCCGAAGCGGCGCGTCGTCCGCCGGCCGACGGTTCGGACGGCGCGCAGAGCGCCGCCCGCTCATCAGCGGCGTCGCCGGATCCCGCCCCTGAACCCGAGAGCTCCGCCACCCCCGCCCGCCCGACGCCGGCTGACGAGCCCGGCTCCCGGGATGAATACGAAGACGCGCCTGAGGTGGATATGCAGCAGGCCCCGCCCGAAGCGGGGCCCTGCGACGCCCAGGCCGCCGCGCTCGCCGACGCGCCCTGGGACCTTGACCGCATCACCAGCCAGGCCGACTGCCTGGTCGAGGCCGGTGAAACACGTAACGCCACGGGGCTTTACGAGCGGGTCCTGGCGTTCCAGCCTGAACATTTCCAGGCCGCGCTTGGGCTCGCCCGGTTGCGCCAGCAGGCGGGCCGCTATGAGGATGCGGCGCAGCTGTACGAGACCGCCGCCGGTTCGGCGCTCACCGACGGGCAGGCGCTGGCGGCCCGCGCCGCGGCCCAACGGGCCCGGGAGGCGCGCGAAGATTAACGGGCTGCGCGATTCCGTTAACCCTTCGTTCCCGAAGCGTTCGGGAAAATTACTAATGATCTTCGAAGCTTGGCTTAACTCCCGATTAAACAACGCGGCGCATGCTGGCTGAATAATCGTCCCTTAACCATCCTGCCCCTCGACGGAGCCCGCGTCATGCCCCTCAATCTTTCCGCGCCCGAATCCACCGAGTTGAAGCCGCGCATCCTCGTCTTCGGGGTCGGCGGGGCCGGCGGCAATGCGGTCAACAACATGATCGACGCCTCGCTCGAGGGCGTGGACTTCGCCGTGGCGAACACCGACGCCCAGGCCCTGGCGCGCGCCAAGACCGACCGGCGCATCCAGATGGGCGCGGGCATCACCGAGGGGCTGGGCGCTGGGGCGCGCCCGGAAGTGGGCGAGCAGGCCGCCGAGGATTCTCTGGCCGAGATCACCGAGCAGCTGCAGGGCGCGCACATGGTGTTCATCACCGCCGGCATGGGCGGCGGCACGGGCACCGGCGCGGCGCCTGTGATCGCGCGGGCTGCGCGCGAGCAGAACATTCTCACCGTGGGCGTGATCACCAAGCCGTTCCACTTTGAAGGCACGCGCCGCATGCGCCTGGCCGAGGCGGGCATCGAGCGTCTGCAGGAGCATGTGGACACGCTCATCATCATCCCGAACCAGAACCTGTTCCGCATCGCCACCGAAAAGACCACTTTCGCCGAAGCGTTCGGCATGGCCGACCAGGTCCTGCATTCGGGCGTGCGCGGCATCACCGACCTGATGGTCATGCCGGGCCTGATCAATCTCGACTTCGCCGACGTGCGCACCGTGATGAACGAGATGGGCAAGGCGATGATGGGCACGGGCGAAGCCTCCGGCGACAAGCGCGCCGTGGAGGCCGCCCACAACGCCATCAACAATCCGCTGCTGGACGACGTGTCCATGAAGGGCGCCAAGGGCGTGCTCATCAACATCACCGGCGGCATGGACATGACGCTGTATGAAGTCGACGAGGCCGCCAACGAGATCCGCAACGAAGTCGATCCGGACGCCAACATCATCGTGGGCTCCACCTTCGATCCCGAGCTGGACGGCGTGATCCGCGTCTCGGTCGTCGCCACCGGAATCGACGCCGAAGAGTGCATGCACGCCAATCGCCGTTCGGAGCCCGTCGCCCAGGCCTGGAAGGCCCGCGAAACCCGGCCCCAGCGGCAGGCCGAGCCGCTCGTGCGCCGCGCGTCCGACGCGGTGGCGGTGAACGAAGCGCATCGCGGACACGGCCCGCAAGGTGTTCAGTCCGGCCATGCCGCCCCGGCGGAGATGCACGCCGCTGAGACGCACGCGCAGCCTGAAGCGCCGAGCGAAGCTCCGGCCGAGGCCTATCACGATCAAGGCGCGCAGCCCGCGCCGCAGAAGCCCGCCGTGGTGGAGACCCGCGAGCGTCTGGAACGCGAAATGAGCGCCCCGCGTGAACGCGCCGAGCACCCGCGCGCCCGGGAGGCGGAGGCCGAACAGCCGCGCCGCGGCCTGTCGCTTTTCGGCCGCCGTCCCAAGCCCGCTCCTGCGCCCAAGCGTGACCCGCTGAGCTCGCGGCCCGCCGAACCCGCCCCGCAGGCCGCCCGCGCCCCGGCGCCTCAGGCCCAGACCCGCAACGATCTGTTCGGCGAAGCCTATGACCAGGAGGATCTGGAGATCCCGACCTTCCTGCGTCGCCAGGCCAACTAGCGCCGTCTAACACGCGTCGATCATGAAGGCCCTGCGCCAACCGGCGCGGGGTCTTTCCTGATTCGGGACACCGGATCCTGGAACACGCGCGAAGCGCCCCTGTTTCAAAGCGTAACATCACGCAACAATCGTTTAATTGCTGCATGCGCGTATCCGCATAAGGTGCGAGGCGTAGAAGAGGGGGCGCCGCCCCGGCCGCAGTCGGCCAGGCGGTGCGCGATACGCCTCAGGCGGCATGAAAGACCGGTCAGATGTCTCATCGCACCACACTGGAGTCCGCCGCCGTCTGCGCCGGTATCGGCCTCCACTCCGGCGCCCGCGTGCGCATGGTCATGAAGCCGGCCCCGGTGGGCTCGGGCATCGTGTTCGAGCGCACCGATCTCGATCTCTCCGACCGGCGCGTGCCGGCGCGGCGCGAATATGTGCGCTCCACCGATCTGGGCACGACGCTGGTGAACGAGGCGGGCGCCTCCGTGGCCACCGTGGAGCATCTCATGGCGGCGCTGGCCGGGCTCGGCGTCGATGATCTTCTGCTGGAGCTGGACGGCCCGGAAGTGCCGGCGATGGACGGCAGCTCCGCGCCGTTCGTGGAGCTGATCCTGCACGCCGGCCTGAAGACGTCTCCGGCGCCGCGCCGCGGCATCCAGGTGCTCAAGCCGGTCGCCGTCGAGGACGGGGCGCGGCGCGCCATGTTCCTGCCCTCGGTGAAGCCGGCCATCGATGTCGAGATCGATTTCGAGGACGACGCCATCGGCCGCCAGCACTTCGCCTTTGAAGTGTCTCGCGAGGTGTTCGCCGAACTGGTCGCCCCGGCGCGCACGTTCGGCTTTCGCCGCGACCTCAACGCGCTGCTGAAGGCGGGCCTGGCCCGCGGCGGTTCCATGGAGAACGCCGTGGTGCTGGACGAGGGCAAGGTCGCCAATCCCGAAGGCCTGCGATTCGCCGACGAGTTCGTGCGCCACAAGGCGCTGGATGCGCTGGGCGACCTTTATCTCGCCGGAGCGCCGATTCTCGGGCTCTATCGCGCGGTGCGTCCCGGTCACGGCCTGAACGCCAAGGCGGTCTCGGCCCTGCTGTCTGACACGTCCGCCTGGCGCTGGACGACGATCCAGAACGACGTGGCCGTGGAGGAGCGCCTGGTCCGCTCCTGAACCTTCGCCCCCATAAGGGTTTTCGGGCGTTCTGAGAAGAACGCCGGTGCGCGCTGCCCCGGGGGCCTTGGCGGACCCCGCCGGTCACGCTTCGCCTGACAGCATGCTTTCGCCCGCGCCCCGCATCGGTTAAACCACTAGCGAACCGTAAACTCTCGTGCGCGAAGACCTCGTTGAGGCTGCAGGGCGCGACGGGATGCAAGAGGTCCTTGGTCCATGACGAACGCCGTCCGCGCTCTTTTCCTCACCACCGCCGCAGCGCTGACGCTCGCCGCGTGCGCCGGCGACCGCGAAACCGAACTCGCCTATGTGGAGACGCCGGTCGAGCGGCTCTACAATGAAGGCTTCGACGCGCTCGAGCGCCGCCGTTTCGACGAGGCCGCAGCCTATTTCGACGAGGTCGAGCGCCAGCATCCATTCTCCGAATGGGCGCGCCGGGCCATGCTCATGGCGGCCTTCGCCAATTACGAAGCGCGGCTTTACGACGAGGCGATCTCGGACGCGGAGCGTTTCCTCGCGCTGCACCCGGGCAGCTCCAGCGCGCCCTACGCCTATTACCTCATTGCGCTGAGCCATTACGAGCGCATCTACGATGTCGGCCGTGACCAGTCGACGACCCGCACCGCGCTGGACTCGCTGCAGCAGATCGTTCGCCGCTATCCCGACAGCCCCTACGCCTCCGACGCGCGTCTGAAGATCGACATGACGCGCGATCACCTTGCCGGCAAGGAGATGAGCGTCGGGCGCTGGTACATGCGCAACGGCTATTATCTCGCCGCGATCAACCGTTTCCGGACCGTGGTCAGCGACTATGAGACGACAAGCCATACGCCCGAGGCGCTCCACCGGCTGGTGGAGTCTTATGTGGCGTTGGGCGTTGACGAGGAGGCCAGCCAGGTCGCTTCGGTGCTGGGATACAATTTCCCCGGCTCGAACTGGTACGAGGACAGCTACGACCTGCTGACCGCCCGCGGCATCGCGATTCCCGGCGCCGAAGACCTCGAGCGCGATCCGTCGCTCCTGCGCCGGGCGCTCGACCGCATCTTCGGCTAGGGCGGACGCTATGGGGCGGGCGGCGTGCTGACATCGCTCACCATTCGCGACATCGTGCTCATCGACCGTCTCGATCTCGGCTTTGAAGGCGGCCTGTCCGCGCTCACCGGCGAGACCGGCGCCGGAAAGTCCATCCTTCTGGGCGCGCTGGGTCTGGCGTGCGGCGAGCGGGCCGAGCGCAGCCTGGTGCGCGCCGGCGCCGACCAGGCCATGGCGACGGCTGTTTTCGACATCGCCGCAGGCCATCCGGTCTATGGCGTGATCGACGAGGCGGGCCTGACGATCGAAGCCGGCGAGCCGGTGATCCTGCGCCGCACCCTGTCCGCCGACGGCCGCTCGCGCGCCCATGTGAACGACCAGCCCGCCAGCGTCGGACTCCTGGCGCGCCTTGGCGATCTGCTCGTGGAGATTCACGGCCAGCATGACGGGCGCGGCCTGCTGGATCCCAAGACCCATCGCGGCCTGCTGGACGCCTATGCGGGCGTCGCCGCCGAGCGCGCAGCCGTGGAGACCGCCTTCAAGGCGCTCGCCGCCGCGCGCACGCGTCTTGCCGAACTGACCGACACCCGCGACAAGGCCGCAAGCGAAGAGGCGTTCCTGCGCGACAGCGTGGAGGCGCTGGATGCGCTGGCGGCGAAGCCGGGCGAAGAGGCGGACCTCGCCGAGGAACGTAAATTCCTGCAGCACGCAGAATCGGCGCTGAGCGAGCTGCAGGAGGCCATGGACGCGGTCGCCGGCGGAGAAGGGCTCTCGGAGCGCCTGAACACCGCCTTGCGGGGCCTTGAACGGGTGCGCGGCGCGCTGGGGGAGACCGAGCCCGAGACCGGCGAGGCGGCGCTGTCCGGCGCCGGTGCGGCGCGCGCCGCCGTGGAGCGGGCGGCCGGCGCGCTTGACCGGGCCCTCATTGAATTCAAAGAGGCCGAAGACGCGCTCTCCGACGCCGCCCAACGCTTCGAGGTGGAGCCGGGGCGTCTTGATGCGGTGGAGGAGCGCCTGTTCGCCTTGCGCGCCGCGGCCCGCAAGCATGCCGTGGAGGTGGACGCGCTGGCCGGGCTGCGCGACCAGCTCGCCGAACGTCTGGACCTGATCGAGCACGCCGATGACCGGCTCAAAGAGGCCGACTCCGCGCTGAAGGCCGCGCAATCCGATTACGCCAAGGCCGCCGGCGCGCTGTCGAAGGCGCGCAAGGCGGCCGGAGACCGGCTCTCCGGCGCGGTGGAGGCTGAACTAGCACCCCTGAAAATGGACAAGGCGCGGTTTCGCGTCACCGTAGAGCCGGATGAGTCCCGGCCCGGGGCGAGGGGCTGGGATCACGTTGCGTTCGAGGTCTCCACCAATCCCGGCGCGCCGTTCGGTCCGCTGGACAAGATCGCGTCGGGCGGCGAGCTGTCCCGCTTCGCCCTGGCGCTGAAGGTCTGTCTGGTGGAGCAGGGCGGCGCGAAAACCATGGTGTTCGACGAGGTGGACCAGGGCGTCGGCGGCGCCGTCGCGGACGCGGTGGGCCACCGTCTCTCGCGCCTGGCCGAAACCGGGCAGGCCCTGGTGGTCACCCATTCTCCCCAGGTGGCTGCGCGGGCTCAGGCGCATTTTCGCATCGAGAAGGGTGACACCGGAGACGGCGTCCGTACCGCTGTTCGCCGGCTGAAGCCCGAGGAACGCCGTGAAGAGATCGCGCGTATGTTGTCCGGCGCGGAGGTCACCGACGCCGCCCGCGCCGCGGCCGATCAGCTGATGGCGAGCTAGAAAACCGTGAAACTGCGTGATGCGCGACCGGGCGACCTGGTTCCGCTGTATGAGTTGTGGCGGTTGGCGGTGCAGGCCAGCCCGGACATGCTCACCGAGGATCAGCGCCGCGAGCTGGCGCTCGCTTTCCGCGACCGGCATATGCCCGGCGCGACGATGGTTGTGGCCGTGGATCGCAAAGGCGTGGTGCGCGGCTGTGTCGGCTATGACTCCGATGGCGCCGCCGCGGTGATCGACAAGATCTGGGTTGATCCCGAGCATCAGGGCGAAGGCGCGGGCCGCGGCTTCGTAGACTGGCTGAAGGCGCGCCATGACCGGATCGAGGCGGTGGTCAATTCCGGCGCCCGCGATCTGCGCGGGTTCTATGGGGAGCTGGGCTTCAAGGAAAAGGCGCGCCGGGGCGGGCGAGACCGCGACGCCTACCCGGACGTAACGCTGGTGTGGGAGCGGCGGTCCGGATAGATCCGCTGGCCCGCTCGCAGGCCAGTTGAAAACCGGCGGCCCGGCTTGACCTCGCGCCCGTGGCGCTCTCTTTCTTCGGCGATCCCGACTCGTACAAAAGGCCCGCCCATGTCCGCCGCGCTGAAAGATACCGACCAGCTCTCGGAAGCCGAAGCAAAGGCCGAGCTGGAGCGTCTGGCGAAGGAAATCGTCCGGCATGACCGCGCCTATTACGAGCGCGACAAGCCGGCGATCTCCGATGCGGCCTATGATGCGCTTCGCCAGCGTAACGCCGCCATCGAGGAGCGGTTTCCTGGTCTGAAACGACCGGACAGCCCGTCCGATCGCGTCGGCGCCCGACCCTCCGACCAGTTCGCGGAAGTCCCCCACGCCGTGCCCATGCTGTCGCTGGGCAACGCCTTCACCGACGACGATGTGGCCGACTTCGTCGAGCGTATCAAACGCTTCTTGAACCTGCCCGAAACGCCGGTCTTCACCGCCGAGCCAAAGATCGACGGGCTGAGCGCGAACCTGCGCTACGAGAAGGGCGAGCTCGTCATCGGCGCCACGCGCGGCGACGGGCGCAGCGGCGAAAACGTCACCGCCAATCTTCGCACCCTCGCAGACATTCCCGACCGCCTGACCGGCGATGCGCCGGACGTTCTGGAGGTGAGGGGCGAGGTGTATATGAGCCACGCCGACTTCGCGGCGCTGAACGCGCGCCAGGAGGAGGCGGGCAAGCCGGCCTACAAGAACCCCAGAAACGCCGCGGCGGGATCGTTGCGCCAGATCGACCCGAGCATCACCGCCCGGCGGCCGCTGAAATTCTTCGCCTACGCCTGGGGCGAGCTGTCCGAGCCCCTGTCCGACACCCAGTATGACGCGGTGAAGCGCCTGGAAAGGCACGGCTTCGTCATCAACGAGCACATGGCCCGCTGCGAGGGGATCGAGGCGCTGCTCGCCCACTACCGGGCGCTTGAGCAGAAGCGCGCCGGGCTCGGCTACGATATCGACGGGGTCGTGTACAAGGTGGACCGGCTCGACTGGCAGGAGCGGCTGGGCTTCGTCTCCCGCGCGCCGCGCTGGGCCATCGCCCACAAATTCTCACCAGAAAAGGCCACGACCGTCCTCAAGGCCATCGAGATCCAGGTGGGGCGCACCGGCGCGCTGACCCCGGTGGCGAAGCTTGAACCGGTGACGGTGGGCGGCGTGGTGGTCTCCAACGCCACCCTCCACAATGAAGACGAGATCGCCCGCAAGGACGTGCGCGTGGGCGACACCGTGGTGGTCCAGCGCGCCGGCGACGTGATCCCGCAGATCGTCGAAGTGCTCAAGGACAAGCGGCCGGCGGACTCGCAACCGTTCGCTTACCCCACGACCTGTCCGTGCCCGCTAGCGACCCCGGCCGAGCGCGAGGTCAATCCGCGCACCGGCGAGGTCTCCGTGGTGCGCCGCTGCACCGGCGAGTTCGCCTGCCCCTATCAGCGCAAGGAGCACCTGAAGCATTTCGTCGGCCGCAAGGCGTTCGACATCGAGGGGCTGGGTGAAAAGCAGGTGATCGCCTTCTACGAGGAGGGCGCCGTGACGGAGCCCGCCGACATCTTCACCCTGGAGGCGCGCAATTCCGCCGGAGAGCTGGATCCGCCGCTGCAGACCCGCGAGGGCTGGGGCGAGAAGTCGGTGACGAATCTGCTCGGCTCCATCAACGAGCGCCGCACCATCGCGCTGTCCCGCTTCATCAACGCCATGGGCGTGCGCCATGTGGGCGAGGAGACCGCGCGGCTTCTGGCGCGCACCTATGGCTCGTGGGCGGAATTTCGCGCAGCCGCCGAAGCCGCCGCCGAGCCGGGCGAGGCGCGCGAGGCGATGCTGGGGATTGACGGGCTGGGCGACACCGCGGTGGACGCGCTGGGCCGGTTCTTCGCCGAAGACCACAACGCCGCCGCCCTCGACCGCCTGCTGGAGCACGTGACGGTGGAGGACGCCGAACAGGTCGCCGCGCAAAGCCCGGTCTCCGGCAAGACCGTGGTGTTCACTGGAAGCCTTGAAAAATTCACCCGCGACGAGGCCAAGGCGCGCGCCCAGTCCCTGGGCGCCAAGGTCTCCGGCTCGGTCTCGGGCAAGACCGACTATCTCGTCGCCGGGCCGGGGGCGGGGAGCAAGCTGAAGAAGGCCCAGGAGATGGGCGTGACGACGCTGACCGAAGACGAGTGGCTGGCGCTGATCTCACAGGACGCTCCGCCGTCCTGAGGGCCGCCGCGAATCTGCCCCGACCCCGTGACACCTGCGCCGACGCGGCCTAGCGTGCGGCCATGTCCCGTCTGATCGCCATCGACTTTGAGACCGCCAACGAGCAGCGGGCGAGCCCGTGCGCCGTGGGTCTGTCCTATATCGAGGACGGGCGTGTGGTGGAGACCGAGGCCTATCTGATCCGCCCGCCGGAGATGCGGTTTTCGCACTGGAACATCGCCATTCACGGCATCACGCCGGACGATGTCGCCGACGCGCCGGAGCTGCCCGAGCTGATGGAGGGGCTGGCGCCGAAGCTGAAGGGCGCCACCCTGATCGCCCACAACGCCAGCTTCGACATGAGCGTGCTGCGCCAGACCTACGCCTGGTACGCCATGGACTGCCTGGAGGCGGCGTATCTGTGCACGGTGAAGGGCGCCCAGAGCGCCTGGGCCCATATCGGCTCGGCCAAGTTGAACATTCTCTGCGAGCATTTCGGCATCGCCCTGAAGCACCACGACGCCGGCTCCGACGCCGAAGCCTGCGCCCGCCTTGCGATCCTGCTGGCCGACCACGCCGGCGAGCCGGACTTTCTCACCGCGGCGCCGAAGCTTGGCTTGTCGGTGGGGGCGCTAAAGCGCAACGGCTATGCACCCTGTTCCCTGCAACGGGCGAAACCGCGCCGCCGCGTCCTGGGCTGAAGGCGGGGGCGGCGCCTACTCCGCCGCCACCGCGTCGGGCTCTCCGGCCATCATTTTCGGCATCCAGCCTTCATGGGCTTCGCGCAGGGCGGAGAGGCTGACGGCGTGGGCGCCGTTGACGGAGAGGTCCTTGCCGCCGGCCAGTCCGGCGACCTGGATCGGCACGCTGGCGGATTTCGCCTCGGCGCGGATCTGCTCGGCGGCCGCGGGGGTGCAGGCGACCAGATAGCGCGCCTGATCCTCGCCGAAATACCAGGCGAAGGCGGGCAGGGCGCCGGTATGGGCGAACCGGATGCCGCAGTCGGAGGCCAGCGCCATTTCCGCCGCCGCGCCGGCGAGCCCGCCGTCGGAGAGGTCGTGGACCGCCTTCAGGCGCCCGGCGCGGATCTGCCCGCGCACGAAATCGCCGTTGCGCTTTTCCGCCGCCAGGTCCACCGGGGGCGGGGCGCCGTCCTCGCGGGACTCCACCAGGCGCAGATAGAGCGAGGCGCCGAGGGCGCCGGCGCTGTCGCCGATGACCAGCACCACGTCGCCCGCGGTCATGCCGCCATATCCGGCGCGGTGCGCGATGTCGGGGATGAGCCCCACCGCGCCCACGGCCGGGGTCGGCGGAATGGCGCGGCCTTCGGTCTCGTTATAGAGCGACACATTGCCTGACACGACGGGGAAGGAGAGGGCCTGGCACGCCTGCGCCATGCCCTCCACGCAGCCCACGAACTGGCCCATGATCTCGGGGCGTTCCGGATTGCCGAAATTCAGGCAGTCGGTGATCGCGATGGGGTCGGCGCCGGTGGCGGTGAGATTGCGCCAGGCCTCGGCCACGGCCTGCTTGCCGCCCTCGAACGGGTCGGCCAGGCAGTAGCGCGGCGTGCAATCGGTGGTGATCGCCAGCGCCTTGTCGGTCCCGTGAATGCGCACCACGGCGGCGTCGCTGGGGTCTTCGGAGCTGGCGGCCGTGTCGGCCATCACGTGGCGGTCGTACTGGCTCCAGATCCACTTCTTGCTGGCCATGTCCGGCGAGCCGACCAGTTGCAGGAGCACCGCGCCGAGATCGTCGGGCGCGCGCAGATCCTTCGCCTTGATGCTGGCGCGCGCTTCGGCCGGATAGCTCGGCCGGTCGTATTTCGGGGCGTTCTCGCCGATGGGATCCAGGGGAAGATCGCACACCACCTCGCCCTTGTGGCGCAGCACCAGGCGGCCGTGCTCGGCGGTCTGGCCGATGACGGCGACGTCGAGATCCCATTTTCTGAAGATCCGCTCGGCCACGTGCTCGCGGCCGGGCTTGACGATGATCAGCATGCGCTCCTGGCTTTCGGAGAGCATCATCTCGTAGGCGCTCATATTCTCTTCGCGCTGGGGCACGTGGTCGAGATCGAGCTCGATCCCGAGGCCGCCGCTTGAGGCCATCTCCACAGAAGAGGAGGTGAGGCCGGCCGCGCCCATGTCCTGGATGGAGCTGATGGCGTCTTCGGCCATGAGTTCGAGACACGCCTCGATCAGCTTCTTTTCGGTGAAGGGGTCGCCCACCTGCACCGTGGGGCGCTTCTCCTCGGAGCCTTCGCCGAACTCCGCCGACGCCATGGTGGCGCCGTGAATGCCGTCGCGGCCGGTCTTGGCGCCCACGTAAAGCACCGGGAAGCCGGGCTCGCGCGCGGCGGCGGTGAAAATCTTGTCGCTATCGGCCAGCCCCACCGCCATGGCGTTGACGAGGATGTTCTCGTTATAGCCCTTGTCGAAATTGGTCTCGCCGCCGACCGTCGGAACGCCGACGCAATTGCCGTAGCCGCCGATGCCCGCGGACACGCCGGAGACCAGCTGGCGGGTCTTGGGATGGCCGGGATCGCCAAAGCGCAGGGCGTTCATCAGCGCGATGGGGCGCGCGCCCATGGTGAACACGTCGCGCAAGATGCCGCCCACGCCGGTCGCCGCGCCCTGATAGGGCTCGATGAAGCTGGGGTGGTTGTGGCTTTCCATCTTGAACACGGCCGCCTGACCGTCGCCGATATCCACGACGCCCGCATTCTCGCCCGGCCCATAGATGACGCGCTCGCCGGTGGTCGGGAACTTCGCCAGGTGAAGCCGCGAGGATTTGTAGGAGCAGTGCTCCGACCACATCACCGAAAAGATGCCGAGCTCCACCAGGTTCGGCGCGCGGCCGAGCTCTTTCAGGATGATCTCGTATTCCTGGGCGGTGACGTGGTCGAGGACGATGGTCTCGTCGATCCCGTCGGCGTAGCGGCTTTGAGCGGGGTTGGTCATGCGTGGCTCCGGCGGCCGCCGCTGGGTGCGGCGTCAGGGACATAGGCGGTGACGAGCAGGCGCGCGGCGTCGGGCGCGCCCGGCTCGGGCGAAATCTGGGACAGGTCCGACGCCGCGGGCAAGGCGAGGCCCTCTTCGATCAGACCCTCGAGATGCAGCGCCAGGGCCTCCTGGGCGCCGAGCGCGGCTTCGTTGGCGCTGTCGCCGGCCGAAACGCAGCCCGGCAGATCGGGGAAGTAGACGCTGAAACCGGTGGCCGCGTCGCCTTCGAGTATGGCGGGGAAAGCATGCATGGCCATGGTCACCGCTCCGTCAGGTCTTAAACCTTCCCCAGAATGCTCTCGAACAGCTTCACCCCGTCGGTGCCGCCATGGGCGGGGTCCACGGCGCGTTCGGGGTGGGGCATCATGCCGAGGATATTGCCCGCCGCGTTGGTCACACCGGCGATGTCGCGGGCGGAGCCGTTGGGGTTCACGCCATAGCGGAACACCACCTGGCCTTCGCCCTCGATGCGGTCGAGCGTCTCGTCGTCGGCGAAGAAATTGCCGTCATGGTGAGCCACCGGGATCACCAGTTCCTGGCCGCTCTGGTAGGCGCTTGTGAAGGCGGTGTCGGCGCTCTCCACCTTCAGCTTCACCCGGTCGCAGACGAAGCGCAGGCCGGAATTCCTCATCAGCGTGCCGGGCAGGAGGCCCGTTTCGGTGAGGATCTGGAAGCCGTTGCAGACCCCGAGGATCGGCGTGCCGGCCTCGGCGCGCTTCACAAGGTCCGCCGTGATCGGCGAGCGCCCGGCGATGGCGCCGGAGCGCAGGTAATCGCCATAGGAAAAGCCCCCGGGGACCATGATGAAATCAAGGTCGTCGGGCAGGGCGGACTCCCCGTGCCAGATCATGGCCGGGGCGGTTCCGGTGACTCGCTCGATGGCCGTGGCCGCGTCGCGGTCGCAGTTCGAGCCGGGATAGACGATAACGGCGGTTTTCATGGGCTCGCTTTAGCAGGCGGCGCAGGGCTTGGCGAGATGGAAGCGGCGCGGATTTCGCAGCGCTGCGCGTCTGTGCTTCACGCCCCGTTTGCGCGCTGCTAGCGTTCACCCATGGCTCGTATCATCATTCAACGCGAAGACGGATGCCTTGGCGGCGGCGGTTGCCTGGGCGTGGTGGCGCTGGCCGGCTGGATCACCGCCGTGGTGCGCGACGCCATGATGCTGAAATGGGTCTGGCTGATCTTCGATCTCGTTCTGGCGCCGCTGGGCGCGATTCGCGGGATCCTGATGTGGTTCGGCCTCGCCTGAAGCGAGGTTTCTCCGTATCTACCTCGCGTCCGCCCGGTCGTGCGGCCCACAAGGGGCCGACGGGCGGTCGCCCCTGTGAACCGCGCAGGTTCGCCGTCCGCCAACAGGCTCCGGTCAGCAAGAACGACGTTTAACGCTTGCGCGCGAGACCCGAGAGGCCGGCGCGCTCCAGGAAGGCGTCCACATCGGTGGTGCGCGGACGCGCGCGCACGCCGGCGGCCTCGCCGCGGGCGAGGGAGCGCAGGCCGGTGCAGCCGGTCAGGCGCAGATGGTCGTCGTGATGAAACATGGGATGGGCCTTGCAGGGTTTGGGGCAGGGTAGCGGGTCGGGGCACGCCCGATATGCGCCCGCCCGCCGCCATGCGATAGCGCCGCTTCTGCAAGCCTGATCTGCGCCGCGCGCATGGAACGCCTGATCGATCTATGACGGCGGTCTAGCTGCCCGATTTGTGCTCCGGCTTGTCCTTGCGGGAGGTCTCGGCGAAGTCCTCCAGCTCGCTTTCGCTCATGCTGTCATACATCTCCTTTGACGCCCCCTGCAGGTTGGAGACCTTCTCCTCGCCGCGCTTGGCGGCGAGCGCTGCGCCGGCGGCTTTCTGCTGGGCTGCGGATTTGGCGGGCATGGCGGGGCTCCCGAGATTGCTTGTGGACAGAAGCAAAGCCGGGACGGACCCGCCGGTTCCCGCAGAGATGAAACGGCCCGCCGCGAGCCTGTCGCGGCGGGCCGTCTCCTATTGCGGGTCGCAGCGTCTACGCGCCCGGGATCGGGAAGCTGACGCTGGCGCCGGGGCCCAGCGGCAGGCCCAGGAACACCCACAGGATGGTCAGTGCGATGCCGCTGGCCATGAGCCAGAGCGAGTAGGGGACCATGGAGGCCGTCAGCGAGCCGATGCCGAATTCAGGCACCCAGCGCCGCGCGAAAACCAGGACCAGCGGGAAATACACCATCAACGGCGTGATGATGTTGGTGCCGCTGTCGCCCACCCGGTAGGCGGCCGTGGCCATTTCCGGGCTGACGCCGAGCAGCATCAGCATGGGCACCAGGACCGGCGCCATGAGCGCCCATTTCGCGCTGGCCGAGCCGACGAACAGGTTCAGAACGCCGGAGAACAGCACGATCAGTCCCAGCACCAGCGGCAGCGGCAGGCCGGAGCTTTCGATGGCGTTCGCCCCGTTCACCGCGAAGATCAGACCCAGCTGGGACTGGTTGAACATTTCCACGAAATAGGCGGCGAAGAAGGCCAGCACGAGATAATAGCCCATGTCCTTCATGGCGCCGGCCATCATGTCGACGATGTCGCGATGGCTCTTGATGGTGCCCGCCGCCTGGCCGTAGGCGACCCCGGCGAAGATGAAGAGCAGCATGAAGCCCGCCACCAGCGACGAGAACATCGGCACCAGGGCGACGGCGATATTGGCTTCCGGATCGTCCAGGGCCGCCTCGTTGAACAGGGGCGCGTTGGGAACGCCGTTCTCCATGGGATACATGGAGAGATTGCCGAAGCTGACCAGATGAACGAGGTCGACGGTGAGGATCACCCAGATCGCGACGATGGCCAGCGAGGCGAGGCCGGCGCGCGCCAGACCCTTTTTCTGGCCCGGCGTCAGATCGGCGTTCGGGTCCTCGTCAGCGCTCGTGCCCTTGCCCCCGGCCACGGCGCCGCCGGTCCACGGGCCCAGGCGCGGCTCGACGATCTTGTCGGTCACGAACCAGATCACCGGCAGGAAGACGAAGGTCATCACCGCGATGAAGTACCAGTTGCCGGCGATGTTCATGGTCCACGGCACGCCGAGATTGGCGGCCTCCACCGAGGCTTCGGTGATGCCGAACAAAAGCGCGTCGAGCTGACCGGGCAGGAGGTTGGCGGAGAATCCGCCCGACACCCCGGCGAAGGCCGCCGTGATGCCGGCGATGGGGTGGCGTCCGGCGGCGGCGAAGATCACCGCGGCCAGCGGGATCAGCACGACATAGGCCGCGTCGGCCGCCAGATTGCCCATCATCGCCGCCAGCGCCACGGCCGGGGTGAGCAGGCGGTTGGGCACGTCGCGCACCATGGCCCGCATGGCGGTTCCGAACAGGCCCGCGCGTTCGGCGACGCCGGCGCCCAGCATCACCACCAGCACATAGCCCAGCGGGTGGAAGCTGGTGAAGATCTCCGGCATTTCCACGAGCAGGTAGGAGATGACGTCCGGCGACAGGGCCGAGATCGCCTCGACCATGGACGGCGACCCGTCCGGGTTGGTTTGCGTCGGGTGTTCGACCGACAGCCCGATGAACGCGGTCAGGACCGAAACGACCACCATCACGATGATCAGGTAGAAGAAGATGAAGGCCGGGTCGGGCAGCTTGTTGCCGGCTCTCTCGATCAGCCCCAGAATCCCCTTCTGATGCTCCACCGCGCCGTCGTCCTTGCCGTCGCTCATGATTTACCCCTCGCACGAAGCGCGGCGCGGCCAGCGCGCGGCGCGTTATGGTTCTTATGGACGAAAGGATTACCCCGCCCCGCACGCCGGGAAAACCCGTCCGCGCCATGGTTTTCACGTCCCTGTGCTGAAAGCGGCGCCGCAGCGTCATATATGGAGCCGCCATGGAACGTTTCGCCCGCCTTCTCGACAGTCTGTCCCTGACGCCGCAGCGCAACGCCAAGCTCCGGATTCTGGAGGAGCATTTTCGCGAGACGCCGGATCCCGAACGCGGCCTGGCGCTGGCTGCGATCACGGGATCGCTGGCGTTTCGCGGCGCCAAGGCGGGCGCGATCCGGGCCATCGCCGCCGAGCGGGTCGATCCGGTCCTGTTTGCAATGAGTTACGACTATGTCGGCGATCTGGCCGAGACCACGGCGCTGATCTGGCCGCAACGCCGCGGTGCGAACCGCGCGCCGGACCTGTCCGAGGTGATCGAGAGCCTTTCGGATGCGACCCGCGCCGAAGCGCCTGTTTTAATTGAGACATGGCTGGATGCGCTGGACGCCGACGGGCGCTGGGCCTTGTTGAAGCTGGTGACCGGGGGCTTGCGGGTCGGGGTGTCGGCGCGCATGGCCAAGATGGCGCTGGCGCGGTTCGGCGATGTGGAAATCACCGAGATCGAGGAGCTCTGGCACGGGCTCGCCCCGCCCTATGAAGACCTCTTCGCCTGGTTGGAGGGAAAGGCGCAAAAGCCTGTCAGCGCAGCGAAATCTCCGTTCCGGCCGGTGATGCTCGCCACTGCTGTGGAGGCGGCGGATCTCGCGAAACTCGATCCGGCTGAGTATGCTGCGGAATGGAAATGGGACGGAATCCGGGTCCAGGCGGTCAGCGAAGGCGGCGTGCGGCGGCTGTACACAAGAACCGGAGACGATATTTCCCATACTTTTCCGGATGTTGTGGCGGCGCTGACGTTTGAGGGGGCGATCGACGGTGAGCTTCTGATCCGCGACGGGGAGGGCGGGGTGGCGCCGTTTTCCGAGCTGCAGCAGCGGCTTAACCGCAAATCCGTGTCGAAGAAGATGATGGAGCAGCGCCCCGCCTTCATCCGCGCCTACGATGTTCTGGTCGTGGGAAACGAGGATTTGCGGCGCAAGCCGTTCATCGAGCGCCGCGCCCGGCTGGAGGCCCTGGTCGCCGATGCGCCCGACCGGCTGGACGTCTCCGAACTGGTGAAAATCGAGAGCTGGGAACAGATTGAGGCCCTGCGCGCCGACCCGCCCCACGCCCACGCCGAGGGCGTGATGCTCAAACGACGCGACAGCGCCTACGTGCCCGGCCGGCCGAAAGGGCCCTGGTTCAAGTGGAAGCGCGATCCCTTCCTGGTGGACGCCGTGCTCATGTACGCCCAGCGCGGTCACGGCAAGCGGTCCAGCTTCTATTCCGACTACACGTTCGGGGTTTGGACGACGGGCGAGGACGGCGACGTGCTGGCGCCGGTGGGGAAGGCCTATTTCGGCTTCACCGACGCGGAGCTCAAACGAATCGACAAATTCGTCCGCGACAACACCTATGAGCGCTTCGGTCCGGTGCGCTCGGTGACGGCGAACAAGGAGGTCGGCCTGGTTCTGGAGATCGCGTTCGAGGGGCTGCAGCGTTCGCCGCGTCACAAGTCCGGGCTCGCCATGCGGTTTCCGCGGGTGCACCGCCTCAGGTGGGACAAGCCCGCCGCGCAGGCCGACCGGCTGGAAACGCTGCAGGCCTTGCTCGAAGATCATTTCGACGCGCGGGGCGCGCGTGGTAAGGAACGCGGATCGGTTCAACCGCACCCAAGGGGCTGACATGACGCCAGGACTGCTCGCCGCCGCCGCCGCGGCGCCCGCCTTCTCTGTGGAGACCATCACCGGATATCTGATGACCGTGGGGGTGCAGGCCCTCATCAATGTGACCATGGCCGCCGTGATCCTTGTGGTCGGCTTCATGATCGCCGGCGCGGTGGGCCGCTGGGTCAGAAAGCTTGCCGAAAAGAACCCGCGCATGGACGCGACGCTGTGCGTCTTCCTGTCCTCTGTGGCGCGCTGGGGCATCATCGCGGTGGTCCTGATCGCGGTCCTGACGCGGTTCGGGGTGGAGACCACCAGCCTGGTCGCCGCGCTGGGCGCCATGACGCTGGCTGTGGGCCTGGCGCTGCAGGGCACGTTCGGCAATGTCGCGGCGGGCGTGATGATCGTGTTCTTCCGCCCCTATTCCATCGGCCAGTATGTGGAGGTCGCCGGCGTCGCCGGCACGGTGCGCGACATCACCTTGTTCTACACCGAGCTGAACACCCCCGATAACGTCCAGATCATCATTCCCAACGGCCAGGCCTGGGACAACGTGATCACCAACTATTCCGCCTACCCCGAGCGCCGCTGCGATTTCGTGTTCTCGGCCAGCTATGACGACGAGATCGACAAGGTGCAGACCGTCCTGCGCGAGCTCTTCGAGGCCGACACGCGCGTCCTCAAGGACCCGGCGGTGTTCGTGGAGGTGAAGGCCCATAACGCGTCCAGCGTCGACTATGTTGTCCGCGCCTGGTGCGCGGCGAGCGACTACTGGGCGCTGCATTTCGACATGAACAAGCGGGTCAAGCTCGCGTTCGACGAGCACGCCATCGAGATCCCGTATCCGCATCAGGTCGAGATTCACAAGGACGCCAAATAGGCGGTGCGCGCGTTCAAGGGCCGGGCTTCGCGCCCGCCCTCTTGGCGCCCCATTCGCCGCACAAGGTCCCCTCCATGAGCGATGCGAACAACACCAACCCCAAGCGGTCCGGCATCATCGGACGCATCACCGACGTGCGGTTCTCCGACCTGGTGATCCTGTTCTTCCTGTGCGTGCTGGTGGGCCTGGTCCTGGCCTTCTTCAACGTCGATCCGGCCGATCTGTGGGTGGATTTCTTCGCCACGGTGGGCGAGGCGTGGAACAGCTTCTTCGGCGGACTTGGCGAGCTTCTCGGCAACGCCCTGAAATACTTCTTCCTCGGCGCCGTGGTGATCGTGCCGATCTGGCTGGTCTGGCACGTCCTGCGCGCGGTGTTGCGCCGCTAGCGGGCTGCGAGGCTTCACAGGGCGCTAACCATCTCTCCCGGTTTCGCGGGCGCGGGCCGTTTTGCGCGTGTAGCCTGTTCCCCGTGAAAATGGGGGAGCCTGGGGATGGTCGCGGACATCTCGATTGTAGACCGATACGGCCGTGAGGCGGCGCGCCCCTGGCGCAAACGCACGGTTATCGTCTGCGATCCGGTTCGCTTCAGCCGCCGGCTCACCGTTGAAATCCTGCGCAACGCCGGCGCCGCCAGCGTCACCGCGGCCGAGAGCCCCGAAGCGGCGCGCTGGTTCATCAAGCAGGCGCGCGATCCGGTCCTGCTGGCCGACTGGCGTGAGGGCGACTCGGAGACTCCCGGCTGCGGGCCCGAGCTGGTGCGCCAGGTGCGCCGTGAAGGCGCCCGCATGCGCACGCCCAGCCTTGTGATCACGTCGCGGCGCAGCTTCATCGATGTCGAGCAGGTGCGCGACGCCGGCGCCGACGCGCTGGCCCTTCGCCCGGTGTCTCCGGCGGGCCTTGCCGAGCGTCTCACCGAAATCACCGAGCGGCCGCGCGGCTTTGTCACTACGGCGCGGTTTTCCGGCCCCGACCGGCGGGCGGCGCGTCCCTTGCGCGGCGATTTCAAGCGCGACCATGACGTCACCGAGGGCCGCGTGAGCGCCGCCGGCGCCGCGCTGAACCAGGCCCGGTCCATCATCTTTGAAAGCCTGCGCCGCAATGATCCGCTCTCGGCGCGCGTGGGCCGCTCGCTGGAGCGCTTCCTGGAAGGCCGCGTGGGCGTGGACGCCCAGGCGCGCGAGATCATCAGCCTCCACCGCGGCGCCCTGGCCCAGCTCAGCGATCTGCGCCGCGAGGCGCTGGAGATGCGCCTGGACGTGGTGGCGGGCCTGGAGCGCATCGTTTCGCGCCGCGCAACCGCCTAGGCCTCTGGAAACATCGCCGCGACGCGCCTACAACGCGCACCCATGAGCGATGATCTTCAAGCCCGCCTGGATCAGCTTGCGCCCTTGCTGGTGGCCGGCAGTCCCCACGCCGTGGATCTCGGCTTCACGCTGGAGTCGATTCGTCCCGGCGAGGCGGTGATGCGTGCGGCCTACCGCGAAGACCTGGTGGGTGATCCCGAAACCGGGGTGATGCATGGCGGAGTCGTCACCGCGCTGCTCGATCATGCGTCGGGAACGGCGGCCTTCGCCGGGCTCGGCGGCGACAAGGCGACCGCGACTCTGGACCTGCGCCTCGACTATATGCGGCCGGCGACGCCGGGGCGCGACGTCATCGCCGAGGCCCGCACGATCAAGGTCTCCGGCCTGATCGCCTTCGTCAGCGCCGTCGCCCATAACGGAGACCGCGACGATCCCATCGCCACCGCCCACGCGGCCTTCATGGTCACCCGGGTGAGCCAGGAAGCGGCCCGGCGCGCCCGTGCCGAGATCGAGGACGGCGTGACGCCGATCTCGCAAGCGCCGAAGGCGGGAGGGGAGTCGTGAGCGAGCGTCTGTCCTTGCTGCTGTGCAGCCCGTACGTGAAGCGTCTGGGCGTCATATTCGACGAGCATGGTGACGAACTCACCGGCATTCTGCCCTATGCCGAGCAGCTGGTCGGAAATCCGCTGATCCCGGCGCTGCATGGGGGCGCGATCGGGGCCTTCATGGAGATCACGGCGTCCGCCGGGCTGCTTGCGGCCGGCGAGCTGGCCTCGCTGCCCAAGCCCATCGACGTGGCCGTGGACTATCTGCGGCCCGCCCGGCCGAGCGACGTATATGCGCGCGCCGCCATAACCCGGCAGGGCTCCCGCGTCGCAAACGTGCGTGTCGAGGCCTGGCAGGAAAGGCGTTCGGCGCCCGTTGCAACCCTTCATGGACACTTCCTGATCAAGCCCGCCGGCTGAGCGCGCGCCGCGTGGTCAAGCCTTGATTAACGCTTGGCCGTCAGCATGGGGCCGAGCGCTCATTTTCAATCCGGATTTTCTGATGTCGCAGGGCAGTTTCGAACGGGTGCGGGTCCTCATCCTCGAGGACAACGCCCACATGTCGACCATTCTGCGCACGATCCTTCAGGGCTTCGGCGTGCGCTCGGTTGTGGAGACGCGAGACGCGGCCGACGCGTTCGAGATCATGCGCAGCGCCAATCCCGATCTCGCATTGGTGGACTACATGCTGGGCGATGTGGACGGGCTGGAGTTCACCCGCCTGATCCGCACCGCGTCGGACAGCCCGAACAAGTATCTGCCCATCATCATGGTCTCCGGTCACACCGACCGGTCCAGGATCATGGAGGCGATCAACGCCGGGGTGAACGAGTATCTGGCCAAGCCCGTGCGCCCGGTGGATCTGTATAACCGCCTGCTCTCCCTGATCGAGCGGCCGCGCCGGTTCGTGAAGGCGCCCGCCTATTTCGGGCCCGACCGGCGCCGGCGCCAAGACGCCCGGTATTCCGGCCCGTGGCGGCGCTCCACCGACACCGAAGACAAGGACGACGGCGTCGATTTCGGCTGAGGCGGCGCCGAGGCGATCAGGCTGATGCGGTCGCCAATGACCGTGCCAGAAGCTGCACTCGGTCCACGCTGCGCTGCGCTTCGCCAGACCCGGACGCCCGACTTGTTCGTTAGGCCCGCATGGATCGAATGACGACCAGGTTCGACACCGGCGACGCCGGAGAGACCGGCCGGCGCCGCGGCAAGATGGGCCGGGCGAAGGATCGCCTGGACGAGGCGTCGCGCGGGCGCTGGGCGCTGCCCTTCCTGTTTCTCGGCTCGGTGCTGGAATCCACCGTGTTTCCCTGGCCGGTCGAGTTTCCCATGATCGCCTACATGCTGCGCGGCAAGCGGGCGACGGTGGAGGCGGTGACGATCTGCGTGCTCGGCTCGGTGGTGGGCAGCGCGCTGTTCTATTTCGCCGGACGGGCCGCGTTCGAGGCGGTCGAAGGCTTCGTCATGGCGCGCCCGGACCTTGAGTCCAGCCTGCGCACCGCCCAAGCCTGGATCGAGGAGTGGGGTCCGCTCGCCGTCGGGTTCGCCACGCTGGCGCCGATCCCGGTGCAGATGGCGAGCCTGGCCGCGGGCCTGTCGGAAATGGCGGTCTGGTCTTTCCTGCTCGCCGTGGCGGCAGGCCGCGCGATCCGCTACTGGGCGATCGGGATTCTGATCCTTTTCTTCGGCGAGCGGATCGTCGCCTGGTGGGAGAACCAGCCCAAAGCCCGCAAGAGCTGGGGGCTGGCGATCGCTACGGTGATCTTCCTCGCCCTTCTGGCGTGGGGCGGGATCTCCCTCTTCACGCCGGGGTGAGGGCGCAAGTCCCGCGTTTCTGCGCGCGCTTTAGAAGCGGGACAGCCGGTTCTGCGGTTCAAGGCCCATCAGGGCGAAGAGGTGAGCGAGCAGCAGGATGAACAGCGCGCCGGCGAGAATGGCCAGCAATGTCCAGGGCGCCATGCGAGGACGCAGCGGATCGGACGGACGCGCGCCGCGCCGGGCGGCGAAAACGAAGAACGCTGCGGTCGCCGCCATGGCGAGCAGTGTGATTGGAAGGGACATCGGGGGCCTCGCGTCGAGCCGTGGAGACCCCGTGCCGGGTCTTGACCCAGACATAGGGCCGCACCCCGAGTTCGTGCAAGGCGCGCAGAGCTGCGGGGACCTGCAACAGCCAGTAAGCGGGCATCGTGACCAGGTCGGTCGGCCGCGCCGCGACCCCGGCGCGGCGCGCGGCGGCCAGGGCGCAGGCCATGGCGGCCCCATGGGCGCCGAGCCCGGCGCACAGCGCCGCCAGGGCGAGGGCGGAGCCGACCCCGGTCGGCGCGGTGAGCGCGGTGACGGCCATGAGACACAGGCCGGCCGGATAACCCAGCGCACAGACCATGTTCGCTAGCAGGCTGAGCTGCAGCCCCGCCAGAGCCCGCAAGCCGGCCGCCTGCGCCAGCCCGCGCGGATCGCGCATCTGAACCAGCCAGGTGACGGCGTGGCCTTTCAGCCAGCGGCTGCGCTGTCCGGTCCAGGCCGTGACGGTTTCGGGCGCCTCTTCGGCGGTGCCGGGCTCGATCAGCCCGGCCCGCCAGCCATGCCGGGCGAGCCGGAAACCCAGATCGGCGTCCTCGGTGACATTGAACGGATCCCAGCCGCCGCAGGCGTCGAGCGCGTCGCGGCGGAAGACATTGCTGGTGCCGCCAAGGGGCAAGGGCAGGCCGAGCCTGTGGTAGGCCGGCAGAACGCCGTGAAACTGGGCGGCGTACTCCAGGGCGAACTGCCGGGTGAGCCAGCACCGGTCGGCGTTGTACCAGCCCAGCGGCGCCTGCACGACGCCCAGACCGGGGTCGGCCGCGAAGGCCTGAGCTGCGGCCAGAAGCTGGTCCGGGCGCGGTGCGTCCTCGGCGTCATAAACCGCCACCAGCGCGCCTTTCGCCACCTGCAAGGCGTAGTTCAGCGCCCGCGGCTTGGTCCGGGGACCTGCGGGCGGGACCACGAGCACACGCGTGCGAATCGGGGCCCGGCGCGCCGCGGCGCGTGCGGCGGCGAGGGTCTCGGCGTCGCCGTGTTCGAGGGCGAGGAGGACCTCAAGGCGATCGCGCGGATAATCGAGCCGCGCCAGATGGGTCATGAGGCCTGCCACGACGGCCTCTTCCCGATAGAGCGCGACGATGATGCTGACGGGCGGCAAGTCCCTCTGCGCCAGGCGGCGCCGCGGCGACCAGCGAGGCGCTTGCACGCCCAGGAGCCGCACGGCGCAGAGCGCGCAGACGAACACGGTGAGCGTGCTCAGGCCGGCCAGTCCGACCCGGTCCGGCGCCAGGAGCGTCAGGCCGGCCATGAACACCAGCAGCGGCCCCCAGAGCCGCACCGGCAGGAACAGCGCGCGGCCGGCGCTGGCGCCGGGATGGTCGGTGAGCAGCGAAAAGGCGGCCGCTTGCGCGCACGGCGCGCCCCGCCGTGCGCCGGCGGGCCCAGATCCGGCGGGCCCAGATTCGGCGGGCCCAGATCCGACGGCCCCAGATCCGACGTCTGTGGAGATCGCCATGCCCCGCCTCCCGTTAAGGGAAACTTAAGCAAATATTCTCCTGAAAGGCGACTCAATTGTGGACAGCTTCGCCGGGGGCTCGTTTCAGGCCTTGACCGGTCAGGTCCGCGCGGTCGCCTCCGACGCGAAGGCTCAGGCCTTGGGGTCGAACAGATGGGTGCGGCGGGAGGCGGTGAGGCGGTCTCCCGCAGCGGCGATCTCGAAGGCGGCGAACATGCTGGTCGGCCAGCCCTGGGGCAGGCCTTTCGTGTTCCGGGCCGACACGGCCAAAGCGTGGGCGAAGCTGCCGACGCCGGGATTATGGCCGACCAGGACGATGGATGTCGCGCCCTCGGACAGGGCGGTCAGGACCGCGCGCTCCAGCATGCCGGTGGAGGCGTGATACAGCGCCATGGGATCTGTGACCTTCGGCTCGCCGATGAAGGGCGCGACCTGCCTGTAGGTCTCGCGTGTCCGCCGGGCCGGGCTGACCAGCGCGTAGTCCGCGGTGAAGCCGGCGGCCGTCATCGCCTCGCCGGCGCGCGCCGCATCGGCGCGGCCCCGCTCGGTCAGGCCGCGCTCGAAATCGTCCTCGGCTTCGAGCCGGTCGACGGCTTTGGCGTGGCGCATCACGATCAGGCTGGGCATGGCGGGCCTTTCAGAGGCTGGCGGGCGTGCGGGCGTGAGACCGGTCACGGTCGGCTGAGCGGCGCGCGCGCGGGGTTGCACACCGGGCGTTCGAGGTCCAAGTAAAGCGGCGTTCGACGTCCCCCGCAAACCCTATAAGGGAGTTTTATCATGGCGCTTCTGCTTGGCGACCTCGCCCCCGACTTCGAGGCTGAGACCACCGACGGCAAGATCAAGTTCCACGACTGGATCGGCGACGACTGGGTGATCTTCTTCTCCCACCCGGCCGACTACACCCCGGTCTGCACCACCGAGCTCGGCTACACCGCGAAGCTCCATGACGAGTTCAAGAAGCGCGGCGCCAAGGCGATCGCCCTTTCGGTGGACCCGATCGCGGACCATCACAGCTGGATCAAGGACATCGAAGAGACCCAGAACGTCACGATGAACTTCCCGATCATCGCCGACGAGGACCGGTCCGTCTCCGCGCTGTACTACATGATCCACCCCAACGCCGACCCGAAGGTCACCGTGCGCGCGGTCTACATCATCGACCCGAACAAGAAGATCCGCGCCACCTTCACCTATCCGCCCAGCGCGGGCCGGAACTTCAACGAAGTCCTGCGCCTGCTGGATTCCCTGCAGCTCACCGACGGCTACAAGGTGGCCACGCCGGTGAACTGGGAGGACGGAGAGGACGTGATCGTCGTGCCGAGCCTGTCGGACGCCGACGCCGACAAGCTCTTCCCCAAGGGCTACAAGAAGATCAAGCCGTATCTGCGCACCACGCCGCAGCCGAACAAGTAGGCCTGACCTGATCTGACGAACGCGGCCGGTCCCACGCGGGGCCGGCCGTTTTCGTTTGCAGGGTTTGCGTGCGCCGCGGTGTGGTTAAACTGCGCTCCGAAAAAGCGAAAACAGACCGGAGACAGCCCATGGCCGAAACCATCAAACTCGACATCTCCGACGGGATCGGCCTCATCACCCTGAACCGGCCCGACGCCATGAACGCCTTCACGACGGTGATGGGCGAGGAGATCCGCGCTGCGTTCGACGCCACCGACGCCGATGCGTCGGTGAAGGCGGTGGTGGTCACGGGCGCCGGCCGGGCGTTCTGCGCCGGAGCAGATCTGAGCCTGGGGGCGGAGACCTTCAATGCGGTGGCCAGCGCCCACGCCGACGGCGCGCTTGTGGACACCGATCCGCAATGGCGCGATTTCGGCGGGCTTTTGAACCTGCGCATCTTCGACAGCGAAAAGCCGGTGGTGGCCGCGATCAATGGCGCGGCGGTGGGCATCGGCGCCACCATGATCCTGCCCATGGACGCACGCATCGCCCTGAAGGGGGCGAAGTTCGCCTATCCGTTCACCAAGCGCGGCATCGCCTGGGACGGCTGCGCCAGCTGGTTCCTGCCCCGCATCGTCGGGGTGGAGACGGCGCTGGACTGGGGCCTGTCCGGGCGGACCTTCCTGGCCGAGGAAGCGCTGGAGAAGGGGCTGGTGTCCGAGCTCTGCGACACGCCGGCGGCCGTGCTGGAGCGCGCGCTGGAGCGGGCGCATGCGCTGACCAGCAACGCCGCGCCGGTCTCGGTGGCGATGAACCGCCGGCTGCTCTGGCGCATGCTGGGCGCCAGCCATCCCATGGAGGCGCACCGGCTGGAGAGCCGGGCGATCCTGCATCGCGGCATGAGCGGCGACGCCATGGAGGGCGTCACCAGCTTTCTGGAGAAGCGCGCCCCGGCGTTTCCCGGCGCCGTACCGGCCGACCTTCCGCCCGGCTGGCCGTTCGACAACGATCCTGACTACTGAGTCCCGAGGCGCCTTCCGCCTCGACTTGAGCGCGCCCCGGGCCTAGCTGGACGGGCGTTGTCATTCCTTTTCGAGATTTTCCGTGCGCCATTCCTCTCCCGATCCGAAACGGCCCGTCATCACCACGGTGGAGCTCATCGCTATGGTGGGCGGACTGATGGCGCTGAACGCGGTGTCCATCGACATCTTCCTGCCGGCGCTCGGCGAGATCGGGGAGGCGCTCGGTGCACCGGGCAATGACCGCCAGCTGGTGATCACCGCCTATGTCTTCGGCTTCGGCATCGCGCAGCTGTTCTTCGGCCCGCTCACCGACGCGCTGGGCCGGCGCAACGTCCTTCTGTGCGCTCTGGCGGCCTATCTGGTCTCCACCGTGATCTGCGTCATGGCGCCCACCATGGGCTTGATGATCGCCGCGCGGGCCCTGCAGGGCGTGGCGGCGGCCGCGACGCGTGTGATCGCCGTGGCTGTGGTGCGCGACCTGGTCTCGGGCCGGCGCATGGCGGAGATCATGAGCTTTGCGATGACCGTTTTCATGGTGGCGCCCATCCTGGCGCCGGGGATCGGGCAGGCGGTGTTGAGCTTCGGCGACTGGCGCGCCATTTTCGCGATCCTGTTCGTGCTGGCCGCGTCGCTTGCGGTCTGGATGTTCGTGCGCTTGCCCGAAACCCTGCCGGTCCAGAACCGGATCGGTTTCACTCCGGCTTCGGCGGCCCGCAACTATCTGGCGGCGGCGGGAAACCGTCAGAGCGCCGGTTATATCGCCGCCGCCGCGTTCATCTTCGGCGCGCTGTTTGCGTTCATCGCCACGTCCGAACAGATCCTCGCGGAGCTCTACGGGCTGGAGGCGTGGTTTGCGGTGGCCTTCGGGGCCATGGCGCTGGGCCTGGCTGCGGCGAACATCGTCAATGCGCGCATTGTCGGGCGTCTGGGCATGCGGCGCATCTCGCACGCCGCCCTGGTGGCGTTTGTGGCGATCAACGCCGTACATTTGGTGATCGCGCTCGCCGGCCAGCCGCCTTTCTGGGTGTATTTCTCTCTTCTGGGGCTGGCGATGATGCTGTTCGCCATGATGGGCTCGAACTTCTCCGCACTGGTCATGGAGCCTGCGGGCAAGCGGGCGGGAACCGCCGCAGCGCTCTACGGCGCGGTGACGAGCATGTCGGGCGCGGTGCTCGGCTCGATCATCGGCCAGCTTTACGACGGCACCGTGGTTCCGGTGATCGCAGGCTTCCTGGCCATGGGCGCGGCGTCTTTCGCCCTGGTGATCTGGACGGAGAAGGGGCGCCTGTTCGGGGTGAACGAGGCCCCGGTGGACGATCTCGCACCGGCTCCGGCGCCCGACGGCAGCTAGCTCACGATCCGGTTCGCGCGTTCAAGGACCGGCCGCGGACGTCTCGATTGTGCTCTAGAATTCGTCGACGCTGAGGCTGCCCTCGGCGATGGCGCCGTCCAGACGCCAGCCCGCGCCGTCGTCCTGGGCGAGCAGGTCGCACAGCCAGGGCAGCAGGATCTTCAGGTCCGGCTCCAGCGTGAAAGGCGGGTTGACCACCACAACGCCGGCGCCGGCGAGCTTGCCCTCCACATCGAGATCGCGAACCCAGAGATCGGCGCGCAGGATCTTCTCCGGTTCGAAGCCCTGATCCTCCATCAGCCATTCGGCGAAGCCGACGTCGAAGCGTTCGGCCGCCCACAGATCCTTCAGCGGCCGCCAGAAGATATACGTGCCCAGCGGCCATTTCTTCAGGGCGCGCAGCGCCGCTTCCGCCATGTGGGCCATCTCGTCGCGATGCTCGTAGGGCGGATCGACCAGCACCAGGCCGCGCGTCTCGCGCGGCGGCAGGAGGCCGGACAGAGCCTTGTAGCCGTCGCGCGCCTCCACCTTCACCCGTGCGTCGCGGGCGTAGCGGGCGTCCAGCGTGCGCGCATCCGCCGGGTGCAGCTCGCACAGCGTCATCCGGTCGGTGTCGCGCATCAGCCGCGCGGCGAGTTCGGGCGAGCCGGGGTAGGTGGTGAGCTCCGGTCCCGGGTTCATCGCCTTCACGGTGTCCAGCAGCGGGGCGAGAATGCGGGCGATCTCGCCGTCCGGCGCGGCGTTCAGCAGCCGGGCGATCCCGTCCGTCCATTCCGGGCTGCGCCGCGCCTCGTCGCCGGCGAGATCATAGGCGCCGATCCCGGCATGGGTGTCGATATAGCGGAACGGCTTGGGCTTTTTCTTCAAGTGCTCCAGGCACAGCGCGAGGACCGCGTGTTTCAGGAGATCTGCGAAATTGCCGGCGTGGAAAGCGTGTCTGTAGTTCATGGGCGGCACATGTAACGCCGCAGCGGCCGTCCGCCTAGAGGCGGAAGCGGCGTCAAGCCGACCCGAGCGGGGAACAATCGGCGTGCATGCGCGTAATTCCTGCCTTACCCAAAAACGTGGAAGGATCTTCATGGCGAGCGGCCCCGTATCGCGCGCGAAAGCGGACGCTGAAAAGGAAAGCACGGACCCGAAGGAGACCAGTACGGTCGAGGGCTGGCGGGCCGAACAGGCCGTGAGCGACCGGGTGCGCCCGGCCGCTCTGATGGTGTTCGAGACCGTACGCCGCGAGGGCGCCGAGGAAATGACGCGGCCCTCCGCCTCGCTGTTCTGGTCGGGAATCGCGGCCGGTTTCGCGCTGTCGTTCTCGCTGGCGGTCTCCGGCATGCTCACCGCGATCCTGGAGCCGGGACCGGCGCGCGACCTGATCCGGCCGTTGGGCTATGTCAGCGGATTCCTGATCGTCGTGTTCGGGCGTCTGCAATTGTTCACCGAGAACACGATCGCGGCGATCCTGCCCATCGCTGCGAACTTCACCCGCTCCAACTTCTACCGGATGGGGCGGCTCTACATCATCGTCTTTTCCGCCAATCTCATCGGCGCCGTCCTGTCGGCCTGCGTCATGACTTTTACGCCGGTCCTGAAGCCCGATCACTTCGCCGGCGTGCTGGAAGTCTCCCGCCACGCCATGGAGCCGGGCTTCCTGGAGACGCTGGCGCTCGGCGTGCCCGCCGGCTTCCTGGTGGCGGCGATGGTGTGGATGCTGCCCGCCTCCAAGGGCGGGGAATTCTTCATCGTGGTGAGCATCATCTACCTGCTCGGTCTTGGCGAATTCGCCCACGTCATCGTCGGCTCGGTGGAGGTGGGCGTGATGGTGCTGGCCGCCGAGATGAGCATTGTGGAGGGCGTGGTCGGCTTCATCCTGCCGGCCCTGATCGGCAACATGATCGGCGGCACCGTGCTGTTCGCCCTGCTGGCCTACGCCCAGATCCGCGACGAGACCCGGCAGGCGCGCGGCCGCCAGGCCGAAAGCAACCAGGTTTGAGGCCGGTTGCGGTTTTCCCCTGAAGCGCGATATTGCGGCGAAGGGATCGCGTTTCAGGGGAGGCGCATGGGGCAGGACATCACCCGGCGCGCCGTGCTTAGCGGGGCTCCGCTCTGGCTGGCGGGCTGCGCCGGTGCGTCCTACGCGTCGGGCCGGGCGCCGCCGCCGGGGCGCATCCTGATCATGCCGGTCCATGTGACGCTGGGCGAGCGCAGGCTCGGCGGGTCGTTCCGCCTGCGCCGGGACTGGAGCGAGGCGGTGCGCGCCCCCGTCCTCGATTCGGCCGCAGCCGCGCTCGCGCGGGGCCGGCGCCAGCCCGTGTTTCTGGAAGAAAGTTCGGATCTGGACACCGCCTGGGCGCTGGCGCGGCTCCATCGGCCCGTGGCCGAAAGCCTGATGAATCTCGACGGCCATATCACCGGGCGCAAGCGGCTTCCCACGCGCGGCCGGCCGGGGCTGGGGTCTTCCGGTCGGGCGCTCGCCGCAGAGCACGGGGCTCGGACGGGCCTCTTCATCTCCATCACCGGCGAGTATCCCGAAGGCCTGCAGCGCGCCGCCGAAATCGTCCTGGGCGAAGTGTTCGACGCCGAGCTGTCCGGGATGGAGCGCCGCATCCTGGTGTCGCTGGCCGATCTCGAGACCGGAGCGATGATCTGGTCGGGCGCCCGCACCGACAGGTCCGTACGCGATGCGCGGCGCGCGGCGCGCCATGCCGGCCGCCTCGCAGAGACCGCCGCCCGGGCGACGGACCGGGCGCCCGGCCGAACGCCCGACATCATGGAAAGGAACCGCGCATGACCGCCGCCTTTCGGGCTGGACGCCCCGCCTGTCTCCGCGCGGGTCTGCGTGTCCTGCCGCTCGCTCCGGTCCTGGCGCTCTGCGGCTGCCTCTCCGGCCAGGACGGCGTGACTGGGCCTGGCCTGGTGGCGACGCCGCATCTCGCCTTCCAGCTTGAAACGCCGGCCACCTATATTGCGCCGGGACGCGACCCGGAGGTGGACGCGGTGCAGCTGACCTGGCGCGGGCCGCTGCTGGACCGGCTGTTCGTGGCGCGCATAGCGGACGGGCGGGGCCTCGTGACGCCGGGCTTCGAGGTCTATCCGAGATGGTGGGCGGGCGTGGCCGCCGACGAGCTGGACGGGTTTCTCGCCGCCAGCCTCTCTGCCCTCGGATACGAGGACGTGCGCATCGATGCAAAGCGCGCCCACGCTTTCGCCGGAGAGGCGGGCGTGCTCTACGCGCTGAGCCTTGAGCAGCCGGGCGGGCTGGAAATGTCCGGCCTTGCCTTTGCCGCCGCGGAGGGCGAGATGCTGGATCTGGTGCTCTTCATCGCGCCGCGCGAGCATTATTTCGAGCAGCGCCGGGAGGAGATCGAGGCGCTGTTCGCCTCGCTCCGGCGGCGCTGAAGTGCGGCTGTCCCTCTAGACGTTGAACTTGAACAGCATCACGTCGCCGTCCTGGACCACGTATTCCTTGCCTTCCTGGCGCAGCTTGCCGGCGTCGCGGGCGCCGGCCTCGCCCTTGTTGGCCACGTAGTCGTCGAAGGCGATGGTCTCTGCGCGGATGAAGCCGCGCTCGAAATCGCCGTGGATGACCCCGGCGGCCTTCGGCGCCGTCCAGCCCTTGCGGATGGTCCAGGCGCGGGCCTCCTTCGGTCCGGCGGTGAAGTAAGTCTGCAGGTCGAGAAGCTGGTAGCCGGCGTGGATCAGCCGGTCCAGGCCCGGCTCTTCAAGGCCCAGCTCGTCTAGATATTCGGCGCGCTCGTCCGGCTCCAGCAAGGCCAGCTCCGCCTCGATCTTCGCGGAGATGGCGACGCAGGCCGCGCCTTCCTCGGCGGCGCGCGCCTTCACCGTTTCCGACATGGCGTTGCCGGCGCCCGCGCTCTCCTCGTCCACATTGGCCACGAACATGACCGGCTTGGCGGTCAGCAGTTGCAGCATGCGCCATTCCTTGCGCAGATCGTCGGGCACCACGGCGTTGCGGGCCGGACGGCCGGCCTGCAGCTCGACGAGCGCCAGATCGACGAGGCCGAGCGTGGCCTTGGCGTCCTTGTCCCCGGTCTTGACCTTCTTCTCCAGATTGGCGCGGCGCTTCTCCAGGCTCTCCATGTCGGCGAGCATCAGCTCGGTCTCCACGGTCTCGAAATCGGCGAGGGGATCGACCTTGCCGGCCACATGGGTGACGTCGCCGTCTTCAAAGCAGCGCAGCACGTAGAGGACGGCGTCGGTCTCGCGGATATTGGCCAGGAACTGATTGCCCAGACCTTCGCCCTGGCTGGCGCCCTTCACCAGGCCGGCGATGTCCACAAAGCCCATGCGCGCAGCGATGACATTGGCCGAGCCGGCGATGTCGGCCAGGGCCTGCAGGCGCGGCTCGGGCACGGCGACTTCGCCGACATTGGGCTCGATGGTGCAGAACGGATAATTCGCCGCCTGGGCCGCCGCCGTCTGGGTGAGCGCGTTGAACAGGGTGGATTTTCCCACATTGGGAAGCCCGACGATGCCGCATTTGAAACCCATGTGATGTCCTTCCGCGCCCGCGCGCCCGCCTGGTTCAACGATGCGCGTATAGGCGATCCCGGGGCATGCTGGAAAGGGGCGAGGGCGCCGCGCGCGAAACCGCCCGCCCCGCGGGATGCGGGACGGGCGGCGGGTGTGCGTCCGGGAGACGTCCGGGCGAGATCAGGAGGACGGGACCCGGAGGCGCGCCGACGCGGAGGGCCTTAGCCCTTCATCGGGTCGTCGCCGTCATCGCCGTCCGGATCGTCGGTCTCGGTTCCGGCGTAGGCGGCGAGCCAGGTGTCGAACTCCGGTTCCTGCAGATAGCCGTCGCCGTCCGCGTCATAGGCGGCGAAATCGTCCTCGGTGACGTCCGGGGCGACCGCCTGGACCTCCTCGATGGACAGCTTGCCGTCCTCGTTGACGTCCAGATCGGCGAAGCTGATCTCGGTGTACTGGGCGACTGCGGCGCCGGCGGTCAGGGCGGCCACGGCGGAGGCGATGAACAGGGTTTTCATGGCGATGGGTCCTTTGTGACAGGCGCAAGAGGAGCGGGCGACGCAGCGCGCCGCCCGCAAGGCCGCTTAGCGCTGATAGGGGTCGTCGGCCGGCTCTTCACCGTCGCCGTCCTCGCCCTGATCGTCGCTCTCTGCGTGGTCTTCCGCCCAGGCGTCGAACTCGTCTTCAGTAAGGGCGAAGTCGCCGTCCTCGTCATACTTGGTGAACTCCTCCACCGTCAGGTCCGGCACGGCGGCCTGGACTTCTTCAAAGCTGAGGACGGCGTTCCCGTCAGTGTCCAGGGCCTCGAAGCTGATCTCGGCGTCCTGGGCGAAGGCGGCGCCGGCGGTGATCGCGGCGACGGCCGCAGCGGTGAACAGGGTTTTCATATCGAACTCTCCTCTGGTTCCAACCAGCCCGGCGGAACGGTCCGCCCCGTCGAGCTGGAATGGAGAACCCGCGAGCTCCTCAAACGGCTCCGCTTCAGCTGGCGGCGTTTTCGGGGTCATTTCAGGGCGCGATTCCGGCGGTTCCGCCCCGGTTTCGCCCAGATTTTCACCGGCCCCCGCGCCACGCTTTGCAGGCGGACCGCGCAAAGAAAAGCCCGGCTCGATCGAGCCGGGCTTTTCATGCCTGGATCATCCGATGCGACGCTAGGCTTCGCCCACCGTGTCGAACATGGCCGCCGAAACCGCTTCGGCGGCGCTCTTGCCGCTCCACAGAAGATAATGGAACGCCGGGTAAAGCCGTTCGCCGGCTTCCTTGGCGGCCGCGATCAGGGCCCCGGCCTGGGCCGGCGAGACCCCGGCGGCCTCGGTCAGGGTCAGGGCGTGGCGGAAAATGATCGACCCGTCATCGTTCCACAGATCGAAATGCCCCATCCACAGCCGCTCGTTCAGGCGCGTGATGAGTTCGCACACGTCGCGATAGCGGTTGTCCGGCGCCTTCAGCTCCAGGCTGGAGCAGATATGAACCACGTCCAGATCGGGCCGGTAGGCGAACCAGATCTGGTGGTCGCGCCAGGCGCCCGGCGCGGCCAGGTGCAGTTCAAGCTCGTCGCGCTCGTACGGGAACTGTTCGGCGATGACCGCCTGCTCGATGGATTCAAGCGGGTCGGCGACCACGACATGATCCTGGGTGCTGAGCTCCATAAGGTCCTCTCCCCCTTCGCGTCAGGCGACTCACCGCCCACACGCGTTCGACCGTACGCCGCGTTGTTTCCGCGGCGCAACCGGCTTCATGGGTTCTTGTTAATACAGGTTAAGTGGATGACTTTTTCGCCGCACCGCGCTTGGCCGGAGCCTTCGCGGCGGGCGCCTTTGCGGCGGCGGCCTCCAGCGCGTCGAGGCGCGCCGTAAGGGCTTCCAGCGCGGCTTCGGCGGCTTCGGCCCGATCGCGCACGGCGTCGAGTTCGTCACGGGTGACCAGATCAAGCTCCGCGGCCATGCGCTCGGCCCGGGCCCGCACAGCGGTGCGCGCCTCCTCGCCCGCAGCCTGCGCCGCGGAGAAGGCGTCTGTCATCAGATCGGCCAGATCATTGAAAAAGGGGCTGCGCGACTGCATGACAACACCGCTCGCTCTGCTATGAAGGCCCATATAGGGGTTCCACCGGGGTGATGGCAACGCGCCGGGGCTTCGTTTACCGCATCTGGCGCCAAGGCTGACGGATTTTTTTCATGGAATACTGCCCGGCGACCTTCGATCTCATCGACCCGGTTCTGTTTTCGATTCCGGAGATTTTCGGGTTTGGCCCGTTTCCCATCCGCTGGTATGCGCTCGCCTATATCGCCGGACTGTTCCTGGGGCTGTGGTGGATTCTGCACCTTGTGAAGCGCGACCGCCTTTGGGGTATGACGCCGAAGACCCAGGCGGCGCCGTACTCCAAAGCCTTCCTCGATGATCTGGCGCTGTGGATCATGCTGGGGATCATCGGCGGCGGACGTCTCGGCTATGTCCTGTTCTACCAGACCGAGGCGATCTGGGAGCGTCCGATCTGGATTCTCACCGGAATCACCGAGGGCGGGATGAGCTTCCATGGCGGGCTGATCGGTGTTGCGCTGGCGATGTATTTCACCAGTCGGGCCTATGGAGCGCCGGTTCTGCGCGTGGCCGACGCCGTTGCGGCGGCGACGCCCATCGGCCTGTTCTTCGGCCGGCTGGCGAACTTCATCAATGGCGAGCTTTGGGGCCGGCCCACCGATCTGCCCTGGGGCATGCGCTTCGCCGCCGATCCTTTGTGCGCCGAGCGTCACCCCTCCCAGCTCTACGAGGCGTTCCTTGAAGGCGCGGTCCTGTTCACCCTCCTGGCCGTTCTGATCTACCGGTTCAGGATTCTCGCGCGCCCCGGACTCTCTGCAGGCGTGTTCCTGATCGGCTATGGCGTGTTCCGCGCCCTGGTGGAGCTGGTGCGCGAACCGGACCGTCACATGCCCGAAGCGCTGCAGGGCTATGTCACCATGGGCATGCTCTTGTGTATTCCCATGATCGCGCTGGGCGCGTTCCTGGTGCGCCGGGCGCTCTCGAAGCCGGCGATCGGCGAGAAGGCCACCGCGTAGGAGCCCATGACGTCCAGCGACGACGAGTTCCGCCCAGCGGAGATGCTTGCGGCGCGGCTGCGCGAGCGGATCCGGACCGAAGGCCCGCTGAGCGTCGCAGCCTTCATGGCCGAGGCGCTGTTCGATCCCATGGCCGGATTCTACGCCACCAAGGATCCTCTGGGCGCGGCCAACGACTTCATCACGGCGCCGGAGATCAGCCAGATGTTCGGCGAGCTCCTGGGGCTGTGGACCGCCGAGGTCTGGGGCCAGATGGGCGCCCCGGCGCCGGTGCAGCTGATCGAGCTGGGCCCCGGCACCGGCCGGATGATGGGCGACATGCTGCGCGCGGGCCGGGCCATGCCGGGCTTTCTGGAAGCCTGCGACGTCACCCTGGTGGAGGCGAGCCCCGCCCTGAAGATGGTGCAGGGCGACACGCTGGCCAAAGCTCCGGTCCCGGTGCGCTGGGCGAAAGAGCTTGAGAAAGCGCAGTCAGGCCCCTGCGTCATCGTCTCGAACGAGTTTCTGGACTGTCTGCCCATCCGGCAGGCGGTGCGGGTGGCGGGGCGCTGGCGCGAGCGGGTGGTCGGTGTGGATCCGTCGGATCCCGACCGCTTTGCGTTCGGCCTCGGGCCGGTGCTCACCGAGGCCGACCTTCTAGGCCTGCCCGAGGCGTTGCGGGACGCGGAGGAGGGGGCGCTGGTGGAGCTGCGCCCCGGTGACGGCCCGCTGATGGAGGCGGTCGCGGCGCGCCTGACCGCTCATTCGGGCTATGCGCTTTTTATCGATTACGGCGCCGACCGGCCCGAGTTCGGCGATACGCTGCAGGCCATTCGCAAGCATGAGAAGGTCGATCCGCTGGACGGGCCTGGAACCGCCGACCTCACCGCGTGGGCCGCGTTCGACCGGCTCGGCGCGCTTGGCCAGGCCGCGGGGCTGGAGGTCTACGGACCGCTGGGGCAGGGCGCCTTCCTGACCGGGCTTGGGATCGAGCAGCGCGCGGCGGCCTTGTCGCGCGGCGCTGCGCCGGAGGCCCGGGCGCGGCTCAAGCGTCAGCTGGACCGCCTGACCGGGGCGTCGGACATGGGCGCGCTGTTCAAGGTGATGGCGTTCGCCAGCCCCGGCTTGCCGGCGCCACCGGGCCTTGATCGTTACAAACCCGTTTGAAATCAAAGCCCTGCTTTGAATTGGCCGGACTTTATGAATTTTTTGTTCATCGAGGCGTCAGGTTGGCGGGCGTAGGCCTGTGAACACCCGCCGGCGCTGTCCGGCGCATCCGACAGAAAGGCCACGCGCGATGATGTACCGATCGCTTGCCGCAGCCGTTCTGGTCACGGGCCTGCTCGCAGGTCCCGGCCTGAGCCTTGCACCGGTCGCGCACGCCGCGGCGCTCACCAGCACTGAAAGCACCAGCCTCGCCCAGGAACGCCGCGAGCGCGGCGAGCGTCGCGAAGGGTGGCGGGAGCGCGGCGGTGAACAGCGTGCGGAGCTGCACCGTGGCGGCCGTGGCGGGGAAGCCCGTCAGGAGCGTCGCCGTGGAGGGCGCGCCGAAGCTCGCGGCGAGCGCCGGGGCGAGGGACGCCAGGACATGCGCCAGGAGCGCCGGCGCGAGGCCGTGCCGGAGCACCGGCGCGACCAGCGCGCCGATCACCGGGCGGACCGCCCGGATCACAGGCGGGACCAGCGTTTCGACCGCCGTGACCATCGCAGCGACGTTCGTCATGATCGCCGGGATTACCGCCACGATCAGCGCTATGACCGCCGGGATCACCGCAGGGATGTCCGCCATGATCGGCGCACGACCCAGCATTTTCGCGGCCACCAGCCGGCGCCGCGTCATTACCAGGCGCCGCGCCGCCAGTACGGCCATGCGCCGCAGCGCTCGACCTGGCGCTATCATCGCCGCTATCATGACCAGTACGCTCGCCATAACTTCCGGTATGACCAGCGCTTTTGCCGCTCCAGCGGGGACGGCGTGGTGGCCGGGGCGCTGATCGGGGCGATCCTGGGCGGGGCGGCCTATGACGGCGACGGCGGGGCGGTGCTCGCCGGCGGTCTGCTGGGCGCGGGGCTCGGCGCCTCGTTCAATGACTGCGACCGCGGACAGTACCGCTATGCGGTCCATTCGGCCTTCTCCAGCAACCAGCCCTATTACTGGAGCAATCCGCATTCCGGTGTCCGCGGCGTGGTTTACGCCCGGGACTGGCATCGCTATTCCGGCCTTCAATGCCGCTGGGGCGACGCGGAGATCTTCCTGCCCAACGGTCAGGTGACCTATGACCGGGTGCGCATGTGCCGGGACCGGTACGGCCGCTGGGAGGTCGCCCGGCGCCAGTAGCCGGAGACAGCAAGAAAGGCCCGCTTCTCGTGGAGCGGGCCTTTTTGCGTCTGAAGCCGTTCATCTCCGGCTCATGGCCGATGGCTTAAGCTTTGCGTAAGATACAGAGGTTCGCGCCTTACCGGGCGCACCAGAAGAGGAGGTCTTCCATGACCCGCTTTCTCCTCGCCGCCGCGTGCGGCGCCGCCTTCGTGCTTCCCGGCTTCACCGCGGCCGAGGCCCAGACCTATGGCGCGCAATCGCGTTACGCCACGGGCGCGCCGAGCTATGAGCAATGCGTCGCCCAGCAGCGCAATCGCCAGGTCGCCGGCGCGGTGATCGGCGGCGTGCTTGGCGCGGTTCTGGGCGCTGAGATCCACGACGACCATCAAGATCGCGCCCGTGATGATCGCCGCTATCGAAACGACCGGGGCTATCGCGGCCGAAACGACCGCTATCGTGGAAACCGGGGCCATCGCGGTTATCGCGGACATGACACGCGCGAAGCCGGCAATGACGGCGCTGTGATCGCCGGGGTGGGGCTCGGCGCCCTCGCCGGCGGCGCGCTGGGCGGCGCCAGCAGCGACTGCAACCGCTACGCCCGCGCCTCCGGATCCGGACAGGGATACGGCGCCGCGCCCGGCCATTACGGCTCGGGCGCCGGCTATCGCGGCGATCCGCGCTATGCTTCGGGCGGCTACAATGACCCGCGCTACGACACCGGCCGGTATGACACCGGCGGTTACGCCAGCGGCGGTTACGCCAGCGGTGGTTACGAAAGCGGCGGCTACGGCTCCGGCGGCTACCCGGCGGGCGATGACGGCTACCGCTATGACGACCGGCGTACGGACGACGGGTACGGGTATGACGACGGCAATGGCCGGTCCTCGGGCGAATTGCTCGGCGGTCCGGAGTCGCGGTCCTATGAGCAATCGCGCAGCGCCCAAGTCTATACGGCCGGCTCGGCTCAAGGGTCCGCGACCGCCGCGTCCGGCGCCTGCCGCGACATGCAGTCGGCGGGGCGCCTGGTCTATATGTGCCAGGGCTCCGACGGCATCTGGCGCCCGGCGGAGAGCTACCGCTAGGCCGCATGCAGCGCTGAGACATCCGGGGGGATTGTGACGGAAGACGGCGCGCCAAGGGTGGCGCGCCGTTTTTTTATGGGGCGGATGCGGGGCCCGGGTGAGTCTCAGGACGCCGGGTCGGAAACTTGCTGATGGAGCCAGTGAAACGGCGCTCTGGTGGTGCAAACCCAGCGCGCGGTTTACATGGGAACGGGTCGAGTCCGGCATTCTTCAACGCCTCGGCGTTGCTGGCGGCGATCGCCGGCGTGGTCGGCGGGGCGGGCCTGTTCTTCGCGTTGGGATTCGCCGTCTACGCCGCGCACCTCTTATGGCAATCAAGCGGCTTTGATCCTGAGGACGGCGGGGACTGCCTTGCAAGGTTCAAGTCGAACCGGACGACCGGGTTGCTGCTGACGGGGGCGTTTTTGCTGGGTGGGGTTTAGGGAAGGGCTTCAAATTGAGCGAATGTGGTTTCGGTATCTGGTTTTATTGCGTCGACTGGGCCTCAACAGGCGCAATGCTCGGTGGGTTAGGCGCCCTGTTAGGTGCTGTCGCGGTGTTGTTGGCCGCTGACAACTTTAGAAAGTGGGCCGAGCGTGAGAAATTTAAGTATAACCGGGATGCTTCCGTACGGATTCTAGCAAATTTCTATGAAGCAGAGTTTGCGTTATCAAACATACGGGCACCGTTTGTAAGCGCTGGAGAACTCGCGCAAGCCGAAAATACAATTTCTGATAAAGTCACACACCTTGATGAGCAAACTAAAGATAGGTGGATTATGAGGGGTACATTGTTTAACCGTATTATTGATCGTAATGACACGTTTGAAAAGATATTCCAGTCACTTCCGCTTGCTAAGGCAGTTTTCGGAGAAACAGCCTACAACGCGCTTTTCACGATCATCCGAGTACGGCAAAAAATCTACGCTGCAATTGACATCTACCCGATGTTAAAGCCTGGCGATTTCGATGTCACCCAAGTGATCTTTCGAAGGGATAATCCCGACTCCGCTGAGGCGATACGCATAAACGAAATGCTTGATGAGGCACGGACAGAGCTCGAGCGTCTTACCGAGCCCTATACCTCCCCCTAAGGCGCCGCCCCCACAAAGCTCGCCACCACCTTCTTCGTCCCCGCCTTGTCGAAGGCGACGGTGAGCTTGGCGCCGTCGGTGATCTTCACCACGCCATAGCCGAATTTCTGGTGGAAGACGCGGTCGCCGGGGCGCCAGCCGGAGCTGCCGCCCACTGAATTGGCGTCACCGCTTTCGATGAGCTGGGCCTTGCCCTCGATGACGCCGGGATCGGCGCGGCGCCCCGAGGCCTTGCTGGCCTGGAAGCGTTTCCAGCCGGGGCTTTCATAGCTGGAGCGGAACGGGTCGGCGGGTTCGGCGACGCCTTCAAAGCCGGGTCCGGCGTCGTAATAGCCGGTCTCGGACTTGGCTTCGCAATGGGCCGGCGGCATCTCGTCGATGAAGCGTGACGGGATGACGCTCTGCCAGCGGCCATAGATCATCCGGTTAGCGGTGAAGCTGATCACGGCGCGGTTCCTCGCGCGGGTGATGCCCACATAGGCGAGGCGGCGCTCTTCCTCCAGGGCGGTGGTTCCGCCTTCATCCATGGAGCGCTGCGAGGGAAACACCGTCTCCTCCCAGCCGGGCAGGAAGACCAGAGGAAACTCCAGCCCCTTGGCGGCGTGCAGGGTCATGATCGAGACTTCCTCACCGTCCTCCTTGCGGTCGGCGTCGGAGACCAGGGCGATGTGTTCGAGGAAGGCTTCGAGACTGTCGAACCCGCCCATGGAGCGGACCAGTTCCTTGAGGTTGTCGAGCCGGCCTGCGGCCTGCGGACTCTTGTCCTCGCGCCACATGGCGGTGTAGCCGCTTTCATCGAGGATCATTTCGGCGAGCTCGTCATGGCGGCGCTCCTTCGCCTCCTCGCGCCAGCGATCAAGATCGCGCAGGAAGGCCTGCAGCCCCGAGCGCGCCTTGCCCTTGATCTCGTCGGTCCGGGTCATCAGGCGGGCCGCCTCCACCATGGGCACGCGGCTGGCGCGCGCCACGGCGGCGATCTTCTGCACGCTGGTGTCGCCGACGCCGCGCTTGGGCGTGTTGATGATGCGTTCAAACGCCAGATCATCGGTTTCCGCGCGCACCAGGCGCAGATAGGCCAGCGCGTCGCGGATTTCGGCGCGTTCGAAGAAGCGTGGCCCGCCGATCACCTTGTAGGGCAGGCCCAGCATGATGAAGCGGTCTTCAAAGGCGCGCATCTGCCAGGAGGCGCGCACCAGCACGGCGATGTCGGAATGCTTGCCGTCATTGCGCACATGGGCCTCGATCTCGTCAGCCACGAAGCGCGCTTCGGCGTCGCCGTCCCAGAGCCCTGAGACCTGGACCTTGTCGCCGGGATCGTCCTCGGTCCACAAGGTCTTGCCCAGGCGCGCCTTGTTGGCGGCGATGAGGCCGGAAGCCGCGCCCAGGATATTGGCGGTGGAGCGGTAATTTCTTTCCAGCCGGATGACCACGGCGCCGGGAAAGTCTTTTTCGAAGCGCAGAATGTTGTCCACCTCGGCGCCGCGCCAGCCATAGATGGACTGGTCGTCATCGCCGACGCAGCACAGATTGTTGGAGCCGCGCGCCAAAAGGCGCAGCCAGAGATACTGGGCGACGTTCGTGTCCTGATACTCGTCCACCAACAGATAGCGGAACTTCCTGTGGAAGTCGGCCAGCACGTCGGCGTTCTCCTGGAAAATCGTGATGTTGTGCAGGAGAAGATCGCCGAAATCGCAGGCGTTCAGGACCTGAAGACGCTCCTGATAGAGCGCGTAGAGCGCACCCGCCTTGCCGTCGGCGAAGCTCCACTTGTCCTCTTCGGGGATGCGTTTCGGGGTGAGGGCGCGGTTCTTCCACCCGTCCACGAGGCTGGCGAAATGGCGCGGCGTCCAGCGCTTGGTGTCGATGCCTTCGGCTTCAAGGATCTGCTTCATCAGGCGCAGCTGGTCGTCGGTGTCGAGGATCGTGAAGCTGGATTTGAGATTCACCAGCTCGGCGTGGCGGCGCAGGATCTGCGCGGCGATGGAGTGGAAGGTGCCCAGCCAGGGCAGGCCCTCCACCTGTTCGCCGATGATCGCGCCGACGCGGTGCTTCATCTCGCGTGCGGCCTTGTTGGTGAAGGTCACAGAGAGGATCTGCCAGGGCTGCGCCCGGCCGGTGGCCAGAATGTGCGCCAGCCGCGTGGTGAGCACGCGCGTCTTGCCCGTCCCCGCGCCGGCGAGCACCAGCACCGGCCCGTCCACCGCCTCCACCGCCTTTTTCTGCTCGGGGTTCAGCCCCTGCAGATAATCGGCGGCGTCGCCGCCCGGGGCGCGGGGCGCGCGGGCGGCGGCTTGCTGGGACAGCGGCAGATCGGACATGCACGGCCTCGCGGCGCTTCGATTCGAAAGGAGAACGAAACTAGCACGCGCAGGCGGGAAGGGCAGGGGGTGAGGTGTTCGCGCTCAGGCTGAAAGCGGGCGCACCTGCGCCTCGATCTCCGCCCACCCCCGCGAGCGCAGCACGGCGAGATCATAGGCCTGCTGCAGGTTCAGCCAGAAGTGCGCGGTGGTCCCGAAGGCCTTGCCGAGCCGGACGGCAAGTTCGATGGACACCGACTGCTTGCCGGCGATGAAACGCGAGCGATTGGCGGCGCTGACGTTCAGCGCCTCCGCCGCCTTGCGCCGGCTCAGGCCCATAGGATCAAGATACTCCTCGGCGAGGTATTCACCGGGGTGGATTTGAACGCCGATCAGGCCGGGCTCTGCGGGTATGCGGGTCATGGCGTCACCTCAGTGATCATCGCGCGGCCCATTCTATGCGATATGGCGCAAGGACGCGATTTTAGGTTCCATGTGTGATATCTTCCGAGCTACCACAGACGATGGAGGCCGCCATGAAAGTGCTGATCGGAAAATGGGGACGCTCGGCGGCGGTGCGCCTGCCGAAGGCTTTTCTTGACGCGCTGGGGCTGAAAGCGGGCGACGAAGTCGAGCTGAAGCTGGAAGACGGCAAGCTGGTTGTCGAGCCGAAGCCGAAGCCGAATCTGGAACCGCTTGATCGGGAGGCCCTGTTTGAGCGCATGAAGCACCAGGAGCCGCCGGAGCTGGTCGACTGGGGGCCGCCGCGAGGTAACGAGTTCTGGTGAGCGCCATGGAGGCGCTGGGACCGGGAGACATCGTGTGGATCGATCTTGATCCGCCAGTCGGACACGAGCAGGCGGGACGGCGTCCCGCTTTGGTCGTGTCCGCTGCAGGCTATAACGCAGCGTCGACCTTCACCTTGCTATGTCCGATCACGAGCAGCGGCAAAGCCTGGGGCTTCAAGCACAGGCTTGCACCGGGCGGGCCGGTTGCCGGCTGGGTCATCGTCGATCAGGTCAAAAGCGTCGACACCGCCGCCCGGTTCGCCAAACCCGTCGGCCGGGTCGCCGAAGACGACATGGCCGCCGTGCGCCGGTTACTGGCCGCCCTGCTGGATCTGCCGGACCCGGCCATCGCCCCCTAACGATGCTCCTCCTCATGCCGCATCTGCAGCGCGCGCGCGTATGCCGCGTGGGCGTCGGCCTTGGTGATGTAGCCGGTGATGGGCTGGTCGCCGGTTCGTGAGCGCACCGGGGCGCCGTCGATCTTTTCGGCGGAGAAGAAGCCCATGACCCGGCCGAGATAATCGTCCTCGTAGACATGGGGTTCGTCCATCTCGGCCGCACGGTCGGTCTTGTCGAGCGCGGTCATGATGTCGCGCGCGCGGATGGTCTGCAGGATGACGCGGGCGTCACCCTGGGTGAGGTCATAGCCGTGGCGCTCCACCATCTTGTGAAAAAAGCTGCCCTTGGTGACCGAGGTGGTGATCACGGTGGCCAGGCTCACCGCCACCAGGAGCGCGATGGAGGCTTCATAATTGGCGGTGAGTTCGAACACGATGAGCGTGGTGGACAGGGGCGCGCCCAGCACGGCGCCGGACACCGCGCCCATACCCACCACGGCGTAGAACGCCGCGCCCGAGGTCTGCTCGCCGAAGACGGTGGCGGCGATGGCGCCGAACAGGGCGCCCAGCATGGCGCCGAGATAGAGCGAGGGCGAGAACACCCCGCCGCCGAACCGGAAGGCGAGCGTGGTGACGGTGGCCACGAGCTTCAGCGCCAGCAGGCCGGCGAGAAAGGCGATCCCGTACCCGCCGGCGAGGGCGTTGGCCGTGGCCTCATAGCCGACGCCGAGAATCTCCGGCGCGCCGGCGGCCATGAGGCCCACCAGAAGCCCGCCGAAGGGTGGCAGGGCCCAGAGCGGCCAGGCGAGCTTCTTCGCCTGATCGGCGACCATGCGCGGCGCGTTCGCCGCGCCGGTGACGAACAGGATCGCCACTCCCGCCGCCGCCGCGCCCAGGGGAAGCATGGCGGCGAAATCCAGAAGGCTCGCCGGATCGAGTTCTGGAATGGCGAAGGCGGGCTGGGCGCCGAAATGGATGCGCGCCACCACCGCGCCGGTGACGCTGGCCACCGCCACCGGGGCGATGGAGCGCAGGGCGTAATGGCCGAGGATCACCTCGAAGGCGAACAGGGCGCCGGCGACGGGGGCGTTGAAGCTGGCGGCCACGGCGCTGGCGGCGCCGCAGGCCAGCATGATGCGCGCGCCCCGCGCCGGCAGGCCCAGCGGGCGCGTCACGAGGCTGGCCAGCGTCGCGCCGAGATGCACGGCCGGGCCTTCCCGGCCCGCCGAGACGCCCGATCCCAGCGACACTGCAGCGATGACCGCGGTGAGGAGGCCCGGCGCGGCCTCCATCTTTCCGCCCGTCACCGCGCGCGCCTCCATGACGTCGCTGACGCCCAGCGCCCGGGTCTCCTTCAGCCAGCCCAGCCGGCCGCCGGCGTAGAGCAGGGCGGAGACCACGAGCCCGCCCAGGATCGGCGCGGCGATGATGTGCAGCGCCGACAGCTCACGCGCGGCGCTGGCCAATTGTTCGCTGGCGTCCTGGAAGGCGATGAACTGGACGCCCTCGATGGCCAGGCGCAATCCCACCGCGGCGTAGCCGGCCACAAGGCCCACCATCAGGGCGGCGAGCCAGAGCGCGGGGGAGCGGCCGTCGGAAAAGCTGGTTTTCACGAACGTGGCGACGCGCCCGGGCCAGGCCTTGGGCCCGGCGCGCCGGACCTGTCTGGAACCCGATGCCGCACTGTCGCTCATGATCAGGTGATGGCCCGCACCGGCGCACAAGGTCAAGGCGAGGGTTCAAGGCGCGGGGCGGATGACCGCGCCGCCGCGTTCAGGCCTTCAGCGCATATTCGGCGTCGAGGGCCGGTGCGTCGGGGGTGGTGACGCGGCCCTGTTCGACCAGGTGGATCATGTGTGCGAGCACCGAATGGGCCGCCGCCGGATGAAGGCGCGTGTCCACGTCGGCGTACATGTGGGCGACCATCTGCTTGATGCGGGTGCGTCCGGCCGCCAGCTCGGCGAGGATCTGGCGCTCGCGCTGGAGGCGGTGCTCGATATAGGCGTCGAGAAACGGAGAAGGCGCTTCAATCGCCGTGCCGTGCGTGGGCCGGATCGTGTCGAAATTCAGCGCCCGCATTCGCTTCAGCTGGGCGATGTAATCGCCCATGGAGCCGTCCGGCGGGCTCACCACGGAGGTGGACCAGCCCATGACATGGTCGCCGGAGAACAGCGTGTTCTCCTCCTTCAGCGCATAGCAGACATGGTTGGAGGTGTGGCCCGGCGTGTGAAGGGCGGTGAGGGTCCAGCCGGGACCGGTGAAGACGTCGCCGTCGCGCACCTCCACGTCGGGCCGGAACCCGTCATCGTCGCCCGCCTCCATGCGCACCTCGCCGCCTGCAGGCGGCGCGCCGGCGGGGCTCATGCCGTGGACCTGCGCGCCATGTTTCTTCGCCAGCGTGCGGGCCAGCGGCGAGTGGTCGAGATGGTGGTGGGTGACGAGGACATGGCTCACCCGCTCGCCCTCCAGAGCGGCGTCCAGGGCCGCCTCGTGGTCGGCCAGGGCCGGGCCGGGATCGAGGACCGCGACTTCGCCGCAGCCGACGATGTAGACGCCGGTCCCGGTGAAGGTGAACGGTCCCGGATTGGGCGCGATCACCCGGCGCACCAGCGGGCTCACGGTGTCGCAGCGGCCGTATTCGAAGTCGAATTCGCGCACGAAGGGGATGCTCATCGCGGGGGCTCCTGTGTCTGTCCGGCCAGCCGGTCGATATAGGCGCGCAGGGCGCGCGCCAGGGTGCGCGCCGCCGCCATCTTGTCGGCGAGCGGCAGGGCGGTGGGCGGCCCCATGTCGGTCTTGTTCACATCGACGATCCACAGCTGTCCGTCGCGCCGGTCGCGCAACACGTCAAGCCCGCCCCAGTCCAGCCCCATGGCCTTGCAGAAATCCTTGATGAGGCGGCGCTCATCGGCGTCGAAAACGTCGCCGGGCGCGCACATCGCGACCTGCGCATTGCTGTTGGCGAACCGGGTCTCGGCGGGCCGGCGCTTGACGAACACCACCGCAACCTCGCCGTCCACCGTGGGGCAGCGCAGATCCTCCACCATCCCATCCTCGGCCGCCGTGTCGATCAGACGCTGATGGACCAGGCCGGGCGCGGCCGGGCAGGGGCCGTGGACGACCCGTCCGTCATGGGCGCCGTTGAGCTCCGACTTCACCGCCATGGCGCCGCCGAAGGTTTCCGGGTCCACCGCGAGGGCGCGGCCGGACACCGATTCGAACACCGCAGAGACGTGCGATTTCGAGACATCGAGGCACGCTTCGTTGATGAATCGCAGCCCGCCGGCCTCCGGCGCCGCGGTCCAGGTGGCGTCCTCGAAGCAGAACCCCAGATCGGCCTCCTCTGGGCGGTGCGCGATCCGCAGCCCCGCCAGGCGGGCGACGGGATGGATCAGATACCAAGGCCGCGGCGCGTCCGGCGCGAACCAGACCGACGGCCCGTCGGCGGCGCGCCCGGCCAGGCCCGCCTCCACGGCCAGGTGGAAACGCAGCCAGGCGAGGCATTCGCCGACCACGCCGGGCTCCACCGGCACCAGGGCGCGGGTCTTGCGCACGCGCACGGCGCCGCCTTCCAGGGAGAAATCGCGCCACCAGGCCCGCGCCGTCATCAGAATCGTTCCTTGCCTATCGCCGGCAGGATACGCGGCGCCGGCGCCGGCGCAATTCACGCTGCGTTCAGCCGCGATCACGCATTCACGAGCCGGCGACGCCCGCGCGTCTCTTCCCCGGTTCGGTGTTCGGCAGGCTTCCTGCAAGGAGGGCCCGGACTCGCCTTCCGGCGGAGGACCGAATGACGACGCTTTCACGCCTGACCGTATCGGTCTCGCGCCGCCTTCGACTGGCGGCGCTGACCTTCATCGCCCTGTTCGCCGTCAAGGTCGCCCTCGCTGCGATGGCGCCGCCGGCCCCGGTCGCCGCCAGCACGCCGATCGTCCCAGCTGCGTCGTCTCAGGGCGAAACACTTGAGCAAATGGAATAAATCAAGCCTACTGCGGGCTGTTCTTGATCAAAAGCGCCGCCCGTCCCAATAAACTGTCCCATCCCTACAGCTCCTCCGGCTCCTTCATGCCCGCTTTTATAACCCGCCGTATTCTTATCGCCATTCCGACGATCCTCGTGATCATCACCCTGGCGTTCTTCATGATGCGCATTGCGCCGGGCGGTCCGTTCGACCTGGAACGGCCGATGCCCGAAGAGATCCGCCAGAATGTTCTGGCCGCCTACGGCATGGATCAGCCGGTGTGGAAGCAGTATGTCGACTATCTCGGCGGGCTCCTTCGGGGCGATCTCGGACCGTCGCTGAAATTCCGCGACAAGGACGTCGCCGACATCATCGCGGAAGGGTTTCCGATCTCGGCCACGGTGGGCCTGCTGTCCATGTCGCTGGCGGTGGTCATCGGCACGCTCTTCGGCGCCATCGCCGCCCTGCGCCAGAACACGGCGGCCGATTACGGCGTCGTCGCCTTCGCCACGGTGGGCATCGTGATTCCGCCGTTCGTGGTGGGGCCCATCCTGGCGCTCACCATAGGCATCTATCTGGGATGGCTGCCGTCAGGCGGGCTTGATCCACGCAGCGGCATGACGATCGACCGGCTGATCCTGCCGGTGGTGACGCTCGCCCTGCCGCAGATCGCCATCATCTCGCGCCTGATGCGCGCTTCGATGATCGAGGTGATCCGGTCCAACTATATCCGCACGGCGCGCGCCAAGGGGCTGTCCGAGCCGGCGGTGATCTTCAAACACGCGCTCAGGAGCGCGATTCTGCCGCTGGTCAGCTATCTCGGCCCCGCCTCGGCGGCCCTGCTCACCGGCTCCATCGTCATCGAGCAGGTCTTCTCGCTGCCGGGCATCGGACGCCAGTTCGTGTTCGCAGCGCTGCAGCGCGACTACACGGTGGTGATGGGGGTTGTGATTCTCTACGCCAGCCTGATCATTATCCTCAATCTGGTGGCCGACCTGCTTTACGCGGCGCTGAACCCGAAAGTGAAGTACGACTGATGGTTCTCACCTCCACGCCGAACGACAAGGCGCGCATGATCGAAGACGCCGCGGTCAAGGGGCGCTCGCTCTGGGATGACGCGCGCACCCGGCTTCTGCGCAACAAGGCCGCCGTGTTCGGCCTGTTCCTTCTGGGCTTGCTCGTGCTCCTGGCGATCATCGGCCCGCTCTTGTGGGTGCACGACTCCACCTTCATCTACCGCGACCGCGTCCAGATCGGGCCGACCTTCGACAACCTGCACCTCTTCGGCACCGACGCGCAGGGCCGCGACCTGTTCGCCCGCGTGCTCGTGGGTCTTCGCATGAGCCTGATGGTGGGCGTCGTGGCCACGGCCGTTTCGCTGGCCATCGGCGTGATCTGGGGCGCCACGGCGGGCTTCGTCGGCGGCCGGATCGACCAGCTGATGATGCGCATCGTGGACGTGCTGTACTCGCTGCCCTTCATCTTCTTCGTGATCATCCTGATGGTGGTGTTCGGCCGGAACATCATCCTGATTTTCGTCGCCATCGGCGCGGTGGAGTGGCTGACCATGGCCCGCATCGTGCGCGGCCAGACCATTGCGCTCAAAGGCATGGAGTTCGTCGAGGCGGCGCAGGCCGCCGGCGTGTCGCAATTCTCCATCATCCGCCGCCATATCGTGCCGAACGTGCTCGGTCCTGTCGTGGTCTACGTGACCCTGACGATCCCGGTGGTGATCCTGGCGGAAAGCTTCCTGAGCTTCCTCGGGCTCGGCGTGCAGGAGCCGCTCACCTCGCTGGGCAATCTGATCTCAAACGGGGCGCGGGACATGGAGATCGCGCCCTGGACGCTGATCTTCCCGGCGCTGACCATGATGATCACGCTGTTCTGCTTCAATTTCATCGGCGACGGCCTGCGCGACGCTATCGATCCGAAGGATCGCTAGCGCAGCGCACTCCAACAGACTCCGGGCGACGCTATCGATCCGAAGGATCGCTAGCGCAGCGCACTCCAACAGACTCCGGGCGACGCTATCTATCCGAAGGATCGCTAGCGCAGCGCATTCCAGAGGAGTCCGGGCGGACGCTGTTCGGACGCTCGAATGCGCGCCCGCGTCCTGTCCGCTGCGGTGGTCCGACGCGCCGGCATGAGGACAATCTTCCGGTTTTACTTGCCTTGGGGCTTAGTTCTCTAGGAGATTGACCCGCCGTCAGGCATAGCGCATTCATCGAACGCTCATATGCGTCCCGCTAGGATCGAGCGCACCTGACGATACGTGCAGCGTTCAAGCGCGTGCGACAACGCCACACCGCCGCAGCGCCCACGGGCGCCACCGGCCCCGAGACACACGCGGACACCCAAGTCCGCGCAATGTAAAATAATGCAGGGGAGCCTTGCCTCATGATCTTCACCCGACCTTTCGCCCTGGCGCTCGCCGCCGGCGCCTCCGCCCTGACCCTCGCCGCCTGCAGCGAGGCGCCGGACAGCGATGTCACCGTGCTCCATCGCGGCAACGGCGCCGAGCCGCTGTCTCTGGATCCCCACAAGGCTTCAGGGACCTGGGAGAACAATATCATCGGCGACATGTTCATCGGCCTCTTCACCGAGGACACGGCCGGTGAGCCGATCCCGGGCATGGCCGAAAGCTGGGAGGTCTCCGAGGACGGGCTGACCTGGACCTTCACCCTGCGCGAGGCGCAATGGTCCGACGGCGAGCCGGTGGAGGCGGGCGATTTCGAATTCGCGCTCCGGCGCATCCTCGATCCGGCGACGCTGGCCCAGTACGCCTCTCTGCTCTACCCGATCGAGAACGCACGCGAGGTGAACACCGGCGCGCTCCCCCCTGAAGAGCTGGGCGTCAGGGCGCTTGATGCGCGCACTCTGGAGATCCGACTGGCGTTTCCTGCGCCTTATCTTCCGGGGCTCCTGACCCACTACACGACCTTCCCGGTGCCCCAGCACGTGGTGGAGGAACATGGCGACGCCTGGGTCCAGCCTCAGCACATCGAGGTGAACGGTCCCTACAAGCTGGTGAACTGGCGGGCGAACGACTTTGTGCTCTCCGAGCGCAACCCGTTGTTCTGGGACAACGCGAATGTCTGCGTGGACGAGGTGTTCTACTACCCCACGGTGGACAACCCCGCCGCCGAGCGCCGGGTGCGCAATGGCGAGCTTGACCTGAACGTCGATTTCGCCGGGCAGAATCTCGAATTCCTGCAGCGCGAAGTGCCCGACTATGTGCGCATCCATCCGTATCTCGGGATCGTCTATTTCTCGTTCAACACCACTGAGGCGCCGTTTGACGATCCGCGGGTGCGCAACGCGCTGGGCATGGCCATCGACCGCACGTTCATCGCTGAAGAGATCCTTCAGGCGGGCCAGATTCCGGCGCACTCCTTCGTGCCGCCGGGCGTGAACGAGTATCCGGACAGCGCGCGCATCAGCTGGTTCGACCAGCCGATCGAGGAGCGCCGGGAGCGGGCCCGCGAGCTTCTTGAGGAGGCCGGCTACGGACCCGATAATCCGCTTCGGTTCGAATACTCCCACCGCACCACGGGCGACAATCCGCGCGTGGCGCCGGTGGTCCAGCAGGACTGGGAGATGATCGCCGACTGGGTGGACGCCGAGATTCTCGGCATCGAAACCCAGATCCATTATTCAAACCTGCGCGCCGGCGACTACCAGGTCGGCGACGGCGGCTGGATCGGCGACTATAACGACGCCTACAATTTCCTGTTTCTGGGCGAAACCGGGTCGATTCCGATGAACTATTCGCGGTGGAGCAGCGAAGAATACGATTCGCTGATCGACCGGGCCAACCGGACCCTCGACGCCGCCCAGCGCGGCGCGATGCTGGCCGAGGCCGAGCAGCTCATGCTGGACGAGCTGCCCTATATTCCCATCGTCTATTACGTGAACAAGGCGCTGGTGAATCCCGAAGTGACCGGCTGGCAGGACAATCTCGTCCACATTCACCGGACCCGCTATCTGTGCAAGGCTGACCAGACGGGCGAGCAGGGCGAAGGCTAGCGGCGCCACGGCCACGGGGGAGGGGCATGGACGGCGACGGGCTTGAACAGACCGCCCAGACCGCCGCCGAGCACGGGGCCGCAGCTGCGGCTGCGGCCGGCGGGGGCGCGGCGCGGGCGAAGCCGTCGCGCCCGGCCGTGCTTTCTCCCGACACGCCGGAGGGCGTGTGCGCCAATTGCCAGACTGAGCTGCAGGGACCGGTCTGCCATCAGTGCGGACAGGTGGCCGACGGATACCACCGCCCCGTCCACGGACTGCTTGGCGAAGTGTTCGAGGGGCTGACCGCGCTGGACGGTCGCGTGGTGCGCACGCTTCCGGCCCTTCTTCTGCGGCCGGGCCGGCTCACCCGCGCCTTCCTGAAGGGCAAGCGGGCGCGCTACATGCCGCCCTTCCGGCTCTACATCATCGCCTCCCTGATGTTTTTCCTGCTTGTACCCGGCGTCGACAATCTGGCCGATGCGGTCCGTTCCGGTGCGTCCTCGGCGGATCCGGCGGGACGCGCCGAGGCGATGCGGGAGGTCGAGGCGCAGATTCAGGACGGGATTGCATCTGGAAACCTGACCGAGCGCGAAGCTGCGCAGGCCCGGGCGACGCTCGCGATGGTCGGTCTCGGGGTGGGCCAGCCCTCTGGCGACGCCGGAGCCGCCACGTCCGATCCCGCCCGTGCGCCGCCCGAGCCCGGCGCCGAGGCGTCTGCAGACGCGACGGACGACAGCGACGCGGGCGAGCCGGTGTTAGAGGACGCCTGGGTGGGCTATATCGACGGGGTTGATCTGAGCGGCGACGGCGACCCGGATGAAATCCGGCGGTTCTTCGCGCCGGAGGATTTTGGAGAGCCGGCGCCTCAGACCCTGTGGCCGCTGCCTTTCCGGCGTCATCTGGGCGACAGGTTCGCCGAGGTCGCGGCGGACCCGGGCGGATGGGTCGAGGCCGCGGGCGCGTGGATCCCGCGCATCATGTTCGTGATGGTGCCGGTCTATGCGCTCCTGCTGGCGTTGACCTATGCGTGGCGGCGCGGCTTCTATTTCTTCGACCATCTGATCGTGTCGCTGCACCTGCACGCCGCCCTGTTCCTCGTGATGGCGGCGCTCATGCTGGTGTCGAACGTGATCGGCGCAGGCTGGGCCTGGCTTGTCCTGATCGTGTACTCGAACCTGTATCTCTACCGCGTCCAGCGTGTGGTCTACGGGCGGGGCCGGGTGACGAGCGTTCTGCGCACGTTGGCGCTCGACACGTTGTACTTCATCGTCCTGCAGTTCGGCTTCATCGCCGTCCTGCTGCTCGGCGCCCTTGTCTGAGCACGGTTGACCGTCTGGATCTGCGCGAGCGGGCGGCTAATCGGGAGACGCCGCGTGCTCGGCGTCCGCGCTTTCAAGGCGCAGACCCGGCGCGGCCAGGCGTTCACGCTCACGCAGCGCCGCACGCACTTCAGGCAGCTCCAGCAGCGCGTTGAGCCTGGCCGCCGCTTCGGCTCCGTCCGTTGTGGCGCCGAAGAGCTGCTGGAAGGCCTCCAGCGGGCTCGGCGGGGCCGGATAGCGGCGCAGGCGGACCTGCTCCCCGTCGGCGAGACCAGCGAGCGCGCGGGCTTCCTCGATGGCGACCGGCAGCCCGCCGATCCGGTCCACCAGGCCGCGATCCAGCGCCTGCGCCCCGGTCCAGACCCGGCCGCGGGCGATCTCGCGCACGCGCGCAAGCGGCAGGTCGCGGCCTTCGGCGACCGTCTCGGTGAAATCGGCATAAACGTCCTCGGCGAGGCGGTCATAGGCGGCGCGCTGGGTGTCGCTCCAGGCGGTGGCGGCCGAGAACGCTGTGGTGAACTCGCCGCCCACTGACAGCGGCTCGATATTCACGCCCAGCCGCTGCAGAGCGCCGTCCACGACGATCTTGCCGGCGACAACGCCGATGGAGCCGGTGAGGGTGGAGGCGTTGGCCACGATGCGATCGGCCGGTGCGGTGATGTAATAGCCGCCGGAGGCCGCCACAGACCCCATGGACACCACCACCGGCTTGCCGGCCTGGCGGGCGCGCACCACGGCGTCCCGGATCTGGTCGGACGCGATGGCGGAGCCGCCGGGGCTGTCGATGCGAACGATGATCGCGCGTACGGCGGCGTCGTTCGCGGCCGAATCAATGGCGTGGCTCAGGCGGTCGGACCCGATCACCGGGCCGGCGGCGAATCCCTGTTCGCCGTTTCCGGTTTCGATCGCGCCTTCACCGCCCACAAGCGCGATCAACGCTCCGTCGACCGCGCCGCCGGCGCGCTGATAGGTGGCGATCGGCACGAAGCGGCCGTCTCCGGCGGCGGTGCGGGCCGCCTCGCGGGCGTCATGCACATGGCCCAGGGAATCGACCAGGCCCGCCTCCAGAGCGGCTTCGGCGCTGTAGGGCCCTGATTCGAACAGAGCGCGCATGGCGTCCGGCGCGACATCCCGGTCCGCCGCCGCCGCGGTCACCGCGGTGTCGAACAGCGATCCGAGCCAGGACAGGGTCGCCTCGCGGTGAGCGTCGGTGTAGTCCGCGCTGACGAAGGGCGCTGCTGCGGTCTTGTATTCGTGCAGTTGCAGGAACTCGGCTTGCGCGCCGGCGCGCTCGATGGCGTCGCCGAAAAACAGCGTCTCTGTCGCGTAGCCGGTGGCCGAAAAGGTGGCGGTGGGTTGCAGCCAGAGCGCATCGGCGCCTGCGACCGCGTAATAATTGGCCACGGCCGGGCCTTCAAAGCCCTGGGCGTGAACGGTGACCGGCTTGCCGGCCGCGGACAGGGCGTTCAGGGCGCCGCGAATCTCCTCGGCGCGGCCGGGCGCCATGGAACGCGGGTTGGCGCGCACGAACACCGCCGCAACCCTCGAATCGGTGCGCGCGCGCTCGAGGGCGAGCAAGAGATCGGTGTGGGGCAGGGGGCCTGCGAAGGCGAAAGGGCCGGGCGCCGCCTGATCCTGGCGCGGCGTGCGCAGATCCACCTCGAGGACGATTTCGCCGGCGGGAAGGCCCGGCCCCTGCGCGGATTCCGCGTTGCGGACCGCCGAGGCGATCAATCCGCCGATCGCGAAGACGGTGAAGAGCCCGGCGAGGGCGGCGGCGATCAGGAGCCCGGCGATCGTGCCGAAAAAGCTGGACCAAAACTGCTTCATTGATTTCCCCCCGGCGCGCCGCCCTTGCGGCGCGGCTGCCTGCGCCCCGTGCATCCAGAGCCTAGGGCGGGGCGGCGGGAAGGTCGAGGCGGGGCGGTGACAGGCCGGCCCGCAGCGCGGCGTCTGTCGCGTCGGCGCAACAGGGACCGGCGGGAACGGCCCGCGAGCCTGTGCACGACGCAAATCGCCCGCTGCATGCAGCGGGCGTTTGGGCGTCCGGCCGGGGGTCGGGCCCCGGCGGGAAATCTCTGGTCGGAGTAGCAGGATTTGAACCTGCGACCCCTGCCTCCCGAAGACAGTGCTCTACCAGGCTGAGCTATACTCCGAACCGAGGCGCGGCTTATAGCCAACGCGTCCCGGCAATGCAATCGGCTGCGGGCAGGGCGACGCACATGGTGCGAAACGTGCAGCAAGGCCCGTTGCATCGAAAAAAAAGCCGGGCTACATAGCGCGGCCTGCGACCGGGGCAGTCCGGCTCGCTTGGGGCGTGGCCAAGTGGTAAGGCAGCGGTTTTTGGTACCGCCATTCCCAGGTTCGAATCCTGGCGCCCCAGCCATTCCTTCCGACCGACGCCGCGGCTCCAGACCGCTCCGGATGGCCACGCTGCGCCGCACGTTGGCGCATTTTCTGCATCACAGGCCGGAACACCCGCCCCGCGGACCCGAACGGGACCATTCAAACAGCGCCGGGTCGTAAAAAATTCACATTAACCATGAATGACTTAGTGGAGGGTGCGGTGCAAGGGCGGAGCCTGTCGCAAAAAGGCCACCCTATCGCTGTAGAAAGTGTCGGTGAACGGTGTTCAAACCGGTTTGATGCTGCATGAGCGGTTGATCGGTTCACAAACCCGGTGCTAGCGTTCGGACAAATGAAAGAGACGGCGGTCTACGCCGCAAGACGAGGGGATGACGAAAATCGCATTTCCTCAGATTCATTCCGCAGCGGTCGGGTCCCGGGCGCTGTTGCGCGGTGCGCCGTGTTTTATTTGTTGGGGGGCCGATGCCGTCGCGGCGACGTTCGGCTAACCAAAGAGCGAGGGAAAGCGGAAGCGCGCGGGCACCATGTTCGCGCCGGCTACTGTGAGGCGAAACATGTCATATGAACTGAAAGGTATCCGCACGACGCTGGCGGCCGGCATCACGGCCCTGGTTTGCGTCGGCGGAGCGCAGGCTCAGCTGGATCAGGCGCTTCAGATCGCGCGCCAGTCGACCCAGCAGGGCGCCCAGGCCCAGGAGCAGATCAACCAGTTGGCCGACGACGCGGACAACGCGGAGCGCCAATATCTGGCCCTGCAGGAGCAGATCGAGGGCCAAGAGGTTTACCTCGAACAGCAACGCGTCTTCCTGCGGTCTCAGGAAAACGAGCTGGCGGCGCTTCAGTCCCAGCTTCAGCGGGTCGGTTCGATCGAGCGCGATCTCGCGCCCATGCTGATTGAAATGTACGTGCGCCTTGAGGATTTCGTTGAACAGGATCTGCCCTTCCTGCTCGACAGCCGGCGCGCGCGCCTGGCCGAGATCGAGGAAGCGCTCGGCGATGCGGCGATCCCGCCGGCCGAGAAGTATCGTGTGCTGCTGAACGCCTACGAGGCGGAAGCCGCCGCGGGCCGTTCGCTGCGCGCCTACACGCAGGAAGTCATGGTCAACGACACGCCTCAGCAGGCCGACATCCTTCAGATCGGCCGCGTCGCGTTGGTTCGCCGGATCGGCGGCGATGTGGAGATCCTGACCAAGGAAAATCCAGAATGGCGCCCCGTGCCGGGCGGCATGGCGGCCAATGTCGATCGCGCGTTCCGCATTGCGAACGAAGTCACCACTCCGGAAGTCTTCGTGGCGCCGGTTCCCGGGCCTGAGACGGCTCAATAACCGGACGAGACGGGAGAACACATCCGATGAAACACCTCATCAAAACCATTGCGGCCGTCTCGCTTGCTGCAGGTCTGGCGGCGGCTCCGGCCTTCGCTCAGGCCGACCGCGAGCCGGTGTCGTCCATTTCTCAGCTGATCGACCGTGTCCGTCAGGACGCGCGCGACGCCGAGAGTGAGAACCAGGCGCGGATCGCTGAGTTCCGCGCCGACCGCAACCAGCAGGCCGCGCTTCTGTCGCAGGCCCGCAACGAGCTTGCGGCGCTCGAAGCCGAGGCCGAAGAGGCTGAGGCCGAATTCGAAGCCAACCGCACCCGCATCTCCGAGCTCGACACCGAGCTTCGCGAAGCCCAGGGCGAGTTCGGCGAGCTGTTCGGCGCCGCGCGCCAGGCGGCCGGTGAATTCGGTTCGATCCTGGAGTCGTCCCTGATCTCCGCCGAGTATCCCGGCCGCGCCGAGATGCTGCTTGATCTGGCGGAAAGCCGCACGCTGCCCGAGCGCAGCGAGCTGGACTCCATCTACGAGACCCTGATCCAGGAAATGAACGCCCAGGCCCAGGTCATCACCTTCAACCGCCGCGTGGTGGGTCTCAATGACGGTGAAACCGTTCCGGTCACCCGTCTCGGCCCGTTCCTGGCGGTCGCCGACGACGGCGGACCGATCTTCGTTCAGTGGGTCTCCGACGACGCCGGTTCGCGGAGCGGGTACAATCTCGTGAGCCTCGAGCGCCAGCCCCCGGGCCGGATTCTGGGCGCGGCCTCCAACCTGATCAATGCGGACGCCGGCGAAGTCGTCGCCGGTCCGGTCGACCCGTCCCGCGGCTCCCTGCTGCAGATCTACAAGGACGTCCCCGATCTCGGCGAACGCTTCGAACAAGGCGGCATCGTCGCCAAGATCATCGCCGCGCTGCTGATCATCTCGGCCTCGTTCGGCATCTTCCGTCTTCTGTCGCTGCTGATGACCACGTCGGCCATCAACGCCCAGAAGCGCCGGTCGACCGCGTCGAAGTCGAATCCTCTGGGCCGCATCATGCTTGCCTATGAGGAGGTCAAGAACCGCCCGATCGAGACCATCGAGCTGAAGATCGACGAAGCCATCCTGCGCGAGACGCCGAAGCTGGAGTTCGGTCTGAACTTCCTGAAGCTCGCCGCCGGCGTGGCGCCGCTTCTGGGTCTTTTGGGCACCGTGACGGGCATGATCCGCACGTTCACCCAGATCACCCTGTTCGGCACCGGCGATCCGAAGATCATGGCGGGCGGCATCTCCGAAGCCCTCGTGACCACCGTGTCGGGCCTGATCGCGGCGATCCCGCTCCTGTTCATCCACTCCTTCGCGGCGAGCTTTGCGCGCGGCGCGCAGCAGACCCTGGAAGAGCAGGCCGCCGGAATCATCGCGCGTCACGCCGAAGAAAAGTCCGCGGGCTAAAGGATAAACCGATGGATGTTTCAGGCGCCCTTCAAAGTCTCCAGGAATTCCTGGAGCGCGGCGGTCCGATCCTGAACTGGATCATGCTGCTGACCTTCGTAATGTGGGCGTTCATCCTGGAGCGGTTGGCCTATTTCGGGTTCGCACACAAAAGCGTGCGGAACCGGGCCATCCGGGAGTGGGGGGCGCGCAGCGACCACCACTCCTGGCACGCCCTCGCCATCCGGGATCAGCTCATTTCCGAGGTGAAACAGAAAGCCGAGCAGAATGTGGAGCTCATCAAGACGCTGGTCGCGGTGGCGCCTCTGTTCGGTCTTCTGGGCACCGTGACGGGCATGGTGGCCGTGTTCGACGTGATGTCGATTTCGGGGTCCTCCGATGCGCGAGCCATGAGCTCGGGCGTCGCACGTGCCACGATCCCGACCATGGCGGGCATGGTGGCCTCCCTTTCGGGCCTGATGTTCTCCAATCAGATCGAGCGCATGGCCAAGCGCCGCGTGCACGAACTGAGCGACGAGCTCGAGGTGGAGTAAGCCATGCGCAGGAAAACCAGACGCGGGAAGGACGAAGCCAATATCGACATGACGCCGATGCTGGATATCGTCTTCATCCTGCTCATCTTCTTCATCGTCACGGCGACCTTCCTCCAGGAAGAAGGGATCGATCTGACCCCGCCGCCGGAGAGCGATCAGCCGCCGCCGCCCGACGCTCCCCCGCCCATCCTGGTGCAGGTGAGCAACGAAAACCGGGTGTTCGTGAACCGTGACGCCACTGTCGAGTCACGGGTCATGGCTGCGGTGTCGCGGATCCGGGCCGAACAGCCCAATTCCGCGGTGGTCATCGAGGTGTCGCAGGAAGCCGAGCACGGTACGATCGTGCGGATCATTGACGAGCTGCGAGCGAATTCGATCCCGGTATCGATTTCCCGCGCCGCCGAAGCGCAATAGACGGCAGGGGAGAACCAAACCATGGCTCGCCGACAAAGCCGCGTTAACACTGACGAAGAAGATGTCCAGCTGGACATGACGCCCATGCTGGACGTCGTATTCATCCTGCTCATCTTCTTCATCGTCACCGCCGTGTTCATCAAGGAGCCCGGCGCCGAGATCATCCGCCCGGAAACCCTGACCCAGGACCGGGAGAGACCGACCCTGCTCGTTGCAGTCACGGCGGACGGGGAGATCTATGTCGACAACGACGTGTACGAGCTCAACCAGCTGCGGAACGTATTCGAGCAGCTGCGTCAGGAGAATCCGCGCGCCGAGGGTATGATCCAGGGAGACGAGGGCGCGCCGGCGGGCGTTGTTCTCGATGTTCAGGAATTGCTGCTCGACATGGAGATCGACGTGACGATCTCCACGCGCGAACAGTAGGGAGGAGACACTGTGGCCAGTCTAATTCGCCTTCTGATCGGGGTTCCGATCGCCGGCGTCATCACCTTCCTGCTCTTTATGCTGATGCAGAGCCTCATCTTCACCGAAGAAGTCGTGCTTGAAGAAGCCTCTGAGGATCTTCGGATCGTCATCAACGAAGAGGTCGAGCAGATGGATATCCGTCAGCGGGACGTGACCCTGGACGATGTGGAGGACGTGCAGCCGCCGCCGCCGCCTCCCCAGATCGAACGGGCCGCGGCTGACGCGCCGAGCGAGGACATGTCCTCGATCATGGGTGAGATGCCGGCGTTCGACGAACCCAGCCTGGCTGGCGATGCGGTGAGCTTTTCGGTTTCCGACCGGGACGCCCAGCCGCTGGTCCGGATCAACCCGGATTATCCGATGCGCGCCGCCGAGCGCGGCGTGACGGGCGATTGCACCGTGACGTTCGACGTGACGCCGGACGGGGTCACCACCAATATCCGCATTCTGGATTGCGACAGCTCTTTGTTCGAGCGCAATGCGATCCGGGCCGTGGAGCGGTGGCGTTACCAGCCGAAAATCGTTGAAGGTACGGCGGTGCGGCGCACCGGCGTGGTCACCGAGTTCAACTTCCGCCTCGACGATTGATGCGGGCCGCGCCGTCTCCCGCCCGAAAGCCGGGCCGGGGACGGCGCGCCGACCTTAAGGAGCCAACGATGGCACGTTTGATCAAAGCCGCTTCCGCTCAGCCGGTGATCGCCGGATTGTCGGCCCTGGTCGCGGCGACAGCCCTCGTGCTGACGCTCGCCGCTCCGGCCGAGGCTCAGCGCAACCGCGATAATGGCGAGCAGTCCGAAGAAGAGCAGGCCAATCGGACGCTGTCCGCTCGCGTCGGACCTGTCATCCAGACCGCGGTGGAGCAGCAGGACGCCGAAGACTTCGCCGGGATGATCGCGACCCTGACGCCGCTTCTGAGCACCGAGCTGACGCCTTATGAGCGCTCCATCGCACTGCGCCTTCGCGCGACCGCGCATTACAATCAGGACAATCTGACCCAGGCGACCCGCGACTTCCTCGCCGTGCTGGACACCGGCGCCCTGGTTCAGGAAGAGGCCAATACGCTGCGCATCAATGTGGGCCAGCTCTATATGGCCCAGGACCAGATCAACGAGGGCATCCAGCAGTTCGAGCTTGCGATCCGCAACGGCGCGACCTTGAACACCCAACTCGCCAAGATGCTGGCCACCGCCTACGCCCAAGCCGACCGCTATTCGGAAGGGCTGCGCTACGCCGAGCAGTTCTATCGCGACGCGTCCAACAAGACGATCAATGATTATAACCTGCTCCAGTTCTATTATAATCAGCTGGAGCGGCCGGACGACGAGCTTCGCGTGATCCGTGACGGGCTTTCGGCCTATCCCGGCGAGCGGCGTTCGTGGCAGAATCTGGTGGCGATCTTTGCTCGGCTTGATCGCGAAGAAGACGCGTTTGAAGCCAACAAGCTGATGTATCTCAACGGCTTGTTCGAGGAATGCAATGAGGTCTACCGCCTCGCGCAATATTATTCCGCGTTCGATAATCCCTATCGCGGCGCGCGGATCCTGGAGCGGGCGATCAATACCGGCCGCTGCGAAGGCAATGTCGAGCAGCTGGAGCGCCTCGGCAATATGTGGCGCCAGGCGGCCGAGTTTGATCTGGCCATCCCGGTGGTCGAGCGGCTTGCGCGCGAGACCGGGACCTCGGAATGGTCGCTGCGTCTTGCCGAAGCTCACTATCAGCTCAACAACTACGCGGACGCCGAATCCGCTTTCGTGGAGGCGCTGGACCGCGGTGGTCTGAGCTCCCGTGAAAACGGCGACGCCTGGGTCCTGCTCGGCACGGCGCGCTACCAGCAGGGTGAGCTGCAAGGCGCGCTGCAGGCTTTCCGCGAGGGGCGCAATTTTCCGAGCGCGCGCACCCAGGCCAATGGCTGGATCGAGTTCGTGAACTCGCAGATCGAGGGCGGTGAGCGCCGGACTTGCCAGCGTGAACAGGTTCAGGTGGACGAATGCCGCCTCACCATCGACGCCGAGCGCCGCCAGCTGGTGCTGATCGGCGAGGTTGGCGAGGATGGTGAAGTAGCCTTCCCGGAAGGTTCGATCCCGGAGCGGTGCTCGACCTGGTTCGACCTGCGCTCGGGCGAGCAGACCCGCGACGCCTGCATCTCCGACGAGGAGGCCGCCGCTCAGGCCGAGGCCCGCGAGGAAACGGCTCAAGCCGAGGGCTAGACTTCGGTTTTGGTGTCGAGAAACGCCCCGCCGCGCATCCGCGCGGCGGGGTTTTTCGTGTCTGCAATCAAACGCCGGCGACCCACCATCGAAAGATGAACCTTGTTCGCTGATTCGCGTATCACGAGATGAAGGCGTACGCTTCATGAAGACCGGTCTTTTCCAGCCGGATCTCCATTGGAGGATACGCCATGATCCAGACCGCACATTCCGGTCCCATCGCGTCCGTGACACGTTCGGATCGCGACCGCATGCATGCCGGCGGGGCCGTGCGATGGCCGATGGTCGTGCTGGCCGCGCCGCCGTGACCTTCGCGCTGTTTGTGCTCATGCAGCGCCTGATCGAGACCGATGTGATCCTCTTCGCCGAGGCCGAGCCTGCGCCGCGTGTGACGATCAACTTTCAGGTCGCGCCGGTGGATGTCCGGCCCGCCGCCGCGGGGATCGACACGGTGGAGCCGGTGAGTGCGCCGCCCGCCTCGCCGCGCATCGAGGCGCGCGCCGAAGGGCCAGGTCCGGCCAATGGGCTCGGGGACTACAGTACGCCGCGCCTCGACCCTGTCGAAGTGCTGGGCGCTGCGCCCATCGCGGTCCCGCCGCCGCCCATGACCATCCGCACCGAGCCGGTCTATCCCGCCCGCGCCCTGCAGAGGGGCGAGGAGGGTGATTGCATGGTGAGCTACGACATCCTCGCCAGCGGCGCGACGGCGAACATCCAGCTGGTGCGCTGCGACGGTGCTGCGTTCGCCCGCGCCACGATCGCCGCGGTGGAAGGCTGGCGTCACGCGGCGGACACCACGCGCCCACCGGGCGCGGTGGTTCGGCGCGGCGTGGTCACCGAGCTGAACTACCGGCTTGAGAATTAGGACGGTGAAATAAAAACGGCGCGGGGAGCGATCCCCGCGCCGCCTTTTCATCAAGCCATGACGGCCGATGATCAGTCCTGTGACGCGTCCTGAGAGTCGGCTGCATCGTCGCCGGCGAGCGCGGCGGCCGCGCCCGCTTCGGCGGCTTCGGCGTCGGCCAGGCCCACCGTCATCAGGGCGAAGGCGTATTCCTCGGCGCGCTCCTTCAGGGAGTCGAAGCGTCCCGAGGCCCCGCCATGGCCGGCGCCCATATTGGTGCGCATCAGCGTAAGGCCGTCATCGGTGCGGCGCGTGCGCAGGCGGGCCGCCCATTTGGCCGGCTCCCAGTAGGTCACGCGCGGATCGGTCAGGCCGGCCGTCGCCAGAACATGGGGATAGTCCTGCGCGCTCACCTGATCATAGGGCGAGTAGCTGGTGATGTAGTCATAGGCCGCCTCGTCCTCGATCGGATTGCCCCATTCGGGCCATTCCGGCGGGGTCAGGGGCAGGGAGGGATCGCTCATGGTGGTGAGCACGTCCACGAAGGGCACCGCCGCGATGGCGCCGGCGAACAGGGCCGGGTCCTGGTTGATCGCGGCGCCGACCAGAAGCCCGCCCGCCGATCCGCCATGGGCCACGAGCCGGCCTTCGCTGGTATAGCCCGCCTCGACCAGGAATCGGCCCGCATCGACGAAGTCGTTGAAGGTGTTCTGCTTCTGGTCAAGCTTGCCGTCGAGATACCACTGATAGCCCTTGGCCATGCCGCCGCGGATATGGGCGATGGCGTAGACCATGCCGCGATCCACCAGGCTGAGGCGCGAAGTGGAGAAGCTCGCCGGAATGGTGATGCCGTACGAGCCGTAGCCGTAAAGCAGCACGGGCGCCGAGCCGTCCAGCGGCGTGCCTTCGCGGTAGAGCAGGGTGACGGGCACCTGCTCGCCGTCGCGCGCGGTGGCCTGGAGGCGGCGCACCACATAGTCGGACGCATCGTGGCCGGAGGGGATTTCCTGGCGCTTGATCAGCGTGCGCTCCCGCGAGCCCATGTCGTAATCATAGGTCTCCTCCGGTGTCGCCGGGCTTTCGTAGGAGAACCGCATCTGGTCGACGGCGTATTCCAGCCCGCCGTCCATGCCCAGCGCGTAAGCCTCTTCGGGGAAGGTGATCTCATGCTCTTCGTCGTTGGACAGGTCGCGCACGACGATCCGGGGCAGGGCGTCGGACCGCTCCATGCGGACGAGCCAGTTTTCAAAGCCCATGAGGCCGTTGACCAGCACGCCGGGGCGGTGGTCGATCAGCTCCGACCAGGTCTCCCGGCGCGGATCGGCGAGGGGGGCCTCCATGATCTTGAAGTCCACCGCGCCGCCGGCGTTTGTGCGCACGAAGAGCTTGCCGCCCGCCTCGGTGAGCGAGTACTCGACGCCGCTTTCGCGTTCGGAGACCAGGATCGGCTCCGCCGCCGGATCATTGGCGTCGAAGACCCGCATCTCGCTGGTGGTGTGGTCGTTGGCGGAGAGAACGATCCAGGTGTCGCCGTCCGTCTTGCCGACGCCGAGGAAATAGCCGCTGTCTTCTTCTTCGTAGATCAGCTCCGGTTCGGCGTCGGTGATCTGCTGGCGATAGACCCGGCGCGGCCGATTGTTTTCGTCGCGCCAGACCCAGTAAACGGTCTGCGAATCATTCGCCCAGACCATGGAGCCGTAGCCCTCGTCGGTCAGGGTGGCGATGTCCTCGCCGGTCTCCAGATCGCGGATCCTGACCTGGTAGAATTCGGAACCGGCGGTGTCTACGGCGTAGGCGAGATAGCGATGGTTCGGGCTGTGCTCCAGCGCGCCGATGTCGAAATAGTCCGACTCGCCGCCTTCGGCGTCGCCGTCGAAGATGATCTGCTCTTCACCGCTGATGGCGCCGTCTTCGCCGGCCGGGCGCCGCGCGAAGACCGGATACTGGCCGCCTTCGCGGTAGCGCGTGTAGTAAAACCAGGGACCGTCCTTTTCGGGCGGGCTTGAATCGTCTTCCTTGATGCGGCCGCGCATCTCCGAATAGAGCCGGTCTTCAAGGCCTGTGAGCGGCTCCATGACCGCGTTGTAATAGGTGTTCTCGGCTTCAAGGTGGGCGCGGATATCGCTCTGGAGCACGGACGGGTCGCGCATCACCTGCTGCCAGTTGTCGTCGCGCAGCCAGGAGAATTCGTCGGTGCGCGTGCGGCCCAGCTGCTCGATGGTCTGCGGGCGCGCCTCAGGCGTCGGCGCATCGAGGCTGACGGCGCGGGCGACGAGATCGGCAGGTTGGTTCGACGCGTCCATTGCGGTGTCTGTCTCCGTGGTCTGGTCCTGGCCGGGCGCGGCGGTGTCCTGGCAGGCGGCGACGGCCAGCGCCGCCGCTCCCGCGAGCAGAAGGGCGCGCCGGGCGCGGGTGAAAGTGTGGTGTGTCATGTGCGTCAACCCGGCCGGGATCGCCGGCCGGTCCCCTGATGTGGTTTGGCGGCGCTAGTCTTCGCCGCCGCGGGGCTGGAAGTCCAGCACCATGCCGTTCACGCAATAGCGCAATCCGGTGGGCTTCGGACCGTCATCGAACACATGGCCCAGATGGGCGCCGCAATTGGCGCAGTGGAACTCGGTGCGCGCCATGAGCAGCTTGAAATCGCGCTTGGTCCCGAGCGCCGCGTCGTTCGCCGGGGCGTAGAAGCTCGGCCAGCCCGACCCGCTCTCGTATTTCTCGGCGCTGGTGAACTTCACCTCGCCGCAGACGGCGCATGAATAGTCGCCGGCGCGCTTTTCGGCGTTCAGCGGGCTGCAGCCGGGCGCTTCGGTGCCTTCGTGAAAGGCGATGCGGTCGACGTCCTCTGAAAGGTCTTTGCGCAAGGCGGTGATCTGGTCGGCGGACAGGCGGGGCATGGATGTCTCCTGATCGACGTGTCCACACCATATAGGCTCCGCGCGCCGACGGTTCGACCCGGGCGAGCTGACCATGCGCCGCTAGACCATTCCTTAACGCCGCCGGGCTAAGCAGGGTGGGACAGAACTCCATCGATGAGATGATCGGTCCGCCATGGCTGAAGATTTCCGACCTGACGACACTGCGCCGCCGCCCGTCGCCCGGCGCGCGCGCGCGCGCCTCACCCGGCGCCTGGCCGATATCGTCTGCCTGCCGGCCAGCCGCATCTCGCCGCAGGAACGCTGGATGACGGCCGACGTGCTGGACGAGCTTCTTCGCGAGGCGGCTCCGGACCTGCGCGCCAAGGTGGCCGCCCGGCTCGCAGAGCAGGCCGAAGCGCCCGCCGGCCTGCTGCGCAGGCTCGCCCTGGACGGCTACGAGATCGCCGAACCGATCCTGCGCTCCAGCGACGCGCTCACCGATTTCGACATGATGGAGATCGCCGCCAAGGGCGAGCGCCGTCACAGGCTGGCCTTGGCGCGCCGCGAACACGTGTCGGAGACCGTGGCGGCCGCCCTGTGCAAATCGGGAGATCCCGAAACCATTCTGGCCGTGCTGCGCAATCCCGGCGCCCGGCTCGCCGTGCAGACGGCGGATTATCTGGTCCGCGAGGCGGCCGAGAGCGAGACGATCGCCAAGATTCTGATCAAGCGTCCGGAGCTGCGCCCGATCCAGGCCTTCGTGCTGTTCTGGGCGACGCCCCACCCGTTGCGCCGCCTGATCCTCGAGCGGTTCGCGGCGAGCCGGACCATCCTTCAGGAAGCCGCTTCCGATGTGTTCCCCCTGGCCGCGCGGGAAAGCGATCCCGACCCGGTGGTCGCCGAAGCGCTGGCCTATATCGACCGCCGTCAGCGCGACCGGGCCGCGGCGGAAGTCTCGCCCTACGGCTCTCTGGAGGCGGTGGTGGAGCGCGCCGGCAAGATCGGCTTCACCGACACGCTGCGGGCGGAAGCCTGTGTCCTCGCCAATATCCAGCGCGATCTGTTCAACCGTATCGTGGATGATTTCGGCGGCGAACCCTGCGCGGTGCTGGCCAAGGCCACGGGCCTGTCGCGCTATCACCTGGAAGACCTTATCGCCTCCTCGCACGGCGCCGAGGCTGTCGTGCGCCTGGAGCACGCCAGTTTGGTCTTCGACACCTTGTCCACCGACAAGGCCCAGACGGTGCTGCGCTACTGGAACTGGGTGATCGCGCGGGGGCGCGACTAGGTCTGCCGGGCACGCCTCGCCCGCCTGCTCGAGAGGGGCGTCGCCGGCGATCTGCGTCATTCGGCCGTCGCGCGTGCGGGCGGCGTTGGATTCATCGCCGCTGATCCCTTACATGTGTGGGGTGTTAAAGCGCCGCGCGCCGCGCGGTCCACGGGAGACGCGACATGGGTCCGCACTGGACAGGCATTCTCATCGTGGCGATCCTGCTGCTCGTCCTGTTTGGCGGGCGTGGCAAGATCTCCGCGCTCATGGGCGATATGGCCAAAGGGGTCACCGCTTTCCGCAAGGGGCTGAAGGATGACGGGTCCGACGAGTCGTCCAGCGACGACGAGGACTCCACCCGTCGCGAATCTCTTGGAGCCGACGCCTCCGGCGAGGCCAAGCCCCGCCGCGAGGACGAGCGCGCAGGGAGCTAGGTCATGAACCCGGGCATCGGCGCTCCGGAGCTTCTGGTCATCGCGGTCATCGCCCTTGTCGTGGTGGGTCCAAAGGATCTGCCGCTGATGGTGCGCCGTCTCGGCCGCTTCGTGGGCAAGATGCGCGGACTGGCGCGCGAGTTTCAGCGCAGCTTCGACGAGTTGGGCCGCGAAGCCGAGCTGGCCGAGCTGAAGAAAGAAGTCGAGGCGCTGAAAAAAGGCAATCCGCTCTCGGAGATGCGGAAAGAGTTCAAGGACGCCGAGGCCGACGTCCTTCGCGCCGGCGCCGAGGACAAGCCCCATCCGCGCTCGGCGAAAGACAAGCCGCTGAAGGGTGAGCCGCTGAAATTCGGTCCAGCGGAGGAGCCGGGCGCCTCTGAGGACGAGATGACCGGTCCGCGCCCCGAGCCCGACGCCGCGCCCGATGTCGATCCCGGCGCCCGGCGCGCGTCGTCCGGCCCCGACCCGGATGGGCTTTCCGTCCCACAGGATGATCCCCAGCCTTCAGAACCCAAAAAGAAGACCGGCTGACCATGGCGGCGCAAACCGAAGATGATGACGAGGTGGAGGCCTCGCGCGCGCCCTTGATGGCGCATCTGGAGGAATTGCGCGACCGGCTGATCTGGGTCCTGGGTGCGATCGCCCTGGGGTTCGCGGTGTGCTTCATCTACGCCGAATGGATCTACAATGTCCTTCTGGTGCCGTTCGAGGACGCCGCCCGGCAGGTGAGGGGGGACGCGCTGGATCTGCAGCTCATCTTCACCGCGCCGCTGGAGTTTTTCTTCGTCAAGCTGAAGCTCGCTTTGTTCGGCGCGATCGCTATGGCCTTTCCCGTCATCGCCTATCAGGTCTGGGCGTTCGTGCGGCCTGGCCTGTACAAGAACGAGCGGCTGGCCTTCACGCCGTTTCTGGTGGCGAGCCCGGTCCTGTTCGCGGCCGGCATGGCCTTCGTCTATTATATGATCCTGCCGTTCGTGATGGGTTTCGCCCTGGGCCAGGAGCAGATGGGCGTGGAGGGGCGCGCGCAGATCCAGCTGCTGACCCGGGTGAGCGAATATCTCAACCTGGTGACCACGCTGGCCCTGGCGTTCGGGGTGAGCTTCCAGCTGCCCGTGCTTCTGTCGCTGCTGGGCAAGGCGGGGCTTCTGACCAGCGGCGATCTGGTGCGGTTCTGGAAGTTCGCCCTGGTGGGCATTGCGGCTTTCGCCGCCTTCGTCACGCCCCCCGATCCCATCAGCCAGATCTTCCTGGCGGCCGCCATGTTCAGTCTCTATGGCCTGTCGATCCTGGCGGTGAAGATGGTGGAGCCGAAGAACCGAGAAGAGGACGCGTAAGGGCGCGGCCTGCGCGCGGCCTGCAACGCCATCCCTGCTTGATCGCCTGCGAGACCCCGCCTAGGTTCGCGCGACTTTCAAAAAGCTGAGATTCCTCGCCGCCATGCGCAATCCCAACGCCCCGTCCTTTCAGGACCTGATCCTCACCCTGCAGCGCTACTGGGCCGACCAGGGCTGCGCGATCCTGCAGCCCTACGACACCGAGGTGGGCGCCGGCACGCTGCACCCGGCGACGACGCTGCGCTCGCTGGGCGCAAAGCCCTGGCGGGCCGCCTATGTGCAGCCCTCGCGCCGTCCGGGCGACGGGCGCTATGGCGAGAACCCCAACCGGCTGCAGCATTATTACCAGTTTCAGGTGCTCCTGAAGCCGTCTCCGGCGAACCTGCAGGACCTGTATCTCGGGTCGCTGGACGCCATCGGCATCGACCGCAAGCTTCACGACGTGCGCTTTGTGGAGGATGACTGGGAGAACCCCACCGTGGGCGCCTGGGGGCTGGGCTGGGAGGTCTGGTGCGACGGCATGGAGGTGAGCCAGTTCACGTATTTCCAGCAGGTCGGCGGTCTGGACGTGGAGCGGGTCTCCGGCGAGCTGACCTACGGGCTCGAGCGCCTGGCCATGTACGTGCAGGGTGTCGAGAACGTCTACGATCTCGACTTCAACGGCGCCGGGATAAGCTATGGCGACGTGTTCCTGGAGAATGAGCGCCAGCAGTCGGAATTCAATTTCGAGCACGCCGACGTGGACATGCTCATCGAGTGGTTCAAGGGCGCGGAAAACCAGTGCACGGCCTTGCTGGCGCTGGACAAACCGCTGCCGCTTCCGGCCTATGACTACTGCCTGAAGGCGTCCCACCTGTTCAATCTGGTGGACGCCCGCGGCGCCATCTCCGTGGCCGAGCGGGCCAGCTGGATCGCCCGGGTGCGCGAGCTCGCCAAGGGCTGCGCCGACGCCTGGGTGAAGCTGGAGAAAGCACGCGGGGAGGCGGCGTGATGCCCTTGAAACTCTATCATAATACGCAGTCGCGCGCGACGATGATCCACTGGCTTCTCGAGGAGCTGGGCGTCGACTACGTGCTGGAGACCGTCGAGTACGAGGACGGCTCCATGCGCACCGCGGATTTCCTGAAGGCCAGCCCGCTGGGGAAAATCCCCGCGATCGTCGACGGGGACGTCAGCGTCAGCGACACGCCCGCCATCGCGATCTATCTGGCCGACAAGTACAAATCGCCGGTGGACATGGCGCCGGGGATCGACGATCCGCGCCGCGGCGACTATCTGCGCTGGCTGATCTTTCAAGGCACCGCCATCGATCCCGCGATGCTCCAGGCGGGTCTGAAGTTCGAGACCCAGCGCCGGCAGGCGGGCTGGGGCGATGTCGCATCGGTCATCGACGCGATTGAGACCCGGCTCACCGAGGCGAGCCCGTATCTCCTCGGCGACTGGTTCACGGCCGCCGATCTGCTGGTGGGCGGCTCGCTGATGTGGGCGACGCGCTTCGGCCTGTTCGAGGCCCGTCCTGCCATGACGCGCTACATCGAGGCCGTCACGACCCGTCCCGCTTTCGCCAAAACCGTCGGCGCGACGCCATGACCGCTGACATCACCGTCTGGCACGGCCCCAATACGCGCTCCACCGGCACGATCTGGCTGCTCGAAGAGCTGGGCCTGGCCTATGATCTCAGGAAGGTCGACGTGTTCGGCGGCGAGACCCGCGAGCCCGACTTTCTGGCCATCAACCCGGCCGGCAAGGTGCCCGCCATCCGCCACAAGGGCCGCACGATCGGTGAGATGGCGGCGATCTCGCTGTATTTGTGCGATGAATTTCCCGAGGCCGGCCTGGCGCCGGCGGTGGGCGATGAAAAGCGCGCCGATTACCTCTATTGGTCGGTGTTCCGTCCCGGCGTTCTGGAGCCGGCCATGCTGGCCAAGGTGCAGGGCTGGGACGCCGATCCGGGCAGGGTCGGCTGGGGCGACTGGGAGACCGCGCTGTCGCTTGTGGAGCGCCCGCTCAAGGAGGCTCCCTATCTGTTGGGTGAGGAATTCTCAGCCGCCGACATTCTGGTGGGCGGGGCGCTGGGCTGGCTGCGCCATTTCGGCGTCATGCCCAAGGACTCCCCCTTCGACGCCTATATCGACCGCCTCCACGCCCGCCCGGCGTATATCCGCATGCAGGCCGCCAACCAGTAGGACCGCCCCTCGTGTCTGATTTCCTTCTCGAATTCTTCTCCGAAGAAATTCCCGCCCGCATGCAGGCGCGCGCCGAGGCCGATCTGGAGCGCCTGTTCACCGCCAAGCTGAAAGAGGCGGGGCTGGGCTGGAGTGCGCTCGAGACCTTCTCCGGTCCCCGCCGCATCGGCCTTTCGATGACCGGCCTGCCGGACAAGACCGAGGACGTGCGCGAAGAGCGCAAGGGGCCGCGCACCGATGCGCCGGAGAAGGCCTTGCAAGGCTTTTTGCGCGGGGCGGGGCTCACCAGCGTGGATCAGTGCAAGATCGAAGAGGGCAAGAAGGGCGCCTTCTATGTGGCCGTGATCGAGAAGCCAGGCCGTAGGACCGCTGATGTCCTTGCCGAGGCGATCCCGGAGATCGTGAAGGCGTTTCCCTGGCCCAAGAGCATGAAATTTGGCGAGGGCGATCTGGCCCAGCGCTGGGTGCGGCCGTTGCAGCGGATCGTGGCGCTGCTGGACGGCGAGGTCGTGGAGACCGGCGTTTTCGGCCTGAAAGCGTTCAACATCACCGAAGGTCACCGCGTCCATGGTTCCGGGCCGTTCGAGGTGACGGGCTGGGACGATTACCAGGCGAAGCTGAAGGAGAACGGCGTCCTTCTCATGCGGTCCGAACGCCGGGCGAAGATCCTTCTGGATGCGCGCAAGGTCTGCGCCGATTCCGGGCTGGTTCTGGTGGAGGATGACGGTCTGCTGGACGAGGTCACGGGCCTGGTGGAGCATCCCTGCGCCATTCTCGGCGACATGGATCCGGGCTTTCTGGACCTGCCGCCGGAAGTCATCCAGCTGACCATGAAGACCCATCAGAAATATTTCGCGGTGGCGGACTCAGGCGGCAAGATCACCTCAAAATTCGTGGTCATCGCCAATCAGGAGGCCCCCGACGGCGGCGCGGCCATCGCGGCGGGCAATGCCCGCGTGCTGTCGGCCCGCCTCTCCGACGCCCGCCATTTCTGGGATCTGGATCGCGCCAAGGGCCTGGAGGCCATGGCGGCTGAGCTCTCCAAGGTCACCTTCCACGAAAAGCTGGGAACGGTGGCGGAGCGCGCGCATCGGCTTGGTGGCTTGGCCGGCTTCCTAGCCAATGAATTGGGCGCTGACGCTGACAAGGCTGTGGATCTTGGTCGAATCTCCAAGGCCGATCTTGTCAGCCAAATGGTCTACGAGTTCCCAGAGTTGCAGGGTCTCATGGCGGGTTACTATTGGGCAGCTGCCGGTGGGTCGGAGCTTGAGTCAAATGCGCTCAAGGACCAATACAAGCCGCAGGGCCCATCAGACGAACTCCCGGCCAGCGATCTCGGTGCAAGCTTATCAGTTGCAGACAAATTAGACACTTTGGTTGGCTTCTTCTCTATAGAACAAAAGCCAACGGGGTCGAAGGACCCCTTTGCGCTCCGGCGATCTGCCCTTGGAATTATTAGAATTCTCATTGATCGCGGCTATCGTATAAACCTTCGACACGCTGCGGCGTTCGCAGAGAAGAATTTTTACCTACATTGCCCGAAAGACGACCTCCTCGCCTTCTTCGCCGATCGCCTCAAGGTCCACCTGAAGGACGAGGGTGTGCGCCACGACGTGATCGACGCGGTGTTCGCCCTTGGCGATGACGACCTCGTGCGCGTCGCCAACAAGTCCCGGGCGCTGCAGGCGTTTCTGGAGACGGAGGACGGTGCGGCGCTGCTGGCCGGGTATCGGCGGGCGGCGAATATTCTGTCGGCGGAGGAGAAGAAGGGGTTCGATCTCGCGGGGGCTTTGAGCGAAGCGCTTCCCCCCTCCGTCGGCTCCGCCGACACCTCCCCCGCAGGCGGGGGAGGAAAGGGTGCGAGTGGTTCAGGTGATTTTCCTCCCCCGCCTGCGGGGGAGGTGGGCGCCGCGGAGCGGCGGTCGGAGGGGGGAGCCCTGTCCGACGACCAGACCGCCGCCCTCCTCATCGCCATCGCCAAGACCGCCGAGGCCGCCGAAGAGCGCACGCTGATCAGCGAAATCCAGGGCGCCGAGGAAGTCGCCACCAAGGCGCTGGCCGACGAAGACTTCGAAGCCGCCATGGCGGCGTTGTCGAAATTGCGTCTGCCGGTGGATGCGTTCTTCGAGGCGGTTGTCGTCAACGCACAAGACCCTATTGTGCGGCGCAACAGGTTGCTTCTTCTGTCGCGGATTCGCGCGGCGGTGGATGCGGTGGCGGATTTTTCGAAACTGGAGGGCTGAGTCTCGACTGGATCGACGACGCGGGCCTTGCGTATAGACTGCCGGACAAACGAGAAGAGGTGAGCCAAGATGGCCAAGTGGGTTTACGCGTTCGGCGGCGGTTCGGCGGACGGAAGCCGCGACGACAAGAATCTGCTGGGGGGCAAGGGCGCCAATCTCGCCGAGATGGCGACTTTGGGCCTGCCCGTGCCGCCGGGATTTACGCTCACCACCGAGGTCTGCACGGCCTATTACGATCATGACGAGACCTATCCGGACGGTCTGCAGGACCAGGTCGAGGAGGCGCTGGCGAAGCTGGAAGCCAATGTGGGCAAGACCTTCGGCGATCCGGCCAATCCGCTGCTGGTTTCGGTGCGCTCGGGCGCGCGCGCGTCCATGCCGGGCATGATGGATACGGTGCTCAATCTGGGGCTCAACGACGAGACGGCCGAAGGCCTCGCCAGGCTCTCCGGCGACCGCCGCTTCGCCCTGGACAGCTATCGCCGCTTCATCACCATGTATTCCGACGTGGTGCTGGGCGTGCCCCATTCGCGCTTTGAAGAGATCCTGGAGTCCTTCAAGGAGGACCACGACTACCAGCTGGACACCGAGATCACCGCCGAGGAATGGGAAGGCGTGATCGCGCAGTACAAGAAGGCGGTCCAGAAGGCGCTGGGCCAGCCCTTCCCCACCGATCCGCGCGACCAGCTCTGGGGCGCCATGTCGGCGGTGTTCGGCAGCTGGATGAACCAGCGCGCCATCTCCTATCGCCGCATGTACGACATCCCGGCCAGCTGGGGTACGGCGGTCAATGTCCAGGCGATGGTGTTCGGCAATATGGGCGACACCTCGGCCACCGGCGTGGCGTTCACCCGCGATCCCTCCACCGGCGAGCGCGGCTATTACGGCGAATTCCTGATCAACGCTCAAGGCGAGGACGTGGTGGCCGGCATTCGGACCCCGCAATGCCTCACCGAGAAGATGCGCGAGAAGATGGAGGACACGCTGCCCTCCATGGAGACCGCGCTGCCGGACGTGTTCGCCCAGCTGGAATCGGTGTTCGAGCGGTTGGAGACCCACTACCGCGACATGCAGGACATCGAGTTCACGGTGGAGCAGGGCAAGCTGTGGATGCTGCAGACCCGCAACGGCAAGCGGACCGCCCGCGCCGCCCTGAAGATCGCCGTGGACATGGTGGAGGAGGGGCTGATCTCCGAAGAGGAGGCGGTGCTGCGCGTGGAGCCCGGCGCCCTGGACCAGCTGCTCCATCCCATGATCGACGACGGCTATGAGCGCGACGTCATCGCCAAGGGCCTGCCGGCGTCTCCGGGCGCCGCCGTGGGCAAGGTGGTGTTTGATTCCGACGAAGCTGAACGCATGGCCGGGTTGGGCGAAAAGGTCATCCTGGTGCGCGTGGAGACGAGCCCGGAAGACATTCACGGCATGCACGCCGCCCAGGCCATCATCACCGCCCGCGGCGGCATGACCAGCCACGCCGCCGTGGTGGCGCGCGGCATGGGGCGCCCGTGCGTCTCCGGCGCCGGCGAGATCCGGATCAACGCCGCGGCCAAGACCTTCACCGCGCGGGGCCGCACCTTCTCCGAAGGCGACATGGTCACGGTGGACGGCGCCACGGGCGAGGTGCTCGCCGGCGAAGCGCCGATGATCAAGCCGGAAGTCACCGGCGATTTCGCCTCGCTCATGGTGTGGGCCGACCGGGCCCGGCGCATGAAGATCCGCACCAACGCGGAAACCCCCGCCGACGTGCAGACGGCCAAGGATTTCGGCGCCGAAGGCATCGGCCTGTGCCGCACCGAGCACATGTTCTTCGATGCGGATCGCATCGCCGCCGTGCGCGAGATGATCCTGGCCGAGGACCAGGCCGGGCGGATCAAGGCGCTGGCCAAGATCCTGCCCATGCAGCGCGACGATTTCGCGGAGATCTTCCGCATCATGGAGGATCGGCCGTGCACGATCCGGCTGCTCGATCCGCCGCTCCATGAATTCCTGCCCCACACCGAAGAGGACGTGAAGGCGGTCGCCGAGGCCACCGGCCTGTCCGCCGACGCGCTGCTGGCGCGGGCGCGGGACCTCAATGAAACCAACCCCATGCTGGGCCATCGCGGGTGCCGCCTCGGGATCACCTATCCGGAGATCTACGAAATGCAGGCTCGCGCCATCTTCGAGGCCCAGGCCCTGGTGGAGAAGGAAACCGGCATGCAGCCGGTGGCCGAGGTGATGATCCCGCTCGTGGCCCTGCCCAAGGAGCTGGAGATCTTGAAGGTGCGCATCAAGGCGATCGCCCGGAAGGTGGAGGAGGAGACGGGCACGGCGCCGGTCTATCTCATCGGCACCATGATCGAATTGCCGCGCGCGGCGCTGCGCGCCGGCGAGATCGCCGTACACGCAGACTTCTTTTCCTTCGGCACCAACGATCTGACCCAGACCACGTTCGGCCTGTCGCGTGACGACGCCGGCAAGTTCCTGGGCGCCTATCTGGAGGCCGGCATCTTCGAGAAGGATCCCTTCGTCAGCCTCGACCAGGAAGGCGTCGGAGACCTGATCAAGATCGGCGTGGAACGCGGCCGCGCCACCCGTCCGGATCTGAAACTCGGCATCTGCGGCGAGCATGGCGGGGACCCCGCCTCGATTCGCTTCTGTGAGGAGGCGGGGCTCGATTATGTGTCCTGTTCGCCATACCGCGTGCCCATTGCGCGACTCGCCGCGGCCCAGGCCGCGCTGCGCCGGGACGGCCAGGCTTAGCTTTAATCCTGAGGAACCAAAGGGCTTCTCGCGAGTTGGGTTGAAATATGGCGCAGCGCGCCACAATTCAGCCCGACCGGGTCGTGTATTGACCGGGGGGTAACCGGAGCGTAGGCATCGCTCCCCCTTCGGCGTGTTCCTTGCACGCACACGCCGAGCACGCCTTCCCATAGAGGGCGACGTACTGGTTCCAGCCGCTGCACGGATGCACCGGCTCTGGAACCACTGCGAGGAGAGAAGGCGAGATGAACGCTGGACCGACTATTTCGCGCGTGAAGCGCTGGTTTGCAGGCGCCGCCTCGGCGTCCGCCTTCGTGCTTGTCGCGGGCGTGCTGACCCTTGCTCCAGAGCGCGCCCGCGACCAGGACGAGGCGCGCGTCTGGCGCGATCTCGCCGGCGCCTATCTGGACGAGGCCGCCGCGGCGCCCGCGAACAGGGCGCCTGAGGTGGTGCAGGTCGCCAGCTTCACGATCGAGCCCGACGCCGCGTCCGGCGTTCGGGTCACCGCCCGCGCCCTGGACGATCTGCGCAGTTTCGACACCAGCCATCTGGACGCCGCCCGCGCCGCCGCCCGCGAGCGCCGCTGCCTGGCTGAAGCGATCTATTACGAAGCGCGGTCGGAAAACTTCGGCGGTCAGGCGGCTGTGGCCGAAGTGGTGCTCAACCGGGTGCGTCACCGCGCCTATCCCGACACGGTGTGCGGCGTGGTCTTTCAGGGCAGCGAGCGCACGACAGGGTGCCAGTTCACCTTCACCTGCGACGGCTCCATCCAGCGCGCGCCCTATGGGCGGACCTGGGAGCGGGCCCAGCTGGTGGCCGAACACGCGCTGATGGGCTTCGCCCAGCCGGTCACCCGGCGCGCAACGCATTATCACACCACCGCCGTCGATCCGATCTGGAACGACTCGCTGGTGCGCACGCGCCGCATCGGCGCCCACATCTTCTACCGCTTCCCCAACCGGTCGGAGCGCCAGCTCCTGATCGCCGAGCGCGAGGCGTAGGGGCGGGGTTCTGGGTGGCCTTCGGGCCTCAGGTTCACTTTCTAAATCAATAAACTAACCCCCTCTCCCCCATTCATGGGGGAAGGGGGGCGAGGTCGCTGGTCGATGGCGGAATGCTGCGCCGGCCGCCCCCTAAACCGCGTCCAGCCCCAGATCGAAATTGACGGCGGAGTGGGTGAGGGCGCCGACGCTGACCACGTCCACGCCGGTCTCCGCGATCTGGCGGATCGTCTGCAAAGTCACGCCGCCGGACGCTTCCAGCGTGGCGCGGCCCTTCGCCTGTTTCACCGCTGCGGAAAGAGCGTCGAGGCTGAAATTGTCCAGCAGCACGCTTTCCGCGCCGGCCTCCAGCGCCTCCTCCAGCTGATCCAGCCGGTCCACCTCCACGGCGACGCGCATCATGTGGCCGGCGAAGGCGCGCGCCCGGCGCACCGCCTCGCCCACCGAGCCGCCGCACAGGGCGACATGGTTGTCCTTGATGAGGATGGCGTCGTCGAGGCCGAAGCGATGGCTCGCTCCGCCGCCCGCGCGCACCGCCTGCAGCTCCAGGGCGCGCAGGCCGGGCGTGGTCTTGCGGGTGTGGGCGACGCGCGCCCCCGTTCCCTCCACCGCGTCCACATAGGCCCTTGTAAGCGTTGCGACGCCGGAGAGCCGGCCCATGAAGTTCAGGATGCAGCGTTCGGCGGTGAGGATGGCGCGTGCCGGGCCCTTGATGACGCCCACGGTCCGGCCGGCCGCGACCCGGTCGCCGTCCGCGGCCCGCCAGTCGATCTGAAGGTCGGCGCTGACTTGGGACGCGACCTCGTCGGCGGCCTGTATCCCGCAGAGAACGCCGGCGGCGCGGCTGACGATCTCGAACCGGCCGGTGGCGCTTTCGGGAATCGTCGCCAACGAGGTGAGGTCGCCGCGCCCGCCCAGATCCTCGTCCAGCGCCACGGCGACGATCTCCGCGACGCCCCCCCGGGGAACCGGGGGCGCGATGGTGCGGCTCATTCGGCCATTCCGGCGGCTGCGAACTGGCGCGCCGTGACGGCGCGGGCGTCGGTCAGGGTCATGCGGGTGGGAACTCCGGTCTGATCGGTCTTGGGAAAGTCATTGCGGAAATGACCACCGCGGCTTTCTTCGCGGGCCAGGGCGCCGGCCGCCACGAAGCGCGCGGCCACAAGGGCGGGCGCCGCGCCGTAGCGCGCTTCAAGCTGGTCGATCACCGTCATGAGCCGTGCGAGGCCGGCCCCGTCGCGTTCCACACCGGCCTCGGCCGCCATGATCAGGCGAAGGCGCTGCAGGGCGGGACCGGGCAGGGCGGGCGGCGTGCGCGCCTGGAGCGGGGTGAGCCTGCGCGGCGGCGCCTCGCGCAGGCGCTCGGCCGCGCGGCGTCCGAACACCAGCCCGTCCAGCAGGGAATTGGAGGCCAGGCGATTGGCGCCGTGCACGCCGGTGGCGGCGCACTCGCCCACGGCCCAGAGACCCGCAACGCCGGTGAAGCCGTCCAGATCGGTGGCGACGCCGCCCATGTGATAGTGCGCCGCCGGGGCCACGGGGATGGGGGTCGTGCGTGGATCGATTCCGGCGCTCATGCAGGCGGCGAACACAGCGGGGAAGCGGTCGGGGAAGGCGTCGCCGACGGCTTTCGTGCAATCGAGAAAGGCGCCCTTGCCGGTTTTCACCTGCCGGTGCACCGCGCGGGCGACCACGTCGCGGGGCGCCAGCTCGGCGTCGGCGTGGACCGGCTTCATGAAGCGGGCGCCGGACGCGTCGATGAGCGGCGCGCCTTCGCCGCGCAGCGCCTCGGTGGCGAGCGGCGCGGGATCGCGGCCGATATCAATGGCGGTGGGGTGAAACTGCACGAATTCGGCGTCGCGGATCACCGCGCCAAGCCGGGCGGCCATGGCCAGCGCGTGGCCCTGGCTGGTCCAGGGCGTGGTGGTCACCGCATAGAGCCCGCCCAGCGAGCCGGTGGCGAGCACGGTGTCGCAAGCCTCGATCCGGTGCAGGGCGCCGTCTTCGTCCCGCGCCAGCACGCCGGCGCAGCCGCCGTCCGCATCGCGAATGAGATTCTCGGCGCGCCAGCCCTCGCGGATGTCGATATGGGGCGCGGCGCGCACCGCCGTGATCAGCGCGGCGAGAATGCCGGCGCCGGCCTGGTCGCCCTTCACCCGCGCGACCCGGGCCCGGCTGTGGGCCGCTTCGCGCGACAGGGACCAGGACTCTCCGTCCTTCTCGAACGGCGCGCCCAGGGCGAACAGGTCTTCGATCTCGCGAGGACCCTGCTCTGCGAGCAGGCGCGCGGCGGCCTCGTCCACCAGCCCGGCGCCCGCCATGATCGTGTCGGCGGCGTGGAGCGCCGGCGCATCGTCCTCGCCCAGCGCGGCTGCGACGCCGCCCTGCGCCCACGCCGTGGACGCGTTGTCACCGAGCTTTGATCCGGTCAGCAGGATGACCGGGCGCGGCGCGGCGTGTAGCGCCGTCCAGAGACCGGCGATGCCGGCGCCGGCGATGAGGAGGGGATGGGTCATGGCGTCTATCCTCGCAAGGAGGGCTGCGATGTCCTCCCCCGCTTGCGGGCGGGGGAGCCGTCACTCACCGGAGGTCCTCACACGCTCACATACGGCACGGCGACGGCGTCGCGCCCCGTGTCGAAATGCGGCGGCGTGGTCGCTTTCGGCAGATCCAGCATGGCCTGCAGGGAGGCGCGCGCCTTTTCGGCGATCACCGGATCGACCTCCACGGCGTGCTTCATGTCGCGCAGGGCTTCGTAGATGCCGGTCAGCGTGATGCGCTTCATGTGGGGGCAGAGATTGCAGGGCTTGATGAACTGCACGCCGGGATTCTCCACCGAGACATTGTCGCTCATGGAGCATTCGGTGATCAGGATCGCCTTTTTCGGGGCGTGATCCTTCACATAGCCCGCCATGGCGCCGGTTGAGCCGGCGAAATCGGCTTTCGCCATCACCTCGGGCGGACACTCGGGGTGGGTGAGGATCACCGCGTCCGGGTGCGCAGCGCGCAGATCGTCCAGATCCTGCGGCGTGAACTGCTCGTGCACTTCGCAAGAGCCTTTCCAGGTGAGGATCTTGATCCCGGTCTGGGCCGCGACGTTTTTCGCCAGATACTCGTCGGGGATCATGATGACGGTGTCGACGCCCCATTGGGCCGCGACCGCCTCGACCACCTGCACCGCGTTGGAGCTGGTGCAGCAGATGTCGGAATACGCCTTCACCTCGGCGGACGTGTTCACATAGGTGACGATGGGAAGGTCTGGATAGGCCGCCTTTATCCGTTGCACGTCGGCGCCGGTGATGGAGGCCGCCAGCGAGCAGCCCGCCTCCATGTCGGGGATCAGCACCGTCTTGTGCGGCGAGAGAATTTTTGCGGTCTCGGCCATGAAGTGCACGCCGGCCTGGACGATGACGTCCTCCTCGGCCTCGGCGGCGACCTGGGCGAGCTTCAGGGAATCTCCCGTGATGTCGCCGACGCAGTTGAAGATCTCCGGCGTCATGTAGTTGTGCGCCAGGATCGTTGCGCCGCGCTCGGCCTTCAGCCGGTTGATGGCGTCGATCAGCGGCGCGAATTTCGGCCACTCCATGGGGGTGACCACATCCTTCACGCGCTCATAGAGATGATCGACGCGGGCTTTGACGCCCTCGTCATAGGTGAGTGCGCCGGCCTCGGGCCAAATCTCGGTCTTGAAGTTCATGCCGTCCATGGTCGCCTCCCATCAGACCCCGCCAACGCGCCCTGGAGCGGTTTTGCTCCAACTGAGCATTAGATGGGCCTTAAAGATGGCGGCGAGGGGGTCGCCGCCGGGCTTATGCTCCGATGGAGCCTAATGTGGTGCCGGACTATACGCCTGACAAGGCCGGGCGCAAGTCAGATTTATGACGCGCCGTCCTTTAATCGCGGAATCGTGAGGCCCAGAGCGGTTCCCGATTTCAGCGTCTCGCGGGCGAAGCGGTGCAGCTCGGCCGGGCGTCCGCCGGTGCGGCTCTCCATGCGGCCGGTGCCGGTCACGAATCCGGCGCGGTCCAGGGCGCGGCGGAAATTCTGCTTGTGCAGCGGGAAGCCGGAAATGCTCTCCACCAGCTTCTGCAGATGGGAGAGGGTGAATTCGGCCGGGGCGAGTTCGAACACCACGGGCCGGTACTTGATCTTGCCGCGCAGCCTCGAGAGGGCGGTGGCGAGAATTCGGCGATGGTCGGACGCCATCGCCTCGCCCGCGCTCTGCTTCGGCGCCGGTTCGCCGCGGTCGCGGGCCGCTTCGGCCACCAGGCCGGCTTCGTAGAGCAGCTCGTAGCGGTCCAGGGCGCGCTCCTCGTTCCAGGCCGCGCCGTCGAGGCCGAAGCACACCCGCACCCGGTCGTAGCGCGCCGCGCGGCGGCCGGGCGCGGCCGCCTCGTCGCACCAGCTGCGCAGGGCCGGCTCCAGGAAGGAGTCGATCATCGCCGGGCGCCCCTCGCGGTGGTCCTCCCACGGAAAGAAGCGCGTCCAGCCCAGCCAGCGCGCCTCGTCGCCTTTCAGACCGCGGGCTTCGGGGGTGAGCCCCAGATAGCCCACGGAAATGACCCGAGCGTCCTCCGCGCCCGCCAGCGCCGCCACAGGCGCGTCGCGGCCGCGATCGCCGAAGGTGTAGAGCTGCTCCACATAGCCCAGCTCGAACCCAGTCTGGCCGCGCACCCATTCGCGCAGGCCGATCTCGAAGGTGCGGTGGGTTTCAGGATCGAACGGACCGAAGGGCAGCGCCGTCTGGCCGCCTTCCAGGCTTTCGGTGACCAGCACTTTCAGCTCGGTCTCGCCGGCCGCGAAGATCACCGCGTTCAGGCCGACGACGATGCGGCCCAGCGTGGAGATGTCGATCTCCGGCCTCATCGGGCGCGCTCGCGCTCGACCCGGGCGAACAGGGCGTCGAACCGCTCGCGGAACAGAATCTGGGCGTCGCGGGCGGGCAGGGGATTGATGGTGATCGACAAGCCCTTCGGCGGGCGGCCGAAGAAGGAGCGCGCCTCCTCCACCGAAAAGCCGGCGATCTGGGTCGCCTCGAAAAAGGCGCAGACCCGGTCGGCGCGCTTGATCGTCTTGTGGACGGCGTCGGGCAGGTCGGGCGGCAGGCCGTAGCGCATGTGGATCGCCCCCTCCAGCCGGGCCTCGAACGCCTTGTAGTCATAGCCCAGCGCCGCCTTGAACGGCGAGATCATGTCGCCGATCACGTATTCCGGCGCATCGTGCAGCAAAGCGGCGAGGCGCCAGGCGGCCGGCCAGCCCGGCTCCAGCTCGCCGCACAGGGCCTCCACGATCACCGAATGCTCGGCCACGGAAAACGCGTGATCGCCCATGGTCTGGCCGTTCCAGCGGGCGACGCGCGCCAGGCCCTGGGCGATGTCGTCGATCTCCACATCGAACGGGGACGGGTCCAGAAGGTCGAGCCGGCGCCCCGACAGCATGCGCTGCCAGGCCCTGGGCTTTTTCACATCAGAGGAGGTCCGCGCCACTTTGTCCCGTCCTGATCAGCTTCCCTCCCGTCCTAGCGCGAAACGGCGTAAGTTCAAGGAAAGGCCGTAGCGACCAGAAGGCCTTGGACAGGGAGAACACCATGAAACGCGAACGCATTCTCGTCGCATTGCAGGGCTCCGACGCCGACACCCCGCCGCTCAACGCCGCCAGCGCGCTCGCACCGCTGTTCAGTGCAGACGTACGCGGGCTGTTCGTGGAGCCGGACCCGGCCGCCTACATGCTGTGGACCGGCCCTGGCGCGGCGGGCGCGTCGGTGGTCAGCTCCGCCATCGATGCGGTGCGTGAGGAGGCGGACAAGGCCTGCATGGACGCCGAGGCGCGCTTCACCGCGGCCATGGAGGGCGATCAGGCAGGCGGCGCCAGCTTTCGCCGCATCTGCGACAGCCCGTCCGACGCCGCCCAGCAGGCCCGGCTGGTGCGCCTGCTGGTGACCTGCCCTGCAGCGGCCGCCGGCAAGGGGCCGCTCGCCGACTTCACCACGGCGTGTCTGGTGGAGGAGGGGTGTCCGGTCTACGTGCCGCGGCTCGGCGCCCGCCCGCCGAAGAAGATCGCCGTGGCCTGGGACGGATCAAAAGAGGCGGCGCGCGCCGCCTTCGCCGCCGAACCGCTGTTCCAGAAGGGCGTGGAGGTGGTGATCCTGCACAGCCCGAAGAATCTCGATTACCAGGATCGCGCCGCCGCCGCGCCGAACCGGCTGACCAACTGGCTGGCCGGGCGAGGGATCGAAGCGACCTCCACAGCCGTTTCCGCAAGCGGCGGGCTGGGCGACGGGATTTTGAAGGCGGCCGAAGGCTGCGATCTTCTCGTGGCCGGCGCCTATGGCCAGTCGCGCATCGCCCAGTTCATCTTCGGCGGGGTGACCCGCACCCTTCTGGCGGCGACGACAGGACCGTCCTTGCTGCTCGCACACTGAAACGCATTGAGACAAAGGAGATTATCTCATGGCTTTGACCCGACTCACCCTGCGCCTTGGACGCAATCCGGACGCCGGCATCGTCGGTGGCGACGATGATCGCGGCTATGTGCTCACCGCGCCCCTGAACAAGGACGGCAAGCTGGATCCCGATCTGTGGCGCAAGCACAAGAAAGCCTGCACCGTGATCCGGTTCTCCCCGGACGAGGACGAGCGCGCGGACGGCTGGCTCACCCATCGCGGCTCCAACTGGTTCTTCCACTACGACGAAGAGGACGAAGGCCCCGACGAGCCGGTCTACAAGCTCGGCGACCACACCTTGCGCCTTGGCGACTATGTCACCATTCACGAAGCCGACGGCGAGGATCTGGTGCACAAGGTCACCGAGGCCGTGCAGGTGCACGGCTAAGGGCTTGGGCTGCCGAGCGCCGGCGGGGGGCGGCCCGGGTTCAGGCCGCCCCTTCCATTTAGTTTCAAATGTAACTAAATTCCGCCCTGAAGCCGAACACACCGGAGAGCGCCCATGGCCCGCAAATGGATTTACGCCAGCCGCACCGAAGGGACAGCCTCGCGTCAGGCCCACGCCGACTTTCCCGAAGGCGCGCCCTATGAGCGCGAGATGAGCAAGGAGGGGTTTTTCGGCCCCGCCGCCTTCCTGCATCACAAGCGTCCGCCCACCGGCTGGACCGACTTCGACGGTCCGCTCAAACCCCGCGCCTTTGATCTCAACCGGCTCAACATCGCCGAGACCTCCCCCTGGGGTGCGGCGAGCGTTCTGTATAACAACGCCACCGATGTCCGCTTCTGGAAGCTGGACGCGCCCATGGACAGCCTGGCGCGCAACGGTGACGGCGATCAGCTGCTCTTTATCCATGCCGGCGCGGGATCGCTGTTCTGCGATTTCGGCCATCTTCAGTACGCGCCGGGCGATTATGTCGTGCTGCCGCGCGGGACCATGTGGCGGCTCTCCCCGTCCGAGCCCACCGCGGTGCTCATGGTGGAGGCCACCAACACCCACTACACCCTGCCGGACCGGGGGCTCGCCGGTCCCCACGCCGTGTTCGACCCGGCGATCCTGGACGTGCCGGCCATGGACGACGCGTTTCGCGCCCAGCAGGCCGATGAGGACCATGAGTGGACGGTGCGGGTGAAGAAGCGCGGCCAGGTCTCCACCATCACCTATCCGTTCAACCCGCTGGACGCGGTCGGCTGGCACGGCGAGTTGCATCCGGTGCGCCTGAACGTGAAGGATATCCGGCCGCTGATGAGCCATCGCTATCATTTGCCGCCCAGCGCCCACACGACCTTCCTGTCGGATCGCTTTGTGGTCTGCACCTTCGCGCCGCGGCCGTTCGAGACTGACCCCGGCGCCCTCAAGGTCCCGTTTTTCCACAACAACGACGATTACGACGAGGTGCTGTTCTACCACGCCGGTGATTTCTTCAGTCGCGATAATATCGATGCGGGCATGATGACCTTCCACCCCTCCGGCTTCACCCACGGCCCGCACCCGAAAGCTCTGAACAACATGATGGAGCAGAAGAAACCGGCCACCGACGAATACGCCGTCATGATCGACACCCGCGACCCCCTGGACGTGGGCGACGGCGCGGCCAGCGTGGAGAATCCCGACTACGTGAACAGCTGGAAGCCGAAGGCCGCGGCGGAGTAGGGTGTACCCCCACCCCCGACGCTCCCCCGGAGCGGAGGGAGAAAGCGCCTGCCTCTGCGAGGGCTTTCCCTCTCCTTGAGGGGAGGGCCAGGGTGGGGTGCGACGCCGGTAGAAGAATTTGAACAAGTCATAGAGGACCTCCCCCATGAAACTCGCCACCCTTAAATCGACCTCCCGCGACGGCCGCCTGGTGGTCGTGAGCAAGGATCTCGCCTGGTGCGCCGACGCGTCGCGCATCGCGCCGACCCTGCAGGCGGCGCTGGATGACTGGGCGCGCTGCGAACCGGAGCTGCGCACGCTGGCCGAGGAGCTGGAGCGCGAGACCATTCCGCGCGAGCGCTTCCACGAGCATGACGCGCTCTCCCCGCTGCCCCGCGCCTTCCAGTGGGCGGACGGCTCGGCCTACGTCAATCACGTGGAGTTGGTCCGCAAAGCCCGCGGCGCGGAAATCCCGGAAAGCTTCTGGACCGACCCGCTGATGTATCAGGGCGGGGCCGACGCCTTCCTGGGCCCCCGTGACGACATTCCCCTGGGCGACGATGCCTGGGGCTGTGATTTTGAAGGCGAGGTGGCCGTGATCACCGGCGACGGGCCGCAGGGCCTGTCGGCGGAGGACGCCGCAAAGCAAATCCGGCTGATCATGCTGGTGAACGACGTGTCCTTGCGCGGCCTGATCCCGGGCGAGCTGGCCAAGGGATTCGGCTTCTTCCAGTCCAAGCCGCCCACGGCGTTCTCGCCCGTGGCGGTGACGCCGGACGAGCTCGGCGACAAATGGGACGGGCGCAAGGTCCATCTGCCGCTCACCAGCTGGCTCAACGGCGAGAAGTTCGGCGAGCCGGACTGCCATGTGGACATGACCTTCGACTTTGCGCAGCTGGTGGCCCACGCCGCAAAGACCCGTCCGCTCACCGCCGGCTCCATCGTCGGGTCGGGTACGGTCTCCAACAAGCTGGACGACGGGCCGGGCAAGCCGGTGTCGCAAGGCGGCAAGGGCTATTCCTGCATCGCCGAGATCCGCATGATCGAAACCATCAAGGACGGCGAGCCGAAGACCGGCTTCATGACGCCGGGCGACACGATCCGCATCGAGATGCTGGACGGCCACGGCAAGTCGATCTTCGGCGCCATCGAGCAGAAAGTCGTGCGCTACAGCGCCTAGAGCACCACCGGCCCCAGAATGAAGGGCAGGGCCACCAGCCCCGCCGCCAGCCAGCGGGTTCGTCCCATGGCCCGCCAGGACCGAACAAGCCCCGTGCGCCAGCGAGGGGCTTGTTTTTCCTGCTTGGCGACACGCAGCGTGTAGATCACCACGCCGGTGATCGCGAGCCCGCTTAAAAACACGCCGAACAGGAACCAGAGCGTCTTCGTCCAGTAGCCCCCGAACGTGCCGAAATGCAGCGGGTCGGCGGCCTCCGCGATGCGGGTGTGGAGGCTGAGGGTCGAGGGATCCACATCGCCGAGGATCGCCCCGGTCGCCGGATCGGCCCAGACCGTGTTGGCGCGCGGGCGCACCAGAATCGCGCGGTCGGACGCGCCGTGAATCTGCATCAGCCCGCCTTCGCCACGCGGCCAGTAGACTTGCTCGACACGATAGTCCGGGCGCTCGGCGAGAAGCTGGACGAAGGCGCGGTCCACCGCCTCAGCCGGCGAGGCGGCGGGCGGTAACGGCTGGGTGACCACGAAGGGCTGCGGCGGCCGGGCCGGGTTCGCCGCCGGCGCCGCGGCGCCCCACTGCTCGGCGAGATACCAGAAACTGGTCAGGATCATCAGCACGACAAACCAGATCGACCACAGCCCGGCGAACCGATGCAGATCACCGATGAAAGCGCGCGCCGTGCGGCCCTTGGGCAGGCGGAAAAATCCACGCCACCATTTTTTATAGACCCAGAACGAGGTCACCAGGCTGAAGGCGAGGAAGACCGCCGCCAGGCTCACCAGCGACACGCCCCATTTCACCGGGATCATCAGATGGCGATGGGTGTTCCGCAAGAAGCGCTGGAAGCCCGGCCACGGTCCGGATCCCGTCACCTCGCCGGTGCGCGGATGGACATAGACGTGAAACGGCCCGTCTTCACCGCGCATCACCACGTCGAACGTGGCGGCGGGATGGATCGGGCCGTAGACATTGAGGACTTCCGCGTCGGGCGCATGGGCCGCAGCGGCCTCGCCGGCCGCGCCCCAGCTCACCCGCTCCTCCACGGAGGTCGGCGCCGTCCACATGGCGGGCCGGGCCATCCAGTCCAGCTCGTAGGAGAACACCGCCAGCGTCCCGGTGACGAACACCAGGGCGAGAAACAGCGACATCTGCAGGCCCGCCCATTGGTGCAGGCGCCACCAGATGGAGCGCTTTTTCGGCGCCTCGGCCGGCGGAGCGGCGTTCGGCGCCGCCCCGGCGCCGGCGTGGGGCCGGCCCGGGGCGGCGGAGACGCGGCCTGTAGACCCCTCTACCACCGCCGCGTCAGCTCGAGGAAGACCGAGCGCGGGGCGCCCGGAAAGTGGCCCGTGCGGTCGATGAAGCCGGAGGCCGCATAGGTTTCGTCGAACAGATTGTCGGCCCGCAGCACGGCCCGCCAGACTTCGGTTTCGTAGATCAGCGAAGCGTCGAAGATCAGATAGGGCCGCACTTTCTGGCCGGAGATCGACTGGCGCACGTCCACATAGTCGCCGCCGAACGCCAGGGCGGTGTTGAGCTCGGGGAACTGATAGCGCGTCCAGAAGCCCAGCGTGTGCTCCGGCGCATTGGCGAACCGGTCGCCCACGGAGACGGAGAAGCCGCCGCTGCCGTTATCGGCGGTGATGCGCGTGTCGTTGTACGCGTAGGACACGGTGCCCACCCAGTTCGGCGTAATGTCGGCCGTGAGGTCGGTTTCGAAGCCTTCGCTTGTCACTTCGCCGAAGCTGACGAAATCGTCCACGCCGTCGCCGCCGACATCGCCGCGCGGATCGGCCTGCAGCACGTTGGAGCGCGTGATCTCATAGATCGACGCAGTGGACTGCACGCGGCCGCCCATGAGCTCGGTGCGCACGCCGGCTTCGTAAATTTCGCCGTCCTGCGGATCGAACGGGCCACCGGCCAGCGGGTTCTGGGCGCCGATGCTTTGCGGTTCGAAGCTCTCCGCCCACTGGACGAACAGCGAGATGTCGTCGCGCAGCCGGTATACGAGGCCCGCCCGCAGTGTGGTGGCGTCGTCCTCGAAGCTGGTCCCGGTCACCAGATCGGTGTCCTCGAACCTGTCGCGGCGCACGCCCACCACGCCGATGAAATCGCCGAACGTGGCTTCGTTCAGCAGGTAGACGCCGGCGCGGTCCTGTTCGCTGCGCGTGGTGCGGTACTGGTCGCGCGGCGGCAGGGCGTAGGTGGACGGGTCGGTGACTCCGTATTGCGGATTGAACAGGGAGAGCGGCGTCGGCAGGCCGGCGGTCGGCGTGGGCCGGCCCCGCAGGGAGAAGCCTGTGAATTCGCTTTCCATGGTGAACCAGTCCATGCCGGCCAGCAGGCGATTGTCCACCGCGCCGAAGCTGTGCGACCAGATCGCGTTGGCGCCGAAGGACAGGCTTTCCCCGGCGCGGACCTGATCACGAAATTCGCGGATCGAGGAATCCACCGCGCCGTCGCCGTCGGAATCAAACAGGCCGCGCGGCTCGTGATATTGCTGAACTTCCTCGCCCTCGTTCCAGCGCAGGCCGGCGTCGAGCGCGAGGGTTTCGGTCAGCTGATAGTCGACGCTTGCCTGGAGCACGTTGGATTCAAGGCGCAGGAAGTCGCTCGCCTCGTTGTGGTTCCAGCGCCGGTCAGTGAGAAAATTGCCCAGATCATCGGTGGGCACGCCGCGCAGACGGTTGCCGCCGAGATCCTGGTCATAGCGCGTCGCCTGCAGCACCAGTTCTCCGCGGCCCAAGTCGAAGGCGAGGCCGGCGTCGAAGATCTGGGTCGTGCTGTCGGCGTTGCGGCGCGGCTGGTTCAGGTCCTCGAAGAACAGGCCTGCGCGGGCGGAGACCCGGTCGGTCAGGGTGTGCTCCAGCTCCGCCGAGGCGCCATGGCGGCCTTCGGTCCCGACCACGAGGCTGGTTTCATAGCTGTCTTCGCCGCCGGGCTTCTTGGTGACGTAGTTGAAAATGCCGCCCGGCGCGCCCGGCCCGTAGAGCATGCCCGAGGGGCCTTTGAGGTATTCCACCTGACGCACGTTGAAGAGCTGCGGCACCGAAAAGCCGGCATAGGGATCGCCGCGCAGCCCGTCGAAGAAGATCTCCTCCTGGCGGAAGCCGCGCGCGGTGACGCCGGCATAGCTGAACGTGCTGACGCCGGAGAGATTGCGGTACAGGTCGGCCGCGTCGCGCGCGCCCTGGTCCTCGATGAGCTGGTCGCTGATCACCTGTATGGTCTGCGTCGAGAGCAGGGGCTCCACCGGCAGCTTGCCGCCTTCGATCTCGCCCACGCGATACAGGGCGCGCGCCCGGCCCGTCACCAGGATGACGTCATCGGTTTCGGCGGCGGGCGTGTCGGTGTCGGGCGTCTGGGCGAGGCCCGGCGCTGAGGTCAGGACGGCGAGGAGTGCGGCGGCGGAAACGCCGGCCTTGGTGACGCGCATGATGGAAAGCCCCTTGATCTGCGACTGCAAGTGAGAATGATCCGCAGATCGCGCACTTGAGAACGATTGTCAAGAAGGGTCGCCGGTGCGCCGCGCTTCGACGCCTGTGCGTGGATGGGAACCTGAAGCGGGCTTTCGGACTGTCTCTACATGGGGCCGCGCCGTCGGACCTAAACGGCGGACAGAAAGTCACGCAGACTTGAGGAGTTCACCATGTCCCGGCTACTTCGCACCGCCATGCGCGTCCTGCCGCAGAGTCTTCGCAAGGTCAGGGGCGGCGGGGGCGAAGGCCGCCGCGGTTCGGCGCCGCGGCGTGACTGATCTGCTAGTTCACGCCGGACCCGGAGCGCTTGAGCACGTAGCGTTCCCCGTTGAAGCCTTCGAACAGCTCAGCGCATTTGGGGTGGCTGACGCCGCCGTTATGGGCGTCGGGCAGAAGATTTTGCTCGGAGACATAGGCCGGGTAATAGGTCTGCTCGTTCTCGGCCAGGAGATGGTAGAAGGGCTGGTCTTTGACCGGACGGATCTCCTCGGGGATCGACAGCCACCAGTCTTCGGAATTCGCAAATTGCGGATCAACGTCATAGATCACGCCCCGAAACGGGAAGAGGCGGTGGCGAACGACGTCTCCGAGGGTGAACTTGGCCTGGCGCATGTCAGCCATGATCCTTCAGGTCTTCTTGCAGACCCCTTAAACATATGACGGCCGCGCCGCGGCGCCAGACCGCAGCGCCGTCCTCTGCTTCAGCCGCCCTGCACGCCCCGCTGTCACCGGCCGGGCACGGATCGCTTTTCCTGCGCGCTGGGCGTGTTATCGTGTCGCCAAGAAAACACATGTGTCCGGTCACCTCCTGCTTCGGCCTGCGCCGTCTTGGCGCGCCGGCGGGCGGCGGGCCGGGCGTAAAAGGACAGGTGACATGGCAAAGGACGCAGCCGGGCAAGCGCCGGCGCGGCCGCGCCCGAATCGGGGACGACGCACGGGCGCGTCCGAACCGGTCTACGGAGCGATCGATCTCGGCACGAACAATTGCCGCCTGCTGCTGGCGAGGCGGCTGGGCAAGGGATTTCGCGTGGTGGACGCCTATTCGCGCATCGTGCGGCTGGGCGAGGGGCTGACCGCGTCGGGCAAGCTGTCCGACGAGGCCATGGACCGCGCGATCGCCGCCTTGCAGGTGTGCGCGGACCGCATGAAGAAACGCGAGGTGGTCAAGATGCGCTGCATCGCGACCGAGGCCTGCCGCGCCGCCTCCAATGGAGACGCCTTCATCGCGCGGGCGATCGAGCAGACCGGCCTGCCGCTGGAGATCATCACCGCCGAGGAGGAGGCCCGCCTTGCCGTGCAGGGCAGCCTCGATCTTATGGACGAAGCCGCGGACGCAGCGCTGGTGCTGGACATCGGCGGCGGCTCCACCGAACTGTGCTGGGTCGATCTGGCCGAATGGCGCGAGCGGGGCGGCTACGCCTCCGGCGGGCGCCCGCCCTTGCGCGGCTGGTCGAGCATGCCGCTGGGCGTGGTCACCTTGTCTGAACGCTTTCCCGAACCGGAGGGCGACGAGGCTCGCGCGCGATGGTACGCGGAGATGACCGCCTACGCCGCCAGGCATCTCAAGCCGCCCAAGGGCGCGCGGCGCCTGCGTCCGGTGTTCAATGACGGCAAGGCGCACCTGGTGGGGACGTCCGGCACCGTCACCTCGGTGGCGGGGGTGCATCTCAATCTGGACCGCTATGTGCGGGACAGGGTGGACGGGCTGTGGATGAGCGTCGCCGACGCGCGCGCCGCCTGCGACCGCCTGGCCGCGCGTGACCGGGCCGGGCGCGCGCAGGAGGGGTGCATCGGCGAGGAGCGCGCGGAGCTGGTTCTGGCCGGCTGCGCTATCTATGAAGCGGTGCTCGACGCCTGGCCGGTGGACCGTGTGCGCATCGGCGACCGGGGCCTGCGCGAGGGGCTGTTGCACAATCTCATGCGGCCGCGGCGCCGGCGCGGCAAGCGGGGCGGATCGAGCGGCCGGCATGGCGGCGGGAAGGACGAAGCATGAGCGATCAGGACGGCGAGAACGGCGAAGGCGGCGGCGAGCGCCGCCGCCGGCGCTCCGGCCCCGTGACCGCGGGCGGCGACGCCCGCGCCGCCAAGCAGTTCCACACCAAGGTGAAGACCGCCCGCGGCCGCAAATACTCCTCCAAGCTCTGGCTGGAACGCCAGCTGAACGATCCCTACGTGGCCCGCGCCAGACAGGACGGGTATCGCTCGCGCGCCGCCTACAAGCTGATTGAGCTGGACGACAAGTTCGGCCTGATCAAGCCGGGCATGCGCGTGGCCGATCTCGGCGCGGCGCCGGGCGGCTGGACGCAGGTCGCCCTGAAGCGCGGCGCCGCCCATGTGGCCGCCGTGGATCTGCTGGAGATCGACCGCATTCATGGCGCCACGCTTTTGATGCTGGACTTCACCGAGGAAGGCGCCGAGGCCGTCCTGAGAGAGGCGCTGGGCGGGCCTGCGGACCTGGTCGTTTCCGACCTCGCACCCTGGACCACCGGCCACAAGACCACCGACCATTTGCGCATCGTCGCCCTGGTGGAGCTGGCCGCCCATTTCGCCCTGGACGTGCTGAAACCTGGCGGCGGCTTTGTCGCGAAGGTGTTTCAGGGCGGCGCCACCAATGAGCTGCTGGACCTCTTGAAGGTGCGCTTCACCAAGGTGCGCCATTACAAGCCGCCGGCCAGCCGGCAGGAAAGCGCCGAAACCTTCCTGATCGCCACCGGATTCAAGGGATAGGATTCTGGCGGCGGATGACCCGGGCGGCTCCCGCTCCGGGTCATTTTTTTATCCGTATGCGTAATTTTACGAACAAGCGGAGCAAAAGCGCGTCAAATAAAAATTGCAGAAAGTGCTGAATTATCAATTATATACATATTCTCGCCATATTGCGTGACGATTTTGCAACGGTGAGAGTGTCTGCTGCAGGCAAAGCGCGCCGCGTCGCAGCGGCTGCGATTGTGCGAAGCCTCCGAGCCTGTTTTCCAGTGCAGCATCGATTTTCTGTCATCGAACCGTCATTGGAGGAGAAGACATGCGCACTTTCAGATCCGGGCTCACCCGGACGACGATCCTTGCGAGCCTGACCGGCGCCGCGCTTTCCGGAGCCGCCTACGCCCAGGCCGACCAGGCGGAAGAAGAGTCCGCGCCCGCACAGGACACCATCACCGTCACCGGCTCGCGCATCGTGCGCGAGGATTTTTCCGGCTCCGCGCCGGTCGTCTCGGTTGATTCCGAGAGCATCCAGTATTCCGGCGCCACCAACCTGACGAGCTTTCTCCAGGACTTCCCCGCCCTGGTGAACTCGTTCGACAGCCAGGACAGCGCCGACACGGGCAATTCCGGCTCCGCCGGCCTGAACCTTCTGAACCTGCGCAATCTGGGCACCCAGCGCACACTCGTCCTTGTCGACGGGCGCCGGCACGTTGCCCAGAGCGAGGGCTCGGCCTCGGTGGACATCAACACCATTCCCGTCGGTCTGGTCGAGCGTGTGGAAGTGCTCACCGGCGGCGCCTCGGCGGTGTACGGCGCGGACGGCGTGTCCGGCGTGGTCAACTTCGTGCTGCGCGACACCTATGTGGGCAATCAGGTCCGCGCCCAGGTCGGAACGACTGAAGCGGGCGGCGCCGACAATGTCTTCGTCAGCGCGCTCACCGGGCGCGATTTCCTTGACGGCCGTCTGAACCTGACGCTGGCCGCCGAATACGCCAAGGACACGAGCCTGGGCGCTCGCGAGCGCGATTTCCTCACGCCCGGCCGCCGCTGGACGCTGGTGAACAATCCCGCTGAGCTGAACGGCGACGATCCCGATGTCGTCGACCGCATCTTCGTGCGCGACGCGCGCTATATCGACACCGCCCGCGGCGGCCTTGTGTACACCGACTTCTCCGGTGTTCCCGGCGATCTCGCCGGCACGGGCATCAATTTTGAAGGCAATGGCGACGTCTACCGCCCGGGCCAGTACACCGGCGGCTTCATCACCATCGGCGGCTCCGGCACGCGCCTGGACGATTTCGTCGACGAGGTCCTGCCCGAGAACGAGCGCAACGTGCTCAACTCCACGGCGCGCTATGATCTCACGCCCAATCACGCCCTGTTCGGCGAATTCAAATACGTCGAGACCAATACCGGATTCCAGGGTCAGCCGACCTTTGACTATTTCATTCCGGTTCAAGGCGATGTGGCGTTCATTCCCGACACCATCCGGGCGTCGGCCGGCGGCGGAACGGTCTATGTCGGCCGCGACAATTTCGATCTCGGCTTCACCGGCACCGACATCCAGCGCCAGACCGTGCGCGCGGTGGCCGGCATCGAGGGCGAGTTCGACGTGCTCGGCGGCGTGAACTACGAAGCGTCCTACGTCTACGGCCGCACCGAAGCGGAAACCGAGTATTACGGTGATCGTCTGGCCGACCGGTTCTTCGCCGCGATCGACTCCGTGGTGGATCCGGCGACAGGTAACATCGTCTGCCGCTCCGACCTCGACCCGACGGCGGTTCCGGGCGGTCTCGATGACCCCTCCCTGTTCGGCACGACGTTCACGCCGGGCGCCGACTCGGGCTGCGTGCCGGCGGACATCTTCGGCGAGGACATTTCGCCCGAAGCCGCGGCCTGGATCACCGACACCCAGACCTCTCGTGACGAGATCGAGCAGAGCGTCTTCCAGGCGTTTGTCGCGGGCGACAGCGAAGTGTTCTTCTCGCTGCCCGGCGGCCCGGTAGAGTGGGTGCTTGGTGCGGAATACCGCGAAGAGGAATCACGCTCCTACGCCTCGGACATCGAGAAGGAATCGGCGGCTCTGGGACAAGACATCAGCTGGGCCGGTCAGCGGATCGACTCCGCCGGGTCCTTCGACGTCACCGAATTCTTCGGCGAAGTCGAAGCGCCGGTGCTCGCCGGTCTGCCCTTCATCGAAGAGCTGACCATCGACGCCGCCTATCGCTGGTCCGATTACTCCACGGCCGGGCAGACCGACACGTGGAAAGTCGGCGGCATCTGGCGGCTCAACGAGCAGGTGATGCTCCGCGGCACGGTCGCTCAGGCGGTGCGCGCGCCTAACATCACCAATCTGTTCCTGCCCCAGACCCAGACCTTCGCCTTCGTCGACGACCCGTGCGACCGGCGTGTGGTGGATCAGGGGACCGATCTCCGCTTCGAGAACTGCGAAGCGATCCTCGGCGTCGATCCGTCGACTTTTGAGGACACCAAGTCCTCGACCGTCGAGGGCCGCGTGGGCGGCAACCCGGATCTGGTCCCGGAAACAGCGGACACGGTGACCTATGGCGTGGTGTTCACGCCGAACTTCATCGAAGGCCTGCAAGTGGCTGTCGACTATTATGACATCGAACTGGAGGACGCCATTCTCAGCGTCGATCCGCAAGCGCTCGCCGAGCAATGCGTCGACCTTCCGCAACCCAACCAGTTCTGCGGCCTCGTCGGCCGTGATCCGGCCACCGGCCAGATCGATTTCTTCGAGCAGTTCTTCATCAATGTGGGCTCCTACACCACGTCGGGCGTCGACTTCTCGGCGCGGTATCTCTTCGATCCGCGTGATTTCGGGATGGAGCGTGACATCGGCACGTTCACCCTGTCGCTGGCCGGCTCCCACCTGGAGAGCCTGACGCTGCAGGACCTGCCCGATCAGGAGCCGGACGAACAGGCCGGTGATGCGGGCTATCCCGAATGGCAGGCCACCGCCGACGTGACCTGGAACATGGATCGCTGGACGGTGAATTACGGCACGAACTGGTATGACGAGACCCGCCGCTTCGACCGTAACGTCACCGCGGGTGACCCGGACATCGTCCGCGATGAGTTCATCATGTATGACCAGCGCTGGACCCATGACGTTCAGGTGCGCTACGGCTTCACCGACGCGATCCAGCTCTATGCGGGCGTCAACAATCTGGGCAATCAGCTGCCGGATATCGGCACGCAGCAGACCCCGGTGAACGCGCTCGGCCGGTCCTATTACGCCGGCGTCAGCGCCGAGTTCTAGGCTCGAGCCTGATCGCAAGACCTGAAAGGGCCGGGGAGGGCGACCTCCCCGGCCTCTTTTATGTCCGGCGGAACCGGAGAGGCCCTTGACGAATTTCGTGAACAGCGTTCACTATTGCTTCTCTTGAGCTTCGAGGGTGTCGCCATGTCCGTTACATCGTCCGCCGCCACATCGGTCCATCCTTCCGGCGCACGCTATCCCTATCGGCCGGTGCGCCCGCTCAAGGCGTTGAAGGCGTTTTATGATCTCACCCAGGATCGCGACGACACCCGTCACGTCTTCGCCTTCTTCGAGGCGGTGAACGGACGCTCCCAGGAAGACTGGTTCGACCGCTTCTTCGACAGTGACTACGGCGGAAGCGTCATCGCCGACCATGAGCGGATCGGGCGGGCGCTCACTGACCGGAAGACGCTGGAAAGCCATGGGCCCGGCACGTTCGCTGCGGCCTATCTGCATTATCTCGACAGCGAGAACCTGCAACCTACAGGGGTCTTCGACGCCCACTGGGCCCAGGCGCCGCAGGACATGGCGACGCTGCGCGATCGCTACCCGCAGCTCTATGCGCTCACCTACATGATGTCGCTGACCCACGACCTTTATCATGTGCTCACAGGCTATGGCCGCGACCCGCTGGGCGAGGCCCTGCTTCTGGTGTTCACAGGGGCCCAGACCGGCTCGCGCGGCTCACGCCTGCTGGGCCGTATGGCGGGACTCAGGATTCGCGCCGAGATCCCGTCCTGGCCGGTGGGCCGCATGGTGGGCGAGGCGCGCCGCCTTGCGCGCACCTCGACCAGTTTCGCCTCCCTGGACTTGCTGGAGCTTCTTCCGCTGAAGCTGGACGCGGCCCGGGCGCACCTGAACCTCGCGCGCCCCGCTCTCTACATCGCCACGCGGGAGGCCTGGACCGGGCCGGAGCCGGTGACGGCGAGGGCGGCGTAACGCCTCGATCTGCGCTCGCCGCGGCGTACGCGCCTTGCCCTTTCTCTGAATCCTGCTAAAGCGCCCCTGCAAGAGAGAAGGAGGCCTCCCCATGCAGATTCGCGAGGGGCTCACCTTCGACGACGTGCTCTTGCAGCCCGGTTCGTCGGAAGTGTTGCCAGCCGACGCCAGCGTGCGCACCCGGCTTACCAGAACCATCGACATGAACATCCCGATCCTGTCCGCGGCCATGGACACGGTGACGGAGGCGGGTCTGGCCATCGCCATGGCCCAGGCCGGCGGCATCGGCGTCATTCACCGCAATCTCACCGACGAGGAGCAGGCCGAAGAGGTCCGCCGGGTGAAGCGCTATGAAAGCGGCATGGTGGTCAATCCGATCACCATCGAACCCGGCGCGCCGCTGTCCCAGCTCAAGGAGCTGATGGACCGGCATGGCATCAGCGGGATTCCGGTGGTGGAGGCCAATGGCGGCGTCAACGGCAAGCTGGTGGGGATCATCACCAATCGCGACGTGCGCTTCACCGACGATCTGTCCCAGCCCGTGCGCACCCTGATGACGCATGAAAACCTGGTGACGGTGAAGCCCGGCGTCGACCAGAACGAGGCGCGCCGCCTGCTGCACAAGCACCGCATCGAGCGGCTTCTGGTGGTGGACGACGAGGGTCACTGCGTCGGCCTCATGACCGTCAAGGACATGATGAAGGCCGAAGCCTACCCCCACGCCGCCAAGGACGAGCACGGCCGTCTCCGCGTCGCTGCGGCGACCACGGTGGGCGACAAGGGCTTCGAGCGCGCCTTGGCGCTGATCGACGCTGGCGTGGACGCGGTGGTGATCGATACCGCCCACGGCATGAGCGCCAGCGTGCTCGAGCAGGTGCGCCGCATCAAGCTGGCCTCCAACGCCGCCCAGGTCGTGGCCGGAAACGTCGCCACCTATGACGGCGCGCGCGGCCTGTTCGACGTGGGCGCCGACTGCGTGAAGGTGGGCATCGGCCCGGGCTCGATCTGCACCACGCGGGTCGTGGCGGGCGTGGGCGTGCCCCAGCTCACCGCGATCATGGAGTGCGCGCGCGCCAAGCAGGGCTATGACGGGACCATCATCGCCGACGGCGGCATCAAGTATTCCGGCGACATGGCCAAGGCCATGGCCGCAGGCGCCGACAGCGTCATGATGGGATCGATGCTGGCGGGCACCGAGGAGGCGCCCGGCGAGGTCTATCTCTACCAGGGCCGCTCCTACAAGGCCTATCGCGGCATGGGCAGCGTGGGCGCCATGGCGCGCGGCTCCGCCGACCGGTATTTCCAGAAGGAAGTCACCGACCGCATGAAGCTTGTGCCCGAAGGCATCGAGGGCCAGGTCGCCTACAAGGGGCCGGTCGGATCGATCCTGCACCAGATGGTCGGCGGGCTTCGCGCGGCCATGGGCTATACCGGGGCGAAATCCATCGCGGAATTCCAGGAGAAGGCCGAGTTCGTGCGCATCACCGGCGCCGGCCTGAAGGAGAGCCACGTCCATGACGTGACGATCACCCGCGAAGCGCCGAACTATCCGAGCCCGACCTGATGAACCCGGTCCTCACCCTGCACCCGATCCTCGTGCCGATCTTCGTGCAGGTCCTCTTGTTTTTCGTGCTCGGCGCGATCACCGGGGCCGCGCGCTTTCGGGCGGTGGGATCGGGCGCGGTGAAGCCCGGCGAGATCGGGCTGGGCCAGAAGGCCTGGCCGGTTCAGGTCCAGCAGATCTCCAACGCCTTCAATAACCAGTTTGAAACGCCGGTCTATTTCTTCGCCGCCGCGATCCTCGCCCTTGCTTTGCAGGTGCAGGACGTCGTGATGCTGGCCGCGGCCTGGATTTATGTCGCCACGCGGATCTTCCACGCGCTGGTTTACGCCACCTCCAACGCTGTCGGACTGCGTTTCCCCGTGTTCGCCCTGGGCGCCGTGTGCGTTCTGGTCATGTGGGTCCGCCTGGCGGTCTTTACCTTCAGCGGGGTCTAGAGATGCGGGATGGCGGGAAAGTGCAGGGCGCGATCGAGGTGCTGGATCTGGTTCTGAACCGGCACCAGCCGGTGAAGGAGGCCCTGCGCGACTGGGGCAAGGCGCACCGCTTCGCCGGCTCGGGCGACCGCGCCTGGATCGCCGGCCTGGTCATGGACGCCCTGCGTCGGCGCGCCAGCATTCGCGACGCCATGGCCGACGACACGCCGCGCGCCCTGGCGCTGGGGGCGCTGGTCATGGCCTGGGGGCTCACCGCAGACGAACTTGAGGCGATGTTCGACGGCGACGAGCATGCGCCCGCGCCCCTGAGCGCGGCGGAGAAGGGCGGCTTCATCCGCGCGCAGGACGCTGCTCCGCCGTTGCACGTGGCCGAGGAAATCCCCGAATGGCTGACCCTGTCGTTCAAGAAGGCCTTCGGCGCCGAAGCGGCGGCGGAGGGCTTCGCCATGGCCGGCCGCGCGCCTGTGGATCTGCGCATCAACACGCTGAAGACCGAACCTGAACGCGCCTTGGCGGCGGTGAAGGCGAAGCTGAAGGATGTTCAGCAGAGCGATCTCGTCATCGACGGCCTGCGCATCCCCGAAACCGATCCGCGCGCCAAAGCGCCGGGCGCCGAAAGCATTCCCGCCTACGGCAAGGGCTGGGTGGAGGTGCAGGATCTCGGCTCCCAGCTCGCCGCGCTGGCGGCGGGCGCGATCCCCGGCAAGCAGGTGCTCGATTATTGCGCCGGCGCCGGCGGCAAGACGCTCGCCCTGTCGGCCCTGATGGAGAATACCGGCCAGATCTACGCCTGGGATTACGACGGCCGCCGCCTGAAGGCGATCTGGCCGCGCCTGCAGCGCGCCGGGGCGCGCAACGTCCAGGTTCGCGACGGCAAAGAGGCCGAAACGCTGGGCGATCTCGCCGCCAGCATGGACGTGGTCTTCATCGACGCGCCGTGTTCCGGCTCGGGCACCTGGCGCCGGCGCCCGGATTCCAAATGGAAGCTGAAATCCGAGGCCCTGAAACGCCGCATGGCCGAACAGGACGAGGTGCTGGCCAAGGCCCAGGCTTATGTGAAGCCCGGCGGGCGGCTGGTCTATGTGACCTGCTCCATCCTGCCCGAGGAGAACGAGGAGCGCGTCACCGCCTTCCTCGACGGCCGCAGCGACTTCACCCCGGTCCCGGCCAGCGACGCCATGGCCGCCTCAGGCCGTCTCGCCGACGGCGCCAAGGCGCGGCTGGCGAAGCTGGAAGGCCGCCACGGCGCCCTTCAGCTCAGCCCGCTGCGCACCGGCACGGACGGGTTTTACGTGTGCGTGCTGGAGAGGCAGGCCTAAAGCGCCGTCCAGCGGTCCCTGACGCCCAACTGTCGGAACACCTCGGCCCAATAGCCCTGAATCACGCCGGCCTGCTGGGCCTCCCAGCCCTGGCGCGGGATGAGGTGGATCTCGATGGTCACGCCGGCCAGGGCGTCGCCGTATTCGGCGCGCACGGCGTCGGCCACCAGGCGCGGGTCGGGCAGGGCGCGGGCCAGGTCGGCGCGGTTGCGGCCATAGACGGAGAACAGCGCCGAGTTCTGCAGCATGTCGGAGACGAGAACGACCGTGCGCCGCGGCGTGTCGCCGTCGAAATCCTCCTCAACCGCCAACCGCGCAAGGGCCTCGAGAATCGGACTCGCCGGGCTTTGCTTGGGCTCGACCAGGTCGGCGAGGGCGTCCTGCAGCGGGCCTTCGAACAGCGCCTGATAGCGCGCCTCGACCCTTTGCGGGTTGCGGTAGAGCGGATTGATCTGATCGCCCCGCCCCGGATTGCACAGGGCGAAATCATTGGTGTTGATCAGCTGGCCGCGGGCGTCGAGCTCGTAGAGCGAGAGCTTCTCCCCGATGGTGAGCCGGTCGCGGCTGTCCAGCACCAGGCTCTCGATACGCACGGCCTGATCGGGGGAATAGAAATCGGTCTTGTCGATCACCAGCGCAGTGTGGGGCGGGATGTCGCCGGAGAGGCACAGCGTGTCGGGATCGTATTCCTCAGGCTGCAGCACGAGGGCGGCGTAGCTGATCGCGCCCAGAACCCCGAGCACGATGAGGATGTTGAACATCCCCAATAGGTCCTTGCCGCGCATATGATCCCCCTCCTGTCGCCAGATAAACGCGCCATTCGCCCTTGCGGTTCGCCGGCGCGTGCGACGTGGTTTCAGTCTAGCGCGCGATCAGGCGCGCTGGGAAATGTTTCGCCGCCAGGTCCGGGCCGACGAAGTCCGCGGCGCCGCGATCAATTCTGCGCAGCATGGGTCACGCCTTCGGCGGCGGCTCGCTGGAATAGATTTGCGTTTCGGCGCCCTCGCGGCCCTCGCGGCGCCGCTCGTGGCGGGCCAGCGCGTCCTCGACCTCCTGGGCGAACATGTCGTCGATCAGCTCTTTCAGCTCGGCGGCGCGCTGTCGCGTGGTGAGCCGCGCGCCGGCGATGGTTTCGCCGTCGGCGCCGCTCTGGGCGGGCAGTTGCTTCAGCACGGCGGCCAGATGCGAGGAGGCGTTCACCAGACGGCGATGGGCCGCGCCATAGCCGATCAGCCGGTCGTCGAACGTGGCGCCCTTGAAGGCGGCGATCACCGCGAAGGTGATCCCCAGACCGAACAGAAGGAGCGCCTCAAGCGTCTCGAACGGGGCCAGGGTGAGGGCGCGCGTCACCGGGGTGAGCATTTCGCCGGTCTGGTCCACGCCGCCCTGGGCGAGCACGGCGGCGTTGATCTCCAAAAGGTCGCGATAGTGCGCGGCGGAGAAGTTCAGGAACACCACGAAGGCGGCGGCCAGCGGCACGAAGACGAGCGCCGCGGCGAAGGAGAAGGGACGGTGGGGGTTCTGCACCATGCGCAGGCCCAGAAAGCCGATGATGAAGAAGCTGGCGATGACGTTGGCGCTGGCCACCGTGATCGCCTGGATCCAGCCGCCCAGAAGCCCGAGATCGGAGCCCTTGGAGAAGAAATACGCGTTCGCCAGGCCTTCGAACAGGATCAGACCCGCCAGGATGGAGAAGGTCATGATGTGGCTGTCGGGATAGGCGGGCGCGCGCTGGATCGGCTCGGCCCCGGTGGCTTCGCCGAAGCGGCTGCCGCGCGTATCCTTGAAGTTCAGATAGCCGTTGAAGGCCGACGCCGCACGCTGATAGGCGAAGGTCAGCCGGTCTGAAATCTGGTGGGCTTTCTGCTCGGCGCGATCCATCAGATCCGCTCCCTTCAACAGGTCACGATTGGACTGCGGGGAAGTACGGCGCGATTGGATGTGGTCGTCCATGGCTTCATGCCCCTTTCTATTCACGGCCCCGCATTAACCAAACGCAGTCGCGCCTCCGAAGTTAGGCTGAAATGGGGAATCTTCGCCATAATTGATTTTTTTAAGGGACGCCGACGGGCGGTATCGCTTCGGTTCGAACCCTGCCAAGATTGAAGAAAGCGCGGATGAACCGGATAGGAACGCCGCTTCGGCGCGCCACAAGAATGAATAAGGGGAAGCTCATGAATCGGTTTGTGAAATCCGCCGCAACGCGGCGTGGCGTGCTCGGTCTGATGGCGGGCGCCGGGGCGGGGCTCGCCGCCAGCGCCCGGGCGCAGGAAGCCGCTCCGGCCGTCACTGCGGACACTCTGTCGTGCGCCGAGCCGCTCATGGGCGTCTCCTACACCGCTGATGAACGCGAACAGATGCTGGCCGGGATCGAGGCGTGGATCGGCCGGGCCGAGCGCCTGCGCGCGGTGGAGAAGCCCAACGAACTCGCCCCGGCCATGACTTTTGATCCGCGCCTTCCGGGACGGTCCTACGCCATGGCCGACGGCGGAGTGACGGGCCTCGGCCGGGCGCCGCGCCTGCCGTCGGACGCCGCCGATATCGCCTATGCGCCGGTGTGGATGCAGGCGCAATGGCTTGAGCGCGGGGCGATCACGAGCCTTGAGCTGACCGAGATTTATCTCGCGCGCATAGCGGCTTACGAAAACCAGCTCGAGTGTTTCATCACCGTCACCGCGGATCGGGCGCGCCGCGAAGCGCGGGCGCGCGACGCCGAGCGCGCGGCCGGCCGGGTGCGCGGGCCGCTGCATGGCGTGCCCTATACGCTGAAAGACATCATCGACGTGGAAGGCCTGCCCGCCACTTGGGGCGCCACGGTGTTTTCCGACCGCGTGGCCCAGGACACCGCGGTGGTGGCGGCCCGGCTGGAGGCCGCGGGCGGGGTGCTTCTGGGCAAGGTCACGTCCGGCGCGATCGCATACGGCGACATCTGGTATGACGGAGTGACGCGAAACCCGTTCAATCCTGAAGAAGGAAGCTCCGGCTCCTCGGCCGGGCCGGCTTCGGCCACGGCGGCGGCCCTGTGCGCCTTCTCCATCGGAACCGAGACGCTGGGCTCCATCGTCTCGCCGTCGCACCGCTGCGGGACGACGGGGCTGCGGCCCACCTTCGGACGGGTCGCGCGCACCGGCGCCATGGCGTTGTGCTGGTCGCTGGATAAAATCGGCCCCATCGTGCGCTCAGCGCCCGACGCCGGCCTGGTGCTCGCTGCTATAAACGGCGCCGACGCAGGCGATCCGGCAAGCCTTTCAAGTACTTTTGGCGCCGATCTGTCGCGGGATCTGAGCGGACTGCGCCTCGGATACAACGCGGCCTGGTTCGAGGAGGGGACGGACGCCGACCGCGCCGCCCTGGAGGCCGCGCGGTCGCTGGGCGTGGCGCTTGCGCCCTTCGACATCGACGACAAGCCCTATGACACCATGCTGATCCAGCTGGAGGCCGAAGCCGCCGCCACGTTCGAGCGGCTGACCCTGGACGATCTCGACGATCAGCTACGCTGGCAGGTGGACGGGGCCTGGCCGAACACCTGGCGGCGGGCGCGTTTTGCGTCAGCGGTGGACTTCGTCAACGCCGACCGGCTGCGCCGCCACGCCCAGACCATGATGGCCGAACGCATGGAGGACCTCGACGCCGTGATCGGGCCGAGCTTCGCCGGCGGCATGCTGCTCATCACCAATTATACCGGCCATCCCCAGCTCGCCTTCCGCTCCGGCTTCTCCGATCAGCCCACGCGCACGATCTTCGGCGCCGCCGCCGACGACAGCGGGGCGACCTTTTCGGTGCCGCAGACCACCAGCCTGTGGGCGCCCCTGTTCAAGGAGGACACGATCCTGGCGCTCGGCGCCGCGATCGAGGCGCGCCTTGACGTGGCGCGGATCCGGCCGTCAGCCTTCGCCTGAAGTTAAGCGATCAAGAGATTGAATCGATGATGAAATTCTACGATTGCGCCACCGCGCCCAGCCCGCGGCGCGCCCGCATGATCCTCGCGGAAAAGCGGGTGGAGGTGGAGACGATCGAGGTGGATCTGCGCTCCGGCGCGCAATTCTCCGAGGCCTTCCGCGCGGTCAATCCGGGCTGCACCGTGCCGGTGCTCGTCACCGAGGACGGTGAGCGCTTCTGCGAGAACGCCGCCATCGCCCGCTATCTTGAGGCCGAGTATCCCGATCCGCCGCTCATGGGCCGCTCATCGGTGGAGCAGGCCCGCGTGGCGGAATGGAACTGGCGCGCCGAATTCGAAGGCCTGGTGAGCGTGATGGAGATCCTGCGCAACACCTCAAAGGCCATGAAGGACCGCGCACTGCCCGGTCCGGACCCGGTGGCCCAGATCCCGGAGCTCGCCGAGCGGGGGCGGGCCCGGGGCATGAAATTCTTCAAGACGCTGGATGCGCGCTTGCAGGACGTCCCATGGCTCGCCGGCGACGCCTTCTCGGTCGCCGACATGACCGCCTTCGTCTTCGTGGAGTTCGCCGCCTGGGTGAAGCTCGAGCCGGGCGAGGATCTCAAGGCCCTCGCCACATGGCGCGAAGCCTGCGCCGCCCGGCCGAGCGGGAGGGTTTAGGGGGCCGCCCTCCGGGACGCGCGTCGCGGCATCCGAAGCTCACCACAATTGTCTTCGTGGACGCGCGAAGCGCGATCCGGGACCCCATGAGCTCCAGCGCCGTCTTGGGGGTCCCGGCTTTGCGGTTCGCTCCGGCCGGGGTTTCAGGGTTTGAGAACGCGCTCAGACCCTGAACGGCCGGGCAAGGCGCCTACTCCTCTTCGCCTCCGTGATCGTCGAACCAGGCGATGACGTGGCCGGCCTTCTGCAGCAGGCGTGAGGGCCGCGAATCCGCGATGCCGTGATAGCTGCCCGGGATGCGCACGAGGCGGCTTTCAATCCCGCGGATCTGCAGCGCGTTGTAGTATTGCTCGGCTTCGAACACCGGCGTGCGGCGGTCCTCGGCGCCCACGAACACCAGGGTCGGGGTCTCCACCTCGCCCACCAGCGAAAGCGGCGAGCGGCGCCAGTATTCCTCCGGATTCTCCCACGGCGTCGTGCCGAACCAGTAGCGCATGATCACCGGGCCGATATCAGCGGCGAGCGTGAAGCTGGTCCAGTTGATCACCGGCTTGCCCACGGCCGCCGCGGCGAAGCGGTCGGTGACGCCGATGAGCTGGGCGGTGAGCACGCCGCCGCCGGAGCCGCCGGTGACGTACAACCGGTCCTCGTCGATGAAGCCGCGGTCCACCAGCGCATCGACGCCGGAGAGCAGGTCAGCCACGTCGTCACCGGGATAGTTTTTGTCGATCTCGTTGGCGAAGTCCTCGCCATACGAGGTGGAGCCGCGCGGATTGGTGTAGAGCACCACATAGCCGGCGGCGGCGTAAAGCTGGACCTCGCCGGAGAATTGCGGCCCGTAGGCGGTGTGCGGCCCGCCATGGATCTCCAGGATCATCGGATAGGAGCCGTTCGGATCGAAATTCGGCGGGTAGGCGATCCAGCCCTCGATCTCCTGACCGTCGGCGGTGCTCTCCCAGGTCATCCGCTCCACGCGCGCAAGATCACGCTGGCCGAGCACGTCGGCGTTTAGATCGGTGATTTCCTCGGCGCCGCCGCGGCGCGATCCGACGCCGACATCTGCAAGATCGGTCGCGTTCGCCAGGGTCGCCGCCCAGCGCCCGGTGTCGGAGGCGGAGAAGGATCCCGACGTGTAGGGCCGTCCAAACGTGGCGCCGCCGATCGCGTCGGTCAGCCGGTCCAGCCCGCCATTCAGGCCGGCATGGGCGAGCACGGTGTGGCCGGCGTCATCGAAGCGCACGAACAGGCCGCGATCATCGGCCCAGGCGATCTGGTCGATCCCCCGGTCCAGGTCGGCGAGCAGGCGGCGCGGTTCGCCGCCGTCCATCTCCATCACGAAGAGGTCGCTGTCGATATGGCTTTCCTCGCGGTCCGCCTCTCCCAGGAAAGCAAGGCGCCGGCCGTCCGGGGACACGGCGGGCGAGCCTTCCGGTCCGGGAAAATCGGTGATCTGCTGCAGCGCGCCGCTTTGGGGGGTCACCGTATAGATGTCGCTGGCGCGAAAATCGAAGCCGGCCTCTTCTCGTCCACCCCAGCTAAACAGGATGCGGCCGGAGTCCGGTGTCCAGGCGAGCCCGGAGATCTGGCCGTCGGCGACATTGGTGATCCGGCGCGGCGCGCCGCCCTCCGCGCTGATCAGGTAGATCTGGCTCGCCCCGTCGGGAATTTCGCCGACGCCGTCAAATTCGTAGCGCGTGGTTTCGTCGACGATGGCGGGATCGGCCCATTCGGCCCCCGGGGGCTTCGGCGGCAGTCCGATATCCACTTGGGGACCCTGCGCAGGGGTGAACATGGTGAAGGCGATCCAGCGCCCGTCGGGGGACCAGGACAGATCGCCGGCGCCGGACGGAAGGCTTGTCAGGCGCGCGGTGCGGCCCGTCTCCGGCCAGATCATCTGAAGCGTGGTCTCGCCGTCTTCGCTTGCGCTTACCACAAGACGGTCGGACTGCGGCGACCAGGCGGGGCCGGAATAGTTCGCGGAGCCCGAGGCGAGGGGGCGATGGTCGGAGCCGTCGAAATCAATCGCCCAGAGCGCCTGACGGGTGCGGTCGATCATGATGTCGTTTGACCGGCGCACATAGGCGACCTGGCGGCCGTCCGGGCTGATCTGGGGATCGGAGGCCATCTCCAGACTGAAGATGTCGGCGGCCTGCAGCGGTCCGCCGGCGGCGGGACCGGCCTCCGGCGTCTGTGCGGCGGTGATGGACGGCGCAAGGCAGGCCAGCGCGGCGGCGGCCAGAAGGGCGCGTTTCATGAATGTCTCCCCGGACTCGTTTATCTGTATCGCAAGCCTAATCGCGCCGCGCCACGGCGCAAGACGTCAGGCGGCCCTTGCGAGCAAGCCGTTGCGGGTCATCCGAAACGGGGCCATGGGGGAGTCGTGGCGCCCGACAGCCGATCCGAAGAGCAGCCGCGCCGGCGTTCGCGAGGCGTAGCGCAAGAGTTCCCAGTCATTGACCCCGTCGAAATAGACCGGGCGCTTTGTCCGCGCGGCGAGCGCGAGAAAACGCTCCACATCCTGGCGCGCCGCATCGGTCAGCTTGTCCGGCAGGCGTGCGCCCAGCCAGTGCGCTTCGCTCTGCACCTGGCGTTCCAGCGTGGCGGCCCGGATGTCGGCGTCAAGAAAGAGTTGCGCGGTATAGGGAAGGATCGTGCGTCCGGTCTCCGCGATCACCGCCGCAGGCGCGTCGCCGGGCGCGCCGGTGAGGCGAATCCACACCAGCTTTTTCAGTTCGCGGGGGAGATGGGCCAGTGCGCTGACATAGCCGGCGCGCAGCCGGGAGTTGGACAAGGGCCCGTAGGCGGCCGGGACGATCACCGCGCAGCGCGTGCCCGCCTTCAGCAGGCTCTCGAGCGCCTCGCAGGCGCGCGCGAGCACTTCCTGATCGAAAGCGAGGCGGTCTTCCGGTTTGGAGAGCGCCGCGGCGAGCGAGGCTTGATCCAGGATAGCGGCGTCGCCGCGTTCGCTCGCCACGGGACGAGCGAAATAGCTCGCCACCGCCTCCTTGCGCACGTCCCAGGCCGCATAGAAATCGAGCGTGTGCAGGGTACAGGGCCGCGCCGGGGAAGCAGGACGCGCGGGCACAGGCGGCTCGGGCGCCGCGCTGTCTACGCCGGCCTGTGCGAAGACGGCTTCGAACTCCGCCGGGGTCAGGTTTTCGCTGGTCGCCTGGACCCGCATCAGGTCGGCGAAGCGTTCGCCCAGGAAGAAGCGTTCAAGCTCGTCGCGGACCCGCTCCGTGGTCTTGCTCGCAGCCTCTCCCGTGGCGGCCTTGTAGATCACCAGGAAGCCCGTGGCGCATTGCACCACCAGATCGTCCTCCGCGATCCGGCGTTCGATCATGGAGCGCGAGGCCAGGAAGACCCGGGCCCGCACCTCGGGCCACAGATCGCCCGCCGCCGCCCTGACCGCCTCCATGTTGACGAACTGGTATCGGCTGACGTCGATCGTTTCGGCGCTCGCAAGATGGCGCTTGAGCGCATGCATCACGGCGTCGTCCATGGAGCGCCTCTCTCTGTCTCCGGGTCTTTTCAGACGGGTCGGACGATCAGTCTAGCGGCGTTTCCTTTGCAAGCGGTAAGCGCGCGGCGCTTCCGCGTCTTCGCAAGCGCAGCATGGACGGGGCCGCGCGAAGCGTGACGACTATGCAACACTTCGGTAAAAAGAAAAGGAAGGTTCAAAAAACAGGGGTTTTCGGCCCCTCCCGCCTGACAAGGGCCGCTTCATTCCGCGGTGCAAATCAGACAGTCTGTAGAGGAGTGCAGTTATTGCGCTGCAACATAAAATCCCGGGTCGAACCGGGAAGGGTCCACTCAGGAGGATGCACAATCATGGTGTCTAGATTCACCCGTACCGCTCTGCTCGCCGCGGCGTCTTCGGTCGCGCTTGGCGCGGTCGCCAACGCCCAGGTTTTCGATCAGGTCGGCGGCGGCGAGCGCCGCACGCTCGACGTGATCACCGTCACGGCCCAGCAGCGCGAACAGAGCGCCCAGGACGTTCCGATCTCCATCGGCGCGTATGACAGCGGAGCGCTCTCCCAGGCGGGCGTCCAGGACATCAAGGACCTCATCTCCATCGCGCCGGGCTTGATGGTCACCTCAACCCAGTCCGAGACGATCACCACGGCGCGTATTCGCGGCGTCGGCACGGTGGGCGACAATTTCGGGCTTGAAAGCTCGGTCGGCGTTTACATCGACGGCGTGTTCCGCTCGCGCAACGGCGTCGGCTTCGGCGATCTCGGCGAGATCGACCGCATCGAGGTCCTGCGCGGCCCGCAGGGCACCCTGTTCGGCAAGAACACCTCCGCCGGCGTCCTGAACATCATCACCGCGGAACCGGAATTCGTGGGTGGCGGGTCGCTGCAGGCCGAAATCGGGGATTACGGTCATCGGCGCTACAGCGGTCATCTGACCGGGCCCCTCGTTGAAGACGTTCTGGCCATCCGCCTGTTCGGGGCGACGGCTGAACGGGACGGCTTCACCAGTCTCATCCTCGACGAAGGCGCCGGTGCGCCGGAAGTCGTGGATTCCGAGACTCAGGATTACTACACCCTGCGCGGCCAGCTGCTCTGGACTCCGTCCGAACTGGTCGAAGGCCGGATCATCGCGGATTTCTCCTCGCGCGACGAATTTTGCTGCTCCGCCGTTTCGTATGACTACACAGCTGCTGCGGCGGCGCTTGTCGGCACGGTGGCGTCTCCGGCCACCGGAGGCGGCGTCGGGTTCCCGGCCGATCCGGAGGCTCGCATCGCTTACGCCAACCACCCCTATGATCAGAAGATCGAGGATTGGGGCGTGTCCGGTGAATTCGACATCGAGATGCTGATCGGCACGCTCACCTCGGTGACCGCCTTCCGCAACTGGTCGAACGAGCGCGGCCAGGACATCGATTATTCCGCGGCGGATATCGCCTACCGGGATTCCAATCGCAATTTCACCGTTCTGGAACGCCTCTCTCAAGAGCTGCGCCTGACGGGCGTGAACGGAAATCTCGACTGGCTCGTGGGCGCGTTCTACTCCCATGAGAGCCTCGAACTCGGCGATGCGATCCAGTATGGCGAAGACTGGGACCCGTTCCTCGGCCGCCTTCTGACCGCCGGGGCGGTGCCGCCGCTCGGCACCCCGTTCGGCGTTCCCGCCGTGCTGGGTCAATTTGCAGGCCTCGCGCCGGTTGCTGCGGCGCTCGGCGTTCCCGGTGCGCAAGGCGTGCTTCCGGTCCCGGCTCCGGGAACCGCGTTTCCCGCCGGCACCGGCGTGAACCAGGATCTCTACAACCAGACGGCCGCAAGCTGGGCCCTCTTCACGCACAACACCTACCAGCTGACCGACGCCCTCGCGATCACCGCCGGGCTTCGCTACACGAACGAATCCAAGGACATCTACGCGACTTTCGACACCAACAGCCCGGCGGGCTGCGCGGCTCTGGAGAGTGCGTTCGGCTTTGATCCGGTGAGCGGCTTCCAGACCGCGGCGACGGCCGCCAACGCCGGCGGCGCGGGGATCGATATTGCGGCCGGATCGACGGCGATCGCGAATATCTGTCTGCCCTACGCCCGGTCCGCTCTCGACGCCAACGGCTATGACCGCGAGCGGTCTGACGAGGAATTGTCGGGCACGCTGCGGGCGACGTACGACGTCAGCGACGAAGTGATGGTCTATGCGGGCTATTCGCGCGGCTTCAAGGCGGGCGGCTTCAACCTTGATCGCCAGCTGAACGGCCCGACCGGTCCGAACGGCTACACGGACCCGGACAGCTCGTTCGCGCCGGAGATCATCGACGCCTTCGAAATCGGCTTCAAATCCGAACTGTTCGGCCGCGTGCTTCAGCTGAACGGCGCGGCGTTCCTGCAGCAGATCGAAGACTTCCAGCTCAACACCTTCAACGGGCTGGCCTTCGTGGTGGAAAGCGTCGACGAGTCTGAGTCCATGGGTGTCGAAGTCGACATGGCCTGGGCCACCCCGATCCCCGGCCTCGATGTCACGGCCGGCTACGCCTACGTGAACACCGAATACACGGACGTGAACACGGGCGATCCGCTGGTGGACGCCATCGAGGGCAAGGACTACTCGCTCTCGCCGGAGCATTTCCTGACCGGTCAGGCGATCTACGAGCGTCCGGTGTTTGACGCCCTGCTGTTCACGGCCGCTGCGGACGCCCGCTACGTGACCGAGTACAACACCGGCTCCGATCTCGATCCGGAGAAGGTTCAGGACGCGTTCGCGCTGGTGAACGCCCGGTTCGGTCTCGGCCGCGAAGACGGCGCCTGGTCGGTCGAAGTGTGGGGCCGCAACCTCACGGACGAGACCTACTCCCAGGTCGCATTCGACGCCTTTGCTCAGGGCCGCCGCGCCGGAGCCGGAACGTCGAACGATCCGCGCGCCACGGCCAGCTACATGGCCTTCATGGGTGCGCCGCGCACCTGGGGTGTGACCCTGCGCACCGAGTGGTAGGCTTAAACGACAACAACACCTGACGAATCAGTCGGGGAGGACGGCACTGGGCCGGAGCGCAAGCTTCGGCCCTTTGTCGTTTGGGGCCCTCTGTCGCTTCCGGGGCGGGTGTGCGCCCGCTGCGCGCACAAAAAAGCCCGGGGCGGCGAACCGCCCCGGGCCTCTTTGCGAATGCGCCGAGGCGCTAGACTTCGGCGACTTTTTTGTACGCCGGCAGCGTCAGGAACTCCTCGAAACTGTCGGAGAGGCTCATCTCCTCCAGAATTTCGCGCGCCTCGTCGAACCGCCCGGCGGACCAGGCGTTTTCACCGATTTCAGCCTTTATGGCGCCGGCCGCGTCGGAGATCACCGTCCTCACGCGGGCGTCGTCGATCACCGCCCCGTCCTCGGTCTTTGCGCCATGGGTGCGCCATTGCCAGAGCTGGGCGCGGCTGATCTCGGCGGTGGCGGCGTCCTCCATCAGATTGTGGATCGGCGCCGCGCCGCGGCCCTGCAGCCAGCTGGCGAGATAGCGGATCGCCACATCGGCGTTGCCTTTCAGCGCGCCGTCCGTGATCGATCCGTCATTGGGGGTGAGATAGGTCATCCGGTCGTTGGAAATCGCCGGGATCTTGCTCAGCTGATTGGGCCCGGTCATGACCTTGTCGAACGCCTTCATCGCCACGGGCACCAGAGCCGGGTGGGCGACCCAGGCGCCGTCATGGCCGATATCGGCCTCGCGGGTCTTGTCGGTCTTGACCTTCTCCACCGCGGCTTCGTTGGCGGCCTCGTCGCCCTTCACCGGGATGAAGGCGCTCATGCCGCCCATGGCGTGGGCGCCGCGCCGGTGGCAGACCGCGATCACGCGCTTGGCGTACTCGGCCATGAAGGGCGCGGTCATGGTGACCTGGGCGCGGTCGGGCAGGACTTTCGAGGGATCGGTCTTCTGCCGCTTGATGAAGGAGAAGATATAATCCCAGCGTCCGGCGTTCAGCGCGGTGAGGTTCTCGCGCAGCTCCCAGATGATCTCGTCCAGTTCGAACGTCGCCGGGATCGTCTCGATCAGCAGGGTGCAGCGCACCGTGCCCCGCTTCAGGCCGAGCTGTTCCTCGCAATGGCGGATCACCAGCGACCACAGACGGGCTTCGAACCGGGTCTCGAGCTTCGGAATGTAATAGTATGGCCCCGAGCCGTTCTTCGCGGTGCTGGCGTGGTTGTGGGCCAGGTAGAGCACGAAATCGAAGAAGCCGCCGGAGACCGGCTCGCCGTCCACGGTGACATGGGCCTCGTCCAGATGCAGGCCGCGGGCGCGGGCGATGAGCACGGCCGGGTCGTCGCTGAGCGAATAGGACTTGCCGGAGCTCTGGTCGGTGAAATCAATGGTGCGCGCATTGGCGTCGCGGAGATTGATCTGGCCGTCCATCATGTTGGTCCACGAGGGCGTCGAGGCGTCCTCGAAGTCGGCCATGAAGCATTTGGCGCCGGAATTGAGCGCGTTGATGACCATTTTGCGGTCCACCGGCCCGGTGATCTCGACCCGGCGGTCCTGAAGGTCGGCCGGGGCCTCCGGCACGGTCCAGTCGCCGGCGCGGATCGCGGCGGTCTCGGCGGGGAAGTCCAGCTGCTCTTCGCCGGAATCGAGCCGCGCCTGGCGGTCGAGCCGCGCCTGCAGCAGGCGCCGACGCTCGGCGTCAAAACGGCGATGGACGTCGGCGAGCAGGGCGAGGGCGTCGGGGGTGAGGATATCCTCATAGCCCGGCTTCATTTCGCCGCGGATGTGAAGGCCGTCGGGGGCGTCGCGCATGGGGCGCTCCTCCATGTCTGTGTTGAACGTGTCAGGTTTCGTGCAGGGCCTCGCGTGCGACGATGGCGCCGTCACGGTCAGCATAGATCCAGTCGCCGGGGTTCACCACGGCGCCCGGGATCGAGACCGGACCGCCGCGGGACCCGAGCCCGCGCTTCTCCGTCTTCATGGGGATGAGGGCCAGGGCGAGCACGCCCAGCGGTTCGGCCTCCAGCTCGGCCGCGTCGCGCACCGCGCCGTACACGATGACGCCGGCCCAGCCGTTCTCCGCCGCCTTGCCCGCGAGGTCGCCGCCCAGGAGCGAGCGCTTCAGCGACCCGCCGCCGTCGACAACCAGCACCCGGCCTTCGCCGGGTTCGGTCACGGCCTCGCGCACCCGGCTGTTGTCTTCATGGGTGCGCACGGTCTCGGCGCGGCCGAAGAAGGCTGCGTGTCCGCCATAGCTTGAAAAAACCGGCTCCAGCACCTGGACCCGGTCTTGATGGGCGTCGCACAGATCGCAAATGGAAATCATGGGGCCTCGCCGGTGAACCGGGCGGCGCAGCGAGCCGGACCTGCTCGTGGCGGGTCCGGCTCGCATGCGATGCGCCTTACTCGGCGGCGTCGGTCTTGAATTGGGCGGTCTCGGTGGAGGCGCCCATGGCCGTGGTGGAGCTGGTGCCGCCCGACAGGGTCACGTTGACCAGGTCGAAATAGCCGGTGCCCACTTCACGCTGGTGACGGGTGGCGGTGTAGCCGTCCTTCTCCGCGCCGAACTCGGCCTGCTGGAGCTCGGAATAGGCGCCCATGCCGCGATCCCTGTAGCCGCGGGCCAGCTCGAACATGCCGTAATTGAGCTGGTGGAAGCCGGCCAGCGTCACGAACTGGAACTTGTAGCCCATGGCGCCCAGCTCGCGCTGGTAGGTCTCGATCGTGGCCTTGTCCAGATTGGCTTCCCAGTTGAACGAGGGCGAGCAGTTATACGCCATCATCTTGCCGGGGAATTCCTTCTGGACCGCCTCGGCGAAGCGCTTGGCCTCGTCGAGATTCGGCTTGGAGGTCTCCCACCACAGCAGGTCGGCGTATTTGGCGTAGGACAGGCTGCGCTTGATGCAGTGCTCGACGCCCATGCCCGACTTCAGGCGGAAGAAGCCCTCTGCGGTGCGGCCGGCGTCGAAATCGATGAATTCATGGTCGCGCTCGTCGTGATCGGAGTTGATCAAGGTGGCGCTTTCCGCGTCGGTGCGCGCGACGGTGAGGGTGGGCACGCCCATCACGTCGGCGGCCAGGCGCGCGGCGTTCAGATTGCGGTCGTGGGTGGAGGTGGGGACCAGCACCTTGCCGCCCAGGTGTCCGCATTTCTTCTCGGCGGCGACCTGGTCTTCAAAGTGCACGCCCGCGGCGCCGGCTTCGATGAAGGCCCTCATGATCTCGTAGCAGTTCAGCGTGCCGCCGAAGCCGGCTTCGGCGTCGGCGACGATCGGCGCGAACCAGTCGCGGCTCGCCTTACCGGTTTCGGCCACTTCGATCTGGTCCGCGCGCTGGAGCGTGCGGTTGATTTTCTTGGCCAGTTCCGGCGCGGAGTTGGCCGGATAGAGCGACTGGTCGGGATACATGGCGCCGGCGGTGTTGGCGTCGGCGGCGACCTGCCAGCCCGACAGATAGATCGCCTTCAGGCCTGCGCGCACCATCTGCATCGCCTGATTGCCCGACAGGGCGCCCAGCGCATTGATGTAGGGCTCGGAGTTCAGAAGCTCCCACAGCTTCTGGGCGCCGCGTTCGGCGAGCGTGTGCTGGATCAGTACTGACCCGCGCAGTTTCAGCACGTCCTCCGGCTTGTAGTTGCGTTCGATCCCGTCGAACCGGCCTTTGGCGGCGGCGGGAATGATATCGTAAAACGAAGCCATTATCTGGACCCCTTCAATCAGCGTTGTGCGGACTTAGACACGATCCAACGCACAAGGTCGAGATGTGCTTGTGCAGAAAGGGGAAACGAAGTATACAAACGCATCCTGTAAACATGTCGTGATGTAAATTTATTGACAATGAGGGCCGGATGATCGCGGGTCAGGAAAAGCTCTTCGCCGGCGCGCGGCTGCGCCGGATGCGCCGGGATCTCGGCCAGACTCAAGCGCAATTCGCCGAGAGCCTCGGCGTTTCGGCCAGCTATCTCAACCTCCTCGAACGCAATCAGCGCCCGGTCACGGCCCGTGTCCTGCTGGCGCTCAGCCAGGCCTTCGACATCGATGTGCGCGAATTTGCGGCCGAGAGCGACCGGCAGCTGATCGCCGATCTCACCGAAGCCGCGTCCGATCCGGTTCTGAAGGGCGCCGATCTGGACAAGCGCGACGTCGCCGAGCTCGCCGACGCCCATCCCCGCGCCGCGGAGGCGCTGGCCCGGCTCTACCAGGCCTATCGCGACACCAGCGCCGCCGCCGCGGACCTCGCGGCGCGCGCCGCCGAAGGCGGAGTGGCCGCAGGGCTGTCGCCGCTGGAGGAGGTGAGGGACGCCCTCGACGGCAAGCAGAACTATTTCCCGGCCCTGGAAGAGGAGGCCGAGCGCCTGCGCGCCGTGCTGGAGGACAACGCCAGCCTGGAGGCGGCGCTCACCCTGCATCTCAGATCGGTCCACGGCGCCGCGGTGCGCAGCTATGACGACGAGGTCATGGGCGGCGCGTTGCGGCGATTCGACTTTCACGCCCGCAAGCTTCTGCTCAGCGATCTGCTGGAGCCGGCGGCGCGGGCGTTCCACATCGCGGCGGCCATCGTCAATTTGGAGATGGGCGGAGCTCTGGACGCAGAGACGGAGCGGGCCGCAGGCCTGAGCGAGGAGGCGCACGCGTTGTACCGGGCGACCCTGTCGAACTACGCCGCCGCGGCGATCCTCATGCCCTACGAGCCTTTTCAAAAGGCCGCCGAAGCCGTGCGCTACGACATCGACGCGCTGCGCCGCCGCTTCAATGTCAGCTGGGAGCAGGTGTGCCACCGGCTCACCACGTTGAACCGGCAGGGCGCGCGGGGCGTCCCCTTCTTCATGATCCGCATCGACCAGGCCGGAAACATCACCAAGCGGTTCGGCGGCGGCGTGCTGGCCTTCGCCCGGTCCGGCGGCGGCTGCGCGCGCTGGCGCCTGTTCGACGCGTTCCGCGCGCCGGAGCGCGTGCAGGTGCAGGGCCTGGAGCTGACCGACGGCTCGCGCTTCGTCTCGATCGCACGCGCCGTAACCCGCGCGCTGCCCGACGGCGGCGCTGCGATGAACGTCGTGGCGGTGGGCAGCGAGGCGAAGGAGATCCACCGCCTGGTCTATGATCCCGGCGAGGCGTTTACGCCGGTGGGCCTGTCCTGCAGGCTGTGCGAACGCGCCCAGTGCGCCGAACGGGCGTTTCCGCCGTTGCAGCGCGCCTTGCGGGTGGAGCCCCATGTGCGCGGCGCCGCTCCATTCACCTTCTAAGCGTTTTTCCGTTCAAGCCGGGCGCGCGTCTGTTTATGCTCCGGCTCAAGCTTCTTCCCGCCGCACAGGATGCGACATGCTCACTCCCCGCCGTAAGGCCGCCCTGATCTGCCTGGCGATTTTCGTCGTCCTGGCCGCGCTTGCGATCCACGCCAGCCCGGTCTCCAACACCGCCCTCGAAGCGCGGCTGCAGACCCACGCCGAGGACGCGTTGTACCGAATCCGCGCCGATGAATGGGCCCGGGTTCGTCTGGATGGCCAGGTCGCCACGCTCGCCGGGCGCGCCCCGAGCGAAGACGCGCGCCAGGCCGCGCTGGGCGCCCTGCACCGGGCCGACTGGGCCGGCGGTGTGGTGGCGGGCGGCGTGACGCGCATAATCGACGAGACCACGCTCGCCGATACGGACGAGGATTTCGCCCTGCGCGCCGACCTCGCCGGCGGGCGTCTGCAGCTGTCCGGCTTCGCGCCCGACGCAGACGCCGTCGCGCGCATCGAGGCCCAGGCCGAGCGCCTGTTTCCCGGCCGCGTGGATAGCGTGCTGCGGCTTTATCCCGGCGGTGCGCCTGTGGGCTGGGAGACCGCAGTGCGTCTCTTGCTGGTCGAGCTGTCGCGTCTGGATGCGGGCGCAGGCCTGATCGAGAATGGGCGCGTGGCGCTGGCTGGTCACGCTGCGAACGCCCAGACCGCCGAGGCGGTCCGCGCCGCGTTCGAAACCGCGCCCGGCGCGTTTCGGGCCGCCGCCCTGATCCGTCGCGACGGCGGCGGCTATGAGGGCTCGGTCGAGGACGGCGCGCTGTGCGCCATGCTGGTGCGCGCCGCGCTGGCCGGGCGCAGCGTGTCCTTCGCGCCGGGCGCCGATACGCTGACCGCGCCGGCGCGCGCCGCGTTGCGCCGCGCCGGCGAAGCCTACGCCGCCTGCCAGGTGTCGCCGCTGCGGGTGCGGGTGCGTCAGGACGAAGGCGCGGACGACCTCGCTCAGCTGCGGGCTGAAGCGATCATCGCCGCCATGGCCGAGGGCGGACCGGCGCCGGAGCGCTTCGTCACCGCGGTCGCGCCGCCGGACTCAGAACGCGCGGTGTCGTTCGAGATCGCCGACTTCGAGCCGCTGCGCGCCGAGCCTGCGGAGGAAGGCGCGGCCGACTCCGAAGACGAAACTCAGAACGGAACCGAAGCGGACCCCGGTGCGGTTTCCGATCAGACCGACACAAACGAAGGATGACATCATGCTCTGGCTGACCTGGCATATGTGGATATTGCTGCTGCTCGCCTTCGCCGGGGGCGTGATCACCGGCTGGGTGGTGCGGTCGCGCTCCGACGAGCCTGAGCCGAAGACGGCGGGCGCCCCTGGCGCCTCCGCCGCGTCCGCGCCGTCATCGTCAGCGACCGCGGCTCCGACCCCGCCGCCGTCGCCGGCGCCGGCCGGGGCCGCCAGCGCAGCCGCCGCGGCGAGCACGCCGAAAACCGGAGAGGCCGCCGGTCCGGCGAGCGAGGCCGGACACGTTTCCGGCCATGCCCGCGACAGTGAAAAGGGCGTCTCTGGCGATAAACACGGTGACGCCGCCGACCGTCTCGCCGCAGGTGCGCCGCAGCAGGCGCCGGGGGCGGGCGCCGCGCCGAAATCGAAGGGTCCGGCCAGCGAAACCAGCGCCGGTCCGGGCGCGCCGGCGCCCGATGCAAAGACCTCTCCGGCGCCCGACGCCAAGAGCGGTCTGGCCATGACGGCGCCTATGCAGGCGCCCGGCGCGGATGCAGGCCCGGTCACCGACGGCCCCCAGGGCGAGACGAGCGCCGGGCCTGGCGCGCCGGACACGGCGCCGTCCGACGATCTGACTCAGATCAAGGGTCTGGGCCCGAAGGCGGCGGAGAAGCTGAGCGGCGCCGGCGTCACGACGGTGAGCCAGATCGCCAACTGGTCGGACGCCGATGTCGAGCGCTATGACGCCCTGATCAACGGCCGGGGACGGATCACGCGCGACGACTGGGTGGGCCAGGCCAGACAGCTCGCAGGATAGGGCGTCTACGGCCCCGCCACCGTGGTGCGGTGCAGAAGCCTGGCGTGGCCGTCATAGCCGCCCGTGGCCATGTGCTGGGTGCAGCGATTGTCCCACATGAGCAGCATGTCCGGCGCCCAGCGATGGCGATAGACATTCTCCTCGGCGTGGCAGGCCTCGTAGAGCTCGACGAGGAGCAGGAAGGCCTCCTCGTCTGACACGCCCTCGATCGTGCGCACATAGCCCGGATTGACGAACAGGGCTTTGCGCCCGGTCTCGAGATGGGTTTTCACGACGGGATGGGTTTTCTGCGCGTGGGCGCGTTGATCGGGGCGGATGGTCATGGACCGGTCCGGTCCGTCGTTTTCGCCATAGACCCCGTCCGGCGCGTAGGCGAGCCCGGCCGAATGGACTGCGTTCAATCCCTCGATCCGCGCCTTCGTCGCTTCGGGCAGGGACTCGTAGGCGCGGTACATGTTGCAGAACAGCGTGTCGCCGCCCACCGGCGGAACGGTCTTGGCGTGCAGGATCGTCGCCGCGGGCGGCGTGTCCTGAAAGCTCCAGTCGGAATGCCAGGCGGCGGCGAACACGCTCGCTTTCTCCTCGGCGGCGCGCTTCACCTCGATGATGTGCGGCCGGTCGGGCAGGGGCGCGATGAACGGATCTTCGCCGAAATCGCCGAACGCCTGTGTGAACCGCTCCAGATCGTCATGGCTCATGGCCTGGTCAGGGAAAGCCACCACCAGATGCTCCAGCCAGGCCTTGCGAATCTCCGCAATGGTCTCCGCGTCCAGCGGATCGGACAGCGTCACGCCGCGGATCTCGGCCCCGAGCGCGCCGCCGCCGGGGATCACCCTGATGCTCGCCATACTCTCCTCCCGTTTTTTTTCTCGGGAGAGCGTCGAACCTTCCCGGCTGACGCGTCAAGCCGGTTTGAGCTTGGGGCGATGCTGCTTGAACCGCTCCTGCTTTCCGCCGCCCTGGCGGCGCGCCGCGCGCATCGCCAGCCTGTCCTACGTACTTCAGCAGGGCGGGGTGATTCTGGCGGTCGTGCTCGGCCTGTTCGCGATCCACGCAACTGTCGCGCCAGCGCAGTGTGGAGATGGACTGGCTGGAGGGGCGTTCTGAGCCGAATCTTTTCAAACGCGATAAATCCTGACACCGCCCGACCTACGTCCCGTCAAGGTCCTGAAAGCCATGGACGCGCTCCGCGCCTTGCCGGGCGCCGCGCACGCGCGCTAAACCCTTGGCGTCCGATTTGAACCTGTCATTCCCGGGGGCTCGCCGCGCCGATGTTCAAGAAAATCCTCATCGCCAATCGCGGCGAAATCGCCGTTCGCGTCATCAAGACCTGCCAGCGGCTCGGCATTCCCACGGTGGCGGTCTATTCGGAAGCCGACGCCGACACCATGGCGGTGGAGATGGCCGACGAGGCGGTGTTCATCGGTCCGCCGGCGCCGGGCGAATCCTACCTGGCCATGGACAAGATCCTGCAGGCCATCAAGGACACCGGCGCGGACGCCGTGCACCCTGGTTTCGGCTTCCTGTCGGAAAATGCGAACTTCCCCAAGGCGCTGGCGAAGATCGGGGTGACCTGGATCGGCCCGAACCCCCACGCCATCTCGGCCATGGGCGACAAGTTGGAAAGCAAGAAGCTGGCCGCCGCCGCCGGCGTGAGCACGGTTCCCGGCTTCAAGGGCGAGATCGAGGACGACCAGCAGGCCGTCGAGGTGGCGGGCGAGATCGGCTATCCGGTGATGATCAAGGCTTCCGCCGGCGGTGGCGGCAAAGGCATGCGCATCGCCCGCGCCGAAAGCGAGGTGCGCGAGGGCTTCAAGGCGGCGCGCAACGAAGCCAAATCCAGCTTCGGCGACGACCGCATCCTGATCGAGAAATTCGTCGAGCGCCCGCGCCATATCGAGATCCAGGTCCTCGGCGACAAGCACGGGACTGTCGTCCATCTCAACGAGCGCGAATGCTCGGTGCAGCGCCGAAATCAGAAAGTCCTCGAGGAGGCGCCGTCGCCCTTCCTGGACGCCAAAACCCGCAAGAAGATGGGCGATCAAGCCGTGGCGCTGGCCAAGGCGGTGGACTATGACAGCGCCGGCACGGTGGAGTTCATCGTCGACCCGGAGAAGAATTTCTACTTCCTCGAGATGAACACCCGGCTCCAGGTGGAGCACCCGGTCACCGAGCTGACCCACGATATCGACCTTGTGGAGCAGATGATCCGCGTCGCCGCCGGCCAGCCGCTCGAAGTCACCCAGGCCGAACTCAAGCCGAAGGGCTGGGCGGTGGAGGCGCGGCTCTACGCCGAGGATCCCTATCGCGGTTTCCTGCCCAGCATCGGCCGCCTGAAGCGCTATGTCGAACCGGCCGAAGGGCCCGTCGGGCCGGGCGCGCTGCGCATCGATTCCGGCGTGCGCGAAGGCGACGAGATCTCCATGTTCTACGATCCGATGATCGCCAAGGTGATCGGCTATGGAGACACCCGCGAAAAGGCCATCGACGCCCTCGCCGAGAGCCTGGACCGGCTCCATGTGGAGGGGCTGCAGTCCAACAAGCCCTTCCTCTCCGCCGTGCTGGAGGAGCCGGACTTCCGCGCCGGGCGCATCCACACCGGCTATATCGACGAGCATTTCCCCGACGGCTTCCACGGCACGCTGGCGCGGGAGAATCAGCTGCGCTGGATGACCGCCACGGCGGCCTATGTGCACGCCGTCTTCACCGAGCGCGCGGGCCGCATCACCGGCCGGCTCGCCCCGCCGCCGCCGCCGGGACAGACCCATGAGTTCGTGGTCATTCTCGAGGGTCAGAACTTCCCCGTGGAGATCCGCCTCGATGGTGACGGCGCCGAGCTGTGGATGCCGTCGCTCGGCAGCGAGCATGTGCGCCTGACCACGCGCTGGACGCCTGGCGAGCACCTGTTCGAGGGCCGCCTGGGCGAGGAGACGTTCGCCCTCTCCATCGCCGACCGCACCGAAGGCTATGTGCTGCGCCACCGCGGCTTGTCCGCCACCGTCCTTGTGTGCACCCCGCGTGCGGCGGAGCTTCACGCGCGCCTTCCCGAGAAGCAGAAGCCGGACACCGCCAAGCTCGTCACCAGCCCCATGCCGGGCCTTGTGGTTTCGGTCGCAGTGAAGCCCGGCCAGGACATCAAGGCCGGAGAAACGCTCATGGTGGTCGAAGCCATGAAGATGGAGAATGTCCTGCGCGCGGAAATGGACGGGGTGGTCAAGCGAATCGTCTGCGAGCCCGGCGCCAGCGTCGCCGCCGACGAGCTGCTGATCGAATTCGAATAGAGGTCTAACCAAGCGTTCATTTGACAAGCAGGGCCGGAGCGCTGGACCCTGACAGTCCTGATTGCAGCTTGGGAGGCTCGCCATGGACTGGGGCAAGGTGCTCTTCGACCCGAACGGCCGGATCGGCCAACAGCCGTTCTGGATCGGTGTTCTGATCCTCGTGGGCGGCAATATCATTCTGCCCGCCATCCCGATCATCGGCTGGATCGCGTGGATCGCCCTGATCTGGGTGGGGATCGCGGTCTATGGCAAGCGTCTCCACGACGCCGGCAAGACCGCGTGGCTCCACGCCATTCCCTGGGCGCTCAACATCATTCTCGGGGGCATCGCCGCCGTGATGTTCGGCGCGGGCCTGTTCCGGCTGGCGCTCGACGGAGCGAACAACAGCGATCCCAGCACCGAGAGCATTATCGGCTTCTTCGCCGCAAGCGGCGGCGCACTGTTCATGCTGCTGCTCGGAACCCTGGTCTGGATCGGCTACACGCTCTGGGTGGGGCTGCTCAAGGGCGATCCCGGCGCGAACGTTTACGGGCCGGCGCCGGTGATCGAAGGCCAGGCGCACCCGGCGTCAAGCGCTTCTACGGGTGACGCGCCGGACGGCGGGTATTAAGGTCGGTGCACGCAACGAGCGAACAGGGGAAACGTCTTTCATGAGTATCGTACACGCGCTTTTCGTTCCCAAGGGGAGCATCGGCAAATCCGGCTTCATCATCGCCGCAGCGATTCTGATCGCGGTCGGGGTTCTGCAGAGCGTCGTGCCGCTCGCCGTCCCTGCGCTCCAGCCGGTGATGTTCTTCATCGGCCTGGTCGTCGCCTATTGCTGGGTGGCGCTCTGGATCAAGCGCTTCCACGAGGCGGGAACGTCGGGTTGGTGGACCGTGCTCGTGGTCTTCGTCTGGCTTCTGCTCAGCATGATCGTCGGTTTCGTGGTGATGCTCTCGTCCGGGCTGGATCCGAGCATCTTCGCCGGCGGCGACCAGGCGCGGATCCAGGCCGAAATGGCTGAGGCCACGCAAGCGGCTGCGATCCCCAACATCATCGCGGGGGTTCTGGTGTCCGCGGTGGTCGCGTTCGGCCTGAACGCGATCCTGCCCGTCGGCAAGAGCGCAAACCGCGACGGCGGCGCCGGACCGGACGACGCCCCCGAAGCGGCGTAGGGCCGCAGGGCGTTCATTGTTCACGCGCCTTGATGGAACGCGCGCGCCGTCGCATACCGGCGCGCGCGTTTTTTCATGTCAGGAGCGTTGGCGTCCCATGGCCGATTTTGATTTTCGCCGGGCCTTCAAGCCCGGCGGCCGCGCCGATCCGCACACGTTCCAGATCGCCCTGGCGCTGGTGGCGCTCGGCGATGCGGCGCGCCTGACGGTGCTCGGCGGCCTTGCGGCCCCGGCCTGGCTCGCGGTCCTCCTGTTTCTGGTGTTCGCGCTGTCCAACCGCCTTCGAGACGCCGGACGGCCCGTCCCGCTGGCGGCGCTCGCGATCAGCGTGGCGATTGCGGCCAAGGCGGCGGTCGCGCTTATCGCCATAACCGCGGCGCTCTATCCAGATTTCCTGCAGTTCCTTGCCGACCAGGGCGTCGACGTGAACGACGCTGCGGCGATGCAGGCTGCGGCCTACGACCCGGCGATGCAGGAGGCCTATCAGGCCCGCCTCATCGACAGTCCCGAGCTTATGCAGCGGATATCCACCGCGGGCGACTGGCCGTCCACCTGGGCGTTCTGGGGCGTGATCGCGGTCTTCGCCTACGCCTGGTCGCGCTGGCCAGGCCGCCCCCAGACGGTTCGCGGCGGCGGCCGCGCCTAGACCGGCGGATCGGCGGGCGTCGTCGCGCCGAAAATCGCCTCGAAGCGCGACTTCAACGCATCGTCGGCGTCGTCCATGGTCACCGGCAAGCCCAGATCCACAAGGCTCGTCACGCCATAGCGCGGATCGGAGATGCCGCACGGGGTGATCCCGCCGAAATGGGACAGGTCCGGCTCCACGTTCAGAGCGACGCCGTGAAAGCTCACCCAGCGGCGCAGGCGGATGCCGATGGCGGCGATCTTGTCCTCGCGCTCCGGCCCACCGGCCTGGGTCCGGTTCACCCATACGCCGACGCGCCCGCAGCGGCGCTCGCCCTGCACATTGAAGCGCTCGAGCGAGTCGATGATCCATTGCTCCAGGTCGCGGACGAATTTTCGCGCGTCCCGTCCGCGCTTTGTGAGATCGAGCATCACATACGCCACGCGCTGGCCCGGCCCATGATAGGTGTATTCGCCGCCGCGGCCCGCCTTGAAGACGGGAAAGCGCTCAGGCTCCTTCAGATCGCTTCCCTGCGCGCTGGTCCCGGCGGTGTAGAGCGGATCGTGCTCCAGCAGCCAGACCAGCTCGCCCGCTTCGCCCTTCGAGATCGCCTCGGCCCGCGCCTCCATGGCCGCCACGGCCGCTTCGTAGGGCGCCCGGGCCGTGCTGACGGCCCAGCCGACGGGGGGAAGGGGATTTGTCATGGTGAGCAGTCTCTTAACGGGTCGGAAACCGGCGCGGACCATCAATGTGAAGGTTCGCGAACGCAAGGCTTCGCGCAAGATAGGACAGGGTGTCCGGTTTCTCCATGAGTCAGCTCGGCTATGTACAGGTTGAAATAAGCGTTCTGCTCGGCCGCTCGAAGCTGCCGATCCATCAATTCCTGCGCATGGGCCGGGGCGCCGTGATTCCGCTGGACGCCGCCGAGCATGACGAGGTCTGGATTCTCGCCAACAATCACCCGATCGCGCGGGGAGAAATCGTCATCCAGGGCGACCGGGTCGCGGTGGCGATCACCAATGCTGCAGATGTTCATGATTACTTCGCTGTCTGAAGCCGGCGGCTCAAGCGCACATCAGGGCTTCACAAACCTCCAAGGACTTGGTACCAGCCTGCCTCCCATTTCGCGGCCGTGGCGGAATTGGTAGACGCGCAGCGTTGAGGTCGCTGTGGGGTAAAACCCGTGGAAGTTCAAATCTTCTCGGCCGCACCATCTTGTTGATGCTTCAGACCCGTCCGGCGCAACGCCGGGCGGGTTTTTTGCGTTTTCTCCTCCCGTCTCTCCCCGGCCTCGACCTGACGGTCCGCCTCGCTTTCGCCGTGGGGCGCGCCTATTCTCGGGCGAATTCATTCATCCCAGTCCAGGGGCGTCTCCATGGCCGATCCCGCCGAGCTCTATGAAGAACCCGCCGATCGCGCCGCCGAGGCGGATGCGAACCACCGGCTGGTCCAGGAGCTCGCCGCCGCGGCCTCCGATCAGGACGCAGACCGGGCGCGTGAATTGTTGCTCGCGCTGCACCCGGCCGACATCGCCGACGTGATCGAGCAGCTCGCCTGGGAGCAGCAGGACCAGCTCGCGCGCCTGGCGCCGGACGTGTTCACCGGCGACGTGCTGGCCGAACTGGCCGTGGATACGCGCGGCGACGTGGTGGACGCCCTCGAGCCCGAACACATCGCCGGCGCGCTGGCCGATCTTGATTCCGACGACATGACCCTGGTGGTCGAGGAACTGGACGACGAGAAACGCGCCGCGGTGCTGGCCGCGGTGTCGCCGGCGGACCGGCGCTATCTGGAAAGCTCGCTCGCCTTCGAGGAGGAGACCGCCGGGCGCCTGATGCAGCGCGAATTCGTCGCCGCGCCGCAATTCTGGACCGTCGGCGACACGATCGACCATATGCGCAAGGCCGGCGAGGACCTGCCGGACCTGTTCTTTGAGGTCTTCGTCATCGACGAGAGCTTCAAGCCGGTGGGCGCGGTGCCGGTGAGCAAGCTCATGCGCAGTCAGCGCGCCGTCCCGCTGGCCGAGATCATGGACCCCACCAAGATCATCATCCGGCCCGAGGACGATCAGGAGGACGCCGCCTACCTGTTTGAAAAATACCACCTGATCTCCGCCCCCGTGGTGGACGCCGACGGGCGCCTGGCGGGCATGCTGACGGTGGACGACATCGTCGACGTCATCCAGGAGGAGAACAAGGAGGACATGCTGGCGCTCGCCGGGGTGAACGATGCGGGCCAGGCCGACACGGTGTGGACCAGCGTCAAGGCGCGGGCGCCCTGGCTGCTGGTCAATCTGGGAACGGCGGTCTTCGCCTCTGCGGTGATCGCCCTGTTCGACGAGGCCATCGCCCAGCTTGTGGCGCTCGCCGTGCTGATGCCCATCGTGGCGTCCATGGGCGGCAATGCAGGCACCCAGTCGCTGGCGGTCGCGGTCCGCTCGATCGCCTCGCGCGATCTGACCATGTCCAACTCCATGCGGGTGATCTGGCGCGAGTTCGCGGCGGGCGCGGTGAACGGGGTGATCTTCGCCGTCGTGATGGGTATCGTCGCGGCGCTGTGGTTCCAGGACTTCAACCTGGGCTGGGTGATCGCCCTGTCCATGGTGATCACGCTCGCCTGCGCGGGGCTCGCCGGGATCCTGGTCCCGCTCACCCTGCGGCGCTTCGGAGCCGACCCGGCGGTGGCCAGTTCGGTGTTCGTGACCACCGTTACGGACGTGGTGGGATTCTTCGTCTTTCTCGGACTCGGCGCCCTTGTTCTGCTTTAATCGGAGTGCTCCTTTTACGAGGACGGGTCTGGGGAGCCGAAGCGAGGTGATGGCGCCATGAAGGCGATGACAGCGATCCTTTCCGTTTGCGTGCTGGCCAGCGCGCCGCACGCCGCAGCGCAGCAAGCGCCCGCTCAGGACGCCGAGCCGGCTCCGCCGGCCTCCGGGTTCACGCTCTCCGGCCCGTGGCGCACGGGTCCGGACCTCGCCCACGCCCGGTCCGGCCTGTCGGCCACCGTGCTGGACGCAAAGATATTCGCCGCCGGCGGGGCCGGGCTTACGGCCCCGCGCGACGATTTCGAAGTCTATGATCCCGAGACCGGCCGGTGGAGCCCGCGCGAGCCGCTGCCGGTGGGCCTTGAACGGTTCGCCATGGCGACCTTCGACGAGCGGGTCTGGGTCGCCGGCGGCTACACCGCCGAGGGCGGTTCGGAGCCCTCTGCGCAGGTCTGGACCTTTGATCCGGAAACCAACCGGTGGAGCCCGGAAGCCGCGCTCCCCGGTCCGAAGGCCTCCTTCTCGATGATCGCGCTGGACGGCAGGCTGTACGCCCTGGGAGGCGAAGACGGCGCGTCGGGCATGTTCGTCTATGACCCGGAGAACGGCGGCTGGACGGCGGCCGACGCCCCCTTGCACACCAATCGCCGGGGCGCCGCGGCCCTTTCGGTGGACGGCGAGATCTGGCTGATCGGCGGCGCGGCCGAAGGGGAGGCGAGCGCCCGGGTCGACGTGTTCGATCCCGAAACCGGCGCCTGGCGAGACGGGCCGGCCTTGCCGGAGCCGCGCGCCGGGCACGCCGCCGCGGCCCTGGACGGCGTGGTTCATGTGTTCGGCGGCCGCAGCGCCGACATGCGCCGCACGCTGAGCGACCATCTGGCTCTGGTGGACGGCGCATGGCGTGAGGAGGCGGCCATGCCGGCTCCGCGCACGGAGGCGGCGGGCGCCGCGCTGGACGGGGAAATCTGGCTGATCGGCGGCGGGGCGGGCGCCGGCTTCTTTGCGCCCTTTACGGCGGTGGATACGGTGGACGTGATCCGGCCTGCGCCGTGACGGCCTTGCGCTTGCATCGCCCCGGCTGAGCCTGGAACCGGCCGTTCTGAAACGGGACAGCGATGAAACCGCGTTTGAAATCGACCCGCGCCGCGCGCGACCTGATCAAAGCCCACGAACCCTTTCACGGGGAGGCCGTGCGCCGCGGCAAGCGCTGGGTGGTGGGCTATGGCCACACCGCCGCCGCCAAGCCCGGTCTGACGCTGTCGCGCGACGACGCCGAGCTGCTTCTGATCTATGACGTGTTGCAGGCCGAGACGGCGGTGCACGCCGCGCTGGGCGAGGATCTGCGAGACCCGGTGCGCGACGCGCTCGTCAGCTTCGCCGCCTCGGTGGGCCTGAACGCGTTCAAGGTCTCTGACGTGGCGCGCCTGGCCAAGGCCGGAAAGATCGAGGCCGCCGCCGGTGCGCTGGAGACCTGGGTGCGCGCCGAAGAGGACGGCCGCCTCGTCACCTCCGAGCGCCTGGTGAAACGCCGCGCCGCAGAAAAGGCGCTGCTGCTCAACTCCACCGCGCCGCAGGCGATCTCGCCGAGCGGGAGCGCTCCGGCGAATGACGGAGCCGGCGCCCGCACCCCTGAGCCCGAGCCCGCAGCGCCTGCGGACGCTTCTGAACCCACGCACGCTCCGGAAACCGCCGCAGTCTCCGAACCCCCGCAAGCTCCCGAATCCCCCGCCGGCGCCGCTGTGGAGGCTCCGGCGACGCCCGGACCGCTGATCGACGTCGACATCGCGTTTGAAACGCTTGAGGACGCTGCGCCTGCGCCTGCGCCTGCGCCGGCGGTTGAGGCGCCTGATGTGGCCGAGCCGGAGCCGGGAACTGAGACGGACACGCCCCCGTCCGAAGCGGGGGAGACCGGAACCCCGGATCCCGCGGCGCCTGACGCGCCCGAGCTGTCCCCCGGGGAGCCCGGCGAGCCGGAAGCGCCGTCTGCGATCGACGCCGAAGACCTCGTCCTGTCAGGCTCCGAGCCTGAAGCCGGCGCGCCCGGACACGAACGCCCGGCGCCCGCCGCGGATTTCGCCGATCAGGACGCCGCCGCCGAGGCGGTCAAGGCGGCGCAGGACGCCGCGATCCGCGCCGTGATGAGCCGCATGGCCGGCGAGATCTCCCAATCGGTCTCCGTCGCCGGCGTGCGCCGGCCGGCTGAACCGGCGACAGGCCAGGACGGCGCTTCCCCGTACGAGCCCGCCCCGGAGGAGCCCGCTGCGGCGCTGGAGCCTGACTCGGGGTCTGCGCCCGAGCCCGAGTCTGGGCCTGAGTCTGGGCTTGAGTTTGAGCCTGAATCCGGGCCTGAGTCCGCACCCGAGCCGGAGGCGCCCGCCGCTGCGGCCGAAGCGCGCGACCTGTCCGGCGCGATGCTGGGCTACTCTTTTCTTCAGCCCGACGTGGTGGGCTGGGAATTCATTGACGAGGACGTCGCGGAATCAGTTGAGGGCGGCTCCGAAACCGAAACCGAGGCCGAGCCCGTCACCGAAGCCGTTATCGAGCCTGACGCTGAGCCCGTTATCGAGCCCGTCACCGAGCCCGAAGCCGGGCCTGAAGCCGGGCCGGGCGCGCAAGACACGTCTGCGGGCGAGCCGGACGCCGCGGTCGGCGAAGCGGCCGGGCCGGGCCGCGCCGTCGCCAGCCCCGTGGCGGGGCCGGTCTACGCCAGCGTCTCTGTGAGCCCTGTGGCGAAGCCGGAAACCGCCCCGCCGCACCCGGCCGAGGCGCCCGCCGCGGCGCCCGGCATGAGCGGCGAGAGCGAAGGCCCCGACCACCCCGAAGAGGCGGACGCCGAAGACTCCCGCGAGGACGACTCCGATCTTGAACCGGCCATCGTGGCCGGTCCCGAGGCGCGCTACATCGCCGACGAAACCCCGCCGGGCGCCGTGGAAGGGCGCGGCGACTGGGTCCATGGCGCCAATCTGGTCGCCGGCACGGCGCTGACCGGGCTGGGCGCCTGGCAGATCGGCACCAATCTGGACGCCTATTTCGCCGCCGGGCTCGGCTATAACTGGTTCGGCCCGGCCGCCTTCGCCGGCGGCGTGCTGTTGCTGGTGTCGTCCGGCTGGGTGGTCGTGGGCAAGATGATGAGCAAGAAGGCCCCCTGAGCCTGGACCCGAGCGCGTCTCGCGCCGGGACGCTGGACGGGGGCGGCGCCGGGCGCCAAAGTCCCTGTCAAAGGGGCGGGGCATGACGGATGAGGTCGTATCGGAAGGCCGGAGGACGCTGGGCGTTATTGACGGAGCGCTGACGCAGCTTTCCATCGGCATCCTGCTGATCGTCCCGACATTGCTGGCGGTTCTGGTCAATCCCCGTCTCCTGACGGCCCAGCTGGACGCGACAGAGGACGCGGGCCGCCGCGGATGGCTGCTGGCGCCCGGACCATTTGTCGTGCTGGGCCTGTTCGCCGGGCTGATCCTCATCTCTGTCGCCGCGCCACAGTCAGGCGGCGCCGTCGTGGTGATGGGAGACGGCGTGCGTGAGGCCGCCGGCGACGGCCAGGTCTGGCGCGCCGCATCCATCGCGCTGCCGCTGTTTCTCGCCGCCCTCGCCATCGCAGCCATCCTGTTCGTCTCGGCGCAGATCTGGCGGTTGAAGCGCCGCGAGCTGACCCGGGCCGTCCGCAGCGCGCAGTACGGCCTGTTCGGCTTTCTTGTGGTGGTCAGCGCGGCCGAGCCGGCGTCTCTGTTCGTTGCGCCGGGTGGCGACAACCAGGTGTTCGAGCCCGTTGTGCTCGCGGCCATCGGCGCCTGGTTCACCCTCTTTCACATGCGGATGCTCTCCGGGGCCGGTGACCCGGCATGGCGGCGGATCGGCGCTGCATTGACCGCCGCAGCCGCTGTCGCCGGGGTGATCGGAACCACCGTTTATCGGTGAGCCGCCACCCGCGTCTTGACCGGGTCCCGCGGCGTGGTATCTCCACGCCCATGATCTCGAACCAGTATCCGACGCTCGAGTTTCCGCTCGGCGACACGGCCGAAATGCTGCGCGACACCGTGCGGTCTTTCGCCTCCGACAAGATTGCGCCGCGCGCGGCTGACATTGACCGGAACGACGAGTTTCCGGCCGATCTCTGGCCGCAGCTGGGCGAGCTGGGCCTGCTCGGCATCACCGTCGAGGAAGAGCTCGGCGGGACCGGGCTCGGCTATCTTGAACACTGCATCGCCATGGAGGAGATCTCCCGGGCGAGCGCCTCGGTGGGCCTGAGCTACGGCGCCCACTCCAATCTCTGCGTCAACCAGATCCGCATCAACGGCAATGACGCCCAGCGCGCCAAATACCTGCCCAAGCTGATCAGCGGCGAGCATATCGGCGCCCTGGCCATGAGCGAGACCGGCGCGGGCTCCGACGTGGTGTCCATGAAGCTGAAGGCCGAAAAGACGGGCGACCGCTACGTCCTGAACGGCTCGAAGATGTGGATCACCAACGGGCCGAGCGCCGACACGCTGGTGGTCTACGCCAAGACCGATCCGGCCGCCGGCTCCAAGGGCATCACCGCCTTCCTCGTCGAGAAGGGGATGAAGGGCTTCTCCGTCGCCCAGAAGCTCGACAAGCTGGGCATGCGCGGCTCGGAAACCGGAGAGCTGGTGTTTGAAGACTGCGAAGTGCCCGAGGAGAACGTCCTCGGTCATATCGGCGGCGGCGTGCGCGTGCTGATGAGCGGGCTCGACTATGAGCGCGCCGTGCTGGCCGCGGGCCCGCTGGGCATCATGCAGGCCTGCATGGACGTGGTCATGCCCTATGTGCACGAGCGCAAGCAGTTCGGCCAGGCGATCGGCGAGTTCCAGCTGATCCAGGGCAAGATCGCCGACATGTACACGCGGATGAACGCCAGCCGCGCCTATGTCTATGCGGTGGCGCAGGCCTGCGACCGCGGCAAGACCAGCCGCCAGGACGCCGCCGGCGCCATCCTCTTCGCCGCCGAAGCCGCCACCCAGTGCGCGCTGGACGCCCTCCAGATCCTCGGCGGCAACGGCTATATCAACGAATATCCCACGGGCCGCCTGCTGCGCGACGCCAAGCTCTACGAGATCGGCGCCGGCACCAGCGAAGTGCGCCGCATGCTCATCGGCCGGGAATTGTTCAACGCGAGCCGGTAGGGGCGGGCGGAGCTGACTATAAATCCTGTTATCCCGGCCAAGCCCGAAGGGGCGCAGCGCCGGGACCCCGGGACGGTGCGGCGCCTCATGAGGTCCCGGATCCCGCTGCGCGGTTCCGGGATGACAAACGTGGATATTGACCACCTTATCCGCCCCCTCCCGAACCTCCCCCATACTGTCCCCGCTTCCAACCGCGGACAGGACGGCTCGAGACGTCTTTGAAACGGGGATGAAGCGTGGCGCCACGATGACCGGCCCGGCGCCCCGCCATAGGGTTTAGCGACCCCGAGACCGGCGGGCGGCTGAAACGGCGTAAGATCGCCGGGCCAACTCATCACGGCTCCGAACACGGGGGTGCGGGAGGCGCCGGTCATACGGCCATCGCCACGCCACGCCACGCCAACGCCACGGCCCGGGACCTCCCGCGCTTTCTTCCGTTCAGACCTCCGGGGCGAAAGCCTGCGGAGCTTTCGGTGCGGGCGGCGGCGCCCGGACCGAACGCGTCGCCGCGAAACACGCGCGCCCGCCATGCGTTAGCAAGCCGACCCTTATTCTGAACGGAGACACACGATGGATCTCGATCCGCACACCACCCTCGACGTGCACGGCGCGTCCATTCCCAAGCTCGGCTTCGGCACCTGGAAGCTGAAGGGCGACGACGCCTATGACGGGGTGAAGACGGCGCTCCAGACCGGATACCGCCATATCGACACCGCCCAGGCCTATGGCAACGAGGCCGAGGTGGGCCGCGCGATCGCTGAGTCGGGCGTGGCGCGCGACGACATCTTCCTGACCACCAAGGTCTGGATCGAGCGCTACGGCGCCGGCGATCTGGAGGCCAGCGTGAAGGAGAGCCTGTCGAAGCTGAAGGTCGATCAGCTCGATCTCCTGCTCCTGCACTGGCCCAGCGAGGACGTGCCGCTGGGCGAGACCCTCCGCGCGCTCAACGCCTGCCGCGACGGCGGATTCACCCGCCATATCGGCGTCTCCAACTTCACTACGACCTGGCTGGGCGAAGCGGTGGCGACCTCCGCGGCGCCCCTGGTCTGCAACCAGGTGGAATACCATCCCTTCCTCGATCAGACGCCCGTGCTCGACGCGGCGGCGAAGTACGCCATGGCGCTCACCGCCTATTCGCCCATCGCCCAGGGCGAGGTGATGAATGATCCCGCGCTCAAGGAGATCGCCGCCGCCCATGACAAGAGCCCGGTCCAGGCGGCCCTGCGCTGGCTGCTCCAGCAGGAGCGGGTCTGCGCCATTCCCCGCTCGTCTTCGAGCGACCACGTGAAGAGCAATTTCGGCGTTTTCGACTTCGAGCTGTCCGCCGAGGAGATGGGCCGGATCAACGCCCTGCGCCGCAATAATCACCGTCTGGTCGATCCCGAATGGGCGCCCGACTGGGACGTGGCGGCGTAGAGCGTCCTTCGGCCTCACCGCCGTCCTGAAACGAGTCTGCGGTCCTGCGCGTTGGGGCGGGGCGAACCGAAACGGAGCCCCGTCCCCATGTCCCAGACTTCCGACGCGACCCTGCAACAGCCTCCTGCGCGCTATGACGATCTGAAGGCGCTGTTCATCAACTGCACTCTGAAACGGTCCCCGGACACGTCCAGCACCGACGCCCTGCTGAGCGTGAGCCGGGAGATCATGACCGGCGCCGGGGTCAGCGTGGACAGCGTGCGCTTCGTGGATCACCAGATCGCCTTCGGCGTGCAGCCCGACATGACGCAAGCGGGCTGGGAGCGCGACGACTGGCCGAAGATCTGGGAGCGCGTGAAAGCGGCCGACATCCTCGTCATCGGCACGCCGATCTGGCTGGGCGAGGAAAGCTCGGTGGCCCGCCAGCTACTGGAGCGGCTCTACGCCCATTCGGGGCAGACCAACGAGAAAGGCCAGTACATCTTCTACGGCAAGACCGGCGGCTGCGTGGTCACGGGCAATGAGGACGGGGTCAAGCACATCTGCATGACGATGCTCCACGCGCTGTCCCATATCGGCTACGTGGCGCCGCCCCAGGCCGAAACCGGCTGGATCGGCGAGATCGGGCCGGGCCCCAGCTACGCCGACGCGGAAAGCGGCGGCGCCGACCATCCCTTCACCCAGCGCAACGCCGTGTTCATGAGCTGGAACCTCATGCACATGGCCCGGCTTTTAAAGGACAATGGCGGCCTTCCAGGCTTTGGCAATGTGGAGCCGAAAAGGCTGAAGGGGCAGCGCACCTTCCACCCGAGGCCCGATACGCTGGGGTGAGCGCCGGTCCGCGAAGCGGATCAATCGACCCGGTGGGTCGGTTGAAGGCGGCGAACGGGCCGGCAGGCCCATGTCAGCACTTTTCCGTGAAGCCGCCGCCTAAACCGTAACGCCCCGCGCCCGGCTGAGGCTGAGGCTGGTTTCGGCCGGCGCGGCTTTCAGCGTGTCCACAGCGGCGCGGTAGCCGGCCTCCAGCGCATCGTCGAAGCGCTTCCAGTCGCGCATGTCCAGATCCAGCTCCGGCAGGACCAGAAGGTCGGCGGCGCTGCGAAACTGGGCGTGCTGCTCCATGGCCCCGACGGTGGCGGCGCGCATCAGGAGCGAGGCGATGGGCGGCGCTTCGGACAGGCCGTGCTTCATGGCCCAGCCGAAGAAATTCGGCGCGTCCACGAAGTCCTTCGGATTGATGGTGTTGGTGCGCGTTACGTCGCAGCCGAGATTCACGCCGCGGTGAAACGCCTTCATTTCCTGGACCGGAAAATTGTTGAACACCGCGCCGTCCACCAGCACGTCCGGGCCCTGCACCACCGGGGGAAGCAGTCCGGGTATGGCGATGGAGGCGCGCAGCGCGTCGCGCAGCAGGCCGCTGCGATGCACCTTCACCGAGGCGTCGGACAGGTTCGAGGAGACGCAGAAGAAGGGCCGGGCCAGATCGTTGATCTCCGTCTCGCCGAAATGTTCGGCGAGGCGGCGGTCGACCCGCTTGCCGCGCATCAGCGACACCACCGGCAGGGTCCAGTCCGACAGCGGGTTCGTGGTGACGAAGGCCGCGCGGATGCGGTCCTCGAGCTCGTTGTCGTCCCAGCCCATGGCGGCGGCGGCCGCGACGATGCCGCCCATGGACGACCCGCCATAGAAATCGAACTCGATTCCGGCGTCGCGAAACGCCCGGATCGCCCCCAGGTGCGCATAGGCCCGCGACCCGCCGCCGGACAGCACCAGGCCGATGGACCGCCCGGCGATGGTGCGCGCCAGATGCCGGACATCGCCGGGCTTGCCCTGGCGCCAATGGAAGCACCGTGCGGCGTCGGCGGCCTCGACCCAGTCCTGCGGGGTGGCCGCACGCCGGTCGCCGCCATGGTGGACCATCACCACGTCGATGAGTTTCAGCCGCGCAGCCGGAGAGGGATCGTCGGGCATGAGCGGGGTGGAGGGCCGTGCATCGGCGCGCGCCATCAGCCAGATCCGGTCGGCGCGGCCCATGGCCTGGCGCGCCCAGTCGGAATCGGCGAGGCGGGCGTGCAGCAGCACCACGTCGTGCTGCGCTTCGATCTGGTCGAGCTTGCGGGCGGACTCCTCGGCGGCCTCATAGCCCAGGACCGCGGCGTTCAGCCCCAGCGCCTGCAGCGCGCCCTTCAGCTCCACCGTGCGGTAATCGAGATCGATGGTGGGGGAGGTGGAGATCAGCGCGAACACCTTGGGCTCCGCGCGCTGGTTGAGCGAGCCGCCGCGCAGGCGGAACAGCATCATGCGCGCCAGCTCGTGCATCAGCGAGGCGTGCTTGCGGGTCAGCCGGTCGAAGGCGGTCTTGGGCAGGCGCACCAGCTCGCAATCGCGCAAGGCGTAGACGCTGGCCGAATGCCGGCGGTCCTCCACCAGCGCCATCTCGCCGATGGGTTCGCCCTTGCGGATATGGCCCACCAGCTGCGGGCGCCCGTCCGCGCCGGTGCGAAAGGCCGCAAGCGCGCCGGAGCGCACCAGATAGAAGGCGTCGGCCGGCTCGCCTTCTTCAAACAGGGTCGCGCCGGACGGCAGGCAGAACCATTCAACCTCCGCCTCGACGGCCTGGAGGGCGGCCTTTTCGACGCGGTTCAAAAAGGGAAGGAAGCGGAGATTGAGATCCATCAGTCGAGATACCGCCAGGTGTCGGCGCCGTCGACCGTGCGAAGCGGCGCGCCCGAATCAGCTCCAGGCTCAGCGCGTCGGAAATCCGGTATCATGCGGGTGTCCTGACCGGGCAGGCTGCGCCAAGGGGAGAGAGTCCCGCCGGCGCCGCTGAACACGACGGCGATCATCCCCGCCCCATGCGCTTGACCGGCTTGAGCGGCGCGAAATTCCCCGCCAGCTTTTCGCCGCGGGCGGTGATCGCCTCCATGATGTCGTCGGTGTTCCACAAGGACGCCTGCAGCGTCATGGCGTGCTCCAGGCTGTCGGCGATCGTGTGATCGCGCCCATAGAGGAAGGAGCGCTTCACCCCGGAAATCGTCAGCGGCGCCTTGGAGGCGATGGTTTGCGCCACAGCGTCCACGTGCGCGCGCAGAGCGTCGGCATCGTCCAGCACGGCGTTGTAAAGCCCGAGCTTTTCAGCCCGTTCCGGCGTCAGGGTTTCGCCGGTATAGGCGAGCTCGCGCGCCACGCCTTCGGGGATCAGCTTCGGCAGGCGCTGCAGCGTTCCCACGTCTGCGAACATGGCGATATTGGTCTCCTCGATGCGCAGCCAGGCGTCCGACGTTCCGTAGCGCAAATCGCAGGCGGTGATCATGTCCACCGCGCCGCCCACGCACGGACCCTGCACGGCGGCGATGACGGGAAAGCGCGCGCGTTCGAACGCGGTGAAGGCGTCCTGCAGGGCGAGCGCAGCCGTCATGAAGGCTTCTCGCGCGGCGGGGCCGTCGGTTTTCAGCGCCGCCGGGTCGGTGAACACCGAAATGTCCATGCCGGCGGAGAACACCGGGCCTTCTGCGTCCAGGATCAGCACCCGGGTCTCGCCGGCGTCGGACAGCGCCATGACCGCCTCGGGCAATTCGCGCCAGAAGGCGGGCGTCATGGTGTTGCGCTTGTCGGGGCGATTGAGGGTGAGGCGCGCGATCGGTCCGTCAGCGGAAAGGGCGAAGCTGGTGTAATCGGTCATGGAATCTCCGGGGCGAAATTGGCCGCTGCAGCTTCGCCCCCGCCGCGGTCCGCATCAAGCCCGGCGCACGCCTGGGCGCGAAAACGCCGCGACGCCTTCGCGATGCGCCGGCGGGCTCACGGGCCTGAATAGTACAGGTGGAACGTCCCGCCGCGCCCGGCGTCATGCCACAGGCATGCGGCGGTCTCGTAGTGAATGTTGAAGCACAGCACCGGGCCGCCGGCCTCCCGGGCGCGCTCATAGATTCGTCGCGAGGCCACCGGCCGGATGGCGACAGGGTTTTGCGGGCCCTCCCGGGTCGCCGCCTCGAACGGGCCGAGCTCCGCCGCCGGACGCATGGAGATATTCTCGGTGAAGCTGGTGAGCAGATTGTCCAGCCGGCCGGGCGAGGGCGGATCGGTGAGCGCCAGCGCGTCCAGCTTGAACGCCTCTGCGAACAAAAGCGCGCCGTCAGGCCCGCGGACGGTGACCAGGGCCGCCGCCTCGGCGCACTCTTGCGCGTCCACACGGATCGTCACGGTGTCGGCGGCGTCCTCGCCGGTGAAGGCGATTTCGCGGGTCTGGCGTCCTGCGCAGGCGGACGACGATCCGGTCGCCTCGTCTCCGGCCCGGCTCTGGTCGGGCGGGGCCGGGGACTGTGAGTCGTCTCCGCCGGCGTCGTGCGCCGGCTCGCTGCAGGCGGCGGCGAAGATTGCGGCGAAGGCCAGAAGGGGCAGGGCGGCGAGGCGGGTGCGCATGGCCGGTCTCCATCGGGGCTGGATGCTGCGGCAACCCGGACCGCCGCGCGGGCGTTCCGGCCCGCGCCTCTCGTCCCGCACCGGCGCCCGCGCCGTTGAGCTTTGGCGCCGTCCGGGCTAAGCGACGCGCACAGGATTTCCTTTGCGAAGGCGCGCCCATGACCCGACTGACCTCCGAGCTCGACCCGAACTCCGACGCGTTCAAGGCCAACGCCGAGGCCATGGAGGCGCTCGTCGCCGAGTTGAAGGAGAAGACCGCGACGGCCGCGCTGGGCGGAAACGAGCGGGCGAGGGAGAAGCATCTCAAGCGCGGCAAGCTTCTGTCCCGCGACCGGGTGCAGCGCCTGCTCGATCCCGGCTCGCCCTTCCTGGAGCTGAGCGCGCTGGCCGCCCACGGCCTGTACGAAGGCGATGTCCACGGCGCCGGCATGATCACCGGCATCGGCCGGGTGTCGGGGCGCGAATGCGTCATCGTGTGCAATGACGCCACGGTGAAGGGCGGCACCTATTATCCCATGACCGTGAAGAAGCATCTGCGCGCCCAGGAGATCGCCCGCGAGAACCGCCTGCCGTGCGTCTATCTGGTGGACAGCGGCGGCGCGAACCTGCCCCACCAGGCCGAGGTGTTTCCCGACCGCGACCATTTCGGCCGCATCTTCTTCAACCAGGCCAATCTCTCCTCCGAAGGCATCCCCCAGATCGCCGTGGTGATGGGCAGCTGCACGGCCGGCGGCGCCTATGTGCCGGCCATGAGCGACGAGAGCATCATCGTCAGAAATCAGGGCACCATCTTCCTGGGCGGTCCGCCGCTGGTGAAGGCGGCCACGGGCGAGGTGATCTCGGCCGAAGATCTGGGCGGCGCCGATGTTCACGCCCGCACCTCCGGCGTGGTGGACCATTACGCCGCCGACGACGATCACGCCCTGCAGATCGCCCGCCGCATTGTCGCGGGGCTCAACACCGTGAAGCCGAAGCAGGTCTTCCTGGAGGACCCCGCCGAGCCGGCGGTGGATCCGGCGACCCTGAACGGCGTCGTCCCGAAAGACGTGCGTCAGCCCTATGACGTGCGCGAGGTGATCGCGCGCCTGGTGGACGGGTCGCACTTCGATGAGTTCAAGAAGCTCTACGGCGAGACGCTGGTCACCGGCTTCGCCCGCCTGCACGGCATGCCGGTGGGGATCGTCGCCAATAACGGCGTGCTGTTCAGCGAAAGCGCGCTGAAGGGCGCCCACTTCATCGAGCTGTGCGCCCAGCGCAAGATCCCGCTTCTGTTCCTGCAGAACATCACCGGCTTCATGGTGGGCTCCAAATACGAGGCGGGCGGCATCGCCAAGGACGGGGCCAAGCTCGTCACCGCGGTTTCCACCGCGAAAGTGCCGAAGATCACCCTGGTGATCGGCGGCTCCTATGGCGCGGGCAATTACGGCATGTGCGGGCGGGCCTTCGGGCCGCGCTTCCTGTTCATGTGGCCCAATGCGCGCATCTCGGTGATGGGCGGCGAACAGGCCGCCAGCGTCCTCGCCACGGTCAAGCGCGACGGCATGGAGCTGCGCGGCGAAACCTGGAGCGCCGACGAGGAAGCCGCCTTCAAGGCGCCGATCCGCGAGACCTATGAGGCTGAAGGCTCGCCCTATTTCTCCACCGCGAGGATCTGGGACGACGGCGTCATCGCGCCGGAAGACACGCGGCGGACGCTGGCGCTCGCCCTGTCGGCGGCGCTGAACGCCCCCATCGAAGAGACGAAGTTCGGCGTGTTCCGGATGTAGGGCGCTTACTGCGCCGGGCGGTTCGCGCTATACTTCCCGCCATGGACCCGGCGATTGAAAAGCTGAAGGCTCTGAAGCCTGAATTGCGCGAGCGCTTCGGCGTGACCGGGCTCGCCGTGTTCGGATCGCGCGCGCGCGGCGACGCGCGGCCGGACAGCGATCTGGACGTGATCCTTGAATTCGCGAAGACGCCGACCCTGTTCGACCTTTCCGATCTGGATGATTTCTTGCTCGAACGGTTGGGTGTGAAAATTGACTCAAGGACGCGCGACAGCGTCCATCCGCGGCTGAAAGACCACATTTTCAAGGAAGCGGTGGCGGTTTGAAGACGGCGCGCTTCTACCTCCAGGACATGCTGGAGTTTGCGCGCAAGGCCATCGAGATCGCAGAATCCGAGCAGATTGAACTTCGTGGGGTGCGTGAGCTGGCCTTCGAACGGTGCTTTGAAATCATTGGCGAGGCCGCGTCAAAAGTCAGTCTGAAGGTTCGCCGGGAAATGCCCGAGATTCCTTTTCGGAAGGCGATCAGCATGCGCAACCGCGTCGCGCACGGTTATGACTCGCTCTCGTTGGCGCTGTTACAGGAAACTGCCGAGGAAAGCCTCCCGCCCGTTGTCGCCGCCCTTGAAGCCGCCCACTCAAAGCCGCTTCCCGACGAAACCTGATCCCCTGACCCTCTCGGCGCGTACATAGCTTCATGACTCTGATCAAGGAACCCGCGCATGCGTCTCGCAGCCCTTGTCTTTGCGCTGATCGCGCTCACGGAGCCCGCCATGGCCAGTGAGGAACCGGACTACACGCTCGTGGCGCAGGACGGGGATTTCGAGATCCGCGAATATCCTGCGCTCATCCTGGCCGAAATTGAGGTGGAGGGCGACCGGCGCGAGGCGTCGAACCAGGGCTTCAGGCCGCTGGCGAATTATATTTTCGGGGGCAATCAGCCGGGCGAGAAGATCGCGATGACCGCGCCGGTGATCTCGGCGCCGGCCGGCGAGCGCATCGCCATGACCGCGCCCGTAACCTCGCAGCCGGCTGGGGAGGGGACATGGCGGGTCGCCTTCATCATGCCGCCGGAGTGGACGATGGAGACGCTGCCTGCGCCCGACGACGCCCGGGTGTCGCTGCGTGAGCGGCCGGCGCGCCGGGTCGCCGTGCTCCGGTTCTCCGGACTGCTGGACGCCGGGCGGATCGAAACGAAGCTGGCCGAATTGCGCGCGATCATGGATGAACGCGATCTGGAGCCGCAATCGCCGCCCCTCTACGCGGCCTATAATCCGCCCTGGATACCCGGGCCGTTCCGCCGCAATGAAATCTGGATCGAGATCGCGTCCGAGGCGTGAACCGCCGCGATCAGTACCGGCGTCCCGCCGGCGTGACCGCCAGTTCAAGGCGTTCCGGCGTGTCGCCGTAGGACCGCCCCCAGATCACTTCGATATTGCGGCGGTCCACGCCTTGGCCGGTGAGGGCGCGGACGAGCCGGCCGGCGCGGTCGGCGAAGCGGGCGTCCGAGGCGTCGCCGCGCACGGCGATGACGCCGGAGCCGTCGAACGCCGCCACCGCGTCTCGCACCGCGCGCCGCGCCGAATCGTCCATGCCGGGCCTGGTGTCGTCCAGGCGCACCGCCGTCACCGTGACGGTCCGGTCAGAGCGATCACCGCGTGGGTTCGCGTTGAAGCCTGCGTCATTGGATCGGCCATAGCCAGCGACGCCGCGCGGCACCGCGGCGTCGCGCGCCTTGATTTCGGCGAGCGTGGTCTCCGGGCCGGCCACCAGATTGCGGCGGGCGGAGCGCTCCAGGTCGGTCATCTCATCGGCGCCGGGAATCGCCGGCGAAATCTCCTGATCCACCGACGGCGAAAAGGGGCCCGCCGCGCCGGTCCGGCCGGGGCGCTGCGCCGCGCCCGGCTCGATCACCTGCAGCCGGTCGCGGGCGCTGTCCACCGGGGCGGGCTCGGCGCGAGGGTCGCCCTCCCGTTCGCCGGTGCGATCCGCCGCGCCGTCCTCGCCGCGCGAGGCCGCAGCGGCGGTCTCCGAGCTGCGCCGGTCCCGTGCGCGCTCCCGCGCCGCATCGGCGCGTTCGCGGGCGTCCCGGGCGGAGCGCTCAGCGTCGCGTTCGGCCTCGCGCCCGGCCTCCGCCCGCCTTTGCCCGGCGGCCTGGTCGGGCTCCGGTTCGGGCTCCGGGTCCGACAGAAGGCTTTCCGCCTCATCCAGCCAGCCGCGGCAATGGGCGGTGTCGCCCTCGGCGTACCAGCCCGCCGCGTTGTCCAGCGCCGCGGCGAAGGCGGCGCGGTCCGAGACCGACGCCGCCGCCTTCGCCGAGCCGCCGGGACCCGAGGTGCGCGCGGTGCAGGAGGCGCTCGCGGCCGCCGATCACTTCGTCATCGTCTATCCCCTGTGGATGGGATCGCTGCCGGCCGCCGCCAAGGCGTTCATCGAGCAGCTGGCGCGCGGCGGCTTCCTGATCGAGCTGGCGGCGAAGGATCAGAGCTGGCCGGCGCGCAAGATGACCGGCAAGTCCGCCCGCCTGATCGTCACCATGGGCATGCCGGGCTTCGCCTATCGGCTGATGTTCCGGTCCCACTCGGTGCGGGCCCTGGAAAGCGGGGTGCTGCGGCTGTCCGGGTTCAAGCCGGTGCGCGACAGCGTATTCGGCGCGGTGGAGACAAGCGCTTCGCGCCGCGTGCGCCTGCTGGAGCGCGCCCGGGCGCTCGGCGAAGCGGGGCGCTGAGCCGCGCCGTCACGAAGGCTTCACGGCCGGCGCCTTGCTCCGGGGCCGTATTCTGGCGATGCTTCCTCCGGGACGGGTCGAAAGACCCGGAAAAGGGAGGGATGGCATGGACATCCTCAACGAGATTCTGTTTTTCTTTCAGGCCGGTTTCGACCGGGTCAACGCGGTTCAGGGCCTGGTCATTGCGCTGGTGGCGGCGCTGATCATGCCCGACTGGCGGCGGCTGCCCGCCTTCACGCTCGGCGCTGCGGTGGTCCACGTCCTGGTGGACGTGCTGACGCCGGTGATCGCGCGCGGCGCGCCGCTTCTGCTGCCGGACGTGCTCGAAACGCCGTTCTGGCGCTATGTGGCGAGCCTGCTGGCCGGCTATCTGGTGGTGCTCGCCCTGCTCATGCTGGTGCGCAAATTGCTCCTGAAGCGGTAAAACCCCGCCAAATAGTGGGATTTTGGCGACGGGATCGGCTAAATACGAGCCTCGAGCATTGTTTTCCTTGCTTTTCGTTAACGGTTTGGCAGGCTCTCCCACCGTGGGTGGCCGAGGGCCGCTGAGCGAGGGGAAGTAATCATGGAATTTCTTGATCCGGTGATGCCGTATGTGGAGCCGGTCTGGGACTGGCTGATGAACGGTGTGGAGACCTTTGGTCCGCAGACGGCTGAGGGAACCGTCAACTGGCTGTTCCTGGGCCTGCAGATGGGCGTCATCGCCCTGGTCATGGCGCTGCTGATGCCGTCCTACGGCGCGATCCTGGTCTTCACCGTGGCCAGCATCATCGTGCACGTGGTCGTCGATCAGGTGCTGCCCATGGTGCGGGCCGGCGCCGACTTCTCCCTGCCGCCGGTCACCGACATGGTGTACTGGCAATATGTGGCGTTCGCCGCCGCAGCCTATCTGGTGGGGCTCACCGTGCTTTACCTGATCAAGGCGATCGTGCTGCCGCGCTGAGGCGCGGGCCCGGTCGCCGGACACCGTCCGGCGACCGCCTGAAAACAGCCCGCCCGGCCTGTTCGGCTGTGGCGGGCTTTTTCTTGCGCGCGGCGCACAGTAGGAAGACGGACACGAAGTTTCCAACGGAGGCCGGCCATGGCGATCGAAGACGAAGTCCTGCTGGAGGTGACCCGCGGCGGCGCCGCGGTGATCACGCTGAACCGGCCGGAGAAGCACAACGCCTTCAACGCCGACATCATTGCGCGCCTGTCCGACATCTTCGAGACGCTGCGCGCAAACGCCGACGAGGTGCGCATCGTGTTCCTGCGCGGGGCGGGCGGCAGTTTCTCCGCCGGCGCCGATCTGGAGTGGATGAAGGCGGCCGCCGACTGGACCCATGACGACAATGTGGAGGACGCGCTAGGCCTCGCGCGCATGCTTCACAAGCTCTACGACCTGCCCCAGACCACGGTGGCGCTGGTGCAGGGCGCAGCCATGGGCGGCGGCGCCGGCCTGATGGCGGCGTGCGACATCGCCGTGGCGGTCAAGGACGCGAAAATCCGCTTCTCCGAAGTGCGCCTGGGCCTCACGCCGGCGACGATTTCGCCCTTCGTGGTCAAGGCGATCGGCCCGCGCTACGCCCGCGCCCTGTTCTCCACCGGGGAAGGGTTCGACGGCGCCTTCGCCCACCAGATCGGCCTGGCCCAGTACGTGGTCGACAGCATCGACGAGCTGGACGACATGATGGAGCATATCGCAAAACTCGCCTTCTCCGCGGCGCCTGGCGCCGTGCAGGACGCGAAGACGCTCGTGGACACGGTCGCCGATCATGAGATCAACGACTCCCTCCTGCGCAAGACCGCCCATCTGATCGCCGACCGCCGGGTCAGCGAAGAGGGCCGCGAAGGCCTCGCCGCCTTCCTGGAGAAGCGCAAACCGTACTGGGCGGAGTAGCTTGGGCCTGTCGCCGCGCACCGAGCGCGCGCTTCACGCCGTCCGCACCGCGCTTCATGACCGGGTCGTGCGCGGCCCGGTCACCGGCGCGCTGTTCGAATTCGTCGCCTTCGGCGTAAAGCAGGCCTGGGCGTGCCTGTTCGGCGCGCTGATGCTGGCGCTTCTGGTGGCCAGCTTTCTGTTCTGGCCGGACGATTCGGCGCTGGCGCGCTATGACGCGATCACGGTCGGCGCCGTGCTCATCCAGATCGCCATGCTGGCCCTGCGCCTGGAGACCCTTGCCGAAGCTCGGGTGATCCTCGTGTTTCACGTCGTCGGCACGGTGATGGAGATCTTCAAGGTCCATGTGGGCAGCTGGGTCTATCCCGAAGCGGACGCGGCGGTCCTCCAGGTCATGGGCGTGCCGCTGTTTTCCGGCTTCATGTACGCGGCGGTGGGCAGCTATCTGGCGCGGGTCTGGCGGATCTTTGACTTCCGCTTCGACCGGTTTCCGCCGCTCTGGCTGCAGGCGATTCTGGCTGTGGCCGTCTATGTGAACTTCTTCACCCATCACGTTGTGGTCGACGCAAGGTGGGGGCTCTTCGCCGTGAGCGCGTTCATCTACGGGCCGTGCGTGATCTGGTTCAGGCCGGACGAGACGCACCGGCCGATGCCGCTTCTGCTCGGCCTGGTGCTTGTCGCCCTGTTCATCTGGTTCGCCGAAAACATCGGCACCTTCGCGCGCGCCTGGAGCTATCCGGGCCAGGAGCTGGCCTGGCGCCCTGTTCATCTGGCCAAGCTGGGCAGCTGGTATTTGCTGATGCTGATCAGCTTCGTGCTCGCCGCGGCGGTGCGCGGCGGCGAAGACAGCGCCCGGCGCGCTTGAACCTTCGGCCTGCTTGGCGCACAACGCCCGCACTGTCTCGAACCGCTTTTCCAGGACGCCCATGATCACCAAGCTGCTCATCGCCAATCGCGGCGAAATCGCCTGCCGCGTCATGCGCACCGCTCACCGGATGGGGATCGCCACCGTTGCGGTCTATTCCGACGCCGATGCGAGCGCGCCCCATGTGCGCGAAGCCGGCGAGGCCGTGCGGCTGGGGCCCGCGCCGGCGCGCGAGAGCTATCTGAAGGGCGATCTCATCATCGAGGCGGCCAGGAAGACCGGCGCCGATGCGATCCATCCCGGCTACGGCTTCCTGTCGGAGAACGCCGGCTTCGCGCGCGCCTGCGCCGAGGCCGGGATCATCTTCGTGGGCCCGAGCCCCGAGAGCATCGAGGCCATGGGCCTCAAAGACCGCGCCAAAAAGCTCATGGAAGCCGCCGGCGTGCCGGTGACCCCCGGCTATCACGGCGAGGAACAGGACCCGGACCATCTGAAGGACCAGGCTGACCAGATCGGCTATCCCGTCCTCATCAAGGCGGTGGCCGGCGGCGGCGGCAAGGGCATGCGCAAGGTCGAGGAGAGCGGAAAATTCCTCGAAGCGCTCGATAGTTGCAAGCGCGAATCCTCCTCCAGCTTCGGCGACGACCGCGTGCTGATCGAGAAATTCATCACCAGCCCGCGCCATATCGAGGTGCAGGTCTTCGGCGACTCTCACGGAAACGTCGTCCACTTCTTCGAGCGCGACTGCTCGCTGCAGCGCCGCCACCAGAAGGTCATTGAGGAGGCGCCTGCGCCCGGCATGACCGACGCCGTGCGCGCGGCCATGTGCGATGCGGCGGTGCGGGCCGCGCAGGCGGTGGACTATGTCGGCGCCGGGACCATCGAGTTCATTGTCGACGGCTCCGGCCCGCTGCGCGAAGACGGCTTCTATTTCATGGAGATGAACACCCGTCTCCAGGTCGAGCATCCGGTCACTGAAGAGATCACCGGCTATGACCTGGTGGCGCTGCAGCTCGATGTGGCCGCCGGCGGGGCGCTGCCGGCCCAGGACGAGATCTCGATCCAGGGCTCGGCCATGGAGCTGCGCCTCTACGCCGAGGATCCGGCCAGCGGCTTCCTGCCCTCCATCGGAAAGCTGGAGCGGCTGACCCTTCCCGAGTTCGGCGTGCGCATCGATTCCGGCGTGGAGGAGGGCGGCGAGGTCTCGCTCCACTACGATCCCATGATCGCCAAGATCATCGGTTTCGCCGACACGCGCGACGCGGTGATCGATCTTCTGGTGGACTATCTCGACGAGGCGCTGTCGGTCTGGCCGGTGAAGACCAATGCCGGCTTTTTACGCCGCGCCCTGGATCACGCCGACTTCCGCGCCGCACGGGTGGACACCCGCTTCATCGACGAACGCCTGGACGAGCTGGCGCCCAGGGACGCGCCGTCCCTGTCCTACGCCGCGGCGGCGCTGGCCATGGCCGGGGGCGGGCCGCTGGCGCCGGTGGCGGCCGATCCCTGGGAGGTCCGCGACGGCTTCCGGATCAACGGCGCGTCGGTGATCGAGACCGGCCTGGACGCCGGCGGCGAACGCCGGTCCGTGCGCCTTAGCTTCTCGCAGGATCGCCTGGAGGCGCAGGTGGGCGAGGAGACGCTCACGCTGGAGCGGCCAAGCTATGGCGCGGGCGAGTTGCTCGCCGAGCTCGACCTTGCGCCGGTGAGCGCGCGCTTCGAGATCCATGGCCGCGCCGTGCTGGTCAACGCCCGCGGCGAAACCCACCTCATCGAACGTTATAACCCGGCGGCCCTCGCCGACGCGCTGGCCGCCGGCGGCCAGATCAAGGCGCCCATGCCCGGCAAGGTCTTGTCCCTCCCGGTGAAGGCCGGCGACGCGGTGAAGAAGGGCCAGACTCTGGTGGTGCTGGAAGCCATGAAGATGGAGCATGCCCTGTCCGCCCCCGCCGACGGCGTGGTGGAGAGCGTCCCCGTCACCGAAGGCGCGCAAGTGGCCGACGGCGCGGTGCTGGTGGTGCTGGCCGAGTAGTCCTCAAACCCTGTCATCCCGGCCAAGCCTGAAGGGCGCAGAGCCGGGACCCCACGGCGGTGCTCCACCTCACGAGGTCCCGATAGCGCTACGCGCTTCCTCGGATGACGTCATCGGGTCCGGCGCATTATTGCGCGTCGACGATCTCGCCGTGGCGGGTCTCGTCAGGACTGCTCAGCGTGACGAAGAGCGGCGCGATGTCGTCGGGATGGGGCAGGGACTGGGGATCCTCGCCCGGCGCCGCCTTGGCGCGCATGCGGGTGCGCACGGCGCCGGGATTGACCAGATTGACCCGGATGCTGGAGTCGGTGAGCTCGGCCGCCCAGCTCTGCACCAGATTGTCGAGCCCGGCTTTCGACGCGCCATAGGCCGCCCAATAGCCCTTGGCCTTGCGGCTGCCGACGCCCGAGGTGGTGAACAGCGCCCGGCCGGCGTCGGATTTCTTCAGCAGGCCTTCGAAAGCCCGGATGAAGCGCGCCGGGGCGATCAGATTGATCGCCAGAACCTCGTTCCAGACCTTGGACGGGATCTGAGCGGCGGGCGTGATCAGGCCCAGCACGCCGGCGTTGACCACCAGAATGTCCAGCTTTCCCCAGCGTTCGGCCACGGCCTCGGCAAGCTTTTCGATGCTGTCCGGCGCCTGCAGGTCCATGGGGACCAGCGTGGCGGAGCCGCCGGCCGTCTCGATGGCGTCGTCGAGATCCTCGAGCCCGCCTTGCGTGCGCGCGGTGGCGATCACGTGGGCGCCGGCCTCGGCGAGTTTCAGGGCGACCGAATAGCCGATGCCGCGCGATGCGCCGGTCACCAGCGCTACGCGGCCCTCAAGCGGGCGGGAGTGCGTCATGCGTCAACCAGGAATGAGAGTTGCGTGTCCTTGTTGGACTGCGCGCGATCGCGGTCCGCAAGGCGGGTGGGGTAGTCGCCGGTGAAATAATGGTCGGCCAGCTGGGGCCGGGCGTCGTTGCGCGCTTCACCGCGCACCGCCCAGTACAGGCCCTCCACCGAAAGGAAGCCCAGGGAATCCACCTCCAGCAGGGCGCGCATCTTCTCCGGATCGTGGCTTGCCGCCATGAGCTCTTCGCGCATGGGCATGTCGATGCCGTAGAAATCGGGATGGGTGATGGGCGGGCAGGCGGAGCGGAAATGCACTTCCGTGGCGCCGGCCTCACGCACCATGCGCACGATCTTCTTCGACGTGGTGCCGCGCACGATGGAATCGTCCACCAGCAGCACGCGCTTGCCCTTCAGGACCGAGGCGTTGGCCGAGTGTTTGCGCCGCACGCCGAGATCGCGCTTGGCCTGGGTGGGCTGGATGAAGGTGCGTCCGGCGAAGTGGGCGCGGATGATCCCGAGATCAAAGGGCTTGCCGATGGTTTCGGCGTAGCCCAGCGCGGCGGCCATGCCGCTGTCGGGCACCGGCACCACCACGTCGATCTCGGCGGGGGTCTCCTCGGCCAGGCGCTGGCCCATGCGCTTGCGCGCTTCATAGACGGAGACGCCGTCGATCACCGAGTCCGGCCGGGCGAAATAGATGTATTCGAAGGCGCAGGGGCGCGCCGGGGTCTCGGGCGCGTAGCGCCGGCTTTCGATGCCGTCATCGGTGACGATGACCATTTCGCCGGGCTCCACCTCGCGCAGGAAGGCGGCGCCGATGATGTCCAGGGCGCAGGTCTCGCTGGCGAAGATCACCGCGCCGTCCAGCTCGCCCATGACCAGGGGGCGGATGCCCAGCGGATCGCGCGCGCCCACAAGCTTGTCATTGGTCATGGCCACGAGGGCGAAGGCGCCTTCGACCTGGCGCAGCGCCGCGATCAGCCGGTCGACCGCCTTGGTCTTGCGGGACTTGGCGGCCAGCTGAAGGATCACCTCGGTGTCGGAGGTGGACTGGAAGATGGCGCCGAGATTGGTCAGCTCCTCGCGCAGGGCGCGGGCGTTGGTCAGATTGCCGTTATGGGCCAGCGCAACGCCGCCGCCGCGCACGTCGGCGTAGAGCGGCTGGACATTGCGCAGGGCCGCGCCGCCGGACGTGGAATAGCGCACATGGCCGATGGACATGGCCCCGGCCAGGCCGGCGAGCCGCTGGGGATCGGTGAAGTGGTCGCCCACCAGCCCCAGATGGCGCTCGGAGTGGAACCGGCCCTCGCTATAGCTGGTGATGCCGCACGCTTCCTGGCCGCGGTGCTGCAGGGCGTGCAGGCCGAAGGCGCAGAGCACGGCGGCTTCATCCGCGCCGCGCACGCCGAAAACGCCGCATTCCTCCCGGGGTCGGTCGGTCGCGGCGTCGTAGGTCAGGGTGGGCAAGCTCATCCCTCGTCATCCTCGGCTGTGCGCTGCTGGATAAGGCGACCGATCGGGTCATCGTCAATGTCTTCGGCCCCGGTTTGTGCAGTATCCGGATCGATCGGACTGCCCGCAGGCGCAAGGTGCTGTAACAGGCCGGCGGTGGCGCGGGCTAGGGGGTAGACCTGCGAGTCGCGCATCCAGCCCGGCTCCGATCCGCCGCTGGCGTTGACGAACACCAGCACCATCAAACCCAGAAGCACCAGTCCGCGCAGCACGCCGAAGACGAAACCGAGCGCGCGATCGAGCGTCGGCACGTCCTCGCCGCTCTTGACGTTTTTCTGCAGCGAACTCGTGACGAAGCTGACCGCCAGATAGACCAGGAGGAAGATCGTCACCATGGCGATGGCGTTGGCGGTGAGCGCGCCGCCCACCGGGCCTTCCAGCACGCCGGCGAAGACCGGCCGCGCCCACAGGGCGGCGAGCGCCGCCGCCACGAAGGCGGTCACCGTCAGGGCCTCGCGGACGAAGCCGCGCATCAGCGCCATGAGTCCGGAGAGGAACAGGACGGCGACGGCGAAGAGATCGAAGGCTGAAAATCCGGCGTCCATCATCGACCTCCCATCGCCCTCGCGGGTCAGCTCGCGTCCTGGCCGAGCCGGCGCACCAGCGCCTGCACCGACTCGACGCCGTTTACGGTCATGCCCGGCGCCTCGATCCCGGCGGGGGCGAGGGCCTGTTTGAATCCAAGCTTGGCGGCTTCTTTGAGGCGCGCCTCGGCGCGGCCCACCGGGCGCACGTCGCCCGACAGGGCGATTTCGCCGAAGGCGACCCCGTCATGGGGCAGGGGGGCGTCGAGATAGGAAGAGATCAAGGCTGCAGCCACCGCCAGGTCCGCGGCGGGTTCGGAGATTTTCAACCCGCCTGCGACGTTCAGATAGACGTCGCGGCCGCCGAAGCCAAGACCGCATCGCGCCTCCAGCACGGCGAGCACCATGGCCAGGCGCCCGGAATCCCAGCCCACCACCGCGCGCCGGGGCGTGCCGAAGGCCGCCGGCGCCACCAGCGCCTGAATCTCGGTGAGCACGGGCCGTGTGCCCTCCATGCCGGCGAACACGGCGGCGCCGGACGCCGAATCGCCGCGCCCGTCGAGGAACAGGGCCGAGGGATTGGCGACCTCGCCAAGGCCGGAATCGGCCATTTCGAACACGCCGATCTCGTCGGTGGGGCCGAACCGGTTCTTCACCGCGCGCAGGATCCGGAACTGATGGCTGCGCTCGCCTTCGAAATACAGCACCGCGTCCACCATGTGCTCCACCACACGCGGCCCGGCGATCTGGCCGTCCTTGGTGACATGGCCCACCAGCACGATCACCGTGTTGCGCTTCTTGGCGAAGCGCACCAGCTCCTGGGCGCAGGCGCGCACCTGGGCCACCGTGCCCGGCGCCGCGGCGAGCTGGTCCGACCAGAGCGTCTGAATCGAATCGATCACCGCGATGTCCGGCGCCTCCTTCTTCAGCCCGTCCAGGATCACCTCAAGCGAGGTCTCCGCCGCCAGAGCCACAGGGGCGTCGGCGAGGCCCAGGCGCCGGGCGCGCCGGCGCACCTGGTCTGCGGCCTCCTCGCCGGACACATAGACTGACTTCGCCCCGGAGAGCGCCAGTCGCGCCACGGCCTGCAGCAGCAGCGTCGACTTGCCGATCCCCGGATCGCCGCCCACCAGCACTGCGGAGCCCGGCACCAGCCCGCCTCCGGCCACCCGGTCGAATTCCGGGATTCCGGTCTCGAAGCGCGCCACATCGTCGGTCTCGCTGCCGAGATCCACAAGCTCCAGCTTGGAGCGGCGCGCCTTCGAGGCGGCCTTGGCGGCCGTGCCCATGGGGGCGCGCTGATCGCTCTCCTCCACAAGAGTGTTCCACGATCCGCACGCATCGCACCGCCCCGCCCATTTGGCGTGCACGCTCCCGCAGGACTGGCAGACATAAACGGTGTCGGAACGGGGCATAAACAGGTCCGGTGGCGGCGTCGCGGCGAGGATAGCGGAAAAGAAGCGATTCGGGGGCGCGGATGCGGATGAGGATGAGGATGATGTCCTCCCCCTTCATGGGGGAGGTGCGCCGCGCGAAGCGCGGGGCGGAGGGGGTGAGCGGGAGACGTTTAAGGGGCGTCGCCGCCGGTGCACCCCACCCGACCCGGAGCTTCGCTCCGGCCCACCCTCCCCATGAAGGGGAGGGACAAGATCGCGATGCCACTGATCTGGCATTCTTCAGAATCGGCGCTTCAGGCTTTTCCCCGCTGCGTGCCGCAGGAGCAGACACCGATCAGTCGCTCTCACCCCGCACGAACCGGCAGACTTCGGGGTTGTCGCAGGCCTCCACCCCTTCCAGCGGGCCGCGCCAGAGGATCTTGCCCGCCTTGATCATGGCGACCTCGTCGGCGATCGTGCGCATGGACGCCATGTCGTGGGTGATGGAGACGGCCGTGGCGCCCAGCTGCTTCACCTGGCGCAGGATGAGCTTGTTGATCACGTCCGCGGTGACCGGATCGAGGCCGGTGGTGGGTTCGTCGAAGAACAGGATTTTCGGCCGGCCGACGATGGCGCGGGCGAGGGCGGCGCGCTTCAGCATCCCCCCCGAAAGCGAATTGGGCCGCTTGTCGGCGTTCTCCCGGTCCAGATCGACCTGATCGAGGGCCTCCAGCGCGCGTTCGCGCGCTTCGTCGGGCGCCATGTGCTCGGCGTGGAGCAGGCGGAAGGCGACATTCTTCCAGATCGGCAGGGAGTCAAACAGGGCGCCGGACTGGAACAGCATGCCGATCTGCGCCACGCCGGGATCGTCCTCGCGGTTGAAGGCGACCGCATGACCGTCGATTTCAACCGTGCCTGAGGTGGGCCGGATCAGTCCCAGCGCGGTCTTGATGGTGACTGATTTGCCGGTGCCCGATCCGCCGATGATCACCAGCGAGCGGCCTTCCCGCGCTTCCAGATCAAGGCCGTCGAGCACGGTCTCTGATCCGAAGCGGACCGTCACGTCTTTCCAGGCGATTTTCACCGCGGCTTTGTCGGTGGCGGTCATCAGATCACACGAACAGGGAGGTGAGCAGGAAGTTCGCCGCGAAGATCAGCACGGCGGCGGAGACCACGGCGTTGGTGGCGGCCCGGCCGACGCCTTGCGCGCCGCCCTCGGCGTGAAAGCCGTGATAGCACCCCATCAAGGTCAGCAGGAAGCCGAACACCGCCGCCTTGATCAAGCCGGACACCACGTCCCAGCGCTCCAGGATGTCCACCGTGTTCTTGATGTAGACGCCGGGGTCAAAATCCAGCGACTGCACCGACACCGCGAACCCGCCAAGCACGCCGATCAGGTTGGCCACGATCACCAGCAGCGGCAGCACGATCACGCCGGCGATGACTCGCGGGGCGATCAGATAGCGCATGGGATCGGTGGCCAGGGTGTGCAGCGCGTCGATCTGCTCGGTGGCGCGCATGGCGCCGATCTCCGCGGCGATCCCCGAGCTGACGCGCCCCGACACCATGAGCGCCGCGATGACCGGCCCCAGCTCGCGCACGATGCCCAGCGAGACGATGTTCGGAACAAAGCTCTCTGCGTTGAAGCGCGAGCCGCCGGTATAGATGTTCAGCGCCAGCGCCGCGCCGGTGAAGAGCGCGGTCAGTCCAACCACGGGAAGGGACAGAAACCCCAGCCGGAAGAGCTGCTGGATCAGCTGGCCGCCGAAAAAAGGCGGGCGCACGGCGGCGAAGACCGTGTCCAGGGCGAAGCGGGTGACCGCTCCGGCGCTCTGGAGCAGCGCCAGCACGCCGGCGCCGAGGGTGCGCACCGGGTTCACGCCGCGCCCTCGTAGACGCGGGCCGCCCGGCGTCCGAGCCCTGTGAGGATCTCGTAGGCCAGGGTGTCGGCCGTCATCGCGACGGCGTCCAGATCCGCGCCGAAGAATTCCGCCGGGGCGCCGGCGCGCACGTCGTCTTCGCAGTCGGTGACGTCAAGCACGGTGAGATCCATCGAAACGCGCCCCAGGATCGGGGCCTTTGAACCCTGTATGCGCGCATATCCTGACCCGGAGAGCGCGCGCGGCAACCCGTCGGCGTAGCCGGCGGCCACCGTGGCGGCGAGGCGTGGCTTGTCCGCCACATAGGTGGCTCCATAGCCCACCGAGTCGCCCGGCTGAAGCGTGCGCAGCTGCAACACCGGCGCCTCCAGGCGGACCACCGGCGCGAGCCCGTGGTCCTGGCCCGGCTTCGCCGTGGCGCCGTAGAGCCCGATTCCGGGGCGCACCAGATCGAAATGATAGTCCGGCCCAAGCAGCACGCCGCCGGTGTTGCACAAGGAGCGCCGCACCCCGGGAAACTGCTCGGCGACCGCCTGGAATCTCTCGCGCTGTGCGGCGTTCATGGCCGCGCCTTCGTCCTCGGCGCACGCGAGATGGCTCATCACCAGGCGCAGATCCAGCATGTCGCGCTGGTCGCTGGTGAGCGCCGCGGCGCGTTCCGGCGCCAGCCCCAGCCGGTTCATGCCGGTGTCCACGTGCAGCGCGACGGCGCCGGCCGGCGCCTCCAGCGCCGCCGCCAGATCAGCGTCGCAATTGAGCACCGCGCTGAGGCGATGTTCGAGGAACAGCCCGCGCAAGTCGGCGCGATAGCCGTTGAACACCCAGATGTCCGCCTCGCCGCCGCCCAGCGCCCGGCGCAGATCGGCGCCTTCCTCCGGCGTGGCGACGAAGAAGCTGCGGCAGCCCTCGCGGACCAGTCGCCGCGCCACCTGCGCCGCGCCGAGCCCGTAGGCCTGGGCCTTCACTGCGGCGGCGGTTTCGGCGCCGGACGCCTTCACCGCCAGGGTCTGGTAATTGCGCGCGACCGCGTCGAGATCGACGACAAGGCGCGGCGACACCCGGTCTTCGGGGAAGCTGTGGTCGGAAAGGGTCATGAATGCCGGCAGGCTGCGGACGGGGTCTCCTAGATATGGCCCATCACGGCGCGGACGTCGCCCCCTGCATGCTGTTTAAGGAGATTTCTTCCGGCGATTGAACCGAATCCCGCCCGGTGCGCACCTTCTTCATGAACAAGGGGAGTGGACCGGTGGCCAAGCGTGATCTCGACAGAGCCCTGGACGCCTATCTGGTCACCGCCGTCCGGGCGGGCGACCGGCGGGCCGAGGGCGATCTGGTGGCCCGGTTCCAGCCGCGCCTCATGGGTCACGCCTGGCGCCTGACCGGCGACACCCAGATGGCCCAGGACGCGGTGCAGGAGGCCTGGCTGCGCATCGCAAAAGCGCTGCCGCGCCTGCGCGACGACGCGGCGTTTCCCGCCTTCGCCTTCCAGATCATCACGCGCTGCTGCGCCCGGGCGGTGGGACAGGTGAAGCGGGACCGTAATCTCGGCGCCGCCGCAGCGGCCGAGCCGGATCTGACGGCCGACGCCGACCCGGACCGTGACGCGGATCTGGCCAAGGTGCGCGCCGCCCTGGCGGCGCTGCCCGGCGATCAGCGCGCGGCGATCGCGCTCTATCACTTTGAAGGTTTGAGCGTGGCGGAGACCGCCGCCGCGCTCGATGTCCCGGCGGGAACCATCAAGACCCGCCTCATGCACGCGCGGCGCAAGCTGCGCGCAATGCTCACAGGAGGAGCAGATGACCAATGATCTCGACCGCATGATCGACCGCGCGCTTGAAGAGGAGCGCGCCGCGCCGCAGAGCGTGTTCGGCCACGAGCCGGGCTTCTTTGAAATCGGCCTGTCCCTGTTCAAGGGGCCGCGCGGCTGGAGCAATGTCGCCACCATGGTGATGCAGATCACCCTGTTCGCCGGCGGGGCTTGGCTGGCCTGGCTGTTCTTCCAGGCGGGCGATCCGCTCACCGCCCTGAAGACGGGATTGCCGGCGGCGGTGCTTCTGGTGATGGCGCTGGTGGCCAAGACCTCGCTGGTTCCGCTGATGGCGGAAAACCGGCTGTTGCTGGAGCTGCGCCGTCTGGAGCTGCGGGTGGAGCGCCTGCGCGCCGATCTTGGAGAAAACAGCTGATGAGCCGCATCGCCGCCGCCTTCGCCTGGCTGTGCCTTGCAGGCGCGCTCGCCGACGCGGCGGTGCTCGTCCATCTGGCGGCGAGCGGGGCGGGCTTTCGCGTCCCGGTGGGCGCCTATCTGGCGGGCGGGTCGGACCTGCTCGCCGGCGTGGCGGCGGTGCTCGACGCGGCGCTGCTGGGGCCGCTCTGGCGGGCGGTACAGGACCTGCCCGCCGGGGCGTTCTTCGGAGCGCGCCTGCTCACCCTCATCGCGCTCGCCATGGCGGCGTTCGCCGCGGCGCGGGCTAGTCGTAATCCGGCTGCTGGTAGTTGAGTTCGAGGTCGGAGAATTTGGTGCGTTCGGGATCGAACGCCACCTTCACCGAGCCGATGGGGCCGTGGCGCTGCTTGCCGATGATCACGTCGGCCTGATTACGGATCTCGCGCATCTCGTCTTCCCATTTGAGATGCTCCTCGGTGCCTTCCTTCGGCTCCATGCGCTCGAGATAGTAGCTCTCGCGATACACGAACATCACCACGTCGGCGTCCTGCTCGATGGAGCCGGATTCGCGCAGATCGGAGAGCTGAGGCTTCTTGTCGTCCCGGTTCTCCACCTGGCGCGAAAGCTGGGACAGGGCGATGACCGGGACGTTGAGCTCTTTCGCCAGTGATTTGAGCGCCTGGGTGATCTGGGACACTTCCTGAACCCGGCTGTCGGCCTTTCCCGACCCGGTGAGCAGTTGGAGATAGTCCACCACGACCATGTCCAGGCCGCGCTGGCGTTTCAGCCGCCGCGCCCGCGCCGTCAGTGCGCCGATGGAAAGCCCGCCCGTATCGTCGATATAGAGCGGGATCGTGCTGATCTCGGAGACCGCGTCGCGAATGTCTTCAAACTGCGCCGCGTCGATCTTGCCCTGGCGGATGAAATAGCTGGAGATCCCCGAATAATCGGCGATCAGACGGGTGGCGAGCTGTTCCTGGCTCATCTCCAGCGAGAAGAAGGCGACGACGCCGCCCTCCTTGGTCTTGCGCTGGCCGTCATCGCTTTCTTCGGCCTGATAGGCTTGGGCCACCGAGAACGCGATATTGGTGGCGAGCGACGTCTTCCCCATGGAGGGACGGCCGGCAAGGATGATCAGGTCGGACCGATGCATGCCGCCAAGCTTGGCGTCCAGGCTTTTTAGCCCTGAGGAGATTCCCGACAGGCCACCGCCGCGCTGGTAGGCGGCCGAGGCCATGGCGATGGATTCCTCCAGCGCCTCGTGGAAGGGGCGCAGCGCTTTTTGCGTGCCGCCAGTCTCGGCCAGCGCGAACAGGGAGCGTTCGGCCTCCTCGAGAACGCTGGTGGCGGGCGCCGACTCCACCGAGCCAAGGGCGTTGTGGCTGACTTCCTCGCCGAAGCGGATCAGTTCACGGCGCAAGGCGAGATCATAGATCAGGCGGCCGTATTCGGTCGCCGAGGCCGGTTCGGGCGCCTCGCGCATGAGGTCGGCCAGGTATACCGGGCCGCCGATCTCGGCCATGCCGGGATCGCGCTCGAACTTGCTCTTCAGCACCACCGCGTCGGCCAGCGACCCGCCGATGATCAGCTGGCTGGCGGTCTCGTAGATGCGGGCATGGAGCGGATCGTAGAAATGATCCGGCTTCAGCCAGTCGCCGACGCGCTGATACACCTCGTTGTCGAACAACATGGCGCCCAGCAGGGCCTGTTCCGCCTCGATATTGTGGGGCGGAGCGAAGGGGTCGGGGGCCGTATCCGGCCCGGACTCGTGGAGAGGATCAGCGGTCATGACGCGGTGATAGCGAAGCCTGAACGGACATTGCAGTCTTGACCTTTCGCACGGCGGATTTTCGGCAATCCACAGCCAGATGTGGATAAAGCGGAAAGATGTTTCGCGCCCATGATTAAGGGCCTGTTCGCAATCCAGAACGCCAGTTCCGGCGACTGAGTCGAAGCTGTGAATAACCGGGCCGGGGGCGGGGAAGGATCCGTGACGGTTGGCGCACGCCCTCGGAGGGTGTAAATTCCATCAAAGCGTGTTCAGCGTTTCGGGTCCCTTGCGCCATGGCTCCATATCTTCGCGCCCTCCTGCTTATCTTGGCGATCATCATGCCGCTGGCGCTGGTTCTCGCCGTGTTCGGCGCCTGGACCGGCGCGCCGCCGGCCGTGACGGGGATCGCCATCGGGGGTGCGGCCGGGGTGATCGGGGTATGGGCGCTGCAGCGTTCGAGTCGCGCGGAATGCTGAGATGGCCTCATCCCCTCATCATCAGGGCGTGGCTGACCGCGGCGATGCTTTCAGTCGCCACCGGCGTGGCGATCGGCGTCGCTCTTGAAGCGTATTCGATCGATGTGCCGACGGCTTTCGTCGCGGCGTTCGTGGGTGCGGCGTTCGCTGCACTCACCGAACCCATCATGAACCGGGCCAGACGCGAGCTTGCGGCAAAAAGCGAAGCCTCCGGCTAAAGCGTACGGACCATAAGGTGATTCTCCATCGCGACCCCGTTCGGGCGGACGATCTGCGTCTCCATCAGGGTCCAGCCCCGCTTTTCGAAGAAGCGCCGGGCGATGTGGCTCGCCTGAACGGTGAGGGCGGTGAGGGCGCGCCGCCGCGCTTCGGCGAGCACCGCGTCATGGAGCCGGCCGGCGAGACCGTCGCCTTTGCGGTCCGGGCGGACATAGGCGAAATCGATCTCTCCATCCCCCGTGAGCGTGAAGACTCCCGCTGCGCCGTGATCGTCCTGCGCCATCAGGATCCATTGGCCGGACAGGCGCTCGGCCATGGCCGCAGCGCTGCGCGGCGCCGGCGACCAGGCCTTCAGCTGTTCGCGCGTGTAGGCGCCGGCCGCGCCGTCATGGACGGCGTGGTGAACGAGCGCCGCCAGGGCGGCCATGTCGCCGCACCGGGCGAGGCGGATCGTGTCGGTCATGGTCCAGATCCAACGAAAACGGGCGGCCCCGTAAGGGAGCCGCCCGCCTTCGGTCTGAAAGATCGAGGAGCGGCTTACGCCTGCTCTTCGTCCTCGGAGGCTTCGCTTTCGCCGTCCTCGCCTTCGGCGAGTTCGTCAGGCTCGGCGCCGTCTTCAAAGAGGGCGGCGGCCTGGGCTTCGGCGAGCGCACGGTCTTCGTCGGCCGCGGACTGGATCACGTCCTCGCCCTTGGCCTGACGGGCGGCCTCGTCTTCGGTGCGCGCCACGTTGATGGTGACGATGACGTCGACGTCCGGGTGCAGGATGAGGCGAACCTCGTGCAGGCCCAGCGTCTTGATGGCGACGTTCAGGTCCACCATGCCGCGCGTGATGGTCAGCGCGTCGTTGCTGGTGGCGTCCGCGATGTCGCGGGTGGACACCGAGCCGTAGAGCTGACCGCTCTCGGAGGCCTGACGGATCAGCACGAAGGTCGCGCCGTTCAGGTGCGAGCCTTCCTGACGAGCCTTTTCGGCGCGCTCGGCGTTGAGCTTTTCGAGCGCTTCGCGCTCACGCTCGAAGCGGGCCATATTGGCTTCGGTGGCCCGAAGCGCCTTGTTTTGCGGCAGGAGGAAGTTGCGGGCGAAGCCCGGCTTCACGTCCACCACGTCGCCGATGGCGCCGAGCTTGTCGACGCGTTCGATGAGTACGACTTGCATGGGACTTCCTCCTTAATCGACCGAATAGGGCAGCAGGGCCAGCACGCGCGCGCGCTTGATGGCGCGGGCCAGTTCACGCTGCTTCTTCGCCGAAACGGCGGTGATGCGCGAGGGCACGATCTTGCCGCGCTCGGACATGTAGCGCTGGAGCAGCTTCACGTCCTTGTAATCGATCTTCGGCGCGTTTTCGCCGGAGAACGGGCACACCTTGCGGCGGCGCTGGAAGGCGCGGCGGGCGGGGATGTTGGAAATCTGATCAGCCATTATGAAATCCTCCTAGCGCCGGTCGCCGCGGTCGGGGCGATCACCCCGGTCACGGTCGCCACGATCCGGGCGGTCGCCGCGCTCGGGACGGCCGCCGTCACGGTCGCGACGCTTGCGGTCGTCGCTCTTGCGCAGCACGGCGCTGGGCTCTTCGCTGAGCTCCTCGACCTTGACAGTCATGTAGCGCATGACGTCGTCGGCATATTTCTGTTTGTAATCAAGGGCCTCAAGGACGTCGTTGCCGGCTTCCATGTCGAGATAGCCGTAATGACCCTTGCGGTTCTTGTTCATGCGGTAGGCCAGGGTGCGAAGACCCCAGTATTCGGTCTTGTTGACCTTGCCGCCTTTTTCCTCGACGAGGGCTTTGAGCTCCTCGAGCGTGGATTCCACCTGCGTCGGAGAGGTATCCGGGCGCGCGATGAACACGTGCTCGTACTTGTTCATAGACTTTCGTCCCTTCTCAATGGGCTGCGGCGCGGGAGGGCCGAAGGGCCGGACCATCCGCGTCGGTTCCCCTGAAGCCTCCGCCCCTCGTCCATGAGAGAGCGGATCGTGGCCAGAGGACCGCAACCAGTGAAGCCGCGGCGTATACGCGAAGACGCGGGGCGGAGCAAGCGCGAGAGGCGGGTCAGGCGCGGTCTGCGAGTGCAGAGGCGGCGTCCCGGCGGCCGTGGAGGATGGCGAGGATACGCACCGCATCTGTCTCGATCGTGTAGTAGATCGACAGGGTGCGGTGGACACGGCGCCGGACGCCTGGCCGAACCCCGGCGACCTGCTGGCCCATCTCCGGCGTGTCCCTGAGGTGCTCGATCATTTGTTCAAGCTCATCGAAGAATGCGCGGGCGTGCGCCTCGCCCCACTCCGCCCGGCTGTACCTGGCCAGAGCTACAAGCTCGCGACGGGCTTCATCTGCGTATTGCAGCCGGCGCACGGGCTCAGCCGTTGTCGATTTCGTTGAAAATCTGCGCAAACACCGCTTCGTGAGTGAATGTCCGCCCCGCTTCGAAGTCCGCAAGGCCCCGATCGATCTTCGCCCGCAGCGCATCAAGCCTGAGCTGTTCGATCTCGGCGTAGTCCGCCTCGGAGACAAGCACCGCGACGCCGCGGCCGTGACGTTCGATGCGCACCGGCTCTCGCTGGACCCGGTCTACGAGTTCTCCGAACTTGTTCTTGGCGTCGGAGGCGCGGACGGTGTGCATGGCGAAACTCCAGGGGGCTGAGACCTGCAAATTAGCTGAATTGTCCAAAATGGACAAGCGTCCCCCGCCTTGCCAGTGCAACCCCGCCCGGTCTATCCCGCGTTCAAAGACCACACACACGTTTCAGGGAGGCGCACCGCATGGCGCTTGCATTCACCTTTCCCGGCCAGGGCAGCCAGGCCGTGGGCATGGGCGGCCCGCTCGCCGACAGCTTCGCCGCCGCCCGTGCGGTGTTCGACGAGGTCGATTCGGCGTTGGGCCAGAACCTGTTCCGGCTGATGCAGGACGGCCCCATCGAGGAGATCACGCTGACCGAGAACGCCCAGCCGGCGATCATGGCGGTGTCCGTGGCGGCGATGCGGGTTCTGAAAGACGAGTTCGGCGTCGACGTCACGGCGGCGAAATTCGTCGCCGGGCACAGCCTCGGCGAATATTCCGCCCTGTGTGCGGCCGGCGCGATCACGCTGACCGACGCGGCGAAGCTTCTGAAGCTGCGCGGCCGGTCCATGCAGGCGGCGGTTCCGGCCGGGCAGGGCGCCATGGCCGCGCTCCTCGGCGCCGACATGGAGACCGCGAGCAAGGCCGTGGAGGCGGGATTGCGCGAAGGCGTGGTCTCCATCGCCAACGACAATGCGCCCGGCCAGATCGTTATATCCGGCGCCCGGGCGGCGGTGGAGGCCGCGCTGGAGGCCGCCAAGGCCGAAGGCGTGCGCAAGGCGATGCTGCTGCCGGTCTCGGCGCCTTTCCATTGCCCGCTCATGCTGCCGGCCGCCGACGCCATGAAGGAGGCGCTCGCGGCCGCCGACATCCGCGATCCCAGCGTGCCGGTGGTCACCAATGTGTCCGCGACCGCGGTGTCGGACGCCGCGACGATCCGCAAGCAGCTGGTGACCCAAGTCACCGGCAAGGTCCGCTGGCGCGAAAGCGTGGACTGGATGCACGGCCAGGGCGTCGACCGCTTCGCCGAAGCCGGCGCGAAGGTGCTGACCACCATGCTCAAACGTCATATCAAGGAGGCGGAGGGCGTCGCCCTGACGACCGCCGACGACCTGAAGGCCTTCGCCGATACTTTAAAAGGATAAGTCCATGTTCGATCTGACCGGCAAGAAAGCCCTCGTCACCGGCGCCACCGGCGGGCTGGGCTCCGACATCGCCCGCAAGCTCCACGCGGCCGGCGCCAGCGTCGCCCTGTCCGGCACGCGCGAGGAAAAACTCAAGGATCTGGCCGACGAGCTCGGCGAGCGGGTGGAGATCTGCCCGGCCAACCTCTCCGACTCCGACGCCGTGGACGCCCTGCCGAAACAGGCGCACGAGGCGCTGGGCGGGCTCGACATCCTGATCTCCAACGCCGGCGTCACCCGCGATCAGCTCCTCATGCGCATGAAGGACGAGGACTGGGACCTGGTGATCAAGGTCAATCTGGAGGCCCATTACCGCCTGTCCAAGGCGTGCCTGCGCCCCATGATGAAGGCGCGCTTCGGGCGCATCATCGGAATCACTTCGGTGGTGGGCGTCACCGGCAACGCCGGCCAGACCAATTATGCCGCGTCGAAGGCCGGCATGATCGGCTTCACCAAGGCCCTGGCCCAGGAAGTCGCCTCGCGCGGCGTCACCGCCAACTGCGTCGCCCCCGGCTTCATCGAATCGCCCATGACGGACGCGCTCAGCGAGGACCAGAAAAAGCTCATTCTGGGCACGATCCCGGCCGGCAAGCTGGGATCGGGCGCCGATATCGCGCACGCCTGCCTGTATCTCGCCAGCGAGGAGGCGGGCTATGTCACCGGCCAGACCTTGCACGTCAACGGCGGCATGGCGATGATCTAGCCGGCCGCGCTCGGTGAACGCGCCGTCTTGCCAGACCTCTACCGGCTGGCGTAGGTGAGGGGGGCGTGTTATCAGCCCGCACGATCGCGCGGGGGTGTTTGACCCCTGTTATTGCATAAGAAAGATGCGGGAAGCCGATAGAGCCGACCGCCGAGACATTGGAAAAGGGTCCGACATGTCCGACGTTTTTGATCGCGTGAAGAAGATCGTTGTCGAGCACCTCGACGTTGAAGAAGACAAGGTTGTCGAAAAGGCCTCCTTCATCGACGATCTCGGCGCCGACTCCCTCGACAATGTCGAGCTCGTGATGGCGTTTGAAGAAGAATTCGACATCGAGATTCCCGACGACGCCGCCGAGCACATCCAGACCGTCGGCGACGCGGTCAAGTTCATTTCCGAGAAGCAGGGCTAAGGCTCGGCACGCATGACCAAGCGCCGCGTCGTCGTCACCGGGCTGGGGCTCGTCTCCCCGCTCGGCTGCGGAACCGAAATCGCCTGGCGCCGGCTCATCGCCGGCGAATCGGGTCTCGCCCGCATCGAGCATTTCGAAGTGGCGGACCTGGCGAGCCATGTGGGGGGCATCATCCCGCGCGTGGACGGCCGCAATGGCGGCGGCGAGGGCGTGGAGGGGTCGTTCGATCCCGACGCGGTCATGCACGCCCGCGACCGCAAGCGGATCGACGAGTTCATCCTCTATGCGATCGCGGCCGCCGACGAGGCGCTGAAATCCTCCGGCTGGGAAGCCAGAGACGACGAGGCGCGCGAACGCGCCGGCGTCATGGTCGGCTCCGGCATTGGCGGGCTGCAGACCATTTACGACGCGTCGGTCACGCTCCATGAGCGCGGGCCGCGCAAACTCTCCCCCTTCGTGATTCCCGCCATGTTGATCAATCTGGCCTCCGGCCAGATCTCGATCCGGCACGGCCTGAAGGGCCCGAACCATTCCGTCGTCACCGCCTGCTCCACCGGCGCCCACGCCATCGGCGACGCGGCCCGGCTGATCGCCTATGGCGATGCCGACATGATGGTGGCCGGCGGCGCCGAAGCGGCGATCACCCGGCTCGGCTATGGCGGCTTCGGGGCCGCTCGGGCTCTGTCGACCGATTTCAACGACAATCCCAAAGCCGCGTCGCGACCCTGGGACGAGGACCGCGACGGCTTCGTCATGGGCGAGGGCGCCGGCGTTGTGATCCTGGAAGACTACGAGTCCGCCAAGGCCCGCGGCGCCACCATCTACGCCGAAGTGGCCGGCTACGGGCTCTCCGGCGACGCCTATCACATCACCGCGCCGGCCGATGACGGCGACGGGGGCTTCCGCGCCATGACCGCGGCGCTGAAAAGCGCCGGCATGAACCCGTCCGACATCGATTACGTCAACGCCCACGGCACCTCCACGCCCAAGGGCGACGAGATCGAGCTGGGCGCGGTGGAGCGCCTGTTCGGCGCCGCCGCCGACGGGTTGATCATGAGCTCCACCAAAAGCTCCATCGGCCACCTGCTCGGCGCCGCCGGCGCGGTGGAGGCGATCTTCTCCATCCTGGCCATGCGCGACGGGATCTGCCCCCCGACGCTGAATCTCGACAATCCGTCGGTGGAGACGAAGATCAATCTCTGCCCGCACAAGGCGGTGGAGAAACAGGTCGACGCGGCGCTTTCGAACTCCTTCGGCTTTGGCGGCACCAACGCCTCGGTCGTGTTCAAGCGCGCCGGCTAGCGCGAAGGAGCCTCCGCAATGGACGGCGACTCCGAAACCTTGAAAAAGAAGAAATCCGGCCTTTTCGGCCGGGTTCTCGCCTGGCTGTTCGGCACGGTGCTCGCCCTTGCGATCATCGCCGGCCTGGTCGCCTGGGGCGGCTGGACCTGGCTGAACGATCAGTTCGAGGCGCCGGGCCCCGCCGGCGCCGAGGAGACCGTGACGCTGCCGCGCGGCTCGGGGCTGATCGCCATCGCGACCCAACTCGAGCGTGAGGCCCTGATCAGCGACGCCCGGATCTTCCGCCTCATGGTCACGGTGGACGGCGGCGACCGGGATCTGAAGGCGGGCGAGTTCGCCATTCCCGAGCGCGCCTCCATGGCGGAGATCTACGAGATCCTGCGCGACGGGGACACGATCCAGTATCCGGTGAGGGTCGCCGAGGGGCTGACCAGCGCCATGATCGTGCGCATCGTCGAAGCCTCGCCCGTGCTCACCGGAGAGATCGAAGCCGTCCCGCCGGAAGGCTCGCTCCTGCCGGAGACCTATATGGTCGATCGCGGCACCAGCCGGCAGGCGGTTCTGGACCGCATGTCCGCCGCCCAGGACGCCCTGCTGGACGAGATCTGGCCGCAGCGCGCCGAAATCCTCCCGTTCAACACGCGCGAGGAAGCGATCACCATCGCCTCCATCGTGGAGAAGGAGACCGGCGTCGCCGCCGAGCGGCCTCTGGTGGCGTCGGTGTTCTTGAACCGTCTGCGCCGGGGCATGATGCTGCAATCCGATCCCACGATCATCTACGGCATCAGCAAGGGCGAGGCGCTGGGCCGGGGCATTTATCGCTCCGAGCTGGATGACGCGGCGAACCCGTACAACACCTATCATTTCGTCGGCCTGACCCCGACGCCCATCGCCAATCCGGGAGAGGCGTCGATCCGGGCCGTGCTCAATCCGCCCGACACCGACTATCTGTTCTTCGTGGCCGACGGCACGGGCGGGCACGCCTTCTCCGAAACCTATGCCGAGCATAACCGCAATGTCGCCGCCTGGCGCCGCATCGAGCGTCAGCGCCGTCAGGCGGGCAATTGATGGCCGCGCCGCTGTCTGGGATGACCGGGTTCGGCCGGGCCGACCGGTCCGGCCCCTTCGGCCGCATCGACGTCGAGGCGCGCAGCGTCAACGGCAAGGGGCTGGACGTCCGCCTGCGGCTCGGCTCCGGCCTTGAAGCGGTCGAGACGGCCCTGCGCGACATGATCAAGGCGCGCTTCTCGCGCGGCTCGGTGAACGTCACGATCAGCTATGACGCGCCCGAAGGCGCCGCCGGCGTCGCCATCGACGAGGAGCGCCTGCGCGCCTACGCCGAGGCCGCCAAGCGCCTGTCCGACACGGGCCTCGCCATGATGGCCAGCGCCGGCGAGCTGATGCTGCTCAAGGGCGTCATCGCCTCCGACGACATGGACGCCCTGGTGGAGCCGGAAACCCTCGCCGCGGCGGCGCTGGAGGCCGCCGGCGAGGCCCTCGCCGGGCTGCAGTCTGCGCGCGAGGCCGAAGGCGCTGCGCTGGCCGAGGTCCTGGAAGAGCATATCGCGGAGATCGAGGCGCTGCGCGCGGAGGCGGCCGGCTGCGCTGCGGCGCTGCCCCAAGCGATCCGCGACCGGGTGAAGGCGAAGTTCGACGAGCTTCTGCCCCAGGGGCTCGACGCCGACCGCCTGGCCCAGGAAGCCGCCGCCATCGCCGTGAAGGCGGACGTGCGCGAGGAGCTGGACCGGCTGAAGGCCCATATCGACACCGCGCGCGGGCTTCTCGCCGGCGGCTCCCCGTGCGGGCGCAAGCTCGATTTTCTCTCCCAGGAATTCAACCGGGAGGCCAACACGCTCTGCTCCAAGGCGGCCGATCCCGCGCTCACGCGCGCCGGCCTCGCCATGAAAGCGGCCGTCGACCGGCTGCGCGAGCAGGTCCAGAACGTGGAATAGAGATGAGCGAACACCTGTCCGGTCCCGTCTTCCGCGGCCAGCGCCGCGGCCTGATGCTCGTGCTCTCCAGCCCCTCCGGCGCCGGCAAGACGACGCTGTCCAAACGCCTGATCGCGCAGAACCCGGATCTCGTGCTGTCCATCTCGGCGACCACCCGCAAGCCGCGCCCCGGCGAGGAGGACGGCAAGGACTATTATTTCCTCAGCGAGGACGAATTCCTCCAGAGGACCCAAAACGACGCGTTCTACGAGTGGGCCAGGGTCTTCGACCATTATTACGGCACGCCGAAAGCGCCGGTGGAAGAGGCCCTGGAGGAGGGCCGGGACGTGGTCTTCGACATCGACTGGCAGGGCGCGCGCGTGCTCGCCGAGACCGCGGCGCGCGACGTGGTGCGCGTCTTCATCCTGCCGCCCTCGGTGAAGCTCCTTCGCGAACGCCTGAAGAAGCGCGCCCAGGACACTGACGAGATCATCGACGGCCGCATGAACCGCGCCAAGTCCGAGATCGAGCACTGGGCCGAGTACGATTATGTCGTCATCAATGACGACTTCTCCCGCGCCCTGGAAAAACTCACCGAAATCCTCCACGCCGAACGCCTGAAGCGCTCCCGCCATCCGTGGCTTGAAGGCTTCGTCGAGGCGTTGATGGAGGAGTAGGGCGCCCTCAAGCGGCTCGACAGCGCGCGGTCCGGTGCTAGGCTGCTCCCTGGAATTATCCGGGAGGAGCACTCATGAATCATTACCTTGCCGCCGCCGCATCCGGCGCGGCTTTGCTCGCCGCGTGCGAAGGCGCGCCCGAAGCCGTGACGCCGCCTGAATCGGCCGCCTACGCGCCAGAGCTCGGCCATTCGGCGGAGGTGTTCTTCAACACCACCTCCTTCGGTCTGGCGTCCGGGGAGGGCTACGCCTTCTCCAGCGCCGACGGCGACATCCTTATCCATTCCGACGAGACGGGCGTGTTCAACGCCTATGCGCTCAATCCCGAAACCGGCGTGCGCGAACCGCTGACCGCCTCGACCACCAACGCCACCTATGCGGTGAGCTGGTTTCCCGACGGCGAGCGCGTCCTGGTCACCGCCGACGAGGGCGGGGATGAGCTGAACCATGTGTTCGTGCGCGAAGCCGACGGGACGCTCACCGATCTGACGCCCGGCGAAAACGTCAAGGCGAACTTCGCCGGCTGGTCGCAGGACGGGTCGGAAATCTGGATCGCCACCAATGAGCGCGACGGCGGCGCGTTCGACGTCTACGCCTATGACGCGCAGACCTATGAGCGCCGCATGGTGTACGAGAACACCGAAGCGCTGGCGCCCTCCGCCATCAGCCGGGACGGACGGTATGCGGCGCTGGTGCGCTCGCGCACGTCCGCCGACAGCGACATCCTGCTGGCCGATTTGTCCGACCCCGAGGCCGACCCGGTGCTGATCACCGAGCACGAGGGCAATATCGCCTACGGCGCCTATGACTTCACCGCCGACAGCGAGACCCTGGTCTACGCCACCAACGAGTTCGGCGAATGGAACCAGGCCTGGACCTATGATCTCGAGACCGGGGACACCGCGCCCCTGATCGAGGCGGACTGGGACGTCTCCTATGTCACCTTTTCGCCGTCGGGCCGCTACCGGGTCAGCGCGATCAATGCGGACGGCTTCACCGAGGTGACGCTTCTGGACACCGAGGCTGGCTCCGAGGTCGCGCTTCCCGACACCGTGCCTGCGGGCGATCTCGCCGCGGTGCGCTTCAGCGAAGACGAAAGCGAGCTGGCCTTCCTCGTCACCTCGTCCACCGCCCCGGCGAACGTTCACTGGGTCGATCTGGAGAGCGGCGCCCATCGCCAGCTCACCGAAGCGCTCAATCCTGAGCTTGATCCGCGCGACCTGGTCGAGGCCGAGGTGGTGCGGTTTGAAAGCTTTGACGGCTTGACCGTGCCCGGCATCATGTACCGGCCGCACACCGCCTCCGCCGACACGCCCGTCCCGGCTCTCGTCTGGGTCCATGGCGGACCGGGCGGCCAGAGCCGGGCCGGCTATTCGGCTGCGATCCAGCACCTGGTCAATAACGGTTACGCCGTCTACGCGGCGAACAACCGCGGCTCGTCGGGTTACGGCAAGACCTTCTATCACATGGACGATCGCCGTCATGGCGAAGAGGATCTGCGCGACATCGTGGCGGCGGGCGACTATCTGCGCTCGCTCGACTGGGTGCAGGACGACGCCGTGGGCGTGATCGGCGGCTCCTATGGCGGCTACATCACCGCCGCGGCGCTCGCCTTCCATCCCGAAGCCTTCGACGCCGGGATCAATATCTTCGGCGTGACCAACTGGGTTCGCACGCTGGAATCCATCCCGCCCTGGTGGGAGAGCTTCCGCGAGGCGCTCTATGACGAGATGGGCGATCCGGCCACCGACGCCGAGCGTCATCGGGCCATCTCGCCGCTGTTCCACGCCGACCAGATCGTCCGGCCCATGCTGGTGGTGCAGGGCGCCAACGATCCGCGCGTGCTGCAGGTGGAGAGCGATGAACTCGTCGCCGCCGCGCGCGCCAACGGCGCCGAGGTGGAATACGTGCTCTTCCCCGATGAAGGTCACGGCTTCCAGCGCCGGGAGAACCGGATCACGGCGTCCAACGCCTATCTGGACTTCCTGAACGAGCATATGGGCGACGGCGAAGGCTAAGTCCCCCGCGCAAGCCTCCGGCCGCGAACGCCCGGCCGTCCGCAAGGACGGCCATGGCGATCGCGGCCGGACGAGGGGCCTGGTCGGGGCGCCCGCCCGCGATCGGGTCTGAACGGCCCGCGAGGTCCGATGACAGCCCGATCTGGAACGAAACCCGCGTCGGGGCGTAAAGGCTATGGGGCCGCTGCGCGCCTCGCGATCTGGCGACCCCGATGCTCTCCCGTCTGAAATTTTATGCCGTCCAGGCCGCCGAGTCCCTCTGGTTCCGGCCTGCGGCCTATGCGGGTCTGTCACTCCTCGTGCTCGCCGCGCCGCCCCTGGTCGAACCGTTCATTCCCTGGGGATGGAAGGACCTGATCTCGGCCAGCACCAACGAGACCATCCTCACCATCCTGGCCTCCAGCCTGCTGGCGGTGGCGATCTTTTCGCTGTCGGCCATGGTGTCGGCCCTGCGCGCGGCGTCCGACGCCGCGACGCCGCGGGCGCGCCCGCTCCTGGTCGGCGACGCGGCGGCTCAGAATGCGATCTCGACCTTTATCGGCGCCTTCCTGTTCAGCCTGCTCGGCGTTGTCGGGACACTTCTGGACGTGTTCAGCGCCACCGGGCGCGTCCTGCTCTTCGTCGTGACGCTGGTGCTGGTCTTCGTGGTGGTGGCGACCCTCATTCGCTGGCTGCAGCGCCTGTCGAAGCTGGGCGACGTCATGGAGTCGATCCGCCGCGTCGAACAGGCGACGCGCGGCGCCTTGCAGCACGAAGCCGCGCCGCGGCCCGCCTCCACCCTGGAGACGCGCGGTTTCGAACCGGGCGTCGCGGTGTGGGCGCAGGGGCCCGGCTTCGTTCAGGACATCGACCTTGAAAGCCTGAGAGGGGTCTGCACCCGCGAGCGCCTGCAGATCCGGATCGCCGCCAGAGTCGGCGATTTCACCGACCCCTATGCGCCCTTGGTCACGCTGGACGCCGGCGCCAGCGAAGCGGTGGAAGACGCCATCCGCGCCGCCTTCACCCTGGGCGATCAGCGCTATTTCCAAAGCGATCCGCGCCTCGGTCTGACCGTATTGTCGGAGATCGCCTCCAAGGCGCTATCGCCCGGGATCAATGATCCCGGCACGGCGATCGGCGCCCTGCGGGCCGCCCAGCGGGTGCTCGACGGGTGGGGGCGCCAGGACGGAGCGGCGGACGCGGGAGCCGGGCCTGCGGATTCAGGCCCGTGCGTAATCGTGCCGCCGCTCACCCCGGACGAGGCGTTTGCGCTCGCCTTCAATCCCGCGGCCTTCGACGGCGGCCATCGGCCGGACATCACCACGACGCTGCTCAGCGTCTATGCCGGCCTGCGTGCGGCGCAGCCGCTCGTGTTCGGCCCGACGGCCAAGGCCATGGCGGCCGACCTTGCGGCGCGCGCTGAAGCGCACATGTCCCATGCGGCGGATATCGACGGCTTCCGCGCCGAGTTGCGGCGGCTGGGCTTCGCGGCGACCTAACCCTTCGCCGCGCGCCAGGCCTGCGCCAGCCTGAAGAATCCGTCCGGCGGGATGGTTTCGGCCCGCGCCGCGCCGTCGATGCCGGCCGCCTCCAGCAGGGCTTCGCTCTTCACCCCCGCCTTGCCGGCGGCGACGCCGAGGCTCTTGCGCAGCGTCTTGCGGCGCTGGCCGAAGGCGCTTTCGGTGATCGTGGACAGGGCTGCAAGGTCGGCGAAGCGCTCGGCCTCGGGCAGGGGATCAAGGACCACCACCGCGCTGTCCACTTTCGGCGGCGGGGTGAATGCGCGCGCCGGCAGGGTGAAGGCGTAGCGCGCGTTCGCCACGGCGGCGGTCAGGATGGCGAGCCGGCCATAGGCGTCGTCTCCCGCCCGCGCCACCACGCGCTCGGCCACTTCTTTTTGAAACATCAGCACCAGGCGCGACCACCAGACCGGCTCGGCCTCTAGCCATTTGATCAACAGCGCCGTGCCCACGTTGTAGGGCAGATTTGAGGCGAGCATGCGGGTCTCGAACCGGGTCTCGACGGCCGGTTCATCGACTTTCAGGGCGTTGGCCTCGATGACGCTCAGGCGGTCTTCGCTCGCCGCGCCGATTTCTGCCAGCGCCGGAAGAAAGCGGGAATCGGTCTCGATGGCGATGACCTCGCCGGCGCCTTCGGCCAGCAGGGCGCGGGTGAGTCCCCCGGGGCCGGGGCCGACCTCGAACACGGTCGCCGCGCCCATCTCGCCGCACAGGCGGGCGATCTTGGCCGTGACGTTGAGATCCATCAGGAAATGCTGGCCGAACCGCTTGTCGGCGGCGAGACCATGGGCGGCGATCACCGCGCGCAGGGGCGGCAGGTCCGCGACGCTCACGCGGCGTCTCCCTGTGCGGCGCGCGCCCGGTTCGCGGCCAGTTCCGAGGCCAGGCGCAGGGCGGCGATCAGGCTGTCGGCGCGGGCCACGCCCGTTCCGGCGATATCGAAGGCGGTGCCGTGATCGGGCGAGGTGCGCACGACGGGCAGGCCCAGCGTGATGTTCACCCCGCCATGGAAATCCAGCGTCTTCACGGGGATAAGGCCCTGATCGTGATAGAGGCAGATCGCCGCGTCATAGCCGGCGCGCGCCTCGGCGTGAAACATCGTGTCCGGCGGCAACGGCCCGACCGCGTCGATCCCGGCCTGGCGCAGGCGCTCCACCGCGGGCGCCACGATCTCGATGTCCTCGCGGCCCAGCGCGCCGTTCTCGCCGGCATGGGGGTTCAGACCGGCCACGGCGAGGCGCGGCGACTCAAGTCCGAAGTCGCGCCGCAACGCCTCGGCGGTCACCGTGGCGGTGTGGACGATGCGCTCCACGCTCAGCGTGTCGATGGCGGAGCGCAGCGCGGTGTGGATGCTCACAAGCGCGGTGCGCAGCCCGCCGCCGGCCAGCATCATCACAGGCCCGCGCGCACCCGTCATGGCGGTGTCGTTCGTCAGGTGGGCGAGATATTCGGTGTGGCCGGGAAAGGCGAAGCCTTCATCATAAAGGCGCGCTTTCGAGATAGGGCAGGTGACCACGCCGCCGGCGGCGCCGGACAAAGCCGCCTTCACCGCCGCCTCGATGGACGCCAGGGCGGCGGCGGGGCCTGTCGGGCTCGGCGCAAGCGCGATCACCGGCGGCGCGTCCTGGAAGACGCGCGCCGCCTCGGCGAAATCGGCGACGGGTTCGGGGCGGGGAAGGTCCAGCAGATCAGCGGCGGGCTGGAGCCGGGCGGGATCGCCGAGAAGCGCAAACCGGGTCTCGCCGTCGCGCAGCGCAGCCCAGGCCTTCAGGGCGATTTCCGGTCCGATCCCGTCAGGGTCGCCAGGCGTCAGCGCGAGAAGCGGGGCGGAATTCGCCGGGTTCACCGGATGTCGACGGTGGCTTCACGGCGCAGATCACGCAGCCAGCGCCGGGCCAGGAGAGACAGCTGCTGGCCGATGAGCTGTTGTTCGATCTCGTCGGGAGACGGCACGCCCGGTCCGCCGATTTCGCGCGAGCACAGGATAAAGACCTGCAGGCCGACCTGGCCCTCTATCACGCCGGTGGCCTCTCCGGCGTCCAGGGGCGAGAGCGCTTCGCGGATCGGACCCACCAGGGCGGTCGCGCCCAGCGTGCCCAGAGGCGTGACGATCGCGCCTTCGATATCGCCGAACACGGCCTCGGCGCTGTCGCAGCCGGAGGCGCGGGCGGCGGCGCGCGACAAAGCCGCGCGATTGTCGTCGGTCACTCGTCCGCTGGGGATGGTGATCTGGGTCAGGCCAAGCTGCTCGACCGCCTGGCCCTCGCGCTTGTCCACCACGGCGAGAATCTGGAACCCGCCGGAAACCCGGATCGGGTTGGTGATCGAGCCGGTGGGCACTTGCTGGACGATGTCGCGCACCTCCTCCGACAGGGTCGAGACCGGCACCCAGCCCAGGAAGCCGCCGCTCGCCGCGCTGGGCGCGTCGGAAAACTGCTGCGCCAGATTGGGGAAGGGGGTGCCCTCACCCATCAGCTCGTAGATCGCCTGAATTTCCTGGACCGCAGCGTCTTCGCCGCCTTCGCTCGCGCGGATCTCCACCAGGATCTCGGCGAGGCGATACTGTTCCTGAGACGCCGCCGCGGCTTCACGCTCCAGCGTGTGTTCAATCTGGGTGTCGGAAATGCGGATTCGCGAACGATACCGGCCGGACACGAGAATCTGCCAGGCGATCTCGGCGCGCATCTGCTGGCGCAGGGTTTCGATGGAGATGCCGCTGGAGGTCAGATCGCTGGTGATCTCGTCCACCGTGGCGCCGTTGCGCGCGGCGAGATCCGCGATCGCTTCGTCGACCTCGGCCTCCTCCACTTCAAGATCGAACTCGCGCGCCTGCTGAAGCTGCAGCGTCTCTTCGATCAGGCCGCGAATGGCCTGATCCTGGATTCGGGCCAGCGTCTCTTCGTCGGGCTGTATGCCGGCCGAGGAGATGATCAGCCGCATGCGATCGCGCACGTCCAGCGTGGTTATGGGTTCGTCATTGACCACGGCCGCGATGCCCTCGACCTGCTGGGCCGGGGCGGCCGGCGCGGCGAGAAGCGAAACGCTCGCGGCCAGGAAGATCAGCGCGTATCGAAGGGCCATGGGGACTCTTATGTCTCTGATGCTGCCGGAAAGATACCCATCAGGCGCGCAGACGCAACGATGGGGCGCCGCAAGGGCGCATGTGGGCGTCATCCGTCCTCCGTGGCGGCGATGAAGAACACCCCGCCAAGTGCGAACAGGGCGGGTGCGGTCCAGGCCGCCGTGACGGGATCAAGCGCGCCTGAGCCGCCAAATCCAAGAAGCAATTCCTGCATGAAATACAGGAAAAATCCCCCGAGGACACCCGCCGCGGCGAACGCGCTGGCGCCTCCCAGACGGTGCAGGCGCAAGGTTGCGGCCACCGCCAGCATCGCCGCGGCCAGGAGCAGGATCGGCTGCGCGAGCAGGCTGTGCCAGCGCAATTCATACGCCCGGCTCGACAGCCCCGCGGCGCGTGCGGACTCGATGACGCCGGGCAGGGCCCAGAACGCAGTGGCGCCGGGGCTCAGCACGCGCTCGAACAGCGCCTGACGGCGCGTCTCGGTGGGAATGGCGACCTCCCCAAGGGTGCGCGGGGCGAGGCCGGGCTCGATCTCCTGCGCGCCGGTCAGATTCCAGAAGCCGCCGCGCAAGGTCGCACGGTCCGCGGTGATCCGCCGGTCGAGCGCGGGCGCTTCGGTCGCGGTGCGCACATAGCGCCGGAACAGCGGGTTGATCAGTTCCGCGTCGTCGGCGTCGATGCCCGACGCGGTGATGATCGTGAACCCCGCCGCGTCGGCTTCGCGCAGCCAGACATCGCCGCGGCCGGCCCGCACGGCGCCGGCGCCGCCCTGCATCAGGTCCTCGCGCAGGCTCTCGAAGCGAGCGTTCGCCGCCGCCCCCATCGGATTGAGCACGGTGGTGCTGAGCAGTCCCAGGATCAGGGTGAGAAGCGCTGCGGGCGCCAGGATTCGCCAGGCCGAATAGCCTGACGCGCGCATGACGATCAGTTCGCTGCGCCGGCTGAGCCGGAAGAACGTGAACAGGACGCCGAACAGAACGATGAAGGGCAGCGTCTCCTGCACCAGAAGCGGCGTCTTCAGCGCGGTCAGCTGCAGCGCGTTCAGGGCGGTGACGTCCGCGCGCGCCGCGACGTCGCGTGACGTCTCCACGAAATCGACCAGGACGATCACCGCGAGGATCACGCTGGCCGAGCCGGCCACGCCCACAAGGGTCTGCCAGAACACATAGCGGAACAGGCGCGCCGTCATGCGGGCGCCCTCCACTGGTTCAGGCGCCGGTCCAGGCGTTGCCGGAGCCCCGGCCGCGCGATCAGATAGAGGCCGGCGAGGCATCCGCCCAGCGGCAGGACGTATTGCATCACGTTGAGGGCGCTGTCGGACGCGGCGGCCGCCTGAACCGCAAATCCTGCAAGGCGAAGGACCAGAGCGCTCGCCCCGGCGATGAGGATGAAGCGGGTATAGCCGGTGCGCCTGTGTTCGACGGCCATGAAGGCTGCGGCGGCCAGAAGCGCGAAGGCCAGATTGTAGAGCGGCGAGGACAATCGGTAATGGCCTTCTGCGTAGAGATCGCCGCGCGAGCGGGCGCGTGCGATGTCGGAGGCGTTCGGTCGAAGCAGCTCCGGCAGGTATTTGTCGCTTTCCTTGAAGGTGAAGGAGGCCGAGGAGTCGATGAACACCGACAGGTCGAACTCGGTGGAATCGAAGGTCAGCTCCGCCAGCGCCCCTTGCGCGTCCAGCTCGGTGCGCACGCCGTCTTCCAGCAGCATGACCGGCCCGGTCTCGGCGCGCACCACGACCCCGCGCCGCGCCGAATAGGCCACGGCCAGATTCTCGCGTCCGTCCTCGATGAACACGTCGTACATCAGCGCGCCGTCACCGATCTCGCGCGTATAGAAGGTGACGTTCTCGCCCAAATTCACGAATTCGCCGGCGCGCATGAAATTGGCCGCCACGTCGGTGCGGATCTCGTAGAGCAGTTCCCTCATCTGGCGGAAGCTGGCGGGCTGCACGAACAAATTGATCGCCAGATTGAGGATCACCGCATAAATCGCCACGCGCAGAAAGGGCGACAGGCGCTGGCGCCGGCTGAGGCCCGCAGCCGCCCCGACGGTGAGTTCGGAATCGGAGATCATCCGGTTAAAGGCGATGGCGCACGCAAGAAAAACCGCGATCGGCATCAGCAGGGCCATCACCTGGGGGACGGCCAGCAGGGTGATCTGGACCAGCGCGACCGCCGAACTTCCCCCGTCCGCCAACAGATCGAGATTCGACAAGGACTGGGTGAGCACGGCCAGCCCGGTCAGCGCGCCCATGGTGGCGAAGAACGCAGCCCTGACCTGGCCGAACGTGTAGCGCTGAAACAAATTCATCGGGGCGGGGCGAGTCCGTGACCTGAAAGAAGCATGATGACGCAGCGACTTCTAACGCGGGTTTCGATGGGATACCACTGCCTGCGCAGACCGCATTTCTTTCGGCGCGGGCCGACCCGCCCGCGCCGCTGTACGCGAGAGGACCGACATGAAAATCAAATTCGCAGATTCCGCCTCCGGTGACGTCGTCGCCGCCCCGGCCTACACCGGCGGCGTTCTGTCCGACGCGGCCCGCGCTCTGGACGCCGAGGCCGGCGGCGCGCTCGAGCGCGCCCTGAAAGCCTCCCGCTTCAAGGGCGATGCGGGTCAGACGCTGGAGATCGCCGCGCCGTCGGGCGTGAAGGCGGCCAAGATCGTGCTGTTCGGCCTCGGCGAGAAGAAATCCGTCGACGGCAACGCGCTGGAGAAGGCCGCCGCCGCCGTGGTGAAGGGGCTTCTGACCTCGGGCGCGAAGACGCTGTCGCTGCGTCTGGACGGCGCCGCGGACCTTGAAGGCGTCGGCCGGGCCGGTCTCGGCGCGACGCTGGGCGCCTATCGCTTCGACAAGTACCGCACCAAGCTTTCCGACGACAAGAAGCCGTCCCTGACCATCGTCGAGATCGTGGTCGAGGACGCCAAGGCCGCCAAAAAATCCTGGGAAGACTGGGAAGCCGTCGCCGAAGGCGTGCAGCTGGCCCGCGACCTGGTCATGGAAGCGCCCAACGTGCTCGGCCCGGAAGAATACGCCCGCCGCTGCAAGAAGCTCGACAAGCTGGGCCTCGAGATCGAGGTGCTGGGCGAGAAGGACATGAAGAAGCTGGGCATGGGCGCGCTCCTCGGCGTCGGCATGGGCTCGGCCCAGGAATCCCAGATGGTCATCATGAAGTGGAACGGCGGCGCCGAAGGCGAGCAGCCGATCGGCTTCGTGGGCAAGGGCGTCACCTTCGACTCAGGCGGCATCTCCCTGAAGCCCGGGGCCGGGATGGACGAGATGAAGGGCGATATGGGCGGGTCGGCCGCCGTCGTCGGCGCCATGGCCGCGCTTGCGGGCCGCAAGGCGAAGGTCAACGCCGTCGGCATCGTCGGCCTGGTGGAGAACATGCCTGACGCCGCCGCCCAGCGTCCCGGCGACATCGTCACCTCCCTGTCCGGGCAGACCATCGAAATCCTCAACACCGACGCCGAAGGCCGCCTCGTTCTGGCCGACTGCCTCTGGTACATGCAGCGCGAATTCGATCCGAAATTCATGGTCAATCTGGCCACGCTCACCGGCGCCATCCTGATCGCGCTGGGCCAGGATCACGCCGGCATCTTCTCCAATGACGACACGCTGGCGGAGAACATCTCCAAGGCCGGCAAGGCGTCCGACGAGACGGTGTGGCGGCTGCCCCTCGGTCCCGAATACGACCGCCAGATCGACAGCCCCATCGCCGACATGAAGAATATCGGTGAGGGCCGCAACGCGGGCTCCATCACCGCCGCGCAATTCCTGCAGCGTCACGTGAACTCCAAGCCCTGGTGCCATATCGACATCGCGGGCGTGGGCATGAACGCCAGTTCGAAGGATCCGCGCAATCCGGCCTTCGGAACCGGCTTCGGCGTGCGCCTCCTGGACCGTCTGGTGCGGGACTTCTTCGAAGCGTAAGGGGCCCAAGGTGATGTCCTCCCCCGTGATGGGGGAGGTGTCCCGGATCTTCAGATCCGGGACGGAGGGGGTGGAGGCGGGGACGCTCGAACGTTCTGCGCCCGCTGCTCCACCCCACCCGACCCGACCCGGCGCGTTGCGCCGGACGACCCTCCCCATCAAGGGGAGGGACAGCGGAGAGTGATCCTTGGCTGAACTCTGGGTCTACCACCTTGAACGCATGCGCGTGGAGGACGCTCTGCCCGAGCTTCTGGGCAAGCTCCTCGCGCGGGGCGGGCGGGCCGTGGTCACCAGCGGCGAGGAAACCCGCCTCACCAGCCTCGACCAGCATTTGTGGACCTTCCGCGAGGACAGCTTCCTCGCCCATGGGATGGCCGGCGGCGAGCAGGACGCCGATCAGCCGGTGCTTTTGAGTCCCGACCCGGTCAACGCCAATTCCGCGACCATGCTGTTCTGCCTGGACGGCTGCGATCCCGGCGACGTCTCCGCCTGGGAGCGCGTGGTGGTGATGTTTGAAGCCTCAGACGAGACCGCCATCGCCAAGGCGCGCGCCCTCTGGGCGGCGCAGAAGAATAGCGATACCGTCATCAGCTATTGGCGCCAGAACGAGGCCGGCAGTTGGGAGAAACAGGGATGATGCGTTTCGCCGCTTTTCTATTGGGCGCAAGCCTGCTTGCAGGATGCCAGACCTTGACCGCACCCGAAACTTCCGAAGACGCGCCGGGCTATACCATCGGCGCCGAGCGCGGACCGGATACCGGACCGTCCGGCGGCCCCGACACGGGCGACGGTGAAGCCCGGTGCCCGGCGCCGGCCTATCAGGTTCTGGTGGGCCAGCCCATCGGCGAGATCCACACCGACAGCCTGCCCAGCCCCCGGCGCATCTATTCCACCGGCGACATGGTCACCATGGACCACCGCCCCGACCGCCTGAACATCGTCACCGGCGATGACGGCGTGGTGGTGGAGGTGAAGTGCGGGTAGGGGGCGTATGGCCTTGCACCAATGAGTTCCCGGCCAAGGCTCCGGATGAAATCCGGGGCTGCAGAGCCGGGACTTCTGGCAAGCTAATCGCCTGGTCCTGGACGAGGTCCCGGATCTGCGCCCTCCGGGCTTGTCCGGGAATTCAGCGCTCGAACTTCTAAACCCCCGCCTCCGCCCTCGCGGTCTCATACGCCTCTTCCGCCTCCAGCCAGGCGTTCTCCGCCGCCTCGATCATCTCAAGGCAGCGGGCGCGCTTCCGTGTGAGGTCGGTGGCCAGGGCGGTGTCCTTCTCCCACAGGCCGGGCACGGCGAGGCCGGCGTCGATCTTCTCCAGCACGCCTTTCAGCCGTTCGATCTCGCGCTCCTGCCTTGCGGCTTCGGCCTTGAGGGGTTTGAGCCGGTCGCGGGCCTGTGCGGACGAGCGCCGGGTTTCGGTCTTCTGGCCGCCGGCCGGCTTTGACCGGTCGCGGGGCTTGGTTTCGCCCTGCAGAAGCTCGCGCCGGTAATCGTCCATATCGCCCTCATAGGGGCGCACGGTTCCCGCTTCGGCGATCCATAGCCGGTCGACGCAGGATTCAATGAGATTGCGGTCGTGGGAGATGATGATCACCGCGCCGGCGAACTCGTTGATGGCGGTGATCAGGGCTTCCCGGCTGTCCATGTCCAGATGGTTCGTCGGCTCATCCAGGATCAGCAGATGGGCGCCGTCAAATGTGATGAGGTTCATCAAAAGCCGCGCCTTCTCACCCCCGGAGAGCTTTTCCGCCGGCGTCTCCTGGCGGTCGGCCGGCAGGCCGAAGCGGGCGAGGCGCGACCGGCGCTCGGCCTCGGTGTTGTCGGCCATGCGCTCCAGCACATGGGCGTAGGCGGAGTGCTTGGGGCTTAGCGCGTCGATCTGGTGCTGGGCGAAATGGGCGACCACGGCCTTCTTGTGCATGCCCATGCGCCCCTCGGTGACGGGCAGGGCGCCGGTGAGAAGCTTGGCGAAGGTGGATTTGCCCGCGCCGTTGCGGCCGAGAAGCCCGATCCGGTCGTCGGTGTCGATGTTCAGATTCAGCCCCTTCAGGATCGGCTTGCCGTCGCCGTAGCCGGTTTCGGCCCCGTCAAAGCGCACCAGCGGATTGCCCATGCGCCGCCCGGCGTGGGGAAACTCGAAGGGCGCCACCGGATCGGCCACCACGGTGGCGATGGGCTGCATCTTCTCCAGGCGCTTGACCCGGCTCTGCGCCTGTTTCGCCTTGCTGGCCTTGGCCTTGAACCGGTCCACGAAGGCCTGCAGCCGGCGCTTCTCGTCCTCCTGGCGCTCGATCATCTTCATCTGCAGGCGCTGGCGCTCGGCGAGTTGGCGCTGGAACTGGTCATAGCCGCCCTCCCACACAGAGAGCTTGCGGTCCTTCAAATGGGCGATCGCATGGACCGAGGCGTTCAACAGGTCGCGGTCGTGGGAGATGATCAGCGCCGCGCCGGGAAATTTCGCCAGATGGTTCTCCAGCCAGACCGCGCCTTCCAGATCGAGATAGTTGGTGGGCTCGTCCAGCAACAATAAATCTGGATTGGCGAACAGGGTGGCCGCCATGGCCACGCGCATGCGCCAGCCGCCGGAGAACTCTGAACAGGCGCGCTGCTGGTCGGCGGTGGAGAAGCCCAGCCCGTTCAGGATCGCCCCGGCGCGCGCCTCGGCCGAATGGGCGTCGATATCGGCGAGCCTTGTCTGGATGTCCGCGATGCGGTTGGGCTCGGTCGCGGTTTCGGCCTCGGCCAGCAGCGCCTCGCGCTCGCGGTCGGCCTGCAGCACGTGATCCATCACCGCGGTCGGGCCCGCCGGCGCCTCCTGCTCGATGGTCCCGACCCGGGCGCCGGGCTGCACGCGCACCTCGCCGTCCTCCGGCGTCGCGTCCCCCAGGATCAGGCGGAACAGGGTGGATTTGCCCGTCCCGTTGCGCCCAACCAGCCCCATGCGGGTCTTCGCCGGCACGTACAGGGTGGCGGACTCAAACAGGACCCGGCCAGCGATCCGGTGGGTGAGGTCGTTCACATGCAGCATGCAGAAGCGGTTAGCACGGCTTCACACCGGCTCAAAGCGCCGGTATAAGCCGCCGCGCACTCCTCCCCATCCCGTCGTTTAAAGGACTTTCCAGATGGCTCTTCAGCGCACCTTCTCGATCATCAAGCCCGACGCCACCGCCCGCAACATCACCGGCAAGGTCAACGCCATGATCGAGGACGCCGGCCTGCGTATCATCGCCCAGAAGCGCATCCAGATGTCCAAGGCCCAGGCCGAAGGCTTCTACGCCGTGCACAAGGACCGCCCCTTCTTCGGCGACCTGGTGTCCTTCATGATCTCCGGCCCGGTCGTGGTCCAGGTGCTCGAAGGCGACGACGCCATCGCCGCCTACCGCAAGGTCATGGGCGCCACCAACCCGGAACAGGCCGATGAAGGCACCATCCGCAAGACCTTCGCCGAAAGCATCGAAGCCAACACCGTCCACGGCTCCGACGCCCCGGAAACCGCCGCCGAAGAAATCAAGTTCTTCTTCAAAGACGACGAAATCGTCGGCTAAGCCAAGCGTTTACTGCTGAATGAGAAGCCCCGGCGCGAGAGTTCGCGCCGGGTTTTTTTGTGTCTATGATTGCACCATGAATGGCGCGAGGTGCTCCTATGAACCAGAACCGGCCGGAAAATTCCGAGCAGGGCTTTTCAGAGGCCGACCAGTGGAAGTGGGCTTTGGACGCCGCATTGCAGACTAGGCAGCTAGAGATCGAGCTTTTCTGGCGGCGAGCAAACTTTTTCTGGGGTTTTCAAATAGTGGCGCTGACCGTGGCGGGCTTCGTCCTGGGTTCAGGGAGCGGCCTAGAGGGACACATTCAGCTATTTGTCTTCTTGTCCGCCTTGACCCTTGGGTTCTGGGCCGGAATGGCTGGATATCTATCGGCGCGAGGATCAAAGTACTGGCAGTCGGTGTGGGAGCACCGCCTAGAGCAACTTGAGCCATTTAGAATGTTTGGCTCCTCTACTGCTCGAGGAGGAGGGTTTCTAGGCGCCGGATCTTGGTCAGTGTCAAAGCAGTATATTGCATTCATTTTTATGATTACAGCTTGCTGGGCGATATTAATTATCTCCTCCCCATTATATATTTTTGTATTTATGACGGAACCTGATGGGGCTAGCTTAAAAATTGGATATCTATGGATTTCAGGTATATTTGTTTATGTGGCTATATTTACGAGTGTTGTTATTCAAGCAATATGGGGTAAAACTCACTCTATAATTATTACAAAAAAAAATAACGAAAAGTTCCAGCCATTTGAATTGCCGGATTTTATCAAAAAGCGTAAGCGTGTAGATAAAAAGATTTTATAACGAATAATCTATTTATCTAATTAAAGACTCAGCAACATGGAGGTTTTCGCCACAGCTTTTCTCTTACTGTCATTTGCGCTGCGCTTTTTCGTTGCTGAGGCGGGTGATCCGCGCCGGGGTTAGCTGGGCTTTCGACGGGCACCTTGTGCCTGGTCAGCTGAGCGGCGGGCCTATTGTGCCGGGAGTCCAACCCTGCGCCTCAGCGGAGCGCCCTCAGCCGGTGCAGCCGTAGCGATCTAGGAGGAAGCCCGACAGCAGGCCGCAGCCGTCACCGCCCGGGCTGTCCCGTCGGCGAAGATGATTGCGGTGAAGGCGATGCTGATGACGGCGTAGCTGATCACATGGGTGAGTATGGAGGCGCGGGTGGCGCGCGCCGCGACCACCACGCCCGCGAACAGGATCAGGCAAACGATCGTCGGCAACACCCAGAACGGCAGGCCCATGATGAGGCTGTCGCGGGCTTCGTCGTTGTTCACGCCCGCGACGGTTCCCACCGTCAGGGCCAGAAAGCGCTGGGCGAAGGCGACTAGGATCAACTCATAGCCCAGGAAGGATTTGCGGCTCACCGCAAGCCAGACGCCCAAGGCGCCCAGAGACCAGGTGAACGCCGGGCCGGACATGGACACCAGCGCGAGATCGCGAGGGCCTGGATTGGCGTAATCGGCCACATAGCCCGCGCGGGTGAGCTGCATGAACATGTCATAGCCCAGCGCCCGGCCTGTCAGCCAGTGGACGGCCTCATGGGCGATCATGGTGATCCAGATCAGCACCAGCATGGACAGAAAAAACAAAACGCCGGGCGTGCGGCGTTTTGAAACGATCAGAACGCTCATGTGATCCCCCAGACTTCAATTTCGAGCGTATGGAAGGCGTGTGGACCTGTCTTTCGGAAAAGAGAAATCTATCCGAAGACTAATCCAGCCCCGGCTTCTTTCTCAGCGCCTTGCGCTTGCTGGTCACCGCCTTCTTCTCCTTCTGGCGTTTTACCGAGGACAGCGACGGCCGGGATTTCTTGCGCGGCTTGGGTCTTTTGCTGGCGGCGTCGATGAGGGCCACCAGGCGTTCGCGGGCCGCGGCGCGGTTGCGCTCGCGGGAGCGTTCGGCGTCGGCGCTGATGAGGATCACCCCGTCCTTGGTCAGGCGTGATCCGGCGAGCCGGGCGAGGCGGGTCTTGATGGCGGGGGCGAGATCGCTGGCGGCCATGTCGAAGCGCAGCTGGACCGCCGACTCCGTCTTGTTCACGTGCTGGCCGCCGGGACCGGAGGCGCGGGTGAACAGCTCCTCGATCAGGGAGTCGTCGATTGTGATCTCGTCATTGATCCGCATCAGCCCGACACCGGCTTCAGGGTGAGCGACAGCCCGGCGCCGAGAAGGGCGGTGGCGGCCAAACCGGCGAGCACCCAGACCCCGAAAAGCTGGAACACCGCGCCGGCGGCCAGTCCCACGATCAGCAGCAAAATTCCGATTACGGTGTTGGACACGGCCGTATAGGCGGCGCGGGTGTCCACGTCCGCCAGATCAACGAGATAGGTGGATCGTCCCAGCCTGACGCCCTGATGGCCGAGGGCCAGCAGAAACAGCATGGCGCCGTGGAAGATGAACGAGTTCGCGGCCGGAAGCCCGCTTTCCACGACGATCACGACGCCCAGGAGCGCGGCCGCTCCAAGGGCGCCGCCGGCGGCCAGGACCCAGCGGCTGGACCGGTCGGCGAGGCGCCCGAACGCCCATCCGCTGACGAATCCGGCCGCCGCCGAGGCGATGAGAAATCCCCCAAGTCCGGCGAGATTTGCGCCGGCTTCTCCCCGGGCCACGGCGACGAGAAACGGGGGAGAGATGGAGGTGGCGATCATCAGGGCGCGGGCCAGAACGAAGCGGGCGAAGGCCGGATCGGATTTCAGAAGGCCGAGCTGGCGCACCGCGTCCGGGAAGGCGTTGGCGCCGCCCTGTGTGGCGCCTTTCTCCTCCACGATCAGCAGATAGGCGAGGGCGGCCAGAATCCAGAGCCCGGCCGCGAAGACGAGCATGCCCGCGATGGCGGCGGTGTTGGCGTCGGGGGCCAGGATCAGCACCGCGCCGAACACCAGGGCGGCCAGCCCTGACGCGCTGCTGGCGAAGCCGCCAACGGCGCCCCGCCGGGTTTTCGAGACGGTCTTTCCCAGCACGTCCTTGTGGCTGACCGAGCACAGGCTTCTGAACACCGCGAACACCGCCAGAAGCGCCAGGATGGTCCAGCCCGCCGCGGCGCCGTCCAGGGTCAGCGCCGCGGCCGCCATGAGGATCAGGGCGCCGGCCTGGCCGAAGCTGCCCGCCGCCCAGACGAATTTGCGCCGGTCCCGGCGCCGGATCGCCGCGGCGATGAAGAGCTGGGGCAGCAGCGCGCCCGCCTCACGCACCGGCGCGATCAGGCCGAGGAGGAAGGCCGGCGCGCCCAGCGCCGAGAACAGCCAGGTCAGGGTGAGCTTGGGATTGGCGATCTGGTCGCCGGTCTTGGTCAGCGACAGGGCGAGGGCCGAAAGCGTCCAGTTGCGCGGCAGGTGGCGGCAGGCGCTCTCTGGCACGTCCTTGCAGACGCGCGCCTCGGCGTCGTCATAGAGCGCGTCGTACACCGCCTGCGCGGCGGCGTCGGCGCGGGTTTCGGCGGACGGGGCGGCCCCGCTCATCCGCCCGGATTGTACAGCACGGCGTCTTCGGCCGCGGCGGCGGACTTGTCGATCTTCACCCGCTCGGCGGTGACGCGCGCCTTGCCCTCGGCCACGAGCCGAAGGCAGGCCGGGTAGAGCTTGTGCTCGGCCTCCAGAACGCGGGCCGCCAGCGTTTCCGGATCGTCGGTGGGCAGGACGGGAACGGCGGCCTGGCCGATGATCGGGCCGTCATCCATCTCGGCGCGCACATAATGCACCGTGGCGCCGTGAATGCGCACGCCCTGCTCCAGAGCGCGCTCATGGGTGGAGACACCGCGGAAAGACGGCAGCAAGGAGGGATGGATATTCACCATCCGGTCTTTCCACTTGTCCACGAACCACGAGGTCAGGATGCGCATGAATCCGGCCAGCGCGATCAGCTGCACCCCTTCGGCGCGCAGCTTCTCGTCGAGATCCTTCTCGTATCCCTCGCGGTCCTCGCCATAGACGGTATGGTCCAGGAAGCTCGCCGCCACCCCCGCCTTACGGGCTTTCTCAAGCCCCAGAGCCCCGGCCTTGTTGGATAATACAAGAACGATTTCAACGGGGTAATCAGGATCCGCGCAGGCGTCCAGCAGGGCCTGAAGGTTCGAGCCGCGCCCGGAAATGAGCACGGCGACTTTCATTTTCGCCATATCAGACCGCCTTCAGCTCGCCAATGACGAAAGCCGCCTCGCCCGCCGCGTTCAGCCTTGCGCACACGCGCTCCGCCTCGCTCGCCCGGACCGCGCAGATCATGCCGATCCCGCAATTGAACGTGCGCCGCATTTCGGATTCCGCGACCTCACCGGCGTCTTGCAGCCAGGTGAACACGCCGGGGCGGGGAAAGGCTGCATAATCGACTTCGAAGGTCAGGTGATCGGGCAGCATGCGCGGCGTGTTTTCCGTTATACCGCCGCCGGTTATGTGCGCCAGGCCCAGAATTTCGCCGTCGCGGATCAGGGGCAGGAGCGCCTTTACATAGATGCGCGTGGGCGTCAGCAGCGCCTCGGCGAGAGAGCGCTTCGGGTCGAACGGGGCGGGGGAATCGAAGTCCAGTCCGGCATGGTCGATGATGCGCCGGATCAGCGAATAGCCGTTGGAATGCGGCCCCGAACTGGCCAGCCCGATCAGGGCGTCGCCCGGCTGCATGGCGTCGGTGCGCGGCAGCAGGGTCCCGCGCTCGGCGGCGCCCACCACGAAGCCCGCAAGATCAAAATCCTCGCCGGAATACAGGCCGGGCATCTCCGCGGTCTCGCCGCCGATCAGCGCGCAACCGGCCTCGCGGCAGCCGTGGGCGACGCCGGACACGATGGCGCGGCCCTTTTCCGGATCGAGCTTGCCGGTGGCGAAATAGTCGAGGAAGAACAGGGGCTCGGCGCCCTGGGCCAGCACGTCGTTGACGCACATGGCCACAAGGTCGACGCCCACCGTGTCCAGCGCGCCGCTGGCGATGGCAAGTTTCAGCTTGGTGCCCACCCCGTCAGTTCCCGACACCAGGACGGGATCTTTGAAGCCGGCCGCCTTCAGGTCGAACGCACCGCCGAATCCGCCCAGAGCCACGTCTGCTCCGGGGCGGGCGGTGGACCTGGCGAGCGGCTTGATGGCGTCCACGAGCGCGTCCCCGGCGTCGATGTCAACGCCGGCTTGCGCATAGGTGAGACCAGTGGTTTTCGGCGTGTCTGACAAGGAAGGGCTCCGCTGCATTCAGGTCATTGTCGCTGCATAACCAAGAAAGTCCACGCATGCGAGCCTTCCGCGGCGCCGCGCGGGGCTTCACCGCAGCGCAGGCGCGCGTATAGTCGCGCGTGCAATCCATGCGCTTCATATCGAGGGGACCGCCATGAGCTCGCTCAATGCCGCCAGCCGTTTCGCCGCCCTGGCCGCGGCCTTTCTGATCGCCGCCTTCGCAGCGCCGGCCTTCGCCTCGCCCTACACCATTGCAGGCGTGGAGATCGACGCCGAGGCGAGCACCGCCTCCGACGCCCAGCGCACCGCTCTGGCCCAGGGTCAGACGCGCGCCGCGCGCCTGCTGATCGAGCGTCTGACCCTGGCGGAGGACCGCATGGAGAGCCAGATGCCGGAGCTGGATCCAGATATGGCCGCCCAGCTCATCGCGGGCCTTCAGATCTCCGACGAGCAGCGCTCCTCCACCCGCTACCGGGCGGTGATCACCGTGGACTTCGACCGGCGCGCGGTGCGCAACTACCTCTCGGGCATGGAGCTGCCCTTCGTGGAAAGCCAGGCTGCGCCGATCCTGGTCGTGCCGGTGCTCGACGCTTCCGGCGGGGCGCAGATCTGGGAGGGTCCCTGGTACGAGGCCTGGCTCGACGGCGGGTCCGCCAATGCGCTTACGCCGATGATTCCGCTGGGATCGCGCACCGGGCGGGACGGCGAGGCGCTGGGCCGGGACATGATCTCCGCCGGCGAAGCGCTGGCGCTCGATGAGACGGCGTTGCAGGCGCTGGCCGACGCCTATGGCGTGGACGCCGTGGCGGTGATCCGCGCACGGTCGAGCTCGGGCGCGGTGCGCGCGGCCGGTGATATCGTGCGCTTCGACACGGCGGGAGACGCTCCGCAGGCCGAGCCGATCGGAAGCCAGATCGTCAACGGGTTCGGCGAAGCGGCGCGGGCGATCGTGCGCGAACGTCAGACGGAGTGGAAGCGCCAGGCGATCGTCCGGGGCGGCGAAGACGCCGAGCTGGAGATCACCCTTCTGTTCAGTTCCCTGCGCGAATGGCGCGACCTTCAGGGCGCCGTCGCCGGCGCGTCGCTGATCGAGAATGCGCGGCTGGACGCGCTGTCACGCACCGGCGCGGCCATGAGCATCACCCATCGCGGCGCGCGCGAGCAGCTTCGCTCCGAGCTGTCGGCGCGGGGGGCGGAGCTCTCCGAGGACCCCGATCTTGGCTGGACCGTGCGCCGGCGCTGATGCCCGCGTCCCAGCTCGCCCTCGATCTCGCCCTCGCTCCGGACTACCGCGCCGAAAGCTTCGCCGTGAGCGAAGCCAACGCCGGCGCGCTGGCCCTGGTCAATCGCTGGCCGCGCTGGCGCCAAGGCCATCTTCTGCTCACCGGGCCGCCGGGCAGCGGCAAGACCCATCTCGCCCAGATGTGGCGCGCCCGGTCCGGCGCCATGGACCTGCACGCGCGCAAGCTGGGCAAAGAGCTGGCCCTGGTGGGCCGCGGGGCGAGCGTGCTGGTGGAGGATATCGACCGGGGGCTTGATGAAGACGGGCTGTTTCACCTGATCAACCGCGCGGCGGGCGACGCCGGCGTCACGGTGCTGCTCACCAGCGCAGGCGCGCCGGAGGACTGGGGCTTCGCCCTGGCCGATCTCAATTCCCGCCTGATCGCCGCAGAGCGGGCCGTGCTGCGCGAGCCCGACGACGCGCTGCTGCGTCAGGTCATGGAAAAGCTGTTCCGCGACCGGCGCACGCCGCTGGCGCCTGGGGTGCTGGACTATATCCTCACCCGCACGGAGCGGTCGGTGAATTTCGCACGTACACTGACGGCCTGGCTGGATCGCGAGGCGCTGGCGCGTAAGGGCCCGGTCACGCGCACGCTTGCGCGCGAAGGTCTAGGCGCTCTATCAGGCGGATAGGGCGTACACGAATCCGCGCCCCCGGGAGGCGATCCATGAACGACGCGGGACCATCGAACCGTCAGGCCGAGCGTCTTGATACACCGGCCTTGATGGAGTCTCCCGAGCGCTTCCTGAACCGCGAGCTGTCCTGGCTGCAGTTCAACTGGCGGGTCCTGGAGGAGGCGGCCAATGTCCGCCATCCAAGCCTGGAGCGGCTCCGATTCCTGTCGATCTCGGCCAGCAATCTTGATGAATTCTACATGGTGCGGGTCGCCGGATTGCGCGCCCAGTTGCGCAACGGCGTGGACCGGCCTGGAATGGACGGGCTGACGCCGGCCCAGCAGCTGGCGAGGATCGATTCGGCCGCGGCTGATCTGATGAACGCCCAGCAGGCCGCCTGGCGCGACGTGCGCGACGCGATGCGGGCAGACGGTGTGGAATTGGTGGGCGCCGACGAACTTTCGCGCAAGGAACGCGCCTGGCTGCGCGATGATTTCCTGGCCCACACGCTTCCGGTGATCACGCCGCTGGCCATCGATCCTGCGCACCCGTTCCCGTTCATCCCCAATCTGGGTTTCGCGCTGGTTCTCAAGCTGAAGCGGGAGAGCGACTCCAAGATCATGAACGCGCTCCTGCCCTTGCCGGCGGGGGTGAAGCGCTTTGTCGAGATCCCCACCGCAGATACGGACGCCCAGGGCCGGCCGGTTAAACGGTTCATCGCGCTGGAGACGATCCTGATCCTGTTCGTGGACGCTCTCTTCCCGGGTTATCAGCTCGTGGGCAAGGGTGCGTTCCGGATCATCCGCGACAGCGATATCGAGATCGAGGAAGAGGCCGAAGACCTGGTGCGCGAGTTCGAGGCGCTGCTGAAGCAGCGGCGGCGCGGGGTTCTGGTTCGTCTGAAGATCGAAGCGCAGATGCCCGAGGAGCTGCGTCGCTTCATCATCCAGCAGCTTCACGCCGAGAAGCAAGATGTCCAGCTGGTTGATGGACTCCTCGGGCTGGCCCAGCTCTCCCAGCTGATCCCCGACGAGCGTCCAGAGCTGAAATTCACGCCCTACGAGCCGCGGTTTCCCGAGCGGATCAAGGACCATGGCGGCGACGTGTTCGCGGCGATCCGCGCCAAGGACCTGATTGTCCACCATCCCTATGAAAGCTTTGACGTGGTGGTGGAGTTCGTGCGTCAGGCCGCGGTGGATCCCGACGTGATCGCCATCAAGCAGACGCTTTACCGCACCTCGAAGAACTCCCCGATCGTCGCCGCGCTGATCGAGGCGGCGGAGAACGGCAAGAACGTCACCGCCCTGGTGGAGCTGAAAGCCCGCTTCGACGAAGAGGCGAACCTGAAATGGGCCCGCGACCTGGAGCGCGCCGGCGTCCAGGTCGTTTACGGCTTCATCGAGTACAAGACGCACGCGAAGATCTCGCTGGTGGTCCGGCGCGAAGGCAGCGAGCTGCGCACCTACGCCCATTTCGGGACCGGCAACTATCATCCGATCACGGCGAAGATCTATACCGACCTGTCCCTGTTCACCGCCGATCCGGCCTTTGGACGCGACGCCGGGCGGATCTTTAATTACGTCACCGGCTACGCAAGGCCGCAGGGCCTTGAAAAGCTGGTGATCAGCCCGCTCTACATGCTCGAATTCATTCTGGGCAAGATCGACCGCGAGATCGCAAATGCGCGCTCGGGCAAGCCCGCCGCGGTGTGGGCGAAGATGAACTCGCTGGTCCATCCCAAGGTCATCGACAAGCTCTACGAGGCCAGCCAGGCGGGTGTGCGTTGCGAACTGATCATCCGCGGCATTTGCTGCCTGAAGCCCGGCGTGCCCGGCCTGTCGGAGAATATCCGGGTGAAATCCATCGTCGGGCGCTTCCTGGAGCACTCGCGCATCGCCTGTTTCGCCAACGGCGCGCCGATGCCGAGCCCGCAGGCGGAAATCTACATCTCCAGCGCCGACTGGATGCCGCGCAATCTGGACCGGCGCATCGAGACGCTGTGTCCGGTTGAGAACCCGACGGTGCATCGCCAGGTTCTCGATCAGATCATGGTCGCCAACCTCAACGACGAAACCCAGAGCTGGTACATGAACCCTGACGGCTCTTATGTCCGCGTGGACCTTGATCAGGTCGTCGATCCGTTCGACGCGCACGCCTATTTCATGACCAATCCCAGTCTTTCCGGACGCGGGCATGCGCTCAAGCACGACCAGCCGCCGGCCTTTCCCTATGTGGGCCAGCGCAATTGAGCCCCGGCGCGGACATGGGCGACACCGAGCGTCGCGACGCCGCCGTCATAGACGTGGGGTCGAACTCGGTGCGCCTTGTGCTCTTCCGGGTCGAGGGCCGGGCGCTCTGGCCGGTTTTCAATGAAAAGACCATGGCCGGGCTCGGCCGTGGCGCGCGCGAGACCGGAAAGCTCAACGCCGAAGGCGTCGAAACGGCCGTGCGCACGCTGAAGCGTTTTGCGGCGCTTCTGGACGCAAAGGACATTGAAGCGCGCCACGCCGTGGCGACGGCGGCCGTGCGCGATTGCGAGGACGGACCGGACTTTGTCGCGCGGGTCCGCGAAGAGACCGGCCTGGAGATCGAAATTCTCTCGGGCGAGGAGGAGGGGCGTCGCTCCGCTCTTGGCGTGCTGGCGGGGATCGGCGAGGCGGACGGGCTCGCCGGCGATCTGGGCGGATCGAGCCTCGAGCTTGCGCGGCTCAACGGGCGCAAGGTCGGGGAGGCGGTCACCCTGCCGTTGGGACCGCTTGCGGTGCTCTCCGGCGCCGGGGACATCCGGGCGTTCCGCCCGATCGTCGACGAGGCGCTTGAACAGGCCGCGCCGCTTCTGGAGAACTCAGGTCCGACCTTCTATGCGGTCGGCGGCGCCTGGCGGGCCTTTGCTCAGCTGGCCATGGCCCTGAATGATTATCCCCTGACGCTGCTGCACCAGTATTCGCTCTCGGCCGCGCAGGTGGCGCGCACCGCCGACTTCGCCGTGAGTCAGAGCGAGACCTCGCTGGCCAGCGTTCAGGGTGTGTCGTCGAAGCGCGCCGGCATGCTCGGCTACGCCGCGCTTCTGCTGAGACGGATCGTGCGCCGGGGCGACTTCAAGGAGGTCGTGTTCTCCGCCAACGGCCTGCGCGAAGGCGTGGTGTGCGCCAAGGACATGCGGCTTGTCACCGAGGGGGATCCTCTGGTCTCCGGCGCAGAAGCTCTGGCCCGCAACGCCGCGCCCGAACCGACCTTCGGACGCGTCCTGGGGCCCTGGATCGAACCTGTGTTCGAAGGCGAGTCTGATCGCTTCGGGGTGGGGCGCGATGCGGTGCTGCGCGCAAGCGCGGCGCGGCTGGCCGACATGGGGGCTCGGATGCACCCCGATCATCGTGCCGATCTGAGCTGCACCCAGACCCTCTACGCGCCGTTTGGCGGCGTCACCCATCGCGAGCGCGCCTTCCTGGCCTTGAGCGTCCACCATCGCTACGCCGGCAAGAAGCAGCGCGAGGAGTCCTGCCCCTCGCGGCGCCTGCTGGACGACGAGGAAGAGGGCGCGGCCATGAAGCTGGGCCTGGCGCTGCGTCTCGGAGCCGCGATTTCGGGGCGCAGCGGGCGCGTTCTGCAGTCCTTCGCCCTGGAGCGCAGCAAGAGCGAACTCGTCCTCAAGGTCAATCCGGGCGCCGAGAGCCTGGTCGTCGAGCGCGCGCGCCATCGCTTTGATCAACTGGCCGTAGCGCTGGGTCTTGATCCGCGCGTTATTTGACCGCCGGGGTTCGAAAATTCGAGCGTACGGGACTGATTTGCGCTAGAACGCGGCTCTGCCGTCATCACTTCCGGGAGGACCTACGATGAAGACGCTCTGGACCACCACCGCACTGGCCGCTTTGATGCTCGCCGCCTGCGCCCCCGAGGCCGATGAGTCGGACGCCCCGGCCATCGACACGATGGGCGAAGAAGAAACCGCCGCCGACACCATGATGGATGGCGAAGGCGAAGACTCCGCGACCATGGACGGCGAAGCCGAGGCGGACGCCGCCAACGCCGGCCCGGATATGGACGCGATCCTCGCCGATGCGCGCCGCGACGGTGACCGGGCCCGAGACGAATTCCGCAATCCGGGCGAAACCCTCGCTTTCTTCGGGATCGAGTCTGACGACACCGTGGCCGAAGCCCTGCCGGGCGGCGGCTGGTATACGCGCGTGATCCTTCCCTATGTGGCCGAAGAGGGCCGTTACGTTGCGCTGAACTATTCAGCGGCGCAGTGGGAGGAAATGTACGGCGATCGCTGGAATGAAGAGGCCGCGGCCGAGTTCGAAGCCTGGCCTGAGACCGCGCCCGAAGCGCTGGCCGGGAACGGCCCGGTGGAGGCCTCGGAGATCGACGCCTACATGCTCGGCTCGATCCCGGAAAGCCAGGACGGTTCGGCGGACGCGGTGCTGCTCATCCGCGCCCTGCACCATATGAGCAAGTTCGACACCGACTATATGCAGGCTGGTCTGTCCGACGTTTACGATTTCCTGAAGCCCGGCGGCGTCGTCGGCGTGGTTCAGCATCGCGCGCCCGAAGACATGGACGCGGAGATGACCACCGGCTCGCGCGGCTACATGAAGCAGTCCGACGTGGTCGCGGCGTTTGAAGCGGCCGGCTTCGTGCTGGACGCTGAATCGGAGATCAACGCCAACCCGGGCGACACCGCCGATCACGAGCAGGGCGTGTGGGGCATGGCGCCCTCCAATTCAGGCGACACCGAAGAGGAAGACGTTCCGCCTGCCAGCGATCTGGGTGAGAGCGACCGCATGACGCTGCGCTTTGTGAAGCCGGAATAAGTATCCGGTTTTACGGGTTTAATGGAAACGCGCCGGCGGTCTTCGCCGGCGCGTTTTTATGTCAGGGTGATGACGGCGTAGAGCGCGTATACGCCGATGATTGCGATACCCTCAAACCCGATGCCTTTGCTTTCCCGGCGCAGGAGGCCGAGGATTAGCACAGAGGTCATCAGAAGCGTCGCCGAGAGGCCCATCACCGTCTTGTCGGTCATGGCGTGATAGATCGAGCCGTCGCGATAGGCGACGTCGGACGCCGCCAGGAACAGGGTGTCGAAGACATTGCCGCCGATGATGCCGCCCAGCGCCAGGGTGAGCGCGCCGCGGCGCACGGCCGTGATCGTGGTCACCAGCTCCGGCAAGGACGTGATGACGGCGGTGATCAGGGCGCCGATGGCGGCTTCGGCTAGCCCGGTGCGTTCGGCCAGGACGATGGCGCTCTGGCTCACCGCATAGCCGGCGACGCCGGTGATCAGCGCCAGGCCTCCAAAGACCAGCCAGAGCCGGGCCCCCGCCGCGCCGAGCCGGCCCGCGTCCTCTCCGGATTCCACCTCGTCGGTCTGGGTTTCATGGTCGACTTGCGCCGCCCACATGGGGTCTTTGCGCATCTTCCCGATGACCCGCAGACCGTAGATATATCCGATCACCAGGATCGGGGTCGCAGGGTGGATGTGGAATACGGTCAGCTCCGGTCCCGCCATTGCGATGAGGGGGACGGTGAGCATTGCGCACAGGAGCGAGGCCTGCCCCATGCCGGACAGGGAGGCGGCGGCATGCTCAAGATTGGTGCGCCGATAAGTGAAGTCCGCCACCGCCAGGAACAGGGTCTGCACCGCGATGCCGCCGACGGCGTTGGAGATGGCGAGCTCGGCATAGCCCTGCCAGGCCGTCGCCATGGATGTGACGATGCCGGGCAGGGAGGTCGCCGCGCCGAGAAGCACTGCGCCGACGGCGGCTTCGCCCAGCCCGGTGGCGTCGGCCAGATCGTCGGCCTTGCCGGCGAGCCTGAACCCGGCGAGGAGAATGACGATCGCACTTAAAACAAGCACGCCAGCCACCAGGATGAGCGGCGCGCCTTCAGGAAATGAAAGAGGCATGGCGATGATAACGCCGATATGCGCCGCCCGGGTCCATCTGCAGTTCGGGACGGGGGCGCAATGCGTTAGTCTTTCTCCGAAACGATTTTCTTCAGAGGAATACCGCCATGCTTGAACTGGTTGTCTCGCTGGGCCTCGCCGCCACCCAGGCGGCGGAGGACGTTCCGCTCGTCATGGGGCTGTGGGCGACAAGCGATGATGGCGGCCGTGTCCGCATCGAACTCTGCGATCATGACGAAAGCCTGCTTTGCGGGCGGCTGGTCGACGCCGAGCGGCTGCGGGCGGAGCCGGATGCGCGTGACGTCAACAACGCCGACCCCGACTTGCGCGGTCGGCCGCTGCGCGGCGTCCGGATTCTCGACAGTTTCGAGCGCGACGAAGACGGTGAGTGGACGCCGGGCGTGCTTTACGATCCCAAGGAAGGCCGCGAGATCCGGCGTGGCTATGTAAAGCTTGTGGAGGACGATCGGCTGGAAGTGCGCGGCTGCGTGGCGTTCATCTGCCGCACCCAGGTCTGGGTGCGCCTTGAGGACGGCGCCTAGCTTCGGCGATGCGGTTTGCGCTGAGGCAGCCGAGGCTTAGAGGGCTGCGCGGATCTGCTCGGCGAGCTGTTCCAGCTCGTCGGTGTCCGCCTTTTCGCCGCCGCCATGACCCTTGATGTCGGTGTTTTCCCATCGGGGAATCACATGGAAGTGGATGTGGAACACCGTCTGGCCGGCGGGGGCGCCGTTGAACTGAGCCACCATCACTCCGTCAGGAGACAGAGCTTTATCAACCGCTTGCGCCAGTCTTTTGACGCGAAGGATCGCTTCGCGCGCGCTGGTTTCCGACAGGTCGAGAAGATTGCGCGCCTTCTCCTTGGGCACCACCAGGCAATGCCCCTTTGACTGCGGGAACACGTCCATGAAGGCCAGGACATGGTCGTCCTCGAAGACTTTCACGCACGGCGCGTCGCCGGCGAGGATTTTCGCGAAGATATTGCCGGCGTCATAGGTCCCGTGCAGGCTCATGGATCACTCCCGTTTTTGGCTCAGAGGTCTTTCTTGTAAGGCGTTTCCGCCTCAAGGGCCAACCGTTCGGCCTCCACCGCCTGGCGTTCCTGGACAAGGAAATCGGCGATGGCGCTGCGCAGGCCCGGGTGGACGATGTCATGGGCCGAATGCACCAGTTCGGGTCGGTAACCCCGCGCCAGCTTGTGGGCGCCCTGGGCGCCGGCCTCGACCCGCTTCAGACCATGGGCCAGCGCGTAGTCGACGGCCTGATGATAGCAGAGTTCGAAATGCAGGCTGTCATGGTCTTCCAGGCAGCCCCAATAGCGGCCGAACAAAGTCTCGGACCCTATAAAATTCAATGCACTGGCCACATAAGCGCCATCCCGGCGGGCGATCACCAGCAGCACCTTGTCGGCCATGCGTTCATGGATGAGCCTGAAGAAGTCGCGGTTGAGATAGGGGACGCCCCATTTGCGCGCGCCGGTGTCCTGATAGCAGGCGAAGAAGAAATCCCAATGAGCGTCGGTGAGAGCGCTTCCTGAAAGCTGTTCTATTTCAACACCCTGCTGTGCAGTCTTGCGCTCCTTTCTGAGCGCCTTGCGCTTTCTGGAGCTGAGCGCAGCGAGGAAATCCTCGTAGTCGCGATAGCCGGCGCAGTCGAACACGTACTGGATATCGTGGCGCGCCATGAGACCGGCCTCGGCGAGCTGGTCCTGCTCGGCGGTCGTGGGAAACAGCACGTTCCAGCCGGATCCGTTCATCTCGCGGGCGGCCTGGCGGGCCGCGTCGACGAGCAGGCGGGCGATTCCCGGATCCTGCGCCAGGACGCGCCGGCCGGTGGCGGGCGTGAACGGGACGGCCGTGATCAGCTTGGGATAATAGCGGCCTCCTGCGCGCTCCAGCGCGTTCGCCCAGGCGTGGTCGAACACATATTCGCCGTAGGAATGGCCCTTCAGGTAAAGCGGCAGGGCGCCCAGCAACGCGCCGCCCGAGTCCTCAACGAGCAGGTGGCGCGGTCCCCAGCCGGTCTCCTCCACCGCGCTGCTGCTTGCTTCCAGCGCCTCGAGAAAATCCCAGCTCAAGAACGGGTCGTAGGCGGCGCCCGGCGGGTTCGCGACAGCGTCCCACGCGGCCCGGTCCACCTCGGCCAGGCGTTCGATCATGCGAAGGGAAAGATCGGTCATCACCGGCGCCGGGCTGCTGTCACGGTGCACGATATAGCGCGGGCGCGCCGCGGATCAGGGGGCGATCCGGACGATCGCATCGACTTCGACCGCGGCGTTCAGGGGCAGGACGGCCACTCCGACGGCGGAGCGGGCGTGGCGGCCCGAATCGCCGAACACCTCGACCATGAGGTCGGAGGCGCCGTTGATCACCTTGGGCACGTCGAAAAAGCCCGGATCGGCGTTGACGAACCCGCCGAGCTTCACGATTTGCGTCACCCGCGACAACTCGCCGCCGCAGGCCTTTTTAAGCTGCGCCAGGATATTGATCGCGCACAGGCGGGCGGCCGCCTGGCCGGCCTCCAGATCGAGATCCGCGCCGAGCCGCCCGGTCACCAGACCTTCAGGTCCGAAGGAAATCTGCCCGGAAACATGGACTTGGTCGCCGGCGGTCTGGAAGGGAACGTAGTTGGCCACGGGCGCGGTGGCTTCAGGCAGAGTGATCCCGAGTGATTTCAGGCGGGCGTCGATGTCCGTCATGGCGAGGCTCCTTGAGGCGGAAGACGCGTGTTCACTGGCGCAAATTGCGCGCCGCCGCAATGGCGCCCGGGTTGAAGAGGCGGCGTGGGGCAGGCATGTTAATGATCGTCGGGGGGCGAACAGGATGGGCGAGACAAGCGGATGGCGTATGACGCCGGAGCGGCGACGGTGAACCGGGTGACAAGTTTCGCGACGCGGGACGGCCGGGTTCTGTCGGGCCGCCTGTTTGCGCCGAGCCATCCCGGCGCCCCTCCCGCGGCTCTCATGGTGATCAATCCCGCCACCGGATACGCCGCCCGCTTCTATACGGCTTTCGCCGAGGCGGCGGCCCATAACGGCTGGGCGGTGCTGACCTATGATTATCGCGGCCAGGGAGCGTCGGCGGATGGTCCGGTCAAGGACGATCCTGCGCGCATGATCGACTGGGCCTTGGAAGACGTCCCAGCCGCGGCGCGCCATCTCTGCGAGCTCTATCCCGGCCTGCCGCTTGACGTGGTCGGCCATTCGGTGGGCGGGCAGTTCGCCGCGTTCACGCCGCTGGACCTGCCGGTGCGCCGGCTGGCGCTGCTGTCGTCGTCGGGCGGCTATTGGGGCCGGCAGAGCGCGCCGCTGAAATACGCCGCCTGGCTGTTCTGGCGCGTCATCGGCCCCGCCCTGATCGCCGCCCGCGGGCATATCCCGCGCGGCGCAGTCTGGAAGGGCGAGCCGCTTCCGCCGGGCGTCTGGCGGGACTGGCGCGATTTCGGCGTCAACCCGGCATGCTTTCGCGATCGTCTGGCGGAGCTGGGCCTGGACGGGCGCCACGCCCTGTTCACGGCCCCCATCAAGGCCTGGACCCCGGATGACGATTCCATCGCCACACGGGACAGTACGCGCTGGCTTCTGGAGCGCTATGAAAACGCACCGTGCGAGATGAAGATCGTGCGCCATGAGGATCTGGGGCGTGGCCCCCTCGGCCATGACGGGCTGTTCCGGCGCAAGATGGCCGACGTGTTCTGGCCGCAGGTGTTCCGCTGGCTCAGCCTTGAAGACCACAGGATGGCGGCCGAATAGATGTACGCCCTGCACATCGCCAACAAGAATTACTCGTCCTGGTCGCTGCGGCCGTGGATCATGCTGTCCATGGCCGGCGTGGCGTTCGAGGAGCAGCTTCACCGGTTCAATCCGGGCGGGTCGAGCCGGGAGGACTTCCTGCGGTTTTCGCCCAGCGGGCAGGTTCCCGTTCTGCAGGACGGCGATCTGAAAATCTGGGACTCTCTGGCCATCCTCGAATATCTGGCCGAGCGCCATGAGGGGTTCTGGCCGGCGGATCCGGGCGCGCGCGCCTGGGCGCGCTGCGCCGCGGCGGAGATGCACTCGGGCTTCTCGGCGTTGCGCGGCCAGTGCGCCATGAGCGTCGGGGTGCGTGTGCGGTTGAGCCGGATCGACGCCGCGCTGCAGCAGGATCTGGACCGTCTGGACGCGCTCTGGGAACAGGGGCTGGATCAGTTCGGCGGTCCCTTCCTCACTGGTCTCGCCTTCACCAGCGTGGACGCCATGTACGCGCCGGTGGCGTTCCGCATCCGCTCCTACGGGCTGAAGCTCGGCGAGCGCGCTGCGGCGTACGCCGAGCGTCTGCTGGCCCTGCCGGCAATGGTCCGGTGGGAGACGGCGGCGCTGGCGGAGACGTTCCGCGAGCCGCTCCATGACGCCGAGATCGCGGCCGTGGGCGAGATTCTCGAAGACCGGCGCGCGGCGAGTTAGGGCGCAGGCCGTCTGTCAGCGCTCGCCGCCGCCCGGTTTGAGCAGGCGGCCCTTCATGACCGCCGAGGCTCCGAACCTTGCGCGCGCCGTATCCATGGCCCGCTCCGCCCGGGCGCGCTTGAGGGCTCCGGTGTCCAGCAGATCTCCGGAATCGCCGAGCGCCGGCTCCAGCACCGAATATCCCGCTCCGATAAGGCGGTAGCGCACGCCGTCTGGTTCCCGGTCCAGAAGCTCCACCGCGTTGCGGAACAGGGTGTCGGCCAGCTGGGCGGGCTGGGACAGGGTGCGCCGGCGCGACAGGGTGCGGAATGTATCGGTCTTGAGCTTCAGGCTCGCCACGCGGCCGGCGATCCCGTCGGCCTTCATCCGGTCGGCGACCTTGACGCAGAGCGGCCAGAGCCGGTCCTTCAGAACGGTCTTGTCGGCGATGTCGTCATTGAACGTGGTTTCGGCTGAGACCGACTTGCGCTCGCGTTCCGGGTTGACCGCGCGATTGTCGATCCCCCGCGCGATGCGCGCCAGGCGAAGCCCGCTTTCGCCGTAGCGCCGGGCGAGATCGCTCTCGGAGCGCTTGAGCACGTCGCGCAGGGTGGCCAGCCCGTCGGCGTTCAGCTTTTTTGCAAACACCGGGCCGACGCCGTACACCGCCGAGACCTTCATGGCGGCGAGAAACTCCGGCGCCTCGCCGCGTCCGATCACGGCGAAGCCGTTCGGCTTGTCGAGGTCGGAGGCGGTCTTGGCCAGGAATTTGTTGAAGCTGAGCCCCACCGAGACCGTGACGCCGACTTCGGTCTGGATGCGCGTTTGCAGCCGCAGCAGGGTGAGGGCCGGTGACGCGGCGTGCAGGCGCTCGGTGCCGGACAGATCCAGGAAAGCCTCGTCGATGCTCACCGGCTCCACCAGCGGCGTCACGTCCTGCATCATCGCCCGGATCCGGCGGCCCTCGGCGGCGTAGACGGACATGCGTGGGCGGACCACCACGGCGTCGGGGCAGGCCTTGAGCGCCTTGAACATGGGCATGGCCGAGCGCACGCCGTTCAGCCGCGCCACATAGCAGGCGGTGGAGACGACGCCGCGGCGGCCGCCGCCGATGATCACCGGCTGATCCTCCAGGGAGGGATCGTCGCGCTTCTCGATGGCGGCGAAGAAGGCGTCGCAGTCGATATGGGCGATGGACAGGGCGTCGAGCTCGTCATGGCGCAGGATCCGCCGCGACCGGCAGGCGGGGCAGGCCCGCGCGTCGGGCGGGACCGGCTGCAGACAGGTCCGGCAATAGGCGCCGCTCACGCCGGCTCTCCGGGCGCGGCCGGATCGAGCCAGGCCGCGCCGCGCACGCCCGAGCTGTCGCCATGGACGTTCAGGCGGACGCGGGTGCGCGGCTCGTCGGTGAACAGGAAGGGCGCCATGGCCCGCTCGAGGTCCGGCGCGATGCCCGGCAAGTTGGAGACGCCTCCGCCAAGCACGATGATGTCGGGGTCCAGGATGTTGACGACACTGGCGAGGCTGCGCGCCAGCCTGTCGAGGTGAAAGGCGAGGCTTTCGCGCGCCAGCGGATCGCCGGCCGCCGCGGCCGCGGCGATCTCCTCCACTATGAGGCGCTCTCCGGTGCGCCGCTCATGGTCGGCGCTGAGGGCCGGTCCCGAGCACCAGGCCTCGACGCAGCCGAACAGGCCGCAGTTGCAGCGCGGGCCGGGGACTTCGTCGTGTGTGGGGCGGGCGAGAGGGGTGTGGCCCCATTCCCCCGCGTTGCCGTCATGGCCCTCCAGAATGCGTCCGTTCACCACCACGCCGCCGCCGACGCCCGTGCCCGCGATGACGCCGAACACGACAGCCGCGCCCGCTCCCGCGCCGTCCACGGCTTCCGAAAGGGCGAAACAATTGGCGTCGTTTGCGCAGACCGCCGGCCGGGCGAGCGCGGCGGTCAGATCGCGCGCGAGGGGCCGGCCGTTCAGGTCGACGGAGTTGGCGTTGCGCATCAGGCCGGTGCGCGGATTGTGGGAGCCGGGATGCCCGACGCCCACATGGGGAACCCTTGTCCCGGTTTCGCTTTCAACAGCGTCGACCAGGCCGCGCACGGCCGCCAGCTTGGTCTCATAGCCGCGCGGACTCGGGACACGTTTGCGCAGAATGATCGCACCGCCGCCGTCCAGCAGCGCCGCCTCGATCTTCGTCCCGCCCAGATCCACGCCGATTCGATGCATTGCGCCGCGCCCATTCATCCTTAATCTGTTCATATCCTGTTCCGCAGGGTCGGGAAAAGGGGAGCGACTCATCCTTGATTAACAAAAGTGGGGTTTACTCTGTCGCGGATGGTCAAGGTCCACGCCAAGAGGCGGGGCCGTTGGGGAAAGCGCGGTGGTCATGCTGCAGGTCATGTCAAAAAAAGTTCTGATCGTTGAAGACAACGAGCTGAACATGAAGCTCTTTCGTGATTTGCTCGAAGCGCATGGCTTTGAAACCGTGCAGACCAAGGAGGGCCTCAAGGCCCTCGAAATGGCGCGTGAGCACAAGCCCGATCTGATCCTCATGGACATCCAGCTTCCGGAAGTGTCCGGGCTGGACGTCACCAAGTGGCTCAAGAATGACGAGGCGCTGGCCGGGATTCCGGTCGTCGCCGTCACCGCCTTCGCGATGAAGGGGGATGAGGAGCGTATTCGTCAGGGTGGGTGCGAAGGATATCTGTCCAAGCCGATCACGGTCTCCACCTTCATTGAGACGGTCCGCAAGTTTCTCGGCTGAACAAGGAGGAAGGGTCGCATGAGCGCACGCATCCTCGTTGTCGACGATATCCAAACAAACCGGCGCCTGCTGGAGGCGCGGCTTTCTGCGGAATATTTCGAGGTGCTTCAGGCCGCCGACGGTCAGGCCTGCCTCGACGTGGCCGCCAGAGACCATCCCGACCTCATCCTGCTGGACATCATGATGCCGGGGCTCGACGGGTTCGAGACCTGCCGGCGCCTGAAGTCCGATCCGGCGCTGCGTCATATTCCCGTGGTCATGGTCACCGCACTCGATCAGCGCCAGGACCGGATCAAGGGGCTTGAAGCGGGCGCCGACGAGTTTCTCACCAAGCCTGTGGACGATGTCGCTCTGTTCGCGCGGGTGCGCTCGCTGTTGCGCCTGAAGGCGGTGATGGACGAGCTGCGCCTGCGCGAGTCCACCGCCAACCAGGCTGCAGACGAGAGCGGCCCGCTGAGAGGCGGCAAGATCGTGGTCGCCGCACTTGATGCGGACGGCGCCAATCGCCTCGCGGGCAAGCTCTCGGCGCCGTTCAGCGCGGTGGCGCACCACGAACCGCTGGAAGCGTTGCGTGCGGCCGCCCACGCCGATCTCGCCATCGTGGATCTTTCAAGCCCGCGTTTCGACGGGCTGCGCCTGTGCGCCCGCATCCGGTCGGATGCGGCGACGCGTCAGCTGCCGATCCTGGGCGTGGTCAACAGCGAGGATCGCCCCACCATGGTGCGCGCGCTGGATCTGGGCGTGAACGACGTCATCTACCGCCCCGTCGACGGCGGCGAGCTGAGTGCGCGGGCGCGCACCCTGATCCGGCGCAAATCCTACGCCGACGCCCTGCGTGACCGGCTGGAGGAAAGCCTGGAGATGGCGGTGATCGACCCGCTGACCGGCCTGTTCAACCGGCGCTATGTCCTCTCCCGCCTGCACCAGGGGATTGACGCGCTGGAGCGGTCCGGCGAGCCGGTGGCGGTGGCGCTCATCGATATCGACCATTTCAAGCGCATCAATGACGGCTGGGGCCACCCCGCCGGCGACCGGGTGCTCAAGGGCTTTTCGGAGCGGCTGGGCAAAGAGCTACGCGCCATCGACATCGCCGGACGTTTCGGCGGCGAGGAATTCCTCATCATCTTTGCAGGCGCCGACGCCGCCAACGCCCTCGACGCGTCCGAGCGTGTGCGGGCGGCCATGGCGCGCGAGCCTTTCCTTGTGGCGCCGAACGGGGAAAGCCTGCAAGTGACCCTGTCGGCCGGCGTCGCGGTCGCAGAACCGGGCGACGATGTGGACGACGTGCTCGCCCGCGCCGATTCCGCCCTTTACGAGGCCAAGGCGTCGGGAAGAAACCAGGTCATCGCCTGGCGCAGGAAGGCGGCCTAGGCGGGGCTTCAAACGCAAAAAGCCGCCCGGGACGGGGCGGCTTTTTAAGGCGGCGCTCGAAGCAGGCGAAGCCTACTTGATCTTGCCTTCCTTGAACTCGACGTGCTTGCGCGCGACCGGGTCGTACTTTTTCAGGACGAGCTTCTCGGTCATGGTGCGGGCGTTTTTCTTCGTCACGTAGAAAAAGCCCGTGCCCGCCGTCGAGTTCAGGCGGATCTTGATGGTTGTCGGTTTCGCCATGGTCTCGCACCCGGTCAAGAAATGAGCGCGCCAAGGCTCTATCCCGGCGCTGCAGGCCGCGGAACATACCCGCGCGCCGCGCCATGTCAATGCTTGGCGATGTCCTTTTCCCGCCATGCGATCACAAGGTACAGCGCGGCGAAGGCGGCGAAGGCGATCATCAGCCCGTACGGGTCGAAGCCGTCCATGGCGGCGCCCGCGATCGGCGGACCGAGAAGCGATCCCACCCCGTAGGCGAAGATGAAGGCGGCGTTGGCGGTGGCGAGCTGTGCGATCCGCACCCGCTCGCCCATGAGGGCGAGGCCCACGGTGTAGAACGCGCTGGCGAGGCCCACGAAAGCGAAGACCAGGGGAAAGATCGCCCAGGCCCGCGCGCCGGCCAGCGCGATGGCCAGCGCCAGCACAGCCGAGGCCGCCGCGATCAGGCGCAGCGTGGTGAGCCGCCCGGCGGCGTCGGCGAACCGTCCCATGGGGATCTGCAGGGCGATGGCGCCGAGCGCGCCCACCGCCACCAGCAGTCCGACGCTCATTTCGCTGAATCCCAGCCGCTCGGCGTATACCGGAACCAGGGCGAACACCCCGGTCTCCAGCGCTCCGAACACCAGACCGGCGAGGATCGCCGCCGGGGCGAGGCGCGCGGCGCGCACCATGGCGCGCAGGCCGGTTTCGCCGATCCCGGGCGGCGCCAGGCCGGGCCCTTTGAGCAGCAGGATCGGTACGGCCCCGACAAAGAAGATCGCCGCTCCGGCCAGCCACGGCGCCAGCCCCTCGCTGCCGAGCACCGCCAGGATGACGCCGCCAGATCCGAACCCGCCGGACAACACCGTGGCGTAGACGGCCAGCAGGGTGGCGCGGCTTTCCGGTTTTGCCAGCTGGTTGATCCAGGTCTCGCTGGCGACGAACACCAGCGTCACCGTGAGGCCCACAGCAAAGCGCAGCACGAACCACACCACGACATCGGGAAACAGCGGAAACGCCGCGATGCCGGCGCCGGTGAGCACCGCCGATCCGACGATGGCGGCGCGCGGCGGCACGCGGGCGAGCAGAGGCGGGATGAGCGGAGTCGCCGCGATGGTGGACAGCGCCGCGGCGGCGGCGTTGGCGCCGACCACCGCGCCGGATCCGGTCATGGCCTCGAGATTCAGCGCGATAAGGGGCATCATCAGCCCGAAGCCGCATCCCGCCAGCGCCGCGCACAGGATCGCTGCGGTCAGAGACCGGGCGCGGGCGCAGGAGTCGTCAAGGAGGAAGCGGGCGATCATGGCCCGGCGCTATAGCCGGGTTTCCACCCGCTGTCCCGCCCTGAAGGTCACGCGCAGCGGCCGCGGCCGGCCGCCGAGGGCGGAGAGGGCGAGCTCCAGGAACGGCGCCAGCGCCGGGTCCTCGAGGGCATGGGCGGCGTTGTCGGGCGTCAGCCAGACGATGCGGTCGGCGCGGCCGCGGCGCTTGATGGAGTTGGAGACTTTCGCCAGGGGCGCGGCGAACACCCGCACATGGCGCCGGGTCTCGGCGTCCGACGGATCCAGCGCGCGCCCCAGATAGGTCAGGGCCTCGCGTTCCGGCGCCAGGCGATGGCGGCCGAGCCGCCCCCAGCCGCCGCCGAAGGGCAGGCTCTCGCCGACCAGCGCCGGACGCGCGATGAGCTGGCCGAGCTCCTCGTAGAGAGCGCGCAGGGCGGCGTCCTGGAAGCTCGCAGCCTTGCCTTCCGCGCATCCCAGCCTTGCGCGCGATATCCGCGGCGCGGGCCCGTCCGCAGCGCCGTCGCTGCGTTCCAGCCGGCTTTGCGGCGCGATCAGACGGTTCTCCCTGCGGGCGAGGGCGATGCGCCGGGAATTGGGGTCGGCGAGCAGAAGCGCGGAAGATTCGTAAGGACGCGTGGTCATACCGGATCGAGCCTCGGGCCGGCGCGGGTGACGCGCGCGCAGCGCACCGCCGCCAGCTCGCCCTTCAGGTGGGCGTCGAGTTCAGCCAGGACGAACCGCGTGATGATCGGGATGTCGAGTTCGTGGGCGTCGGGCAGGGAGACCCAGCGCAGGTCCTCCAGCTCGCCGCTGCCGGTCAGGGCCGTGGCGCCGTGCACGGCCTCGATATCGGCGGTGAAGAAGAACGCATCGAACCGGCGCGTGCGCCCCGGCGGTGTGATCGCCCGCGCCACAAGGTCAAGCGGTTCGGCGTCGGGGCGGGCGCCCGCCTCGGCGAAGGGACGCCATTCCGGTTTCGGCCTGGTGATCTCGCCCGGGCGGGCGATGAGCAGGCCGGTCTCCTCGGCGGTTTCGCGGAGGGCGGCGGCGGCGGCGGCGCGCGCCCGGCGTTCGGGCAGCACCCGGCACAGGGTCTCGCGCACGGCGCTTTTGGGTTCACCGGCCAGGGGCGCATAGCCGTCGGACCGGTCCACGCGCCCGCCGGGAAAGACGTATTTCTGCGGCATGAAGACATGTCCGCCCGAGCGACGCCCCAGCAGGATCTCGGTTTCGCCGGACGCGCGCTTGCGCTGCAGGATCAACGACGCCGCAAGCCGGGGGCGCAGGGTCTTCGTCTTGTCAGCGGCGCGAGCGTCGTCCATGGGGTTTCCCAGGGCCCGAACGGCGCGGTCCGCCGCCGGAATTTCGGCGGCCGGACCGTCCCTTGGGCGGTTTTCCAGATTCGGCTGACGTTAGAATGTCGAACAACAGGCCGCCCGTCACCGGTGTCGCCTCCACCAATCGCACAGTGACCGCCATTCCAAGCCGGTAGCGCGCTCCGGTCTGCTGGCCCACAAGGGCGTGGGCGGCTTCGTCGTGGACGAAGAATTCCGAGCCCAGCCTGGACACCGGGCACAGCCCGTCCGCCCCGGTCTCCGCCAGCTTCACGAAGCAGCCGAAGCGGGTGACGCCGGCGATCCGGCCTTCGAACTCGGCGCCGACGCGGTCCGACAGCCAGGCCGCGATGAAGCGGTCGACGGCGTCGCGTTCGGCGGCCATGGCGCGGCGCTCGTTGGCGGTGGTCTCGTCTGCGATCTGCTCCAGCTCGGAGCGCTCTTCGTCGGTCTGGCCGTCTGACCCCAGCCCATAGGCGCGGATCAGTGCGCGGTGGACCGTCAGGTCGGCATAGCGCCGGATCGGCGAGGTGAAGTGGGCGTACTTGTCCAGGTTCAGGCCGAAATGCCCGAGATTGTCGGGCGAATAGACCGCTTGCATCTGGCTGCGCAGGACGACCTCATTGACCGTTTCATAGTGTTCCCCGCCCTTGGCCTGGCCCAGGATCTGGTTGAACCGGGCCGGGGTGGGCCGCTCGCCCTTGGACCATTTCAGGCCGACATTGGGCAGGAAGTCGGCGAGGTTGTCGATCTTCTGCGATCCCGGCTCGTCGTGGACCCGGTAGATCAGCGGCGTACGCTTGTCCTCCAGGGCCTCGGCGGCGGAGACGTTGGCCTGGATCATCATTTCTTCGATCAGCTTGTGCGCGTCGAAGCGCGCGCGGACCGCGACGCCCCGCACGCCGCCGTCCTCGCCGATCTCGATCTTCTTCTCCGGCGCGTCGATCTCCAGCGGCTCGCGCCGGTCGCGCGCCTTCTTCAGCGCCGCGTAGGCGGCCCAAAGGGGCTTCAGGACCGTGTCGAGCAGCTTTTGCGCCTCGCCCTCTCCCTTGCCGTCGATGGCGGCCTGGGCGGCTTCGTAGGACAGTCCGGCCGCGGAGCGCATCCAGCCGCGCACGAAGGTGTGCCCGCGCTTGTTTCCGTCCCGGTCGAAGACCATGCGGGCGGCCAGGCAGGGACGGTCTTCGCCTTCGCGCAGCGAGCACAGATCGGTGGACAGGCGCTCGGGCAGCATGGGCACCACCCGGTCGGGCAGGTAGACAGACACGCCGCGATTGCGCGCGCCCTTGTCCAGCGGCGAGCCCGGCGTGACGTAGGCGGCCACGTCCGCGATCGCGACCCAGACCACCCAGCCGCCGGCGTTCTTCGGATCGTCGTCGGAATGGGCGTAGACGGCGTCGTCATGGTCGCGCGCATCGCTCGGGTCGATGGTGATGAGGGGCAGGTCGCGCAGATCCTCGCGCTTGCCCGGCGTGGCGGGCTTCGCGGTGCGGGCCTGTTCAGCCTCCGCTTCACCGAAGCCCTCCGGCACGCCATGCTCTGCGAGTGCGATCATGGAGCCGGCGCGCGGGCTGGAGGCGTCGCCCAGAACCTCCACGATCACGGCCGTCTTCAGCCCGTGGCTGCGTTCCTTGGAGATCTGCGCCAGAACCAGTTCGCCGTCCTTTGCCTTTTCCGCCTCGCCGCGGGCGGGGACAAGCTCGTGGCGCGCGCGCTTCTCCACCGGAACCAGGCGCGCCGGGCCGGACGCCTTGTGTAGGACGCACAGGATGCGCGAGGCCGACTGGCCCAGCGTCCTGATGACCCGGGCCTCGTACTCGCCGTCCTCGTCGCGCGTCAGGCGCGCCAGGATGCGATCCCCGACGCCCGGCGGGGCGCCCTTGGTCTTGGAGTCGTAGCCGAGGCGGATGACCGGGCCTTGCAGCTCCTCCTTCACCGGACGGCACAGGAATTCCCCGTCCACGTCGCGGTCATGGACTTCCAGCACGGTGACCGGCGGCAGGCCGGCGGCGAGCGACCAGGCCTTTTTGTGGTTCTTCTCGATGACGCCGGCGTCTTCGAGATCCTTTAGCGCATGCTTCAGCCCGACGCGCTGGTCGCCGCTGAGATTGAGCGCGCGGGAGAGCTCACGCTTGGTGAAGCCGCCGTCCCCCAGCTCGATCGCGTCGAGGAGGGCCTGGCGGGTGAACCCGTAGGCTTCGTACCGATCGCTCAAGTGCTCGCCTTCTTGCCGCTTGCGGCGCCCGCTTTTTTAGGGGCGGCCTTCTTCGCTGCAGGTTTCTTCGCGGCGGGTTTTTTCGCCGGAGCCTTCTTCTTGGCCGGCGCCTTCTTCTTCGCGCCGCCGCCCTTGCCGGCCTTCTCGGCGATCAGTTCGACAGCGCGTTCCAGCGTGATCTGTTCCGGCTCCAGTCCCTTGGGAAGGGTGGCGTTGGTCTTGCCATGCTTCACATAGGGCCCGTAGCGCCCGCTCATGACATTGATCGCTTCACCGTCTTCCGGGTGCTTGCCCAGCTCCCGCAGCGGCTTGGCGGCGGCGCCGCCGCGGCCGCGCGGATTGGCGCGCTTTTCGGCGATCAGGTCCACGGCGCGGTTCAGGCCCACCTCGAACACTTCCTCGGCGCTGGCCAGGTTCGCATAGGTCTTGGCGTGCTTCACGAACGGGCCGTAGCGCCCGATGCCCGCCTCAATGGGTTCGCCGTCTTCGGGGTGCTTGCCCACTTCGCGCGGCAGGTCGATGAGCATGACCGCCTTGTCCAGATCCACATCGGCCGGGTTCCAGCCCTTGGGAATGGAGCCGCGCTTGGGCTTTTCCTCGCCCTCCATCGCCATCTCCAGATAGGGCCCGAAACGCCCGTCCTTCAGATAGATCGTCTCTCCGGTCTTCGGGTGCTCGCCCAGCGCGCCGTCGCCGGCGGCCAGGGCCGGCGTGTCGCTGGCGCCCAGGGGCCGCGTGAATTTGCAGTCGGGATAGTTGGAGCAGCCCACGAAGGCGCCGTGCTTGCCGAGGCGCAGCGACAGCTCGCCCACATTGCAGCTGGGGCATATCTTCGGGTCGGACCCGTCCTCGCGGGGCGGATAGATCAGCGGCGCCAGCTCGACATTCATCTTGTCGATGACTTCCCCGATGCGGAGATCGGCGATGTCTTCGACGCTGGCGGAGAAATCCTTCCAGAAGTCGCGCAGCACCGTCTTCCAGTCCAGCTCCCCGGACGACACCTTGTCGAGCTGGTCCTCCAGCGAGGCGGTGAAATCGTATTCCACGTACCGCCGGAAGAAGCTCTCCAGGAAGGAGATGACGACGCGGCCCTTGTCCTCGGGGAAGAAGCGCTTGTCGTTCATGCGCACATAGCCGCGGTCGCGCAGCACGGAGAGCGTGGAGGCGTAGGTGGACGGCCGGCCGATGCCGAGTTCTTCAAGCTTCTTCACCAGCGTGGCTTCGGTGAAGCGCGGCGGCGGGCTGGTGAAGTGCTGCTCGGCCATCACCTTGTCGGCGGTGGCGGCGGCGCCTTCATTGACTTGGGGCAGGCGGCTTTCGCCCTCAGCCTCTTCATCGTCGCGGCCCTCCTGGTAGAGCGCCAGGAAGCCGGCGAAGGTCTGCACCTGCCCGGTGGCGCGCAGCGCCAGGCTCTTGTCCGCGCTCTCGAGGTCGATGGTGGAGCGGTTGAAGCGCGCGCTTTCCATCTGGCTGGCGACGGCGCGCTTCCAGATCAGCTCGTACAGGCGGGCCTGATCGCCCTCCAGCCGGACCGAACCCGGCATTCGCGAGAAGCTGGTGGGCCGGATCGCCTCGTGGGCCTCCTGGGCGTTCTTGGCCTTGGAGGAATAGAAGCGCGGCTTTTCCGGCACGAAGTCGGCGCCGTATTCGTTCTTCACGACGCCGCGCGCCTCGGCGACCGCGCCGCCGTCCATGGAGACGCCGTCGGTCCGCATATAGGTGATGAGGCCGGTGGTCTCTCCGCCGATCTCGACGCCTTCATAAAGGCGTTGCGCAGTGCGCATGGTGCGCGCAGCGTCAAAGCCCAGCTTGCGCGACGCCTCCTGCTGCAGCGTGGAGGTGGTGAAGGGCGGCGAAGGATGGCGCTTGGCCGGCTTCGCCTCGACGCTGGACACGGTGAAGGCGGCGGCCTTGACGGCGGATTCCGCGGCGCGGGCCGTGGCCTCGTCGCCGATGGTCATCTTGGTGACCTTCTTGTCGAGATAACGTGACAGGCGGGCCTTGAAGAGATCGCTTGCGCCCTCGGCTTTCACCATGGCGTCCAGCGACCAGTATTCCTCGGAGACGAAGCGTTCGATCTCGCCTTCGCGTTCGGTGATGAGGCGCAGCGCCACAGACTGCACCCGGCCGGCCGAGCGGGCGCCCGGCAGCTTGCGCCAAAGCACCGGAGACAGGGTGAAGCCCACCAGGTAGTCGAGCGCCCGGCGCGCCAGATACGCCTCCACCAGCTCCATATCGAGCTCGCGGGGCTGGCTCATGGCTTCGCTGACCGAGCGCTTGGTGATGGAGTTGAACGCCACGCGCTGAATGAGCTTGTCCTTCAGCACACGGCGCTTCTGCAGCGCTTCGAGCAGGTGCCAGCTGATCGCCTCGCCCTCGCGATCCGGGTCAGTTGCGAGGATCAGCGTGTCGGCGTCCTTCAGGGCGTCGGCGATGGCCTTGATGCGCGGCTGCGACTTGGCGTCGATCGACCATTCCATGGCGAAATCGTCGTCGGGGCGCACCGATCCGTCCTTCGCAGGCAGGTCGCGCACGTGCCCGAAGCTGGCCAGCACGATGTAATCGGAGCCGAGATACTTGTTGATGGTCTTGGCTTTGGCGGGCGATTCGACGACGACGACGTGCATCAGGGGACGACTCAATCGGTTAGGGGCGGCGCGGAACACCAAGGGGGCCGCGAAGGTGGCGGAAGGTGGGCAAGCCCATCAACCCTGTCAACACGCGGGCTGGCACTTGCATCTAAAAGTGTAAGGCGATAATCAACTCCCTCAGGTTGTCTTATGTCGGCGAAACGCTCATGGTTCACGAACGCGCCTCTGGACGCGACCCCTTCGACGGCCTCACCGAGCCGGCGGTGGCCGAAGAGGCGGCGGGCTATCTTATGGAGATGCTCGCGTCGATGGCCCATTTCGCGCATATCTCGAATCTGTACAACTCCGGCGTGATGCTGGCGGCTGCATCGCGGGTGGTGGAGCAGGAATGCCGGCTGGTCACCGAGGGGCCGCCCCAGTTCACGGGCGAGCCGCCGCAATTGCCGTTTCCGTTCAATCAATCGGGCTGGGACTGGTCGGGATAGGCGGCGTGGACCAGGCCGCCGGGAACCAGCACGCAGCGCCCCGCCAACTCAAGTTCAATGAGCGCGGCGAGGACTGCACGCGCAGGGGCGCGGGTGATGCGGGCCAATTCGTCGCGGCTGACCGGCGTGGGTGAAAGCAGGCCCGCGATCTCTTCCCGGATCCGGTCGGCTTCGCTGTCAAAACTCTCCGGGGCGGATCTTTCGTCTTCATAGCCGTGGCCGCCGGGCTCCTCCAGAAGAGGCGGGCGGGCGTTGTTCAGCACGGCGATGACGTCGTCGGCGCTTTCGATCAGGGCGGCGCCGTCGCGCAGCAGCCGGTTGGCGCCCTTGGCGCGCGGATCGAGCGGGGAGCCGGGCACGGCCATGACTTCGCGCCCCTGCTCTGCGGCGAGGCGGGCGGTGATCAGCGAGCCGGACCGCTCGGCGGCCTCCACCACAACGACGCCCAGAGAAAGCCCGGCGATCAGCCGGTTCCGCTTTGGAAAATCACGCGCCTGGGCGACATGATCAGGGGTCGTTTCGCTCACCACCAGGCCCTGGCGGGCGATGGCGTGCTGCAGATCGGCGTGCTCTGGAGGATAGATACGGCCGAGCCCGCCGGCGATCACGGCGATGGTTCCGGTCTCCAGCGAGGCGGCGTGGGCGGCGCCGTCAATGCCGCGAGCAAGGCCGGACACGATGGTCACGCCGCGCTCGCCAAGCTGGCGGGCGAGGTCGCCGGCGAATCGCAGCCCCACCGCCGAGGCGTTGCGTGCGCCGACGATGGCGCAGGCCGGCTGGGCGCCGGGTTCGAGCGGCCCCATCACCGAGATCACCGGCGGCGGCGGGTCGAGCACCGCGAGGCCTGCGGGAAATTCGGGTTCGCAGGCGCAGAGCAGTCGGGCGCCCAGCGCGTCGAGCCGCTCCATCTCGGCGCGCGCCTGATCACGTGAGACCGGCCGCAGGGGCTTGGCGCGGCCGCCGCGCGCGGCAAGGCGGGGCAGGGCGTCGATGGCGGCGTCCGCGTCGCCATAGCGCTCGATCAGCTTGGCGAAGGTGACCGGCCCCACCCCGTGGGTGCGCGCCAGCCTGAGCCAGTCCAGTCTCTCGGTCTCGCTCAGGCTGCGACGGTTCACGTCTTTTTCGCTCCGATCCTGGGCTCTGCGCCCTTGGCGATCCGGTCGATATTGCTGCGGTGGCGCCAGTAGATGAGGACGGCCAGGAACAGGGCGAGTAGGGCCGCATCCTCGCGCCCGAACGCCAGGCACAGGAGCGGTGCGGCGAGGGCGGCGACCAGCGCCGCGAGGCTGGATATGCGAAACAGGAGCGCGGTCCCCAGCCAGGTCAGGCAGGTGAGCACGCCCACCGGCCAGGCGGCGGCCAGCAGGACCCCCAGGAAGGTGGCGACGCCCTTGCCGCCCTTGAACTTCAGCCAGACCGGATAGCAATGGCCGAGAAACGCCGCGCCGCCCGCCACCAGTCCGGCGTCCTGGGAGAACAGCGACCAGAACAGGAGGCAGGCGAAGCCCGCCTTGCCGCTGTCGAGGATCAGGGTCAGGAGGGCGAGGTCCTTGCGCCCGGTGCGCATGACATTGGTCGCGCCGATATTGCCCGATCCGATCTCGCGAATATCGCCGAGCCCGGCCATGCGCGTGAGCACGAGGCCGAACGGAACCGAGCCGAACAGATAGCCGCCCGCCGCAGCGAGCAGGAGAAACAGTGCGTCCACGCCTAGACCCTAGCCTTGTGGTTGATGAATGATCGCGCCTTCGATGATCGTGATCAAGACCTTCCCGAACAGGCGGCGATTATCGAACGCGCTGGATGCGGTGCAGGACAATCCGCTCCGGCCGTAGATCACCGGCGCCTCGGGGTCGAAGACCACCAGATCCGCCGGCGCGCCGGGCTCCAGCCGGCCCTGGGCCAGGCGCAGAAGATCGGCCGGGCCGCAGGTGACCGGGCGGAGCGCGTCGATGAGGGACACGCGTCCGTCCGCCGCCAGCGTGCACAGGGCCGGCAGCAGCGCCTCGAGATTGGCGGATCCCGGCTCGGCTTCCGGGAAGGGATGGGCTTTCGCCTCCCCCGTGGCGGCGCGGTGATCGGACACGACGGCGTCGAACTCGCCGTCGCTCAGCGCCTGGATCAGGGCGAGCCGGTCGGCCTCGCTGCGCAAGGGCGGCTCCAGGCGGAAGCGGGCGTCGAAGCCGCCGGCGTCCACCTCGTTGAAGATGAAATGGGTCACCGGCGCGGTGGCTGCGAGTTCCAGACCGCGGGCCCGGGCGGCGGCCAGCGCGGTGAGGCCGTCCCGGGTGGTGATCCGGTCAAGCATGAGCCGGGCGCCGGTCAGCTCGCACAGGGCCGCGCCGCGCTCGATGGCGAGGCGTTCCCCCGCGCCGGGCCGGGCGGGCAGCCCCAGGCGCATCGCAAGATCGCTTTCATGGGCGCAGGTTCCGTGCGCCAGATGCGGGTCTTCGGCGCGCAGGCTCACCCAGGCGTCGAAGGTGGAGGCGTATGCGAGGACGCGGCGCGCGAGGCGGGTATCGGCGATCGCCGCGCCGCCATCGCCCACGAAGGCGGCCCCGGCGCGCAGCATCAGGCCGATTTCGCCCATCTCACCGGCCGCGTCCATGGCCAGGCCGGACGGCAGGAGCCGGACGGGGCTGGTCAGCGCCGCAGTCTCCATGGAGGCGAAATCCTCCGGCCGGGACAATCCGTCGCCGCTGTCGGGCGCAAGGACGAGCGTGCCGATCCCGCCGGCGGCCGCGGCGTGGGCGGTCGCGTCGAGACCGGAGGCGCCGCCGGCCGCGGGTTTCGCCCAGCAGCGAAGGTCAATGAGCGCGGGCGCCAGCGCCGCGCCGGAGAGATCATGGACGGTCTCACCGTCGCACGGGGCGAGCCCGCGGGCGATTTCGATGATCAGCCCGTTACGGATCCGCATGTCGCCGGTCGCGTCATGGCCGGACGCAGGGTCCACGAGGCGGGCGTTCTGCAGAAGCATCATGCGCCGTCCTCCAGCCCGTCCTGCCCGACTTCGTCCTGCCCGGCCGCGTCCTGATATCGCTTGTTCGGCGCGCGGCCGGTGATGAGCTCGAGCACCGCCATGCGCACCGCCACGCCGGCCTCCACCTGTTCGAGAACCAGGGCGCGGGCCGGATCGTCGGCCAGGGCGCCGTCGATCTCGACGCCGCGATTCATCGGTCCGGGATGCATCACCAGACAGTCCGGCGCAGCCCGCTCGAGGCGGGCGTGGGTGAGCCCGTAGAGCGCGGCGTATTCGCGGTCGGTGGGGATGAGCCCGCCGCCCATGCGCTCCTTCTGGATGCGCAGGGCCATCACCGCGTCGCAGCCCTCCATCGCTTCGTCGAGATCGTGGAACACCGTGACGCCCCAGCGGTCGGCATCGGCCGGCAGAAGCGTCGCCGGCCCGCACAGGCGCACTTCGGCGTTCAGGAGATTGAGCAGCGACACGTTCGACCGGGCGACCCGCGAATGCAGGATGTCGCCGACGATGCAGATCCGCTTTCCGCCGACCTCGCCCCAGCGCCGCGTCAGCGCGAACGCGTCGAGCAGCGCCTGGGTGGGGTGCTCGTGGGCGCCGTCCCCGCCGTTCACCACGCTGGCGCCGGTGACCCTGGCGAAAAAGTCCGCGGCGCCGGCTGCGTGGTGGCGCACCACCAGCACGTCGGGGTTCATGGCGTTGAGGGTGAGCGCGGTGTCTGCGAGTGATTCGCCCTTGGCGATGCTCGCCGCACCGGCCGCGAAGTTGATCACGTCCGCGCCCAGCCGCTTGGCGGCGATCTCGAAGCTGGCGAGGGTGCGCGTGGAGTTCTCGAAGAACAGATTGACCATGGCCAGCCCGTCCAGCGTGCGCTCGTGCCCGCTTTTTGATCGTCCGGCGTCGAAATGAACGGCGGCGCGCGCGAAGATCATCGCCACGTCGAGCGGGTTGAGCGCCCCGACACCGAGCAGGCTCGTATGGGGAAAGTCGTAGGCGAACCCGGCGCGGTTCATGTCACCTCGCTTCAAACTGGCGCGGGGCGCGGTATAGGCCCGCGCCGGGCTTGCGGCAAGCTACAGCGCCGCGGCGATCATCGCGGCGACGGGAGAGATCAGCGCGCTGCACAGGACTGTCAGCGTGATCATGCCGGCGGTAAGCCCGGTCTCGGCCTCGAAATCGGCCGCCACCGCATAGACGAACGCCGCGCAGGGCGCCGCCCCGGCGAGCGCCAGCACCATGGCCGAGGGCCCGCTGACGTCGAACAGGATCGCCAGACCAAGGAAGACGACCGGGCCGGCGAGGCAGCGCAGCACCGCGGCCGTGACCAGGGGACGGATGCGCCCGCGCAGCGCGCCGAAGTCCAGCCCGGCGCCCATGGCCAGCAGGATCACCGCAAGCGCGCCGGCGCCGACAAGGTCGATGGGGGCGGTCAGAAGCGGGACGCGGGCGAGGCCGGCGGCGTTGGCCGCCAGCCCGGCGATGGCGGCCAACACCATGGGGTCCCGCGCGATCTTGCCGGCTGCGGCCATGGGCCGGGCGCCCTGGGCCACGGCGAAGCTTCCTGCGGTGATCACCGCGCCCAGCAGGATGCCGGGCGCCACCACCGCGGCGGCGAGGGATGCGGTGTCCGGGCCCGCCAGGGCGAGCAGCAGCGCCAGCGTCAGGACGAAATTCCATTGCACCGCGACGGCGGTCACCGGCGCCGCGGCGCCGCGGCGGAACCCCATGGCGAAGACCGTGATCAGGGCGAGCGCCAGCAGCGCGAGCGTGCCGGCCGTCGACAGCGCGGCGAGGCCGGCGGAGCCCTCGCGGGAAAAGTCGGCGGCGGCGAGCTGGGAGATCAGGAAGGCCGGCAGCAGCACGCGATGGTTCAACGCGTTCACGCCGCGCCAGAACTCGCGCGGCAGATAGCCGCTCGCCCTGACCGCGTAGCCCAGGGCGATCACCGCGAAGACCGGCAGGAAGGCTGACAGAATGGTCCAGATCATCCGCCCGCGACCCAGATCCAGAAGGGCAGGGCGAGGAAGGCGAGCACGGTGGTCGCCGTCACATGGCCGGCCATGAGCCGGTGGTCGCCGCCCATCTCGCTGGCGAGCACGTAGCTCGCCGCCGCGCCCGGCGTCGCGCCGACGGCTGTGAGCAGGACCAGCGCCAGGCCCTCGACGCCGAACAGCTTGCCGAGCCCGAGAAACACCAGCGGCGCCACCACCAGCTTCAGGGTCACCGACAGGCTCAGCAGCGCCGGCCGGGCTTTCAGCGCCGAGAAGTCCAGCCCGGCGCCGATGGCCAGCAGGATCAACGGCAGGGCGGCGCGCCCGGCCAGCGCGGCCGTGTCGGCGACCGGCCCGGTCTGGAACAGGTTCAGCGCGCTGGCCGCGGCGCCGGCGAGGCAGGCGATGATCAGCGGGTTGGTGACGATGCGCCCGGCGACCCGGGCGAAATTCGGCTTCCGGTCGCTGGCTCCCCAGATGGTGAGCACCGCCACGCACATCACATTGATGATCGGCACGGTGGGGGCGAACACCAAAGCCGCCAGCGCCGCGCCTTCGCCGCCGAACGCCGCGCCGGCGAGCGCCAGCAGGACAAAGCCGTTCCAGCGCACGCCGCCCTGGAACAGGCTGGTGAAGGCCGGCCCGTCCACCGGCAGCGCGACGAAGGCGAAGGAGATGACGCCCATGGCGATGAAGCCCAGCGTCGCCGCGACCAGGAAGGCGCCCGCCTCGGCGCCCTCGATCTGGGCGGTGGAGATGGTGGAGAACAGGAGCGCAGGCAGCAGCGCCTGATAGCTCAGCCGGTTGATGCCCGGCCAGAGCTCCAGACGCACCAGCCTGGACCGCCGCAACGCCCAGCCCAGCGCGATCACCCCGAAGATCGGGATGAGGGCGGTGGCGATCACGCTCACGGCCGCGTGTCTCCGCTCGTGTCTCCGCTGCTGTCGGGGCCGCCGCCGAAGCGGGGCGCGCCTTCCTTGATGCGGAGCAGGGCCGCTTCCAGGATCACCGCGGCGGCCTGGGCGTCCACATAGCTTTTGCGCGCTGACGGCTTCACCCCGGCCTCGATGAGCGCTTCTGTGGCCGCAAACGTGGACAGGCGCTCGTCCTGATACACCACGGGCAGATCGCGCAGGCGCAGCAGATTGGTGACGAAGCTGCGCGAGGACTGCGCCCGACGGCCGTCGCCGCCGTCCATGTGCAGCGGCAGGCCCACGACCAGCCCGGCGCATTTGCGGTCGTCATAGAGCTTCAGAAGCGCCTGCACGTCGGGGGTGAATTTCACCCGCTGGATCGTGGTGACGGGCGTCACGAGCGTCCGTTTGGCGTCGCAGACCGCAATCCCGAGGGTCTTTTCGCCGGGGTCCACCGCCATGAGCGGACCGTCGGGCAGGTGGGCGGGGTGGAGCATCAGCATGATGGCTGTGTACGCCTGCGCGCCGCGACGGGAAAGACCTGTCCGCCCACCCTTCGTCTTGCGCCGCAGCACCGGCGTTGGTAAGCCGCGCGCTGACGATCTTTTCTCCCTTCAGGAGCCCCGCCCCATGTCCGTGACCAAAGACGAAGTGCGCCGCATCGCCGGCCTGGCGCGCATCGCCGAGCCCGTCGACCGGCTCGACGCGCTCACCAGTGAGCTCAACGGCATTCTCGACTGGGTCGAGCAGCTCGATGAAGTGGACGTGGAGGGGGTGGAGCCGATGACCACCGCCGCGCCCACCAAGCTGCCTCGGCGCACCGACGCCGTCACCGACGGCAACAAGCGCGAGGCGATCCTGAAGAACGCCCCGCGAGCCGAAGAAGGCTTCTTCGTCGTGCCCAAGAGCGTGGAGTAGGCCGCCATGACCGATTTCTCCAAGCTCACGCTCACCGAAGCCCTCGACGGCCTGAAGGCGAAAGACTTCACCGCGGTGGAGCTCGCCGAAGCCACGGTTTCGGCCGCCGAAGCGGCGAACGGCGCGCTGAACGCCTTCACCGTCATCGACGGCGCGCGCGCGGCCGATATGGCGAAAGCCTCCGACGCGAAGCTTCAGAAGGGCGAGGGCGGCGTGCTGGAAGGCGCGCCCATCGCCATCAAGGATCTGTTCGCGGTGAACGGCGTCGCCACCACGGCGAGCTCGAACATCCTCTCCGGCTTCAAGCCGGACTATGAGTCCACCGTCACGCAGAATCTGTGGGACCAGGGCGCGGTGTTCTTCGCCAAGACCTCCATGGACGAGTTCGCCATGGGCTCGTCGAACGAGACCGCCAACACCGGACCCGTCATCAATCCGTGGCGGGCGAAGGGCTCCGATGAAAAGCTGGTGCCCGGCGGCTCGTCGGGCGGCTCGGCCACGGCGCTCAGCGCCGGGATCTCATACGGCGCCACCGGCACCGACACTGGCGGGTCGATCCGTCAGCCGGCGGCGTTCACCGGGCTTGTGGGCGTGAAGCCCACCTATGGCCGCTGTTCGCGCTGGGGTGTGGTGGCGTTCGCCAGCTCGCTGGATCATCCGGGACCCTTCGGCAAGACGGTGAAGGATTCCGCCCTGCTGACCCAGGTCATGGCCGGTCACGATCCCAAGGACTCCACCTCCTACCCCGGCGAGGTCCCGAACTGGGTCGCGGCGTGCGGCCAGTCGGTGAAGGGGCTGCGCATCGGCGTGCCCCGTGAATACCGCATGGACGGCATGCCGGGCGAGATCGAGACCCTGTGGAGCCAGGGCGTGGAATGGCTCAAAGCCGCCGGCTGCGAGATCGTCGACATCTCGCTGCCCATGACGAAGTACGCGCTGCCGGCCTACTACATCATCGCCCCGGCCGAAGCCTCCTCGAACCTCGCGCGCTATGACGGCATGCGCTACGGCGCCCGCGTCGAGGGCGAGGATCTGATCGACACCTATGAGAAGACGCGCGCGGCCGGGTTCGGAAACGAGGTCCAGCGCCGCATCCTCATCGGCACCTATGTGCTGAGCGCCGGATATTACGACGCGTATTATCTCAAGGCCCTGAAAGTGCGCCGGAAGATCTACGAGGATTTCAACCAGGCCTTCGAAAAGGTCGACGCGATCCTGACACCGACGACGCCCAGCGCCGCCTTCGCCATCGGCTCGAAGGCCAAGGCCGATCCCATCGAGATGTATCTCAACGACATCTTCACCGTCACCGCCAACATCGCCGGGGTTCCGGCCATGAGCGTGCCCGCGGGACTGGACTCAAACGGCCTGCCCCTGGGTCTGCAGGTGATCACCCGCGCCCTGGACGAGGAAACCCTGTTCAAGGTCGGCGCCGCCATCGAGGACAGCGCAGGGTTTGATGCGAAGCCGAAGAAGTGGTGGTAGGCGCGCAGCGCTTCACACTAGGGTTCGCCATGAAACTCCACCGTCTCCTCATTCCCGCCTTCGGCCTGATCGCCATTTTCGGCGCCGTTCTCGCGTCCGGGCGGCTGGGCGAGGGGGGATTGCAGCTGGCGTTCGGGATCACGCTTCTGGTGGTCGGCGGGCTTGGCGTGATGAACACGATCTTCTTCACAAGGCTGAAGGCGTCGCTGGACAAGATGGCCGACGAGCACAAAGGCGAGTGATCCCGCCCGCCAGCTCTTTCGACGCTTGATCCGCCCCTCGACAATCGGCCCGCGCCGGGCAACGCTTGTTCCAGATAAGGGGGAGCGGCATGCGTGCGATCTGGTATGAGGATCAGGGACCGGCCGAAGACGTCCTGACGCTGGGCGAGATCGAGGAGCCGAAACCCGGGCCGGGCGAGGTGGCGGTCTATATCAAGGCCTCCGGCGTCAATCCCAGCGATGTGAAGCAGCGCGGCGGCGCCCGGGGCCCGATGAGCGTCGCCCGCCAGATCCCCCATTCGGACGGCGCCGGGATCATCAAGGCGGTGGGAGAGGGGGTGGACCCCAGCCGCATCGGCGAACGGGTCTGGCTGTACAACGCCGCATTCAAGCGGGCCGGCGGAACCTGCGCCGAGGTGTGCGTGCTGCCCGCAGAATTGGCCGCGCCGCTCCCCGATGGGGTGAGCTTCGAGGCCGGGGCGTGTCTGGGTATTCCCGCCCTGACGGCCCACCGCGCCCTGTTCTGCGGCCTGGCGGTGAAGGGTAAGCGGATCCTCGTCACCGGCGGGGCGGGGATGGTGGGCCAAAGCGCGATCCAGCTGGCGAAATGGGCGGGCGCCGCCCAGATCATCGCCACCGTCTCCAGCCCGGAGAAGGCCGAAGTCGCCTGGGGCGCCGGCGCGGACGAGGTGATCGACTACACCGCCCAGGACGTGGCCGAGGCGGTGCGCGCCGTCACGAGCGGCGCCGGGGTGGATCACATCGTCGAGGTGGAGTTCGGTGCGAACCTGCCGGTCAGCACAGACATCATCGCCGAGCACGGGATCATCGCCGCCTACGGCTCGGAGGCGGAAAAGACGCCGGAGCTTAAGGTCTACGACCTGATGTTCAAAAATGTGCGCATCCAGCCGGTCTTTCTCTACCGGCTCACCCCGGCCCAGCGCGCTCAAGGCGTCTGGGATGTGACCCGGGCGCTGGTGGACGGCGCGCTGACGCCGCTGATCGACCGGGTCTACGAGATCGAGGAGGCCGCCGACGCCCACACCCACGTGGAGCGCGGCAAGATCGGCGCGGTGCTGGTCCGCCCTTGATCGCGGGGGCGGCGTCGGAACGCCGGCGTCAGAACGCGCCGCCGCGGCCCTCGCCGCCGTTGAAGCGCGTGGCGCCGGCCACCGACTCGCCGCTCTGAAGGGTTTGAAGGCCGAGCCTCGTCTCGTTGGTCAGGGCGGCTTCTAAGGGGAGGGAGGCGGCCTCCCGCACGCTGCGGCGGTCATTGCGCAGGCAGGTTTGCGGGAAGGCCGAGATCTGTTCCGCCAGCGCCACGGCCTCGTCCAGCGCCGCGCCGGATTTCGCAATCCGGTTGGCGAGCCCCATGGCGAGCGCTTCGTCGGCCTTTACGGGGCGTCCTGTAAGGATCAGGTCCATCGCCCGGCTTTCCCCGATCAGGCGCGGCAGGCGCACCGTGCCGCCGTCGATCAGGGGCACCCCGAAGCGGCGGCAGAACACGCCGAAGACGGCGTCTTCGGCCATGACCCGGAGATCGCACCACAGGGCGAGCTCCAGGCCGCCGGCGACGGCGTGGCCCTCCACGGCGGCGATGACCGGTTTCGACACCTCCGTGCGGCTCGGTCCCATGGGCCCGTCGCCGTCCAGCTCGACCCGGTTCGGCGCGCCTTCGGAGATGGCTTTGAGATCGGCGCCGGCGCAGAATTCGCCCCCCGCCCCGGTGAGCACGGCGACGCTCAGCGCCGCGTCGGCGTCGAAGGCGCGGAACGCCCCGGCCAGCGCCTCGGCGGTCTTGCGATCCACCGCGTTACGGCGTTCCGGCCGGTCCAGCGTGACGATGAGGACCGGACCGCGAGTTTCTGTGACGACGCTCATCGGCTTTCCTCCCAGACCTGGCGGATCCAGGCCGCCACGCGTGCCGGCTGCTCCATCACGGCCAGGTGGCCGACCCCGTCCATGCGCTCCACGCTGACGCCCCGGTCGGCGATGCTCTGAGCGTTGATCAGGGTCGAGGCGTGCTGCGCCTTGAACGCGCGCACCGGACCGGCGATGCGGCGCGCCGCACCCAGAAGGTCGTGGCCCTGGGCTTCGTAATTGGCGGCTTCCCAGTCCGGGTCGCACGCCAGGCGCACGCCGTCCCCGGTTTCGACCAGGCCGTCTCCCAGATAGTCCTCAAGAACGCCGGGCGACCAGCGTGCGAAAGTCGGTTTGGCGCGGTAGCGCTCCAGGACCGCCTCGCGCGACGACCAGGCCCGGGCGCGCCGCCGTGCGGCCTTCGAAAGCGGCATGCGGCGCTTGAACACGGCCCAGAGCGGCGTGCGGGCCCAGAACGCGGCGGCGGCGGGCAGGACCACGGGCTCCACCAGCGCGAGCGGCGGCGGCGCGTCCATGCCGCTGGCGGCGAGCAGGGTCGCCGAGGCGCCCATGGAGTGGCCGGCGAGCAGATCCGGCGGGCGGTCCAGGGCCGCGTAAAGCGTCAGGAGATCGTCAGCGTGAAGATTCCAGCTTCGAAGTCCGGACGGATCGGCGGGGAGGGTCGTACGCCCGTGGCCGCGCAGATCGGGCGCGACGATGTCGAAATCCGCGCTCAGACCGGCCAGCATCCGCCGCGCGGCGCTGGCGCAGAAGCCGTTGGCGTGGGCGAAGACCAGACGCGGCTTTCCCGGCGCCGGCCAGCGCAGCAGCGCCATCTCGCCGCCGTCCATCGGGATCGTGTCGCGCTCCGGAGCAGGTATGTCGCCAGCGTCAGCCATGATCACAAACTGGCGAGATTCAGACGCGGGGCAAGCCTTCGGCGCCGCGCCGTCCTAAATGGAAGTCTGGTTTCATGCAGGAGTCCGCCATGCGCGCCGTCATCATCGCCTGTCTGCTGGCCTTGGGCTGGACAGCCGGAGCCGCCGCACAGGACCCGCACGCACCCTGGGACGCGATTCTTGCCGAATATCTTGTCCAGAGCGAAGACGGGGTGAACCGGTTCCGATACGACGCCCTGCGGTACGATCGTGAAGACCGCGCCGCGCTGGACACCTATGTGGAGACGCTGGAGGCGGCCACGCCCTCGCAGATGGATGAGGACGCGGCGTTCGCCTATTGGGCCAATCTCTACAACGCCGTCACCATCAAGCTGATCGTCGATGAAGATCCAGAGCGGTCGATCCGGGACATCAAACCCCATCCGTTCGCCATCGGGCCGTGGGGCGTCGACCGGGTCACGGTGGAGGGCGAGGCGCTGTCGCTGGATAATATCGAGCACGACATCATGCGGGTACGCTACGAGGCGGCGCTGGTGCACTATGCGGTCAACTGCGCCTCCATCGGCTGCCCGAACCTGAAAGCGACCGCTTGGCGGGCTGGAACGCTGCATGAGGACCTCGAGGCTGCGGCGCGGGCTTACGTGAATCATCCACGCGGGGTTTCGGCGGTCCGCGGCGGGATTGAAGTGTCGCGCATCTATCGCTGGTATCGCGAGGATTTCGGAGATGGCGAGGCGGGCGTGATCGAGCATTTGCGTCGCTATGCGGAGCCGGGCCTGGCGGCTCACATCGAAGACAATCCGAATATTCGAGGGCGCCAATACGACTGGGACCTGAACCGCGCCGAGTAGGCGGGTGAAGGAGGCGAATTTGAGGAATGCCTGATAGTCTCTGAACTCTGATCGCGGCGCCGCGTTTGGTTGATAAGGCAGATCAGGTTAGGCTGAACGCCATGATTTTTACTCAAACCCTTCGCACCGGCGCGCTTTTGGCGCCCCTGGTCCTCGCCGCCTGCGGCGGTCAGAACGGTTCTGACCGCGCAAACGGGGTGGATGAGACCGGCCTCGCCGCCATTCAGGCCCGCGGCGAGCTGGTGGTGCTGACCACCTGGGGTTCGACAACGTACGCGCTCACGGAGGACGGCGAGCCCACCGGATACGAGGTCGATCTGGCGCGGGCCTTCGCCGAGGATCTTGGCGTCGATGTCCGCTTTGTGCCGTATGACGATCTGTCCGGCGTCCTCCAGGCCGTCGAAGACGGTGAGGGCGACATCGCCGCGGCCGGGATCACACGCACGCCCGGACGCGAGGACCGCTTCCTCTTCGGCCCGGCCTACCAGACCATCACCGAGAATGTGGTCACCCGGCGCGGCGGCCCTGAGCTGCGCGAGCCGGACGATCTGATCGGCGTCGATATCGCCGTGGTCGCCGGGTCCAGCTATGTGGAGTCGCTTGAAAGGCTTCAGGTCAACCTTCCCGCCCTTGATTGGGAGACCGTTGAGGCGGGCTCGGCGTTCCCCTTGCTGCAGCGCGTTCAGAACGAGGACCTCACTGCGACGGTCTCGGACTCCAACCTGGTCGCGCACGCGCGCCTGGAGTTTCCCGAGCTTCTTACCCCGATCAACTTGACCGAGAATGATCGCAGCCTCGCCTGGGTGACAGGGACGGACAATCAGGAGCTTGTCGGTGTGCTGGACACCTGGTTCTCCCTCGCTCACGACGAGGGCCTTCTCGAAGACCTCGATGAGCGCTGGTACGGCCATTCAAGCCAGACCTTCGACTATGTCGACACACGCCGCTTCATCCGGCGTATCGAGGAGCGGCTGCCGCAGTATGAGGCCATGTTCAGGGAGGCGGCGGCGGAATACGGGCTCGACTGGCGCTGGCTCGCCGTGCAGGGCTATCAGGAAAGCCACTGGGACCGGAATGCGCGCAGCCCCACCGGCGTGCGCGGGATGATGATGCTCACCCTGCCCACGGCCGGCGAACTCGGCGTCACCGACCGCACCGATCCGCGCCAGTCCATTTTCGGCGGCGCCCGCTACATGGCCAATCTCATTGAGCGGCTGCCCGAGGGCGTGGAAGGCGAAGACCGCCTGTTCAAGGCGATGGCCGCCTACAATGTGGGCATGGGTCACGTCTACGACGCCCGCCGCCTCGCCGTATCCCAGGGGCTGGATGCGGACGCGTGGACGAATGTGCGGCGCACGCTGCCGCTCTTGTCCGAGCCGGCCTATTACGAAGACCTGCCCTACGGTTACGCGCGCGGCGGCGAGCCGGTGCACTATGTGCGCAATATCCGCCGCTACAAGGCGTTGCTGGATATCCACCTGGGCGAGTAGCGGCCCGCGAAACTCTTTCTGGTTTTATCTGGTTTCACTACCATTCCAGAGAAGGAATGGAGAGCGATGTCGCTTGTCGACTGGCGAATCCTGAGTGCGACCAAGTTTCTTGGCCGCATCGCCGAAAACGCTACGCCGCGCGAGCAGGCCAGCACCTTCCTGCAGGTCTGCGGCATGATTCGCTCCGAAGGCCTGCGCGCGATCATTCTGGACATGGACCATGCGGTCGCCGGGATGCCCGCCGGCGCCGTGGATTTCGGCGCCGGGATTCTGGCCGAGGAGATGCACGAGTCCGGCCTGCGCCGCTTCGCGTTGGTCCATCGCGGGATCGAGGGCTCCTGGTGGGAGGCCGTCGTGGCCGAGCTATGCAAGCTCGGCGTCGATGCGCGCGGATTTCCCACCGTGGATGAGGCCAGGACGTGGGTGACGGCCCGCGAGTCCGAAGACCCGGCCTCCTGACCTAGAAGGGTGTGATTCCGTACACCAGGGCGAAGACGGCGAGCGCGATCCCGGCGATTCCGGTGGCGGAAAACCCGATCAGCGTGCCGAAGCGGACGCGATGCTCGCCGAGGGCGCGCACGAGCAGGACCAGCGTCAGCAGACCCAGCGCCCCGGCGCCCAAGACCATCCAGGCCCCGATGGGGGCCGGGCCGAGCAGGCCGGCGATCAGCGCCAGCGGCGTGATTTCGTAGGCCGCATGGCCGCCCGCCGCCAGAAGCGCGATCCCGGTCAGGGCGGTGAGGGCGGTGAGCCACGCCAGCACGCGCGCACCGCCCGTATCGGCGCCCAGCTCGCTCGCCGCATTGCGGTCGATCACCCGGGCCAGGAAGCCGAACGGCGTCAGCAGCGCGGTGAGAGCCAGCACGAGCAGCGAAAGTCCCACCCAAACGCCGGGCGCGATGAAGCTTTGGGGCGCGCCGGGGGCGAGCGCCAGAAGCCGGGCCGGCGCGTCGATCGCCATGAAGGCGGGATAGACCGGCGCGTCCACGCCGCTTTCAAGGCACGCGGCGTCCAGCGCATCGAGGTCCGGGTCGTCGAAAAACGCCGTCAGCACGCCGCCGGCGCACTCGGTCATGGCCCGTGTCGGCCCGTGACCGGCGTTCGGCGCGATCACCAGGCGCGATCCCGGCATGTTCGCGTGGATGTATTCGGCGAGCCAGGGCGGCGTCACCGGGTCGGCGCCGCCATTGACGATGAGGGTCGGCATAGAGGGCTCCGGAATTGCGTAGGCCGGTCCGGTCCGGCGCGTCAGCCCGAACGCCTCGCAGGCCTCAAGCGAGGCCTGCGCCCCCGCAGCGGTGTAGAACACGCCCTCGAACCGCGAATGCTGCGAGGCCGCCAGGTCGGTGACGGACTGGTCGGCGTAGCCGTCATTGCAGCGCACCGCGTCGCTCATGCCCTGTGAGATGGCGCCGAAGGGCGCCGGGGCGCCGCCCTGCGACAGCGCGGCGCCAAGGCCGTCAAGCAGGGCCGGATCGGGATCGGCGAGCAAGTCCGACAGGCGGTCGGTCACGGCGGGCGCCGCCGGGTGCTGCTCATGCTCGTAGGCCATGATGAAGGCGGGAAACATCAGCACGACCGGCGGAATCCAGACCTCGCCCGACGGCGCGGCTTCGGGGTCTTCGACCTGAAGAATGACCGGGTCGGCCTCCATGGCTGCGATCGTGGCGAACATGCGGTCGGCGAAGCCCTCGCAAGGCGCTCCGGACGGGCAGGCGGCCTCGTAAGTCTCCAGGACCGTTTCCGCCATGCGGCCGAAATCGCCGAATCCGCCGCCCAGATCATTGGGCACGATGGCGTCCAGCACGATCGCACGGGTTCCTTCCGGATCCTCGTGCATCACCATCTGACCCAGATGAGACCCGTAGGAGATCCCCCAGACATTCCACTGCTCAAAGCCGAGCGCTTCGCGCAGGGCCTTCACGTCGCGAGCGTTCTCCTGGGTGTTGTAGCCGCGCAGATCGGCGCCGCGCGCCTGCGCCTCGGAAAAGCACAGGGCCATACGCTCGGCGCCGGCGATTTCGCTGTCCTCCAGCGTGCGCGGATCGGCGAGATCCGGGCTCAGCGCGCCGTATTGCGGGCAGAACTCGCCGCTATTGGCGATGCCGCGCTGCTCGAGGATGTAGAGGTCGCGCGTCTCGAACACGGGATGATCGCGCAGTCGCTCCACATAGCCTTCCACCGGCACGCCGGGACCGCCGGTGAGATAGAGGATCGGGTCGTCTCGCCGATCCTCTTCCGCCCCGGTGGCCGGCATATGGACATACATAAGGCGCAGGGTGCGGCTGTCGGCGGCCTCGCGGTTTTCCGGAACGGCGATCGTGCCGCAGGCCAGCGAGCCGGCTTCGTACTCGATACGCCCCTTGAACGGGCAGACCAGGGAGCGCGGATCGGGGTCGAGTGAGAGCAGCGTCGCCGCCTCTTCGGCCTGCGGCTCGATTTGCGGTTCCACCGTATCCGTAGCCTGAAGCGCCGCAGCCTGCAGCGCCACGGCCGCCATTACCGACAGCATGACCATTCGCCCCTCCCGTTTCACGTCCCCGTAGTCTTATTGAGCCGAGTGGGGGCCGGGCGGTCAAGGCAAACGCCGGTTTTGCGGACGGGTGAGTGATTGATTGCGCCGTACCGCCCGGGCCGCAAAACCGGGAAGGAGCACGCTTGATGAGGAGCCGCGCAAACAGGCCGGGCACATGACCGCAACCCGCAATGATCAAAATCGCCTGAAAAATCCTTTCAGGGCCGGAGCCGTCCACACTTGACACGACCGACCGGATGTTTGGCGCTCTGCTCTTGCATCACCGCTGCGGTTCGCCTCAGTATAATTCGGATATACAGCGGTCTAGGAATCTCGCCGGAGCGCAAAGATCAGGATGCAGCACCGTCATGAGCCTCGTCAAGCCGACATCAGCCGTCCAGCGACCCAGCACCGCCCGTCCCACGCAAAGGCCGGGCCCGTCGTCACTTTGGACTCGAACGCTCCTTGAAGATCTGCAGGTCCTGAATTCCACCGGAGCATTGTTTGAAGCGCTTCATCGGGGCGTTGTAGAAGCCGGATTTTCTCATATCAGCTACATGGCCGGCTTCGCCCAGGAAGCCGAAGGCGCACCCGCCGGGCATGCGCCCAACAGGCTGATGCACCATTCAACCTGTCCCGGCGACTGGCTGGAGGAGCTGTTCAGCCAGCATGGGCCCGAAAATGACTATGACTTCCAGCGCTTCCTGCTGGGCTATACTTCGCCCTTCGTCTCCGGCGCCGGCATCCTTGATCTTATGCCGCCGCTGGAGGCGAAGGCGCGCGACATTCTCGACCTGAAGGCCCGGCACGGGTTCAGCGCGAATCTCATCGTGCCCTTGCCGACGACCGCCTATTCCAAGCCCTGCTACGCGGCTCTGATGTATATTTCGGACATGGACGCCGAAGCGTTCAGCCGCGCCTGCGCGCTTCACCACCACGTGCTTGTGGCGGCCGCCCACCTGTTGCACCACAGGCTTGGTGGAGACGCTTATTCGGTGCTGGAGCGTGAGACCAATGTCGCGGTCTGCGTGCGGGCCTTCAATCGCGAGCGTAACGGCTCCCCGCCGTCCGTCCTGACCGAGAAGCAGGGCGAGGTCCTGGCCTTGCTCGCGCTGGGCTGGCGCACGGACCAGATTTCGGACCATCTCGGGATTTCGCGCATCTCCGTCGATCGTCGCTTGCGCGCTGCTCGCGCCGCCCTGGGCGCCAAGACCACCGCTGAGGCCATAGCCCAGGCGGTCGCCGGGGACCTTCTTGATCTGCGCCGACCACCCGAGGCCGCGCTGGATTGATACAAATCAGCCCCTGGCGACGGCATTCCGTTACGATTCGATGAAATTGCATCGCTAGGCCGGCCCCCTCCCGATCTCTACCCATAAAGGGCCGTTTGGTGGGGGGACCAAAATGACGCTCAGGGTAGACCATGTATCAGTCCACGCGGGCCGTACGCTTCGCTCACGTCTGGCGGTCGGGGCCGCGCTCAGCACCCTGATGACCGCGGCCCCGACCGCCCATGCGCAGGGCTTCTACGGCGAGATTCTGGACCAGCACGGCGACGGAGATTTTTCGTCCGATGTCACGACGTCGCAGGAGAGTGACTTTGCGCTGGGGGTGTTCGGCCCCCTGAGCTTGCGCGACGCGCAGAACAGCCGTCTCGATCGCGTCCGCATGACCGGCGCGCTGAGCACTACGGGCGACTGGGCGCATGGCCTCCTGATCGAGGGCGTCGAAGGCTCTCTCGGCGATGCCGTGCTCAGCAGTTACAATCGGTTCGACTTTGATTTCACCCCGGAGCTCGTGCCGGTCGACTCAGGCTCCGGCCCGGCCTTGCTCTTGCGCCCGGGAACGATCAACACGACCGGCGACTACGCCAACGCGATCTTCCTCTTCGGATACGCGTCTTTCATCCAGCCCCATGTGGCCACGACCGGCGATTTCGCCTCCGCCCTGCAGCTGCGCCTGACGCCGCGCCCCTTCCCGGACAGGAATCCCTCGATCTTCATCGAGGACGTCCGGTCCATCAGAGCCAGCGGGAACGGCTCCAGCGCGGTGGACATCACCTACGAAAGCGCTCCTTCAGTCTTCGGCAATCGACCGGTCGTGCTGACCAATCCCGGCCACATCGAAGCGTCGGGAGACGGGGCCTTCGATCCGTTCGAGAGCGTCTTCAGGACCGCCGACGCCGTCCGGATCGGGTACGCGCCCGGCGTCACGCCCTCACTGGGCGCGCTACGCCACGAAATTCACAATCGCGGCTCAAACGCCGTGATCCGGTCGCGCACCGGCTTCGCCGTCTCCACGGTCGGCGACACGTATATCGAGAACGAGGGAGGGACGATCGAGGGCGACATCCTTGTCGACGGCGATCTGGAGTTTGAGTCCTCCGGCGGCCGGGTGACGGCGGACATCGTCGTCAATGGCGAGGCGGATATCGCCATCGGAGGCGGAGACTTCACCGGATCACTCCAGGCGAACGGCGCTGATGACCGGTTCAGCTTCGGCGGCGGCCGGTTGACCCTGACGGGTCCAGGTCTGGTGGGGATTGAACGTCGGTCCGTCGGCGGTGTGTCGGAGCTTTACGGCTCGGATGGCGGCGACTGGGGGGTCAATGGCGGCGCGAACCTGACGATCGCAGGACACTATGCCGGTGTCTTCGCGGTGGAGGACTTCACCTCCGATCTGGGCGCCACTGCGTTTACAGTTGCGCAGGACGGGTCGGCGGGCGGGCTCTCCATGGGCCTCGGACGGCAATGGGTCCAGGTCGACGGAATTCTGGGCGGCGGCGCGGCCGGGGTGATCGACTTCGGCGACGATGCGGATCGCCTGGACGTGAGCGCGACCGGCTCGGTGATCGCTGATGTGACCATGGGCGCCGGCGACGACCTCGTCATCATGGATGCTCAGGCCGGCATGCGGGGTCCGGCCACGGGCGGCGGCCTCCAGGCCACACTGGACGGCGGTGACGGCGAGGACACCCTGATCTTCGCCAGCGAGGCGCAAACCCGGCCGGTCTTGTCGGCCACCCTTGACGGCCTCGGCGGCGTGACCTTCAGCGGGTATGACTACGACGCGACAGGCTTTGAAGCCTTGGGCCTGCGCCGCGTGACTCTCGCGCTGGGCGGCGTCCTGTCCGAAGATCTGACCGTATTCGATGATCCCCAGGTGTGCACCCTCGCCAGCCCCTGCCTCCCCGACGCGGCTATCGCGTCGTCCCTGTCCATCGACGCCTTGAGCAGCTGGTCAGCCCGGCTCGACCTTCAGGGCGTCACCACAGTGCTCACCACCGCCATCAATGACGCGCTCCCGCAAGGCGAGCTGAGGCTCGGCGCAAGGGCCGATTTCACCGTCGCAGGGCCATCCGGCGGGGACGGCGGAGGCGTGTTGAAGCTCTCCCGGCTGACAGTTGATGATCGTGCAGAGCTGACGGTCCACGGCGTGGCGGAAGCCGGCGACGTCGTGGTCTCGGGTCAGTGCAGCGCCGTCGATACGGTCCAGACTGTCTGCTCGCAGATCACCGTGGACAATGCGCTCGATACGGCTGCTCCCGGCGGTCCCCTCGAAACGCCGGGACAATTGCGCGCGGCGACCCTGACACTCAATGACGGCGCGGGGTTTCTCGCACGTCCTGGCGGCGGCCTTGCCTTCTACCGACCGGACGATCCCGGGGTGACCACAGGGCCCAGCGTGGACGTGGCGCGCATCTCGCTGTCGGGCGGGTCCTGGTTCAAGGGCGTGACGGTGGGCGGGCTCGACCAGCTCGATGTCTCGGGCGGATCGCTGTTCGAGCTCACAGGCGCCGTGTCTGTGGGCCAGAGCCTGCGTGTCGACGACGGCGTCGTGCGCGCCGCCAGCGGCGCCGTCTCGGGCGTCTCCGACACCGAGCTTTTCAATGGCGCCGTGATCGACATCGTTCGTGACTTCACCAACCGGAGCGGGCTGCACCTGAAATCGGGGTCAAGCATGGCGGTCGGCGGCGATCTGACCGCCCGAAGCCTCACCCTGCGCGATGAGTCCGCGATCACCGTGGGCGCCGGCCTGACCGCCGGCCCCTTGAGTGTTCTTGGCGGCTCCAGTGTCGCCGTGGACGGCGACGTGACGGTCGCCAACGCTTTGATCGAAGGCGAAGCGAGCATGAGCGTGGGCGGTTCGATGGAGAGCGACCCCCTCAGTGTTCTTGACGGAGCCAATGTCGCCGTGAACGGCGACCTGACCGCCGCAAGCGCCTTGATCTCGGGCCAGGCGCGCATGAGCGTGGGCGGTTCGATGGCGAGCGGCGCCTTGACCGTCCAGGACGCCGGTCTTGAGGTCGGCTCCGACCTGACGGTGGACAGTCTGCGTCTTACACGCAGCGGCCTGACCCTGAATGGCGGCGTTCTGACCGCAAGCCAGGCCTCCTTCATCGCAGGGGGGGCGGAGCTGACGCTCAATGGCGGGCAGGCGAAGTTCGAGGCGCTCACCCTGGCCGATCAGCCCGTGCTGAACCTCACGAACGCCGACTGGACGGTCAACGGTCTGTTCAGCGCAGATCAGGCGCTTTCTCTTGTCGGCAACGACACGCAGGCCCGCTTCCTGGGCGGCTTCGACATGGATGGCCGGATCGACGCGGCCCTGACCAACGCGGCGCTGGCGTTCGGCGGAACCCTGGACGCGAGCGGCCAGGCCGGCGCCTTCGATTTGCGGCGCTCAAGCGTTCTCTTCAGCGTCGCGGATTTCCAGTCTTTCGAGCTGGCGCTGGACCAGGAATCTCGCGTTGAAATCGGCCAGTCGATCAGAATCGCCGACAGCGGCTGGATCTACAATCAGGGCGTTTTGCTGGGCGGCCGGATCGACGCACGCGAAACGACCGGCATGATCGTCAATCAGGGCGGGCCCTGGTCACGGGACGTCCGGCCGAACACCAGCCGGCTGGCGACAGACATTGACCTGACCGGCGCCATCGACCCGGTGATCCGGCTTCGGGCCGGCACGTTTCAGAGCCTGATTGATCTGAGCGGGTCGCAAGGCGCGGATCTTCTTCTGGCTTCCGCGGACGGGCCGGCCAACGCATTTTCCTTCGAGGGACATGTCGACCTGTCCGACGCCGAAGGCGTTACGCTGCGTATCGACGCCGACTTCGAGCTCGACGGGGACCGGCTGAGGCTGGCCCGGTCCGGACTCTTCGCCGCGGGCGCCTCTGAAGGCACGCTGTCCTGGTCGGCGGACACCGACATCCGCTTCAACGAGCCGAGCGGTCTGTTCGAGTTATTCGCTCCGCCCCCCGGCGCTGACCGGCTAATTCGCTCCGAAGCCGATGCCTACAATCCCAACCGTTTCACGTTCCGAAACAGTGCAGGATTCAACAGCCTGACGGTCTTCACGCGGGCGAGTGAATTCTTCAACGATCCCACCTATGTGGCGATCGGCCCGACGGGCGAGCGCGAGGCCAGTGAAAGCCACCGGCTCGGCGACATCACGCTGATCAATGGCCCCCGCGGCTTCGGCCATGTGATCACCCGGATCATCAATCCGGCCAACACCTCGGCTTCCATGATCAATGCGGTGGGGTCCGCCGACACCAGTTTCGTGTTCCGGAATTTCGGTGAGGACGAGCCCGACGCGTTCAATCTCGCCTACCGGTCGGATTTCAGCATCTTCCCGCCGGGTCCGGGCGCTGCGGGATGGGAACTCCAGTCTCCGGTGCTGCATGAGATCAGTTTCACCAACGAACTGCGCACCCAGGTTCGCACGATCAACGGATCGATCGATCTTCGCCAGAGCTCCTCAACGCCGCTGATCGCTTCAGCACTTCGATTCAGCGGTCATTTCAACACCGACCTGAACATCCTTCTGGGGGACCAGAACGACTGGATGGAGTTTGACCGGGGCCTGACGAACGCGGAATTCCTGAATTCGCAGGTCATCTCGCGTGCGCAGAGCATTTCCAGCTTCCACACCGGCATCATCCGGACCTTCGGCGGCGACGACACCCTCATCGTCAATGACGCGGCGATCAGCGGGCTGGCGAGCAACGGAGCCGCGCCCAGAAGCGGGATCAAGCTGTCCAATGTCGATATGGGCGCGGGCAATGATCTCTTCCTGGCGAGGATGCGGATCATCACCAGCGTCGCCGAGACCAGCGGCCTTAGCCGGTTCAACGAGCAGGCGGTCCGTGTCGGCGTTCCCGACATCCTGAACATGGGGAGCGGCGATGATCACGTCATTTTCGAGTTCACCCAGGCCGACTTCCGCAGCTCCAATCCGGCTCTGACTGCACGCAACACGGTGCTCAATCTGGGGTCCGGGAATGACATTCTGGAGTTTCGCGCCGGTCCGTCGGTCCCTGGGCTGGCCAATAGCGGGTTCGGCTGGAACATCCAGGGCATGACCATTGATCCCGGCGACGGGTTTGACATTCTCATGCTTGGCGAGGCGCCCAATGGCGGACGGTTTGACACCGGAACGCCGGGACGCCCCCCGGAACAGGCCCGGCCGGGCTTCATTCCCGACCCGGATCGCGTGATCGGCAGCGCGCCCTATTCTTTCCTGCCTTTCGAGCTGGTTGTGGTTGACGGGGCGGACTGGGAAATTCGTGGCGACTGGCACGGCCGCCCCTGTAACTGGGATATCCGCAACGGCGGCTCGGCCACCTTCTTCAATGACCGGGACGGCCTCTTTTCCGGCGGCCCTCCAACGAGGGGCGGCGAGTTCTACTGCAGCGGAAATCTGCCTGCGAATGTGATCGTGCGCGAGCGCTCGCGCACAACGATCCAGGGTCAGGCGCCCGGCATCTTCAGCCCAGGCATCACGGTCGTTCTGGAGGAGGACGCGGTTCTGAGCGTTGTAAACAGCGTCAGGTCGCTGTTCAGCAGTTCGAGCGGCGCCAGACCTGCAATCGTAAATGCGGAACCGGTCGAAGCGAAGGCTACGCCGCCGTCGGCGGCCGCCTTGGCGAACCGCGAGGCCTTGACCACTGGATCCTGGACGCTCGCTGCGGACCGTCCGCCGATGTTCAGCGGCGCGTCTCGGGGCGATGCTTCCGACCTGGACCCGTTCACAATCGGCAACCGGTTTGCGATCGCTGACGGCGGTCCGCCCGGCGCCGGTGACCTGGTCTTGCGCTCCGCCGCTTCCCCAGCGGCCCATCCCGGCGATCCGCTCGCCGTGGCGCCGCTGGCGCCTGCACCGGCTTCCCGGCAGGCGGCGGACGAAGGCGAAACGATCACCGCCGGCCGGCTGGTTCTCGACAGCCTGTATTCTCAAGGCGGAATCATCGAGCTGAGCGTCTTCAGCGACGGCTCCGTGGACCAGTTGGTGATCACCAACGACATGGTCATCGACGGGGGGCAGCTGGTGTTAAGCTCCGCCGACGGCGAGGCGCCTGACCAGATCAACGGAGTGGAGCTGATCACCGTGGGCGGCGAGCTGTTCGGCGGCTTTGACCGGATCCGGGGCGCCGACGGGTTGGCCCCAACCCTGACGCTGGGCGAGGATGGCAAGCTGATGGTGTTCGTGCGGCGCACCGACGTCCCGTTCGCCAACTTCGCCTCGACAGGCAATGAAATCGCTGTGGCGTCCGCCCTGCAGCGCTGGGACGCGCTGACCCGCTTCGACGACGCGCCCGAGGTTCGTGGCTTTCTCGACGGCTTGCGCACGGCGACCGGCCCTGAGTTCGAGGCCGCCCTGCAGGCGCTGACCGCCGAAGAACACGCCGCCGCCCCGGTCGCCCTTGTCGATCAGCACGCCGGACACGTGGATCGCCTGATGACCGCCGCCCGGAGGGGCGAACCGGGCCGGGGCGGGGCCTGGGGCGACGCGATGACGCTGGATGGCCGCTACAGCGAGGGGGGCGACGGCGTCCTGACCTATGACGGAGACGGTTTCGCCTTGGGCTATGACCGCTCTGAATCGGCCCTTCGCGTGGGGCTCGCCTACGCGCAGACGCAAGGCGACTACGCCGCCGGCCCGCTGCGCCAGGGCGGGGACTTCAAGGCCTGGACGCTGGGCGCCTATGCCGGCGGCTCCGGCGTCCTTGGATCACGTTGGAGCGCGATGATCGGGGCGGGTGAGAGCGAAGCGGACGTCGCCCGCGCCTATGGCGACCGCAGCGGCGTCTTCGCGCTCAACAGTTCGGTTCAGTCGGGCGCCCTGGCGCTGGCCGCCGAGATCACGCGGCCGGTTCGCTTCGGATCCGTGGAGATCGCCCCGGTTGTAGCAGCGGACTGGATCCAGCTCAGGATCGATGAAGGCCGCGACGAAGCCGACACGCTTGCGTCTCAGGTCGTCGGCGCGGAGGTGCTCGCCGTATCGGGCATGGAAGCAGGGCTGCGGGCACGCTACGCCAGGCCCGTGGGAGACGGGGCCTGGCGCATGGTGGCGGACTTGGACCTGCGCGCCCGCACGGAGATCGGCCGGACAGACGCCGATCGGAGCATCTGGTTTGCGGCCGACCGGACCCGGAGCGCCTTCACCGTGGACGGGCCGTCCCGCGACAGGCTTTCCGGCGCTGCTGACGTCGAGATCGGTGTCACGGGGGAACAGATCTATGTCGGCGCCTACTATTCGGGAAGCGCCGGCGATACAGCCCAGCGCCATCTCGGCGGGCTGAAGCTCCGCCTGAGCTTCTGAAGGTGCTGGCGGACAAACGTAAACCGGCTCCGGAAACACTACGGAGCCGGGCAGGGGGCTCAAGTGATCTTTCTCTGACACCTCCCACCGAAATACTACGCCCTCGCTTGGCGGAAGCCAGAAGGCTGTGTGAAGCATCCGGTGTGCGGTGATAAACCCTCGTGGCGCAAAGCCAGCGAAGTTGCGCGCCGGCGCCGGATCAGACCCTAAGGCCGGCTGAGCGAGAAGCTGTATGCGTGGGGTTCAAGCGGCTCCGCGACGCCGGTTTCGAAAGTGTCCACCACCACCGCGCCGGACTCCATGAGGGTGAAGACGCGGAACATGGGCGTGTGCGAGGTTTCGTCGGGGATTTTCGTACGCTCCAGAGCCGGGATGTGTAAATAATTCACCGTGCCGATCTCCAGTGAATGCTCCACCCGGTTCATATCCATGTGCAGATCGCCGGAAATCACCGCCGCGACATTGGGCTCGGCCACGATCTCAAGAAAGCGCGGGTTCTCCACGCCCTTGTCCGGATTGGCCGGATACACGCCGGTCTGCGCGCCATGCACCACCAGGAAGACCGGACGGGGCGCCGCGCCGCGCACCTGCTCGAGCATCCAGTCAATGCTTTCATCGTTGAACTGGCGGCTGAAATCCGGCGAGGCGAGCACGAAGGTGACAGGCCCACGCTCCAGCGTGTAACGGACTTCGGTGACCTCCGGGTTCCACTGGGCGGCGAATTCCAGATAGCGTTCGACGGTGTCGCCATGCTCCTCATTACCCATGATCGGGTAGAAGGGCCGCGTCAGCGACTGCAGAGCGGGCGTTACGTTCTCGTACTGGATCTCCGTGCCCTTATGGGCCAGATCGCCGATCCCGAGGACAAAATCGATCCTGCCGGCTTCGGCCAGGGCGTTGATGTCGCGCACCGCCGCGTCCACGCCGGGGAACAAGGCGCACGGCTTGGGCTCGGCGTCGCCCAGCACTGCAAACCGAAGCGCGACCCCGTCCTCGGATGATTGCATTTGGGCGCCGACCGGGGTGGAAGTTCCGCCTGCGAGCGCGATTGCGGTCAGGGCGAGGGCGGCGAGCAGCCGGGGCGCTGCGAATGTCGAGTTCATAATTTGCTCCTTGCTTACGCGATACAGGGAAAGTCCCAGAGCAGGCCGTTTGCCGAGGGCCGGTTGCACGCGCCGGACCGTTCAAGATCGCCGCCTTGCCGGGCGGCGTATTCCTGACCCGGTCTCCTTGTTGGCGGCTCAGCTCATAGCGCTTCGGTCGTGAAGTCAGAGGGCTCCAGACAAACGCGTCTGGAGCCCCTGAAAGCCGCATCGCCCGCTCGCATTTACCCCTGAGTGTCGATTGACCTTAGAACGTCGCCCGTACGCCCAGGGCGGCGGAGTAGCCGTATTCTTCGTACTGGACGTTCACATTCCGCCGGCCGGTATAGCTGTAGAGCGGCCGATCGTTCAGGTTGGAGGCCTGGCCGAAAACCTGGAACGTGTCGTTGATCCTGTAGGACGCGGTCAGATCCACCGACACGTGATCGTCGATGAACACGTCCTGGGAGGGATCCTCGGGATCGCCGATCTCGTCGAGGAAGCGATCACGATAAGACACCGACAGGCGGGTCTGAAAGCCCGCCCGGTCATAGCCGAGCGAGGCGTTCGCCACATTCGCCGACTGCCCAGGCAAGGGAGCCTCACGAGAGCCGCCGTCCGGGGTCGGGACCTCGGCGTCCGTCTCCACGCGGGTGTAGTTGGCCGAGACGATGAAGCCTTCCAGCGCCGGCGACAGGATGTCGAGTTCCTGCTGGAAGCCGATCTCGAGGCCGTAAAGATAGGCGTCGTCGCCATTGATGAAGGTTACGTATTCGTCAAAGCCGGCGAAGTCGCCCTGGCCGGCCAGATCGGCGGTGTAGACGGGGTTCTGCAGCCGCTTGCCAAACACGCCGACGGAAATGAGGCCGAGGCCGCCGGTATAGTATTCCAGGGCTAGATCGACATTGTCCGCCTTGAAGCGTTCGAGATCGGGATTGCCGGCCTCCGCCTCGGCTTCTCCATCCTCGCGCTCGACCACGCCGGCCGGGCGGTTCTGTTCGAAGATCGGCCGGACCACGGAGCGGAAATAGGCCGCGCGGACCAGCACATCCTCCTTCACCTCGTAGCGCGCGTTGAGGCTGGGCAGCAGGTCGGTATAGCTGTCTTCAGCCTCGCTGGGCGTCAGGCTTAGCTCACCGGTGTCCTCATCCAGCAGGATCTGATTGCCGTTCGTGGCGTACTCGGTGTGCTCGACCCGGAGCCCGCCGACCAGGTGCAAAGCGTCGATGTCCACACCCGCCATGGCGTAGGCGGCGTAGATGTCCTCATTGGTGGTGTAATCTTCGAAATTGGAGTCGATGAAGCTGCCCTCTTCATCCAGCTCGTCTTCGAACAGGGCGATATTGTTGCGGATGTAATCACCGATCAGGCGCGGATAGGCCTGCGGCGCGATGGGGCCCAGCGGATAGTCGATATTGGGGTTGAGGAAGTCACCCACCGTCAGGCCGGCGTCACCACCGCCATAGATGAGCGCATCGAGCTGGCCGGTCTTCTCGCGCCAGGAGCCTTTGACGCCGAATTGAACGTAGCCCTGGTGAAGATCGGCGAACACCATCTCGCGGCGGGCGTCCAGCTTGGCGCTCCACTCGGTGTCCTCGGTCAGCGAGGATTCAAACACGATCTCGTCAAGCTCGTAGAGCGAGGCGTCCGCAAAGGCGGCTGCGTCCGACGAGATGATCTGCGGACGCCGGGGATCGGCGAGATCCGTGCCGATCTGAGCCACCCCGGAGAAATCGGCCACGAAGACCGGCTCGATGTAATCGGGATTGTCCTCGCCCGCGTCCGAATAGCCCACCTGATAGTTGAACGTCCAGTCCTCGGCCCGGGTCTCTCCGCCCGCGACCACGGAGAAGATCGTCTGGGTCTCCTCGCGTTCGGAGACGTAGGATTCAACTTCCTGGTTTTCGAACAACAGCTGGTCGCCGTCGGCGGAGGCCACATTCGCCCCGTCATCAGGATCGGCTTCGTACACCGTGCCGCCCTGGATCTCGTCGTCGGCGAATTCCGAATACAGGGTGCGGATGAACAGGTCCTGGTCGTTGTTGACGCGCCAATCCAGATTCAGCGATCCCCCAAGACGCTCGCGGATCAATACATAGTCGCGCGGTTCGATGACGACAGGGAAGGTCACGCCGGCCACCTCGTCCAGCCCGTCGCCGTTCTCCACCCCGTCGGAGCCGAGCTGGCGGCGGAAATAGCTGAGCGAGGCGGACACGCCGATCTGGCCGCCATTGTCGAGATCGTAGATATCCGAGAACGATCCGTTGAGGCGCGGGCTGATCTTGTCGCGCAGATCGTTATAGCTCCCTTCCGCACTCAGCGTGGCGGAAAAGCCGTCGCGGTCGAAGGCGGTGGAAGTCTCGATATTGATGGCGCCGCCGATTCCGTCCCCGTCCATGTCCGGGGTCAGCGTCTTGGCGATCTGCAGAGTCTCCAGCAGTTCGGACGGGATCACGTCCAGCGCCAGCGACCGCTCGTCACCATCGGCGGTGGTGACTCGCTGGCCGTTGATGGTTGTGGAATTGAGGTTGGAGTTGGCGCCGCGGATCGTGATCGAACGGCCTTCGCCCTGGTCGCGGCTGATGGACACGCCGGAGATGCGCTGGGCGGCTTCGGTCACGTTCTGATCGGGGAACTGGCCGATGAAGTCGGACGTGATCGCGTTGAGGAGATTGTCAGCATTTCGCTGACGGTTCAGCGCGCGCGACAGGTTCGAGCGCTGGCCGACGACCAGGATATTGTCGACCGCCCGAACGTCTTCACCGATAGCGATCGCAAGGTCGGCTCTTCCCCCCGCGGGAACGCTGACGGTCTGAGTCACAGGCTCCGCGCCGAGATAGGTGACCACCAGCGTATAATCACCAGGCGGCATTTCGGAGAACCGGAACCGTCCCGCCCGATCGGTCGTGCGCGAGCGCTCAAGTTCGACAATCCGGACATTCGCCCCGGCGAAAAAATTCTGCCCCGAAGCGTCGGTGACCCGGCCGCCCACGGCGCCCGCCGTCTGGGCCTGAGCCGCAGCTGAACCGGTCGCCGCCAAGACGGCAAAGGAGCCGCCCAGCAACGTGCAAGCCGCCGCTCCCGCTCTCAGGCGACGGGCGAATGAGTGTTGGTGAACCATGAGACCCCTCGGGATGTACGCTGCATTGGACCGCTGAATGGCGGATGGCCGAACGGTAGGGGGCCGGTACGACACTACAGCGAAACATACATGACATTTTTAAGTCTTTTCCTTGTGCACTTGCGGCTCTGCGTCTGACAAAGCGCCAAAGACGGAAAACAATCAGGTCAATGGCAAGAACGACGGCGCATCGTCACGTTCCAAAGAGCCCGCTCCAGTCCTTTTTGAGAAGTTTTGCATTGCTCCTCAGCTTTGAGCCGATTACGCATGTCGCTCCAGAACTCGAGAGGAGACACATCCGATGATCACTCGGCTGTCGATTGCTGTTGGCCTTGTCGCCGCCCTTGCCGCGCCCGCCCTTGCGCTCCAGGCGGCCGACACCGGCCGCGTCGATGTCGGTGAACTGAAGGATGTCGGGCTGGTCCCGGGCGCCGACGGTGGGGCTTGGGTGGTGATGGCGCTCGCTGAAGGCGGGATCCGCGTCACCGACCGGTCCGGCCGTGCCGTGGACTCAGTGATCGCCGGCGAGATCGCCTCCATCGACACGCTCCAAGTGAACGGGACGCCTATCGTCGCCGCCGCCGACGAAAGTCGGGGCCTGCACCTGTTCGAGCTGGACCCGGCGACCGGCGGGCTGACTCGCGTCAATGCGGGCGACGGGGCCCTGGATCTCGGTTTTCAACCGATTCACGCCTGCCTGTCCTATCAGGGCGAGGAAGACGCGCTCTACGCCTTCGCCGCCGACGAACGCGGGCGCACCGTGCAGTTTCGCCTGATGGAGGGGGATGGCGGGCGCACCGCCCGTGCGATCCGCACGCTGGACATCGGGGGCGAGACCCTCGCCTGCGCCGCCGACGATGCGGCGGGCGTGGTGTACGTCGCCGAACCGGGCGTGGCGATCTGGGCGTTCGAGAGCGCCCCGGAGGCCGAGCCGGTTCGCACGCTGGTGACCCTGGCCGAACCATTCGGCGCGCTCTCCGACACGGTTTCGGTTTCGGTTTCGCCGTCCGGCCATCTGGCCGTTCTGTCAGACGGAGTCGTCAATCTGATCGATCCTGAAGATGGTGCGATCATCGGAACCTGGACCTTTGACGAGGCGCTGTACGAGCCCGAGGGGATGGGGATAGGCGCTGGTCTGATCGCGGTAGCGTCGGAGTATGACGACGACAGCGGCGACGGCGGGTTGTTCCAGATCCAGCCGCTGGGCGAGGCCCTTCCCGGCGCCGAGGCGGCCCGCCCGACGACCGGCCCTGATCGCAGCGTCGCCCTCGTACGCACCGCGCTGGAGACCGAGCCGGTGGGAATCGCAGGCGACGCCGCCGACGACCCGGCCGTCTGGCGGCATCCCGAGGACCCGGCCCGCAGTCTGATTCTCGGGACCAACAAGAAGGCTGGCCTGCACATCTATGATCTATCCGGAGATGAGGTTCAGTTCCTGTCGGCCGGCCGGATCAACAATGTCGACGTGCGCTACGGCTTCGAACTGGAGTCAGGCCGGACCATCGATTTCGCCATGGCCACGAACCGTTCCACCGACGGGATGACGGTCTGGGAGTTCGACGCGGAGACCGGTGTTCTCTCGGAGATCGGCGCCGGACCGCTCGAGACCGACATGGAGTCGCCTTACGGATTTTGCCTCTATCATGACGAGACGCGCGACGCCTTTTACGCGTTCGCCAACTCCAAGAGCGGGGAGGTCGCGCAATGGCGGCTCACCGCCGAGGCCGGTGACCGCATCGGCGTCGAGGAGGTGCGCCGTTTCGAGGTCGGCTCGATCACCGAGGGCTGCACCGCCGACGATCAGCGCAATCTGTTCTATATAGGCGAAGAGAATGTCGCGATCTGGCGCTATGGCGCGCGCCCCGAGGACGGCGAGGCGCGCACCGCCGTGGACCGGGTCGAGCCGGACGGGCGTCTGGAGAACGATATCGAAGGCGTCTCGCTGTATCGCGGCGAGGACGGGACCGGCTATCTCATAGCCTCGATCCAGGGCCGCAACGAATATGCGGTCTATGAGCGCGAGGGCGACAACGCCTTCCGCGGCTTCTTCCGCATCGCCTCCAATCCGCAGGCCGGGTATGACGGCGCGGCCGAGACCGATGGGCTGGACCTCATCAGCGCCGACATGGGCGACGGGTTTGAAGACGGCTTCCTGGTCGTCCATGACGGACGGAATGTCGAGCCGCAGGAAGGCCAAAACTACAAGCTGGTTCCCTGGTCCGAAATCGCTGAGGCGCTCGGTCTGGAGTGAGTCGGACCTGCCAGGGGGTGCTGTCCTGTGTGGACGGCTCCGGTTCTGCAAGGATTTTTCCGGCGATCTTGATCGCGGGTTGCGGTCATGTGTCCGGCCTGTTTGCGCGGCGCCTATGACCGCCGGAAGTGCGCGTCCGGAACCGGAATGGCTTCGGTGGTGTTTTATCCTGGTTAAGCCTCGCCACTATCGCGCTCCATGGGGGGCAGGCTGGCGTTGCGAATAGAGGAGGCGGAGAATGCTTATTCGTTCCATACTGGCGTCCGGCGTTATGATGGCTGCACTGGCTGCTCCCGGTCATGCCCAATCCCAGGAAAACGCGGCTCCGTTTCGTGCGGCCGAGCCCCGGCAATTCACGGCCGAGGACATGCAGCGCTACGGCCTCGAAGTGCAAGAAGCGGCGCGGGGCGCCGAACTGCAAGAGCAGGGGTATCGCATTGTCGCCCTGACGCCGGAAGAGGCCGCCGCCTATCAGGCCGGGGCTTTCACCCAGACCGAATGGATTCTCATAGGCGTCGGCGCATTGGTTCTCATCGCCGTATTATAGTGATCTTCGCCGGATTGCGTGGATTGGCGGCGCTCTCTCTTACGGCGGGCGCCGCAGGCTGTGCGATCATCCCGTCTTCGGATGTATCCACATTCGCGCAACGCACCGGCGCCAACAGTTTCGAGGTTTTCGACCGCGGGGTAACGCCGGAACAGGCTCTTGTCCTGCCGGTCGTGCACGACCGGCAAACAAAGGGGCCGGCCTGCGGCGCCCATGCGCTGGCGAGCGTGGTCAATTACTGGCGGGGCGGGTCGACGGTCACCGGACGCGAGATCTTTAGCGAGGCTCCACCCGCCCGCGAGACCGGCTATTCGATGGCCGAGCTGGTGGCGCTGGCGCAGGCGCAGGGGCTGCTTGCCAGCGCGGTCCGGCTCGCGGAAAGCTCCGTGATCGAGGAACTCGAACGGGGGCGCCCTGTGCTCGTCCCGGTCCGCCTGCCCTCGGTCTTCATCCAGCAACGCGTCCTTCCCGGCGGCGAAATTCCCCTTTTGGGAACGGTGCGGAACGCCGTCATCGACCGGGCGGGCCTTGTATCGGAGCTCGGCGGCATGGGCATGGTCGACCATTATCTTGTCGTCGTCGGTCATGACGAAGACAGGGTCGTCGTCGTTGAACCGATCGGGGGGTATCGCACGATCAGCAGCCGGAAGCTGGAGCGCTACCGTCGCGCCTTCGGGGACGCGGCGATCGTGTTCAGCGCGCCGCCGCAAAGCGGCTGAGCGAAGGTCCGGCGGCCCGGCGCCGTGTGGGTATTTGAAATATTATGGTCTGAAGGAAAATGGCGGTGGTGTCAGACGAACACGAACCAGTCTCGAAAATCACGGCGCACCGGCTCATGTCGCCAGCAGCTCACGCCACTCGGCGAGCGCCGCCCCGCGGAGCGATTTGAACCGGGGTCTGCGTTCGAGTGAGCGATCATGATTGAAGTGATTGTGGACAGAGGCGAGGATTTGAAACAGCGGAACGGGTCGCTCATGCCAATACGGCTAAAATCCGGGGCAGGGGGTCGCAAGCGATTTTACTCCGACAGTGCCAAGCTTGTTCCTCCATTCCCGTTCCAGCCGTAGGCTTGCTCGAAGCCGCTCATTCCCGCTTCGCCGCAGCAGCGATCAAATCCCGACTGGCCGCCGGCGAGGCCGGTATCAGAGCCCGCCCCGCGGCCCTGGCCTGATGCTCCGAATGGAATGCGGATATCGAACCTGGCGGTGGTGGCCTCGAAATCGCCGATGCCGATTCCGGCAAAACCAGTTTCCAGTCTCACCAGGACGCCCCTTGGCAGCTGGCTGGAGAGTCCAAAGCGGGCATCGGCGCGTATATTCTCGTCGCCCCCGCTCAGTCGGCCGGCCTCGTTCAGCAAGTCGGCGGTCTGGTAGTCCCACACGGCCCGCAGGCTGGTGTTGAGCTCCAGCGAGCCGCCACGTTCGCCGGTATGACGCCAGGCGATCTCCGGCCCTGCGCGCAGGCGTCCGATCACGATCGATTGCTCCGGAATCGCGATGCCGAGGCTGTCGGTATAGCCGCCTTGAGTCTCCTCGAAATGCGTGATCGTGGTCTGCGGGCGCAGGCGCCATGATCCGGAGATGAACTCGCCGGTCAGATTGGCGCGCAGCATGAGCCGGTCGGTCTCGAAATCGTCACGATACAGGCCGAGCGGATCGACCGAATTGTTCGATCGGCCATACATCGCCAGGGCGTCGAAGACGAGCGAGTCCTGGATACGCCATACTGCGTAGGGCCCGCTCATCCAGCCCTCGCCCTCGACACGCGCGCCGCGAAGGGCGCCGGCATCCTCGAAGGTGTCCTGAGCGGTCTCATCCATCCAGTCGTACTGAGCGAGCAGGCCGAGGATGAGAGTGTCACGGACCTGGTAATCGACGCCGAGCTGGGCGACGCCGAAATCACTTTCGGCGTCTTCGCCGGCCCGATCATCGCTGATCCCGGAGACTTCCGCCGCGAACCACACGTCCCATCCGCCCAGGACGGGGCGCTCGTAATTGGTGACGCCGGGCATCTCAGGCGTCTGCGCCGCCGCGGCGTTGCGCATGCCCGACAGCGAGCCCGAGACCGCCATCTGATGGCGCCCCGACCCGTCGATATCCGCGCCGAACGCGCCGCGCTCGGTCGTGGCGCGGTCACCGAAGCGGCGCGAGAGATCAGGCGCAGCCTCGATGATCCGGTCGGCCCGGCGAATCATGAAATTGCGGATGGCGCGCTGGGTGGCGATCCGGACCGCATCCTCGTCGCGCACATTCTCGAAGGTGCATACCAGAGCCTCTCCCGGATCGAGATCAATGGTCGCGCGGCCCGATTCGACATTGAAGGTCGAGCCGCCATCGACGTCACCGGAGCATGAGATCGACTCCACCCGCCAGCCGGCCGGAACGCTCTGGGCCAGATCGTAAACGCCGAACAACTGGTCAGGCGATGCTGCGCGAGCCTGCCCGCCGCTGGTCATCAGGGTCAGCCCCTCGAAGGCTTCGAGGTCGGAGCGATAAGCAAAGCTCGCTTCTCCTGAAGGACCTGATGGCGTTGTGACGATAAGTTCGATCGAGCCGAACCGCTCTTCCACGCTAAGCGAGATCGGGATATCCACAAGGACCGTTTCCGCCGACCCTTGCGTGGTCATCGCGCCTGCGGTCCCCGCGCCGCCGCCGATCGTCACCGTCACAGCGCCGGCATAATCGCCGGGTTCAAGGTCGTTCACGCCTTCATTGAGCGCGACATTCAGTTCCAGTTCGCCGAGCGAGGGGATCTCGCCCGACATCGGATCCACATCGATCCACGCCACGTCGGCTGACGCATTGAACGCCAGCGGCTGAGCGCCGGGATTTGAGATCATGGCGCTGGCCGCCACCTCGCCGGGATCGGCTGTGGAGGAACTGATCGTCACCTCGATTTCATTGGCCTGCGAGACGGCGTTCACCTCTAGCGAGGCCTCACCATTATCATTGCCGGCGCTGTCCGCGGCGGCGCCCGCGGCGGCGGACACCGTGACGGGTCCCGGAGCGTCCGGCGTGATGAGGGCCGTATAGGCCGCGTCCGCTCCCTCGAACCCGCTCACCGCGCCATTTGTCACGGCGACATCAGCCAGCTCGAACCCGGAAACCGGCTCGGAGAAGGTAAAGCTGGCGGTGAACGCGCCGGTCACCGCGTCGCCCGGACCGGTGATCTCCAGGACCGGGGCCGTCGCGTCAGCGTTAATGGAGAAGGTATCCGACGCCGTGCTGGTATTGCCGGCGGCGTCCTGCACCGCGCCTTCGGGCAGCAAGACCTCCACAGCGCCATCACCCGACGGGGTGATGGTGAGGGTATAGCTGTCGCCATCGCCCGACAGATCGGACGCCGTTGCATTGGTCACCACGAATTCATCCAGCGCCAGTCCCGTCACCGGCTTGGTGAAAATCGCCGCAAGCGCGAACGGTCCGTTGGCCGGGTCGCTCGATTCAGACGTCAGCGTCACTTCAGGCCGCACCGTATCGATCTGGCGGCTCAGCGTGTTGGACGCGGTGCTGGTATTGCCCGCGGCGTCCTCGGCTGCGCCTTCGGGCAGAGCCACCTCCACCGTCCCGTCGCCCGACGGGGTGATGGTGAGGGTATAGCTGTCGCCATCGCCCGACAGGTCCGACACCGTTGCGTTTGTCACCGCGAAGTCGGTCAGGGCAAGACCCGTCACGGGCTTGGTGAAAATCGCCGTCACAGCGAACGGACCGTTCGTCGTATCGCTCGAGGCCGACGTCAGCGTCACATCGGGACGCTCCGTATCAATCTGGCGGGTCAACGTGTCGGACGCGCTGCTGGCATTGCCGGCGGCGTCCTCGGCTGCGCCTTCGGGCAGAGCCAGCTCCACCGTCCCGCCGCCCGACGGGGTGATGGTGAGGGTATAGCTGTCGCCATCGCCCGACAGATCGGACGCCGTTGCATTGGTCACCACGAAATTATCCAGCGCCAGCCCCGTCACCGGCTTGGTGAAAATCGCCGTCACAGCGAACGGACCGTTCGTCGGATCGCTCGAGGCAGACGTCAGCGTCACATCGGGACGCTCCCTATCGACCTGGCGGGTCAACGTGTCGGACGCGGTGCTGGCATTGCCGGCGGCGTCCTGCGCCGCGCCATCAGGCAGTGACACGCTCACAGCGCCGTCGCCAGACGGGGTGAGGGTGAGGGTATAGCTGTCGTCCGAGCCCGTCAGATCCGACACCGTCGCGTTCGTCGCCGCGAAGTCGCCCACGGCGAGGCCGGTGACCGATTTGGTGAAGGTCGCCGTCACCGAGAACGGTCCGTTGGTTGGATCGCTCGAGTCCGACGACAGCGTCACTTCAGGCCGCACCGTATCGATCTGGCGCCTCAGCGTGTTGGACGCCGTGCTGGTATTGCCGGCGGCGTCCTGCACCGCGCCTTCGGGCAGTAAGACCTCCACCGCGCCATCACCCGACGGCGTGAGGGTGAGGGTATAGCTGTCGCCATCGCCCGACAGATCGGACGCCGTTGCATTGGTCACCACGAAATCATCCAGCGCCAGCCCCGTCACGGGCTTGGTGAAAATCGCCGTCACAGCGAACGGACCGTTCGTCGGATCGCTCGAGGCAGACGTCAGCGTGACCTCAGGCCGCGCCGTGTCGATCTGGCGGGTCAACGTGTCGGACGCGGTGCTGGCATTGCCGGCGGCGTCTTCAGCCGCGCCTTCGTGCAGTAAGACCTCCACCGCGCCATCACCCGACGGCGTGAGGGTGAGGGTATAGCTGTCGTCCGAGCCCGTCAGACCCGACGCCGTCCCGTTCGTCACAGAGAAGTCGTCGAGGGCCAGACCCGTCACGGGTTCGGAGAAAGTGACTCCGACGGAGAACGGTCCATTTGTCGGATCGCTCGAGTCCGACGACAGCGTCACGCCGGGCGCGGTTCCATCGGCGGTCCGCGTCAGGTCGGTCGCGGCGGTGTTCGCGTTGCCGGCGGCGTCCTGGGCCGCGTTCGCGCCGACGCCCACCGTCACCGGGCCGTCGGCGTCAGGCGTAATCGTCACGGTATAGGACGCGCCTGCGCCCGCGAAGGCCGAAGCGGCCGCATTGGTCAGCGACAAATCGTCCGCCGCGAACCCGGTCACGGGTTCGGAGAAGGTGATGGTCACCGGGAACGCGCCCGAGACCGGATCGCTCGAGCCCGACGACAGGGTCACGCCGGGCGCCGTGTTGTCGAGCGTATAGGTTTCGTCGGTTACCGGCTCGGCGGTGGAGAGGCCATTCCCCGCCGCGTCGGCGATGTCGGCGCCGCCCGCAATGTTCAGCCCGATCACGCCGTCGTGGCTGTCAAGGCCGTTACCGCTCACCGTGATGTCGACGCTCGTCCCGCTGGACGCGGAGACTTCCGTTACGCTTCCGGCCCCGCCGTTCACCGCGAAGTCGGCGGTGTCGATATTGACCACGCTCTCAGAGAAGGTCGCCGTAAACACCAGGCTGTCGGCATTGGTGTTCGCCCCCGAAGGCGTCAAGCGCGCGAAGGCCGTCACCGTCGGCGCGGTCGTATCCGGCGGCACAGTGTAGACGATGTTATCGATCTCAAGTCGAATATCTCCACCAATCTGAGAATTAAAAGTTACCCGTTCAGTCCCTGCTGGTAGTGTTATGGTGCCTGAGGAGTTATTTTCCACTTCGATTGTTGGTCCAGTCCTTGTGTAATTAATATCGTAAGGTGTAATGGTCCCGCCACCAGCGCTAGAATAATTAAAAAACTCAAAACTTTTTATCGTTTCGCTTGATGGCGTTATTACTAAGTTACTAGCTCCACCGTCCCTCCCGAAGTAAAGTCGCCCATTAGACCGTACCGCGGCTTCATCTAAAAAATTAAACCGTAATGTATTTTCTCTATTTACAAAAGGGTCCCCCCTCGCGCCCACGACTTCATCCGAGAAATCTTCGATTCGGTCCTGTGCGGCGGCGGTCGGGGCGGCGGCCAAGAGTCCGCCAGATCCCAGCAGCATAAGCGCCGCCAATAGCGCGCGAGGACAAAGACGCCGAAGCTCCTTGGCCAGGCCTGTGATCCGGTTCGCGAGAACGGTTGTTCCGCCCATGATATTGATCCCCCAGGCACAACCCCTGTGCCATCACTGTTCCGCCCCAGAGAAAAGTCGCTCAGGGCGCACCAGCGCCACAAGCGGCCGAGGCGGATATCGAACAAGTGTTCGACAAGACGCCCGGAGCGACTTTCCCTGAGTTTACGGTTTATCAACTATCGGGAGGGGCCGGCGGTCTGCGAACTGGCTGGGCGTCCCGGTCAGTTGACCCAGCGTCCCGGCACGCGGCTTCGCCGCGCGGCCTTATGCGATGGCCTGGATCCAGAAGGCGTATTTGATGTCGCCGGCCGGCAGATCCTCTGCGCCGCGTGCCGCCAGGACCGTTTCAGCGCTGTTCGCGCGCACCTCGCCCGGCCAGGCCCCGAAGCGATTGCGGAAGGCCCGGGCGAAATGGGCGGGATCCTTGAAGCCCCAGCCATAGGCGATCTGGCTGATCTGCCGGTGGGCATGGCGCTGTGAGATGAGATCGGAGAAGGCGCGGCGCAGGCGCATCTCACGGATATAGTCAGCGACCCCGCCGCAAGGCGCGAAGATCCGATAAAGACGGCTGCGGGACAGACCCATGGCGTGAGCCACGATTTCAGGGCCGAGGTCAGGGGCGTGTAGAGTGTCTTTGATGAAAAGCTGGGCTTTCAACAGCAACGCATGGTCGGCCCGTGCGGGCGGATCCCGTTCGTCGATGATGACTCCGTTGAGCGCAAGCGCAGCGACCTGCAGCAGCGCCTCGGCCGCGAGCGGGGCCTGGTCAAGCGTGATTGCGTGCCCGGCCCGGTAGAGCGACATGACATAGTCGCGCAGCAGCCGGCCGGCCCCCGTCCGGCTGTCGAACACCGCGCCATGAGTGGAATCAGGCGCACGAAGAAGCGGGGCGAGCCGCCGGCGCGGGATAAAGAGATTGATGATCGCGTAGTCGGTGGTGCGCGACGCGAAGGTTTCGCCATGATCGAGATTGACGAAATCGCCGGCCTTGGCGGTCGTTTTCCGCCCGGCGCACTCCATCTCGACCGAGCCGGACAGGAAGACGTGCAGCTGATAGTGATCGACGCCGTCGCGTGCGATGCGACGTGTGTCGCGCAGAAAGGTCTGCGCGCCAAGCCGGCAATGACTGACCACGACATCGTCGAGCAGGAAGGAATCGAGCTTTGCGTAACACCGGTCGCGCGTCGTGTCGTCATAGGCGTTGATGTCGAACACGACACTCATGCTCTCGCGCCACGCGGCGAAACGCTGCGCCGCCGGCAGGCTGGCCGTGTTGAAATGCGAGGTCTCGATAAAATCGCGCATGAGCCCTGCTCTCCTTGAGGCGAATATCGCACATCGCAGATGAGAAGGTAATGCGGCAATCACTTAAACACAGAGATAGTACTGTGCCTGGCCGCCGGTTGAGATTCAGGTCTGCGAACGCGCCATCGCCCTCCAGAAGCGCATTTTACTGCAATTCACATAGAAATAATTGCAAATAATTTTGCATTGTAGAGAGCGCTTTATTTTTGGATGCTCGAGAAAAATTGGATCGCGACGAATCTAGAAAATCCTTGCAGGACCGGGGCCGTCTACACATGACAAGACCATCGGAAGGGATTTCTTAGCCGGAATTGATATGGAGCCGGGCAGGGCGGCCCAAGCAATTTTCCTTCAACATCCGCCGCCGCCGATTTGCGCGACCAGAGTGTTCTGTTCCACGGGCAGGCCGGGCCGAAACCGAGCCATCGCCCGCTCGCGTCGTCGGAATGGGAGATGTGAGTTTTCGGCTCGGTTACTTTCGTGCCGGCCCGCGATTTGCCGGTGACCGTTGCCGACCTCTCGCATGGCGGCTCCATACGAGCGGAGCCGGTCGGTGACGACCTCTTCCGGCTAGCCGTATCGCTTCATGGCTTTCGTGAGGAATTTCAATGCTGAGGCCTTGTCCCGTGTTTTAGTGAAATAGAATTCCAGAACCTCGCCTTCGTGATCGACGGCGCGCCTCAGATAGTGGTTCTCGCAATTGATCTTCACAAAGACCTCGTCGAGATGCCAGCGCCACTGGGTGACCTGGCGTAGCTGCTGAGAGCGGCGTTTGCGAATCTCGCGGGCCATCAGGAGGCCGAACCTGTTCCACCAGTAGCGGACCGCTTCGTAGCGGAACGGATTGGTCATCCGCAAACGCTAAGAAGACGGGCAGGACGGTTCAAGCGATTTTGCTCTGACAGGTCCTGCGGGACTATTCAGTCTCGACATAGACATACTCGTGCTGGCTGTCGCGGGCGGTAAGGGTACGCAGGCCGCCCTGTTCGCCGATCTCGGCCTCCAAGCTGATGAGGCCCGGGCCCACCGAGATGATCGACACGGTTCCGTCGGCGTTCTCGCGCGTAGCGATCGGCGCACGGATGGCGCCAGCTTCGATCCAGGTTTCACCCTCGTTTTCGAAAATCGTTAGCGGGCCGAGGCCGGGGCTTTCATAGTGGGCGGCCAGAGCGTTCAGCACGTCGGGATCGCCGGGCATGGTCAGGCCTTGGCGGCGGGCGCTGGAGCGGGCGTCGAAACCGGCGGCGGCCGCCTCGATTTCGGCCATGGCTTCCGGACGGCCGTCATAAAGCACCTCCACAAGGCGGCGCAGGAAGGGACGCAGCATGGCCGCGCCGGTGTCTGCGTTGGTAAGGATCACCGCGCCGACGCCCGCTTGGGGCAGGGCGTACCAATTGCTGTGATAGCCCACCAAGGTGCCGCCATGGGTGACCACGGGCACGCCCCAGTGCTCCTCGTCGAACAGCCCCATGCCGTACCAGACGCCTTCACCGACCTGCACGCCGCGCTCGCGCCGGGCGAGGAGGTTCTCCTCGCTCACCAGCCGCTCGCCGTCCGGCGTCAGACCTCTGGACAGCTCCAGCTGGACATAGCGGGCCATGTCCGACGCGGTGGAGAAGGCGCCGCCAGCCGGGCGATAGGGCAGGACGCTTTGATTGAAGTAATTGGACATGACGGTCTGTTCGCCGTCGAGATCGAGCCCGTGGGGCGCAGCCCAGTTCCCGCCTTCGCCTTCAGGATAGTCGAAGGTGGTGCCGTCCATGCCCAGCGGATCGAAGATCAGCTCCTCCATGGCCCGGTCGTAGGCGGCGCCGAGCTCCATGTCGGGATACACGAGGGCGCCGCCCACATAGCCGGCGGCGGCGGCCATGTTGTTGTTGTACTGGAACAGCTCACCGAACGCGCTGGTCGGCGCCGTCTCCGAAAGCTGTCTAAAGACGTCTGACGCCGGGGTGTCCATGTCGGCGAGAATGAAGCCCCAGTCCTTGCGCGGCAGACCGGTGCAGGCGCACAGCAGATGGCGCACCAGCGTCGCGTTCGTGGTCTCGTCCGAGCCCAGGCGGAAGGCGGGGTAGAAGTCGGTCACCGGCTGGTCCCAGTCCAGCAGACCCTGATCCACCAAAATCGACAGCAGCAGCGTGGACATGCCCTTGGTGTTGGAGGCGATCATGAACTTGGTGTCGGCCTCCACGGGCGCGTCGCCGCCTAGCTCGCGTACGCCGACACCGCCTTCATAGACGATCTCGCCCTGGTCGATGAGGGCGAAACCGACGCCCGGCACGTCCAGCAGCTCGGCGGCCTCGGCCACGAAGGCGCGAAGCTCCGCGATGCGCTCTTCGGTCAGCGGGTGGGCGGTCTGACCGGAAAAGTCCTCGCGCTCATAGCCGTCGGCGCGGACCGAATCGCGCACCAGTGACACCGCCGCCGAGCGCACGTTCGCCGTGGCCTGGGACCCGTTGACGATGATCACGGTCCAGTCATCACCCTGTCGCAGGGCGAGCGCGCTGACGGTCGCCTGTTCGGACGGCGCGGTTTCATAGCTGATCGAGACCCGCTCCTCCCAGCCGTTCTCCGGCGCGGCGGTGGTGGTCAGCTCAATGTCGCGCGACGCGTCCGCATCATAGATGCGCCAGGCGGCGGCTGCGGCGGCGCGCGCGTTCTCGGCAGGGCCCACCGCGATGACCGCGATGTCCAGATCGTTTTCCGGCGCCGTCACAACGGACAGGGCGCCGGACCGGTGAAGCGACCAGTTTTCCGGCTGGGCGATCGCGGGCGGCTCGGCGTCCTGCGCGAAGGCGGGCGCGCCGAACGCCGCCGTGGTCAAAGCAAGGGCCGAAGCAAGGATTTTGAGATTGGGGAAGGTCATGGGTCTTACTCCTCGGCCGCAAGGCGGCGATAGGCCATGTAGGGCTGATTGCTGAAGGACAGGACCAGGCCGGCGTCGCCGCCATGGAACTGGACGCGGTCGTAGGGGCCGCCTGCGCGGGCGCCGGTGACCTTTTCGTAGATCATCGGTCCGACGCGCTCCCAGTAGGTGGCTTCGCCCTGATTGGTGATGCGGATGGCGTCCGCACCGGCGTCTTCGACGGTGATGACGTAGGCCTCGTTCGGCGGGTTCGCGTAATTGCGCCGGTTCACCCGATAGGCGCCGGCCGGGGAGGGCGCGCCTTCCGGGCGCGCCTCGCGGGCCGCGGGCTCCTGGGGGAAGACCCGTCCGATGATCGCGTCCGTGAGCTCGGTACGCCCGGCCGAACTTTCATCGCCGCCGGTGACGGAGACAAAAAAGCCGAAGCCGTGCTCCGGCGCCAGGATCAGATTGGAATGGAAATCGCCGGTGTTTCCGCCGTGGCCGACCAGGCGCGGTCCGGCCTCGCGCACGACATAGAAGCCGTGGGCCATGCCGGGAAGGTCCGGGGCGTTACGGATGGAATCGCTGAACAGAAGCTCTACCGAGGCGGGCTCCAGAATCCGCGTCCCGGCGTAGACGCCGCCGTTCAACATCGCCAGCATGAAGCGCGCCATGTCGTGGGCGGTGGAGGTGCCCGATCCGGCCGGCATGATATTGCTGAACAGCTCGAAGGGCTGCGCCACCAGGTGCCCGTTCTCGAACTCGTACCCGTTGGCCATGCGGCTCTGAAACGCATCCGGCAGTGGCTCGCGGAACGTGGTGGACGTCATGCCGAGCGGCGCAAATACATGGGTCTCGACATAATCGGCGAAAGCCTCGCCGGACACCTGCTCGACAATGTAGCCGGCTAGCGCCACGCCATAGTTGGAATAGGCGATCTCCTCGCCCGGCCCCCAGATGCGCTCGGGCACGTGCTGCTTGATCCAGTCGCCATAGGGCGCGAGGTCTTCAAGGGTCGCGGCCGTGATGCCGCTCACATCGCTCATGCCCGGCGCGTGGGTCATCAGATCAATCACGCGCACAGGCCGGCCTTCATAGGGCGGGATTTCGAAATCGATATAGGCGTTTACGTCTGCATCAAGGGCGACGCGGCCCTGCTCGACCTGCTGCATGAGCGCGGCCCAGGTGAAGAGTTTGGAGACCGAGCCCGGGCGGAACAGGGTGAGATCCGGATCGACGGGCACGCCTGCTTCGACGTTGGCGTAGCCGTAGCCTTCGGAAAACAACAGCCCGCCGTCATGAACCACAGCGAGGGTGGCGCCGGCCACTTCGTGGCTTGCGGTCTGCTGGGCCATCACGCCGTCGACGAAGTCCTGCAGCCCTCGGAGGCGGTCGACCCCCATCGCGCCGCTGTCCGACGGGGCGGCCGCGCCGCCGGCGGCTGACTGGGTGAGCGCGCCGGCCGGGCCGGCGGCGGCCAGGAGGGCGAGCGCGGCGGCGGCGCTGCGCCAGACGGTCTTCTGGGTCTTCAGGATCATCATGTCCTCCCCGTGCAACTGTACGCCCCGCCCGCCTTGTCCGGCGGTTGTCAGGGGCGTCTTCAAACTATTGCGGCGTGCGCCGGATCGGCTGTCCGGGCAGGACGCTCGGGTCCAGTTGTCCGTCCCAGACAAGCGGCGTCCCGCCGACGATGACGTATTGAAAGCCGGTCGAGGGGCGGGCCGGCGTTTCGTAGGTCGCCCGGTCGCCGACCGTGTCGAGGTCGAACACGACGATATCGGCGTCGGCGCCGTCCTGGAGGCGGCCCTTGGAGCGCATCTGGGGGACGGCGGCTTGGAGAATTTGGGCGGGTATCAGGCTGGTCTTCGCCAGCGCGTCGCTCAGGCTGATCGCTTCGGCTTCGCGCACATACTGGCGCAGGAAGCGCGAGAAGGTGCCGGCGCTTCTGGGATGGGAATCCGCATCGGAGGGCAGCGGCCAGGTGTCGCCGGGCAGCTCCTCGCCGTTCACCCGCCAGGTCCCGCCGTCCGACGCGATCGCGCCGCCGGGAAACAGAATGGATTGCGAGAGGATGTCCCGGTCCGCAGGGTCGTTATCGACATCAAGGAAATGCACCACGATGGTGGTGTCGGGTTCTTCAGCCTGCAGTCGGTCGAACTCGTCGGTGCTGAGCGCTTCGCCGGCGAGCGTGAAGTCGGATTTTTCGATGCCGCCGAAGCGGGCCTGCCAGTCCGCGCCTTCGAACAGGGCGGTTCCGATGGAGGTGGACCCGGCGCCATAGGGATAGGCTTCGACGGTGATGTTCACGCCGTTGGCCTGAGCGGCTTCGATCATCGGACGGATTAGATCGATGTCGCGCAGGCTAGAGCTGTTCAGGTGGGAGACGTGCATGTCGGCGCCCGTCGCCGCGGACACCGCCACCATCTCCTGGAAGCCCTCCAGAGAGCTGTCCGGTTCGACGTTGGAGAGGTAGCGGGCGTGAGTGAAGGTCGGCACGTCGTGCTCGGCCGCCAGTTCGTGCAGCGCGTAGTACTCGTTGCGCCCGGAACCGGGGACGTAGCCGAGCAGCACGCCCACGCCGAGCCCGCCTTCATCGAGACCCTGGCGCACGCGCCGGAGCACCTCGGCGGTCTGTTCCGCGTTCGCCGGCGTGTAGCGCCAGTCCGGGCCGTGGTCGTGGTGGGGGATGTCCGCCTCATGGGTCTCCGGCTCGGCGCCGGTCAGCACCGCGTCGCGGGCGCGCGACCAGTCCACAGCGCCGCCATAATTGATCGCCCGGCCTTCCGCGGCCGCGTCGGCGTAGAAATCGGCGACCGGATAGACGCCCGCCTCCAGCTCCAGCGCGGTTGTCACCCCGTCCAGGGCCTGGACCCGGCCGGCGAGCAGGGTCTGTCCGTGGGCGTGCAGGTCGATGAAGCCCGGCGCGACGACGAGGCCCGATGCATTGATCGTGCGCTCCCCGTTGATGGTCTCCTCGGTGATCCGCGCGATCCGGTCACCGTCGATCGCAACGTTGAGCACGGCGTCCAGGCCGGTCTCCGGATCGACAACCCGGCCCCCGAGAATGACCAGGTCGTAGAGCTCCCGGGGCGCACTCTGCGCCTGGGCGGCGGACGCCAGCGTGACGAAGGCCAGGCAGGCGGGCAAAAATCTGGTCATGACTGAGGTCTCCTTGCGGAACGGCGTTTGCCGAACGCCCTAATCGCGCTTGGTGAAATCGAGATCGTGGAAGTCGAACGAGAAGTCCGTGGTCTCGGAGACCGCCTCCATCGTCATTCCGGTCACGCGCCCGTTTTCGGCGGTGAAGTCCACATAGGCGTCGGCGTTGAGGCTACGGTCGCGCCACCGCGCGACGAAGCGGTCCGGCGCCACGGCGATCAGCGGCGCGTCCAGCACGTCCGACCGGCTCATGTCGATAAACAGGCCGCCGTCGCGAGTCTCGATTCTGACCACCCCGTACCAGGGATCGACATACTCGCCGATGTAGGAGTCCAGATCCCGCACCGGGTCGATGGGCACGTCGGCGACCTCGCCCGCACCAGAGTCCTGCATCGCCGTTTCGCGCGCGGCGCGATAGGCTCCCTGCATGACGCCGAGCCAATCGGAATCGCCGCCGGCGGCTTCGCTCAACAGCTGGAGCGCCAGGGCGGAGGAGGCGTAGGTAGAGACATTGCTGGTGACCACCACCGCCAGATCCTGTTCCGGCAGGATGCCCAGATAGGACGAGGCGCCCAGCAAGCCGCCGCTATGGCCGACGAAGAGGCTGCCGTGGAAATCACGCAGCGACCAGCCAAGGCCGTAGAGCGAGAAATGCGTGTTCGAGAGCTGCCGGAGAAGCGGGCTCACCGACTGCGGGGTGACCGGAGTCCACAGCTCGTCGGCCTGGTCTTGCGAGAGCAGGCGCTCGCCGTCAGGCCCGACGCCTTCATTGAGCCAGAACTGGGCCCAGGTGGCGAGATCGGTGATCGAGCAGCTCAGTCCGCCTGCCGGCGCGGTGCTGTCGCCCACGATATAGCGGGGATCAATGGGCTCTGCGTCGGATGCTCCCGGCGCGCGCGAATGCTGGGTGACGGTATTGTCGGCCGCGGCGGCTTCGGAGGGAAGGGCCTTGCAGGAGTCCATGCCGAGCGGATCGAAGATGCGGTCCTCGATTACGGTGTGCCAGGGCGCGCCTGCGGCGCGGGCGACCACCTCGCCGGCGATAAGATACATCAGGTTGTCGTAGGCGTATTCCGACCGGAAGCTGGTCGCCGGCGGGATGTGCCTGATCGCCGCGAGGACGTCGGAGACGTCCGGCTTGCCGTCTGGAAAGACGAGAAGATCGCCGGCGCCGAGCGGAAGGCCGGACCTGTGGGTGACCAGATCGCGGACGGAAAATTCCGCGCTGATGTACGGGTCCGACATTTCGAACTCCGGGATGAAGTCCCGGACCGGGTCGTCCCAGTCCAGCACCCCGTCATCGACCAGCATGGCGAGCGCCGTTGTGGTGAACGCCTTGCCCACCGAGGCGAAGGGAAAGATCGTGTCCGCATTCACCGGCACGTCCGGCTGGCGCACGTCGCGCACGCCATAGGTGTCCAGGAAGACGATCTCGTCGCCTTTCACCACGGCGACGGCCATGCCGGTCACGTCGAAGGCGTCGACAGCCTCGCGCGCAGTTTCGGCGGCGCGCTCAGCGGTGAGGTCCTGAGCCGACGCGGTCGCTGCGCCGAGCATTAAGGTGGCCAGAGCCGCCGTCATTGCCGTTCGAGTCATCGTGTGTCTCTCCTTGTCACGCGCTCAGGCGTTCATGATTTCCAGATGTCGCCGAGCACGCGTTTGAAATTGCCGCCGAGAATGAGCTCGATATCGGCGTCGGAATAGCCACGCCGAATCAGTCCCTCGGTCAGGTCGTAAATCTTCTGCGGATGGTCGAAGCCGTCCGTGTCGATCTGGCCCCGGAAGGCGTAGGACTCGTCGTATCCGCTTCGCAGGCGTTCATAGGCGTCGGGCGAAACGTCGTCATAGCCGTCCGCGTCCATGTCGGAGCCCACGCCCAGGTGCTCCACGCCGACAAGCCGTGCGACATGGTCATAGTGATCCAGCATGTGCTCGATAGTGGTGGGCTCGCGGTCGCGGATGAAATTGCGAACCCCGGTGATTCCCATCACCCCGCCCTGCCGGGCCATGGCGCGGATCGCCTCGTCAGACTTGGTTCTCGGGTGGCCGCCGACGAGTTCGCGGGCGTTGGAGTGTGTGATCAGCACAGGCGCGCTCGAGAGCTCGAAGGCGTCCAGCGTGGTGCGGTCGCCGCAGTGGGAGACATCCACCGCCATGCCCATTTCGTTCATGCGCTCGATGATCGCGGCGCCGAAATGGGTGACTCCGCCGTCCACGCGTTCGGTGGCGCCTGCCCCGATCCGGTTCTGGGAATTATAGGTGAGCTGGCTGACGCGCTGGCCCAGCGCGTAGAACTCGTTGACGTCGTCAGGCGAGTTGAAATGGTGGGCGTTTTGAATCCCCACGATATACCCGATCCGGTCTTCCTCCATGACGCGGTCGAAATCCGCTACGGCATCAATCCGGCGGAACACGTCAGGCCGCTCCGCGGCGTAGGCGTTGAGCCGCGCAATGAAGGAAAGGGCGCTGTCCCGCCCGCCGAGGCCGACCGCCGGGTGAAACACGTTGATCCCCGAGGCGCGCAGCTTTTCCAGGTGGGCGTCGGTGATGGCGAGCCCGTCCTCGAGTTTCGGCTGGCCGCTGTACATGGCGTCGAGCATGTCGCCGAGATCGGCGAGGATGGACAGCATATCGATGACGAGGCTGCGCTCCACCAGCTCCACAGCGCGTGTCGAATAGGTGACGCCGGACTGTGCGAATACCTTGAACTGACCCGAATTGATCATCGGCGCAACCAGAGCGCTCGCGAAACCGGCCTTCAGTAGCCCGCGTCGTGTTGCGTCGGCTCCGCTTCTGAACGTCTTTCTCGCCTTGGGCGCCATCTTGAACCGCTCTCCTCCACCTGCCTTTCCAGTCACGCTATCGGAGCGGGACCAATTAATACAGCCTTATTTTAGAATAAGGCGCTTAAAGTGGGATTCGTGGGCGACGACTCGGTCTGGATGAGTAGTATGGCTGCCAGAACGCGGCCCAGCACATGAGCAAGAAGGCGCAATGGAAATGATGAAACCGTCCCCTGCGGAATCGACGACCGCCTATGACGTCATCATGGATGCGATCGTGACGCAGAAGCTCGCGCCGAGTCAGAAGGTTTCGGAGAACATTCTCACCGAGATGTTCGAGATAAGCCGGACCACGGCGCGCAACATCATGGAACAGCTGACCGCCCAGCAGTTCCTGGTTTCGATCTCGCCGCGCATCACCCGCGTGGCGCCTCTGACGCTTCTGGACGTGAAGCAGAACTTCGCCATGCGGAAGATGCTTCAGCCGGAGATTTTCGCCATGGCGGCGTCCCAGGTCGATCATGCGCAGATCAGCCGGATGAACCAGGACACCTCGCACACCGCGCCGATCCAGGATGAGGATGTCGCACTCAATATCCTCAAGGCCAACAAGCACTTCAACGTCTACATGGCGCAACACGTGAAATACCCGCTGCTGATCCACTGGATCCGGCAGCTGGAAGACACGACGATGCGGATCTACTGGCTCTACGTGAAACTCAATCGGACGCTGCCCTACACTTGGGAGCACCAGCGCGCCCTCGTCGAGGCGATCCGAAGGGATGCGTCTGACGATATTCGCGCTCAGGTCCACAAGATGCTTTCGAGTTCGGAGGAGCGCGTCCTGGACGCGGTCTTCATGCACGACCAGCTTTACATGCAGGACCTCAAGGTCCCGAACAGGCTCTGACGCGCCGGGGACCAGCTCCTCGAACCGCCACCCCCCACATCAGCGAATGTTCAGTCGGGCCGACGCGCCCGCGCCTCCGGCCGTCTGTTCGTGAGCGTACCGCCCGGAGGTCGTTCGGACCTCATTTCAGTTTTACCTTTTCAATCAAACAAAACTGCCATAGTGTTTTTTAAGGCAGCCAAAAATGGCGCACTGACAGCCATGCTGCGAACTGGGGAGATTATCATGACCAATCATCTGAAACTCGCGCTGCTCGCCAGCGTCGCCCTGACCGCGCCCGTAGCCGCACAGGACAGCGAGCCGGATACGCGGGAAGCGGCGGTGACCGACGATGTCATCACCGTCACCGCCCGGTTTCGCGAGGAGTCGGTGCAGGATGTCGGCGCCAGCATCGTGGGCATTTCCGGCGCGGAGATCCGGGAGCGGGGCATCCAGGACATTGAGGATCTGGCCCGATCCGTCGCCGGCATGGCGAACGTCAAGACGCGCCAGAACTCCAACGATATCGCCATTCGCGGCGTGCGCAGCGCCGGCAGCGGCTACGAGACCAGCACGGTCTTCAGTGTCTTTCTAGACGATGTTTCCGTCACCGGTTCGGGCAATATCCGCGATTTCAGCTCGGTGGACCTGAACCGGATCGAAGTGATCCGCGGACCGCAGCCGACACTGTTCGGCGAGGGCGCGGTGGGAGGCGTGGTGCGCTACTTCACCAACGATCCCGATCTCGATGGTCCGCAGTTCACCGGCGAGGCCGCCGGGCGCATTGAAACGATCGAAGACGGCGGCATGGCCTACACGGTGCAGAACGCCACGTCCTTCATTCTCGTGCCCGGCAAGGTCGGGCTGCGGGTCTCCGGTTTCCGCCGCGAGGACGACGGCTTCATCGATAATCCGGCCGAGGGTGAAGACGTCAACGATTTCGAGACCACCGGTGGCCGCGCCGTGCTTCTCGCGCAGCCTACGCCGAAGCTGGAACTGCGGTTCGCCGCTTTCCTGTCGCGCGACGAGCTGGGCGAATCCACTCAGGTGGATCCCGGATCCGATCCGGAGGATCTCACCTTCGCCGCGTCGCCGCGGTCCGGTAGCTACACTGACGATTTCGATCTTTACGCCGGGCGGGCGTCCTACAGCTTTGACTTCGGCGAGGTGACTTCGATCACAGGCTATTACGAGCGCACCTCGGCGTCGGCTCTGTTCAGCGCCGGCAACTCGTTCGGGCTGGCGCCCTTCTTCCCGACCATCGACACGACTGCGTTCAACACCAGCTCGGTTCAATTCGAGCAGTTCTCACAGGAGTTCCGGTTCGTTTCCGACCTTGAAGGTCCGCTCAACTTCACCGCCGGAGCGTATTACCGGGACCGTGAGGAGGTCAGCGACCTTTCTCTCGCAGGGGATGGTTTCGTTGCGGTGACGACGCCGGCGAGGGACAATATCGCCACGCGCCTGTCGAGTAACCAATCCGAGCAGTACTCCGCCTTCGTTGAAGCGACTTTCGCGCTTAGCGAGCGGCTCCGCCTGATCGGTGGCGTCCGGTATGTGAACGACACCGTGACGGCGACCCTTGAACAGGACGATGTCGTCAATCTTGTCCCCGCGTTCGACGCCAACGGCAATCTCATCCCCTGGACGGAGAGCAATCCGATCGGGTTCGTCAGTACGCTGGCGGTCCTGCAGGGCGCCGGGTTCGGCAACGAGTTCGAGTTCGAGTTGGAAGAATTTCTGCCGCGCGCCGGCGTGGAGTTCGAAGTGTCCGAGACCATGCTGCTCTACGCCAACATCGCGCGGGGCGCCCGTAACGGCGGCATCGGCAACGCCATCGCGGCGCTCGGAGCTTCAGGCGGAAGCCAGGACGTGTTCTTCAACAATCTCTTCTTTGACGAGGATTCGGTCGTCTCCGTGGACGCCGGTGTCAAAGCGTCCTGGATGAACGGCGACCTGGTCACCAATGTGGGCGTCTTCCGGACCACCTATGAAGACACCCAGATCCAGGTGAACACGCCGGCCAACAACACGGTGAACGGACCCGAACAATCGATTTTGGGCCTGGAGTTTGAGGCGAGCTTCCAGGTCACCGACAGCCTGTCCACCTTCGCGAACCTGTCGCTCATCGATGCTCAGTTCGAAGGCCCTGCGCTCATAACGTCTGCGCCGGGCGGAGCGATCGGCGCGTTCGACCTGCGGGAAGGCAACAGCCCATCGAACATTCCCGAAGTCACGCTTGCGGCCGGCTATGCCTTCGAGCGTCCGATCGGCCAAGGCGGCTGGCTGTTCGAATCCAACGGCTCGTTCCAGTATGTCGGTGAGCGCTTTTCGAATGTTCAGAACTTCGAATCCGCTCAGCTCAATTCGCTGGAGCTCCTCAACCTTCGCGTCGGGGTCTCCAATGATCGCTGGGGCCTGCATCTGTTCGGCACGAATCTGCTGAACGACATTGAGGCGGTCAGTATCGGATCGAACTCGCTGCAGCAGTTCATCACTGCTGAAGGCGCGCTCGACGCGCCGATCATCGCCACCAACGTGAACCGGCCGCGTGCGGTCGGGCTGAGCCTGTCCCTGCGCTACTAGGCGGGCGGGCTGCGCATCCGGCGGGAGTTTCTGCAAGCCGCCGGATGCGCCTTGCGCCCCTGAGCGGGCGAACGCGACGCACCGATCCTGCCGCGGCCGGCTTTTCAGTTACGTCATCGGACTCAATGACCTCTTTTTTCAAGACATATCTTCTTCCCGGCCTCGTCTTTCAGTCGGTGATCATCGGCGGCGGGTACGGCACAGGGCGGGAGATCGCCGAGTTCTTCCTGTCCCACGGGGCGCTTGGGGGGCTTCTGGGGTTCGCCGCGACGGCCCTGACCTGGGCGGTGCTGCTCGCGGTCGGCTTCGAGTTTGCGCGCGTCACGAAAGGCTATGATTACAAGACGTTTTTCACAGCGTTGCTGGGGCCCTTCTGGCGCCTGTTTGAAGTCGTCTACCTCCTGATCGCGCTGCTGGTGCTGTCGGTCCTTGGTTCGGCCGCCGGTCAGATGATCGCTGACGCCTCCGGCCTGCCGACGGTGGTCGGCGCGCTCGCATTGCTTGTGACGATCGGCGTCCTCGCCTTTTTCGGGGGCGGCGCCATCGCCAGGGTCATGGCGTGGTGGTCGGTGCTGCTGTTTGCGCTCTATGGCCTGTTCTTCATCTGGGTCACCGCGTCCTACGGCGACGCCATCGCCGGGGCCTTGCAGGCCGGAAGCGTCGAGGGGGCGTGGCATCTCGATGGGCTGCGCTACGCCGCCTACAACATGGTCGCCTTTGCTGCGGTGCTGTTCGTCCTGCCCGGGCTGCAGACCCGGCGCGAAGCGCTGGTCTCCGGCGCGCTCGCCGGCGCGATCAGCGTCATCCCGGGCGTGCTGGTCTTCATCGCCATGCTCGCGCGCTATCCCGGGATCGAGCAGGAGGCGGTGCCGGTCGTCTTTCTTCTCGGCGTCGTCAACGTCGTCTGGCTCTCGGTCCTGTTCCAGGTCGTGCTGTTCGGCACGTTCGTGGAGACCGGCGTCGGCATCATCCACGCCATCAACGAACGCGTCGCGACAGCGATCAAGGCGAGCGGGCGCCGCTTTCCGCAATGGGCGCGCTTCGCGCTTGCGGTGACGTTTCTGGCCGCCGCCATCTTTCTCGCCGAGGCTGTCGGGATCATTGATCTGATCGCGGGCGGGTACGGCGTCCTGTCCTACGCCTTCATCGCCGTTGTCATCGCGCCGTTGCTCACGCTCGGCCTGTTCAGGATCGCAACGGCCAACAAAAAAGAAATGGAGGAACACCGTGTCTCTCGCCAGCAATGACGAGCTCCAAGGCTACACCGCTGCGCCGGGCGCGCTTTCATCGGCTCAGCTGCGCCCTCCTTATCTGATCTATTTCGGAGACGTTCAGGACACCGGCCACGCCAAGACCGGCCTCGGACTCATCCAGTGGCGGCGCGAGCTGTGCGCCGGCCAGCTCAGGGCGGCCGGCTGCCGGGTCGATGGCATGATACCCGACATGACCGTTGCAGAGGCGGTCGACGCGGGCGTGGGTTCGATCATCATCGGCGTCGCGTCCGAAGGCGGTTCGATCCCGAAAACCTGGGTGGACGACCTGGTCCGGGCCGCTCGCGCCGGCCTGGACGTGGTATCCGGAATGCATGTCCGCCTTGGAGAATTTCCGGAGATCGGTCTGGCCGCCCGCGCCTCCGGCGCTCGGCTTCTGGATATCCGCACCCCGCCCGGGAAGATTCCGGTGGGTACGGGCTCGAAGCGCACCGGCAAACGCCTGCTCACCGTGGGCACCGACTGCGCCGTGGGCAAGAAATACACCGCGCTCGCCCTTGAACGGGAAATGCGCACGCGCGGCCTCGACGCCGATTTTCGCGCCACGGGCCAGACCGGCATCATGATCGCCGGCTCCGGCATCCCGCTCGATTGTGTCGTCTCCGACTTCCTGTCCGGCGCCGCGGAATTGTTGTCGCCGGCGGCCTCGCCGGATCATTGGGACGTGATCGAGGGGCAAGGCTCGCTGACCCATCCAAGCTTCGCCGGCGTCAGTCTGGGGCTGCTTCACGGCTCCCAGCCCGATGCCCTTGTGCTGTGTCACGATCCGGCGCGGGACTACCTCCTTGGCGCCAAGGCGCGCCGTGACTTTCCCGTGCTTTCCATCGCGGAAAACATGGATATCTGCCTCAAGCTGGCCCGCCGGGTGAACCCCGCCGCCCGCTTCGTGGGCCTGTCCGTGAACAGCTCGTCGCTTTCAGACCCCGAGCGCGCTCCCCTATTCGCCCGATACGAGCAGGAAACAGGCCTTCCGGTCGCCGATCCGATCAAGGACGGGATGAGCCGGATCGTCGATGCGCTGCTTGAAGGATAAGGCGATGACCATGCGTTTGAGCGTGCACCGCACCAGCTGGCCCATGACGGCGCCGTTCGTCATCACTGGCCACGTCTTCGACAGTCTTGAGGCGGTCGCCGTCAGTCTCGAGGCTGACGGCGCCGTCGGACGCGGCGAAGGCGTGCCGGTCTACTATCTCGACGAGACCGCCCGGCAGATGCTGGAGCAGATCGAGGCGGTCCGCGCCGATATCGAGGCCGGCCTCACACGGGAGGCCCTGCAGGAGCTGCTTCCAGCGGGCGGTGCGCGAAACGCCGTCGACTGCGCCTTGTGGGACTTGGAAGCCAAGCAGAAGCAATCAAGCATCTGGGCGCTCACCGGGGTGACGCCGAAGCCGCGCCGCACCGCCTATACGCTCGGCATCCAGAAGCGGCCCGAACTCATGGCCGAACAGGCCGCGCGCGCGAGCGGCTACGGGCTCCTGAAAATCAAGCTGGACGGCGTGGACCCTGTCGAGCGCGTCGCCGCCGTCCGCAAGGCGCGCCCGGACGCAGAGATCGTCATCGACGCCAATCAGGGGTTCAGCTTCGACCTGCTCCAGTCTGTGCTCGAACCGTTCGCCGCGCTTGGCGTGGCGATGGTGGAGCAGCCGCTGCCGCGGGGCGCCGACGACGCACTTGAGGGGTTCAAGTCGCCGATCCCGCTCTGCGCTGATGAGAGCTGTCTCCATCGCGGCGAACTTGCCGCCGCGCTTCCGCGCTACGACATGATCAACATCAAGCTCGACAAGACCGGCGGGCTGACCGAAGCGCTGGCGCTCGCCCATGAAGCGCGCTCCGCCGGCAAGGGGCTGATGGTCGGCAACATGCTGGGCACCTCGCTCTCCATGGCGCCCGCCTTCGTGGTCGCCCAGCTGTGCGACTTCGTCGACCTGGACGGCCCGTTGAACCTGAAATCGGACTGCGCGCCGTCGATGATTTATTGCGGCGGCGAGGTGAGCGCGCCGCAATCGCACTTCTGGGGATGTCCGTGACCGACCGGGAGAGTCATGCGTATCCCGGCCGGGGGCCGGGCGGTTCGCAATGATCGCTCCGGACGACATATTCGGCCTGTTAGCCGCCCTTTTGGTAATCTGCGCCCTGGCGGCCGGGCTCGAGCGGACATCCTGGGGTAAGCGCCTGTCGGGTGCGGGGATTATTCTCCTCACCGCGCTTGTTGCGGCGCAGGTCGGGGTGCTGCCGCGCAGTGCTCCGCTGTATGGAGCGATCTGGACCTACATGGTCCCGCTGGCGATCGCGCTGTTCCTCTTGAAGGCCGACCTTGTGAAGGTCTTCAGCGAAGGCGGCCGGGTTCTGCTCGCCTTCCTCGCCGGCATGGCGGGGACGGCGGCGGGCGCCGGGCTCGCCTCGCTGTTCGTTGATCTCGGCGAGAGCGAAGCGGCCATCGCCGCAGTGTTCACCGCGACATACACAGGCGGCTCGCTCAACTTCGTGGCCGTGGCGGAGGCGATAGGTTTCGACGACGGCTCGCAGCTCTCCGCCGCCCTCGCCATCGACAATATTCTCGGCGTCGGTTTCATCGTGCTGCTGAATTTCGCCGCCGCCTGGGGGCTGTTCCAGCGCTGGTATGGCTGGCGCAGCGAGGCGCTGCATGCTAGCGGGGAGACGCACGACACCGGTGAGGCCGCGCCGGCCAGCCTGTTGGGCCTCCTGAGCGCGTTGGCGCTGGCCGCCGGCGCCGTGGCGCTCAGCGGACTGATCGCCCGTGTGACGGGCGTCGCCGACTATGAATTGCTGGTGCTGACGCTTCTGGTCACGCTTGTGGCGACGATCGGGCGGCGCTTTCTCGCCGGGCTTCGCGGCGAGGACGTGGTCGCCATGATCTTCATGTATCTGTTTTTCGCCATCATCGGCGCGGGCGCCGACATCGGCGAGATGCTGCAGGCGGCGCCGGGCATGTTCGTCATGGTCGGCTGCATCTTCGGGGTGCACCTGGTTTTCGTGCTGGTCGCCGGCCGGCTGCTGAAGCTGAACTACGCCGAGCTGGTCACCGCCTCGCTCGCCTGTATCGCCGGACCGCCGATCGCGGCGGCGATCGCAATTCTCTTCAAATGGCGAAACCTCGTCGCACCGGGGATCCTGACCGGGGTCCTGGGATACGTGCTCGGCAATTTCGCCGGAATTGGAATGTTCGCGCTGCTCGGAGGGGGCGGCTCGTGAGCGTCTGTCCTGTCCGCACTTAAGGGAGGGTGCAATGACCCCGAAACCATATCTGAAATGGCTCGCCGGCGCGCTCGCGGCGTTGAGCTGCGGCGTCGCCTGGGCCCAGGCCGGTCCGGACGCGCCGGATACGCGCCAGGCCGAGCAGGCGCCTGTGGCGACCGAGGGCGCCGAGCCGGTTCCGGCCCTTGCCGCGACCCCGCCGGTCCCGACCGGGCCGGAGCGTCTGACGAAAGAGGACGTGGACGCCTGGCTTGACGGCTTCATGCCGTATGCGCTTTCCGAAGGCGACATCGTTGGCGCGCAGGTGGTCGTGGTGAAGGACGGAGAGATCCTGACCGGACGCGGCTTCGGCTACGCCGACCTCGCCGAGGGCGAGCCGGTTGACGGGTACGAGACCCTGTTCCGCCCCGGTTCGATCTCGAAACTGTTCACCTGGATCGCCGTGATGCAGCAGGTCGAGGCCGGCAGGATCGATCTCGACACGGACGTGAACACCTATCTTGATTTCGAGATCCCAGAAGCTTTCGGCGCCCCGATCACCATGCGTCACCTGATGACCCACACGCCGGGCTTCCAGGAGCGCTTCCGTAACCTGATCATCGGCGATCCCGAACTGGCGCTGACCCTCGAAGGGTTCCTCAAGGAGGCGCCGCCGCCCTCGCGCATCTTCCCGCCGGGTGAGACGCCGGGCTACTCCAACTACGGGACGGCGCTCGCCGGCTATATCGTGCAGCGCGTCACGGGCGAGGGCTTTGAAGCCTATGTCGACGAGCATGTTTTCGCGCCCATGGGCATGGGACGCGCGACCTTCCGCCAGCCCCTGCCTGAGCAACTCGAGCCGTTCATGTCGCAAGGCTATATGAGCGCATCCGATGGCGAAGCCCAGTATTACGAGCTTGTTCCCATGTCGCCGGCCGGCTCGGTGGCGGCTAGCGGCGAGGCCATGGGCCGCTTCATGATCGCGCTGCTGGAGCGCGATCCCGGCGTGCTTGAACCGGACACCTGGGAGCAGATGTACGAGACCCTCTACCAGCTCACCCCCCCGCTGAACGCCATGGCGCTCGGCTTCTGGGAGCTGGACAAGGGGGATCTGCGCATCCGCGGCCACGGCGGCGACACGATCTTTTTTCACTCCGATCTCAACGTCATGCTCGATGAAGGCGTCGGGATCTACGTGGTGGTGAACAGCTCCGGGGAGGGCGCGGGACCTTTGCGGTTCGCGGTCACGGCGAACTTCGCCGAGCGCTACTTCCCGGACGCCTCGATCCCGGTGGGAGAGCGCCTCGAGACGGCCCGGGAGCACGGCGCCCTGGTCGTCGGCGCCTATGAAAGCTCGCGCACGGTGAAGACCAATTTCGCCGTGATTCTGCGATTTCTGAGCCAAGAAACCATTACCATGAACGAGGATGGAGACCTAGTTTACCCGCTGTTCGGCAAGCCCGCCGTCTGGCGCGAGGTCGAGCCCTTCGTCTGGCGCCATGTGGGCGGCTATGAACGCATAGCCGCCGTTCTCCAGGAGGACGGCTCGCTTGATTACGTGACGTTCGAACCGGTCTCGCCGATCATGCACCTGACCCCCGCGCCTTGGCACCGGACTTCATCGCTGGTGACGCCGCTTTTGGGCCTGGCGCTGGGCGCGCTCCTGCTCACCGTCGTCTTGTGGCCGGTTCGCGCGATCGTCCGGTGGCGCTATCGTACGCCGTTCCCGCTGGAAGGCCGGCAGGCTACGGCCTTTCGGCTCGTGCGTGTGGGCGCGGTGCTGACTCTGGCGTTTCTCGGGCTGTGGGTCTTCACCTTTCAGACGCTGTTCTCTGACCTGTCCGGTCTTGGCGGCGCCTTCATGACGCAGCTCTATTTCGCCATGGCCGCGCAGATCCTTCTCTATCTGGCGTTGGCCGCCGCGCTTTGGAACGTGGTCGTCGTCTGGGGCGGCGGGCAGAGCTGGTTTGCGAACGTGTGGAGCGTGGTTATCGCGTTCAGCGTGCTCTTCGTCCTGTTCTTCGCAGCGTCGAGCGGGCTTCTAAGCTGGGAGACCAATTTCTAGCCACCCCTCGACGAGCCGACCCCGGACGCCGCCGTCCCCAGCGGGCGTGTGGCGTCCACATGCCTGTTATGGCAGGGGGCGTGCTTGGTGAACGGACATTCACTGCGAGGCGACCAGGCTATCCGTCGATCAAGATACGCCTGCGGGACCGAAAGACGTCGCGTTCAGAACGAACCCTCAATTTTCAAGCTAAATGTATGGCGCGGTGGTGTCAGACGAACGCGAACGGGTCTCCGAAATCGGTGCGCGCGACCTCATGCGGCCAGCAGCTGACGCCACTCGGCGAGGGCCGCGTTTCGGAGATCCTTGAAGCGGGCGCGTCGTTCGAGTGAGCGGTCGTGGTTGAAGTGGTTGTGGACGGATGCGTGGGCGGCGACGAATTTCTGTAGACTTCGCATCTGCCGGAACCGCGCCATCGCCCGCTCGCGTCGCCGGAATGGGAGATGCGAATTTTCCGCTCGGTTGTTCTCGTGCCGGCCCGTGACCTGCCGGTCTGCATTCCCGATCTCGCGCATGGCGGCGCGGTACGAACGCAGCCTGTCGGTTACGACCTCTTCAGGTCGGCCGTACCGCTTCATCGCTTTCTTCAGAAATTTCAATGCTGACGCCTTGTCACGGGTTTTCGTGACGAAGGATTCCAGCACCTCGCCTTCGTGATCGACGGCGCGCCAGAGGTGGCGGGTCTCGCCGTTGATCGTCACGAACACCTCATCGAGAGGCCGGCGCCACCGGGTCACCTGTCGAAGCTGCCGTAACCGGCGCTTGCGGATCTCGAGGGCTATCAGGGAACCGGTTCCACCAGAACGGCACGGTCTCGTGGCTGATATCGATGCCCCGCTCGTGGGGCAGATCCTCGACATTACACAGCGAGCGCATCATCACGGGTCAGCCGGATGATCTCGGGCGAGGTCTTGAAATAGCGGAAGGGGTTGGCCATCCACCACCGCCATCCGGGCAGGGCGGCTCAAGCGGTTTTCTTCTGACAGGTCCCGCTTCGCACCTAAACGGAATCCCACGCCGAGTCAGAAACGGACGAAGACGCTCCAGGTGCGTCCGGAACAGCATGTTCCGATCGGGAAACGCTTGCGCCGACACCGGAAGGACCGTTATAGAGTTACCCGCATGACAGCCTTGCTGCGTCTTCTCGCCGCCGCGCTCATAGCGCTGCAGATGTTCGCCGCCGGCGCCATGGCGAGCCATGGCCGGGCCGGGCCGGGCTATGACCCGGCGCACCTCATGTGCTCTCAGCAGGCGCCGGACGCGGAGGCGCTGGCTCTGTTGGAGGAGCTCGCCGCGCTCGCCGGGCTTGACGGCGGCGCGCCGGAAACCGCGCACAAGGACTGCCCGATCTGCGCGCTGGTCCACGCCGCCGCGCTTCCCGAGGCGGCCGGCGCCGCGCCCGTTCGGTTCGCCGTGGCGCCCGCCGACCGGCGCGCCCGCCTCGATCGGGCCGGACCCCGGCTTCCGGCCGGCCCGCCTGTGGGCCCTCGCGCTCCGCCCATCCACGTCTGACCCCGAATCCAACGCGCCCGCTGCGGGCGCTTATTTGGCGCACCCTGCGCCGGTCAGACGCATGGATATCCCATGACCTCCGCACTTTTGCTGAGCGCCGCCGCGCTCGCCTTGTCCGCCGGCGCGCAAGACGCCGAAACCGCTCAGCCTCAGACCCGCTCCGGCTGGGTGGACGTGATCACCGTCACGGGCCGTGCGCCTGACGAAAGCGCCGACGAAATCGCCGTGCTCGACGCGCCGGCCGCCGCACCGGACGCCGCCGGCCTTGTGGCGCGCCTGCCTGGAGCGGCGCTGATAAATAACGGCGCGTTGTCCGGCCAGGTGCAGTATCGCGGCCTGTTCGGCCCGCGTATCGCCGTCGCCGTCGATGGCCAGCGCTTCGCCTCGGGCGGACCGAACCTCATGGACCCGCCGCTGCACTACGCCCCGGCCCCGCTTCTGGACCGTATCGAATTGACGCGCGGCCCCGGCCCGGTGAGCGCCGGCCCGGCTATCTCGGCGCGCGCGAACGCGGTGTTCAAATCCATCCCCTACGCCGCAGGGGATGCGCACGAGGTCTCCGGCGACCTCACCGTCATCGCGCGCAGCGTGGATGAAAGCGTCGCGGCTGGCGGCGTCGCCGGGATCGCCACGGCGCGCCAGCGCCTGCAAATCCTCGCCTCGTTCGAGACCGGCGGCGATCTAGACACCCCCAAGGGGACGCTCATCGGGACCGGGCACGAGCGCGCGGTCTACGCGGTCGGCTACGCCGTCAGACCCTCCCAAGGGCTGGAGGTGACGCTGGACTGGCGCCGCCAGGAGACGGGGCTGACCGGCAACCCGCCCTTCCCAATGGACATCCGCTTCTTCGACACCGACACAACGCGCGCCGGGATCGACTACGAGACCGGGGACTGGCGGTTCGAAGCCGGGATCGGCCATGCCCGCGTCGATCACGCCATGAACAATTTCACCCTGCGCCCGGCGCCGATGATGATGGGCCTGCGCGAAACCTTCGCCGGCGCGGAGACCTGGTCGGCGAAGGCCGGCGCGGCGCGTGATCTCGCCGGCGGCGAGGTCCGGCTCGGGGTCGACACCGAGCAGTCAGAGCACGACGTGACGATCACCAACCCGGCCAATCCGGACTTCTTCGTCACGCCGACGCCCGACATCGAGATCACGCGCACCGGCGCCTTCGCCGAATGGGAAGGCCCGGCGAACGGTCTGGAGCTCTATATCGGCGCACGCCTGGACACGCATGAAGCCGAAGCCGGCGAGCCGCGCCTGGGCCCTGGGCTGGCCATGGGTCCGCGCATGCTGGCGAACGCCTACACCGCCGCCGATCGCAGCTGGGACGCGGTGACCGTCGATCTTCTGGCGCGCGCGCGTCGCCCGGTTGGCGACGCCTTCGCCTGGCGCGGCTCGATCGCGCGCAAGTCGCGCGCGCCGAATTATCTTGAGCGTTTCGCCTGGCTGCCCACGCCGGCGAGCGGCGGGCTTGCGGACGGCAACACCTATGTCGGCGATCTCGACCTGGACGTGGAGACCGCCACGAGCCTGGAGGCCGGCTTCGACGTCGCGTCCGGGCGCGCCTATCTGCGCCCGACGCTGCATGTGAGCTGGATTGAGGATTACATTCAGGGCACGCCCGCCGAACCGGTCACTCCCGGCCTGGTGGATACGCCGCTGGAGATGGTCTCGGCCATGAACGGCGATCCCACCCCGCTGCGTTTCTCCAATGTGGACGCCCGCCTATACGGGCTCGACGCCGACTTCGGCGCCGCGATCGCCGCGAACTGGCGCGTGGACGGCGTGGTCAGCCTGACGCGCGGCGAGCGCACTGATGTGGACGACGATCTCTACCGGATCGCGCCGGCGCGCCTGCGCACCGGGCTGACCTATGAGGCCGCGGCCTGGTCGGCGACGCTGGAGACGGTGGCGGTGGCCGAGCAGATGCGGGTTTCCGCGGAGAACTCGGAACAGGAGACGCCGGGCTATGTCGTGGTGAATCTGTTCGGCGCGTTTGCTTTGAGCGAGGACGTCCTGATCTCCGCCGGGGTGGAGAATCTGCTTAATCAGCCTTGGCGTGATCATCTGGGCGGCTATAACCGCAACGCCGGCCTGGGCATGCCGGTCGGCGAACGCCTGCTCGGCCCTGGGGCGGGCGCCTGGGTGCGCCTGAACGCGCGCTTTTGATCAGCGGCGAAAGGAAACCGGCCATGAGGGTGCTGGCAGACTAACTATAAAAGGTCTCTGATTGCGAGGCGGGCTCGGAGGCGGATCGTGGCGGACGGGATCTCATTCAAGCGACATCGGTTTCCGCCGGAGGTTATCCGCCATGCGGTGTGGCTCTATCTGCGCTTCACGCTGAGCCTTCGTGACGTGGAGGAGATCCTCGCCGAGCGCGGCATCGAAGCGAGCCGGGAGGCGGTGCGCTATTGGGTCGCCAAGTTTGGGCCGAAGATCGCTGCGAATCTCAAGCGCCGCAGGCACGCGCCGACCGGCCGCTGGCATCTCGACGAGATGGTCGTGAAGATCGGCGGGAAGCGCATGTGGCTATGGCGGGCGGTCGATGACGAAGGCGTCGTGCTCGACATGCTCGTTCAGAAGCGACGGGACGCTGACGCTGCGAAGAAACTTCTCCGCAAGCTGCTGAAGAATTCTGGCGTCGCGCCTGAGCGGATCGTCACGGACAAGCTTTCCTCGTATCGGAAGGCGATCCGGGAGACCGGCCTCACAGATCGCCACGCCCCAGGCGGACTGCAGGCCAACAACCGCGCCGAGAACTCCCATCTCCCGATCCGGCGACGAGAGCGAAAGCAGCAGAAGTTCAAGTCGCAAGGTTCAGCCCAGCGCTTCCTCGCCTCCCACGCTGCGGTCTACAACTGCTTCAACGTCGACGCCCACCTCGTCTCCCGCCGGGCCTTGCGGGCGCTCCGCACCCGTGCGTTCGGGGCGTGGGCAGAGGCGACGAAGGCCGCGTGATCCGGTAGGTGGGAGGGGCGCTTCGCAGCCGCCTCTATTTAACTTGTCAGCACCCGATGGACTGCTCTGCGAGGCGGTGTTCACCTGCCGCAAGCGCGGGGTCGAGACCCGCCTTTGCCTGGCTGAGCCTGCGGCGCGTCCCGACCCGGTGCTCATCAAGGCGGTGGTGCGCGCTCACGCCTGGTGGGGCGACATGCGCTCTGGAACATCCATGAAGCTGATCGCAGACAAGGCCGGCCTGCCCCAGCGCCGGGTCGCTCACCTTCTCAAACTCGCCTTCCTCGCCCCGGACATCACCGAGGCCATCCTTACCGGCCGCCAGCCCGCCTCGCTCACTACCGAGGCCCTTATCCGCAAGCCGATCCCGCTGGCCTGGGACGAGCAGCGCGCGGCGCTCAATATCGCTCGGGTCTGACGGGGATTTTCCCGCGCCTGTAATTCTCTGCATCTGGGTAAACGCTTCCCTGCAAGAGCGCGCGCCTTTCCCTGATCGATACGAAAAATTTCCCTGATAATTGCTTAGGGAAATTAATCGTAAGCCACTGGTTTTAAGTGGTGTTCAGGCGCGTGTTGTTCTCGATTCTGCTGAAAGAAGATGAATTTCCCTGTAGATTCCCTGCAAACAGGGAAAAGCGAAGCGTCGAACCGGCGTTCAGAGACCGCGGCCGGAAATTGGCGCTGAACAGCCGGCGGAGACGGTCTCAGATAGAGCCGACTACTGGCAAGTTACGGAAATGTGGGGGTGTTTCGGGTGCAAATCCGAGCCGCGCGAAATCTGCGGGGTGGGTGGCGGAGAGGATGGGATTCGAACCCACGAGAGCCTTTTGAGCCCTACTCCCTTAGCAGGGGAGCGCCTTCGACCACTCGGCCACCTCTCCATCGACGGGTCTAGCCGCTTTTGCAAAGCCGGATCAAGCCGGGCGTGCGTGAAATGCTGCACAAGGACGGACCGGAGCGGCGTGGCGGCGTCGGCGGGGCTTTCGCTATCGAGGTCTCCGGCCTATGTCTCGGTCCATGAACGAGATCGTCCTGTCCGCCCTGTCCGCCGTCGCTGATCCGGCCACCGGCGCCCCGCTCACCGGGAGCGGCCGCGTCGCCGGCGCCGATCTGAAGGACGGCGTCGCCACCGTGGTCCTCAATCCGTCAAAGGGCGATGAAGACGCCGCCGCCCTGCGCGCCGCGATCCAGGACGCCCTGACCGCCCATCCGGACATCAGCCGTGTGCGGGTGATCATCGAGGCGGCGATCGGGCGAAGCGAGGTCAAGGCGAAGAAGACCGCGTCCCAACAGATGAAGCCGCCGGCGCGGGCGGTGATCGCCGTGGCCTCCGGCAAGGGCGGGGTGGGCAAGTCCACCGTGGCGGCCAATCTCGCAGGCGCCTGCGTCAAGCTGGGCCTGTCGGTGGGGCTCATGGACGCCGACGTCTACGGGCCGAGCGCGCCGCGCATCTTCGGCCTGTCCGGCGCGCCGGGCCTGCGCAAGACCGATGCGGGCATCGAGCCGCTCACCGCCCACGGGGTGAAGCTGGTCTCCATGGGCTTTCTGGTGGGTGATCGTGATCCGGTGGTGTGGCGCGGCCCCATGGTCACCGGCGCGATCCGGCAGTTTCTCGGCGAGGTGAACTGGGGCGATCTCGACGTGCTGATCATCGACATGCCGCCGGGCACCGGCGACGCCCAGCTCGCCATTGCGCAAGGCACGCCGATCTCCGGGGTGGTGATCGTCTCCACGCCCCAGAACCTGGCTCTGGACGACGCAAAGAAGGCCGTCGCCCTGTTCGACCGCACGGCGATCCCGATCCTCGGAATGATCGAGAATATGAGCTTCTTCCTGTGCCCCCATTGCGGAGAGGGGACGGAGATTTTCGGGCGCGGCGGCGCACGGGCTGAAGCCGAGCTGATCGGCGCGCCCTTCCTGGGGGAAATCCCCCTGCATCCCGAGCTGCGCGAGGCGAGCGACGCGGGCCGCCTTGTGGCCAGCGGGGACGGGCCCGTGGCGAAAGCCTTCCAGCGCGCCGCCGAAGCCATGATGCACCAGGTCCAGGCCGTGCAGCGGCCCGCGCCGGAGATTGTCTTCGAGGATTAGGAGAATCGACATGGAAAACTGGACGCCGGAACAGGTGGCCGAGGCGCTGGAGAAAGACGAGATCATCCTCGTCGACGTGCGCGAACCGGCTGAATACGAGCAGGAGCGCATTCGCGGCGCGCTGCTCTACCCGCTCTCCACCTTCGACCCGGCTGGATTGCCGCTGGGGCAGGGCAAGAAGGTCGTCCTGTCCTGTAAGGCGGGCGGGCGCTCCGCTCAGGCTGTGCAGGCGTGCATGGGCGCCGGGCTCGACATCACCGCGCATCTCGCCAGCGGGATGGACGGCTGGAAGGCGGCGGGCCTGTCCTATTTCCGCATCAATCCCGTCACCGGGCGCATGGAGGAAGCCGCGGGCGCCTAGCGCCCGCCCTCCAGAAACGTCCGGACGGCTGCGGCGGTGGCCTCGGGCTGCTCCTCCACCGGCATGTGGCCGGCGTCCTCGATCAGCACCAGACGCGCGTCCGGCATCGCCGCGGCGAAGCGGGGCCCGTGCTCGGGGGAGATCATCGCATCGCGCTGGCCCCACACGATCAGCGTCGGGATATCGATCCCGCGCAGCGCCGGGTTTGGGTCGGGCAGGGTGAATTGCTCAATGCGTTCCACAAGCGCCGGGCCGACGCCTCCAATGCGCATCATGGCGTGAACGCGCTCCAGCTGCGCCTGCGTGATCCGGGACGGGTCGGCGTAGAGCGCCGCGGTCGCCGCCTGCACCCCGGCCATGGGCGCGGCGGTGAGATAAAGGCGAACCTGCTGGGGCACGGGGGCGGGCTCGTCGCCGACGCCGAGATTGGGATAGCCGCCGGGCGCGATCAGGATCAGCCGGTTCACCGCGTCGCCGTGCTCCGCGGCGTAGCGCCAGGCCACGAGACCGCCGAGCGAGTGACCGCCCAGGCTGAAACGCTCCGGCGCGATCCGGTCGAGGAGCGCGGACACCTGGCCCACCGTGGCCTCCACCGAATAGGCGGCGTCCTCGCGCGGGCCGGTGAGGGCGTGGCCGGGCAGATCGAACCGGATGACCCGATGGTCGGCCTCCAGCGCATCGGCCAGCGGCTCGAGGCTCTCCAGAGAATGGGAGAAGCCGTGAATGAGGACGACGGCCGGTGCGCCTTCAGGCCCGCTTTCGCGCACCCGCCAGGTCTCGCCTGCGGCGTTGACCATGCGATCCTCGTCGGTCATCCAGCGCGCCTCCGCTTGGGATGGGTCCGTAGGCTGCATCAGCCAGGCGAAAACGGCGACGACCATGACCGCGATAAGGATCAGGGCGCCGAGAATTCGAAGCAGCATGGGACTTATCCGTGTTCGGCGAGAAAGGCGTCGATCGCCTCGCGCGCGCGTGGTTCGGTCAGAAGGGGGGCGTGGCCGACATTGGCGATGTCCACGCGCTCCATGTGCTGGCGGCGGCGGGCCATCTCCTGGACGGTTTCCTCGCTCAGAAGATCGGTGAGGGCGCCGCGAATCAGCAGGAGCGGCTTTGCGGAGAGGGCGTCGAAATAGGGCCACATGTCCGGCGGAGCGGCGTTTCCGTCCTGGACCGGCTTGGAGATGTTCTTGTCATAGTCGAAGACGATTTCGCCGCCCGCAGTCTCGCGGCAGACCCGTTTCGCGAACGCGGTCCAGAACGCCTGTCCGGTCTCGTTGGGGAAGGCGACACCGTTGATGGTCCGCACGGCTTCGGCGGCCTCGTCCCAGGTCTGGAACGGTCCGGCGCCGCCCACATAGCCCTGGATGCGCGAGAGGCCCTTCGGGTCGATCACCGGTCCGATATCGTTGATCACCGCGGCCTTGATGCGGTCGGGCTGCAGCGCGGCGTGGATCATCGTCATCAGCCCGCCCATGGACGTCCCGATGAAGATCGCCTCGCGCCAGCCGGCCTTGTCCAGCACGCCGATCACGTCCTGCACGTAGACGGCGGGCGTGTAGTTGCCCGGCTCGGGATCGTAGCCGGACTTGCCGCGGCCGCGCACGTCGATGGCGATGACGTCATGGCCGGCTGCGGCGATGCGCGGCGCGACGTCCTCGAAATCCTTTGAGTTCCGGGTCAGGCCGTGCAGGCAGATCACCGGCGTCGGACTCCCGGAGCCTTGGCCGGGATAGCGGCGGTAATAGGTCCTCACGCCGTCTTCGGCGGTGTAATAATGCTCTGAATACTCGGTCATTCTGCAGCTTTTGTTTCCGGTTTGGCGAGTTTGCGGTCGCTCACGCCGTGTTCGGCGAGGCGGCGGAAGCCCGCGCCGACGAATTCGGGCAGGCGGGCGTGCAGCGCGTGAAGATCGCCGGTCTGGCACAGTCCGCCGGACAGCGAATCGACTCGGTGCGTGTCGGCGAAGGTGAGCACCAGCGCGCCGGACAGGAAGTGATAGCTCCAGTAGAGCTCCTCCTCCGGCGCGTCGGGCAGGGCGCGTCGCATGGACGCAAGAAACCGGCGTACGATGGGGTCGAAATACTTGCCCATCACCGCAGCGCCCCATTCGGGCGAGTTGGTGACCTGGCCGATGAGCGAGAAATACGCCTTCCAGCCCGGCCCGCCATTGGCGGAGCGATCCAGCAGCGGTCCGGTGAAGGCGGCGATGATGTCCTCCACGTCTGGTCCGTCCGGGCCGGCGTCGCGCTCGCACGCCTCCAGCCATTCCAGCCGGATCGTGTTCAGCTTGTCGGCCCGGCGCAGCAGCACCGCGTCGAAGAGGTCGCGCTTGCCGCCGAAATAATATGTCACGAGCGCAGGATCGGAGTCCGCCTCGCGGGCGATCGCCCGCACCGTCACGCCATAAAAGCCCTTCTGGGCGAAAAGCCCTTCGGCGGCGTCGAGCAGGCGTTCGCGCGTTTGTTCGCCGCGTCGGTTTCCGCGCGTTTCCGCCATGGCCGCAGCCCCTTCTTGTTCGGCCGTCCGCGCTGATCCGGAGGGCCTGGCTTTCGTGTGACCTTTGCGCCTCACAGCCTTGTTCATCAATCGTTGAAAGTCTAAGAGAGATTGACTTTTCATTCAACGTTGAAAAAAGTCCAGCCCGACGCCCCGACAGAGGGCGTGTTGATTCACTTCCGGGAGGGGAGTCCTCATGACCATCCGAAATTCAGTCTTCGCCGTCGCCGCGCTGCTCACCAGTGCGTCCGCTCTGCCGTACTCCGCCGCCTACGCCCAGGAGGCTGATGCGGCCCCCGCCGCCACCCGCGACGTGGTCACCGTCACCGCTCGCCGGCGCGAGGAGTCCATCCAGGACGCTCCGGTCGCGGTCACCGCGGTCAGCGGCGAGATGCTCGCCTCCATCGGCGCCATCGACCTTACGGACGTTCAGAAGCTTACGCCGAACGCCACCATCGAAACCGCGCGCGGCTCCAACTCGACCCTGATCGCCTTCATCCGCGGTGTGGGCCAGCAGGATCCGCTGTGGGGCTTCGAGCCCGGCGTCGGCCTGTATGTCGATGACGTGTATGTGGCCCGTCCCCAGGGCGCCGTGCTCGACATCTTTGATATCGAGCGCATCGAAGTCCTGCGCGGCCCGCAGGGCACGCTTTATGGCCGCAACACCATCGGCGGCGCGATCAAGTACGTCACCGCGCGCCTGAGCGACGAGCCGGAATTCGAAGCCGGCGTCAGCATCGGTTCCTACAACCAGCTGGATGCGGTGGTCAGCGGTTCGGTCCCGCTGTCCGACACCTTCGCGATCGGCGGCGCCCTGGCGCGCTACTCCCGCGACGGCTTCGGCGAGAACGTCTTCACCGGCGCCGAGCACTACAACAAGGACATTTTCGCCGGCCGGCTGTCGGCGGAGTGGACCCCCACCTCCGACCTGTTCTTCCGCCTGTCCTATGACCGGTCCGAGGACAATTCCAACGCCAAGCACGGCTACCGCCTGATCCCGGGCGTGACCAATGGCGAGCCGGTTCTGGACGACGTCTATGACACCCGCGGCGGCGCCGGGGACGACAACCTTGTGGAGACCGAGGGCCTGTCGCTCACCGCCGAATGGGAGGTGAACGACTGGCTGACGCTGAAGTCCATCACCGCGGGCCGTGAAGACTTCACCGACACGCCGATCGATTTCGACGCCCTGCCGGTGAACGATTTCGACGTGCCGGCCTTCTACGACAACTCGCAGTTCACCCAGGAATTCCAGGCGCTGTTCGACACCGGCCGCTGGTCGGGCGTCGCCGGCCTGTACTATTTGAACGGCGCCTATGAGGGCGCGTTCGATACGGTTCTGGGCAATCTCGGCGTCAACGCGCCGACCTATGGCGACGTGTCGAAGATGTCGCTCTCGGCCTACGCCGACGTGACCTTCGACATCAATGATCTGTGGTCGGTCTCTGTGGGCGGCCGCTACACCGAGGACCAGACGCGCGCCTCGGTCATCCGCCAGACCTATCTCGGCACGGCCACCACGCCGTTCCTGGGCGGCCCCGGCGGGCTGCTTCTCGCCACCGGCTCCAACTTCACCAGCGAGCGCACCGACGACCAGTTCTCGCCGCGTGTGAACGTGACCTATGAGCCCAGCGAGGATCTGTCGCTCTACGCCTCGTACTCCCAGGGCTTCAAGTCCGGCGGCTTCGACCCGCGCGGCAACGCCGGGCCGGTCGGCACGGTGCAGTACGACGTGATCACCCGCGGCTTCGAGCCGGAGATCGTGGACAGCTACGAAGTCGGCGCCAAGGGCGCGCTGGCCAACGGCCGGATCGTGTACCGCGCCGCCGCCTTCTACTCGGAATACACCGATCAGCAGATCACGGTGCAGACCTCCGAGGTGGATCCTGCCACGGGCCTGAACACCTTCGTCTCCACCGTGCTCAACGCCGGCGAGTCCGAGTATATGGGCTTCGAGCTTGAAGGCAGCGCCTTCCTGACCGACGCGTTCAGCATCGACTACATGCTGGGCCTGATCGACGCGGAGATCGTGGAACTGGTCACCACCCAGGCCGACCCGGTCACCGGCGCTCCCATCGAGGTCGACATCTCCGACCAGTACGTCGTGCAGAACACGCCGGAATACGCCTGGCGTCTCGCGGCCAACTACGAGATGGCCGCGCCGAACGGTTACGGCGATCTGCGCTTCACCGCCGGTGTCAGCTATCGCGACGACATCAACCTGTTCAACGTGCCGAACACCGGCGAGCCGGTGGCCCTTGCAGGTCTTCCGGGCACGCCGTTGCCGGCGCTTGACGCCGAGACGTCCTACACGCTGCTCGACGCCAGCGTGATCTGGGACATCGACGAGAACTGGCGGCTCTCCCTCATCGGGCGCAACCTGACCGATGAGGAATACCGCATCGCCGGCTACAACTTCGCCGGCGCCAACCAGCTCGGCGTCGATGGCGCGTACTCGGCCTTCTACGGCGATCCGCGCACCGTCACCGCCAGCGTGCGTTTCCGCTACTAGGACGCGCCGCCGGAACCACGCCGCCCAGGCCCTCGGAGCTCTATTCGCTGAGCTTCAAGGCGCCTCGGGCGGCGTTTTTTCTTTGCGCTTCAACATATTTCGCCCCCATCATGGGGCCAAGGCGTGCGCATCGACGCGCCAGACACGACACATGCGGGGAGAGACATGGCCACGACCGATACGGCCGAACCGGCCGCCAAGGCGCCCAGCGCGGGCTATCGCGTGTGGGTGCTGTTCATGCTGTTCATCGTCTATGCGTTCAATTTCCTGGATCGCCAGATCATCTCGATCCTGGCCATTCCGATCCAGCAGGAACTGGACCTGAGCGACCGGCAGCTCGGGCTTCTGGGCGGCATCGCCTTCGCCTTCCTCTATTCGACGCTGGGCGTTCCCATCGCGTGGCTCGCCGACCGCACCAACCGCACCTGGATCGTCACCATCTCGCTGACCGTCTGGTCCGGGTTCACCGCCCTGTGCGGCTTCGCCCAGAATTTCTGGCAGCTCTTCGCCTCGCGCGTCGGCGTCGGCGTGGGCGAAGCGGGCGGCGTGGCGCCGTCCTATTCGCTGATCGCGGACTATTTCCCGCCGCAGAGCCGGGCGAGGGCGCTTGCGATCTATTCGCTCGGCATTCCCATCGGCTCGGCCTTCGGCGTGGTCGCCGGCGCCCAGATCGCCGGCGGCAATGTCGGGGAGAATCTCGACTGGCGCGCCGCCTTCATCATCGTGGGCATCGCCGGAGTCGTGATCGCGCCCATCTTCAAGCTCACCTTGCGCGAACCCAAGCGCGGCGGGCTCGACGTCAAACCGCAAACGCAGGCCGCAAAGCTCCAGCCGGAGCCCGGCGAGGCGGCGAGCGCCCGCGCGCCGGCCGAGGCCGTGGACGAGAAGAAGCCGGGCCTTCTGGACGTCTTCGCCGTCCTCTCGAAGAAGCCGAGCTTCTGGTTCCTGGTGTTCGGCGCCTCCTGCTCGTCCATGATGGGCTATGGCGTGTTTTTCTGGATCCCCAGCTTCTTCGCCCGCAGCTTCGAGCTGGACATCATCACCACCGGCTGGCTGTTCGGCGGCGTTCTGTTCGTGGGCGGATCGCTCGGGATCATCCTGGGCGGCGTGCTCGGCGATCTCATGGGCAAGGGATCCAAGAAGATGTACGCCCTCGTACCGGCGATCGCCTTCTTCCTGACCTTCCCCATGTATATCGCCGGCACGATGGCCACGACGCCGCTGATGGCGGCGTTGCTCTTCGTCATTCCGACCGGGCTGGGTCTCGCCTGGCTCGGCCCGACGCTGTCGGCCTTCCAGCACCTGGCGCCGGCCAACATGCGCTCCATGGCGTCCGCCGTGTTTCTCTTGATCAACAATCTTCTGGGGATCGGGGTCGGGGTGTACGTGCTGGGCGAATTGTCGACCCTGCTCACCCCGATGTTCGGCGCCGAAGCGCTGCGCTATTCGATCATGATCGGCGCCGGGCTCTATCTCATCGCCGGAATGCTGTTCCTTATCGCGTCGCGCACCATCGACAACGATTGGGAGCGGTAAAAGAGCCGGCTCTCGAGCCTCGCGGCCAGACACGAAAACGCCCCGGCGATCCGCCGGGGCGTTTTTGCGTTCGGCGTCCGCCGGGAGGCGCGCTTACGCGGCCTTGCTGGCGACGCTGAGCGTCTGGATGAAGGTCGAGGTCGCGTCGTCGCGCGCCGTCTCGCCTGCAGCCGCGAACACTTCGCCGTTGAGCGCCACCGCGGCGTCGCCTTCGACGCCGTCTTTCTCCGCCACTTCGGCCAGGAATGAGACCGCTTCGCCCATCACGCAGACCGGCTTGCCCGAGCGGATGAAATCACCCAGCAGCAGACGGGCGTCCTGATCGCCCTTGAGCTTTTCAATGCTCGTTTCGCCGCCGGGGACCAGCAGGCCGGCGAAGGCCTCAGGACCCTGTTCGCCGGGGTGTCCGTCGACCACGAAATTCATCTCTTCGCGCGTTTCCGAGCGGCCGCCCACCAGCGATTTATTGGGGCTGAGCAGGCAGGTCCTGTAGCCGGCGCGTTCAGCGGCGCTGGCCACTTGCGTCAGATCCGACGCGGCGAAACCTTCGGCAACCAGAACGGCGATTTGCCCTTCCTCGCCCACATGGGCGAGATCAAGACGTTTCTGACGGTTGTGCGGTTTCTGAAAAGCCACGATTCCTCCTGGCGCCGATTCACGGCGCTCGACAAATGACAAGTTAGACGAGTGCGTACAGGGTAGGGAACGCAGACGAACGGTCAACCGTTCCATAAAAAATTCAGCAGCACTGCTTTTGTGCAGCGACGGCCCAATCACCGTGCAGAACTTGATTTTCTCCGGTCGAACCGGGTATTTCAACCTGTCACAGCGCGGGTCCGCAGATCCGCGCTTTTTGTAAATCTGAAGTTCACCTTGCGAAAGGAAAGGCACTTATGTGCGGAATCGCCGGAGAGCTGCGCTTTGATGATCAACGCCCGAACCTGGCCGCCCTTGACGCTGCGGCCGGGCGCATGGCGCGCCGCGGTCCCGATGCGGCCGGACTGCATGCGCAGGGCGCCGCCGCGCTCGCCCATCGCCGTCTGAAGATCATCGATCTGTCCGACGCGTCCCAGCAGCCCATGGTGGACGCGGAGCTGGGCCTGGCTCTGGTGTTCAACGGCTGCATCTATAATCACGCCGAGCTGCGCGCCGAGCTGGAAGCCAAGGGCTACCGCTTCTTCTCCAGGGGCGACACGGAGGTCATCCTCAAGGCCTATCACGCCTGGGGCGAGGACTTCGTCCAGCGCCTGAACGGCATGTTCGCCTTCGCCATCACCGAGCGCGACTCCGGGCGCGTCCTGCTGGGCCGCGACCGGCTGGGCATCAAGCCGCTCTATTACGCCGAGACGAAGGGCGGGTTTCGCTTCGCGTCCAGCCTGCAGGCGCTCACCTGCTTCGACGACGTGGACACCAGCCTCGATCCCGATGCGCTGAACTTCTATTTCAGCTTCCACGCCGTTGTGCCGCCGCCCTTCACCATGGTGAAGGGCGTGCGCAAGCTGGCGCCGGCGACGCTCATGCGCATCGAGCCGGACGGCCGGCGCACCACGAAAAAGTTCTGGGACATCACCTTCGGGCCGAAAGACGACGAGCGCGGCTACTCCCACGCCGACTGGAAGCGGCTGGTGGCTGAAACCCTCCGCGCCAGCGTGAAGCGGCGCCTTGTGGCCGACGTGCCGGTGGGCGTGCTGCTTTCGGGCGGGCTGGACAGTTCGCTGATCGTCGGCCTGCTCGCCGAAGCCGGGCAGACGGGGCTCTCCACCTTCTCCATCGGGTTTGAAAGCGTCGATCAGGAAAAGGGCGACGAGTTCCAGTATTCCGGCATCATCGCCGAGCGCTTCGCCACCAGCCACCACAAGATCGAGATCGACACCGCCCGGGCGCTGCCGGCGCTGGACGCGGCCATCGAGGCCATGAGCGAGCCGATGACCAGCCATGACTGTGTCGGTTTCTACCTTCTGAGCCAGGAGGTCTCCCGCCATGTGAAAGTGGTGCAGTCGGGGCAGGGCGCCGACGAGATCTTCGCCGGCTATCACTGGTATCCGCCCATGCTGGACGCGAACGATCCGCTGGACGCGTACGCCAGGGCGTTCTTCGACCGCGACCGCACCGAAATGGGCGAGCTGTTGCAGGATCGCTGGCTCAACGGCGACACGCCGCGTGACTTCGTGGCCGAGCATTTCGCGCGGCCAGGGGCTGAGCGTCCCATCGACAAGGCGCTGCGCATCGACACCCAGGTGATGCTGGTGGACGATCCGGTCAAGCGCGTCGACAACATGACCATGGCCTGGGGGCTGGAGGCGCGGGTGCCCTTCCTCGACCACGAGGTGGTGGAGGCCGCCGCCCGCTTGCCGGCCGAAATGAAGACCGCCGAAGGCGGCAAGGGCATCCTGAAGGATGTCGCACGCGACGTGGTCCCCCACGAGGTGATCGACCGTCCCAAGGGCTATTTCCCGGTTCCCGCGTTGAAGTATCTGCGCGGCCCGTATCTGGAGAAAGTCCGCGACGTGGTGACGTCCAAGCGCTTCGAAGAGGCCGGCGTGGTCAGGCGCGACTATGTTGACACGCTTCTGTCCGACCCCGAGGCTCACATCACGCCGCTGCGCGGATCGAAACTCTACCAGATCGGGCTGCTCGCGCTCTGGATGGATACGCACGGGCTCTGAAAGGAGCAGCCGACGTGAAGAATTCCGATCAACCCCGCAAGGCCATGAACCACCGTCTGAAGCGGCTGCGTGAACATGCGTTGAAATCGTCCGGGCCGCCGCGCAGCGATGTGCAGACCGAGGCCGAGATCGATGTCGGCTGGGGCCGGTTGATCTTCGCCCAGACCTTCGACGACGCCGACCGCCTGGTGAATGCGCTGCGCGACGAGAAGCGCAACAAGCGCGACATCGCCTTCTATGTGCGCGATCCCCATGTGGTCATGGCCGCTGCGCCCCAGGAAGTGTTCCTGGATCCGTCCCACACCTACCGCGTGGACCTGTCCACCTATCGCGGCTCCACCGAGCAGCCCAAGGGCTTCTTCATCCGGCGCCTGTGCTCGGAATCCGACGCCGAAACGGTCAACACGATCTATGTGGCCCGCGGGATGGTGCCGGTGGAGCCGAGCTTCTTCTGGCGCCAGCGCGACTCGCGCACGCTCACCTTCCTGGTGGCCGAGGACGAGCGCACCGGCCAGGTGCTGGGCGCAGTGACCGGCGTTGATCACCGGCGCGCCTTCGACGATCCCGAGCACGGCAGTTCGCTGTGGTGCCTGGCGGTTGATCCGCGTGCGGCCCATCCAGGGCTCGGCGAGGCTCTGGTGCGCCGGCTCGCCGAGACTTTCATGGCGCGCGGCTGCGCCTTCATGGACCTGTCGGTCCTGCACAATAATGACAGCGCGATCCGGCTCTACGAGAAGCTCGGCTTCAAGCGCGCGCCCTTCTTCACGCTGAAGCGCAAGAACGTCATTAACGAACGGCTTTTCATCGCGCCGCCGCCGGAGGAGGGGCTCAATCCCTACGCCCGCATCATCGTGGACGAGGCGCGCCGGCGCGGCATCGGGGTGGAGGTTCTCGACGCGGAGGGCGGATTCTTCCGGCTGACCCATGGCGGGCGCTCGATCACGTGCCGGGAAAGCCTGTCGGAGCTCACCAATGCGGTCGCGATGAGCCGCTGCGACGACAAGGCGGTGACGCGCCGTCTCATGGTCAGGGCGGGCGTGCCGGTCCCGGCGCAGATGACGCTGGATCCGGCGAGCGAGGACTTGAGCGAGGCGGAGGCCTTCATGGCCGAGCACGGGGCGATCGTGGTCAAGCCCGCCCGCGGCGAGCAGGGCCGCGGCGTCACGGTCGGCGTGGACACGCCCGAGGACCTGAAAGCCGCGTTCGAGGCCGCGCGCGGGCAGGGCGACGCGGTCCTGCTGGAGGATTTTGTCGAGGGCGACGACCTGCGCGTTCTTGTGATCAACGATCAGGTGGTCGCCGCCGCCTTGCGCAAGCCGCCGGAGATCACCGGCGACGGAAAGCGCAGCGTCAGGGCGCTGGTGGAGTCCCTGTCGCGGCGGCGCGCCTCGGCCACGGACGGCGAAAGCCGAGTCCCGCTGGACGCCGAGACCGAGCGCTGTATCCGCTCCGAAGGCCATGACTGGGACAGCGTGCCGGCGTCCGGCGAAACCATCCGGGTGCGGCGCACCGCCAATCTGCACACCGGCGGCGCCCTGCACGACGTCACCGACACGCTGCACCCCGATATCGCCCGCAGCGCCCGGGACGCCGTGCGCGCGGTGGACATCCCGGTGGCCGGAATCGACTTCATCGTGAAGACGCCGCACGGGCCCGACCATGTCTTCATCGAGGCCAATGAGCGCCCCGGCCTCGCCAATCACGAACCGCAGCCCACCGCGGAGCGGTTTATCGATCTTCTTTTCCCGCTTTCCATTCCCCGGAAAGAACACACGGAGGCCACGGCGTGAGCGTGATCGACGACGGTTATATCAAGGACATTCTGGCCCGCCTGCTGAAAACGCCCAGCCCCACCGGATATACCGACGAAGTCACCCATCTGTGCTGCGAGGAGCTGCAGAAGCTCGGCGTGCCCTACGAGATCACCCGGCGCGGCGCGATCCGGGCGCGCATCCAGGGCGGGCGCCGCCAGCCTGCCCGCGCCATCGTCGCCCATATCGACACGCTGGGCGCCCAGGTCAAACGCATCAAGGAGAACGGCCGGCTGGAGGTGGTCCCCATCGGCCATTGGTCGTCGCGCTTTGCAGAAGGCGCGCGCGCCACGGTGTTCACCGTCGATCAAGGGGCGTTTCGCGGCACCATCCTGCCGTTGAAGGCCTCCGGTCACACCTTCAACGAGGAGGTCGACACCCAGCCCGTCGCCTGGACGCAGGTGGAGCTGCGACCCGACGTGGTGGCGGAGAACGCCGAAGACCTTGAAGCGCTCGGGTTCAATATCGGCGACATCGTCTCCATCGATCCGCAGCCGGAATTCATCGACAACGGCTTCATCGTCTCGCGCCATCTCGACGACAAGGCGGGTGTCGCGGCGATGTTCGGGGCGATCAAGGCGATTATCGAAAGCGACGAAGCGCTGGCGGTGGACACGTACTTCATCCTGTCCATCACCGAGGAGGTGGGCTCGGGCGCGAGTTCGATCCTCACCAGTGACATCGCCTCCATGGTCTCCATCGACAACGGCACCCAGGCGCCGGGTCAGAACAGCCGGGAGTTCGGCGTCACCGTGGCCATGGCCGACCAGACCGGCCCGTTCGACTATCACCTGACCCAGAAATTGTTGCGGCTTGCGCGCGCGGACGAGATCGAGCACCAGCGCGACGTGTTCCGGTATTATCGCTCCGACAGCGCGTCCGCGATCGAGTCCGGCGCCGACGTGCGTACGGCGCTGATCTGTTTCGGGATCGACGCCAGCCACGGCTATGAGCGCATCCACATGCACGCTCTGCATTCGGTCGCCCGGCTGGTGCGCAGCTATTGCATCTCGCCCGTCGAGATCAACCACGACGCCGAGCCGATGGGCGGGCTCTCCGGCTTCACCCATCTGCCCATGGAGCCGGCCCGCGACGAGTCCTGGGACGGCCGCGACCAGGCGCCGGAGCGCCCGTCCGGAGAGGGCGGCGCCGGCGGCGGGCAGGCCTAGGTACTGTACCCATAAACGGGATTCCCAAATCAGCCGGGTCGTGATTCAAACTCTTTGAAGGGAGTTTGATCATGGCCCGATTTGATTTGAGTGATGCGGAGTGGTCGATCATCGCGCCGCTCTTGCCGAACAAGCCGCGCGGCGTGCCG
>Ga0208112_100037_pt1 | contig 287500 bp, 239 predicted proteins | sample HotLakConsoUCCLE_FD_184736 | JGI IMG/M metagenome (GOLD analysis project Ga0208112, IMG submission 184736) | Hypersaline microbial mat communities from Hot Lake, Washington, USA - Hot Lake Consortium UCC-LE (SPAdes) (version 2) ... | reverse complement strand
ACCCCCGGCCCGGCTCGCTTGAGCTACGCGCAAGCTCCGCTCACCGGGCCTTGACCAACCACATCAACCCAGAAAGAAAGGCGAACAGACTCTACTAACTCACGGCCCGGATCAGGGGGCTGGGTCATGAGAGACGAAACTTTCGGCGTTTCTTCAGTCGCGAGTGGCTCGACAACCACCTCCTCAGCTTCAGGAAAGACTTCGCGCCGCGCTACGGCAACGGCATGAGCGACGACCTCCGGTACACCAGTGCCGATCCGTGTCCTATCGAACCCGTCCAGATAGTCGAGTTCAGAAGCAAGCACGAATTCAGTTGCATGGCGCTGCGCCTGAGCAGAGTACACTGCAATATCGAATTCGAAGTCGCCTCCTTTTTGCCCAACTAAGACACGGGTGGCAGATACGGGAAAGACGTAGAATGCCTCGCTCTGTTCGGTTGCCAGAAGAGGCGGAGCCCAAAAGCCGTCAGGGGTGACGCACAGGCCAACACAGTCAGGCAGCAAAACCGACGGCTCTGGAAGGTCCACGATCACCCATTTGTGGTTGGCCAGGTCATCCCGCCTCTTGGACGGCGCTAAGTCGCGTTCCAGCGCTTGAATGTGCGCTTGAGCGGCAAGGTCCAGCCCTTCCCTAACCAACCAGTCTAGTTGATCATCAAAGCTATGGGCAACAGGCTGGAGAAAGTCATTGGCTTTTTCGCGCACCATCCATCGAAAAATCCGAGCGGCCGTCTCAGGCGACAGCTCAAGTGCGCTGCGGCCATATAGGTCTGCTAGGCTGGCATTGATTGAGCGCTCCAGCTCCGGGTGCAAGGTCCCGTCTTGCTGAAATAATTCTCGCTTTAAAAAATCAATGCTAGATACCGTATCCGCGATATTACTGAACATTGAGATCTGCAGGTCGGTCATAGCCATACGAAAGTGCCGTGTCCGGGAAAATAGGTGGACGAATAGTCTCGTAACGTCGGTCTGAATTTGTTGCGGAACTTCTGCAATTTCTCTGACGGATCTCGCGGTCTTACCGAGTTGGTATTCGTATTGGGTAATTCGCTGATCCAACTCGCTAGTATTATTCGCCCCAGGCTTTCCGTAAAAATCCCGCTTTCGCGCTTGGGTTTCAATCTTAACTAGCCGAGGCTCGTCTTTGCGTGTAAGCCGCCACACGTGGTCCGGCGCGCTAGAGTTCTCAAATCCTTTAAGAAAAAACTGCGGCATGAAGTGGTTATTACGACCTGACATCTAAAACATGCCTGACGTGGTGATGACTATCTTTTTCATGTAATCGCCGACCTGTGTCCCGTCATTATTATGGCACAGACGGCACACACACGCACCTTCCGACGAATTAGCGCCCTAAGCCGCCGCCCGCAGCTTCGCCGCGCGCTCCGCCACCTTCTGCGCAAACGCCATTGTTCCAGCGGTTCCGCCCAGATCCGCCGTGCGCTCGCCGTCGCGAAGCTCGGTCTCCAGCGCCGCCTCCAGCCGGTCGGCGGCGCCCGGCTCGTTCAGCCCGTGGCGCAGCAGCAGGGCGGCGCTGGCGATGGCTCCCGCCGGATTGGCGACGCCCTTGCCGGCGATGTCCGGGGCCGAGCCGTGGATGGGTTCGAACAGGCCCGGACCGGTCAGCCCCAGGCTCGCGCTGCCCAGAAGGCCGATGGATCCGGCGATCACGGCGGCCTCGTCGGAGAGGATGTCGCCAAACAGGTTTTCGGTGAGGATCACGTCAAAGCGCGCCGGGCCGGTGACCAGCGCCATGGCCGCGGCGTCCACATACAGGTGGTCCAGTCCCACGTCGGGATAATCGCCGGCCATGGCCGTGACCGTGCGCCGCCAGAGCCGGGAAGTGGCGAGCACATTGGCCTTGTCGACACTGGTGACGCGGCCCTTTCGTGCGGCTGCGGCGCGATACGCGATGCGGGCGATGCGCTCGACCTCGTCTCGTGAGTAGGCGCAGCCGTCGAAGGCCTCGGTCTCGCCTTCGCGCTTTTCACCGAAATACAGCCCGCCGGTGAGCTCGCGCACGATAAGGACATCGGCGCCCCGCACCCTGTCGGCTTTCAGGGGCGAGAGATCCTCCAGCCCCTCGAACACTTTCACGGGGCGCAAGTTTGCGAACAGGCCCAGCGCCTTGCGGATGCCCAGCAGGCCCTTCTCCGGCCGTTCCGGCGCCTCGTCCCAGGCCGGACCGCCCACCGCGCCGAGGAAGATCGCGTCGGCGGCTTTGGCCTTTGAAAGCGTTTCATCCGGCAGCGGCGTCCCGGCCGCATCAATGGCCGCGCCGCCGAACGGCGCGTCGTCAAAGGCCAGATCCAGTCCTTCCGCCGACGCGACGGCTTCAAGGCAGAGCTTCGCGGCCGCCGCCACCTCCGGCCCGATTCCGTCGCCGGGCAGCATCAGGATGGTGCGGGTCACGCGCGCGCCTCATAGGCGGCGATGGCGTCGGATTTCGCCATGATGAAGCCCAGCGGATCGACGCCGTCGAGGAGGCAGGTGCGCGCGAACGGCTCCAGGGTGAAGCGGGCTTCGATCTCGCCGGCCTTCACGGTCTGCGCCTCCACGTCGATCTCGACCTCCGCGCCGGGTCGGTCCAGCAGGGCGGCGTGGGCGGCCTCCTCGATTTCACAGACCACCAGGCCGTTGCGCCAGGCGTTGGACTTGAAGATGTCGGCGGCGCGGCTGGTGATCACCGCCTGGAAGCCGAAATCACGCAACGCCCAGGGCGCATGCTCGCGCGAGGATCCGCAGCCGAAATTATCGCCGGCCACAAGGATTGCGTGGGTCGCGGTCTCGACCGAGTTGAGCGGATGCCCGGTCTTCACGCCCCCCGCCGCGAACCGCCAGTCGGCGAAACAGGCCTCGCTAAGGGCGCCGCGCTCGGTGGTGGTGAGAAAGCGCGCCGGGATGATCTGGTCGGTGTCGATATTGGCTTCGCGCAGGACGAAGGTGCGGCTTTCGATCATGCGGATCGGTTCATTGAGCATGGCTGGCCTCCAGAATACGGCGCGGATCGGCCAGGGCGCCGGCCACGGCGGAGGCGGCGGCCGTGGCGGGGCTGGCAAGCACAGTGCGCACGCCCTGGCCCTGCCGGCCGGCGAAGTTGCGATTGGACGTGGACACGACACGGTCTCCCGGGCGGCCCGCATCCCCGTTCATGGCGATGCACATGGAGCAGCCCGGCTCGCGCCATTCCGCGCCGGCGGTGGTGAAGATGGCGTCCAGGCCTTCGGCCTCGGCGGCGCGTTTCACCGCTTCGGAGCCCGGCACCACCAGCATGCGCACCCCAGCCTTCACATGGCGCCCGGCCATCACCGAGGCCGCCTCGCGCAGATCGGACAGGCGGGCGTTCGTGCACGAGCCGATGAACACGGTGTCGATGGTCTCGCCCAGCAGCGCCTCGCCGGGCCTGAAGCCCATATAGGCGAGCGCCCTGGCCGATTCCGGCCCGCTGGGCGTCGGCGCGGCGGCGTCCACCGGGGCGGCCATGTCCGGGCTGTCGCCCCAGGTGACCATGGGCGCCACGCGCGATCCGTCGATCCTGACTTCGGCGTCGAACAAGGCGCCGGGATCGGATTTGAGTTTCGCCCATTTCGCCCGCGCCGCCTCGAACGCGGCGCCCTTGGGGGCGTATTTGCGGCCGCGCAGATAGTCGATCGTGGTCTTGTCCGGCGCGATCAGTCCGGCGCGCGCGCCCGCCTCGATGGACATGTTGCACACCGTCATGCGCTCCTCCATGGAGAGCGCCTCGATGGCCGATCCGGCGTATTCGATGACATGGCCGGCGGCGCCGCCGGCGCCCAGCTCGGCGATGATGGCGAGGATCAGATCCTTCGCCGCCACCCCGGCGCGCAATTCGCCGTCCACGGTGACGCGCATGGTTTTCGGCTTGCGCTGCAGCAGGCACTGAGTGGCCAGCACATGGCCGACCTCGCTGGTGCCGATACCGAAGGCGAGCGCGCCGAAGGCGCCGTGGGTGGCGGTATGGCTGTCGCCGCAGACAATGGTCTGCCCCGGCCGGGTCAGGCCCAGCTCCGGCCCGATAACGTGAACGATGCCGCGATCCTCGCTGTCCCAGCCGGCCAGCCGCACGCCGTGGCGGCGGCAATTGTCCTCCAGCCGGCGGACCTGGCTCTCTGCGGCCTTCGTCGCGTAGAGCGGTTTCGCACCCGGCGCCCGCGGCGTGGTAGGCGTGGCGTGATCCAGCGTCGCGAACGTCAGGTCGGGACGGCGCACGGTCAGGCCGCGATCCTCGATGGCCTTGAAGGCCTGCGGGCTCGTCACCTCGTGGATCAGATGCAGGTCGACATAGAGAATGCCGGGCGCCGCTCTGGTCTCGGCGACCGCCTGATGGGAGTCCCAGATTTTTTCGAACAGGGTCCTGGCCATGATCAGCTCGCTTCGCGGCGGGGGGTCGGGGAGGCGGGGAACGGCGTCGCGGCGGCCGCGTGAACCGGATCAAGCCAGCCCCAACGGTCTTCGGTGGTCCCGTCGAACAGGCCGAAGAATTTGTCCTGGATCAGGCGCGTGACCGGGCCAGGTCCGTTGGCGCGGGTGGGCTTGTCGTCCACCGAGCGGATCGGGGTGATCTCCGCCGCCGTGCCGGTGAAGAAGGCCTCGTCGCACAGATACAGCATCTCGCGCGGCAGGGCCTGTTCCACCACCTCGAGCCCTTCGGCTTTCGCCAGCTTGATGACGCTGTCGCGGGTGATGCCCTGCAGGATGGAGCTCGCTCCCGGCGGGGTCATCAGCCGGCCGTTATGGACCAGGAACAGATTCTCGCCCGCGCCTTCGGAGAGGCGGCCGTCCACGTCCAGCCCGATGCCTTCGGCGTAGCCGCGCGATTTCGCCTCGCGGCTGATGAGATAGCTGGAAAGATAATTGCCGCCGGCCTTGGCGCCGGTGGGCGTGGTGTTCGGCGCCAGGCGGTTCCAGCTGGAGACGCAGACATCCACGCCCTGCGCCCGCGCCGTCTCGCCCAGATACGCGCCCCAGGCAAAGGCGGCGATCATCACCTCAATGGGCGTGTCGGCCGCTGGGACGACGCCGATGGAGCCGTAGCCAATGAAGGCGATGGGCCGGATATAGGCCGAGCTCAGCTCGTTGGCGGCGGTGATCTGCTTGCACGCGGCGATCAGGGTCTCCTCGTCGAACGGCAGGTCCACCGAATAGATGCGCGCGGAATCGATCAGCCGGCGCACATGCTCGGCCAGACGGAACACGGCGGGGCCGTTCGGGGTGTCATAGACGCGGATGCCCTCGAACATGGAGGTGCCGTAGTGCAGGGCGTGGCTGAGCACATGGACCTGCGCGTCGGCCCACGGGATGATCTCGCCGTTTCGCCAGATGTATTTTGCTTCATTGATCGCCATGGATGTCTCCTTCAGGCCGCAGCAGTGTGTTCGCGGGTGCGGCGGCGGCGCACGGCGAGGGCGTTGTTGAGCGCGTCGACATAGGCCGAGGCGCAGGCGGGGATGATGTCACGGGCGCGCGCCCGGCCGGTGAAGATCTCGCCGTACACCTCGGCTTTCAGCTCCACCAGCACGTCGGCGGCCTGATTGTCGCCGCCCGGGGCCTCCGGCTCGGCGGCGACGTATTGCATGTCGATGTCCTCGACCCGGGCCGGCGCCTCCATCATCTGGCTGATCGCGGTATAGGCCGCATCCATGGCGCCGGGCGCCGCCGCCAGATCGCTCATGCGTCCGCGGGTGCGGTGCTCCAGCTCCACGCGCGCCACCGGGTGGGCGTCGGCCGCCGCCAGAGAGCGGATCTCCAGCCGGGTCAGCTTCCAGTCCGGCTCGCCCGATCCGCCGTCCACCTCGTCGGACAGGATCGCGGTGAGACGCGCGGAATCCACGAGCCCCACCTCGTCGGCGACGGTCTTGAACCGGGTAAAGGCCGCATCCAGCGTTTTGGCGTCCAGCACATAGCCGAGCTCCGCGGCGCGCGCCTTCAGGGCGTGCTTGCCCGAATGCTTGCCCAGCACGATCTGGTTGGACGCCAGACCGACATCCTCCGGCCGCATGATCTCGTAGGTCTCGCGGTTCTGCAGCACGCCGTGCTGGTGAATGCCGGCCTCGTGGGCGAAGGCGTTGGCGCCGACGATGGCCTTGTTGCGCGGGGTGTGGGTGTTGGTGACCTGGGACAGGGTCCGGCTGGCCGCCATGATCTTGGTGGTGTCGATATGGGTGGTGAGGCCGAAGGCGTCGCGCCGGGTGTGCAGCGCCATCACCGCATCCTCCAGAGCGCAATTGCCCGCCCGCTCGCCGATGCCGTTGACCGCGCACTCGATCTGGCGCGCGCCGCCGCGCACGGCGGCCAGCGAATTGGCCACGGCCATCCCCAGATCATCGTGGCAGTGGGCCGAGAAGATCACCTCGCCGGCCCTGCTGACTTTTTTGGTGAGCATCTGGAACAGGGCGAAGATCTCGTCCGGCGTCGCATACCCCACCGTGTCGGGCACGTTCAGCGTGGTGGCGCCGGCTTCGGCGGCCACCGACAGGGCTTCGACCAGGAAGCCCTTCTCGGTGCGGATCGCGTCCTCGGCGGAAAACTCCACGTCGTCGGCGAACTCGCGGGCGAAGGCGACCATGTCGGCGATGCGCGTCAGCACCTCGGCCGGGGTCATGTTCAGCTTGTGCTCACGGTGCAGCGGGCTGGTGCCGAGAAAGACGTGGATGCGCTTCCTCCGCGCCGGCGCCAGCGCCTTCGCCGAGGCTTCGATATCGCCCCTCACCGCGCGGGCCAGAGAACAGATGACCGGACCCTCGATCTCGGAGGCGATGCGGTGGACGGCGGCGGCGTCGCCGGGGCTCGCCGCGGCGAATCCGGCCTCGATCACGTCCACGTTCAGGGCCGCCAGGGCGTGGGCCATCTTCAGCTTGCCCGCCTCGCTCATGGAGAAGCCGGGCGCCTGCTCGCCGTCGCGCAGCGTGGTGTCGAAGATGGTGACGGTGCGGGTCATGAGGCGCGCTCCAGGGTTCGCGTCAGGCAGGACGGCTGCAGGTCGGGGCGGCGCACTGCGGAGACGCCGAACACCTTCTCCACGTGGCGCGACAGCACCTCGATGCGGCGCCCGGAATCGCGGGGCGACACCGACAGGTTCAGGCGCGCCGGCCCGTCGCCGGAATCGCGCATGTCGATGCCGCGGACCTCGTAACCCTTGCGCTCGACCAGTCCGATGAGGCGAAGGACGGCGCCCTCGGCGCGGGCGAAATCGATTTCCAGCGTGTGGGTCATGGTCAGGCCTCCATCATCTCGGCGTTGGACTTGCCCGGCGGCACCAGCGGCCAGACGTTTTCTTTCGGGTCGATGCGCACATGGGCCAGGATCGGCCCCTTTGCGGCGAACAGGCGGTCGATGGCGCCGGGCACCTCCTCGCGGCGATCGATCGTGAACGCCTCCAGGCCGAAAGCGCGGGCCAGCTCGGCGAAATCGGGATTGTCGTAGAGATCGATCTCGGAGAAATTCTGCTCGAAGAACAATTCCTGCCACTGGCGCACCATGCCCAGCTGGGAATTGTCCAGCAGCACGATCTTCAAGGGCAGGCGGTAGCGGATCAGGGTCGCCAGCTCGTGGATGTTCATCATGATCGAGCCGTCGCCGGTGACCGTGAAGACCGTGGCGTCCGGCTCGGCGAACAGGGCGCCGACGCCGGCGGGAATCCCGAAACCCATCGTCCCCAGCCCGGCGCTGGTCAGATGCGCCTGGGGCCGCGAGAAGCGGCAATGCTGGGCCACCCACATCTGGTGCTGGCCCACGTCGCAGGTGGCGATGAAGCTGTCGCCCGCCCGCTCGGAGATCGCCTTCAGCATCGCCGGCGCGAACACGCCCTTGCCCGGCGCGTCATAGTCCATGGCCCATTTCACGGCGTTGACCCGGCAGGTCTCGCGCCAGGCGTTGATCGCGGGCGCGTGCGGCCGCAGGGCGTCCAGGATCGCGCCCATGTCTCCGGCCAGCGGCACGGTTGCGGTGCGCAGCTTGGAGATTTCGCTGGCGTCGGCGTCGATATGGATGATCTGCGCCCCCGTCGCGAACGTGTCCAGCTTGCCCGTGGCCCGGTCGTCGAAGCGGGCGCCGGCGCAGATCAGCAGATCGCTGTCATGGACCGCCGTGTTGGCCGCCCGCGTCCCGTGCATGCCCAGCATGCCGAGGAAGTCCGGATGGTCGGTGGGGATCGCGCCGAGGCCTTTCAGGGTGGCCACGGCGGGGATTTTCGTGCGCTCCTGAAACGCGCGCAGCGCCGCCTCGGCGCGCGCGATGCCCACGCCGCCGCCGATATACAGCACCGGCCGCTCCGCGTGCGCGATCAGGGCGGCGGCCTCTTCGATGAGCGCCCCGTCAGGGCCGGGCGCAGAGGCCCGGGCCCGGCGATCGACCCCCGGGGGAACGGGAAAGGACGCCTGGGTGACGTCCTTGGGCAGGTCGATCAGAACCGGGCCCGGACGCCCGCCGGTCGCCAGCTCGAAAGCTTCGGCGAACACGGCGGGGATGTCGGCGGCGCTGCGCACCACATAGGAGTGCTTCACGATGGGCAGGGTGATGCCGAACGTGTCGATCTCCTGAAACGCGTCGGTGCCCATGAGCGGCGTCGGCGTCTGGCCGGTGATGGCGATGAGCGGCACCGAATCCATGAAGGCGTTGGCGATGCCGGTCACCAGATTGGTCGCTCCCGGCCCCGAGGTCGCCAGGCACACGCCCGCCTTGCCTGTGACCCGCGCGTAGGCGTCGGCGGCCAGCGCCGCAGCCTGCTCGTGGCGCACCAGGACATGGCGGATCTTCGAGCCCGGCAGGGCGTCATAGACCGGCATGATGGCGCCGCCGGGATAGCCGAAGATCGTGTCGGCCCCGGCGGCCTCCAGCGCGCGCACCACCGCGGCGGCGCCGGTCATCGTGCCTGGCGCGGCGGTCAGGGGGGCGGGCGCGGCGGCGCCGGGCCTGGGAGCGAAAGCGGTCATGACTACTCCGCCGCGGCCCGGTCAGGGCTCTTGTCAGGGGTCTTGCCGGTGTTGGCGCCCGGCTGAAGCCAGGCCATGCGGGCGCGCAGGCGCGCACCGGTCTTTTCGATCTCCTGCTCCATGTCGGCGCGCAGCAAGGCGTCGTATTGCGGCTTGCCGGCCTGGTTCTCCAGAATCCAGTCGCGGGCGAAGGCGCCCGACTGGATGTCGGTCAGAACCTCCTTCATCCGCGCCCGCGTCTCGGCGTTGATGATGCGCGGCCCGGAGACCAGATCGCCGTACTTGGCGGTCTCGGAAATGAAGTCGTGCATGCGCGTGATGCCGCCCTCATACATCAGATCGACGATGAGCTTGAGCTCGTGCAGGCATTCGAAATAGGCGATCTCGGGCTGATAGCCGGCCTCCACCAGCGTCTCGTAGCCGGCGGTGACGAGCTCGCTCGCCCCGCCGCACAGCACCGCCTGCTCGCCGAACAGGTCGGTTTCGGTCTCCTCGGCGATGGTGGTCTCGATGGCGCCGCCCGCCGTGCCGCCATTGCCCTTGCAATAGGCGAGCGCCGCGCCGCGGGCCTTGCCGTGCGTGTCCTGGTGGACGGCGAACAGGCTCGGCACGCCGCGCCCGATCTCGAACTCGCGGCGCACCAGATCGCCGGGGCCCTTGGGCGCCACCAGGATCACGTCAATGTCTTCGCGCGGGCGGATCTGGCCGTAATGGATGGAGAAGCCGTGGGCCACCATCAGCGTGTCGCCGGCCTCCATGTTCGGGGCGATGTCCTGCTCGTAAACCGCCTTGTGGCTCATGTCCGGGGTCAGCAGGGCGATGGTGCGCGCCTTGCGGGCGGCCTCGGCCGGCGTGAAGGTTTCGAAGCCGTCGGCCTTCGCCTTCGCTTCGGCCTTGCCGCCGGGGCGCGCCCCGACGATCACGGCGTGACCGGAATCGCGCAGGTTCCGGGCGTGGGCCCGGCCCTGGCTGCCATAGCCGAGAATGGCGATCGGACCGGCCAGGTCTTCGGCGCGGGCGTCGTCGTCGGTGTAGATCGTGGTGGGCATGAACAGTCTCCGTGGCGCTAGGGGGGGGGCCTCCGGCGACGCACAAAGAAAAACCCCCGCTCCGGGCTGGAGCGGGGGTCCTTGGCGTCTTGGAGGATTTTGTTATCCGTCAGACAGGGGCCGCCGCTCCAGCAAGGGAGGTGATAAGGACGACGACGGTAAGGAGGACGAGCGAGGTCAGAGCCACGACCTTGCGGTCGTCGCGCTTGGGGGTCTTCGCAATGGCCTTCGCGTGACGCACGTTCGGTATCCTTGCGGCTTTCAAACTCGGCCCGGGACGAACCCTGACCCTGACAGCCGGCGCGCCCGGAGGCGGTTCGGCGACTTCCCCGAAACGGTAAGGGCGAAGGGCGCCCTTCGTAAACCCGCTATTTGTCCGGACGTATGAAAAAAATTTTCGCCTATATATTTCAGTGTGATGACCAAGGTTATTCGCATCCGCAGCGCAAAAATGATGCATTTGCGCAACAGGGGCGGTGTTGACGGAACGTCCGCGCCGACTTCACTGTCTCCTCGTCGCGCATCGATGTGCGGCCCGCATGTGGAGACGGACATGGCCGCTTCGACGACCCATCTTGATAGTGTGACCCTGATGGTCCGCGCGCTCGGCGCGACGGTCCTGAGCGGGTTCATGCGCGTCACCGTCACGACCATCACCACCATTACCACCACTCTCCTTACCGGAGGGGCGGCACGGCGCGGGCAGAGGTAGACCACCTCGACATTCACCCCGAACCGACCCGCTCCCGGCTCCGGAAGCGGGTTTTTTCTTGTGCGAAATCCAGACCTCGACCCCGACAGACGCCCCTCGCAAACCCCGGCTCAAGACTGCCCCAAGGCGACCAAAAGGAACACCGCCATGACGTCCGCCCCGAACGATCTCGCCCCGAACCGGCGCCTCTGCGTCCTCAAATTCGGCGGATCCGTACTGACCACCGAGACCTCCTACGCCGAGGCCGGGGCGGAGATTTATCGCCATGTGCGCGACGGGGAGAAGGCGATCGTCATCGTCTCAGCGCTGGAGGGCGAGACCGACCGTCTGTTCGCCCAGGCCGAACAGCTGGGCGCCGACGCCAGTGCGGAGATGACCGCGCGTCTGGCCCGCCTCGGTGAATACCGCTCCGCCGCGCTCATGGGCCTCGTGCTCGCCCGCATGGGGGTTCGCGCCAAGGTGCTCGACCCGCACGAAATCGGGCTTGAAGCTGAAGGCGACCCGCTGGACGCCGATCTCGCCCGCCTCGACGAGGCCGCCCTGGCGGCCGCCGTCGATGCTCACGAAGTCGTCGTCGTTCCCGGATTCACCGCCGGCCACGCCCGCTGCGGCGCGGCGACGCTCGGCCGTGGCGGCACCGATCTCACGGCGGTGTTCTTCGCCGCCCGGGCCGGCGCCCAGCGCGCCCGCCTGATCAAGGACGTGGACGGGGTCTATACCGACGATCCGGCCAGGGACGCCTCCGCCAAGCGCTATGACCGGCTCGACTACGACACCGCCATGGCCTGCTCGCGCGGGCTGATCCAGCCCAAGGCCATCGAGGCAGCGCGGGCCGCCGGCGTGCAGCTGGAAATCGCCGCCATGGGCGCGGGCGAAGCCAGCTGCGTCCGCGAAGGTCCGGCCGTGCTCGGACGGGCGCGGGCCCAGCCGCCGTTGCGCGTGGCGCTTCTGGGCTGCGGCGCGGTGGGCTCCGGCGTCCTCGACCACATGAAGGCGCGGCCCGACCTGTTTGAACTCAATCCGGTGCTGGTGCGCCGGCCCGAGCTGCGCGAGGGCGACTCCCGCGCCCTGTTCACCGACGATATCGGCCGATCGCTGTCCGGCGGGCCCGATCTGGTGGTCGAGGTCATGGGCGGCGCCGACGATCCGGCCGCCATCATGCAGGGCGCGCTGGAGGCCGGCGCCGACGTGGTCACCGCCAACAAGGCCGCCGTGGCCAAGCATTTCGCGGCCCTGCACGCCAGCGCCGCCAAGGGCGGAAGCCGCCTGGAATACGCCGCGGCCGTGGGCGGCGGGGTGGTCATGGTGGAGACCGTGCGCCGGCTGAAACCGGACGGGGTCGCCGCGCTGGAAGGCGTGATGAACGGCACGGCGAACTTCATCCTGTCGCGCCTGGAAGCCGGCGCCGATTTCGACGCCGCGCTGCTGGAGGCCCAGGCCAAAGGCTTCGCCGAAGCCGATCCCAGCGCCGACGTGGACGGCCATGACGCGGCCGACAAGCTCTCCATCCTGATCCGCGAGGCCTTCGGCGCCGACCTGCCGCCCCATCGAATCCCCAAGGCGAGCCTGTCGCAGATCACCGCGGAAATGAGCGCGGAGGCGCTCGCCGACGGCAAGGTCTACAAGCAGATCGCGCGGGCGCGGCGCGGCGCCGGCGGCGTGATCGACGCGGAGGTGGTGATCGAGCCGATCAGCCGCAGCCACGCCTTCGCCGGCGCGTTGAACGAGGAGAATCGGTGCCTGATCACCACGAGCGACGGCCGGGTGCACGCCCTGTACGGCAAGGGCGCCGGCCGCTGGCCGACGGCTGCAGCCGTCTTCGCCGACATCATGGACATCACAAGACACCGGGCGTCAGATGGTGCGGCGTCCGGCCGGTCGGCCGCTGCGAGCGTGTCCCCTCGCCTCGCGGCGGCCGCCCTCAAACGGGCGTAGCGCCATGAAGGAGTTCTCCATGATCGCCCAGGCCCGCGCCAGCGCGCCCGCCTCCATCGGCAATGTCGCCGTGGGCTTCGACGTGCTCGGCCAGGCCTTCGACGCGCTGCGCGACACCGTCGTGGCCACCCGCGAGGAGGCGCCGGGCGTGCGCCTGGGCGCCGTGACCGGGCTGGTCTCCAGCCTGCCCGGCGCGGTGAACCGCAACACCGCGCTGGCCGCGGCGCAGGCGGTGCTGGACGCCGCCGGCGCGGAGTTCGGCGTGCGCCTGGACATCGACAAGCAGATTCCGCTCTCGGCCGGCATGGGCGGATCGGCCGCCTCCGCCGTGGCCGGCGCGGCGGCGGCGAACGCGCTGCTCGACGTCCCGTTCGAGACCGCGGCGCTGCTGCCCTTCGCCCTCACCGGCGAGAGCGTCAGCGCCGACCCGCCGCCCTGGGACAATGTGATGGCGAGCCTGCACGGCGGCCTGGTGCTCGCCGCCCGGATCGAAACCGCCCTGATCCGCAAGCTGCCCGTGCCCGCCGGCCTGCAGGCCGTGCTCGTCCATCCCGAGGCCGAGACCGAGACGCGGGCCGCGCGCGGCGTGCTCAAGCCGCAGGTGCCGCTGTCCACCGCCGTCGAGCATGCGCGCCGGATCAGCGCCTTCACGCTGGGCTGCGCCACCGGCGACCGCGATCTTTTGCGGGCCGGGCTGGAGGATATCCTCATCGAACCGCAGCGCCGCTTCCTGTTGCCCGAACTGCCGGCGGTGAAGCGCGCCGCGCTGGCCGCCGGCGCGATCGGCTGCTCGTTCTCCGGCTCCGGCCCATCGGTCTTCGCCTGGGCCGAGGACGCCGACGCGGACGCGGTTGAGGCCGCCATGCTGTGCGCCTTCAAGGACGCCGGACGCAAGGCGAAAGCCTATCGCGCGCCGCCCGACAGCGCCGGCGTGCGCCTCGAAATTCCCGCCGAGGCCGCCGCGTCATGAACTATCACTCCACTCGCGGCGGCGCGGCGGTGTCGCTCTCCCACGCCATCAAGCACGGTCAGGCGGCCGACGGCGGGCTCTACATGCCCGAGCGCCTGCCCGCCGCGACCCTGGACGCTCTGCCGGACCGCGCATGCCTCACAGAGACGGCGGCGGCCTTCCTCGCCCCGTTCTTCCACGGTGACGCGCTGGAGGCCGCCCTGCCGGAGATCTGCGCGGCCGCCTTCGGCGTCGACACCCCGCTGATCCAGCCGGACGCCGCGAGGCCGGACCTGCATGTGTTGGAGCTGTTCCACGGACCCACCGGCGCCTTCAAGGATTTCGGCGCCCGCTTCCTGATGGAGTGTCTGGACCGGCTGGGGGACGCCGGAGCGCCGTTCACCGTGCTGGCCGCCACCTCCGGCGACACCGGCGGCGCCGTCGGCGCTGCGGCGGAAGGGCGCCGGGGCGTGCGGGCGGTGATCCTCTATCCCCAGGGCCGCGTGTCGCGCTTTCAGGAGCACCAGCTGACCTGCTGGCGCGCGCCGGTGGACGCGCTGCGCATCGAGTCCGATTTCGACGCCTGCCAACGCCTTGTGAAGGCCGCCTTCAGCGATTCCGGCCTCTCCGAGCGACATCGGCTGACCAGCGCCAACTCCATCAATATCGCCCGGCTTCTGCCCCAGGCCGCCTATATCGCCTGGGCGGCGCGCCGCGTGTTCGGCCGCACCGGTCGCGCCCCCGGCTTGATCCTGCCCACCGGCAATCTGGGCCACGGGGTCGCCGCTCATTTCGCCAAGGCTTGCGGCGCGCCGGTGGGCGAGATCGTACTGGCCACCAACGCCAACGCCACCCTGGCCGACTGGGCCGCCACCGGCCGCTATGATCCGCGCGCCTCAATCCGCACCCTGGCCAACGCCATGGACGTGGGCGCGCCGAGCAATTTCGAGCGCCTGTCCGAGCTGGTCGCGGCGCCGCAGCGCGTGTTCCGCATCGACGACGCCGCCATCGCCGCGCGAATCGCCGCCGACCACGCCGCCAGCGGCTATGTCGCCTGCCCCCACACGGCCTGCGCCCTTGAGGCCCACGCCCGCCTCGGCGCATCGAACGCCGGCGCGCCGTGGATCGTGGCCGCCACCGCCCACCCCTACAAGTTCGCCGATCTGGTGGAGCCGATCATCGGAGGCGAGATCGCGCCGAGCCCGCCCTTGCGCGCGGTGCTGGACCGGGAGTCCCGCCACCGTCCCTGCCCTCCCGACCTGGCCGGCCTCACCGCCGTGCTGGACCAGCTCACGAAAGCCGCCGCATGACCCGCCGTCCCTCCCGCACCCTCATCGAAGGCCCCGCCCGCGCGCCCGCCCGCGCCATGCTGCGCGCCGCCGGCTTTGACGATGCGAAAATGGCCCGGCCCATGGTGGCCATCGTCAACACCTGGACCAACGTCACCCCGTGCAACATGCACCTCAAAGACCTCGCCGTGGAAGCCGCCAGGGGGATCGAGGCGGCCGGCGGCACGCCGGTGGACTTCAACACCATCGTGGTCACAGACGGCATTTCCATGGGCACCGAGGGCATGCGCGCCAGCCTGATGAGCCGGGAATGCATCGCCGATTCCGCAGAACTGGCGGTGCGCGGCCATTCCCTGGACGCCGTGCTCTTCCTGGTGGGCTGCGACAAGACTTTGCCGGGCGCGGCCATGGCGGCGGCGCGCATGAATCTGCCCAGCGTCGTGCTCTATGGCGGCTCCATCATGCCGGGCAGGCTGGGCGACAAGGCGCTCACCGTCCAGGACGTGTTCGAGGCGGTGGGCGCGTGCGCCGCCGGCAAGATCACCGAGGAGGAGCTTCACACGGTGGAGAAGGCCGCCTGCCCCGGCGCCGGCGCCTGCGGCGGTCAGTTCACCGCCAACACCATGGCGCTGGCGCTGACCGCGCTGGGCCTGTCGCCCATGGGTCTGAACGACGTTCCGGCCGTGCACCCCGACAAGCCGGCCACCGCGCGCGAGGCCGGGCGCATCCTGATGCAGGCGCTGGAGGCCGACATCCGCCCGCGCGACCTGATCACGGTGCAGGCCCTGAAGAACGCCGCTGCGGCCGTCACAGCAACGGCCGGCTCCACCAACGCGGTGCTGCACCTGCTGGCCATCGCCCGCGAGGCGGGCCTTTCAGGGGCCGAGTTCGACATCGACCAGTTCGATGCGATCTCGCGCGCCACGCCGGTGATCGCCAATCTCAAACCCGGCGGCCGCTACATGGCGCCGGACATGAGCGCGGCCGGCGGCACGCGCCTCTTGATCCAGCGCCTGCAGCAGGGCCGCCTCATCGAAGACGCCCCCACCGTGACCGGCGCCTCCCTGTTCGAGGAAGCCGCCAGCGCGAAAGAAACCCCGGGTCAGGACGTCATCCTGTCGGCCGACAAGCCGCTGAAAAGCCGCGGCGGGTTCGGCGTGCTCTACGGCGATCTCGCCCCGGAAGGCTGCGTCGCCAAGCTCGCCGGCCATGACCGGCTGAAGTTTCAAGGCCCCGCCAAGGTCTATGACGGCGAGGAGGCCTGCTTCGCGGCCATCAATTCCGGCGAGATCGAGAAGGGCGACGTGGTGGTGATCCGCGGCGAAGGCCCCGCCGGCGGGCCCGGCATGCGCGAAATGCTCGCCGTCACCGCCGCCATTCAGGGCGCGGGGCTGGGCGACGACACCGCCCTGATCACCGACGGCCGGTTCTCCGGGGCCACCTACGGCTTCATGGTGGGCCATATCGCGCCGGAAGCCGCCCGCGGCGGGCCCATCGCCTTCGTGCGGTCCGGCGACGTCATCACCATCGATGTGGACGAGCGCCGCATCGATGTGGCGGCCGACCTCAAGGCCCGCATGGCGCAGGGCTTCACCGCCCCGGCGCCGCGCTACCCGTCGGGGGCCTTCGCCAAATACGCCGCCCTCGTGGGCTCGGCCAGCCAAGGCGCGGTGACCAGCTTTCCCTTCGAGACGGGCGGGGCCTGACCCATGACCGGGACCGGCGACAGTGTCCGCGCCCGTTCGGGCGACGCCGCCATCGCCACGCTGGAGGGGCTGGAGCGCCAGGTGTTGTGGCTCGCCAGCTGGACGATCCACAACGCCAACCATGTCCGCCCGTCCCGCGACGGCGTAAAGGTCGGCGGTCACCAGGCCAGCTCGGCCTCGCTGGCCACCATCCTCACCGCGCTCTACTTCCATGTCCTGCGCCCTGAAGACCGGGTGGCGGTGAAGCCCCACGCCAGCCCGGTCCTCCACGCCATCCAGTATCTCATGGGCCGCCAGACGCGGGAGAATCTCGAACGCTTTCGTGGGCTGGGCGGCGCGCAGTCCTATCCCTCGCGCACCAAGGATTATCCGGAGGTGGACTTCTCCACCGGCTCGGTGGGGCTCGGCGTCGCCGCCACCCTCTTCGCCTCGCTGGTGCAGGATTACGTCCACGCCCACGGGCGCGGCGGCGAGGCGCGCAAGGGCCGGATGATCGCCCTTGTGGGCGACGCGGAGCTGGACGAGGGCAATGTCTACGAGGCGCTGCTGGACGGCTGGAAGCACGATATCCAGAACACCTGGTGGGTGATCGACTATAACCGCCAGAGCCTGGACGGCGTGGTCAACGACGCCCTGTTCAAGAAGATCTCCGGCATGTTCGACACGCTGGGCTGGAACGTCACCACGCTGAAATACGGCAAGCGGCTGGAGGCGATCCGCGGCGCCCCCGGCGGCGAGGCGGTGCTGGACTGGATCGATAAATGCGAGAACCAGCTCTATTCCGCCCTCACCTTCAAGGGCGGCCCGGCCTGGCGCGAGCGCCTGAAGGCGGAGCTGGGCGAGGCGTCCGGGGTCAAGGCGCTACTGGACGACCATGACGATGCGGGCCTTCACGCCCTGATGACCAATCTGGCCGGTCACGACATGGAGACGCTGGTGGAGGCGTTCGAAGGGATCGGCGACGATCCCGATCCGCAATGCGTCATCGCCTATACCGTGAAAGGGTTCGGCCTGCCGCTGGCGGGCCACAAGGACAATCACGCCGGCCTTTTGACCCCCGCCCAGATGCAGACTTTCAAGACCGCCCTGGGCGTCGCCGACGGCGCCGAGTGGGAGCCCTTCTCCACCTTCGCACCGAACAGCGCCGAGCCGGCCCGCCAGGCGATCAAGGCCGCCCCCTTCATGGCGCGGCCCGTAGGCCGGCCGGCCCCGCTCACCGTCGCCGTCCCGCCCGTGCCCACGCCGCCGGGCGACAGCCTCTCCACCCAGGAGGCGTTCGGCAAGATCATGCTCACCATCGCACGCCAGGGCGGCGCCTTCGCCGATGCGGTGGTCACCACCTCGCCCGACGTGACGGTGTCCACCAATCTGGGCGGCTGGGTGAACAAGCGCCGCCTGTTCCACCGCAACATCGCCGAGGACATCTTCAAGGCCGAGAAGATCCCGTCCGCCCAGATCTGGCGGCGCGGCCCGGACGGCCAGCACATCGAGCTGGGCATCGCCGAGCACAATCTGTTCCTGCTGCTGGGCCAGCTGGGCCTGTCCCACGACTTCTTCGGCGAGCGGCTCCTGCCCGTGGGCACGCTCTACGACCCGTTCATCAATCGCGGCCTCGATGCGCTCAATTACGCCTGCTACCAGGGCGCGCGCTTCATGGTGGTGGCGACCCCGTCCGGGATCACGCTGGGCCCCGAAGGCGGCGCGCACCAGTCCATCCATCCGCCCGTCATCGCCATGGCGCAGCCAAAGCTCACCTATTTCGAGCCGGCTTTCGCCGACGAACTGACCGCGGCGATGAAATGGGGCTTCGAGCACATGCAGGCGCAAGACGGCGGCGCGGTCTATCTGCGCCTGTCCACCCGCGCGATTCCCCAGGAGAAGCGCGAGCGCGCGCCCGAAGGCGCGATCCGCGACGGCGCCTACTGGCTGCGCGAACCGGCGGACGGCGCGAAACTGGCGATCTGCTTCACCGGGGTTCTGGCGCCTGAAGCGCTGCGCGCCTGGGAGGAGGCGAAGGCCATCGATCCCGGCGTCGGGCTTCTGGCCGTGCCCTCGCCCGACATCGCCCATCGCGGCTGGACCGCCGGGCGCAAGGCGCGGGTGCGCGATGAATGGACCCGCCCCAGCGCCATCGACCATCTGATGTCGCGCCTCGCCGCGGACGCAAAACTCGTCACCGTCATCGACGGCGCGCCGCAGACCCTGTCCTGGCTCGGCGGCGTGAAAGGCCACCAGACCACCGCGCTGGGCGTGGAGACGTTCGGGCAAACCGGCGACCTGCCCGATCTCTACGACGCGTACGGCATCAGCGCGGAGGCGATCCTCCGCGCCTGCGAGGATGCGTTTCTGCCGTAGGGGCTGATGCTGCAGCTGCCGCGCTATCCCGGGAATCGAAAGCCGCTAGACGCGCTGGCTCAGGCCGGCGGAACGCAGCACACCGTTGGCAGTGCGGCGGCTGTACATGTGTCGAGGAACCACCAGAAGCCGTCCGGTTTCGGGATGACGCCATTTTTCATGGCTGCCCTTGCCGCCGGGGACCCTGACGAACCCCGCCTTGGCGATCGCTTTGGCGACCTGTCTGTAGAACCCTTCAACCATCTAGGCGGTCGAGAGTGCTCGCTCCGCCGGCGGCTGCCAGATGATGCCGGGCACGATTTCGCTCAACGGGCGCGTTTCAAGATCTTCACGGCTCACATGGTTGGCGATGATAAGTTCTGGGCCGACGTCGAACAGCACCGCCTCAAACTCCTCAAGGGTCGCGGCTTCGATATGGAGCCCGATGATCTCGCTTTTCGAGACGTAGACCTTCGCCTCGTCGTCCCAAAGCGCTTCAACGCGAAACGATCGTTGCGGCATCTGGAAGACTCCTTCATGAACGATGCGCTCTTGGTCAGTCTACCGCACCCGGCGCCAAAGTCGATTTCGCGCGCGCGCCGCAGCACAGCCCCGCCGCATCCCTGTCTGGACACCGCTTCGCGTCCCGCGCGATAACGTCGCGGCGCAAGAAGGACCGCCCCCATGCTCGCCCGTCTGCCGGCCCGCTTCGGGCTGGCCCTGCTCACCGGATACAGATACGCGATCTCGCCGGTGTTCTATGCGCTGGGCGTGCGCTGCCGCCATGAGCCGACCTGCTCGGCCTACGCCGCCGATTGCGTGCGCGCGCAAGGGCTGTGGCGGGGAAGCTGGCTGGCGCTGGGGCGGGTGCTGCGCTGCCGGCCCGGCGGCACGCACGGGTTCGATCCCGCCCGGCCTTCGACTCCCGCACCATTCTGGAAGGTCTGGGCCTTCCGCGAGCGGCCCGCCCGCCCCGTGGATACGGAGACCACCGCGTGAGCCTCTCCGTCATCATGGTCAGCTATCGCACCGGCCCGGTTCTGTTCGACGCCATCGAGGCGGCGCTGGCCGCGCCGGAGGTGGACGAGCTGGTGGTGGTCAATCACGACAACCCGCCCGCCGACGAGGCGCGCCTCACCGCGCTCGCCGCCGCCGAGGACGCGATGACCCTGGTGAACACCCGCGCCAATCTCGGCTTCTCCAAAGGCTGCAATATCGGGGCGCAGGCGGCCAGCGGCGACCATGTCCTGTTCCTCAATCCCGACGCGGTGATGAGCCCCGGCGCCGCGGCGCGCCTGCTGGCGACCCATGCCGGGCTCGCCGAGCCCGCCATAGTCGGCGCGCGCATCGTGGAGGCGGACGGGTCCGAACAGGCCGGGGCGCGCCGCGGCGAGCTGACGGTGCGCCGGGCCGTGGCGGGCTTCCTCGGCCGTCCGGGCTATCGCCGCGACCATGAACCCATGCCGGAGACCGCGGTCGCCATGGAGACGGTGTCCGGCGCCGCCCTGCTGATGTCACGCGCCGGGTTCAAGCAGCTGGGCGGGTTCGACGAGGGCTATTTCCTCCATGTGGAGGATATCGACATCTGCAAGCGCGCCCGGGTCGCCGGCGGCCGGGTCATGTTCGAGCCCCGCGCCCTGGTGCGCCATCTGGGCGCCACCAGCCGGGCCAGCCGGCTCAAGATCGAGCGCCACAAGGCCGAAGGCCTGGTGCGCTATTTCGCCCGCCATGGCGGAGCGCTCGGCCCGGTGAAGGCGGCGCTGACCGCGCCGCTGATCTACGGCGCGATCTATGCCCGGGCGTTCGGGCGTCTGCTTGGGCGCTGACGCTCCCTTCAGGGGCGTCTGTCAGGCCGGCGGAAACCCGCCGGCCTTGGCGAGCGCCGAATAGGTCTTGTGCTTCAAGGCCACCTCTTCAAGCCAGATCGTGGTTTCGATGAGCTTGCCGAGATCCAGCCCGGTGTCGTAGCCGCCGCGTTCCAGGAGGTAGACCACGTCCTCTGTGGCCACATTGCCCGTGGCCTTCGGCGCGAAGGGACAGCCGCCGATCCCGCCGGTGGACGCGTCGATGACGTCCACGCCCGCCTCCACCGCCGCATAGACGTTCGCGATGGCGGTGTTGCGGGTGTTGTGAAAATGCAGGCGCAGGCGCGATTTCGGCGCCGCCGCGCGCACGGCTTCGACGGCCTTGGTCACATGCCAGGGCGTCGCCACGCCGATCGTGTCGCCCAGGGCGATCTCCCGCGCCCCGGCGGCTTCGGCCCGGCGGGCGAGCTCGGCGACGCGGGCGATGTCCACCTCGCCGTCGAAGGGATCGCCGAACGCCACCGAGATCGTCGCCGACAAGGGGATGCCTGCGTCATGGGCGAGCACGGCGATCCGCTCCAGCAGCGCGGCGGTGTCCTCGGGCGTGGCGTTCTGATTGCGCTTTCCGAAGCCTTCGCTGGCCACCATCACGAAATTGATCTCGTCGCACTTGGCTTCAATGGCGGCCCGCATGCCGCGCTCGTTCAGCGCAAGGCCGATATAGGCGCACGCCCCGCGCGGGACGCGGCTCATGATCTCGGCGGAGTCGGCCATGGCCGGCACCAGCTTCGGGTTCACGAAGCTCGCCGCCTCCATGCGGGTCACCCCCGCCGCGATCAGCCGGTCGATGAACTCCAGCTTCACCGAGGTGTCCAGCAGGACCGGGTCGTTCTGAAGCCCGTCGCGCGGGCCGACTTCGACGATCTCGATGCGCCGGGTCATGGGACGTCTCCTTCGGGGGCGGGCGTGGGCGGGCAGCCGGTGAGCAGGACGAACAGGGAGGTGGCGTCGCCGCGCGAATAATTCACGCCTTCCACTGTTTCAAACGCGCAGGCTGCGCCCATCAGGGTCTGGAACTGTGCGGCGCGGATTTCTTCGGCTTCGAGACCTTCGGCGCCTTCAGACCAGCGCGCGCCGTCCAGCACATAGATCGCCGCTGCGGACGGATCGGGGGCGAGCGCCACGATCTCCTCCGGACTGGTGAGGGTGAGATCGCCGCCGGTGAGAAAGGCGAAGCTCGGCTCGGTGAAGGTGGAGCGGACCGGCGCGTCCGGCGCCCGGGCGCGCAGATCCGCCACCGCTGCGGCGGCCGGCCCCGAGAGGAAGAGCGCGTCCGCCCCCGGCGCCACCACCCCGCGCGCGGCGCCATGCCAGATCAGACCCGCCGCGACGAGACCGCCGAGCGTCAGAACCGCGCGGCGGCGATAGCCCACGACCGCAGCCGCGCTCACCATGAACAGCAGGACCGCCGAAAGCAGGTAGGCGCCTGTTTGCGAACCGTCATAGCCCGCCGCCAGATAGCGCAGCGCGAGCGCGTAGATGAACGCGCTCAGGACCAGAAGGCCGGCGCCCACGAGGATCCAGACCCGCACGGTCTCGCGCAGACGCTCGAACCCCAGACCGGCCAGAACCGCCAGCGCCGGGTAGGCCGGAAGCACATAGTGGGGCAGCTTGGTCGGCACGATCTCGAACACGATCCAGGTGGGAATCGCAAAGCAGGCCAACAGCTTGGCCGCCAGCCCCGCCGAGCGCGCCACCGGCTCGGCCGAGGCGCGCCAGTCCTTGACCGCAGCGCGGATACCGGCGGGCAAAAGCGCGATCCCCGGAAAGAAAAGCAGAGGTAAAAGAACAAGATGGAGCCCTGGCGGCGCCCCGTGACCCTCATCCCCGGACGCCAGTTTCGGCCCCAGATCCTGGGTGAACGCCTCCAGAAGAAACCCGCCCCCGGTTGAAAGCTGGACCGCGATAAGCCACGGAAAAACAAGGCAAGCCGCCACCAGCGGCCCCGGCCAGAACGCCAGCGGCCGGGCCCAGTCGATCCGGCGTTCAAGAGCGCACAAGGCCGCCACCGCCAGACCTGCGCTCATGGGCGCCACCGGGCCCTTTATCAACGCGCCGGCGCCCACCGCCGCCCACCAGAGCACCGCCCAAACCCTTGCAGAACTTTGCTTTTTTTTCGGATCGACGATGTCCGCGCCTTGCCTCAGCCCGATGAAGGCCAGAAAGGACAGCGCCACCATGGCCGCCAGCATGGCGTCGGTCTTGGCGATCCCGGCCTCGGTCCCCAGCAGGACGCTCACCCCCAGAAGCGCCCCCGCCGCAAACCCGGCTCCGGTCCCGTAAAGTCTTGTTCCGGCAAGGGCCGTGAAAGCCGCCGCGAGCATCGCGCCGAGCACCGACGGCAGGCGGTAGGCCCAGATCTCACGCGCCGGCTCGCTGGAGGTCAGCGCCACCGAAGCGGCCTGAAGCCAATGGATTCCCACCGGTTTCTTGTGGCGGGCGGTGTCGAGATAGCGGATCTCGACATAATCGCCGGTCTCCAGCATCTGCGCCGTCGCCTGGGCGAACCGGGCCTCGTCGCGGTCCAGCACAGGCAGGGTGAACACCCCCGCCAGACCCGCGATCAGCGCCAGAAGCGCCGCTGCGAGCGCCGCTCTCAGGGGTGTGAAACTGCGGTCCAGCGACGACATCGAACCAGAAACCTCTTCGCCCAGACGGAAAAAATGCGTGCGCGGTCTTGCGATACGGGTATGAAACGCGCCAAGCCATTGCGCAAGCGCGCCCCGTCAGTCCGCGGGCCCGCAGAACGAGACGCCATGACCAGCACCGCCACCGCCGACCTTCACCTCGCCCGCTCGCCGATCCTGTCGGTCGTCGCGCCCATGCACAATGAGGCCGGCAATGCCGCACGCCTGGCCGAAGAGATCTACGCCGTTCTGAAGGAACGCGATCACGAGATCATCCTGGTCAACGACGCCAGCACCGACGGCACGCTGGAGGAACTGGTCACCGCGAAGGCGGCCGTGCCCACCCTGCGCGTGGTCAGCCACCGGGCGAACGCCGGCCAGTCGCGCGCCATTCGCACCGGGGTGATCTGCGCGCGCGGCCAGGTCGTCTGCACGCTGGACGGCGACGGCCAGAACCCGCCCGAACACATCCCCGCCCTGGTCGACACGCTGTTGCGGGCCGGCGCGCCGGCGGCTCTCGGCATGGTCGCCGGCCACCGGGTCGGGCGCCAGGACAGCGCGGCGAAGAAGTTCGCCTCCCGGCTCGGCAACGGCGTGCGCAAACGGCTCCTGAACGACGACGCCGACGACACGGGATGCGGGCTCAAGGCGTTCAAGCGGGAGGCTTATCTGCTCCTGCCTTTCTTTGATCACCAACACCGATTCCTGCCCGCTCTCATGAAGCGCGAAGGCTTCATCGTGGAGTTTGAACAGGTCGGACACCGCGCACGCGTCGCCGGCCGTTCGAAATATACCAATCTCGGGCGCCTTTTCGCCTCACTCAGCGATATGCTAGGGATAATGTGGCTTAACAGCCGGTCCAGACGGCCCGGCGGTTGGGACGAGGCCTGAAACCCGCCGCTGGGTTGCGGCGTTGGTAGGTCTCCAGGGGGAAGGAACAATCCGATGGCTGGACCGATCGGCAGCGGCGTCGCAGTGGGGCTTGCGAGCGCCGATCAAGGCAACCAACAAGGCGGGGGACTCAACGTGTTCAATATTTTCCCATTGATGCTCATTCCGGTGCTGATCTACGTGGTCACCGCCTTCACCACCGCCATGGCCGGAGGCGACGCCTCCGCCTTCATCGGCACGATGACCGATTTCCAGTCCGGGCTGTGCCAGGGCATGGCCAACGCCGGACCCGACGCGGCGGCCTGCCGGGTCGGCGCGCTGCACGGAACGCTGGTCTCCATCCCGCTTCCCAGCGGGAACTGGACCATCTCCACCGGCGACATCATCCTGATGGTCGGGCTGGTCTTCCTCTTCGTGGAGATGATCAAGTCCGCCGGTTCCGGCACCGCCACCCTGCTTAATCACGGGCTTTCGGTGGCGACCTTCCTGATCTGCCTGCTGCTCTTCCTGCTGGTGGGCGTGTTCGGGACTTCGGTCTTCTTCCTGCTGACGCTGATGACCCTGATCGACGTGGTCGCCGGCTTCACCATCACCGCGATCGCCGCCCGCCGCGACCTCGGCACCTAGAGCCTTTTCAGCGAAAGTGGGCGCCGGTTTCGCGGTTTGAAATGGCGATAAGCCAAGGATTTAGGGCTATTTTGGTCGATCAGAAGCGACCGAAATAGCTCTAGACGATCGACGACAGAAGACGGAAAAGGCCGGCTTGCGACAGCCGGCCTTTTTTCGTGTCACCAGGCGATGGGCTTTCGCCGCCTGAAGAACCCGCCGGTGGGCCCGCCTTCGGGGAGGGTCGCCAGCCAGACCGGCGTTTCGGCGGCCTCTTCCGGCGATCGGGTCGCGTCCGGTCCACCCATGCGGGTCCGCACCCAGCCCGGGCAGCAGGCATTGACCTTGACCTCAGGCCCCAGCGCGCGGGCGAACTGCACCGTCACGGCGTTGAGCGCCGCCTTGGAGATCGCGTAGGCGGCCGGCCCTTCGAGCCCTTCGGCGAAGCTGCCCCACCCCGACGAGACATTGACCACCCGGCCCCAGCTCCGGCGCTTCATCGCCGCTCCGAATATCCGGATCAGGGCGTAGGGCGCGGCGGCGTTGACCCGCATGGCCGTGTTGAACTCGCGCAGGTCCGCCTCGAGCGGATCGCCGCTCGGCATGACGCCGGCGTTGTTCACCAGAATATCCACCGGCCCGTGGCGCGCCTCGATCTCGGCGGCGCGGGCTTCGGCGGCCTGCGGGTCGGACAGGTCCAGCACGACGCCGGTTACGCCTGAACCAAGCGCCTGCGCCGCCTCGCCGGCGGAGCGGGCGCTGCGCCCCGCGGCGAGCACGCGAAGGCCCGGGTCGGCGGCGAGCCTGCGGGCGATTTCAAGACCGATGCCGCGATTGGCGCCGGTGACGAGGGCGGTGCGGACAGAACTCATGAGCGCAGTCTACCGCGTCGCTCCGGCATAGAAAAAGCCCGGACGGCGGACCGTCCGGGCTCGTCCTTCGAAATGAATACCGGGTCTAGCGAACCTGGCGATAGGCCTCACAGGTCAGGCAGGTGGCGTAGAGCCCGCGCGGGTCGTTCATCATGGAGATCGCCTCGAGCTCGCCGGCGGCCGAGCGGGCCGCCTGGGCGAACAGGCCGCTTCCGAACAGGCCGTCTGATCCGGCGATATGGGCGGCGGCGTCTGCGCCGAGCGCCTCGAGCAGCTCCTCGATCGGATCGGTTTCTTCTTTCATCACGACGACCTTGTAGTCTTCGATATCGGCCATTTCAGCGGCGATACGGATCGCGTCGTCATAGTCGCCAAGCTCGTCCACCAGACCGCGGTCCAGCGCCTGGGCGCCGGTCCAGATCCGGCCCTGGGCCACCGCGTCGACCTCGGCCAGCGACATGCCGCGGGCTTCAGCCACAAGGGTGATGAACTGCTGATAGCCGTGCTCGATGCCGGACTGCAGGATGGCGTCCCATTCCGGGGTGACGCCGCCGGTGAGCGACGGAGCGCGCGCCGTCGCTGTGGTGCCGAAGCCGTCCTCGGTGACGCCGATCTCGGCCAGCGCGTTCTCGAACGTGGGAATGAACCCGAAAATCCCGATCGAGCCGGTGATGGTGGTGGGTTCAGCCAGGATCCGGTTGGCCGGCGTGGCGATCCAATATCCGCCGGAGGCCGCGACGCCGCCCATGGACGCGATCACGGGCTTGCCTTCCAGGCGGGCCACTTCCAGCTCCTCGCGGATCAGCTCCGACGCGAACGCGGAGCCGCCGCCGGAGTCGATGCGCAGAACGATGGCGCGCACGTCATCGTCCAGACGGGCCTGACGGATCAGGCGAGCGTGGATGTCGCCGCCGATGGCGCCGCCGTCGGCCTCGCCGTCGATGATGGAGCCCACCGCATAGATCACCGCGATCTTGTCTCCGCCGCCGGTCGCCGGGGCGGGAGCGTTGGCTTCCACATAGGCCAGGAAATCAGAGGCCTGAACTTCGCCGCTGTCGTCGTCGAGGCCGAACCGCTCGCCGATCATCGTCATGTATTCGCCGCGGCCGACCAAATGATCCACGAGACCGCTGTCCAGCGCCACCTGGGCGTTGTCGCCGCCGGCCGCCGTCATCAGTTGGGGAAGCTCGTCGCCATAGGCCTGGATGGCGCCGGGCGCGAGGCCGCGCCCCTGGCCCGCGATGGTCTTGTAGCTGTCCCAGATCTCACCGAAAACGACCCGATTGGCCTCTTCGGCGGCTTCGCTCATCTCATTTCCGAGGAAGGGCTCGAGCGCCGATTTGAAGGTGCCGACGCGGTAGACGTTCACAGTCACGTTCAGGCGTTCGAGAAGATCGGCGAAATAGGTCCGGAATTGCGCGAACCCGCTCACGCCGGCTGCGCCCATTTCGTGCATGTAAATCTCGTCGGCCTGAGCGGAGAGGAACCAGGAGCCGTTTAAATAGGCGTCGCCGTACGCGACGATCTCCTTGCCGCTCTCGCGGAAGGCGGCCATCTCCGCGGCGATGGCGTGCAGGGCGGCCGGCGTCGCGCCGGTGAGGCCGTCGAACCGCACCAGGAGCGCGGTGACGTCCTCGTCTTCCGCGGCCATGCGCAGGCCTTCGATCACGTCACGCAGCAGGATCTGGTTGGCCTGGCCGCCGCCGAGCAGCACCGCGGTGAACGCATCGCCGGGTGAAACCTGCACGCTCTCTTCGACGATCGCGCCTTCCGGCTCGAATTTCAGGACGCCGTTATCGGCGAGCTTGAACTGGTCGCCGTCGCCGCCGAAGGCGCCGGAGAGCGCCAGCAGCACGATGAAGATCAGGATCAGACCGAAGACACGGAGAATCCCGTGCTGGACAAGACCGATCCACCGCCAGATGGCGGCGGGCACGGATTCGTTGCGTGTGTCGGACATCAAGACCCCTCAAATACTGTTTAAACCCCACGCAAAAGTGGACTCGGAAACCTCTCCTGTCCAGCACAGGACGCGTTAAATTTTGGCCATGGTGGTCGCAGCGCCTCAGGTGATCCGCTCCACGCCGGGGACCGCTCCGCCGCGCGCCGGCGCCAAGCGCCAGACGCTGTCGGGACGGGCGGCGAAGTCGCGGCTCTTGCAGGTGTCCACGATCATCAGCTCGGCGCGCGCCTCGTCGGGGGTCAGCGTGAGGTGGAGATAGCCGCGATCATAGGCGTTGTGGCGCAGCACTTCCGGCGCCGCGGCCTCTGTATATGTGCCGAAATCCACGCCCGGAAGGTTGAGGCGTTCGAAGCGCGAGGGCGAGGAGACGCTGGTGACGCCGAACTCCGTCCCGACCCGCTCGCCGGCCTGATCATGCAGATCCAGCACCCAGGCGTTATGGGTGTCTCCGGTAAGGGTTATGAAATCGGCGTTCGCGCTCCGGGCGGCGGCGTACAGGCGCTCGCGCTCGGCCGGATAGCCGTCCCAGGCGTCAAGATTGAACGGCGTGCCGAAGGCGAAGCGCTGGATGAAGGCCCAGGCCAGCGGATCATTGGCCTTGATCGCCCAGCGCAGCCAGAACGGCAGGACTTGCGGATAGTTGGGCGCCGGCACCCGGCCCATGATCACCTGGTTGGCGAAGATCCGCCACGGTTGACCCGCTTCGACGGACCCGGAGAGCGCCGCCGTCACGTCGGCCATCTGTCGCTCTCCCAGCAGGGTTCGGCTCTCCTCGCCCGCCGTGCGCTCGAGCCAGGCGGCGACTTCGGCCCGCGCTGCGGGATCGTCCGGGTCAGCCGTCCCCGGATCAACCGGGAAGGGCTCCATGAGGATTTCCTCCGAGCGGGCGGTCAGGCGGGTCTCCAGGAAGATCAGGGTGGCGAGATCGCCGATCTGCAGCGCGCCCCAGCGCTCATGCAGGGGCTCGCTGTCCCGGGTGGGCGTCCAGGCCGACCAGGCGCGGATCGCGGCGTCGCGGCGCGCGACCCAGTCGCCCTCGTCCGCCTGATGGTTCTCCGCTCCGTTCCTCCAGGAATTATTGGCGGTCTCGTGATCGTCCCAGATCAACACCAACGGGGCCGCCGCCTTCAGCGCCTGAAGGTCGGGATCGGCGCAATATTGCGCATGGCGCCGCGCGTAATCGTCATAGCTGAGAATTTCATGGGCCGGGTCCGGCGTGCGCGACAGGCGCTCGGCGTCCTCGGTGGCGTACTCGCCCATTCCGTATTCGTAGAGATAATCGCCCAGATGAACGGCGAGATCGATATCACCGCGCTGCGCCGCGTGGGCGTAGGCGTTGAAGAAGCCCGCAGGGTAGTTCGAGCACGAGAAGGCGGCGATCCGGAACGCGTCAACCGCGCCTTCAGGCAGCGGCTTGGCGGTCCCCGCCGGCGACAGGTGCTCGCGAAAACGGAAGCGATACCAGACCGGCCGGCCCGGCTCGAGACCGGTCGCGAGGATCTTGTAGGGCGTCGAACCGGCGGTTTCCGGACCGGACGGTTCAAGCTGCTCGGTGAAGACCAGGCGGGCGAAGTCCGGCGTGTCGGAGACCTCCACGCTCACCGGCGCCCCGTCGGCGCCGGTGAGCGCGGTCCACAGCATCAGGGACGTCTGGTCGGGATCGCCGCTCGCCACACCATGCTTGAACGGGCCTTCGCGGGCGGGCAGCGGTTCGAAGCGTTGCTCGGCGCAGGCGGCCAGACCCAGTCCGGCGCCGGCGAGCAGAGCCCCGCGGCGCGTCAGCTTCATCTCGTTCTTCATGATCGCTCTCCCCTCGGCGCATCCCCGCCGTCGTTCCAGTCTTGAAAACAAACAGGCCGGCGCGCAAGGGCCCCTCACCCTTGCGCGCCGGCCGCCAGCCCCGTCCCCCCGGGCGGAACCGCTTCGCCCGGCGCCCTAGAACGCCGCGCCGACACGCAGACCGATCATGCGCGGGGAGCCCGCGATGAAGGTCGGAATGCCGAAGGCGTCACCGGTGTTGCCCGCGTCGATGATGTGTTCCTCATCCAGCAGGTTCTCGACGAAGGCCACCGCGTAGAAGGCCTCGTCTGGCGCGTCATAGCGCAGCTTGAAGTCGACGATGCCGTAATCGCCCTGACGCTCGTCCTGCACCGCGTCGGTGAGGTCGTTGTCGTTGTCGAAGAAGACTTCCGACTGCCAGGTCCAGGTCGGGATGAAGGACAGGCGCCCGAACGGAAGATCGAACTCCGACAAAAGGCCCAGCGACACTGCATGGTCGGGCGACAGACGGAAGGTGTTGCCGGCGAACTCCTGGGCGTTGCCGTCCTCGTCGGTGTCGTCGAACTCGGAGAAGTTATAGGCGTAGGTCGCAAACAGCGTCGTGAACTCGTTGACCGTGTGGTCAAGCTGGGCCTCGAAGCCGTACTGGGTGGCGGAGCCGGCGTTGTCGGTCACGAAAGTCGCCTGGTTCGGCTCGAACCGGCCGGTCTGGAAGTTCTGGTATTCGGAGTAGAACACCGACGCCTGCACGGTGGTGGCGTCATAGGTCCAGAAGCCGCCCACCTCGTAGCTGTCCACCAGCTCGGACGGGACTTCCACGAACAGGTCCGGATCGGTGGAGTCGAAGCTGATCACGTCCGGACGGCGGCCGCGGGCGTAGCTCGCCCACATGTTCAAAACCTCCGAGACGTCATACTGGGCCGCGAAGCGCCAGGTGAAATCGTCGAACTCCCGCGCGCCCGAAGAGACCTCGGCGCCGTTCGGCGTGGCCGGCAGGAACAGCGTGTTGGAGAAGGTCACGTTGTTCGGGCCGAACGCGTTCCAGCCGTAGATGGAGGCCTCTTTCTCTTCACGGGTCCAGCGCAGGCCGGCCGTGAGGTCGAGACGGTCGGTGACCGAATAGGTGATGTCGCCGAAAAGGTCGAGCGCGGTGGTGTCGCCGCGGTTGGCGGTTTCCTCCAGGTAGAAGGGACGCAGCGGCAGGACCACGCCCTGGGTCAGCAGCGCCGGCACAGAGATCGTCAGCGGGTTGAACGGATCATCGAACCCGCCGGCGTTGGGCACGCCCTGGAGCGCCAGCAGGCCTTCGATCTGCGCCACGGAGAATCCGGCGCCGCCGGCGATCTGCGGCGCCAGGAAGGCCTGGGCCACCGCCTCGTTGGCGGCCAGCGGGATGCGCTGGGAGCCGCTTTCATAGAAATAGGAACCGCCGACAAAGCCGCTCACGGGGCCGCCATTGTCGAAATTGAAGCGGAGCTCCTGGCTCCACTGGCGGCCCGAGGCGTCTTCACCGACCACCAGCAGGGGAGCGGCGAAGCCGTCCGGATCGAAGATCTCGACCGACTCGAACGCGCGCCAGCCGGAGATGGAGCTGAGCGACCAGGAGTCGTTGATGACGTAGTCGGCCAGCGCCGTGACGCCATAGACCTGGCGATCAATGCCCAGGGGCGCGCCGCCTTCGAACCCGCCGAACGTGCTCAGAGCCGCCGGCTCCCAGGGATCGATGGAGGCGCCCGGCGCCGGCGCGATGACGCCTGACTTGAAGCTGGTGCCGCCTTCGGGCGTGTCGGTCTGGTAGTTGGCGATCACGTCGAGCGTGAAGGCCGGGGTCGGCTCCCAGCGCGCCGCGCCGCGCACGGCGGACAGGTGCACGCCGTTCATGGCTTCCCCGCCGAGCAGGTTCTCCACATAGCCGTCGCGCTGCTTGTGAGCGCCTGCGAAGCGCACCGCCAGCGTCTCGCTGATCGGCAGGTTCACATGGCCGCGCGCTTCATAGCGGTTGTAATCGCCGACCGTGCCTTCGACGGAAGCCGAATAGGCTTCAGTGTCGGCCTTGTTCTGGATGACGTTGATGCCGCCGATGAGGGCGCCGCGGCCGAACAGGGTGGCTTGCGGGCCCTTGGCCACTTCCACGCGCTCGATGTCGAACAGCTCGATATAGGCGCTGCGGGCGCGCGAGATGGAGACGCCGTCCTGGAACACCGCGACGCGGGCTTCGCCGGTGGCGGCGCCGTCGTCGGAGGTGATGCCGCGGATCACGAAGCCGGGATTGTTCGGGCTCTGCTCCTGAACCTCGAGGCCCGGCACGAAGTCGGACAGCTCGTCAAACTGCTCGACGCCGAGCAGCTCCAGGCGCTCCTGGCCGTAGGCGGTCAGATTGATCGGCACATCGGCGAGCGACTGCTCGCGCTTCTGCGCCGTCACCACGATCACGTCGGAGGTGCGCACGGCTTCGCCGGCGGGTTCCTGAGCGTAAGCGGGCGCGGCGGCGGCGAGCGTAGCGAAAGCGGCGCAGGCCGAAAGGCGGGCCTTGAAGGTCATGAGCGTTTATCCCCTTATGTCTGAAGCAGACGTCTTCCCCGGTGCGCCGGTCTTTCCCGGCGCGATCACAAGCCGGATAACGCGTGCCCGTGACGCTTCCTTTTCAAAGCCGTGACAGGTATTTGACGCAGGTGCAGCAAAGCCCGCCCCGTGGCATTGCAGATACAGTCAGGACACCCCCGCCTTGAGCGACACGCCAGACTTCTACGAGCTTGAAGCCGACGCCGCGGCGGACCGCGAGCGGCTGGACCGCTATCTCGCCGAGGCGATTCCCGAGCTGTCGCGCTCGCGCTGCAAGGCGCTCATCGAGGGGGGCCATCTCACCGTCGACGGGGAGCCGGTCACCGATCCCAAGCACAAGGTTCGGACCGGGTCGCTCTATGTGCTGACCCCGCCCGAACCGGAACCGGCCACGCCGGAGCCCGAAGACATCCCGCTCGACGTCCTCTTCGAAGACGACGACCTGATCGTCGTGAACAAAGCGGCGGGCATGACCGTGCACCCGGCGGCCGGCAACTGGTCCGGGACGCTGGTGAACGCCCTGCTGCACCATTGCGCCGACAGCCTGTCAGGTATCGGCGGCGTGCAGCGCCCCGGCATCGTGCATCGTCTCGACAAGGACACGTCCGGGGTCATGGTGGTGGCGAAATCCGATCGCGCGCACCAGGGTCTGTCTGAACGCTTCGCCGCCCACGACGTGGAGCGCGCCTATCTCGCCGTGGTGCGCACAGCCCCCAAGCCCCGCGCCGGGCGCCTGGAGACCCGCCTCGCCCGGTCCAGCCATGACCGCAAGAAGTTCGCCGTGATCGACGATCCCACAAGCAAGGCCGGTCGTCACGCGGTCACCAACTACGAGACGCTGAAAGGGTTCGGACAGGAACCGGGAAAAGGCGTCGGCACGCCCATGGCCAGCCTGGTGGAATGCCGCCTGGAGACCGGGCGCACCCATCAGATCCGCATCCACATGGCCCACCTGGGCTGTCCGTTGCTGGGCGATCCCGTTTACGGCCACGGCCGCGCCTCGCCCCTGCTGCGACTGGACAAGGACAAGCTGTTTAAGGAGTTCCGCCGTCAGGCGCTCCACGCCGCGGTTCTGGGATTCGCCCATCCGGTCAGCGGAGAGGCGCTGCGGTTCGAAACCGAACCGCCCGAGGACATGCAGAAGCTGATCGGGTTTCTGGAAACGCTTTAGCGCAGATCCAGACTGCGCACCGACCGGAACGGGCGGTCTCCGCATTCGTTTGGTCTTCAGGACTGCAACACGCCGCAGACAGGAAACCGCCATGCGCGCCTTCATCATTTTTCTGGTCGGCGCGTTCATCGCGGTCGCCGGCGTCAGCTACGCCATGGTGCGCCTCGGCGTGCCGGGCCTGTGGATCGGCGTCACAGTGGCGGTGATCGCCGGGATCTCCATCGCCTCGGGCGCCAGCCTGGCCCGCAAGTCCGCACCCGCCAAGTCCGGCGAAGAATAGGCCGGCTCCGCGGCGCGCACCCATGCCAGCGCCGCTCTTTTCCTTTCCAGCGCCAACGTCTAAACCGCGCGCCACAGAGGTGCGCGTCAGACGCTGGAGTGTTTCATGACCAAGACCCGCAAATGTCAGGTTCTCGTCGTCGGCGGCGGACCGGGCGGCTATCCGGCCGCCATCCGGGCCGGCCAGCTGGGTCTGGACACGGTGATCGTTGACAAGCACGGGCTCGGCGGCGCCTGCCTCAATCGCGGCTGCATCCCGTCGAAGGCCTTCATCCACGCCGCGTCGCGCTACGAAGAAATGGTCCACACCGCCGACAAGGGCGAGATGGGCATTTCCCTGAAGCAGGCGCCCGAGCTGGACATGGCCGGCCTCACCGCCTGGAAGGACGGCGTCGTCGGCAAGCTCACCAAGGGCGTCGCGCAGCTTCTCAAGGCCGCCAAGGTGGAGGCGGTCTCCGGCTGGGCGACCTTCTCCAACGCCAAGACCTGTACGGTCGAACTTGAGGATGGCGAATCCCTCACCATCGAGGCCGAGAACGTCATCCTCGCCACAGGCGCGAAAGAGACCGAGCTGCCCTTCATGCCGTTTGGCGGTCCGGTCATCGGATCCACCGGCGCGCTGGAGCTGACCGAACGCCCGGATGACCTCGTCGTCGTCGGCGGCGGCTATATCGGCCTGGAGCTGGGCATCGCGTTTCGCAAGATGGGCTCCAGCGTCTCCGTGGTGGAGGCCCTGGACCGGATCCTGCCCTCCTATGACAAGGAGCTGATCCGCCCGGTCGAGATGTGGCTGAAGAAGAACAAGGTCGCCCTTCATCTCAAATCAAAGGCCAAGGGCGTCGTCGAAGAAGGCGGCGAGACCTTCCTCGAATACGAAGACAAGGATGGCGAAACCCGGCGCCTGAAAGCCGACCGCATCCTCGTGGCCGTGGGCCGCAAGCCGGTGACGCAAGGCTGGGGCCTTGAAGCCATGGGCCTTGAGATGGACGGAGCCTTCGTGAAGGTCGACGACCAGTGCCGCACCGGCATGCGCGGCGTCTACGCCATCGGCGATCTCGTCGGCGAGCCGCTGCTGGCCCACAAAGCCACCCACCAGGGCGAGCTGGTCGCCGAAATCATCGCCGGCCACAAGCGCCGCTTCGATCCCGCCTCCATCGCGGCTGTGTGCTTCACCGAACCCGAGCTTGTGGGCGTCGGCATGAGCCCTGACGAGGCCAAAGCCAAAGGGATCGAGACGATCATCGGCAAGTTCCCGCTGGCCGCTTCAGGCCGCGCGCTGACCATGGACGGCGGCAAGGACGCCGGATTCGTGCGCGTCACCGCGAGGAAGGACGATCACGTGATCCTGGGCATTCACGCCGTGGGTCTGCACGTCTCCGAGCTTTCGGGCGAGTTCGCCCTGGCGGTGGAGATGGGCGCACGCCTGGAGGACATCGCCGGCACGATCCACGTCCACCCGACCCTCACCGAAGCCTTCGCCGAAAGCGCCCTGGCGGCGCTGGGCCACCCGATCCATATTTCCGCCTAGGCGGGACCCGGCGCCCGGCCGCCGCCGAAGATTCGGCGGACGGCTGGGGCGAGGTGCGCCGCCTTTACTGCGGCGCGTCCATGGGCTCCAGATTGCGCGCGCTGTCCCGCGCCGCCTCGCGTCGCCCTTCAGGCAGCGCGATCAGGCCGCGCCCGGCGAGATAGCCGAACGGACCGAAGGCTTCCTCGCTGGTGAATTCCTCGATGAACGGCGCCAGTCCTGGCGCCACGCCCTGATGCTGGTTCTTGGCGTAGACGAACATGGAGCGCGAGATCGGGTATTCGCCGCTGGAAATGCTCTCGTAAGTGGGCTCCACGCCGTTCACGGTGGAGGCCTGGATGCGGTCGCCATTCTGTTCGAGGAAGGAATACCCAAACGCGCCGAAGGCGCTGGGCGAGCTGGCCAGGGTCTGGACGATGGCGTTGTCGTTTTCGCCCGAATCCACCCAGGCGCCGTCTTCGCGGATGCGGCTGGCCAGCTGTTCGAACCGGTTTTCATCGTCGGCGTACATATCATCGAGGCAGGGGATCGCCCGCGCGCCGGCATGCATTCCAAGCTCAACGAAGGCGTCGCGGGTCCCCGATGTCGGCGGCGGACCGAACAGTTCGATGCGGGACGTCGGCAGATTGGAATCCACATCCGCCCAGCGCCGGAACGGGTTCTCGATGAAGGTCTCGCACGAATATCCCCGCACGTCGGAGAAGCTGCGCCCCTCGAGCAGGGCGCCGTCCTCGTCGAGGATCGGTTCGCCGTCGGCGCTGACCGGCATTGGCGTTTCGGCCGACAGCGCCAGGAACAGGTCCTCCATGTCGATGGACATGGCCTCGGCGTCCACCGAATTGCCCAGGACGATCCCGTCGAAGCCGATCGGAATCTCCGTGATGGCGGTGACGCCGTTATCCTGACAGAGCTGATACTCGCTCGCCTTCATGGGACGCGAGGCGCCGGTCAGGTCGGGATAGCTGAGCCCCACGCCGGCGCAGAACAGATTCATGCCGCCGCCTGTCCCGGTGCCCTCGACCACGGGTGTGGGGAAGCTGGTCTTCGCGCCGAAGCTCTCCGCCACCGCGGTGGTGAAGGGAAACACCGTCGAGGAGCCCACGATGCGCAGTCCCTGGCGCCCGCCCGAACCGGTCGCCTCGGTCGACCTCGCCGACGGCGCCGAACCGTCCTGCGCGGCGTCGCCGCCTGCGTCCTGGCTGGTGTCGGCGTCATCCAGAACGATTTCGTCGCGCGGCTCTCCACACGCGGCGAGAAGGGCGACGGCCGCGGAGGCGGCGAAGAGGCTGAAACGACGGGACATGAAGGCTCCTGGAGATGGACGCGAAACGAGTTTGGAGGAAACCAGACGTTCGCGTCATGCGTATGACAGTGCTGTCTTGAGAAAAATATGTGACTGCACGAAGGCGCGTGGATCAAGGGATCCGACACCCGGGCGCGCCCCGCCGACCTTCGCAGCAAAACCGGAGCGGACCGATCAGCACTCCACGGCCTCCTCAAGAAGAATTTTCGCTTTACACCCGGGCTGTGAAATCCTATTGCGCCCGTCCCGGCGGAGGTGACGATGCCGGATTGGGTTAACAGCAAGCAGGGGGTCACGTGAGTTGTCTCAGTACCATACGCCCCTGGACCTGGTCCGCTCTCGGCCTGTTGAAGGCCCGGTCGCCTGCGCGCGGCCCGATCGACTGACGATCGCAGCGAACTGGTTCCAGAAAAATTTCCCCGGCGAGGTTCTCTACGCCGTCAAAGCCAATCCCTCGCCCTGGGTGGTCGACACCCTGTTTGCGGCGGGCATCCGCTTTTTCGACGTGGCCTCGCTTCCCGAAGTCGAGCTGGTGGCGGCGCGCTGCCCCGGCGCGACCATGGCGTTCATGCATCCGGTGAAAAGCCGGCATGCGATCCGGCGCGCCTATTTCGATCACGGCGTGCGGATTTTCGTGCTCGACTGCGAAGCCGAGCTGGAGAAGATCCTCGCCGAGACCGGCTACGCCAAGGACCTCATCCTCGTGGTGCGCCTCGCCGTCTCCAATGACGGCGCCACGCTGCCTCTGGCCGGCAAGTTCGGCGCCGGCGAAGCCGAGGCCCCCGACCTGATCCGCAAGGCGCGCAACCACGCCTTCGAACTGGGCGTTAGCTTCCATGTGGGAAGCCAGTGCATGGCGCCGAGCGCCTATCGCTCCGCCATGATGGAAGCGAGCCGACTGATCGTGAAGGCCGGCGTCACCGTCGACATTGTCGACGTGGGCGGCGGGTTCCCCTCGGTCTATCCCGGCATGACGCCGCCGCCGATGGACGAGTATGTGAACGCGATCCGCGCCGCCTTCGAGGAGATGATGGTGCTGGAGAACGCCGATCTGTGGTGCGAGCCCGGCCGGGCCCTGATCGCGGAATCGGTTTCCGTACTCACCCGCGTGGAGCTGGTCAAAGGCGACTCGGTGTACATGAACGACGGCTCCTACGGCTGCCTGTTCGACATCGTTCACGCCAAATGGCCCTTCCCCATGCGGGTCCACCGCGCCGACGGAAGCCTCAGCGAGGAAACCGCGCCGTTCAAGCTGTACGGACCGACCTGCGACTCCATCGACTCCATGCCCGGGCCCTACCATTTGCCGGCCGATCTCGCCGAAGGCGACGTGATCGAGTTCGGCATGCTGGGCGCTTACGGCACGGCCATGGCGACCCGCTTCAACGGCTTCGGGGACGTCGAGACCGAGACGGTCAAGGACTTTCCCTGGACCAGCCTTTACACCGACGCCGCGCAGCCCCTGCCTGACACCGGCGGGCGCGTGGTGCCCTTTGCGCGCGGCCTTCGCCGCCGCCGAACCCGATTGATGAAGAGACGCGGATGACCGAGAAAACCCAACGCAAGGCCGAGCTGCTCTCCAGCCCGGTCGAGCATATCGACATCGCGAGCTTCGACGGCCGCGTGATCATCGACGCCTGGGAGAAGATGAGCTTCTCCAGCCGCGACGCCGCGCGCGCCGCGCGCATCCTTCAGGCCGCCGTCGCCGATCCCGACTGCTCGGTGATCCTGACGCTCGCCGGCTCCACCAGCGCGGGCGGCTGCATGCATGTCTGGCGCGACATGGTGCGCAACAACATGATCGACGCGATCGTGGCCACCGGCGCGTCAATCGTCGACATGGACTTCTTCGAGGCGCTCGGCTTCAAGCACTATCAGGCCAGCGAAATCCCTGACGACCGGGTGCTTCGCGATCTTTATATCGACCGCATCTACGACACCTATATCGACGAGGAAGAGCTGCAGACCACCGATCACACGATCGGTGAGATCGCCAACTCCCTGCCGGCCAAACCCATGTCCAGCCGCGCCTTCATCAAGGCCATGGGCAAGTGGCTCGCCGACGGCAACGCCAAGAAGGAAGGCTCTCTCATCGAGGAGTGCTACCATCACGGCGTGCCGATCTTCGTGCCGGCCTTCGCCGACTGCTCGGCCGGCTTCGGGCTGGTGAAGCATCAGGTCGAACGCATGAAGTCTGGCGAAGGCTATCTCTCCATCGACGCGGTGGCCGATTTCCGCGAGCTCACCGACGTCAAGATCAAGGCGGGCAAGACCGGCCTGTTCATGGTGGGCGGCGGCGTGCCGAAGAACTTCGCCCAGGACACGGTGGTGTGCGCCGAAATCCTCGGTCACGAAGTGACCATGCACGAATACGCGGTGCAGATCACCGTGGCCGACGTGCGCGACGGCGCCTGCTCGTCCTCGACGCTGAAAGAGGCGTGCAGCTGGGGCAAGGTGGATGTGACGCTGGAGCAGATGGTGTTCGCCGAAGCCACCACCGTGGCGCCGGTCATCGTCTCCGACGTGTTCCACCGCGGCGCCTGGAAACAGCGGCCGCGCCATCGCTACGGCGACATGTTCGAGGATTAGGCTTTCGCGCCTGTCCGAACCGAAGCGCCCCGTGGGAGACCGCGGGGCGTTTTTTTTACCCGCTACGCCAGGCGGCACTCTTCACCCCTTCGCTGCGTTAAGTCGCGATGGACAAAAGCGCGACGATCCTCAGCTACGCAGTGCGCCCGCGCGTGGCGCTGCATGTGGGCGCGCTGGCGCTGCTTGCGCTGGTTCCGCTGCCGCTGGTTCCGGGACTGGTCGCCGCGCTGGACGGAGACTGGGCGTTCGCCGTGCGATGCGGCGTGGTGCTGGCGGTGTTCTTGGGTGTCGGCGTGTTCGGACGCTCGAAGCGGCCCCGTGCGCCGCGGCTGAACGAGGCGCTGTCGGTTATGGCCGGCGTGTTCATCGTGCCCCCTGCGCTGATGGGCTGGGCCATGGCAGCCTACGACATCCCGCTGAACGCCGCCCTGTTTGAGGCGGTCGCGGGTCTCACCACGGCGGGGCTTTCCGTGCTGCCTGCACCGGAAGACCTTGACGACACGCTTCTGTTCACACGCGCCTGGATGCAGTGGATTGGCGGGCTGGGGTTCGCGGTGCTGGTGCTGGGCCTCATGGGCGGCGCCGGCGGCAGCGCGGCGCGCACCCTCAATCAGGTCCAGCCCATGGCCGACGACCCGATGGCGCCGCTGCGCACGCGGGCAAGGCGCACGCTGATCATCTATTCCGGCCTCACCACCGCGTGCTTCCTAGCGCTCTGGGCCAGCGGGCCGGACCCGTTCCGGGCGATCCTGTTCGCGATGACGGCCCTCGCCACCGGCGGGTTCGCGCCCCATTCCACCAGCGCCGCGGTACTGGGCGGCTGGCTGCCGCAAGTGGTGCTGATCGCATTCTCCACCCTGGGCGCGATCAATTTTTCGCTCTACCTCAAAGCTCTGGAACGCAAGGCGCCGAGCGCGGCCCTGCTCCAGGAGGTGGGCGCGTTCTTCGCCTTCGCCGCAATCACCATCACCGGGCTCGCCGTCTTCATGATGCTCGCCGGCTTCAGCCCCATGGAGGTGCTGCGCCATGCCCCCTTCATCGGCATGGCGGCCCAGTCCAGCGTCGGGTTCTCCACCATGGACGTGGGCGCGCTTCCCCCCGCCGGGCTCGCATTTCTGGTGATCGCCATGTGGATCGGCGGCAATTCCGGCTCCACCGCCGGCGGGATCAAGACGTTTCGGGCGATGACGCTGATCTCGGTGGTCCGCCTCACCCTGCAGCGCACCAGCCTGCCGGCGGACGCGGTGACGCGGTTGTCGGTGGGCGGCGAGATCGTGCCGCGCGACGCGCTGGAGAGCATCTTCACCGTGATATTCCTGTCGCTGGGGACGATCTTTCTTGTCTGGCTGCCCTTTCTCGCCGCCGGCTACGGGCTGGAGGCGTTGTTCGACGCGGCCGGCGCCGTGACCACGGGCGGGCTCTCCACCGGTGTCATCGGCCCGGATCTTGAGCCGGGCCTGAAAGCCGTGCTCACCGTTGCGATGATCCTCGGCCGTGTCGAGTTCATCGCTTTGCTCGTCATGATCTGGCCGCCGACCTGGGTCGGCGGCGCCCCGAAGGAGAGCTGAGCCATGCGCATCGTCATCTCCGGCCTCACGGCCATGAGCCTCGAAGCCGCGCGCGCCTTCGCCAGGCGCGGCGACGACGTCATCCTCATCGACCCCGACCAGGAGACGTTCGAGGACGTCGCGGAGGACCTCGACGTCGCGTTCATCAAGGGCGACGGCGCGCGGCCCGACGTGCTCGCCCAGGCCAATCCCGGCAAGGTGGACGTGATGTACTGCCTGTGCGAGGGCGACAAGGACAACATCATCGCGGCCCTTGTGGGCAAGGCCGCCGGCGTAAAGCGGGTGATCCCGAAGATCGAGGACCGCACCTATCACCCGATCTGTGACGAGATCGGCCTGAAGGAGCGCGTGGATCCCGCCCACGCCATCGCCAGGGCTCTGGTGCACATGGGAACCGGTGAGGCGGCCTCCGGTCTGGACGAAGCCGAAGTGGAGCGCGACGCAAAGGGCGACGGGGAGGAGGAGGATCCCGGCTCAGGTTCGAAGGGCCGGAACGGCGACGGATACGCCGGGGCGTGAGCCCCTCAAAAATCGCCGCCTGCGTCCCCGGACACGCAGGCGCGGCTCGGGTGCGCCGCCCCGCGCGCACACGCCGCCTTGACCACACCCTCCCCCATGCCCACTTTGCGCCGCCATGACCGCACCCTCTGACATTCCTGTGGACAATCCCGACGCGACGGCTGAAGCGCCACAGCGTGACGATGTGGAAATCGTCACGTTCGGCTGCCGGCTGAACGCCTGGGAGTCCGAGGTGATGCGCGATCACGCCCACGCCGGGGGGGTGACGAACACCATCCTCGTCAACACCTGCGCGGTGACAAACGAAGCCGTGCGCCAGGCCCGCCAGACCATCCGCAAGCTGAAGCGCGAGCGGCCCGACGCCGAGATCGTGGTCACGGGATGCGCCGCACAGATCGACCCGGCCATGTTCGCGGCGATGCCCCAGGTGGCGCGCGTCATCGGCAACGCCGAGAAGCTGCGCGCGGAGACGTTCAGCGCGAAAGCCGTCTCCGCCGCCGACCGCATCGAGGTGGGCGACATCATGGCCGTGCGCGAGCTCGCCTCGCACCTTGTGGACGGGCTGGACGGCAAGGCGCGCGCCTTTGTCCAGGTACAGACCGGGTGTGATCATCGCTGCACGTTCTGCATCATTCCCTATGGCCGCGGCAACGCCCGCTCCGCGCCCGCCGGCGAGGTGGTCGACCAGGTCCGCCGCCTGGTTGAGACGGGCCACAGCGAAGTCGTGCTCACCGGCGTCGATCTTACAAGCTGGGGCCAGGACCTGCCCGGAACGCCGCAGCTGGGACGGCTCGTCCGCGCGATCCTGAAGCAGGTTCCCGACCTGCCGCGCCTGCGCCTGTCCTCCATCGACGCCATCGAGATCGACGACGACCTCTTCCGCGCCATCGCCGAGGAGGAGCGGCTGTGCCCCTACATGCACCTGTCGCTTCAGGCCGGCGACAATATGATCCTGAAGCGCATGAAGCGCCGCCACTCGCGCGAGGCCGCCATCGCCCTGACCCGGCGCCTGCGCAGCGTGCGCCCCGAGATCGCGTTCGGCGCCGACCTGATCGCCGGCTTTCCCACCGAGACCGAGGCGATGTTCGAAAACTCGCTGCGGCTGGTGGACGAGTGCGATCTGGCCTTCCTGCACGTCTTTCCCTATTCGCCGCGTCCCGGGACGCCGGCCGCGCGGATGCCGCAAGTGGACGGGACGATCATCAAGGATCGCGCCGCCCGTCTGCGCGCCCGGGGCGAAGACGCGCTTGTCCGCCATCTCGGCCGCCGGGTGGGAACGACCATGAGCGTGATCGTGGAAAAGCCGGGCCTGGCGCGCGCCGACGATTTCACGCCAGTGCGCCTCGACGCCCCGGCGAGGCCCGGCGCGCTTCTGTCGGCGGCGATCACCGGCCATGACGGCGAACGTCTGATCGCAAGGGCCGTGGAGGCGCTGTCGTGAGCTGGTTCAAGTTCGGCTTCGGCAAGAAGAAAAAGGATCAGCAAGAGACTGCTGACGCGGCGGCTTCCGAAGCGAGCGCTGACGACACGCTTGCAACCGCCCCTGAAGGCCTTGAGACCGCTCCCGGTGAGCCGGCTGTCCCGACACCGGACCCCGAAGCGCCCCTGGAGCCGGACGACCTCCCGCCGGAAGCGCAGCAGGATCCGCTCGCCGACGCCGAAATCGGCGACACCGTGGACCGGCCCGGCGAGACCGCCGAGCCGGCCGGTCTGGACGCGCCGGAAGACACAGACACGGTCGTCACGCCCGTTCCGGATGCACCGGCGGACGCGATCGATGACCCCGGCGTCCCGGCGGAGCCGAGCACTCCGGAAGCTGACCCCACGGCGTCCGCCAGCGACGCGGAAGCGCCGGTCCCGCCGGAAGAGCCGTCGATCCCGGCGGCGGATGCCGACGCCGACCCCGCCCTCGCACCATCGCAGGACGAGCCTGCGCCGGCTGACGGCGTTTCAGACACAGGCGACCGCAAGACCTTCCTCGCCCGCATAGCCTCGGGTTTGAAGAAATCATCGTCACGCTTCTCGGAGTCTGTCTCGGCGGTCTTCACCAAGAGAAAGCTCGACGACGCGGCGCTGGAGGAGCTGGAGGACCTGCTCATCGCGGCCGATCTCGGCGCCAGGGCGGCGGGACGCGTCACAGCCCGCCTCGCCCGCGACCGGTTCGACAAGGACGTGAACCCGCTGGAGGTCAAGGAAGCCCTGGCCGAGGTGGTCACCGAGATCCTCGAACCCTACGCCCAGCCCCTGGACATGTCCGGACCGAGCCCGCGCGTGGTCCTGTTCGTCGGGGTTAACGGCTCGGGCAAGACGACGACGCTGGGCAAGATCGCGGTGAAGATGACCCGCGAAGGCGCCGACATCATCACCGCCGCCGGCGACACCTTCCGCGCCGCCGCCGTGGAGCAGCTAGAGATCTGGTCGCAGCGCGCGAACGCCAAATTCCTGTCCCGCCCCCTGGGCGCCGACGCGGCGGGCCTCGCCTTCGACGCGTTCGAGGCCGGGCGTCGCGACGGCGCCGACGCGGTCCTGATCGACACCGCCGGCCGCCTGCAGAACAAGGCCGAGCTCATGGACGAGCTCCGCAAGATCGTGCGGGTTCTCAAAAAACAGGACGAAACCGCGCCGCACCACGTGATCCTGGTGCTCGACGGCACGGTGGGCTCCAACGCCATCTCCCAGGCCGAGGCCTTCCTGGAGGCCGCCAACGTCACCGGCGTGATCATGACCAAGCTGGACGGCACCGCCAAGGGCGGCGCGCTGGTTCAAGTGGCGGAAAAATTCCAGCTCCCCATCCACTTCATCGGAGTCGGTGAAGGCGAAGCGGATCTCACCGCCTTCGACGCGCGCGCGTTCGCCCGAGCGCTGGCGGGGCTTGAGGGATAGCCTCCGGCGAGGTCCTGCACCGGTGGCGCTGATCGGCGCCCGAGGCGCCGCGGGGATTATCCCTCGATGTCCTCGCGCAGCATTTCCAGCTCCAGCCAGCGCTCCTCCTTGGCGACCTTGTCCTGGCCCAGCGCGGCGTGCTCCAGCGACAGCGTGTTGAAACGCTCGGGGTCGCGGGAGAACAGGCCGGCGTCGGCCAGCTCGGCCTCGATCTTCGCCAGGCGCTGCTCGATCTTCTCGATTTCCCCGGGCAGGGTCTGCAAGGCGTGCTTGTCGCGGAAGCTCAGCTTCGCTGCGCCGGTCTTCGACCCGGCGCGCAAGCTGGTTGCGCCGGAGGATTTCACCGCGGCCTTGTCCTCGGCTTTTTCACGCGCCCGCACGCCTTCGCCGCGCTGGTCCACCATGTCGGAATATCCGCCGGCATAGACCCGCCACACCCCGTCGGTCTCCCACGCAATGGTGGCGGTGGCGGTGCGGTCGATGAAATCGCGGTCGTGGCTGACCAGGATGCAGGTCCCGTCATAGTCGCTGATCAGCTCTTCGAGCAGGTCCAGCGTCTCCAGATCGAGATCGTTGGTCGGTTCGTCCAGCACCAGCAAGTTGGACGGCAGGGCCAGGGCGCGCGCCAACATCAGCCGCGCCCGCTCGCCACCGGACAGCGCCTTCACGGGCGTGCGCACCTGTTCGGACGAGAACAGGAAATCCTTCATGTAAGCGGCCACATGCTTGACCTGGCCGCCCACCTCGACGCGTTCGCCGCCGCCGGGCGCGATGGCTTCGGCGACCGTCCAGTCGGGCTTCAGGGCGGCCCGCTTCTGATCCAGGCTCGCCACTTCCAGATTGGCGCCCAGTCGCACCGTGCCGGCGTCCGGCTCGATCTCCCGGGTCAGAAGCTTGATCAGCGTCGTCTTGCCCGCCCCGTTGGGGCCCACCAGGGCGACCCGGTCGCCGCGGGCGATCTTGATGGAGAGGTCCTCCACGATGGGCCGGCCGTCAAAAGACTTGGCCACATGCTCGGCCTCGATGACCAGCTTGCCGGAGCGCTCGGCTTCGGACAGCGACAGGTTCGCCGCGCCTTGCGGCCCGCGCCAGGTCTTCAGCTTGGATTTCATGTCGATGAGTTCACCGACGCGGCGGACATTGCGCTTGCGGCGCGCCGTGACGCCGTAGCGCATCCAGTCTTCCTCCCGGGCGATCTGGCGGGCGAGCTTGTGGCGTTCGGTTTCCTCGGCCTCGAAGACCTCGTCGCGCCAGGCTTCGAAATGGGCGAACCCCCGGTCCAGACGGCGCGTCACGCCGCGGTCGATCCACACGACCTGGCGGGTGAGGTTCTCCAGAAAGCGCCGGTCGTGGCTGATCAGCACCAGCGCGCCGCGATAGGCCTTCAGCTCGCTCTCCAGCCATTCGATGGCCGGCAGATCCAGATGGTTGGTGGGCTCGTCCAGCAAGAGGATGTCCGGCTGCGGGGCGAGGGTCCGCGCCAGCGCCGCGCGGCGCGCCTCGCCGCCCGAGAGCGTCTCCGGCGAGGCGTCCGGGTCGACGCCCAGATGATCCACCAGATAATCGGCGCGATAGTCCTCGTCTCCCGGCGCCAGACCGGCCCGGACATAGTCGATCACGCTGGCGTAGCCCGCCAGGTCAGGCTCCTGGGGCAGATAACGCACGGTAGATCCGGGGTGGACGAAGCGGTCACCGGAATCGCTCTCGATGATGCCGGCCGCGATCTTCAGAAACGAGCTCTTGCCCGAGCCGTTGCGGCCCACCAGCCCGATCCGGTCGCCCGCCCCCACGATCATCTCGGCGCGGGTGAGCAGCGGCGTCGCCCCGAAGGTCAGCGCGATGTCGGCGAGGGTGAGCAGCGGCGGGGCCATGGGCGTCCTTTGTGTGCGGCGAAACCGGCCCTTGCGTTAACGCAAGCCCGCCGCCCTGTCATGGCCGATCCGCAATGGACGGGAACCCGTGCGCCTGTTCAGGCGTTGATTTTTACGAACTGGTCCGTCCAGTATTCAACCGTCAGCCTGTCAGTAAGGTGAAATATTCATGACCATTTTGCGCTGCAGCGAAATGGCGCTATAAACACTCCGTAATTTTCGCGACGCAGGAGCGCCTGACATGGCAGCCACATCCAAGAACCCCATCCTTGAGCGCATCTACAACCTTGATGGCGGACCGGAGGAGAACCGTGAAGCCTACAAGGACTGGGCCAAGTCTTATGACGAGGATACGGTCGAGGGCATGGGCTATGTCGCGCCAACGGTGACCGCCGACAAGATCAGCAAGCTGATCAAGACCGACGCGGTGATCCTCGACGCCGGGTGCGGCACCGGCCTCGCCGGCGTGGAGCTGGCCGAACACGGCTTCAAGACCGTGGACGGCATGGATCTCTCGCCGGACATGCTGGACGTGGCGCGCGAAAAAGGCGCCTACCGCAAGCTTCAGACCGAGGACATGACCAAGCCGCTGTCCTACGACACCGACACCTATGACGCGGTCGTCTGCGTGGGCACGTTCACCCACGCCCATGTGGGCCCGAAAGGCTTCAACGAGCTGGTGCGCGTCACCCGGCCCGGCGGACCCATCGTCGCCACCGTGCACGAGGAGGTCTGGGGCGAAGGCTACGAGGCCCATTTCGCCAAGCTTGAAGAAGACGGGCTGGCGAAGGTCGTGGAGATCGAAGAAGCGCCCTACCATCTGAACACCTGCAAGATGGTGACGCTGGAAGTGCTGTAGCGCGCCGGCTCCTGCGATTATTGAAAGCCCCGCCCGGCGCACGCCGCGGCGGGGTTTTCAATGTTCTGTTGCGCCAGCGCGGCCTTCGGGATTTGCCTCGTTCAAGGACGCAGGGGCTGGCCCCCTACCGGTTCCGGCCCAGCGTCTCGTGGCTCTCCACCCAGTCACCGGCGACCACGGCCCCGGCCAGGCTCACCTCGCCGGCCAGAACCGTCGCGGCGCAGATCTCGATGAAGCGGCCCACCTTGCCCTTGCCCTGGCAGCCCAGCAGCTGGAGACATTCACCTTGCGTGGGCAGGCCTGTGCCGCCGCCGAAGGTCGCCACGATCAGCGCCGGCAGGGTGATCGACCAGTAATACACCGGCTCGGCCGTCTCGGGATCATCCTCGATGCGCACATAGGTCATCGCGGCGTGGCTTTCGGCCACATTCGCCGCGTCCTGGCCGCAGGCGATGAACAGGGCGGCCAGCGCATTGGCCGCATGCATGCCGTTATTGGCCGAGCCCGCCAGCACCGAACCTGCATAGGAATTCAGCCGCGCCCGGAACAGCTCCGCCGCGCTGGTCCCCACGCGGTCGCGCAGGATGCGGTCGGGGATGCGCGCTTCGGCGATCACCCGGGCGCCGCGCGAATTGAGCATGTTGAGCTGGGAGTGCTTCTTGTCCGTGTCCATGGCGCCGGAGAGCGTGTAGCGCGCGCCGCCGGGATGCTGCGCCGCGATCCACTGGCACGCCGCCAGCGCCGCCTTGCCGGACATGTTCTGGCCGGCCGCGTCGCCGGTGGTGAAATTGAAACGCACATGGAGCATGGGCCCGATGGCGTAGGTCTCCACATGGGAGAGCTTCGCCACCGACGAACTCACCTCGGCGGCGGCGCGCACGCCGTCCATGTTCGCCTCCAGCCAGTCCTTGAAGCCCCGCGCCCCTCGCGCATCATCGAAGTGAAACACCGGGGCGCGCTGCATGAAGCGCTCATGGATGGTGGTCTTCACCCCGCCGGCTTCGGACAGGATCCGCATGCCGCGATTATAGCTCGCCACCAGCGTGCCCTCCGTGGTGGCCAGCGGCACGTAGACGTCTTCGTCCTCGATATGCTCGCCGCGAATGCGCAAGGGTCCGGCCACGCCGATGGGCACCTGCGCCGCGCCGATATAATTCTCGATATTGCCGCGTGTGACCGACGGATCGATGGAGGCCGCCGCCACATGGGTCAGGTCGGCGCCGGTGCGGTCTTTCAGGAACGCCAGGCGCTCGGCGGCGGCTTCGCGGGAATGGTCATCGTCGGCGCGGCGCGGAATGCGGGCGCGGACGTCGTTCTTGCGGGATTGATCTGTCATGGGGGCAAAGTGGCAGGGAAAAGACCGGCGTTGAAGCCGCAATCATCAATTTTCCCCTGTCGAACGCGGCGTCTCCGCCCTTTCTCCCCCACGCGTGGGGATAAGGTAAGGATGAGGGGGACAGGCGGCGCCGGCCCACCGGTCCTGGCCGCGTCATTCGGGACCTGCCCCTCACCCCGCCCCTCTCCCCCATGAATGGCGGAGAGGGGGAAGGCCGCCTTCCACCGCCCTCTAAAATCGTCTAAACCGCGCGCTCCCTCACCGACAGCATGACCGGACGCGCGACCATGAAAGCCTTTCCCGACAGCTACGACGCCAAAGCTTCCGAAGCCGCGCTCACCGCGCGCTGGGCGGAGGAGAAGGCGTTTCAGTGGGATCCGGCCGCGCCGGCGGACAGCGATTACGTCATCGACACCCCGCCGCCGACCGTGTCGGGCGCGCTGCATATCGGGCATGTGTATTCCTACACCCAGGCCGACATCACCGCGCGCTACATGCGGATGAGCGGGCGCAACGTGCTCTATCCCATCGGCTGGGACGATAACGGCCTGCCCACCGAACGCCTGGTGGAGAAGGTGAAGAAGGTGCGCGGCGGAACCATGCCCCGCGACGAGTTCGTCGCCCTGTGCCGTGAGGTGATCCCCGAATACGAGCAGCAATTCCGCGACCTGTTCACCCGGCTCGCCTTGTCGGTGGACTGGAGCCGGGAATACCAGACGATCTCCGACGAAAGCCGGACGATCTCTCAGATGAGCTTTTTAGACCTCTATCACAAGGGCCTGCTGGAGCGCCGCCTCGAGCCGTCCCTGTGGGATCCGGCCGACCGCACCGCGCTGGCCCAGGCCGAAGTCGAGGAGATCGAGCGCGAAGGCAAGCTGAACGAGATTCCGTTCCAGATCGAGGGCGGCGGCGAACCGGCCGTGATCGCCACCACGCGCCCGGAGCTGATCGGCGGCTGCGGCGCGCTGATGATCCATCCAGAACACCCGCGCGCGAAAGAGCTCATCGGCAAGCGCGCGATCAGCCCGCTTTACAATGTGCCCGTGCCGATCATCGCCGACGAGGCGGTGGACCCGGACAAGGGCACCGGCATGGTGATGTGCTGCACCTTCGGCGACATCCAGGACATCAACTGGTGGCGGACCCATCGCCTGCCGCTTCGCATCATCATCGACCGCGCCGGCAAGATGGTGGATCAGCTGGAGATCGGGACCGAAGACTGGCCGAGCCTTGATCCCGAGCAAGCGCGCGAGACCATCGCCGCGCTCGCCGGGCTGAAGGCGGAAAAGGCCAAGGCGGCGATCCTGGAGATCCTGAAGGAGAAGGGTCTCCTGCTGGCCCAGAAGACGACCCATCAAGTGGTGCCCGTGGCCGAGCGCTCCGGCGCGCCGCTGGAGATCATCGTCACCCCGCAATGGTTCATCAAGACGCTGGAGTTCAAGGACCAGATTCTTGAGAAGGCCAACGAGATCACCTGGCGGCCCGCCTATATGAAGCAGCGGCTGGAAAGCTGGGTGGAGGGTCTGAAATGGGACTGGCTGATCAGCCGCCAGCGCCATTTCGGAGTGCCGCTGCCGGTCTGGTATTCCAAGCGCCCGGGCGAGGAAGGCAAGCTCATCGTGCCGGCCGCCGACGAACTGCCCATCGATCCCACCACCGATCTGCCCAGGGGCTATGAGGCCCACGAGGTGGAGCCCGAACGCGACGTGATGGACACCTGGGCGACCTCCTCGGTGAGCCCGCAGCTGAACACCCGCGCCATCAACGAAGACTACGCCCTCGATATCGAGAGCCACCGGCGGCAATTCCCCATGGCCCTGCGCCCGCAGGCCCACGAAATCATCCGCACCTGGGCCTTCTACACCATCGTGAAGGCGCTCCATCACCAGAACACCGTGCCCTGGACCAATATCGCCATCTCCGGCTGGTGCCTGGCGGGCGACGGCTCGAAGATGAGCAAGTCCAAGGGCAATGTGGTGGACCCCATCAAACTGCTGGACCAGTACGGCGTCGACGCCGTGCGCTTCTGGACCGGCACCTCGCGCCTGGGACAAGACACCGCGCTGAGCGAAAACACCCTCAAACAGGGAAAGCGCGTGGTGAACAAGCTGTGGAACGCCACCAAGCTCGCCCACATGGCCCTGAAGGCCGCCGAGGACGCCGGCGCCCTCGATCCGAAAACCGTGCGGGAAGACATCGCGTCCGGCGCCATCTCCCATCCGCTGGACCAGTGGCTCCTGGGCCGGCTGGCGGAGACGGTGAAAAGCGCGACGGAGAGTTTTGAGAATTACGAATACGCCGCCGCCCAGCGGGTGATCGAGGACTTCTTCTGGCGCACCTATTGCGACAATTATCTGGAGATCGTGAAGCGGCGCACACGCTTCGAGGGCGCGCCCTCGGCTGAGGAGATCTCCGCCTGCCTCACCCTCTGGCACGCCACAGACACGATCATCCGACTCTACGCGCCGTTTACGCCCTATGTCACCGACGCGCTCTACGACGTGCTCCATGGCGACCGCAAGAACGCGCCGGCCACCGTCCACGCGCGCGGCCAGTGGCCGAAGGCGGACGATCAGGCCGAGCTTGGCCTGAACAGCGCCCATGGAGAGAATTTCGTCGCGATCCTCGGCGCGGCCCGCAAGGTGAAGTCCGAAGCCCAGCTCTCCATGAAGACGCCGGCCGCCACCCTCACCGTGACGGGCGACCATGACCTCGCCGCGCTGATCGGCGATACGGTGGAGGACCTTCTGGCGGTGACCAACGCGGCGTCGGCTCGGACCGGCGACGCTCCGGACGGATCAAAAAGCGCCGCCTCCCCCGACGAACGCTTCATCGTGGCGCTGCAGCTTCAGCCCGCAGACGGCTGAGGTCGGCCGTTGAACGGCTGATTTGCGTACGTTGCGTCCAGCGGGCATGCTTGGCCCCGGAACGAGACCGATCGAAAAAATGCTCGGTCAACGGGGAGATTAGCGACCATGTTCAGACAGCTTTTGCTGGCGACGGCCGGCGTGTGCGCAATAGCGGGCGGCGCAGCGGCCCAGGACCAAACCTTATTGCTGCGCCAACCCGCCGTGAGCGGCGACACGCTCGTCTTCACCTATGGGGGAGATTTGTGGACCAGCCGACTGTCCGGCGCGGCGCCGCGCCGACTGACCACCCACGACGGCGATGAGCATGACCCTCAAATCTCTCCGGATGGAGCGCAGGTGGCGTTCACCGCGGACCATCAGGGCAACACCGACGTTTACGTCCTGCCGCTCAGCGGCGGCCAGCCGGAACGCCTGACTTTCCACCCCGGCGAGGACGAGGTGCTCGGCTGGACTCCGGACGGGCGGATCCTGTTCTCGTCGCGCCGGGAGACCAATCACGGACGCTCCGGTCAACTTTGGTCCATCGCGCCGGGCGAGGGCTATCCGGTCAAGGAAATGGAGGCGCGCGTCTACCGCGGCGACATGGCCGCGGACGGCACGCTCGCCTACCTGCCGAACCGGGTCGCGTACAACGCGCTCTATGGCGGCCGCGCCGGCTGGCGGCTTTATCGCGGCGGGGCCAGCGGCACGATAGCGATCCTGGACTCCGATCGCACCGAGGTCGAATGGATCGAGAGCGATCGGCTCAATGACATCAACCCGATCTGGGCCGGCGACACATTGTACCTCCTGTCCGACCGGGACGGGGAGAGCCTGGCCCTTTATCGATATGACCGCGCGGACGGGGAGATGACCCAGGTCCACTCCGAAGCGCCCTGGGACATCCGCTGGGCCGACACCGACGGCGCGACCATCGTGTTCGAGGCCGGCGGACAGCTGAAGCGGTTCGACATCGCCACCGGATCCGTGTCGCAAATCCCGATCTCCATCGAGCCGGACTCCCCGCAGCTGGCCGAGCGGTGGGTGGACGCTTCGAGCACGGTGACCCACGCGGCGATCTCGCCCACCGGCCAGCGCGCGCTGCTCACCGCTCGCGGCGAGGTGTTCACCGTTCCGCTGGACGAAGGCTCGACGCGCAATCTCACCACGACGGACGGGGTGCGCGAATACACCGCCCTCTGGTCGCCGGAAGGCGAGGAGATCGCCTATATCAGCGACGAGGGCGGGGTTCAGAGCCTGCGCATCGTGGACCAGCGCGGATTTGACGAGCCGCGCGAGCTTGAACTTGGCGGCGACGAGGAGGCGTTTTATTTCCTCGAGCACTGGGCTCCGGGCGGGCGCCACCTTGTCTATACGGACAATCACCTCAATCTCTGGACCGCCGACCTGGAGACCGGACGGTCGACGCGCGTCGCCACCATGGCGCGCCGCGATCAGGTTGAGCTGGATGTCAGCCCTGACGGACGCTGGCTGGCCTACACGCTGGAGCAGCCCAACTTCCTGCGCGACCTGGTGCTCTACGACCTTGAAACCGGCCGCTCCACGACGGTCAGCGACGGCATGGCCGACACGGCCAGTCCGGCTTTCTCGCGTGACGGGGCGTATCTCTATTTCGCTGCGTCGACGAATGTCGGCCCGGTCCAGGTCGGGCTGAACATGAATTCACGAGAGAAGCCGAACCGGTACGGCCTGTATGCGCTGGTGCTCTCCGCCGACGGGACCTCACCGGTTCTGCCCGGCGCCGGAGACGAGACCGGCGGCGAGCAAGACGATGAAGCCTCTGATGGCGACGGCGATGTGACCGTGCGTGTCGATCTCGACGGGCTGTTTGAGCGCAAGGTGGCCCTGCCGGTCTCCGAGAACGCCTATGACAGTCTCGCTGCAGGCGAGGACGGCGCGCTCTACTATATCGAACGCGCCCAGCCAGGCGCGGAAAACACTCCGCCGGGCGGCGACCCGCAGAGCCGCAATCGGCTGATGCGGTTTGACTTCGAGGAGCGCGAGGCGGACGAAATCGCCGAAGGCGTCACCGGTCTGGTGTTGGCGGCCGACGGCGAACATGCGCTGGTTGATTACGCGGAGGGGCCCTGGCGCCACGGAGCGCTGGGTGAAAGCTTGGACCTGGAGCCGCTCGACACGTCCGGGCTGCGCCTGCGCATCGATCCGCAGGCGGAATGGCGCCAGATCTTCGACGAGGTCTGGCGGATGGAGCGAGCGTATTTCTACGATGCGGACCTGCAGGGCCTGGACTGGGACGGCGTGCGCGAACGCTATGAGCCGCTCCTCGACCATGTGGCGCGCCGCGAGGACCTCAATGGTCTGCTCGCTGAAATGATCGGAGAAATGCAGGCCGGCCACAACAATGTGGGCGGCGGCGACGGTCACAGCGAACCCGGAGTGCCGACCGGGTTGCTCGGCGCTGACCTGTCGATGGCGTCGAACCGCTACCGCATCGACCGGATCTATTCAGGCGAAAGCTGGACGCCGTTCGCGGCCGGGCCGCTCGCCCAGCCGGGACTCGATGTGGACGAGGGCGACTTTATTCTGGCGATCGACGGCCGCGAACTCACCGCGGCGGACAATCTCTTCGTCCACCTGCAGAACAAGGCCGGCGATCAGGTCACGCTGACCGTCGCCGACGATGCGCGCGGGACTGGACGACGCGACGTGGTTGTCGAGCCGGTATCAAACGAAGGCGCCTTGCGCCAGTGGGGCTGGATCGAAGAGAACCGTCGCCAGGTCGACGCGGCCACGGGGGGGCGCGTGGGCTATGTCTATCTGCCCAACACGGCCGGCGCCGGGTATGACTTCTTCAATCGCATGTATTACGCGCAGGCGAACAGGGACGCGCTGATCTTCGACGAGCGTTCGAACTCCGGCGGTCAGGCCGCCGACTATATCACCGACGTGCTCTCGCCCTTCCATCTGTCAGGTTGGCGTGATCGGGACGGCATGGCCTACAACACCCCCAACCAGGCCCATTACGGCCCGAAGGCGATGTTGATTGATCAGGACGCCGGGTCCGGCGGGGACTACCTGCCCTACGCTTTCCGCAGGCGCGAAATCGGTCCGTTGATCGGCACACGCACCTGGGGAGGGCTGATCGGCATTTCCGCCAACCCGCCGCTGATCGACGGAGGGAGCCTCAGCGTACCGTACTTCCGCTTCTACACGCCGGAAGGCGCCTGGACGGTGGAGAATGAAGGCGTTGCGCCGGACATCGAAGTGCTGCTTGATCCCGTCGCCTATAATGCCGGGCGGGATACCCAGCTGGAGGCCGCAATTGAACGCCTGGAAGCGATGATGGCCGAAAGCGGCCGCGCCGCTGTCCCCCTGACGATGCCGGAACCGCCCGAAGCGCCCGGATTGTAAACTGAACCACGGTCCGGGCGATCCGTATCGCCCGGACCGGCCACCTCAGGATAGATCGCTTGTCCATCACCCGCTGGATCATCCGGGCCCATAAATGGCTTGCGCTCGTGGTGGGGATCCAAATTTTCCTGTGGGTGCTGGGCGGGCTGGCCATGAGCCTGATGCCCATCGAGCAGGTGCGCGCCGAACACACGATCGCGCCGGCGCCGGCCTATCCGCTGCCGCTGGACCGGGTGCTCACCGCAGAGCGCGCCGCCGCGATCGCCGGCCTGGCAGCGGTGGAGACCGCGACGCTGACCCGCTGGCATGACGGGCCGGTCTGGCGCTTCGATCACGCCGGCGGCGCGGTGATCGTCGACGCGCTCTCCGGGCTCCGTCGCACCCCGGTGGACGCGCAGACCGCCGGCGAAATCGCCGCGGCGGGCTATGCCGGAGAGGTGGTGATCACGCAGGTGGAGTATTTCGCCGATCCCCACTGGGAATACCGCCGCGATCATCCGGCATGGCGCGTGAGCTTCGACGACGGCGAGGGCACGCGGCTCTACGTCAACGCCGCCACCGGGGCGATCGACGCGCGGCGCAACGACATGTGGCGGGTGTTCGATTTCTTCTGGATGCTCCACATCATGGATTATCGCGAGCGGGAGAATTTCAACCACCCGCTGCTGATCGCCATGGCGGGGCTCGCCCTGTTCACCGTGCTCGCCGGCCTGGCCCTGCTGGCGGTCCGCCTGCGCCGGATGGCGCTGATCGCACTGCACCGCCGCAGGCGGCGGGCGCAGCCGCTCTTCACGCCGCGCGATTAGGCCGCCCCGGCCCGGTCGCCCCCCGTGTCCGCGTCATCGGCGGCGAAGGGCAGGGTGATGTGGAAGCGTGCGCCTTCGCCGGGCGCGCTCTCCACCCAGATGCGCCCGCCCTGGCGCTCCACCGCCTGCTGGCAGATCGCAAGTCCGATCCCGGTCCCGTCATACTCGTCCCGACCGTGAAGCCGGGCGAAAGGCTCGAACACCTTGGCGGAAAAGCGCGGATCGAAACCGATCCCGTCATCGGCGAAGGTCAGGCACGCTTCGCCCCGCTGGACGAAGCCCCTCAGGGAAATCCGCACTCCGGGCCCCTTGCGAAATTTCAGCGCGTTCGAAAGCAGATTGGACAGAAGCAGACGGATCAGGACCGCATCGCCGCGCACAGCCGGCAGATCGCCGGTGTCGATCACCGCCTCGGCTTCGGCGATCTGTAGATCCTGCCCCTCGGTCACCTCGCGCCACAGGGCTGCGGGATTCACCGTTTCCGGGGCCACGGCGTGGCTGGACGCCCGTGTGTACGCCAGGAGGTCGTCGATCAGGCTGCGCATGCGTCCGGCCGCATCCACCAGGTATTCCAGGCTCCGGTCGGCGTCAGCGTCGAACGACCCCAGATGCCGGCGGCGCAGCAGGCTGGCGAAGGCGGAAATCTTGCGCAGCGGCTCCTGCAAGTCATGGGAGGCGATCGTGGTGAAACGGTTCAGTTCGCGATTGACCCGTTCCAGCTCCTCATTGCGCGTCTCCAGCTCTCGCTGCGCCCGGCTGAGATCTCCGACCTCGGCGTAGACGGCATGGGCGCGCACCGGCCGACCGCGCTCGTCGCGCTCCCAGAAGGCCGAGACCCGTACTTCGAGCAGGGCCCCCTCCTTGGTGCGGCAGGTCAGCGACTCGTTCTCGATCACGCCGCTCGCCAGCGACCGCGGTATGATCTCGTCGCGCAAGCGTGCGTCATCGGGCGGCGCGAAGAAGGCGCAGGCCGGCGCGCCCATCGCCTCGTCGCGACCATAGCCCATGCGGGTCACCCAGTAGTCCGAGACCATGACCGTGCGCCCGTGCGTATCGAGGGTGTGCATCAGGGCCGGGGTGTCCTGATAGACCGTCTCGAAACGGCGCTTCTCCGCGCTCAGGGCGCGGGCGAGCGCGCGCTCGGCGGAGATGTCGATCACGACGCCTGCGGCGCGCAGGGGCCGCCCGGCCGGGTCCCGCTCGACGATCCGTCCGGCGGTTCGCGCCCAGCGCCACCCCTCCGGCGACCGCAGTCGATAGTCGAAGGCGGCGAAGTCTTCGCCCCGAGTGATGTCCCTGAAAGCCGCCCGGCCGCGATCGAAATCCTGCTCATGGAGGACCGCGCGCCAGGCCTCCGGCGTTACGGCGCCACTGGGATCGGCCCCCATCCAGCCGGCGAGCTTGCCCTGAACTGTCATGTACGCGGTCTGCATATCAAGCGTCCAGATGCCGATCAGACCGGCCTCGACCGCCTCGGAGAGCTGGCGTTCGCGCTCGGCGAGCTTCTGCTCCAGCTGCTTGCGCACGCCGATCTCGCTGAGAAATCCCGAATAGCGCAGCACGGCGCCGGCGGCGTCCTGCTCGCTCACGCCGCCCCGTAGCGACAGCCAGACCAACTCCCCGTCCTCGGTTCGCACCCGGTAGTCGACCTCGGTGCTCCCGTCCTGCTGCAGTTCGCGGGTGGCCCGATCCATCTGGCCACGGTCGTCATCCGGGACGCGTGCGCGCCACTCGAGAAGGTCCATCTCGCAGACCGGGCCAGCAAGGCCCAGCCGGTCCAGAACCGCCCCGGTGACGCGGAACCGGCGGGACGGGACGTCGAAGGTCCAGGCGCTCATCTGCGCCGACGCCGCCGCCTCGGCCGGGTCGGCCCGCGCCCGGGCGGCCGGACTGCTCACCTCGCGAAGAACGCCCCAGGCGCGGCGCGCCTCCCGGCCGAAATCGGGCTCCCGCGCGCCGCTCGCATGGTGCGTGCGCCAGCGCCCGTCCTCGCCCTGCATCCTGAAGCGCTGGTCCAGGCGCCCGCCGAACTCCATGGCGAGGAACGCCGCCTTCAGCGCCGCGAGATCGTCAGCGTGAACCCGTCCGCGCCAGCCAGCCGGGCCGAACCCGTGCGGCGCCGGGTAACGCGCCGCCAGCGGCCCCTCGACCCAGCCCTCGCCGGTGTCGAGATCATGGCGCCACGCGCTCAGCCCGCCTGCGGCCAAGGCGAGCTCGAGCCGGAAATCCGCCGGCGCAGCCGCCTCCTCGGTGAGGAGCGCGGCCGGCGCCAGCGTCGCAAGGAACATCGCCTCGCCGGCCCGGCGCACCCTGACCTCGGCGGTCATTTCCCGCCAATCTGCCAGACGCAGCCGGAGACGCGCTGACCGGCCCGTCGCCGCGGTTCGCCGCCACGGCGCGACATGGGCGTCCAGCGGATCGACAAGCAGCACATCCAGGTTGCGCCCGGCCCAGGGCGCCGGACCGAAGCGCGACTGAAACGCGCCGTTCACCTGGATCACGGCGCCGTCCGGGCCGACAAGGGCGGCGGCCTCTGCGAACGCGTCGAACAGGAGTTCGGCCGCGAGTGCGGACGCTGGCGAACGGGACGGGTCGGCCGGATGGGACAAGGAAGACCGCGCTGACTGGGGGCGAATCACGAACAGACCGTGATCCTACCAGCCGCGGGCGCCCCGCGCTCTGGCCTTGACGCGCCGAGCCGGTATGCTGCGCGCCACTTGAGGGGATCGTCCCCCAGCGACGATCGAAGCTTGATTAAAAGGGCCGCCGCCTTGACCCAATCGTCCGCACCGATTTTCCAGGTCTCCAATCTTGATGTCCGCTTCGACACGCCCGACGGCGAGGTCCACGCCGTGCGGGGAATCGATCTGGAGATCCGCGCCGGCGAATGCCTCGCCGTTGTGGGCGAATCCGGTTCGGGCAAGAGCCAGACCTTTCTGGCGGCGATGGGCCTGCTGGCCTCCAACGGCAAGGCCACCGGCTCGATCAAGTATGCCGGCGAGGAGATTCTCGGCCTGTCGCCGCGCAAGCTGAACCGGGTGCGCGGCCGGTCCATGACGATGATCTTCCAGGATCCGCTCACCTCGCTGACCCCGCACATGAAGGTGGGAGACCAGCTCAAGGAGGTGCTCGCCGTTCACCTGAAACTGCGCGGCGCGGCGGCCGAGCAGCGCTGCGTGGACTGGCTGGAGCGGGTGCGCATTCCCGAAGCCCGCCGGCGGCTGGACCAGTTCCCGCACGAGCTTTCCGGAGGCATGCGCCAGCGCGTCATGATCGCCATGGCGATGCTGTGCGAGCCCGACCTTCTCATCGCCGACGAGCCCACCACGGCGCTCGACGTGACCGTCCAGGCCCAGGTGCTCGACATCATGGACGAGCTGAAGGACGAGACCGGCGCCGCCATCGCGCTGGTCACCCACGATATGGGCGTGGTCGCGCGCATGGCCGACCGGGTTCAGGTGATGCGCACGGGCGAATATGTGGAGACCGGCGATGTCTGGTCGGTCTTCAAGAACCCCACCCACGAATACACAAAGATGCTGCTGGACGCGATGCCGCGCATCGACCAACCCGACAAGGCCGGCCACGAGGGGCTGCCGCCGCGCGCCACCGAGGGCGACGACGAACCGCTTCTGGTGGCCGACAACGTGCAGGTCCATTTCCCGGTGAAGATCGCCGGCGGCCTGTTTGCAAAGACCAAGCCCCTGAAGGCCGTCGACGGCGTGAGCTTCGAGCTGAGAAAGGGCGAGACGCTGGGCATCGTCGGCGAGTCGGGGTGCGGCAAGTCCACCCTGGCGCGCGCGGTTCTGCGGCTGGTGGAGTCCACCGGCGGCGCGGTGAGCTGGATCGGCAAGGATTTGCTGTCCATGAACGCCAACACGCTGCGCGCCGAGCGCGAGGACCTGCAGATCGTTTTTCAGGACCCGTTGGCCTCGCTCAATCCGCGCATGACCATCGGCGCCTCCATCGCAGAACCCATGCTCACGTTCAGAAAGGCCATGGGCTCGAAAGAGCGCGAGGCGGAGGTGAAGGCGATGATGGAGCGGGTCGGGCTCGATCCCAACATGATCAACCGCTACCCGCACGAGCTGTCTGGCGGTCAGAACCAGCGCGTGGGCATCGCCCGGGCGATGATCCTGAGGCCCAAGCTGGTGATCTGCGACGAGGCGGTGAGCGCCCTGGACGTCTCCATCCAGGCCCAGATCATCGATCTGCTCATCGGGCTGCAGAAGGATTTCGGCCTGTCCATGCTGTTCATCTCCCACGACCTGTCTGTCGTGCGCGAGGTAAGCCACCGGGTCATGGTGCTGTATCTGGGCCGCATCGTGGAGCTCGCCGACCGGGTGTCGATCTATGACGATGCGCGCCACCCCTACACCAAGGCGCTGATCAGCGCGGTGCCGATCCCCGATCCGGAGATCGAGAAGTCCCGCGAACGCCTCAAGCTCACCGGCGATCTTCCCAGCCCCATGGACAGCCGCGCGCAGCTGCGATTCATGAAATCGAAGGTGATCGACGACCCCGAAGCCGAGCAGTACCGTCCGAAGCTCATCGAGGTGGCGCCAGGCCACTTCGTGGCCGAGCACGACCCTGTTGAAACGGTGCTCGAGGCCAGCGCAGGCGAACCCGCCTAGCGGCGGCTCCTGTCCGGGGCACAATGACGCTTCTTTCATTTGAACGGGCGGCTGCGAACGCTATCGTACGCAGAGCTGAGGGCGTTCTACGCGCCTTACGCCGGCCATCACGAGGGGCTATGCATGACAAACCTGCGCCGGCTTCGCATTCTTGCAATTGCTGCGATCGCCGGGCTCGCCGCAGCCTGCGGCCCTGAAACCCAAGACAGGGCCGGGTCAGACGCGGACTTGCGCGCTGCGTTCGACGAGGCGGACTTCCCTCAGGACGCCAGCGACATTCCCGCCGATGAGCGTGTGCGCTACGGCGTCCTCGACAACGGCATGCGCTACGCCATCATCGAGAACGACACGCCCACCGGAACCGCAGCGATGCGCCTGGTGCTAAATGTGGGTTCGCTCGCAGAGGCCGAGGACCAGCGCGGCCTGGCGCACTTCATCGAACACATGGCCTTCAACGGCACGGCCAACGTGCCCGAAGGCGAGATGGTCCCGCTGCTGGAACGCTACGGCCTCGCGTTCGGCGCGGACTCCAACGCCTTCACCGGCCGGGAAGTGGTGGGCTATACGCTGAACCTGCCGTCCGCGCAGGATCAGGTCGTCGACGTGTCGCTCTTCCTCTTGCGCGAGACCGTCTCGGAAATGGTCTTCGACGCCGAGGCCATTGAGCGCGAGCGCGGCGTGATCGCCGGCGAAGAGCGCTTCCGCAACACGCCCATCAGCCGTTTCTTCAACGCCTATTACGAATTCCTCTATCCTGACACGCTGATCCCCGAGCGCGATCCGATCGGCGTCGCCGACGTGATCCGGAATGCGCCGCGCGAAGCTTTCCTGGCCTATTACGAAAAGTTCTATACGCCCGAGCGCGCGCTTCTGGTGGTCTCCGGCGACATCGATCCCGACGCGATCGAGGCGAAAATCCGCGACGGCTTCGCCATCGAGATTCCAGGCCTCGAGGTGAGCGCCGTGGAGGGCTTCTCCACCTGGGCGCAGCCGACACCGCCGGCGCCCGATCCCGATCTTGGTCCCGTGCCGGCCTTCGACGAGCCGGATTTCGGGTTCTATTCCGATCCGGACGTCTTCACCCTGATCACCGTCGACGTGGTCGAGCCGGGACCGGCGGACGTGGACGTTCGCGCGACCCGGCTTGAAAGCCTCAAGCGCCGCCTCGCCAACGCCATCGTCCAGCGCCGCATCCAGAGCCTGATCAATCGCGGCGACAGCCCGCTGGTTCAGGCCAACCTCACCTACTCCAATGATTTCGACCTGGCCAACCGGGCCGGCATGCTGGGCGTCTCCTCGCCGGAGCGCTGGCGCGAAGGCGTCGCGGTTCTGGAGAACGAGCTGCGCCGGGCGCTGGAGCACGGCTTCACCGAGAGCGAACTCACCGAACAGCTGGCGAATACGCGCACCGCCCTGCGCGACGCCGCCGACCAGGCCGACACCCGTGAAACCGGCGAGCTCGCCGATGCGGTCTGGCGCGCCTGGATCAACGGCGACGTGTTCGCCGATCCGCGCTACGCCCTGGACTGGTTCGAGCAGATCGAGAGCGAGCTCACCGTCGCCGCCGTAGACGAGGCGTTCACGCAAATCTGGAGCGCCGGCCCGCCCCAGGTCTTCCTCGGCCTGAACCAGGACCTCCAGGACGGTCCCGCCGCCGTGCGCGAAGCCTGGCGCGCGGCCAGCGCCGAGCCCGTCGAGGCGCCTGCGGACGAGGGCGCGCAGGCCTTCGCCTATACCGATTTTGGAACACCCGGCGAGGTGGTGAGCCGCGAGACGGTCGACGAATTCGGCGTGACGCGCATCGTGTTCGACAACGGCGTGCGGCTGAACGTGAAGCCTACCGATTTCGAAGACAACGTGATCCGGGTCCGGGTCGATTTCGGCGCCGGGGACCTGACCCCGCAACCGGCCGCCGCAGCCGGATCCATCCTCGGCGCGGTGTTTGGCGGCGGCGGGCTGGAGGCCCATGACCGGGACGCGCTGCAGCGCCTGCTGGCCGGGCGGTCGGTGGGCTATGGCCTGGGCGTGGCCGACGACACCTTCTTCTTCTCGAACGCCACCACCCCCACCGATTTCGAGCTGCAGATGCAGGTCCTGGCGGCCTTCATGACGGCGCCGGGCTGGCGCGAAGAGGGCCTGGCCCAGTTTCGCGCCATCGCAGAAGAAGTGCGCCGCGGCCAGAACGCCCAGGCGGTGCAGGTGGCGATCAACCAGGTTTCCCGCATGCTGCGCTCCGGCGATCCGCGCTGGGGCTTTCCAACCCAGGAGGAGCTGAACGCCTTCACCATGGAGGACGCCCGCGCCATGCTGGAGCCGGCGCTGGAGCGCGCGCCGATCGAGATCACCGTGGTCGGCGACGTCACCGTGGAGGCCGCGGTCGAGACGGCCGCCGCCACGTTCGCCGCCCTGCCCGAGCGCGACCGGAGCTGGCCGGAGTACGACGACACCGCCGATCTGGCCTTTCCCGAACCGGCGGCGGAGCCGGTCGTGGTGCGGTTCAACGGCCAGCCCGACCAGGGCATGGCGAACGTGTATTTCCCGGCCGGAGACGGCGTGGACCCGCGGCGGCGTCGGGCGCTCACCCTCCTCAGCGAGATCTACAGCCTGAAAGCCACCGACCGGTTCCGTGAACAGGAGGGAGCGACCTATTCGGCGATCGTCTCCGGCCAGTTCTCGGAGACCTTCGCGGACTACGGATTCATCTGGGTCGGCCTCGACGTGGACGTGTCCGACGTGGAGCGCATGTACGGCGTCGCAGACGAGATCGCGAACGCCATGGCGGCTGGCGAGATCAGCGAAGACGAACTTCAGCGCGCCCGCCAGCCCTTGCTGGAACGCCTCAGGGAACAGCGCGAGCGCAACGCCTTCTGGATCAACGCCCTGTCGCGCTCGCAGCTGGAGCCGGAGCATCTGGAGGAAATCCGCACGGTCGAGGACGATTATCGCAGCGTCACGATCGAGGAGCTCACCGCGCTCTCGGCCGAGGTTTTGCGACCCGACCAGGCCTACAGGGTTTCCATCCTGCCCCGCCCTGTGCAAGAATAACCCTCAATCTCCGGATGCCCCGGAGGCATGAGGGAGGGGTCATGATCTCGATGAATGTCCTGCGCGCGGGCGCCGCGCTCACGCTGGCGCTGTCTGCGGCCGCCGTCAGTGTCGAACACGCCTTCGGCGCCGCATTTCAGGCGGCCGAAGGCGAACCCGCCTTCGCTCATGAGACAAGCGATATTCCGCCTGATCCCGGCGTGCGCTACGGCGTGCTGGAGAACGGGCTGCGCTACGCGATCATGGAGAACACCACCCCGTCCGGGCAGGCGGTCGTCAACATGGTCTTCAATGTGGGTGAACTCGCCCAGGACGAAGACCAGATGGAGGTCGCCCACTTCCTCGAGCACATGAATTTCAACGGCACCACCAACGTGCCCGAGGGCGAAATGGTGCGCCTGCTGGAACGCTACGGCCTGGCGTTCGGCCCCGACACCAACGCCTTCACCGGCGCGGAGGCCACAGGCTATCTGCTGAACCTGCCGAACACCAGCGAGGAGGTCGTCAACGCAGGTCTGTTCCTGATGCGCGAGACGGCGAGCGAGATGACCTTCGACGAAGGCGCGCTCGACCGGGAACGCGGCGTCATCATCGGCGAGACCCGCGCCCGCAACACGCCGCAGCGGCGCTTTTTCGAGGCCCGCGGCGCGTTTCTCTACGACGGCGCCCGGCCGGCCCGGCCCTTGAGTCCGTCGGACGAGTATATCCAGACCCTGCCGCGCGCGCAGTTCGTGCGCTTCTATGAAGATTTCTACGTGCCCGAGCGCGCACTGCTCGTCGTCGTCGGCGATATCGACGCCGACGCCGTAGAGGCGAAGATCCGCGACGGTTTCGATCTGAGCATTCCCGGTCTGGACGTGTCCCGTGCGGACTCCTTCGCCAGCTGGGACCAGCCCGAGGACGCGCCGGAGACCATCGATCTGGGCGAGTTTCCTGACTTCAGCCAACCGCGCGAAGGCTTCTTCCACGATCCCAACCTCTTCACCGTGGTGACCGCAGACGTCTTCATGCCGGCGCAGAACCGGCCGGACACCTTGCAGACCCGCGCCGAAAGCCTGCTCCTCGAGCTGGGCTCGCGCATCGTTCAGCGGCGCATCCAGTCTGAGATTTCCGCCGGGACCTCGCCCTTTCTGCAGTTCTCCATGGGCAACAGCGAGAGCTTTGATCTGTTCGACACCTCGAGCGCGCTCGCCGTGGTGTCGGAGGGGCGCTGGCGGGACGGCGCCGCGCGCATGGAGCAGGCGATCCGCCGAGGCGTCACCGAGGGCTTCACTCAGGCCGAGCTGGACGAGCAGCTGGCCAATGTCGAGACCGCCCTGCGCAACGCGGTCGAAGCCGCCAGCACCCGGGAAAGCGGGGCTCTGGCCCAGGGCCTGTGGGGCGGCTGGCTGAGCGACCAGGTGTTCAATCATCCCGACGTGAACCTCGCCGCGTTCCAGGCGCGGCGAGACGAGATCACCCTTGAGGCCGTCGAGGCCGCCTTCGCCGAACGCTGGACCGCCAATCCGGTGCAGCTCTTCCTGGCCACCAATGTGGAGGTGGAGAACGGCGCCCAGGCGATCCGCACGGTGTGGGAGGAGTCGCGCGAGACCCCGGTGGAGCCGGTCGTCGACACCGGCGCGCTTGAATTCGCCTACACCGGGTTCGGCACGCCGGGCGACATCGTCTCGCGGGACCGGATCGAGGATCTGGACACCTTCACCTATGTCTTCGAGAACGGCGTGCGGCTGAACGTCAAACAGACCGATTTCGAGGACAATCTCATCCGCATGCGCGCCGATTTCGGCGCCGGCCATCTCGCGCCCGCGCCCAACAACGGCGACACCGCGCTGCTGACCTCCGTGTTCATGACCGGGGGTCTCGAGGCGCACAGCGAGGACGAGTTGAACCGGATCCTCGCCGGCAAGGCCGTTTCCGTGAATTTCGACGTGTCCGACCGCACGTTCACCCTCTACGGCACGTCCACGCCGGAGGACGCCGCGCTGACCACCCAGGTGATGGCCGCCTACATGACCGCCCCGGGCTGGCGGGAGGACGGGCTGATGCGCCTGCGTTCGGCCGAGCCTGAGGCCCGCCGTAATCTGAAGGCCTCCACCGGCGGCGTGCTGACCGCGGAGATCAATCCGATGCTGCGGGGCGGCGACCAGCGTTGGACTCTGCCGGACAGCGACATCATCGCGGCCTTCTCCATGGATGCGGCGCGCGAGATTCTCGAACCGGCCCTGCAGAACGCTCCGATCGAGCTGACCATCGTGGGCGACATCGCGCCGCAAGACGCCGTCGACCTGGCCGCCGCCACATTCGGCGCCCTGCCCGCCCGCGATGCAGCTTTCCCGGCGCCTGCGACCAGTACGGACCTGGTCTTCCCGGCCGCAACCGAGACGCCGGAGATCGTGCGCTTCAACGGCGAGCCCAACCAGGCCTACGCCCTCACCGTCTGGCCCACCGCCGACGGCCGCGACCAGGCCGAGCAACGCCGGCTGAACCTCCTGCGGGCGGTGTTCCGCCTGAAGGCCACCGACGTGCTGCGCGAGGAGCTGGGCGCGACCTACAGCCCCAGCGTCTCGAGCACCAATTCGGACGTGTTCGAAGGCTTCGGCTATCACTGGTCCGGCGTCGATGTTGAGCCCGCGAACATCCCCGTGGTGTTCGAGGCGATGGACGGCATCGCCGCGGAGATCGCCGCCGGCGGGGTCAGCGAGGACGAAATCCAGCGCGCGCGGCAGCCGATCCTTGAGTCCGTCGAGGAGAATCTCGAGCGCAACACTTACTGGCTCGGTCTTCTGGCCCTGTCCCAGGCCTATCCGCACTATCTTGACGAGCACCGAACCACGGCGGCCGACTATGAGGCGCTGACCCCGGCCGACGTCTCGGCGGCGGCGCAGCAGTATCTTCAGCCGGACCGGGCCTGGCGGGCGGTTATTCTCGCCGAAGGCGTCGAGGCGCCCTAAACTCTCCATCGTTTCAAAGGAGCCCGTCCCGGTCACCGGGGCGGGCCGCAGCGACACGGGGAGACACCATGCTGAGAACCGCCGCCCTCGCCGGCGCGAGCCTTCTGGCCGCCGCCGCGCCCGCCTTCGCCCAGGACGCGTCCGCGGCGCCCGAACGCGTGACCGACGGCAATCTGGTGATGGAGAATATCCCCGAGATTCCCGCCCATGTGACGGAGCGCCTTCAGCAATACTCCAATATCCGCTCGGCGGGGTTTTCGGATTTCAAGCCGGACGGCGGCGTCTACATCACGACCCGGTTCGGCGAGACGACACAGTTCCACGCCGTGGCCGAGCCCATGGGCATGCGCCGCCAGGTCACCTTCTTCGACGAGCGCACCGGCGGCGCCAATGTGCGCCCTGACGGCTCGGGCCAGTTCGTGTTCTCCAAGGATATCGGCGGCGACGAGTTCTATCAGGGCTATCTCCACGATCCTGAAACGGCGGCCACGATCCGCTTCACGCAAGACGGCACGCGAAACGGCGCATTCGCCTGGACCGATGACGGTTCCCGCGCCGCCTGGTACCGCCAGACCGACGGCGATCCCGACGCCGACATCCTCGTCGCCGACCCGTCTGATCCCACCTCCCTGCGCGTGGCGCTGGAGGGCGAAGGCGCGCTCTATCCCGGCGACTGGTCGCCCAACGGGCGCGATCTTCTGGTGCTGCGCTATTATTCCATCACCCACGCCGATCTGTTCGTGCTGGACACCCGGACCGGGGATCTGACAGAGATCCTGCCGGATGAAGACATCGCCTATGGCGGCGCCGAGTTCGCGCCGGACGGCGAGAGCGTCTACGTAGTCACCGATCTGGACAGCGAATTCCGGCGCATCCTCGAAGTCGATCTCGCCGACATGTCCACCCGCGCGGTGAGCCCGGACCATGGCTGGGACGTGGAGGCCATGGATCTGGCGCCGGACGGTTCGAAGCTCGCCTACACGATCAATAATGGCGGCAATGGCGAATTGCTGATGATCGATCCGCAGACCGGCGACCCCCTGCCCGTCCCCGACCTTCCCCTGGGCCTGATCGGCGGGCTGCAGTTCGACGACGCCGGCGCGCGGCTCGGCTTCACCCATGTCAGCCCGCGATCGCCCGGCGACGCCTGGACCTATGATCTTGAAACCGGCGAGCTGGTGCGCTGGACGCAGAGCGAGGTGGGCGGACTGGACACGGACGGTTTCGCGGCGCCGGAGCTGGTCAGCTATGAAAGCTTCGACGGGCTGGAGATTCCGGCGTTTTATTACCGCGCCGAGGGCGACGGTCCGCGGCCGGTCATCATCGACATCCATGGCGGGCCGGAAAGCCAGGAGCGGCCCGGATTCAACACGTCCATCCAGTACTGGGTCGCCGAGCTCGGCGTCTCGGTGATCACACCGAACGTGCGCGGCTCGGCCGGCTACGGCAAGGATTACGTCGCCCTGGACAACGGCTTCAACCGCGAGGACAGCGTGCGCGATATCGGCGCCCTTTTGGACTGGGTCGCCGCGCAGCCGGAGCTGGATGAAGACCGGATCGTCGTCTATGGCGGATCCTATGGCGGCTATATGGTCCTCGCCTCCATGGTGCATTATTCCGACCGGCTCGCCGGCGGGATCGACATCGTCGGGATCTCCAATTTCGTAACCTTCCTGGAGAACACCAACGGCTATCGCCGCGACCTGCGCCGCGCCGAATACGGCGATGAGCGGGACCCGGAGATGCGCGCCCATCTCGAAGCGATCAGCCCGTCCAATCAGGCCGACCAGATCACCGCGCCGCTCTTCATCATTCAGGGCGCCAACGATCCGCGCGTCCCGGCCAGCGAGGCGGAACAGATTCTCGCCGCCGTACGCAGCGCAGGCGGGGACCCCTGGTACCTGCTCGCGCTCGACGAAGGTCATGGCTTCGCGAAGAAATCCAATCGCGACTTCCAGCGCCAGGCGGAGACTCTGTTCCTCAGCGACGTGCTCGATCTCGAATGAGCCGACGGAGTCCGGCCCTGCTTCGCTCGACACACCGGTCCGCCCCGGCGCAACCATGCGCCGGGGCGTTGCGTTCAGGGGAGTGAACGAAGAGGGCTTCACCGCGCCCTCCCGCCTGATAAGGTCACCACCGAAGCGCGCCGAACCGGGGCGTGCACTGTTTTGAGGTTACGCCATGCTCCGTCTTCGCCTGACTTGTTCCGCCGCCGTTCTGGCCCTGGGCCTCGCCGCTTGCGGGGGCGAGGGCGAAGACACCGACATGGATACGGTTGATCCCGGCGCGCAGGACTCCGCCATGGACGGCGACCAGGCCGAACAGAACGGCGACGCCGAAGCCCTGGGCGAAGCGGAGAATGAAGCCGCCAGCGCCGAGGCCCGCCAGGGCGAGCCCATGCGCGCCGGCGCCGAGCCCAGCGACGAGGTCCTGGAACTCGTCGAGCAGGCCCGGACCTGCCAGACCGACCAGGCCGACATGGAGTTCGAGGCCGCCGAACAGGGCGAAGACCAGGACGAGGCGAGCTATAACGCGCAAGTGTCGCAGAGCTATCTTGAAGAGAACGCCGGCCGTGAGTGCGTGTTCGAACTGCCCAGCGGCCTGCAGTTCACCATCGTCAACGCGGTGGAGGACGCCCCCTCGCCCAGCTCCGGCGAGCTGGTTCAGGTTGATTACGAAGGCCGCCTCGTGTCCGGCGAGACGTTCGACAGCTCCTATGATCGCGGCCAAGCGGCGGTCTTCCCCTCCGACCGGCTGATTTCCGGCTGGGTCGAAGCGCTGCCGCTCATGCATGTGGGTGAGGAGTGGACGCTGTTCATTCCGCCTGAACTCGGCTACGGCCAGCGCGGCACGCCCGGCGGCCCGATCGGCCCGAACCAGGCGCTGATCTTCCGCATCGAGCTTCTGGGCCTGCCCGGACGCGAACAGGGCGCCATGGACGGCGCCGGCGAAGACGCGCCCGAAGGCGAGAGCGGCTCGGATTCGAATGACGGCTAGGACGTCGCGCGACTGGCTTGAAGAACTGGTCGCGTTCGACACCACCTCGCGCACGTCGAATCTGGCCTTCATCGATCACGTGGAGGCGTTCCTTGAAAGCCTCGGCGCGCGGTGCGAGCGCACCAGCAGCGATGACGGAGCCAAGGCCAATCTTCACGCCGTCCTCGGCCCCGAGGTCGATGGCGGCGTGGTTCTGTCCGGCCATAGCGACGTCGTGCCGGTGGACGGCCAGGCCTGGACCAGCGATCCGTTCAAACTGACCGAACGCGACGACAGGCTTTACGCTCGCGGCTCTTGCGACATGAAAGGCTTCATCGCCTGCACCCTGGCGGCCGCGCCAGGCTTCGCCAAGGCGAAGCTGAAGCGTCCGGTGCATTTTGCGTTTTCCTATGACGAGGAGATCGGCTGCATCGGCGCGCCGCGCATGATCAAGGAGATGGCCGGCAAGAGCCCGCGCCCCTCCGCGGTGATCGTGGGCGAGCCCACCATGATGCAGGTCGTCACCGGCCATAAGGGCCTGTATTCGGTCCGCGTGGACGTCCATGGCAAGGAAGCCCATTCCAGCCTGGTGGAAAGCGGCGCCTGCGCCACCACGGCGTCGGTGCGGCTGATGAACCAGCTTGTGGAGGAGGCCGCGGCGCTGAAAGCCGCCGCCCCGGCCGACAGCCCGTTTGATCCGCCCTACGGCACGCTCACCGTCGGCCGGTTCGGCGGCGGCACGGCGGTCAATATTCTTGCCCGCCACGCCTGGTTCGAGGCGCTCATGCGCCCGGCGCCCTGGGATGACGGTCCCGGCCTCGGCCGCCGGCTTCACGACAGCGCCAGGGCGCTGGAGGCCGAGCTTCGCGCCCGCGCCCCTGAGGCGCGCGTGGAGGTCACCGTGATGAGCAATGTACCGCCGCTGACGCCGGAATCCGACGGCGAGGCCGAACAGCTTGCGCGCCAGCTCACCGGCGACAATTCTCCCCGTGTCGTCGCCTACGGCACCGAGGGCGGACAGTTCCAGGAAGCCGGCTTCTCCACCGTGGTGTGCGGACCCGGCTCCATCGAGCAGGCCCACCAGCCCGACGAATTCGTCGGGATCGACCAGCTCGATCAGTGCGATGCGTTCCTTGCGAAGCTGAAGGACCGGCTCTGCGCTTGAGGCCCGACGCGCTGCACGGTCATCGAAACGTTTTTATCTGAACCGATTCACTCAGGAACTCCGCCCCCGCGCCCGCGTTCGCCCCGCATCCCCAGCGCTGGAGCTCCCCATGAAAACCGCCTTCGCCGCCGCCCTTCTCGCCGCCGCCGCATCGCCCGCCTACGCCCAGGTGCAGAGTGTCGATCTCGGCGACGTCACGGTCGCCTGGGAGGAAAAGGCGTCAGGTCTGGTCCATCCCTGGGGCCTGGCTTTCCTCCCGGACGGACGGGCGCTGGTGACCGAACGGGAAGGCCGGCTGCGGATTCTCTCCGAAGACGGCGATCTCTCAGACCCCGTCTCGGGCGTGCCCGAGGTCTATAATGAGGACCAGGGCGGGCTTCTGGATGTTGAGATCGACCCCGATTTCGCACAGAACGGCCTGGTCTATCTGTCCTACGCCCGGCCGGTGGAGGATGGCGCGGTCACGGCGCTCGGCCGCGGCCGCATGACCAATTCCGGGCTTGAAGCGTTCGAAGTCCTGTTCAGCCAGGACAGGGCCGTCGACGGCGGCAAGCATTTCGGCGGCCGCATCGTGTTTGACGAGTCCGGCCATGTCTACCTGACCACCGGCGAGCGCAATCAGTTCGATCCTGCGCAGGATCTCTCCAACACGCTCGGGACCATCCTCCGCCTCAACCGCGACGGCTCGATTCCGGAGGACAATCCGTTCGTGGGAGAGGACGGCGAGGATGCGATCTGGTCCTATGGCCATCGCAATATCGAGGCGGCCGCCTTTGACGGCGAACGGATCTGGGTCGCCGAAATGGGCCCCCTGGGCGGCGACGAGCTGAACCGGATCGAGGCCGGCGCCAATTACGGATGGCCGGAGGTGAGCGCCGGCTCCGACTACGACGGCGAACCGATCCCCGATCCGTCCACCACCGACGCGTATGTCGAGGCCGAACTCACCTGGACCCCGGTGATCAGCCCGTCGGGCATGATCCTCTATGACGGCGACATGTTCGAAGACTGGGCCGGACACGCCGTCATCGGCGGGCTCACCTCCACCGGCATGGTCATCGTCGACCCTGAAGCCGCCGAGGAGGTCGCGCGCGTCCCCATGGGCGCGCGTATCCGCGAGGTCACGCAAGGCCCCGACGGGGCGATCTGGGTGACGACCGACCAGGAGAACGGCAAGGTCTGGCGGGTGAGCGTGATGGACTGAAGCGCGGGTCTCGCGCCGCCCCCACGCACAAAAAAGCCGGGTCCGCGAGGGCCCGGCTTCTTCATGCTCGAAAGCGCAACGCGCCTACGCGCTTTCCTGGTCCGCGGCGGCGCGGTCCTTGTTCCAGTAGGACACCGACTTCACCTTGGAGCGGTCGCAGCGATCGGCGTATTTCTTCGCGATCTCGGTGACTTCCTCCATCAGGCCTTCGGCCAGGGTGATGGGTTTCAGGCCCATGGAGAGGAAGGTGTCGTTCTCCACGTGAAGCTCGTTCTCGTCGGCCTCGTTGCGCGGGTTCGGCAGATAGGCGACCTCCACTCCGGTGAGCTTGGCGATCATGTCGGCCAGCTCGCGCACCCGGTGGGTCTCGGTCATCTGGTTCATGATGCGCACCCGCTCGCCGGTCTGGGGCGGGTTCTCCACGGCCAGCTGGATGCAGCGCACCGTGTCCTGGATGTGGATGAAGGCGCGCGTCTGCCCGCCCGTGCCGTGCACGGTGAGCGGAAAATCGATGGCGGCCTGCATCAGGAAGCGGTTCAGAACGGTGCCGTAATCGCCGTCATAGTCGAACCGGTTGGTGAGCCGCTCGTCCTTCTTGGTCTCTTCGGTCTGGGTGCCCCAGACGATGCCCTGGTGGAGATCGGTGATCTTCACCTTGTCGTTCTTGTTGTAGAAATGGAAAAAGAGCTGATCCTGCGTCTTGGTCATGTGATAGATCGAGCCCGGATTGGCCGGGTACAGGATCTCCTGATCCTTCAGGCCTTCGCTCGTCTCCACCTTCACCTTCAGATAGCCCTCGGGGATCTTCATCCCCGCCGTGCCGTAGCCGTAGACGCCCATCGTGCCCAGGTGCACAAGATGGATGTCCAGGCCGGTGTCCACGATGGCGGCCAGCACGTCGTTGGTGGCGTTCAGATTATTGTCCACCGTATAGCGCTTGTGGCGCGCGCTCTTCATCGAATACGGCGCGGCGCGCTGCTCGGCGAAGTGGACGATGGCGTCCGGTTTCTCGGACAGGATAAGATCCACCAGCTCCTGGTAGTCCTTGCCGATCGTCATGTCCTTGAAGGTGATCTCCTTGCCCGTGACCTCTTTCCAGACGGCGAGGCGCTCGCCCATGGGACGGATCGGGGTCAGGCTGTCGACCTCCAGCTCGATATCGATCTTGCGCCGGGACAGATTGTCGACGATCACGACCTCATGGCCGCGGGCCGACAGATGCAGGGCCGACGGCCAGCCGCAGAAACCGTCTCCGCCGAGCACGAGTACTTTCATCTGGAACTCCGGTGATTTTATGGACGTGCTGTCACGTAATCGTGAGAGGTTCTGGCAGGCTGCGCGCGGGGATGCAAGTGCGCCGCGCGGCGCCGCCTTGCGCGTATGGACCTTTGCCTCCCGCTCGTCTAAACCCCGCGCGAGTTTCCACTCGGCGCAACGCCCACCCAAGGGCGCAGCGCGCACACCCAAATCTTCAGGAGCGCATCATGGCCCTTCGTGTGGCGATCAACGGGTTCGGCCGGATCGGCCGTCTGGCTCTGCGCGCGGTGCTCGAGCACAAGCGCTGGGACGAGATCGAGATCGTGGCGATCAACAATTCCGGCTCGGCCGAGGCGATCGCCCATTTGTTCGCCTATGACAGCGTGCACGGCCGCTACGGCGCCGAAGTGAAGACCGGAGACGACTGGATCGATCCGGGATTCGGCAAGATCATCAAGGTCAACGAGCGCGATCCGGCCAAATTGCCCTGGGCGGACATGGGCGTCGATCTGGTGATGGAATGCACGGGCGCGTTCAACGATAAGGCCAAGGCGTCCGCGCATCTGGACGCCGGCGCCAAACGGGTCCTGTGCTCGGCCCCGGCCAAGAACGCCGACAAGACCATCGTCTACGGGGTCAACCACGATCAGCTCACGGCCGAGGACCTGGTGGTCTCCAACGCCAGCTGCACCACCAACGGCCTGGCGCCGGTGGCCAAGGTGCTCAACGACGCCGTGGGCATCGAACGCGGCCACATGACCACGATCCATGCCTATACCGGCGACCAGTACACGCTGGACAAGAACCACAAGGATCTGCACCGGGCGCGCGCCGCGGCCCTGTCCATGATCCCCACCACCACCGGCGCGGCGAAAGCCGTCGGCGAGGTGCTGCCGGAGCTGAAGGGCAAGCTGGACGGCTCCGCGGTCCGGGTGCCGACGCCGAACGTCTCGCTGATCGATCTGGTGTTCACTCCGGGCAAGGCGACGTCGAAGGACGAAATCAACGCCGCGATCAAGGCCGCCGCCGACGGGCCGCTGAAGGGGATCCTCGGCTATGACGACATCCCGCTGGTGAGCATCGACTACAATCACGACCCGCGCTCCTCGATCGTGGCGATCGACAAGACCAATGTGATCGACGAGCGCCTGGTGCGCGTGATGACATGGTACGACAATGAATGGGGCTTCGCCTGCCGCATGGTGGACACCGCCGCAGCCATGGGGCGTCTGATCTAGGGCCTCCATTTACGGTCTTAAGGTCAGAGAGTTTTTGGGGACAGACATGATCCGACGCCTTCAGGACGCCGACATCGCGGGCAAGCGCGTGCTCGTGCGGGTGGATTTCAACGTGCCCATGGCCAAGGGTCAGGTCACCGACGACACCCGCCTCAAGTCCGCCCTACCCACCATCGCCCATCTGCGCCGCGCCGGCGCGCGGGTGATCCTGGCGGCCCATTTCGGCCGGCCCAGGGGTCAGCGGCAGATGGAGCTGAGCCTGGCGCCGGTGGCCACGCCGCTCTCCGAGCTGATCGGCCATCCGGTGAAGTTCGTCTCCGACTGCGTCGGTCAGGACGCCGAGGAGGCCGCCGAACGCCTGGGCGAGGGCGACGTGCTGCTGCTGGAGAACACCCGATTCCACGCCGGCGAGGAAAAGAACGACCCCGAGTTTGCGGCCGGACTGGCGAAGCTCGCCGATCTCTATGTCAACGACGCCTTCTCCGCCGCCCACCGGGCCCACGCCTCCACCGAAGGGGTCGCACGCGTCCTGCCGGCCTACGCCGGGCTGGCGCTGCAGCGCGAGATCGACCATGTGACCGCGGCGCTGGAGAACCCGACGCGGCCGCTGCTCGCCGTGGTGGGCGGGTCGAAGGTCTCCACCAAGATCGACCTCCTGAAGAACCTGGTCGCCAAGGTGGACCGGCTTTTCGTCGGCGGCGCCATGGCCAACACCTTCCTGGCCGCCAAGGGCTACGCCATGGGCGCGAGCCTTTACGAGCCCGACCTTCTGGACACCGCGCGCGAGATCATGGAGGCCGCCGACAAGGCCGGCTCGGCGGTCCTGCTGCCCATCGACGGCGTGGTGACCACCGAGTTCAAGGCCCACGCCGCGCGCCGCGTCGCCGAAGTGGACGCCATCAAGCCTGATGAGATGATGCTCGATTGCGGACCGGAGACCGTGGACCGGCTCGCCGACGCCATCGAGACCGCGCGCACCCTGGTATGGAACGGCCCGCTGGGCGCGTTCGAAACCCCGCCCTTCGACACGGCGACGGTGGAGGCGGCCCGCTACGCCGCCCAGCGCTGCACCGATCACGGCCTCGTCGCCGTGGCCGGCGGCGGCGATACGGTGGCCGCGCTCAATCAGGCCGGAGTGGCGGAGGACTTCACCTTCGTCTCGACCGCCGGCGGCGCCTTCCTGGAATGGCTGGAGGGCAAGGCTCTTCCGGGCATTGAGGCGTTGAAGGACTGACCACCTTGACCCGCGCGCGGCGCGGGGCGATCAAGACGCTCGAACACGGCGCGCGGCCGCAGCAAACATCCTTTTGGGGGGAAACGCATGGACCTCGATCAGCTTAACGACATCGCCCTGCGCCTGGTCGCGCCGGGTAAGGGCATTCTCGCGGCCGACGAAAGCACCGGCACGATCGGAAAGCGCTTCGATACGATCGGCCTGGCCAATGAAGAAGGCAATCGCCGCAACTGGCGCGAGATGCTCTTCCGCACCGAGCCGGCCATGCGCGAGCACGTCTCCGGCGTCATCCTGTTCGACGAGACGATCCGCCAGAACGCCGCCGACGGCACGCCTTTGGTGACGCTCCTCGAAGACGCCGGCTCGATCCCCGGCATCAAGGTCGACGCCGGCGCTAAGCCGCTGGCCGGCTCGCCGGACGAGACCATCACCGAGGGCCTGGACGGGCTGCGCGGCCGGCTTGAAGAGTATTACACGCTCGGCGCCCGCTTCGCGAAATGGCGCGCCGTGATCACGATCGGCAAGGACGGCGACGACAGCCTGCCCTCCCAGTACTGCATCAACACCAATGTCCACGCCCTCGCCCGCTACGCGGCGCTGTGCCAGGAGGCGAACATCGTCCCCATCGTGGAGCCGGAAGTGATGATGGACGGCGATCACTCCATCGAGCGCTGCTACGAGGTGACCGAATTCACCCTGCGCCGCCTCTATGAGGAGCTGTTCGCCCAGGGCGTGATCCTGGAAGGCACGGTCCTGAAGCCGAACATGGTCGTCCCCGGCGCGAAGGCCAAAGACCAGGCGAGCCGTGACGAAGTCGCGGAAATGACCGTGCAGTGCCTGATGAACACCGTGCCGGCCTCGGTGCCGGGCATCGCCTTCCTGTCCGGCGGCCAGTCGGACGTGGACGCCACGGCGCACCTGAACATCATGAACGAGGGCTTCGACCTGCCTTGGCCGATGACCTTCTCCTACGGCCGCGCGCTGCAGGCCGCGCCGCTGAAAGCGTGGAACGGCGGCGACGTGGAAGCCGGCCAGAAGGCGTTCAACCACCGCGCCAAGATGAACGGCCTCGCCACGCTGGGCGAGTGGGACGAGAGCATGGAAGGGCAGGGCTAGCGTCCGCTTTCCGTGCCGAAACGCAAAGCCCCGGTTCGAAAGAGCCGGGGTTTTTCTTACTCGCGCTCCAGCGCCTTGAGCCGCTCCACCGCGGCCATCTTGTCGATGGCGGCGCGCACATAGGTGTCCAGCGGCGAACCGTCTGTGTAGTCGGCGTCGGCGGTGAACTGGACCCGGCGGTCGGCTTTGAGCTTGGCGGTCTTGTCGCCCAGCGCCGCGTCGCCTTCCGGGTGGACGGCGATGGAGATCCCGCCCTGCTCCTTCACAGTCCGCATGCAGGGAACGTCGGTGTCGCCGTCGCCGATATAGATCATGTTGCGGAACGGCACCGGGCGGTCGTCCTCGGGGATGTATTTATTGACCTCGAAGTGGTCGGAGAGGTCCAGCGCGCCCTTGTTGATGCGGAACAGGAACTGCGTCTTGTTGGTGTAGTTCACCGCCGCCGCGGCCCATTCGGGCACGTCGTTCGCATCGTATTTGAACTCGCTGGCGAAGATCGCGGCGAACTCCTCGCCAATGGCGCTGGCGGCGATCATCTCCTTTAAACCCGAGGAGATGATGTAGTGCTGCACCGCTACGCCCTGCCCCGCGCCGTGATCCTTCAGGCGCTTGAACCAGCCTTCGGCGACTCCGGGGAAAAATCCGATTCGGGCGCCGTGGCGGCGGATGTCATCGACCCGGAAGCGCTTGCCCTCGCGCCGGGCCGCCTTCACCATCTCGTGCATGTAGATGAGGATATTGTCCGCGCCCAGGCGCGCAGACTCCCCGTTCACCCGCGCCCAGAACGCATCCTTCTCCTCACCCACTTCAGGGATGAAAGAGTGCTCCTGCATGGAGCCGGGCGACAACGTGCCGTCGAAATCATAGGCGATGGCGAGGATGGGCCTGGGGGTCTGTGTCATGGCCCTTGCATACATGAATTCCCGGCCGAGCCTAAGGCGAAGATGAGTCTTGGGATTTGCGAGCCGTGCAATGGAATTCCCGGTATTGAATTCCCCGACGAGCCCCGAAAGGGGCGCAGATCCGGGACCTGTTTGAACCCCTTGCACGAGGTCCCGGCGCTTCGCTTCGCTCGGCCAGGAATTCAGGGTCACGCCTCCAGCGTCACGTCCCAATACAGATAATCCAGCCAGCTTTCGTGCAGATATTTCGGCGGGAAGCGGCGGCCCTGGGATTGCAGCTGGTGCATGCCGGGCCGGTCCGCCTCGCGCAGCAGGGGCATCTTGGCCTCGCGCGGGGTGCGCCCGCCCTTTTTCAAATTACACGGCGCGCAGGCGGCGACGATGTTCTCCCACGTGGTGCGCCCGCCCTTGGACCGCGGGATGACATGGTCGAAGGTCAGCTGATCAAGCTTGTTGGTGCCGCAATACTGGCAGCGGAAACCGTCGCGTAGAAACACGTTGAAGCGGGTGAAGGCCGGCGGCCGGTCCTGATTGATGTAGTCGCGCAGAGCCACCACGCTCGGGGCGTGCATCTCGAAGCTCGGACTGCGGATCGGCGTCTCGTATTCGGAGATGATGTCGACGCGCTCCAGGAACACCGCCTTCACCGCCTCCTGCCAGGGCCACGTGGAGAGAGGATAATAGGACAGCGGCTGATAGTCCGCGTTCAACACCAGGCAGCGCAGATCCTGGGGCGGGGTTCTAAACGCACGCATGGCGCGCTCCCCCGGCTGAAGCCGCGCCGGAGAGCTGGCGGCGTGGGGTCAGGCCCCGATATGTCATGGCCGTCCTGAAGACGCGCCTCCCTCAAAGTCCAGGCTCCTGAATTCGCAAAACGAATCACAGAAACGGTTTCGAGACGTCCGCACTTTAACCGAACTCGCGTGACGGTGACATGACAGCAAGCACACGGGTCTTTGACAATGTGGGATCCACATCCGGATCGGGCGAAGGGAAGACCGGTTCGGCGTGTCGGCGCCGGAACCCGCGCGGCGTCTAGACCAGCTTGCCGGCGAACGCGTTGGCGATGAAGCGCTGGCCCAGCTCCAGACCGTCCGGACCGATGGAATGGGGGATGCCTTGCGAAATATGGAACTCCGCCCCGTGCCCGGCGGCGCACAGGCCCTGGGCGGCCATCAGCGTCATCCCCAGCGGCAGCACCTCGTCCTGGTCGCCGTGGACCAGAAGAATGGGCGGCTTGCAGCTCATCTCGTCCTTCAACCGCTCCGGCCCGGCCAGCGCGCCGGAATAGCCGAGAATTCCCGCCGGCGCGGCCTCACGGCGCAGACCGGTGTGCAGGGCCATCATCGTGCCTTGCGAGAACCCGATGAGCAGCAGGTCCTGCGGCTGCAAATTCCAGCGCTTCAGCTCTGATTTGACGAACTGCTCGGCGCTGGCGTGGGCCGAGCGCACGCCCTGCTCCATCAGGTCGGGGTCCAGCCGCGAGATGGGAAACCACTGATAGCCGCCGGGAAAGCCGGGCACGCCTTCCGGCGCGTTGGGGCTGGCCCAGGCCACGTCAGGAAAATGCGGCGCCCAGGCCTGCGCCAGCCCGGCCAGATCCTGCCCGTTCGAGCCGTAGCCGTGGAACAGAACCACCAGCTTTTTGGCGGTCCCGGATTTCGGCGCGATGCGCGGCCCGTCAATGAGGATCATATGCCTCTCCCTTCGCGTTTGCGGCGCGATCATAGCGAGCGCTGCGCGCGGGAAAAGCCGCAGCGGTGAACAGCGGTGACCGGAACGCAGGCTTCGGCTAAGCCTTGCGCCATGACCGCTTTCGTCACCCGCTTCGCGCCCTCGCCCACAGGCCTCCTGCATCTGGGCCATGCGTTCTCCGCACTCACCGCGTTCGAGGCGGCCAGAGGCGCCGGCGGGGTATTCCTGTTGCGCATCGAGGATATCGACACCGCGCGCTGCAAGACCGAATTTGAACAGGCGATCTACGATGATCTCGCCTTCCTGGGCCTCGACTGGCCGACCCCGGTACGCCGCCAGAGCGCTCATTTTCCAGACTATTCCCGCGCGCTGGAAACCCTGGCGCGGCGCGGCCTGGTCTATCGCTGTTTCAAGACCCGCAAGGAGATCGCCGAAGAGATCGGCCGCGCCCCGCACCATGCCGGCGAGGGCCCCGAAGGCGTGATCTATCCCGGCCCCGACGCGCCCCTGAGCGATGACGAGGAGGCGGCGCTCATGGCCGAGGGCAAGCCCTATGCCTGGCGGCTGTCCATCAAGGCCTGCCGCAAGGCGCTGGGCTCAGGCTGGGACGCGCTGCACTTTGTCGAGGAGGGCGAAGGCCCCGACGGCGAGCAGGGCCTCGTAAAGGCGCGCCCCGAAACCCTGGGCGACGTCATTCTAGGCCGCAAGGATGTGGGCGCCAGCTATCATCTGGCCGCCGTCCATGACGACGCCCTGCAAGGGATCACCCATGTGATCCGCGGCCAGGATCTGTTCTTCGCCACCCATCTGCACGCGCTCCTGCAACGCCTGCTGGACCTGCCCCGCCCCGTCTATCGCCACCACCGCCTGCTGCTGGACGACGACGGCAAGCGCTTCGCCAAGCGCGATGACAGCGTGACGATCCGGGCGATGCGCGAGGCGGGGATGAGCGCGGAGGCGATAAGGGCGCAGGCGGGGGTTTAGGTGAAATACGGCCCGTACAGATCCGTCCGCCGATCCCTGAAGAACCCCCAGGCCGCGCGGTGGCGGTCCAGGAATTTCCGGTCGAAGTCGGCGGTCAGGACGCCGGTGTCGTGGCGGCCCAGCTCGCTCACCACTTCACCGGCATGGTCGCAGATGAAGCTGGTGCCGTAGAACTTTTGCCCGTCCTCGTCGCCGGTGCGGTTGGCGGCGCCCACGGGCATGACGTTGGAGACGGCGTGGCCCTGCATGGCCCGGCGCCAGCGCGCGCTGGTGTCGAGGGAGTCGTCATGGGGCTCGGTCCCAATGGCGGTGGGGTAGAGCAGGACTTCGGCGCCCAGGAGCGCCAGGGCGCGGGCGGTCTCGGGGAACCACTGGTCCCAGCAGATCCCGACGCCGATCTTACCGTGCTTCGTGTCCCAGACCTTGAAGCCGGTGTCGCCGGGGCGGAAGTAATATTTCTCCATATAGCCCGGCCCGTCGGGGATATGGCTCTTGCGATAGACGCCCAGAGGCTTGCCGCCGTCCAGCATCACCAGCGAATTGTAATAGCGCGGCCCCTCGCGCTCGTAGATCGAGACGGGGATCGCCACGTCCAGCTCTTCCGACAGCGGCGCCAGCGCGGTGACGCAAGGGTGCTCGTAGGCCGGATAGGCCTCGGCGAACCAGTCCTCGGCCTGCGTCTTGCAGAAATAATGGTTCTGGAAGAGCTCTGGCGGCAGGATCACCTTGGCGCCCTTGCCGGCGGCCTCGCGGATCAGCGCCTCCACGATCTTCAGATTCTCGGCGCGGTCACGGGTGAACGCCGCCTGGAGGACGGCGATGGACAGCATGTCGCTCATGAGACGCTCGTTTTTCCTACTCGATCTGGTCGAGCCAGTCGCCGGGTCCGTCCCCGGTGCGTAAATCCATCACGGTCGGCCAAAGGCGCCAAGGCGCGCGGCCGTCCGAATTCCACAGGGCGACGAAGGCGAAGCCGGTCTCCGGCTCCATCACCACCTGGGCGCCGTAGCCGGAGAGGTAGCCGGCGTGGGCGATCAGCGTGCGGTCGCCCCACTCATACACCCGCCAGCCAAGCCCGTAATAGGTCTCGTCGATACGCGCGCGCAAGGGGCCGAGTCCGCGGGTCTCGCGCGCGCTCTCCGCATACGGGGTGAAGACGCGTTGACGCACGTCTTCGGGCAGGCCGTCCGTCCAGGCGAGATTGGCCTGGGCCCAGGCGATCATGTCGTTCAGAGACACGGTGATCGCGGCGGCGCTGGGCACGTCGTCGTAATAGGTGGAGGGCTGGCCGGCCAGATCGGCCTGGCGCACCCAGCCACGGTGGGGCCGCGCCCAGGAGCGGCCGGACACCAGATCGTCCTCGCCCACCCCCGCCGTGGTCAGCCTGTAGGGCTCGAAGACATAGCGCCGCACCGCCTGTTCGTAGGTGAGGCCCGTGGCCTCCTCGATCAGCAGTTCGGCGGCGGAGAAGGCGACGTTCTGATAGGTGTAACACTCGCCCGGCTGACACACGAGATCGACGGTGGAAAGCCGCGCGCGAGCCTCCACGGCGCTCACTCCGCCCTCGATCAGATTGTCGTAGGCGTTCGGCGGCAGGCCCGAACGCTGGCTCATCAGCTCGATCCAGGTGGGCTGGGCGGGACCTTTGAGGTCGAGAAAGCGGGTCGGCACCTCGGTGTCGAGATCGATGAGACCTTCGCTCTCCAGGATCGCCAGAAGCACGCCGGTGAAGCTTTTCGACAGCGAGGCGGCGCGAAAGCGGGTTTCGGCGGTGACCGTGTCGCCGGACCCGGCCGCGGTTTCGCCGGCGGTATAGATCAGCGAGACTTCGCCGTTCTCGATGACCGCAACCGCCAGTCCCACGGTCTTGTCGAAACCAGCGGCCTGATCCAGCCGGTCGGCGAGGGCGCCCAGATATTGCGGCGGTTCCAGGCGGATGCGCGGCGACGCCTTCACCGTGCGCGTCGTCGCCTCTGCGGCGGCCAGCGCGCCGGTGCGCGAGAACGGACTCACGGCCGGCACGGAGCCTTCGGTCTGAACATAGGGGCCGGTGCGCGCGATCTCGATGGCGCCCATGCGCGACAGGGATTGGCCCTCGGGCGGATAGAACTGCGCCGCCGCCGGACCGGCGAGCAAGGCAAGGCCGCCAAGGGCGGCGAAGGGGCCGACAATCCGCTTCAGCCCGTCCATGCGAGCACCTCCCGGTGGCGCCGCCGGGATCATCCGGCCGGCTGGTTGCAGGTCACGCAATGGAACGATCCGCCCCCCGTCAGGATCGCGTTCGATCCCGATACGACGACCTTGCGCCCCGGAAAGGCGCGCTGCAAGCTCCGCGCCGCCAGCCGCGCCCGGTCATTATAGGCGGGCATCACCACATGGCTCGGCCCGACCACCCAGTTCATATGGGACGCCGCGGCCGGTTCGCCAGCTTCAAGCTCCACACGTCCTGGAGAGACAACGCGCAGAACCTCCAGGCGGCGCCCGCGCGCGTCAGTCGCCCGGGCGAGATCCTTCGCGATCCGGTCGAGGATTTTGCCGTTGGGGTCGTCCGGCCCCGACGGCGCCTGGCACACCACGCGCCCCGGCCCGGCGAAGCGCGCGATATTGTCCACGTGGCCGTCAGTGTGATCGCCCAGAAGGCCCTCCTCCAGCCAGATCACCTTGGTGACGCCGAACAGCGCCTCCATGCGGGCCTCGAAATCGGCTTCAGTCATGCGCGGATTGCGGTTGGCGTTCAGCACGCACTGTCGCGTGGTGATCACCGCGCCCTCGCCGTCGAACTCCAGCGCCCCGCCCTCGCAGACGAAGTCGGCGTCCACGATGGCGGCGCCGGCCTCGCGGGCGATGCGCGCCCCGATCGTCAGATCGCCGGGCAGATCGTACTTGCCGCCCCAGCCGTTGAATTTGAACCGCACCGCCTTCAGCCCGTCGGCGTGGCGCACGAAGACGGGGCCGGTGTCGCGGGCCCAGACATCGCCATAAGCCTCACGAACGACGCGCGTGAAAGCGCCGGCGCGCCGGCGCGCGTCGGCCTCAGCCTCGGCGGTCGCGGCGTAGATCGTTATGGAAACCGGCTTGCCGTCCAGTCCCGGCGCGGAGACGAGGCTCAGAAAGCGCGCAAACTCGGCGCGGGCGGTATCGAGATCCTCCTCCCACAGCTCCGCTGCGGCCGGCCAGGGCGTATGGATCGCAGCCTGCTCGGCGGTTTCATGGGGGACGGTTCGGGGGGCGTGAAACGGTGTCGTCATGGCTCGGGCTGATAGCATGGGGCGTGGACCGCTTACAGGAGATTGGACTGCGCCACGCTATTCTCCGGGCGCCTTGGCCTTGATCACCAGAGCATGGACCGGGCCGGCGAGTTCCTCGGCGAGCGCGGCGTTCACCAGGCGATGCCGTTCCACCCGCGATTTACCCGAAAACGCCTCGGCCGTTATCGCCACGGTGAAATGGCTTTCCCCGCCTTCACGGGCGCCGGCATGGCCGGCGTGGGCGGCGCTGTCGTCGGTCACCGCCAGGGCGCTGGGCGCGAAGGCGGCGTTAAGCTTGTCCTCAAGCCGCTGTGTTATGCGTTGCAATCGTCATCCTCCCTTCGTTGCCGCGGGCCGCGGCGCACACCATACTTGGACCCCATGGACGGAGACTACAAATACAGCCCGCGTTTCGTGGACATTCGCATCAAGAAGCCGAAAGACGCGGCTTCTGCGCGCGAACGCGTGTGCGAACATCCCCAGTGCCGGGCGAAGGCGACCGCGCGCGCGCCCAAAAGCGCGGCCAAGCGCAACGAGTTCTACTGGTTCTGCCAGCGCCACGCCGGTGAGTACAACAAGCAGTGGAATTTCTTTGAGGGCATGAGCGAGGACGCCGCGCGCGCCCACATGAACGCGGACTTCTACGGCCACCGTCCGACCTGGAGCTTCGCTTCGGGCTCCACCGCGCGCAAGAAGGCCGAACGCGCCAGCAAGGATTTCAAAGAGGGCTTCGAGGACCCGTTCACGGTCTTCGGCGACCGTCCGCCGCCGGGCCAGGAGCGCCGCCAGCGTGAATCCGAGGATCCCCACGCCTCCATGGGCCGGCTGCAGAAACGCGCCTACGAGGCCCTGAGCCTGGAGCCCGGCGCCACCAAGGCCGAGGTGCGCAAGCGCTACGCCGAGCTGGTGCGCGCCTACCACCCGGACTCAAACGGCGGCGACCGCTCCATGGAGGAGCTGCTCACCAAGGTCGTGCAGAGCTACCAGATCCTCAAAGGCGCAGACATGGCGTGAGCCTGTCGGGGATGTCACCGTCCGGACAGGCTACGGAAATGTGAGCGGCCCCACGCTCTGGTGAATAAATGGGGGTCGTCATGATCATCAGTCTTCTGTCCACGCTCAGCCTGTCGGCGTGTCCGCCCGCGGCGGCCTGCGCGCACGCCGACGGCCTGCTGTCCGTCGCCGCCACGCCGGAGCGGGCCGAGAGCGTGCTCGCCACCGCCCTGGATGCAAGGGAGCGGTTCACCCATGCCTTCGGCCGCCGCCCGGGCGACACCGCCATCGTCGAGGATCTGTCGCTCTATCCCGGCTATGCGGGCGAGCTGCGGGGCGAAGGCTTTATCGTGAAGCCGTGGATTTCACCGGCCGCCATGCGGGAGGCTCTTGCGGTCCAGATGCGCCCGGCTCTGCGTCAGGCCCTGCCCGCCGCCACCGACGCGGAGATCGAGGCGCGCATCACACCAATCCTGGATCAGCGCCTGGGGCGAGACGAAAAGGTCCGCCACGCCGAAGCGATCATCGCCCACGAGCTTGGCCATCTCTGGTTCATCGACGTGTACGACTGGCCGGAGCACGACAGCGGCGAGCGGGTCTATGGCGCGGCCGCGGCCCCCGACTGGCTGGACGAGACCGCCGCGGTGAGCCTTGAGTCCGACGCCCTCACCGCCGACCGCCGCGCCGCTCTGTGCGCGCGCCTGCCGGAGGATCCGGCGGCGGCGTATCAAACCTTCTTCGCCACGCAGCATCCGCTGTTGAACCTGGCCAGCCGGGCGGCCGACGCCGCCGGCGGCGAGGGCGACGGCGCCCCACGGATCATGGTGCTTGATTCAGGTTCCCTGGACGCGTCGGCCGGGTCCATGAGCGATGCGGGGTATTATTATTTGCTCGCCCGCAACCTGGTGGACTGGGCCGAAGCAGAAGCCGGCGGCATGGCCCTGTTCGCGGCGATGGCGGAGACGATTTCCAGTGGCGGAACCGTCGAAGGCTTCCTCGCCGCTCAAGCCCCCGAAACCGGAGCGCCTGCAGATATGGACGCCCTCGGTGACCGCCTCGCGAGGTTCGTGGCGGAGCGCTGCGCCCGTCCACTGTAGATCCGCCGCAGGCGTTACGGTGGCGCCGGGCGGTTCCGCGCGCTAAGTGTTCGGCGACAGCTTTGCGGCGCCCGCGCCGCGCCTTCGTGAACCGAGACACTTTCGAGGCGACATGACCGACGACGCGCTGATTGCCCTGACTCCCGACACGCACGCCGATTGCCAGGCCCTGTTCGGGTTCGATCCCGGCTTCAAGGTCCCGGCCTTCTCCATGCGCGACAGCCACGCGCCGGACCTCGACGAGACCTATGTCTTCGATCCCGCCACCACGCGCGCCATCCTGGCCGGCTTCGCCTTCAACCGCCGGGTGATGATCCAGGGCTATCACGGCACCGGCAAATCCACCCATATCGAGCAGGTCGCCGCGCGCCTGAACTGGCCGATGATCCGGGTCAATCTGGACAGCCATGTCAGCCGCATCGACATGGTGGGCAAGGACCAGATCGTCCTGAAGGACGGCCAGCAGATCACCGAGTTCCAGGAAGGCATCCTGCCCTGGGCCGTGCAGCGCCCGGTGGCCTTGCTGTTCGACGAATACGACGCCGGCCGGCCCGACGTGATGTTCGTGATCCAGCGCGTGCTGGAGGCGTCCGGTTCGCTGACCCTTCTGGACCAGAACCGCGTCATCAAGCCGAACCCGAATTTCCGCCTCTTCGCCACCACCAACACGGTGGGCCTGGGCGACACCACCGGCCTCTATCACGGCACCCAGCAGATCAATCAGGGCCAGATGGACCGTTGGTCCATCGTCTCGACCCTGAACTATCTGCCCGCCGAAACCGAGCGCGAGATCGTCGAAGCCAAGCTGGGCGAGTTCGGCAGGTCGGAGGCTGGAAAGAAGACGATTTCCGACATGGTCAATGTTGCCGACATGACCCGCGAAGCCTTCATCAACGGCGACCTGTCCACAGTGATGAGCCCGCGCACCGTGCTGACCTGGGCGGAGAACGCCCAGATCTTCGGCGATTCCGGGATCGCCTTCCGCCTCACCTTCCTGAACAAGTGCGACGAGCTGGAACGGCCCGTGGTGGCGGAGATGTATCAGCGCGTATTCGGCGAGAACCTGCCCGAAAGCGCCGTGAAGCCCGGTCAGGCGGCGTAGGACGCCGGGCGGTCCGCCCTACCAGATCCGCTCGCACCCATAGGCGTCAAACACCGGATCGGCGCTGACCACCGGCAGTCCCCGCCGCCTCGCCTGCGCCGCGATCATCCTGTCGAACGGGTCGCCGTGGACGGCGGGCAGGTCGAGAAAAGCCGCGCAGTCGGCCGGCTCGACCGGCAGAAGCGTTGTCGATAGTTCCCGGGTCGGGTCGATGACGGCGTCGAACCATTCGCCGAGGGGCTCGACCCGATCACGCCCAAATCTTCTGAGCTTGATCGCAGTCTCCCAGACTGACGCGACGGACAAGAGCAAGTGCTCGGCGCGCCCCATTGCGTCAACCGCCCGAGGACTGAGTCGGCGTGATCCGACCAACCACCATGCGGCCGCCTGGGTATCTATCAGCACGCTCAGCGCACCGGTTCAGGCACTGGAAACAGCGCTTCCATCCGCTCGAGGTCGTCTTCGGTGAACGCTTCAGCCTCCAGCGCCTCATCGGCCGCGTCGCTCCACCCGATATGGCTCAGCTCGCCGGGTTTTCGCACCGGCTGCGCCTGCGCGCCGAGCGGCGCGAGCCGCGCAATCTCGATTTTGCCCCGCGCGATGACGATCTCCTCGCCCGCTTCAACCTCTTTCAGGAGGCGGGACAGATGGGTCTTGGCTTCGTGAATGGTGACGATTTTCATGGCGACACGCTTAGTCAACTTGACTAAGTTTATCGAGCGCGGCCGCCTCGATCCGACGCGCCTGCAAGCCGGGAGGCGGGCCGTGTCAGGACCATCGATGCCATAACCTTCAGACGGATCATTGACAGGATACAGGCTCATGCGGCCCGCAGCTCGGCGCACGACGCCGGCCTATCCCCCATAAAAAAAACGCCCCGCCGGCTGATCCGGCGAGGCGCTTTCATTTTCCAGGGGAGCGCTATCAGCTCTCGGCGGCGTCCTGGATGCCTTCACCGGCGTTCTCGATATCCTGGCCGGCTCCGCCGATGGTGTTGCAGGCCGTCAGGCTGAGAAGCAGGACCAGGCCGATGAGCAGGGTGGCGATACGGGACATGGGCGATTCTCCTGTGTGAGCGCAGATCATGAGATCGAAAAAGCCCGCGTGCGGCGCCATTTCGCTCCTGCGACTCGATTGCCAGATAAAGTGCGGACGAGAGCAGGGCGGCCGTAACGCCATGGCGAAAAATCTACACAAAAAGAAAGCAGCGGATCATTTTATGATGCGCCAGTCCTGCGAAGATTCTGCATTAAAGTATGTAGTAGTTTCTTATTCCCGGCGCAAGTCGCGCGGGGCCGATCACAAGGACAGGCGGCGACGCCCTTCGTCGCGCCTGGCGATGGTGAGCCGGTTGAACCTTGCCGATCAGCTCTCCGTGATCGCGACGCCGTCCTCGCCAATGGAGAACTCGATCGTGCGGGTCTGGCTGTCGCGCCAGAGCGCGTATCCGAGAACGGCGGCCAGAACGAGCACGAGGGCGGCGGCCCCGTAGAGAACGCGTGCAGAGGGGGCGTTGGTCATGGTGTGATCTCCTGCCCGCAGCCGCGCGAAGCGGGGGCGGACCTAGGGTAAGGACGGCGGGACGCAAAGCGCCCACGCCCGGAGATTGACCGCAACTGGCGATGGGTGGCCTCAGAGGACACGAACCGGGCGAGCCGGCAAGCGTTTTCGACGTTGCGCCGGGCCACGAAGCGGCCGTTGCTTGTGTACGAGGGGCGCGCGTCCGAGGACCGGACTTCACGGACCGCTCGCTTTATTGACGCGGGCCTTGTTTGGGACCTGTGGTTCGACGCTGTTCCGGGGCGGCCCTGATCAGCGCGGATACCGCCTTGATGCATCAATCCGGGTTCGCAAGCCGGCGCGGCGGGGCTATCTATTCAGGCATGACCGATCAGAGCCCCGCCGAGCAGTTCCGCCGCGCCCTCGCCACCACCACCCGCGCCCTGTCCAAGGAGCGCGAGCTGGAGGTGAAGTATGGCGGCGACAAGGCCGCCATCGCCCGCGGCGGCGTGGTGCTGCCCAATCCGCCGGAAAAGCTCACCCTGGACGAGGCGTCCAAGGCGCGCGGCCGGGCCGACGCCCTGGCGCTGCGCTATGCGCTGCACGATTCAAGCGCCCATCAGCAGAGCCTGCCGCCCGGCGAGACCGCCCGGAAGATCTTCGACGCCGCCGAACAGGCGCGCTGCGAAGGGCTGGGCGCAAAGGCCATGCGCGGCGTCGCGGACAATCTGGACGCCGCCCTGATCGACAAATGCCGGCGCCAGGGCTGGAACATCGCCGAGGACCGCCAGGCCGCGCCGCTGGCCGATGCGGTCTCCATGCTTGTGCGCGAGCGCATCTCCGGACGCGCCGCCCCGGCTGACGCCAAGGGCCTGATGAAGGTGTGGCGCGACGATCTGGAGGCCGCCGCCGGCGACGCTCTGGACGCGCTGGCCGACAGCGCAGGCGACCAGAAGCAGTTTGCGCAGGCCCTGCGCCAGGTGATCCGCGATCTCGACCTCTCCGACGAGCTCGGCGAGGTGGAGGAGAACGAGGACGAGGACGACAGCGAAGACGATAGCGGCGTCGAGCAGGAACCCCAGTCCGGCGAGGATCAAGACGACCAGGATCCAGACACCGGCGAGGATGAAGACCCGGCCGACGCCAAGGGCACCGCAGCCGACACCGAGGACATCCACTACGCGGAGGACAGCGGCACGCGCATCGAGGCCGATGACGAGCCCGGCGAATCCATGGAGGCCGCCCGCCCCAACTGGGTCGCGCCCAAGGACGGGGACGCCGACGCCTACAAGGTCTTCACCACCAGGTTCGACGAAGTGATCCAGGCCTCCGATCTGTGCGACGAGGACGAGCTCGTTCGCCTGCGGCGCAATCTGGACCAGCATCTCAAAGGCCTGGAGAGCGCCGTCGGGCGCCTGGCCAACCGTCTGCAGCGCAAGCTCATGGCCAAGCAGCAAAGAAGCTGGGCCTTCGACCTGGAGGAAGGCGTGCTGGACCCGGCCCGCCTGCCCCGTGTCATCCTGGACCCCATGCAGCCGCTCTCCTTCAAGCAGGAGCAGGACATGGAGTTCCGCGACACGGTCGTGACCCTGCTGCTGGACAATTCCGGCTCCATGCGCGGGCGTCCGATCCTCGTGGCGGCCGCCTGCGCCGACATCCTGGCGCGCACGCTGGAGCGCTCCGGCGTCAAGACCGAGATCCTGGGCTTCACCACCAAGGCCTGGAAGGGCGGGCGGTCCAAGGAGGCCTGGCTGGAGCAGGGCAAGCCGCCCAATCCGGGACGCCTCAACGATCTGCGCCACATCATCTACAAGAGCGCCGACGCGCCCTGGCGCCGGTCACGGCCGAATCTGGGCCTCATGCTGCGCGACGGATTGCTGAAGGAGAACATCGACGGCGAGGCCCTGCTGTGGGCCCACAAGCGGCTGCAGGCCCGCCCCGAACAGCGGCGCATCCTCATGGTGATCAGCGACGGCGCGCCTGTGGACGACGGCACCCAATCGGCCAACTCGCCCTCTTATCTGGAAAAGCATCTGCGTGAGACCATCGCCGGGATCGAGGACAGGTCCGATGTGGAGCTGCTCGCCATCGGCATCGGCCACGACGTGACGCGCTATTACAAGAAGGCGGTGACGATCGTGGACGTGGAGCAGCTGGCCGGGGCCATGACCGATCAGCTCGCCGACCTGTTCGACGCCAAGCCGAAACGCCGCCGCCGGGGACGGGCCGGCCAGGACGAGCGCGGCCGCGGCGGACCAGGCCTCTCCGCGCTGAAGCGGGCCACGTCGGGCGCCCTGAAGCGTTAGGTCTTACCCGCCGGACTCACCGTCGCGCGTCAGAATCTGCGTCACCAGCGGGTTGGGAAAGCGCCGCTCCAGGGTGATGGCGTAAAAGACTTCCGCGATCCCCGGCAGCTTGGCGGCCTCCACCAGGCGACCGCTGGCGAGCTCGTCGCGCACCACAATGGGCGGCGCCACGGCGAGCCCGGCATCGCTGCGCGCCAGAAGGCGCAGCATCGCCATATCATCCACCTCCGCGGCGATCTCCGGCGTCAGACCCAGCCGCATCGCCAGCGCGTCGAAGCCGGACCGCACCCCGCTGCGCCGCGACGGCAGGATCAGCGGATGAGCGCCAAGCAGCGTCGCCACGTCGCGCTCGGCGCCCACACGCGCCGGCGCGCCGATCAGGCTCACCGGCTGTTCGGCCAGCTTGTGGACCGTGAAGGCGCTGCCGGACTCGCGCAGCGGCGCCTGGTTGGCCAGCACCAGGTCGAGATTGTGGGCCGTCAGCTCGGCCATGAGTTCCGGCAAAGATCCCGACCGCAGATGCACCTCCACCGCCCCTTCGGCCAGCAGGGGCGCCAGAAGGTCGGTCTGGAAGTTGCGCGACAGCGTCGCCAGCGCCCCCACCCGCAGGGACCGCCGCGCCGCGCCCGCCGCGCCCTTCAGCGTCGCCTCCAGCTCCTCGCCTGTGGTGAAGATCGCATCGGCGTAGTCCAGCGCCACGCGCCCGGCCTCGGTGAGCGCCAGCGTGCGTCCGCGCCGCTCGAACAGGGCGTGGCCAAGCTGGGCCTCCAGCTGACGGATCTGGGTGGACAAGGCGGACTGGGAGAGATTGAGCTTTTCCGCCGCCCGTGTGAGGCGGCCCTCATGGGCCACGGCCCGGAAATAGCGCAAATGCTTGTAATTCATGGCGGTCCGCAAACCCTTCTTGAAACACGAATAATTCTACGCAAGGCGCGCGGAATATCTATCGTTTTTCGCCGCCCGGACCGGGGCCCGGATCAGCTATAGAGGGAGCGCGCCCGCCCGATCGCAGCCCGTCTTCAGAGCCCGCCCGGAAGAGAGCCCGCCATGACCCGACGCACCCGATTTTTCTCTGACCTTCCAGCTGGCCTGCCCGCCGCTTTCGCCGCGCTGGTCCTCCTCGCCGCCGCGGCGTGCGGGGATCCCGCCGCGCCGCAGGACGCGCAAGTGAGCGCCTCGCCGGTGGCGCTCCACCCCGGCGATCCCGAACGGGCGCGCCTGGGGGCCCTGCGCTATGCCGGCGGGCTGGTGCTCGACAGCGAGGATACCGGGTTCGGCGGCTGGTCGGCGCTGGAGCTGAGCGCGGACGGAACCCGTCTGCTGGCGCTCTCCGACAGTGGAATCTGGATGACCGCACAGCTGCGCTATGAAAACGGCGCGCCCGCCGCGCTCAGCCGGGTTCGCCTGGCGCCGCTGCTCGGGCCGGACGGCGCGCCGGTGTCCGGTCAGCGCGCCGACGCCGAAGGGCTCGTCTCCATGGGCGGCGGGATCTACGCCGTCAGCTTCGAGCGCGAACACCGCGTCGCCCTGTTCGAACTGGGCGAGGACTGGAGCGGGATCGAGACGGCGGTAGAGACCGGCTTTCCCGCCCCGCCCGGCGCCGACCGGATGCGCGCCAACGCCGGGATCGAGGCGCTCGCCGCCACGCAGGACCAGCTTTACGCCGGCGTGGAGGACCCCCTCGTCTCTGGCCAGCCGCACACGCTCTGGGTCTATGACCGCGCCGCGCCGGCCGATCCGCGGGCGCTCTTCCTGCAGATCGAACAGGGCTTCGGGCTCACCGCCATGACGTTCGGCCCGGACGGCGCGCTTTACCTGGTGGAACGCTACTGGGCGCGCGACGTGGGCAATCGCATCCGCATCTCGCGGCTCGACGCGGCGCAGCTTGCCGCCGCCGACCGGGCGCCGCTGCAGCCTGAATTGCTCGCCGAGATCGGGCCGGAGATGACGGTGGACAATATCGAGGCCGCCGCCTTCGCGCAGGTGGACGGCGCCCCGCTCCTGGTCCTCATGTCGGACGACAATTTCAACACGGAGCAGCGCACGCTCCTGCTCGCCTTCCGGCTGGAGTCCTGACGTCACAAATGACGGCACGGCCCGAAGTCCAGCCGACGCGCCTGGACGAGAGAATAAAACCCGTATCCGGCCAGGGTCAGCGCCGCGAGACTGTAGAGGAAAACGCCATAGGGCTGGTTGCGCAGCCAGGCGACGGCGCCGGCGAGGCCCTTGGCGTCGGACGCGTCCACCTGCCAGCCCGCAAGGACCACGAACAGTCCCGCGATCATGAACAGGACGCCGCGCAGAGCGATGGAGGCTGCGATCACGCCCGTGGCGCGCCCCACCCATCCGGTGAGATCAAGATCGTTCTTCCACTGGCCCTGCAGCGCGCGCCAGATCTGCGCGGCGCCCACGCCCGCCAGCAAGAGACCGAGCGCGATTACGAGGGCCGGACCGAACGGCTGTTGAACCAGCCAGCGGGTGACGGACTGCGTCGCGCCGCCGTCACCGCCGCCCCCGCTGTCATTGCGGCCCAGCAGAGCCGCGAACGCCGCCACACCGACCAGCGCATAGCCTGCGCCGGACGCCGCCATGCCGGCCCGCGCCAGGACCCCCTTGGCGTCGTGGCCCTTGTCGCCGGTGTCGGCGGCCGCCTGGATGAAGCGCCACGCGGCGTAGAGCCAGAGCCCCAGACCGATCGCCACCAGCAGCGCCTGGCCATAGATCGCACCTTCCAGCCACTCGAACGCGTCCCCGGGGCGCACGCCGTCCTGGCCGTCATCGGCGCCGCCCCGCGCCCCGGGCAGGAACACCGCATGCAGCATCAGCCCCGCGATCAACGCGTAGACCACGGCGCGCGCGAACAGGCCGGTGCGGCCGACGCCTTCAAAAATGCGTGAAGTCTCGAAATGCTTTTCCATGGCGGCGGAACGCGAGCGCCGTGCGCTTGGCTCCCGCGTCATCGCATAGCCGGCGCCCTCTTGCGCGGCTCGCCAACCGGGCGCCCCGGTGTTAAGCGGGCGTATATTCGTACTTGCCGGGGGCCTTCCATGGACGCGATCGACTATTCGCTACTGACCGCTTCGCTCGTCACCTTCTTCGTCGTGATCGACCCGATCGGCGTGGCGCCGATCTTCGCCAGCCTCACCGAAGGCTCCAACGCAGCCCACAAGCGCCGCATGGCGATCAAGTCGGTCCTGATCGCCACGGCGGTGCTGCTTGGTTTCGCCTTCGGCGGCGAATGGCTGCTGGGCGCCTTGCATGTCAGCCTCGACGCCTTCCGCGCCGCCGGCGGCGTGCTGCTGTTCATGCTGGCGCTGGACATGATCTTCGAGACCCGGTCGAAGCGCCGCGAGGAGCGCGCCGACGCGCTCAATGACGCGGACTCCACCATGCCCGGCACCCATGAGGACATCTCCGTCTTTCCAATGGCGATTCCCATGCTCGCCGGCCCCGGCGCCATCGCCTCGATCATGCTGTTCATGAGCGAAGCCGCCGGCAGCCCGGTCGGCCAGGTGCTGGTGTTCGCCGGCATGGCCGCAAACCTCGTGGTCTGCCTCGTGCTCTTCCTTGCGGCCGGCACGCTGATGCGCCTCATCGGCGACACGCTGGCCGCCATGATCACCCGGATTCTCGGAGTCATCCTGGCTGCGCTGGCCGCCCAGTTCATCTTCGACGGCATCGCCGGCGCGTTGCTTTAGGGACGAGGCGCCCCTTGCCGGGGAAGAGGCGCGGCAGTCCCCGGCCAAAGGCGCGCCACAGCTCTCTGTCCACGCCCTTCATGGAACACGACGGCATCATGCGCATCGCGGACGGACCCCTTCGCCTCGGCCGGCGTTATCCGTTCTCCTCAGACAAGGAGACACGCCGATGCACGCCGACGAAATCAAGGGTAAATGGAAAGAGCTTCAGGGCGACGCCAAGCGCCAGTGGGGCAAGCTCACCGATGACGATCTGAAGACCGCCGAGGGAAACGCGGACAAGCTGTCCGGAAAGATCCAGCAGCGCTACGGCAAGTCCAAGGACGAGGCCGACCGCGAGGTCAATGACTGGATCGAACGCCGGTAGAGCCCAGGCGGTTCGGATCTCCAGCCCCGCACCCCCCTCCTGCGGCGCTTCGGGATCCGGACCGCGCTCTACTCCGCCGGCGCCGGTCCGCCTTGTAGTTCGCTTTCCGCACGCTTTCGCCCGGGCTCGCCCGGCGGCGCGCGGCGGCCGGCCATCCAGCGTTCCTTGAGAATTTTCGAGCTGTCGCGGGATCCGTCCGGCGACCAGCCCGGCGGGCCGAGCCAGTAGCCCAGCGCCTCGCCCGGGGACTTCGCCGAGGCCACGTCCCTGAAGATCCCCACCCATTCATGCAGGCAGATCTTGATCGGGTTGTAGGTCGCCAGATTGCGCACGATGCCGTAGCGGCAGGGCTCGTCCTCGCGCTCCGGCTCGAACGTGCCGAACAGGCGATCCCAGACGATGAACACGCCGGCGAAATTGCGGTCGAGATAGCGCGGATTGGTGGCGTGATGGACGCGGTGGTGGCTCGGCGTGTTCATCACCGCCTCGACCGGGCCCCACATCTTGGGCACCGCCTCGGTGTGGATCCAGAACTGATAGATCAGGTTCAGCGCGCCGACAAAGGCGATCATGGCCGGCGGAAAGCCGATCAGAACCAGCCACGATCCGAAAATGATGAATTTGAGCGAGAGCGGGCTGAGCCAGGGCTGGCGCAGCGCGGTGGACAGATTGTAGTGCTGGCTTGAGTGATGGATCACATGGTCGGCCCACCACCAGCGCACCGTATGGGCGAAGCGGTGGCTCCAGTAATACACGAAATCGTCCAGCACGAAGGCGAGGGCGAACGCCCACCAGGCCCAGCCGATATCCAGCAGGGCGAACTGTTCGATATAGGCGAACCAGGCCAGCGCGATCCCGCCCAGCAGGATGCCGGAGACGGTGTTGCCCAGCCCCATGACGAGGCTGGCCGCGGTGTCGCGCGGCTCGTACTGGGTCTTGCCGGTCAGGCGCGCGTGGATCATCTCCGCGACGATCAGCAGCACGAAGGCGGGGATCGCGAAATAGATCGGGTTGGGCAGCTCAGGCATGGCTCGCAGCCTCTGCTCGCGCGGTTTCCGGCGCGGGTTTCACGAACGCCCGGGCGTGGTTCGCCCAGGTCAGCGCCGTTTCGGCGTCCTCCAGCGTCAGCCAGACGCGCGGAAAGGTGTAGTCGGTGAGATCAAGGGTCAACGTGGCGCCGTCAAGGCGGACCGCGCGCACGTCGCCGGGCGCCAGCGCGCGAACCGTCGCCCGGTCGCCGGACGTCGCCGCGACGCCGAGGCGGGCGCCGCCCTCCTCCATCGCCAGCACCACCCGGCCGCCCTGGCCCATCACGGCGGCATGGGACGCGGTGAAGCCCAGGACCCCTTCCTCGATGCGCTCCACGCCGGCGCCGGCATGAGTGAATCGCGCCGGGGTCCAGCCGCCGAGAAACAGGTTCAGCACAACGATCAGCCCGACGGAGATCGCAGAGGCTCCCAGCACCAGGATCAGAGTGACGACGTGGCTCATGGCCCTAATGAACGATGTTCACAGGGGCGATGCAAGGCGCCGGCGCCGCGGCTCTTGGGCGCGCCGCGCCCCTGCCTGGCCCCTGGCTGACCCCTGCAAAAGAAACGGCGCCGGGATTTCTCCCGGCGCCGCCCCCAAGGCCGTGTTGCGTCAGCGTTAGAAGCTGGCCCGCAGGGTGAGGCCATAGGTCCGCGGCTGGTTCGCATAGGCCGAGATCGATCCCGGCTGAACCGTCGTCGGGAAGCCGGCGGTGTAATACTCGTCCTCGTTCAGGTTGCGGGCCCAGAGCAGGGCCTCGACACCGTTGTTGAGGTTGAGGCCGATCGATGCGTTGATCGTGCCGACCTCCCGGGTGAGCTGGTCCGGCAGGCTGTCGCCGAGGCCCGTCTCGGAGGCGTACTGGTAATCGGCGCGGAGGAAGGCTTCACCGAGCTCGATATCGCGCGAGTACTGGAAGCCGAACGAGCCCGCAAACTCCGGGACCCCCGCGACGTCAAAGCCGGTCAGATCGCCGCGGCCGTCGGGCACGCCGTCGGCCACGTCTTCCGGGCTGCCGCTGACGACCGGGGCCCCGCTGAAGTCATCGTATTGTGCGCTCATCCAGATGCCCGACACGTTCAGGGTCAGGCCCGGAATCGCCGATGCGTTGATCGTGCTGTCGAACTCAAGCCCTTGAGCGCTCTGCTCGCCGGCGTTGATGACCGCGAAACCCGCGCCCCGGAACACCGAAGACTGGAAGTCTTCAATATTCTGGTCGAAGTACGCCACGTTCAGGAAGCCCCAGTTGAACTGGCCCTTGATCCCGATCTCGAACGTCTCGGTGATTTCCGGCCGCGCGAAGCGCTGGTTGCCGGCGACGCCAAGCGCCTCGGCGGTGTTGACCACGGTCGGCAAGCCGAGCGCGTTGTCGGCGGCGAGTTCGCCGGCGGCGCGCAGGGCGGCGATGTCGGACACGTCCGGACGGGTGTCCGGGGTGAGGTTCCACGACGACGCCTTGAAGCCGCGCGCGAACGAGGCGTAGACGTTGAGATTGTCGGTGGCGTCATAGGCCAGCCGCACCGTGTACGGCCAGTCGGAGTCGCTGGTCTTGCCGTCTTCGACCGAGTTCGGGAACGGCGTCAGCGCGCCGAGCGGCTGAAGGCCCTGTTCGAACAGGGTGAGAAGCGGGTTGGAGAGCGCCGCGCCGCTGCTGGGGAAGGTTGTGGACGCAGCCTGCAGCGCCGCGAAGGTCCCCGGGTTGGCCGCCGCGAACGCGCCGACCTGAACGGGGTCGGTGGGATCGGCGACGCCCGCCCCTTGCAGCAACAAGCCGAAGCCGACATCGACCAGGTTCAGGTCGGAGAACGGGTTGGTGCGGACCACATTCGTGAAGTCGACTTCTTTTTCGCTCTGGAAATAGGCCAGGCCCGCCGTCAGCGTCAGGCGTTCGGTCAGATCAAAATCGACCTGTCCGAAGATCTGCATCTGCTCGTCGGTTTGCTCCGCCGTGAAGCGCGTTCCGCCGCCTTCAGCGAAGAAGGTTCCGGCGGGGAAGCCGACCGCCGATTCGATGGCGGTGATGGCGCTGGTCGCCGGGTTGGGGACGACGACGCCCGGCGCGACGGTGACCGTGCCCGAGGCGGTGAGCAGGTCGAAATAGGCCCGCGAATCGCTCCCGTAGCGGCGGGAGTCGGTGACGTCCATCTCTTCGCTCGAGAAGAAGGCGCCGAGCACGTAGAAGGCCCGGTTGTTCCAGTCCCCGGTCAGGCGGAATTCCTGGGTGAAGGTCCCGACATCGAGCCCGCGAATGTTTTCGCCGAGCAGATCAAGATCGGTGAAGTCGCCTTCGTAATTGACGAAATCGTCGTAGGTCCGGTAGGCGGTGATCGAGCTCAGGGTCAGGGTGTCGTTCAGAGTCCAGTCCGCCTGCAGCGAAACGCCGGCGTTCTCGATCTGGTTCTCGTTCACGAAATCCGTGGCGATCTGATACTCGAACCCGGCGCCGGCGGACGTCTGTCCGCCCATAAGATTGCGAAGCACCGGGCCGGCGGCGCCGTCGATCACCCGATCGGTGCCGCAGCACTGTTCGTCGATCTCGTCATAGTCGGCGATGAGGCGCAGTTCGAGATTGTCTGTCGGGATGGCGAGGAGCTGGCCGCGCACCGCCCAGCGGTCACGGTCGTTGAAGTCTCCGCCGGTCCCGACATTCTCGTAATATCCGTCGCGGGTGTTGCGGCTGCCGGAAAGCGAGAACGCGACGTTCTCCGCCAGCGGCCCGGTCACCGCCCCCTTCAGGATACGCTGATTGTAGTTGCCGACCGTCGCTTCGACATCGGCGCCGAACTCGAACTCGGGTTCCTGCGTGACGATGCTGACCACGCCCGCGGTGGCGTTCTTGCCGAACAGGGTCGATTGCGGCCCGCGCAGGACCTCGATCCGCTCGATGCCCATGAGGTCGGACAGAGCCGAACCGGCGCGCGGACGGAACACGCCGTCGATATAGACGGCCACCGACGGCTCGATGCCCGGGTTGTTCGCTCCGTTGCCCTGGCCGCGGATGATGAAGGTCGTATTCGAGCTGCGCTCGAGCTGGCTGACCCGCAGCGACGGAACGACGGACTGAAGGTCGAGCGCATCGACGATCTGGGCGTCCTGAATGGTTTCAGCCTGGACCACGGTCACCGCGATCGGCACTTCCTGGAGCGTCTGCTCGCGCTTTTGCGCGGTGACGGTGATGATGTCCGGAGTCTGCGCATAGGCGCCGACGGTGACGAGACCGGCGGCGAGCGCCGTCGCGCCGAGCGCGGCGGCTTTGATGGAGCGATTCATTCGGGTTTCCTCCCCCTAAACTATGTAGTGGCGGCTCAGCTCTTTAACGGCTGGGATTACCCGCACAGCGCAGACCTTATGCCGCATTCGCACCATTTGTCATGCAAGCTTTGTATCCAGACGGTTAACCGTGGCGTTTTGAACACAGGCGTTCGCAAAGTCCGGTGCTGCGCCGCACAGCGCCGGCAGAGGCCGCTCGCGCGAATTACGGTTATTCGAATTCAGGCGCGCTTCGGCGCCGGGGTCAGCGCGGCGAAGACCAGCCCCGCCGCGGCGCCGGCGAACACCTGCGCCAGAAAGCCCGCCAGGGTGCGCGCGCCGGCCACCATCTGCACTCCGAAGAAGACCTGCTCCATCAAGGTCAGCATCACCGCCATGGCGGTCCCGCCGGCCACAGCGAAAATCACCGGGCGCAAGGGTCTTGCGAGGCGGGTCACGGCGGCGGCGGCGAGGAAGGCCACGGCCAGCGCCACCGCGATGAGGCCTGAATACAGCGGCCCGAACCCGGCCAGATCCTCGCCGATCATGGCGAGCGCCTCGGCGGCGTCGAACCGCGCGCCGATCTCATGCAGCATGGCCAGGACCATGACGCTGGACAGGAGGGTGGCCGTCAGGCCGAGCAGCACGGTTGCGGCGGCGTACCCGCCCAATGCTTTGACAAACCCCATGATCTCACCCTTCCCTTGTCGTCCGGCGCGGCGCGCTGTGGCGGGAACGCGGCCTTTTTTTCGCCCGCGCTTGGCCGCGCTCGCCCGGTGCGCCTAGAATGCCTCACCGGCCCGCCGACGCAAGGGCGCACGGGACCGGCGGCAAGCTCGGCGAATTGGGATGGGATCATGACGCGCATCAAAGCGACACTCGGGCCGGCGGCCTTGGCGGGGCTCGCCCTGCTGGCGGCCTGCAGCGCGCAGGACCCCGCCACGGAGCCCGCGCCGACGGTCCCGGCGGATCTCTACACCGTGGAGGAGATCGCCGACGGTCTCGAGCACCCCTGGGATCTCGCAGTCCTGCCCGGCGGCGACCTGCTGGTGACCGAGCGCTCCGGCGCCCTGCGCCTGATCCGGGACGGGGTGCTGCAGGAGGCGCCGATCACCGGCGTTCCCGACGTCTACGCCGAGGGCCAGGGCGGCCTGCTCGACGTGCTCGCCGCTCCCGATTTCGACACCAGCGGCGTAGTGTTCCTCAGCTACGCCATGGGCGACGACGCCGCCAACACCACGCAGGTCTGGCGCGCGCGCCTGGACGGCGCCGCCCTGGTGGAAGGGGCGCTTGTGTTCACCGCCGATCCCTTGCGCGACACCTCCAACCATTTCGGCGGCCGCATGACCTTCATGCCGGACGGCACGCTGGTGCTGACGCTGGGCGACGCCTTCGCCTACCGCGAACAGGCCCAGATCCGCGACAATCACCTGGGGACCATCGTGCGCTTCAACCCGGACGGCTCGATCCCGAACGACAATCCGTTCGCCGACGAGGACGGTCCGGCCGCCTATGTGCTGTCCTATGGCCACCGCAATGTGCAGGGGATCGCGTGGGATGCGGGCCGCGGCCTTCTCTGGGCCCACGAGCACGGCCCCCAGGGCGGCGACGAGCTGAACGTCGTCGTCCCCGGCGCCAATTACGGCTGGCCCATCGCCACCGAGGGGATCGACTACAACAATGCGCGCATCTCGCCGATCACCAGCCATGAGGGCTATGAGGCCCCGCGCCATGTCTGGACTCCCTCCATCGCGCCGGGCGGCATGGCGCTGTATTCCGGCGACGCCTTCGAAGGCTGGGCCGGCGACCTCTTCGTCACCGCCCTCGCCGGCAAGGCCCTGCACCATCTCGACCTGGACGAGGCCGGCGCCGTGATCGGCGAACAGCGCCTGCTCGCAGAGCTCGAGGCGCGCATCCGCCAGGTCGCCGAAGGCCCGGACGGCGCGCTCTACGTGCTCACCGACGATGCAGCGGACGGAAAGGTGCTGCGCATCGCCCCCACCGGCGCCGAGCCGCGCCGCAGGACGGCGCTTTAACCCGCCGTGTCGTCCCGGAACCGCAAAGCGGTAACCGGAACCTTCGAAGCTGACGCACCGCCCGGGATCAGGGCTCTGCGCTTCGCCTGGCCGGGGTGACACGGATTTTCGGGGGGAGCCTCACAGGGACCGCCTCATGGGGACCGCCTCATGGGGACCCGCTCCCAAACGTCTTCCGTTCGCGGCGTGAAAGGTGTTCACTATCCCCAATGACCCGCCGCGACTCGATGGCGGGCGCACACAGGGGAGGCGCACTTGTTCAAGCGCATGGCCGCCGGGGCTCTGGTCCTGGCCTTGATCGTCGTTCTGGCCGGAGCGGCCTGGTATTTCCGGCCCTGGTCTGACTATTCGCCGGCGCGCATCACCGCGCTGGACGATCCGGCGGCGTATCCGCAGACCTTCCAGCGCATGGCGGAGATCCTGCCCGCCGCCGGCATCGAGGCGAGCACCCCGGCGCCCTTCCCGCGCGCCGACGCCGACCTTCCTGAAACCTACATGCATGACGGCGAGGTGCGCTCCCTGGACGACTATTTCGTGCGCGCGGACGTGACCGGGTTCGCCGTGCTCAAGGACGGCGTGCTGCTGAACGAAGCCTATTTTCACGGCGCCGGACCTGACACCACCCACACCAGCTGGTCGGTGGCCAAGAGCTTCGTGGCCACCCTGATCGCCCAGGCCCTCCATGAAGGCCTGATCGACAGTCTCGACGATCCGGCCGCGAAATACGCCCCGCAGTTCGCCGGGACAGATTACGGCGACACCAGCCTGCGCCATCTTTTGATGATGAGTGCGGGACTGGACTTCCAGGAGGAGTATTCGCCCGACCGCGAAAGCGACGTGCGCCCGCTCTTCTTCAACGCCTTCATCCTGCGCCGAAACGTGGACGAGATGGTCGCAGAGATCCGACGCGATCGCGAACCGGGCCAGGACCTGCACTATGTCAGCCCCAACTCCCATGTGCTCTCCGCGGTCGTGCGCGAGCTCTACGGCGCCGGGCTGGCCGAGATCGTCGAGGACAAGCTCTGGGGTCCGCTGGGCATGACCCATGACGCCAGCTGGCTGCAGAACACGCCCGGCGAGGACGGCCAGGCGCTCGGCTATTGCTGCCTGCAGGCGACCACGCCGGACTTCGCCCGGCTGGGCGAGCTTTACCGCCTTGACGGCGTGTGGGACGGCGAACGCCTCCTGCCCGAAGGCTGGGTGGAGGCCGCCACGATCCCCAATGCGCCCTGGCAGGAGCCCGGCGCGACCCGGTATCCGGGACGCGGCTACGGTCTGCATTTCTGGGTGCCCGAGGACTATAACGGCGAGTTTCTCGCCGCCGGCGTGTACGGCCAGTATGTCTGGGTGGACAGCCTGCGCGGCGTGGTGATCGCCCAGAACGCCGGCGACGAAGACTGGGGCGATATCTCCAGCGAGGCCTTCGCGGTGTTCCGCGCCGTGGCCGAACACGTCTCCCCCGCCGAGGCGCGGTTCCAGGAAGTCGCGATGGAGCTGCGCGACGCGATTCTGGCGCGCGAGGCCGGCGGCGTTCAGGCTGACGACGATGCCGAGGAGATGAGCCCGCAAGACGCGCCCGAGGGCGCTGAAGAAGGCGGCGGCGAATGAGCGACGCATTCGACTATGTCATCGTCGGCGCCGGATCGGCCGGATGCGTTCTGGCCGACCGGTTGAGCGAAAGCGGCGAGCATCAGGTCTGCGTGCTGGAGGCCGGGGGCAAGGACGAGCAGACCAATATCCGCACGCCCATGCTGCTGCAGTTCACGATCACCGACGAGAAGATCAACTGGAATTACTGGACGCAGCCGCAGAAGAATTTGAACGACCGCAAGCTGTTCTGGCCCCGCGGCAAGACGCTGGGCGGGTCCTCCTCGATCAACGCCATGCATTACATGCGCGGCGCATTGGAGAATTACGACGAGTGGGGCGCGGCGTTCGGGGCGCAAGGCTGGTCGGGCGAGGGGGCGCTTGAGGCTTTCAAGCGTGTCGAGAACAACGAAAATCATGGGCCGCCCTGGCACGGTCAGGGGGGGCCTCTGAACGTCAAGGACATCGCGCCGGTCAATCCGCTGACCAAGATGTACTGGGAGGCCTGCCGGCGCCGGCAGATCCCGGAGAACCCGGACCATAACGGCGCCCGCCAGGAGGGCTTCGGCGTCTATCAGGTGACCCAGAAGGGCGGCAAGCGCTGCTCGGCCGCCGACGCCTTCCTGAAGCCCGCCATGCAACGCCCCAACCTGACCGTGGCCACCGGCGCCCTGGTGCTGAAAGTGCTGATCGAGAACGGCCGCGCCATCGGTGTGGAGATCGAGATCGGCGGCGAAATTCAGCAGATCATCGCGCGCAAGGAGGTGATCCTCTCCGGCGGCGCGCTGAACTCGCCCCATATCCTGATGCTGTCCGGGATCGGCCCCGCCGATCACTTGCGCGAGCACGGAATTTCGGTGGAGGCCGATGTGCCCGGCGTCGGCGAGAACCTGCAGGACCATCTCGACATCATGGCGCGGGCCACGACGAAAAAGCCCACCTCCATCGGCTATTCCCTGCGCAAGTTTCCCGCCACCGCCCGCGACGTGGTGCAATGGGCGACCACCGGCACGGGCGGGTTCACCGTCAATCCGGTGCAGGGCTGCGGCTTCGTGAAATCCAGCCGCGCCAGGGACCTGCCCGACATCCAGCTGGTCTTCATCCCGGCGCTGGCCAGCCCCCACGGCATGGAGACGCTGACCGGCCACGGCATGAGCCTGCACGCCTGCCATCTCTATCCGAAAAGCCGGGGACGGCTGACGCTGTCCAGCGCCGATCCGCGCGCGCCGGTGGTCATCGACCCCAACTATCTCGATCACGAGGAAGACGTGGCGGTGATGACCGACTGTCTGGAGATCAGCCGCGATCTTCTGCTGTCGGACGCCTTCGACGGCGAGTTCAAGGCGCTGCAGCTGCCCGCCGATCCGGGCGCCACGCGCAGCCAGCTTGAAGAGGAGGTGCGCGCGCGCGCCGAAACGCTGTATCATCCCACCTCCACCTGCGCGATGGGCGACGGCGATCTGGCCGTCACCGACGCCCAGTGCCGGGTGCGCGGGATCGAAGGCCTGCGCGTCGTCGACGCCTCGGTGATGCCGCGCGTCGTCGGCGGCAACACCAACGCCCCCACCATCATGGTCGCCACACGGGCGGCCGACATGATCCTGTCGGCATAGCCGGCGCACAGCGAAAGAGGTCGATCATGACCGCCGACACCCTCGCCTCCCCTTCCGCGGCCGCCGGCGAAGACGCGCGCCTGCACAGCGTCTTTCAGGCCCAGAAGGCGGCCTTCGAGGTGGAGCGCCACCGCTCCATCGAGGACCGCAAGACCGATCTGAAGAAGATCGAGGCCATGGTGAAGGCCCGCGGCGAGGACTTCGCCCGCGCCATCGACGCCGATTTCGGCCGCCGCTCCAGCGCCGAGACCGCCCTGGGCGAGGCGGGCTTCGTCATCGCCACCGCCAAGCACGCCCGCCAGCACCTGGTGCGCTGGGCGTCGGCGCAGAAGAAGCCCGTGCCCATGACCCTGGCGCCGGGAACCGCCTATGTCCGCCGCGAGCCCAAGGGCGTGGTGGGGATCGTGGCGCCGTGGAACTATCCCATGCAGCTCGCCCTCGCCCCGCTGGTGGCGGCGCTGAGCGCCGGCTGCCGGGTGATGATCAAGCCCAGCGAGTTCACGCCCGCCACCTCAAGGCTTCTGAAAGAGGTGCTTTCAGAGCTGTTCGCCGAGGACCATGTGGCCGTGATCGAGGGCGGACCCGACATCGCCAAGGCGTTCTGCGACCTGCCCTTTGATCATCTGCTCTACACCGGCTCCACTCAGGTGGGCCGCATGGTGGCCCAGGCGGCGGCGAAGAACCTCACCCCTGTGACCCTGGAGCTGGGCGGCAAGTCGCCCACCGTCATCGCGCCGGATTACGATTTGAAGCAGGCCGCCAAATCGGTCGCCTGGGGCAAGTTCTTCAACGCCGGCCAGACCTGCATCGCGCCGGACTACGCCATGGCGCCGCGCGGCTCCGAAACCGCCTTCGGCGAAGCGGTCATGGCCGAGGCCAATTCCATGTGGCCGAACGTGGCGGAGAACGCCGATTACACCGCCATCGTTTCGGAACGCCACCATGAGCGGCTCACCGCCATGGTCGAGGAGGTGCGCAGCGCCGGGGCCACGGTGCTGCAGGCCGATTTCGATGCGGCGAAGGCGGGCAACACCCGCATCTTCCCGCCGACCGTGGTGATCGATCCGCCGCTGGATTCAAAGCTGATGACCGAGGAGATCTTCGGACCCGTCCTGCCCGTGATCGGCCATGACGGGCTGTCGGACGCGGCCAAGCAGATCAACGCCGGTGACCGGCCACTGGCCCTCTATATCTACTCGAAGTCCAAGACCACCGCCCGGCGCTTCCTCTCCCAGACGATCTCCGGCGGCGCCGGGGTGAACATCCCTATGCTGCACATCTCGGTGGAGGACATGCCCTTCGGCGGGGTCGGCGCCTCGGGACAGGGCGCCTATCACGGCGAATACGGATTTCTCACCTTCACCCATGAGCGCGGCGTGTTCGAGGCGCCGGTCTGGCACCCCTCGCGCCTGATCGCGCCGCCCTATGGCAAGATGTTCGAGTTCTTCAAGAAGCTGCAGACGGGCTGACCGGGTTTCACCGCGAGAAACGGGGGGTTTCACCATGAAGGCGATTGTCGCGATTTTGGCTGTTCTGGTCCTGCTTGTGGGGCTCGCCGCCTACGGGCCGGGATCGCTGAACGCCATGAAGTTCGAGCCCAGCCCGCCCGATCCGTCGCTGGAGGCGATGTTCGATCAGACCCTTGAGCCGGAGGCCCGCCTCGCCGTCGAGCTTCACGGGGCCGAGGATCTCGAACCCGGACCGGACGGGCGGCTCTACGCCAGCCTCGCCGACGGCCGGATCATGGCGATGAACGAAGACAGGAGCTGGAGCGAGGTTTCCACGACAAACGGCCGGCCTCTGGGTCTCGCCTTCGCGCCGGACGGCGCCCTCTTCGTCGCCGACGCCAAGCGCGGCCTGCTCCGCCTTGGCGCAGGCGGGGATTTCGAGGTCTGGCTGGCCGACGAGTCCGACGGCGGTCCGCTGGTCTTCACCGATGATCTGACCGTTCTTTCAGATGGTTCGGTGATCCTGACCGACGCCTCGAAGCGCCATGGCTATGGCGCCCACATGGCGAGTTTCTTCGAAGGCGAGCAGACCGGCGCGATCTATCGCATCACCGCGCCCGGCGAATACGAGACCCTCGCCGAGGGCCTCGCCTTCATCAATGGTGTCGACCATAACCCCCTGACGGGGATGGTTAATATCAACGAAACCTGGGCCGGACGAACCTGGATTCTCGATCCCGAAACCGGCGATCTGGAGGTTCTGATCGACGGATTGCCGGGCTATCCTGACAATCTGGAGTTCGACCCCGCCACCGGGCTCGTCTGGATCGCCCTGCCCTCGCCCAGGTCGGCCGAGCTCGACGGGCTGCACCCGAACCCCTTCCTCAAACGCTTGATCTGGCGATGGATTCAGATCGCCGGACCGCCGGCCCTGCCGCCGACGCCGGCCCTGGCGCTCGCCGTGACGGTGGACGGCGCGCCGGTCTACGCCCTGTCCGGTCCTGACGACCGGGGCTCCGGGATCACCACCGCAACCCCCTGGAACGGCAGGCTTTTCGTCTCCGGGCTGGAACGCGACGGGGTCGATGTCTACGCCGTGCCGCGCGACATCGTCGCCACTCCCGATCCGGCGCCGGACTCCGAACCTGCTGATCTGGCAGGCGAAAGGGAGCCGGAGACGGCGCCGGTCGTTGGCGAAGGCGATGGTCGATGAGCCGGACCGCCCTGATCACCGGCGGCTCCAGCGGGATCGGCCTCGCCCTCTCCAAACGCCTGGCGCAGCTTGGGTTTCGCCTGCTCTGGGTCAGTCTCGACGAGGCCGAGCAGACCACCGCCGCTGAGGCGATCCGCGCCGAAACCCCGGACGCCGCCATCGAGGCGCTGGCCCTTGACCTCTCCGACGCACACGCCCCTGCCCGCGTTCTGCAATGGGCGCAAGGGCTTGGCGGGGTGGATCTGCTAGTCAACAACGCCGGTTTCGGCGTTTATGGCCCCAGCCGAGACCTGCCCGCCGAGGCCGAAGCGAAGATGATCGCGGTGAACGCCGGCGCGCTCCACGCCCTCACCCGCATCTTCCTGAAATCCATGGAGGAGTCCGGCGGCGGGACAATCGTCAATATCGCCTCGAACTCCGCCTACACGCCTGCGCCGAACCTGGCCGTCTACGCCGCCACCAAGGCCTTCGTGAAGCATTATTCCGAAGCGCTCACCCAGGAGCTGGAAGCCGCCGGCAGCCCCGTGCGGGTGATGACGGTCTGCCCCAGCGCCGTGGCCGATACGCCGTTCAAATCACGGGCGAATATGGACGGAGTGCGAACGTTTGAAAGCTTCACCGCCACCACCGCCGACGAGGTCGCGAGCGACATTCTGAAAGGCCTCGACGCCGGCAAGCGCTTCGTCCTGAGCGGCGCGGCCATGCGCCGGGCGCTGGTCCTGATGAAAATCCTGCCCGCTCCGGCCCTGCGCTGGCTGACAGCGCGGGAGACGGCCCGCAGCTAGCGGGCGGTTCCAGACCGGTGAGCCCCGCAAGGACTTCGCCTTTGGCGACAGCGAGGTGATCGCCCGGATCGACGAGACCGCCGCCGGCATCGCTTCGGCGGTGGAGGAGCAGTCCGCGGTCACACAAGACATCTCGCGCAACCTGTCCACCGCCGCTGAAGGCGTCGCCAGCGTGGACCGGTCGGTCAGCGCCATCGCCAGCGCGGCCAGCCAGGTGGATTCCGCGACCCAGAGCGAACGGCGCGGCTCGGGTGAGGCCAGGCTCTCCGTTCATATAATAAAAATATTCATAGGCGCACCTGCACGACAAAGACCTGAAATCAATTTACATTCTTATTATGCTGATTTCGTTCAGCACTTCGTGCGATCAAGTGTTAAATCCCCCTTAACCCGAGCGACGCATTTTCCCCAAAATCCGGGGTGCGTTTGGCGCCCCTTGCCTAGGGATGAGTTGATGTTCGGACTCAATCGCTCGAGCGAGCGGAACGTGCTTGAAGCGCTGGACCGCTCCTACGCTGTTATCGAATTCACGCCGAAGGGCGAAATCCTGCGGGCGAACCCGGCCTTCCTCGCCGCCATGGGCTACGAACTCTCGGAGATCGTCGGGCGCCACCACTCCCTGTTCGTGGCCGAGGAGGATCGGGAGACGCAGGCCTATGCGGCGTTCTGGGCCGATCTGGCCAAGGGCGACTTCAAGAGCGCGGAATTTCGTCGCGTCACCAAGGACGGCCGCTCGGTTTTCCTGCAGGCCACTTATAACCCGGTGATGAACAGCAAAGGCGAGGTGATCAAGGTCGTCAAATTCGCCGCCGACATCACCACCAGCGCCGAGAAGCGCCGCGATCTGGAAAGCCAGATCGCGGCGGTCGGCCGATCCAGCGCCGTAATCGAATTCAAGACTGACGGCACGATCCTCACCGCCAACGAAAATTTCCTGAACGCGCTCGGTTACACGCGTGATGAAATCGTCGGCAAGCACCACTCCATGTTCGTCCCTCAGGCGGACCGGCAGAGCGAGACTTACGCCGACTTCTGGTCAGACCTCGCCCGAGGCGACTTCAAGTCTGCCGAGTTCGAACGAGTCTCGAAAGCCGGCGAACCGGTGTTTATCCAAGCCAGTTACAACCCGATCGTCGGACTGGACGGCAGACCCTACAAGGTGGTCAAGATCGCCACCGACATCACAAGCCAGGTGACCGCGGCCCGCGAACGCCAGACCATCGTCGCCGCCATGGCCGAACGGATCAGCGAGATCGCCGCGGCTTCGATCCAGGCGAGCGAGCGCGCCGCCTCCGCCTCGGGCGCCACCGAGGAAGCGTCCCAGAACGTCCAGGCCGTCGCGTCCGGCGCAGAGGAGCTGGCCTCGTCCATCGCCGAGATCAGCCGTCAGGTCTCCGACGCAAGCGTGATCTCCACGCAGGCGGTGACCAAGACCGAAACGGCCGACGCCGTCATGAAACGTCTCGAGACCGCCGCCGGGGCGATCGGCAAGGTTCTCAGCCTGATCACCGACATCGCCGAAAAGACCAATCTTCTCGCCCTCAACGCCACCATCGAGGCGGCCCGGGCCGGCGACGCCGGCAAGGGGTTCGCCGTGGTGGCCACGGAAGTGAAAAGCCTGGCCGAACAGACCGCCAAGGCCACCGACCAGATCTCGCAGCAGATCGCCGACATCCAGTCGGGCTCCAGCGAGGCCGCCGGCGCCATGGCCGAAATCCGTACCGTGATCGACACGCTGTCCGACATCTCGGCCGGTATCGCAGCGGCCATCGAAGAGCAGACCGCCGTGACGCAGGACATTTCCAGCAATATGGCGACGGCGTCTCAAGGCGTCGGAACCGTCAACTCCGCCATCAACGACATCGCCGAAGGCGCGCGGGCGACGGAAACCAATATCGCCGAGCTGAAGGCGCAGGCGGAACGGGTGGCCTGACCCTCCCCAACGGGGACCGGATCGAGACGGTTGCGGTCGGGTCCCGCGCCGGAGCCAGCGCACAGCAAGCGCGGCTTGCTTAAGGAGCCGGATCCGGCCGTCAGGCCCGGCCTCACCCCCGCCGCCGCGCCAGCCGCTCCTTGGCGCCGTCATGGATCGTGCGCAGCTCCTTGAGCGTGATGTCGATCTGGGCGCGCTTGGCCTCCAGCGCCTCGATCTCACGGGCGGTCTTGTCGATGACGAACTCCAGCTGGCGCAGCCGGCCCTCCCCCTCCCGGCCATACAGCTCCAGGAAGGTCTTGATGTCCGACAGGGTCGTGCCGATGGCTTTCGCCCGCAGGATCAGGCCCAGCCGCGTGCGGTCGGCCTCTGTGAAGACGCGCTGGGCCCCGACCCGGCGGGGTTTGAGCAATCCTTTGGATTCATAGAAGCGGATCGTGCGCTGGGTCACGCCGTGATGGGCGGCGAGTTCGGCGATGCCGTAAAGCGTTTCCGCGCCGGTGCTCCGGGCCGTGTCGTCCATGATCGTGTCCCCTGTCACGCCTGACGATAATCCGAACCTGCTTCCCTTAACAAGAGCCACTTGACGTATACGTCAGTTCGCGAGAGGCTAAGTCCACGACACGAGCCCCGGCTGAACCGGGCCAGTCAGGGAGGAGACGGGCGAGAGATGAGCGAAACCGCCGCAAACGCCCGCTATGACAGCGTTTTCAAGCCCGGCCTTTTTGAAGGCCGCGTCATTCTTGTGACCGGCGGCGGATCCGGGATCGGCCGCTGCATCGCCCATGAGCTGGCGAGCCTCGGCGCCCGTCTGGTCCTGATCGGCCGCAAACAGGACAAGCTGGACGCCGTCGCGGCCGAGATCACGGACGACGGCGGATCGGCGGAGACCCGCGCCTTCGACATTCGCGACGAGGAGGCGGTCAACGCAGCGGTGGCTGAAATCGCCGCCGAGCATGGTCGCATCGATGGTCTGGTGAACAACGCCGGCGGGCAGTTTCCGGCCGAAGTCGCCGACATCTCCAAGAAGGGCTGGGACGCGGTCCTCGCCACCAATCTCACCGGCGGCTGGCTGATGATGCGCGCGGCGTTCAACGCGTCCATGAAGACCCAGGGTGGGGCGATCGTGAACATCACCGCCGACATGCATCACGGCATGCCCGGCATGGCCCATTCCGGCGCGGCCCGGGCGGGGATGGTGAATCTCACCAAGACCGCGGCGCTGGAATGGGGCAAGCATGGCGTTCGGGTGAACGCCGTGGCGCCGGGCTGGATCGCCAGTTCGGGCATGGACACCTATGGCGGCGCGTTCCGCGCGGCGATCCCGTATCTGAAACAGCACCTGCCCGCCCAGCGCCTGGGATCGGAAGCCGAGGTCAGCGCGGCCGTGGTGTTCCTCCTGTCGCCGGCGGCGGCGTTCATCACGGGCGTCCAGCTGCAGGTGGACGGCGGCGCGCCGCTGGGCGAGCGCCACTGGCCGCTGGAGGCCCACGACAAGTCCGAGGTCTTCAACGGCTTTCACCGCGCCGTGGACCCGAAAGTCCTGCGCGGGGAGGAAAGCTGATGCCGAAGCTCGCCACCCGTCTCAACACCGGGTCCGACGGGTATCGCCGCGCCGCCGAGGCCATGGCCGAAAAGCTCGGTGCGGTGCGCGCGCTGGAGGACAAGGTCCGCGCCAACTCGGCGTCGAAGAAGGCGCGGTTTGAAGAGCGCGGCCAGATCCTGCCCCGCGAACGCGTGGCGCGCCTCATCGACCGCGACCGACCGTTTCTGGAGATCGCGCCGCTGGCCGGCCTTAAAATGCATGACGATGACGGCGACCGCGGCGCGTCGGGCGGCGGCATGGTCACCGGGATCGGCGTCGTGCAGGGCAAGCGCTGCGTGGTGAGCGCGTCCGACAGCGCCATCAAGGGCGGCACGATCGCGCCCATGGGACTGAAGAAATCCCTGCGCGCCCAGGAGATCGCCTTCACCAACAAGCTGCCCATGATCCATCTGGTGGAATCCGGCGGCGCGAACCTTTTGTATCAGGCCGAGATCTTCATCGATGGCGGGCGCAGCTTCGCCAATCAGGCCCGCATGAGCGCGGCGGGGATTCCCCAGATCGCCGTGGTGCACGGCAGCTCCACGGCCGGCGGCGCCTATCTGCCGGGGCTGTCGGACTATGTCGTTCTGGTGCGCGAGAAGTCGAAAATCTTCCTCGCCGGCCCGCCGCTGGTGAAAGCCGCCATCGGCGAGGACGCCGATGATGAATCCCTGGGCGGCGCCGATCTTCACGGCGAGGTCACCGGGCTCGGCGAATACGTCGCCGACGACGACAAACAGGCCCTCGCCTACGCCCGCGAGATCATGGACAAGCTCCAGTGGGACGCGGCCTCGCCGGAGTTCGACGGCGACAGTCCGGCCTATCCGGCCGAGGATCTGATGGGGGTCGTGCCGGCCGATGATCGCACGCCCTATGACGTGCGCGAGGTGATCGCGCGCCTGGTGGACGCCTCGGATTTCCTGGAGTTCAAGGCCCGCTATGCGCCCGAAACCGTGTGCGGCCATGCCCGTATCGGCGGCAAGCTTGTGGGCCTGATCGGCAATAACGGCCCGATCCAGCCCCAGGGATCCACCAAGGCGGGGCAGTTCATCCAGCTCTGCGACCAGTCCAACACGCCGCTGATCTTCCTGCAGAACACCACCGGTTACATGGTGGGCACGAAGGCCGAGCGCGACGGCGCCATCAAGCACGGCTCGAAGATGATCCAGGCGGTCGCCAACGCCCGCGTGGCGAAGATCACCATCGTGCTGGGCGGCTCCTACGGCGCCGGCAATTACGGCATGTGCGGGCGCGGGTTCGATCCGCGCTTCATCTTCGCCTGGCCCACCGCGCGCACCGCCGTCATGGGCGGCGCCCAGGCCGCCAAGGTGATGGAGATCGTCACCCGACAGAAAAACGCCCGCGCCGGGGTGGAGACCGACGAGGACGGCCTCGCCGCCATGAGCAAGATGATCGAGGACGGGCTGACCGAGCAATCCCAGGCCCTGTTCGCGTCCGCCCGCCTCTGGGATGACGGCGTCATCGACCCGCGCGACACGCGCGCGGTGCTCATCGAGTGCCTGAACATCTGCGCCGAAGGCGAGGCGCGGACGTTGAAAGCGAACACGTTCGGGGTGGCGCGGCTGTGAGTGTTGGGTGGCAAACCTCCCTGTCCCTCCCCTTTGTGGGGAGGGTGGCCGCGCCGAAGGCGCGGTCGGGTGGGGGGAGGTTCCGCACTTCTGGCGGACCAGAACGGCGCCCACACCCCCTCCGTCCGCTTCGCTTGCGTTCGCCTGTTCGATCGATCCCCCGGATCGATCTCGGCAGGCTCACCCCCCATGAAGGGGGAGGACAGACGCCCCCCGAGTTTCCCATAGGAGCCCCCCATGCACTTCACCCCTGAACACGACGCCCTGCGCGACACGATCGCGAAATTCGTCGCCAGCGAGATCAATCCCCATGTCGAGGACTGGGAGGCGGCCGGCGAGTTTCCCTCCCACGAGGTCTTCAAGAAGATGGGCGATCTCGGCCTTCTGGGCCTGCGCTGGCCGGAGAAGTATGGCGGCCTGGGGCTGGACATGTCCTACAGCCTGGTGCTCGCCGAAGAGCTGGGCCTCATCGATTGCGGCGGCGTGCCCATGGCGATCGGGGTGCACACCGACATGTGCACGCCGGCCCTGGCGCGCTTCGGGTCCGACGAGCTCTGCCATGAGTTCCTGGCCCCGGCGATCTCCGGCGACATGGTGGGCTGTCTCGGCGTGTCCGAGCCCGGCGGCGGCTCGGACGTGGCGGCGGTGAAGACCAGCGCGAAATCCGACGGCGACGACTACGTGATCAACGGCTCGAAGATGTGGATCACCAACGGCCTGAAGGCCGACTGGTGCTGCCTTCTGGCGAACACGTCAGACGGCAAACCCCACGAAAACAAATCCCTGATCATGGTGCCCATGAACACGCCGGGAATCGAGAAGCAGAAGATTCACAAGATCGGCATGCATTCCTCCGACACCGCGCAAATCTTCTTCGACGATGTCCGGGTGCCCAAGCGCAACCTGATCGGCGAGGAGGGCGCGGGCTTCCTCTATCAGATGCTGCAATTCCAGGAGGAACGCATCTACGGCGCGGCCTCCAGCCTGAAGAGCTTCGACCGCCAGATCGACCTGACCATCGAGTACACCCGCGACCGCAAGGCGTTCGGCAATTCGCTGCTGGACAATCAGGTGATCCATTTCCGCCTCGCCGAGCTTCGCACCGAGGTCGAGCTTCTGCGTTCGCTGGTCTATCGCTGCGTCGAGGATTTCAACGCAGGCAAGGACGTCACCAAGCTGGCCTCCATGGCCAAGTTGAAGACCGGACGCCTCGCCCGCGAGATCGCCGATTCCTGCCTGCAATACTGGGGCGGCATGGGCTACACCGCCGACAATCCGATCAGCCGCGCCTTCCGCGACGGCCGTCTGGTGTCCATCGGCGGCGGCGCCGACGAGATCATGCTGGGCATCATCGCCAAGCTGGAAGGCACCCTGCCCCGGCGCAAGAAAGAGGCGCCCGCCGGCAATGTCTGACGTGGTCGAAAAACGCCGCGAGGCGGGGGTGCTGCACCTCACCCTGAACCGCCCTGACCAGCGCAACGCCATGTCGCTGGAGATGGTGGAGGCGCTGCTCGCCGGTCTGAGCGAGGCTGAAGCGACCGGCGACCGCGCCATCGTGCTGCGCGGCGCCGGCGGGCATTTCTGTTCCGGCGGCGACATCAAGGACATGGGCGCCGCGCAGGCGCAACCGACGACGGATATCGATCCGGTCGCTGAGGTGAACGCCCGCTTCGGCGCCCTGTGCGCCGCCTACGCCGAGACCGGGCTTCCGGTCATCTGCGTGGTGGAGGGCGCGGTCATGGGCGGCGGCTTCGGCCTGGCCTGCGTCGCTGACGTGGTGATCGCGGAGGAGAAGGCCCAGTTCCGCCTGCCCGAAACCGGGCTGGGTCTGGTCCCGGCGCAGATCGCGCCGTTCCTGGTGGAGCGGCTGGGGTATTCCCAGGCCCGGCGCCTGGCCGTCACGGGCGGGCGCATCGGCGCCCACCAGGCCATGCAGCTGGGGCTCGCCCACCATCTGTGCGCCGGCGAAGACGCCTTGAAACAGGCGCTCACCGCCGTGCTGGATCAGATCCGGCTCGGCGCGCCGGGCGCCATTGCGGCCACCAAGACGCTCGTGCGCCGCGCCCGCCTTGAAGACCCGGCGAGCCTCGTCTCCGACGCCGCGGCAGCCTTCGCCAAGGCCGCCCGCAGCGAGGAGGGCGCGGAGGGCATGACCGCCTTTCTGGAGAAGCGCAAACCGAAATGGGCGCAGTGATGGTCTCCCTTCGCGAACGCATTGACGCGTTTTCTCCCCCCGCTTGCGGGGGGAGTGGGCCGGACGAAGTCCGGGTCGAAGAGGGGAATGCCGGTGACCGCCATCCTCCCCCCTCCGTCTGGCGCTTCGCGCCAGCCACCTCCCCCGTAAACGGGGGAGGAAAACGACCGACCGCGCTGGGGATCCGTCCATGCTGACCGCCCGCCCCTTCTCCTCAATCCTCGTCGCCAATCGCGGCGAGGTCGCCGCGCGGGTGCTGGGCGAGGCGCGCGCGGCGGGGATGCGGGCCATCGCCGTGTATTCCGACGTCGACGCCGGCGCGCTGCATGTGCGCGCCGCCGACGAGGCGGTGCGGATCGGCCCGGCGCCGGCCAGTGAGAGCTATCTGAATATCGAGGCGATCCTTGATGCGGCCAAGCGCACCGGCGCGGAGGCGATCCATCCGGGCTACGGGTTCTTGAGCGAGAACGCCGCCTTCGCCCGCGCGGTGATCGAGGCGGGACTGGTGTGGATCGGTCCGCCACCCGCCGCCATCGAGGCCATGGGCGACAAGGCGCGCGCCAAGGCGCTGATGATCAAGGCCGGCGTGCCTTGCGTCCCCGGATGGCAAGGGGAGGCGCAGGACCGGGAGCAGGACGCCGCTGCGCTCAAGGGCGAAGCCGACGCCATCGGCTATCCGCTGCTCATCAAGGCCGTCGCCGGCGGCGGCGGGCGGGGCATGCGGGTGGTGCGCCAGAGCAAGGAGTTTGACGAGGCGCTGGCCTCGGCCCGGCGCGAGGCGCAGTCGAGCTTTGGCGATGCAGGCGTGCTGCTGGAAAAATTCGTCGAGCGCGGCCGCCATGTGGAGATCCAGGTCTTCGCCGACGCCCACGGAAACACCATCCATCTGGGCGAGCGCGACTGCTCCGCCCAGCGCCGACGCCAGAAGGTGATCGAGGAGGCCCCCTCCCCGGCCGTGAACGAAGACCTTCGCGCACGCATGGGCGCGGACGCCGTCGCGGCGGCCAGGTCGGTGAATTATCTCGGTGCGGGGACGGTGGAGTTTCTGCTGGATGATGAGGGGGCGTATTATTTTCTCGAGATGAACACGCGGCTGCAGGTGGAGCATCCAGTCACGGAGGAAATCACCGGGCTCAACCTGGTGCAGCTGCAATTCGCCATCGCGGCGGGCGACTTCCTGCCGTTGACCCAGGACGACATCTCGCTGGACGGCCACGCCGTGGAGCTGCGTCTGTATGCGGAGGATCCGCTCAACGGCTTCGCACCGCAATCGGGCCGGATCGCCTGGTTCGAACCCGAAGACGCGTCACTGCGCGTGGACTCCGGGGTCGAGACCGGCGATGCGATCGGGACCGATTACGACGCCATGGTCGCCAAGCTGATCGGCGTCGGCGACACGCGCGACGCGGCGCTGGACGCCCTGCGCGCGCACCTGCGCGACGAACCCTTGCTGGGCGTCACCACCAATCGCGATTTTCTTCTGCGGCTCATCGACGACGACCGCTTCCGGGCCGGCGAGATCCGCACCGGTGATCTTGATCTGTGGGCGGAGGACCGGACCGGGCCGTTCGCGCCGGCCGAGACGCCGTTTCAGGCTTTCGCCATCGCCGCCGCCCTGCTCGCCGACCCGGGCCAGCCGGTCCTGCGCTCCGGATCTGTCACCCGGTTCGAAATCGATCTGGAGGCCGGCGGGACAATCGAAACCGTCACGGTGGAGCAGAAGCCCGGCGGCGGCGTGATCGTCACGCGGGGCGAAGAGCGCTGCGAGATCGCCGTGCTTGAGACGTTCGACGGCGCGGTGCGGCTGCTCCTGGACGGCGTCACGCGCATCCTTCCGGCCGCATACACGCACCCTGGCGTCCTGCATCTGGGCCTGCCCGGGCAGATGGTGCGGATCGCCGAACCCTCCCCCGTCAATCGCGATCCGGCGGCCGATCCCTCAAAGATCACCGCCCCGGTCTCGGGCGCGGTGGCGGCGGTGAATGTCAAACCCGGCGAAGCGGTGAAGGCCGGCGACGTGCTGGCGGTGATGGAGGCCATGAAGATGGAGATGCGCCTCACCGCCGACGCCGACGGGATCGTGAAGGCCGTCCACACCGAGCCCGGCGCCCAGGCGGCGAGCGGAGCCGTCTTGATCGAACTTGATCTAGCAGCCCAGGATTAGAACCATGACCAAGGCCGTCCTCACCTGCGCGCTGAACGGCGTGCTCACCAATCCGAAGACCCATCCGGTCCCGGTCACCCCCGAGCAGATGGGCGTCAGCGCGCGCGAAGCCTTCGACGCCGGCGCCTCGGTCATGCATGTGCACTATCGCATGCAGGACGAGGATCACGGTCACTACCCGAGCTGGGACCCGGAGATCGCCGCGCAGATCGTCGAGGCGATCCGCGACGCCTGCCCCGGCGTCATCATCAATTCCACCACCGGCGTGGTGGGCCCGGACGTGTCCGGCCCGGTGGCCGTGGTGAAGCGGGTGAAGCCGGAAATCGCCGCCTGCAACGCCGGATCGCTGAACTATCTCAAGCTCAAGCGCGACGGCAGCTGGGCCTGGCCGCCGATGATGTTCGACAATCCGGTCGAGAAGATCCAGGCGATGATCGACGCCATGAACGCCGTGGGCGCCCACCCGGAATTTGAATGCTTCGACGTCGGCATCGTGCGCTGCGTGAACATGTATATCGAGAATGGCATGGCGCCGGCGGCCCACTATAATTTTGTCATGGGCGTGGCGTCGGGCATGCCGGTGGACGCGCGCCTGCTGGAGCTTTTGCTCGATTACAAGCGCGCGGGCGATCCGTGGCAGACCACGTTGATCGGGCGCGAGGAGATCTGGCCGGTCCATCAGCGCACCGCGGAGCTCGGCGGCATGCTGCGCACCGGGCTGGAGGACACGTTCTACCTGCCGGGCGGCGAACGGGCGACCGGCAACGGACAGCTCATTGACGCGCTGGCGAAATGCGCCCGCAATGCGGGCCGCGACATCGCGTCTCCTGATGAGGCGCGCAAGATCATGAACCTACGGGAGGATGCCCATGGAGGCGCGCGCGAGCGAACTGCCCAGGATCGGCGATAACCTGTTTGCGTCCACCCCGGCCCGGCTCATCGAGCAGGCCCGGGTCCGTCCGGATGCGGCCGCCTACAAGACCCATGACGGATCGGGCTGGACAGCCACGAGCTGGAAGGACTACGCCGACACCGTGCGCCGCGCCGCCCGTGCGCTGGTGGCGCTGGGCGTCCAGCCGGACGATTGCGTGGCGATCCTTGGCTATAACCGGCCCGAATGGACCACCATGGCCATCGCGGCCATGGCCGCCCGCGCCCGCCCCGCCGGCGTGTACTGGACCAGCGCCCCGCCGGAAATCGCCTACATCCTGCAGCACTCCGAAGCGCCGGTCTTCCTGGTGGAGACCGCCGACCATGTGGAGCAGGCCCTGCGGCTGAAGGCCGAATGCCCGCATCTGGAGACCATCGTGGTGATGGAAGGGCCCGCCGGCGACCACCCGGAGGTTTTGTCCTGGGGCCAGTTCCTGGCGTTGGGCAAGGACGATTTCGAGGACGAAGTGGCCGAGCGCATGGCCGCCATCGACGCCGAGACCGTGGGCGTGTTGATCTACACCTCCGGCACCACCGGCCCGCCCAAGGCGGTGATGCTCACCCACGGCAATCTCTCCTGGTCGTCGGCCATGCTGATCGAGATGTTCGGGTCGCAGGTGGGCGACAGGACCCTGTCCTACCTGCCCATCGCCCACGTGGCCGAGCAGCAGTCCAGCGTCCACAACCATGTGGTCTCCGGCGCGACCCTGCACTTTGCGCGCTCCATGGACACGCTGGCCGAAGACCTGCAAAGCGTTAAGCCCACCGTGTTCTTCGGCGTGCCGCGGGTCTGGGAGAAGATGCACGAGACCCTGCGCGCCCGTATCGGCCAGGCGACCGGCACGAAAGCGAAACTCGCCGCCTGGGCCATGAAGACGGCGCGGCGCTGGCACGAGGTGAGGCTGTCCGGCAAGACGCCGGGCCCGGCGCTGAACCTCCAGAAGAATCTCGCCGACGCCCTGGTTCTGAAAAAGATCAAGGCGGCGCTGGGCCTGGACGAGGCGCGCATGCTGATCTCCGGCGCCGCGCCGATCTCGCCGGAGGTGCTGTGGTTCTTCACCGGGCTCGACCTCATTCTCTACGAGGGCTACGGCCAGTCGGAGACCAGCGCGCCCACCGCGTTCTCGCGGCCGGGCGTCGTGCGCTTCGGATCGGTGGGCAAGATGATCCCGCACATGGACGCCCGCATCTCTGAAGAGGGCGAGCTGCAGGTGCGCGGTCCCAATGTCTTCGCCGGCTACATGAAGAACAATGAGGCCACCGAGAACACCTTCACCCGCGACGGCTGGATGAAGACCGGCGATATCGTGAGGATGGACGAGGACGGCTTCGTCTTCATCACCGGGCGCATCAAGGACATCATCATCACGTCCGGCGGCAAGAACATCACGCCGGCCAACATGGAGACCGACCTGATGAACGCGGCGTTGATCGAACACGCGGTCGTGGTCGGCGACGCGCGGCCCTATCTCACCGCCCTCCTGACCTTGTCCGAAGACGGGCTCGCCGATTTTGCGAAGAAGCGCGGCGTGACCCTGCAGGAGGCGCGCACAAGCGAAGCCCTCATCGAGACGCTGCAGGCGGAGGTGGACCAGGTCAACACCCGCCATGCCCGGGTGGAGAATATCCGCAAATTCAGGGTCCTCGACCATGCCTTGAGCGTGGAGAACGGCGAACTGACCCCGACCCTGAAAGTGCGCCGCAACGTGGTCACCGACCGCAATTCGGCGCTGGTGGACGAAATGTATGCCCGGGACGAAGCCTGAGCCGGAGCCGCGCTTCGGCAAGCGCTTCACCGATCTGCCGGCGGAGGTGTCCGTCGCCGTCATCGGCGCGGGGTTCGCGGGCGTGGCCATGGGCCACCGGCTCAAGGAAGAAGGCGTCGAGGATTTCGTGATCCTCGACCGGGCCGACGGCGTGGGCGGGGTGTGGCGGGCCAACACCTATCCCGGCGCCGCCTGCGACGTGCCGAGCCATCTCTACTCCTTCTCCTTTTTTCTCAATCCCGACTGGAGCCGGAAATTCTCGCCCCAGGGCGAGATCCTCGCCTATCTGGAGCGGGCCGCCGATGCGCTGGGCCTGCGGCCCCATCTGCGCTTCAACCGCACGGTCACGGCCATGGCGTTCGACGCCGAGGCCGGGCGCTGGAGGCTGAACCTCTCAGACGGCGCCGTGATGACGGCCCGCGCGGTGGTCAGCGCCGTGGGCCAGCTCGCCGAGCCGGCCTTCCCGCAGATCAAGGATTTCGAGCGCTTTGAAGGCCCCATGGTCCATACCGGCGCCTGGAACCCTGAGATGGACTTCACCGGCAAGCGCGTGACCGTCATCGGCAATGCGGCCAGCGCGGTCCAGCTCCTGCCCGAACTGGCGCACACCGCGCGCAGCGTCACCGTGTTCCAGCGCACGCCCAACTGGGTGATCAAGAAGCCGGACCGGGCGTTCTCGCCGTTCGAGAAATGGCTGTTTCGTAGGGCGCCGGGGTGGCACAGGCTCTACCGGCGCGTGAGCTATCTCATCCACGAGGCGCGCTTTCCCGCCTTCCTCACCAACTCCCTCGCCAGCGGCTACACCCGCCGCCAGCTGAAGGGGCAGTTGAGGAGGCGCGTGCCCGACAAGGGCCTGCGCGAGATGCTGACGCCCGACTATGCGCCGGGCTGCAAGCGCATCCTTCTTTCCAATGACTATCTGGAAACGCTGCAGCGCCGAAACGTCCGGCTCGTGGCCCGCCGCGCCGCGCGCCTGGAGGCGGACGCCGTCCTCACCCCCGACGGCCAGCGCATACCCGCCGACGCCATTATTTTCGCCACCGGCTTCAACGCCACCGAGTTTCTCTCCAGCCTCGACGTGGTGGGGCTGGAGGGCCAGACGCTGAAAGAGCATTGGGCGGGGGTCCCGCGGGCCTATCGCGGCGTGGCGGTGTCGGGCTTTCCCAATCTGTTCATGATCTACGGGCCGAACACCAATCTGGGGCACAACTCCATCATCTTCATGCTGGAGCGCCAGGCCGAATACGCCGCGAAACGGATTGCGAAGCTGATCTCCGGGCGGATCCGCATCATGGACGTGACGCCGGAGGCCGAAGCGGCCTTCAACACCAGGCTCCAGAAGCGCCTGGCCAGAACCGTGTGGTCCGGCGATTGCGCCAGCTGGTACAAGACCGAAGACGGGACCGTGACCAATAACTGGTCAGGCCTCGCCACCGAATTCGCCCTGACCTTGCGAAAGACGGACGACGCGAACTGGCGGGTGGTGCGGTAGGGGGGCAAGATCCATCTAAAACGCTGAAATAATTGTCATCCCTGGCGGAGCGCAGCGCAGAGCCGGGACCTCAAGGCGGTGCTTCATCTTTTAAGGTCCCGGATAGCGCGTCGCGCTTCCGGGAGGACAAAACTTGGCGAGGTTTGAGCAAGTATTGCTCATCCGCCCCATGAAGGAGGAGGACAAAACCGCCGCCCCTACACCCTCGGCTCGATCCAGGCTTTTGCACGCTCCAGCGCCGTGTCGGCCTCCTTCAGGAGCGGCGAGAACATCTGAAAGTCGTGGAACATGCCCTTCCAGACCTCGCAGTGGACATCCACGCCCGCCTCGTCCAGGCGCGCGGCGAGCCGGGTGGAATCATCCAGCAGCACCTCGTCTTCGCCCACCTGGATGAAGGTGGGCGGCAGACCCTTGAGATCGGCGAAAAGCGGCGAGGCCTCGCGATCGCGCGGGTCGCGGCCGTCGAGATAAAGCCGGGCGCCGGCCTCCAGCGCGGACGGGGTGAGCATGGGATCGCGGTGGGCGCGGCTCGCCGTACTTTCCCCCGAAAGCGAAAGATCGGTCCACGGAGAAAGGAGATAGAGCGCGTCCGGCATCGGCCGTCCGGCGTCGCGGTGCCGGATCACGCCGGCCAGCGTCAGTCCGCCGCCGGCGCTGTCGCCTGAGACGATGAGCGGACCGTCGGTCTTTTTACGGACGATCTGGAGGATGTCCTCGCAATCATCCACGGCGTCCGGGCAGCAATGTTCAGGCGCCAGGCGATAATCGGCGGAGAAGGCCTCAAGCCCGAACAGGGCCGACAGGCGCGACACGAGCGGCTTGTGGCTTTGCGGCGAACCAAGCGAGTATCCGCCTCCATGGAAGAACAGGATCGCCCCCGGCCGCGCGTTATCCGGCGTGAAGTGCAGCGCCGGGCGGCCCGCAAGCTCGATGTCGCCGATGGTGACGCCGGGCGCGGACGGCAGCCGATCGCCGGACTTGTTCATGCGCGCCCGGGCAACCTGGCGCGGATTTTCCGGCGACAGGGTCAGGCGCCCGGCCTGACGCGCCATGTAGCGGGCGACGAGGCGGCGCAGGCCGAGGCCGCCGTGTTTGTGGACCGTTTCGATCATCGGAGACCTTTTTCATGACCGTTCTGTCGTCAGCGTTCACTTTGCCGTGCGGGATTTCAATCCCCAATCGACTCGCCAAGGCGGCGATGACAGAGGGGCTGGCCGAGCCCGGCGGCCGGGCCGGCGCCCGGATCGCCCGCCTGTACAGGGTCTGGAGCGCGGGCGGGGCCGGCCTGCTGCTCACCGGAAACATCATGGTGGACCGGCGCTATCGCGAGCGGCCGGCGAACATCGTGGTGGAGGGCGATCAGGACGCGAAAGCGTTCATCGGGCTTGAGGCCTACGCCGCCGCGGCGAAGTCCGGCGGCGCGGTCGTGCTGGCCCAGATCTCCCACGCCGGCCGCCAGAGCCCCGCCATGATCGCGCCGGAGCCGGTGGGCCCGTCGGCGGTGGAGGTGAAGCTTCCCGGCGGCGTGTTCGCCCGGCCCCGCGCCATGAGCGAGGCGGAGATCCACGACGTGATCGCGCGCTTCGCACACACCGCGAAAACCTGCGTCGGGGCCGGGTTCGACGGCGTGCAGGTGCACGCCGCCCACGGCTATCTGATCAGCGAGTTCCTCAATCCCCTGGTCAACCGGCGCGAGGACGGATGGGGCGGGTCTCTGGAGAACCGCGCCCGGATCCTGATCGAGACGGTGCGGGCGGTCCGCGGCGCCATCGGGCCGGACAAGGCGCTCAGTGTGAAGCTGAACTCGTCCGACTTCCAGAAAGGCGGCTTCGATTTTGAAGACTGCAAGCGGGTGGTGGCGATGCTGGACGCCGAAGGGATCGACCTTCTGGAGATTTCCGGCGGCAATTACGAGCAGCCCCGGATGATGGGCATCGAAGGCCCGCAGCCGGTCTTCGAGGGAGACGTGCGCGAAACCACAAAGGCGCGCGAAGCCTATTTCATGGCCTATGCCGAAGAGGTGCTGAAAACCGCGACGACGCCGGTCATGGTCACCGGCGGCTTCCGGTCGAGGATCGCAATGGAAGAAGCGGTGGACGGCGGGGTCGCGCTGGTGGGCCTCGGCCGGCCCTTGTGCGTTATCCCCGATGCGCCGGCGCGGCTGCTGGCCGGCGAGCTCGCCGTGCTGCCCGCCTTTGAAGCGACCCTGAAGCTGGGCTCGGGATATTTCGGGCCGGCCTCGACAAGCGATCTGATGAAGGCGGCGAACGGCTTTGCGGCGCTGGCCTTCTTCTATCGCAACATCCTGCGCATGGCCGACGGGAAGGCGCCGAAGCGCGACATGAATTTGCTGGGCGCGCTCATCGCCCATCAGCTTCAGGAGCGCGCCGACGCGAAGGCCATGTGATCACCGGCGCTCGAGCCCGGTCGCCCATCACCCGATGCGCAGGGCGGCGCACCCGTGCTAGCCTTCATCGACACGCGCCGCAGAAGCGCAGACAAGGGGAGGCGAGGGTTTGGGGCTGAGCGTCACGCTCATCGTGCTGAGCGGCTGGATGGCGATCCTCTTCGCCGTGGCCTTCTATGGCGACGCGCGGGCGGCGCGCATGGACGCCAGCCCGGCTCGGCGCGCCTGGCTCTATGCGCTGGGTCTGGGCGTCTATTGCACCAGCTGGACGTTCTACGGCGCGGTGGGCGCGGCGGCGCGCGAGGGCTGGGACTATCTGCCGATCTATCTCGGCCCGGCGCTCCTGTTTCTCTTCGGCTTCTTCATCGTGCGCCGGCTGGTGCGGCTGGGGCGCGAGCACGACACCGGGTCGATCGCCGACTTTCTGTCGGCGCGATACGGCAAGTCGGCGGCCGTCGGCGCGCTGGCGACGGCGGGCCTGTTGCTGGCGGTCATCCCATATATCGCGCTGCAGCTGAGAAGCGCCGCCTCCACCCTGGCGCTGGTGGCCACCGGCGAGGCCGGCGCGGGGGAATGGGGGCTTCCCGTGGCGATCGCCTTCGCCGCCTTCGCGATTCTGTTCGGCCAGCGCAAGGCCGACGCCGCGGCGGGCAATCGCGGCCTGGTGCTGGCGGTCGCCCTTGAAAGCGCGGTGAAGCTGATCGCCATGCTGGCCGTGGGCGCCTTTGCGCTCGCCGCCTTCGACGCCGCGACGCCGGCGCAACGAACCGCGGCGATCGACGCCTCGCCGCTGTTTCAGGGCGGGTTCGACTTCCGCTTCGTGATGTTGACGCTCCTGTCGGCCTTCGCCGCCCTCGCCCTGCCGCGCCAGTTTCACATGATGGTGGTGGAGGCGCGCAGGCCCGAAGACGCGGCGCGGTCGCGCTGGCTGTTTCCCGCCTATCTGGCGCTGGTGGCGGTGGTGGCGCCGCCGGTGGCGCTGGCCGGCGCGGCCCTTCTCTCCGGCGCCGACCCGGACGCCTATGTGCTGGCCTTGCCGCTGGCGCAGGGCGCGGACGCTCTGGCTTTGCTCGCCTTCATCGGCGGGTTTTCCGCCGCCGCCGGCATGGTGACGGTGGCGGCGCTGGCCATGTCCACCATGCTGGTCAATGACATCGCCGCGCCGATCCTGCTGCGCGCCCACGGCGCCGCCGCGCGGCCGTTCGCGGCGAGCCTGCTGATCTGGCGGCGGCTGGCGGTGGTCCTGCTGGTGGGCGCCGCCTTCGTGTTTCAGCTCGGCATGGACCGGGAGGTGGCGCTGGCGAGCATCGGGCTGGTGGCCTTCGCCGGCGCGGCCCAGCTCGCCCCCGCGCTTCTGTTCGGCCTGTTCTGGCGGCGCGCCAACCGGGCCGGCGCGCTGGCGGGCATGGGGGTGGGCCTGGCGCTCTGGGTCGTCCTGATCCTCGTGCCGAGCTACGCCGGCGCCGATCCGCCAGCCCCTGCGGGGGTGGATCCCTTCGCCTTCGCCGCACTGGCCTGCCTCGCGGCCAACACGCTCGCCTTCATCGTCGCCGTGGCCTTCTTCGAGGCGGGGCTGGTGGACCGGTTGCAGGCGGACGCCTTCACCAAGGGCGCCCAGGCGGGCGGACAGATCGCGCCGGGCGCGCGCATCGCCGACCTCGAAACCGTGCTGGAGCGGGTGCTGGGCCCGGCGGGCGCCCGCCAGGCGCTTGCCGAAATCTCCGCCGCGGTCGGCCGGCCTCTGCGGTCCGGCGACGCGCCCACCCGCGCCGTGACCGGCCTCGCCGAAGCGCGTCTGGCCCGGGCGGTCGGGGCGGCCTCGGCGCGCATCCTGATGACCCGGGTGATCGGCGGGGCGCGGGTCAGCGCGGGCGAGGTGGTCGACCTGATCGACGAGACCGCCGAGCGCCTGCGCACCAGCCATGACCGGCTGGAGGAAAGCGAGCGCTCCATCCGCTTCTACACCGACAATCTGCCCGCCCTGCTGGCCTACGCCGACCGGGCCTGCCGGCTGCGCTTCGCCAATCAGGGCTATCTCGACTTTTTCGGGCTCGACGCCAGCGCCATCGGCCAGCCCATGGACGCCTATATGAGCGAGGCCGATTTCGCCCTGCGCCGGCCCCACATGGAGGCGGCCCTGAGCGGCGAACGCCAGGTCTTCGACATCATCCGCAAGAAGGACGAGGGCCGCCGGCGCTCCTGGCAGGTGGTCTACCAGCCGCGCATCGAGGAGGGCGAGGTGGTCGGCTTTTTCGGCGTGTATCAGGACAACACCGCCCGCCGCGAAGCCGAAGAGGGGCTGAAGCGCGCCTACGAGACGCTGGAGACCCGGGTGGACGAGCGCACGGCGGCCCTGAAGGCCGAGAGCGAGGCGCGCCTTGAGCTGGCGAAGGATCTCGAACAGGCGCGCCGGGCGGCGGAGGCGGCGACCCAGTCGAAGACGCGCTTCCTGGCCGCGGCGAGCCATGATCTGTTGCAGCCTCTGTCGGCGGCGCGCCTGTTCGCGGGCGCCCTTGAAGCCGAGTTCGAGGGCGCGCCGGGCGGCGCCGGCGCCACCGCCGCGCGCATCGAGCAATCCATCGCCCATGCCGACAAGCTGTTGCGCGCTTTGCTGGACATTTCCCGCCTGGACGCGGGCGGCGTGACGCCGCGCCCCAGCGTCTTCTCCCTCGGCGAGCTAATCGAGGAGACCGCGGCGCAATTTGGTCCGGCCGCCGAGGCCAAGGGGCTCAGGCTCGCCGTGATCCCCTGCCGTCTGGCGGTCTATTCCGATCGCGGGCTGATGACCAGCGTGGTGCAGAACCTGATCTCCAACGCGGTGCGCTACACCCAGTCCGGCTCGGTGCTGGTGGGCGCGCGCCGCTCCGGCAAGGAGGTCCGCCTGCAGGTGATCGACACCGGACCCGGCGTGCCCGAAGACCGGCGCGAGGCGATCTTCAGGGAGTTCGAGCGCGGCGCCCCGGCCTCGATCGAGGATCGCGGCCTCGGCCTCGGCCTCGCTGTGGTGGACCGGATCTGCAAGTCGCTGGGCCACAAGCTCACCCTCACCAGCCGGGTCGGCGCCGGCTCCTGCTTCGAGGTGCGCCTGCCGCGCGCCACCGCAAGACCGGGCGCCGCACCGCCGGCGCGCCGCGCGGCCGCCTCGCTCGACGGGTTGAGGGTGCTGTGCCTGGACGACGATCCGGCGGTGGTGGACGCCCTGGTGGCCTTGCTGCAGCGCTGGGGCTGCGATGCGCGCGGGGCGGCCGACCGCGAAGGCGCGGCGCGCGCGTTCGGCGACACCGCCCCCGATGCGGTGCTGGTGGATTACCGGCTCGCCGGCGGCGACACCGGCCCGGCCGCCTACGAAGCGCTGTGCGAGCGCTGGGGCGTCCGGCCGCCGGGCCTTGTGGTCACCGCCGAGCGCGGCGAGGCGGCGCAGAGCGACGCCGCGCACTCCGGGCTGGATCTTCTGGGCAAGCCCGCGCCGCCGGCGGTGCTTCGGGCGAGCCTCGCCAGCCTGAAGCGCAAGGGCGCGCCCGAGCCGGCAGGCGGCACCGGTCGGTGATAGCGCCGGGAGCGCACGCGCTCCGAACGCTCGGGCCGCACTCTAGACGGACACCGAATGGCGCGCCTTGCCGGTGGCGAGATAGGCGTCGAACGCCGCCGCGGCGAGGCGCGCCAGGGGTTTGTAGGCCGGGTCGATTTCGATCACGCCGCCGCGCACCGTGACGATCCCGGCGCGTTGCAGATCGCCCAGATCCGCGTGCGGCGCCTCGAGACCGAAGCCTGCCGCGATCGCCGCCGGATCGGCGCGAAACTCCGTCATCAGCCGCTCGATGATCGCCCGGCGCAGGGCGTCCTCGCGGGTCACCGCCACGCCCTTGGCCACGGGCAGCCGGCCGGCCTCCACCGCCTGCATCCAGCTGCGCACGTCCGGCGTGTTCTGGACATAGCCGGACGGCGTCTGTCCGATGGCCGAGGCGCCCAGCGCGATCAGGGTCTCGGCCTTGTCGGTGGTGTAGCCCTGGAAATTGCGGCGCAGGGTTCCCGCGTCCAGCGCCGCGGTCATGGGATCGTCCGGCCGGGCGTAATGGTCGATCCCGATGGCGCGGTAGCCGTCCTCCACCAGCGCCGAATCCATGGCGTCGGCCTGGGCGAGGCGGTCGGCGGCGCCGGGGAGATCCTCCAGCCTGATGAGGTTCTGATGGCTCTTCATATGCGGAACGTGGGCGTAGCCGAACACGGCCAGCCGGTCGGCGCCCAGCGCCGCGGCGGCGGCCGCGCTGGCGCGCGCGCTGCGGACCGTCTGCTTCGGCAGGCCGTAGAGCAAGTCGGCGTTGATCTTCATCACGCCGGCGTCGCGCAGGCGCTCGAAGGCGCCGGCGACCAGGTCATAGGGCTGCACCCGGTTGATGGCCGCCTGCACCGCCGGATCGAAGCTCTGGACGCCGGTGGAGGCGCGGGTGAAGCCGTTGCGGGCGAGGCCTTCGGCGTCCTCGCGCGAAAAATGCCGCGGATCGATCTCGATGGAGAGCTCGGCGCCGTCCAGGAAGTCGAACCGCGCGCGCACCGCCGCCATCAGCTGGTCGATCTGCGCGGGCTTCAGGATCGCCGGCGTGCCGCCGCCCAGCGCCAGGTGGGAGATCGACAGGCGGGCGGGAAGCCGGTCGGCCACCAGGGCGATCTCCTTCAGGAGCACCTCCAGATAGGCCGCCACCGGTTCGTCGCGCGTGGTCGCGCGGGTGTTGCAGCCGCAATACCAGCACAGCGTCCGGCAATAGGGCACATGCAGGTAAAGCGAGACCGGCGCGGCGGGGTCAAGCGCCTCGAGCCAGCGGCCATAGGCCGTTCCGGTTACGCCGTCATGGAAGTGCGGCGCGGTGGGATAGCTGGTGTAGCGCGGGCTGCGCTGTTCGGCGAAGGAAAGGAGCGTGGTGCGGCGCGACGCCATGGCGAGAGTACCCGGATTGCTTGTGTGGGTATCTGCCGGTCTTTGCGGCGCCGGGCGAGTGCGCGGATGGTCGCATCCGGTGGAGTCTGTCGGCTTCGGCGTCTATCCGGTCTTCGACAGAGCGAGATCGCGCTTGAGGCGCAGCTCCGGATCGGCGGTGTTCTCCAGCACGAACTGATCGACGCTCACCGACAGCCCCAGCGCGGCGATGGCCGCCGACTGGGCCTCCCACTGACCGCCCACGGGCCAGGCGCAGCCGGTGGAGCGGAACGCCGACACCAGAAGCGGCAAATGGCCGGTGAGGCAGGCATAGGCCTCGAACGGGCGGGTCACCGCTTCGGGCACGCGGGTCGGCGCGATGGGCACGCCGTCATAGATGTCGCCGCGGTCCTCGGTGGCGTTCATGAGCGCATAGTCGCGGTCGGACAAAAGCGTCGCCCACACCGTCACCGAACCACCCTCATGGGGCGTGAGCGTCGCGGGCACCGAGCCGTAGACCGCGATGCGGTTGGCGTAGGCCACCACATGGCCGGGGATTTCGATCTGGATCACCGGGATCAGCACGTCGCCCAGATGATCCCGGAACTTGCGCCGCAGCTGCGCCGGCGCGGCGTTGGAGCCCACGGCGGCGACCGCGTGATAGCGCCCCTCCTCCAGCGGCGCGAGGCGCTTTGCGCCCGCCGCCTCCTTCAGCGCGACCTCGCCGCCCGGCTTGGCGATCGTCCAGTCGGAAACCGCGCCTTCGGTGCGCAGCAAGGGCCAGGTGGCCCCGTCCAGAAACACGAAGGGCGTCCGCGGGCGCGGAAACGGATAGGACAGCGCCCATTGCAGGTGCAGGGTGTCGGTGTCGATCATGGGGCCTCCTGCGTGTGCGTTCGCGTCGTGAATTTGCGCATTTTTTGTCCTCCCCCTTCATGGGGGAGGTGTCCGGCGTAGCCGGACGGAGGGGGTGTTACGTGTCCTTGAAGCTCAGTGCGTGCGGCGCCGCACCCCACCCGACCCGAAGCTTCGCTTCGGCCCGTCAGATGGCTTCACCATCGAACCCCCATAAAAGGGGAGGGACAAAAAACGGCCTACCCCCCCGCCTTCGCCTCGACCCAGTCCGCCAGCAGGGCCGACACGTCGACGCCCGAGAAGCGGCGCAGTTCCTGGATTCCCGTGGGCGAGGTGACGTTGATTTCGGTGAGATAGTCGCCGATCACGTCGATGCCCACGAACACTAGGCCGCGGCGCTTTAGCTCCGGTCCGATGATGCGGCAGATCTCCAGATCGCGCTCGGAGAGGGTCGATTCCACCGCCACGCCGCCCACATGCATGTTGGCGCGCACCTCGCCTTCGGCCGGCACGCGGTTGATGGCGCCCACCGGCTCGCCGTCCACCAGGATAACGCGCTTGTCGCCGTTCCTCACGTCCGGCACGAAGGCCTGGGCCATGAGCGGATCGCGGCTGACCTGCTGGAACAGCTCCACCAGAGACGCGATGTTCTCCGCGCTGTCGCGGATGCGGAACACGCCGGCGCCGCCGTTTCCGAACAGGGGTTTGACCACCACGTCGCGCTTGTGCCGTTCGAAGAAGGCGCGGATCTCCTGCTCGTCGCTGGTGATCAGCGTCGGCGGCATCACGCCCTCAAAATGGGTGACGAAAAGCTTCTCCGGCGCGTCGCGCACATGGCGCGGATCATTCACCACCAGGACCTCGGGCTGCAGATGCTCGAGGATGTGGGTGGAGGTGATGTAGCTCATGTCGAAGGGCGGATCCTGGCGCAGGAAGACCACGTCCACCCCGTGCAGATCCAGCGTCTCAGGGTCGGCGAGGGTCACGTGCTCGCCCTGCACCCGCTGCATCTGCGTCACGCGCCGCGCCTTGGCGCGGACCTTGCCGGCCTCGAACACCAGATGCCTGGGCTCATAGACCCAGATCTCGTGTCCGCGCGCGTAACATTCCAGCGCGATGTCGAAGGTGGAGTCCGCGTTCACGTTCACGGCCGTGATCGGGTCCATCTGGAAGGCGATGGTGAGCATGGAGATCCTTTCGCGCTGGCGGCCGCCTAGAGGTAGGCGGTCGCAGGCGCGAAGGGAAGGCGGGTCAGCCGGTGAAGGAATAGACCGGAACGTCGCCGATCTCGACGCCGCGCGACCGCATGAACGCGGCGAAGCGCTCCGGCCGTCCGGCCGCCGCCCAGACCTCGAGCCCGTCCAGCAGCGCTTCGAAACGGGCGGCGTCCGCCAGCACCGGCGCGCACCAGGCGGCCTCGCCGAGCCTTGCGCACAGGGCGCGGATGTGGGCGAGCCCGTCGCGCACCTCCTCGGCGTCGCCGCTCAGCGCGCCCTCATCGATGTGGTGCAGGGCGTCGGACACAGAGCCCAGCAGGCGCGCGATCTCCGCCCTTATGGCGCGCGGGTCTCCGGGCGCGCGGGCCACCGCTTCGGCTGCAAGCGACGGGTCGCTCTGGAGCCAGGCGCGGATCAGCAGCGGCTCCGCCGCGCCCGGATCGGTCTCCTCCCAGCGCAGGCACGCCCCGGCGGCGGCCAGGGCCACCGGATAGGGCGTCAGGCCCGGCGGGTCGCCGACCTCGCCGCGCACCTGGTCCAGCGCGCGCAAACGGGTGATCGCCGCCTCGAGGGGAGCAGCGGCGAGCTCGGCTGCGAACGCATCGGCCGCCGCCTTGGCTTCGGCTTTCAGCCCGCGATCCTTGGCTCTGAGATAGCGCACATGCGCCGCGAACCCGTCGAGGCTCGCGAACCGGTCGGCGGCGCGGGCGAGCGCGCCCTGATACGGATCCGGGTTCATGGACGAAGAGGAGCGTGAAATCCGTCCCTGCGCAACAGGCTAGCCCTCGTCCTGGAAAATCACCTCGATCGCCAGTCCGAACGTGCGCGCGATCCTGAACGCCAGCGGTAGGGAGGGATCATACTTGCCGGTCTCGATGGAGATCACGGTCTGGCGCGACACCTCCAGGCGCTCGGCCAGCGCCGCCTGGCTCCAGCCGTGCTCGGCGCGAAGGTCCTTGATGCGGTTCTTCATGTGAAGCGGCGCGCCACGAAGACGAGACTGGCGTAATAGCTCACCCAAAGGACCGGGGCGGCGAACACGGCGTGCGGCGCCGGGATCGCGAAGAGCAGCGCGCCCACCCCCCAGATCGTGCCGATCCCGGTCGTCCCCGCGCCTGCGAGCGCCAGCGCGGCGACGTGGATGCGCCGCTGCATTTCGTCCAGGGCGCTCAGGAGCCGGTAGACCTCGTAGCCGGCCACCAGCAGCGTGGCGACGAACACCGCGTACAGGACCGGGACCAGGCCGGCGCCCGGCCAGCCCTGGATCGCCCCGACCAGCGCCGCGACATTGATCAGGGCCAGGCCCGTGCTGCGCCAGACATAGCGCAGCTGGGCGGCCGGCGGGGCGGTGGCGCATTCCGGCAGGATATCGAAGCTCATGCGGCCGTCCCGGTCAGCTTGCGCCACAGCGCGGCGCGGCTTTCGAAGGCCTTCCAGCCCAGCAGGGCGGCGCCCACCCACATGAAGGCCTCGGTGGAAAAGGCCGCGGCGAACACGGCGGCGATGCGCCAGCTGCGATCGAGATCGAAGACGAACGTTGCGGCGAGCAGCGCCCAGGCGGACAGGGCGGTGAGGAACAGGACGAGCGCGAGGGTGCGCCGAATGAAAACCGAGCGGGTCATGACAAAGCCTTTCTGATCCGGTTGCGACCCCTTTGTAAAGGGACCTTGACCTTATCGAGCAAAGGACCCTTTACGTCAAGCGCCCTTTACCAGAAAATTTGCAGAGGCGCCGACCCTGATCGTCCGCACATGTGTTCTGGAGTTTCGCCGGGTCCGGGCGGTCGACAGCGACGCGGGTGGTGAGGGCCGAGGGCGCACGGTTTCTCGCCCTGGCGCAACACTGCCGGGGCCGCGGCGTCGACAGGCCTGCGCCGCCCGTGCGGTCCGGCGCCCACCGGGAGCGGGACGCCTGAACGCCTAGTACTCCGCCTCCTCCCATTCGGGATACGCGGCCGGGTCGGCGTTCAGCCGGTCGAGATAGGCCGTCACCAGGGAGGAATAGGGCGGCACGCGCATGGACGCGGCGTTGATCCCGTCGGGGCTCACCGTGTCATGGATCTCGAAGTGAAGATGCTCGGTGGTGGCGCGCCAGACGCATTGATTGCGGCCCGCATCCCACCCGATCCCGAACCAGTTGGACACCGTGCCGATGGGATCACCGGCGGACACCTCGTCGCCGACCTCCACCTCCAGCCCGTCGCCTGAGCAGATCGAGGCGATGCCGCCCGAATTGCACTGGGCCTGGCTGAGGGTCGCCGGGTCGCCGCAGCTGTCCCAGTGGTCCAGGTGCATGTACCAGTAGGTGCGTCCGGTCTCCCCGTCGCGAAGCCAGACCGAGATCGACCCGATATGGGAGATATAGCCGTCGGCCGCGGCGACGGCCCTGTGCGTCGCGCCGCTGACCGGCGCACAGCTGGCCGGGCGGATGTCCTGGCCCTGATGTCCCTGCCCGCTGTCGCAAAACGCGTTGGAGTGCCCGCGGGTCTCACAGAAATTATCCTGCCACGGATAATCGTAATTGGCCGCGTCGCACTGGCCGCCCGCCGCCTGGAAACCGCCGGGGCGATAGACCTGGGAATTGGGAAAGCCGCGCTCCTCCAGCGGCCAGGTCAGGCCCGGCGCGAAGACGTAATTCTGATCGAAGGCGTCCGATCCCTGAAAGCCGAAGCCGGAGAAAGCCACGCGGGTCTCGCCGGTGCGGAAATCGTACTCGGTGAGCATGCCGGGAGGATCGTAGCTGAAGGCCGCGCCCGCCTCGTCCGCCGGCGTCGAAGGTTCGGGTTCGGGTTCGGGTTCAGGCTCGGGCTCCGGCTCGGGATCGGGTTCAGGTTCAGGATCAGGATCGGGTTCAGGATCGGGTTCAGGCTCGGGAAGCGAATCGGGGTCGGGAGTTTCGACGGGCGGCGGTTCGTCAATGGCGCCGGACGGATACAGGATCAGCGCCGCCCCCCCGGCGACGGCGACGAGCGCGGCCAGCACCGCGTCGCGTGCATAACTCATGGCTCACCCCTCCTCTTCCGGATTGCCCCCGGCGACGATCATCCGGTCCAGCAGCGCCCTGAGATAGGTCTCGTCGGTGCAGCGCGGATCGGTGGCCGAGCCGCACTCGATCGTCACGGTGTACGCCGCGCCATAGCGCGAGAAGTCGGCGGTCAGGCCGGCTTCGTTGGTGACGATGCGATATCCGTCCGGCCCCCGGCCCTGGTCCAGTCGGGCCGCGCGCGCCACGCCGACGCCGCGATGATTGATCAGCCGTGTGCCGCTGACCTGCACGCTGGCGCCGTCCACATCCCACGACGCGTCATAGAAGTTCGCGCGCGTCATGAGCATCAGGCCCGGCTCGCCGCCGGCGCGCGTGGTGTACGCCTCGCCGGTCACGGGCAGCAGCACCGGCATGTGGACCGGCCGGATGCTCTCGCGGGAGCGCTCGGAGATCTGCGGCGTGAGGGCCTGCGCCGGCGCCCGTGTGGCGGCGGCCGAACCCGCATTGCGGCGGTATTCGGCGATCTGGCGCTCCCGGTCGGACGCCGCCGCGGCCCAGTCGATCACCGCGAGGCGCGGATCGCGCTCGCTGGTCTCCGTCCGGACGGGGCGAAGCTGGGAAAAGTCCTGGATCTGGAACTGCGCCGGATCCACCGGCTGCAGCCGGCGCGGATCAACCTGCGCCGCGGGCGGCGGGTCTTCCTGAGGGACCCGCTCCTGCGCCGACGCGGCCGGAAACGCCAGCGCGGCGCTCATGAAAGCCGAGGCTGACGCAAGCCTGAAGGCGGTGAGCAAGTCGGACCGAGCCGTCATGTCCCCTCTCCCGAACCGAAACGGTTAAGAAAAAGGTTAACACAGCCCGGCCCGGCCGTCAGTCGATTTTGATCGATCCGGGCTTAGCCGATCCGGGCGCGCGCGGTGAGCATTGCGGCCGGGATCGGGCTCAGCCGGTCCAGCGCGCTTTCAAGGCTGCGTTCGACCAGGCCCGCCGGCATTTTCAGGATCGCCGCGGCCTCGCCCGGCTCGAAGCCCTCCACGGCCACGAGACCGAGCACGGCCCGCTCCACGAACGGCAGGGCGCAGGCCGCGGCGGCCAGCGCTGCGTCCGAGCGCGGCGCGCCGCGGGCGATCGAGGCCAGAGCCGGCGAGACGGTGAGCGCCTGGACGGCCAGCGCGCCGGTGACGGCGCGGTACATCATGAGCCGGTACATCAGCCCGCCTTCCGGTCCGGGGCGGACTTCGGCGAGCAGGTGTGCAAGCACTGCGTCCGCAAAGCGCGGATCACCCGTCATCAGACGGGCGTAACGGCGAAGCGGCGGGATCAGCTCCCGCAACAAGTATCGCGGCATCAGCGCACCTCCCAAGGATTGCCCTTGAAAGATGCCGCCGGGGCGGACCGCGCGCGTTAACAATTGTTACGCTTGGGCGGCCTTGTGCAGCCCGTCCGCGTCGCCGGCCGCGCCTGCGCGTCGCCCGAGCAGATAGGTCTCGTCATATCCACAGGACTGCGCGCCGCGCTCGGCGTCGATCAGCGTGATGCAGCCGCGCTGATGGCGGATGATCCCCGCCACGGCGAGGGCCGCGAGACTGCGCGACACATGCACCGGCGACAGGCCCAGCGTATCGGCCAGCGTTTCGCGATTGAGCGGATGGGCCAGCCGTTCAGGGTATGGATCGCCGTTAAGGCGCTGGCGCTCGCACAGCTCGATGATGAGATGCAGCACGCGCTCGCGCGCCCGGCGCCGGCCGAGCCGGACCACCTGCTCGCGCAGCAGGGATTCATCCTGGACCCGGCCGCGCAGGAACAGGCGCGCCAGATCGCCGTGCTGCGACAGGAGCGCCTCGAAAGCCGAAGCGGCGCACTCCTCAACCTCGAGATCGGTGAGGGCGACGATGTGATGATCGTTGCAGGCGCCCGCCAGGGCCTGCAGCCCGCAGACATCGCCGGGGATGAGGATGGAGAGGATCTGGCGCTGGCCGTCGGCCAGGAGCCGGCAGCGCATGGCCCAGCCGCGCGTGATGCAGAAGACGGTTCCGCTCGGCTCCTCGCACCGGCGCAGGACAGCGCCGCGCTCATAGCGCCGCGGACGGTGCGCCATGTCGTTCATGGCCGCGATCTCGTCTCGTGATACGTCTCCCAACTGCTCAAGCCGGGCGATCAGCGCCTCCATGTGCGCACGCCTCCCTGTTGCTGCGTTGCCTGGGAAAACGCCCGGTGCGGGCGGGAGTTCATAATTCATGCATTCACGCAGACCGCTCCGTGCGCCGGCTGCGCGCTTCATCCCGGCGCAGTCAGGTTCCGGTCCGGTTCAGGTAGAGGGACAAATAGGCCTCGGTGGCCTTCCTCAGCTCGGCGAAGGTCTCGGCGATGCGGTCGGGGTCGTCCAGCTGCGCGCATCGGGTCTCCACCGAAACGAACAGCTCCACCGCGAAGCGCGAGACCAGCGCCGGATCGCCGCCGGAGAATCCGTCCGCGCCGGTCTCCCATCGCGCCTGCAGAAAGCCGGCGATATCGGCGATCATGGCCTCCTTGGCGCGGCGCAGCTCGACGCTGGACTGCATCACCAGAAGCAGCCGCCAGTAACTCGGATTGTCCAGGAAGAAGCCGTGCAGGCGCGCGATGATCGCCCCGGTGACCTCACGCCAGTCGTCGGAGCCCGGCCCTGAAGCCTCCAGCGAGTCCTGGATGACCGCGACGATCTCCTCGTTCAGATCTTCGAACAGAAAGGCGAACATCCCCGAGACGTTCTTGAAATAGCGATAGACCGAGCTGACGGGAACGCCGGCCTTCTCCGCGATCAGATTGGTGGTGATCGCCTCGGCTTCGGTGGTTTCCAGCAGGGCTTCGGCGGCGTCCAGGATCGCCGACAGCCGCTCGCGGGCGCGCCGCTGACGCGGGCGGTCGCGGAGCCGCTCGGTTCGATCGGATATCTGCCGGGCGCGGTCAGGCATGGGGATCCTCTCAGGGTCTGGCGACTAACTAGGCGCTCTTGATCGAAATTTCAAAACGTGAATATTATTCTCTTTCCATAACGGATAGAGCGGAATCGCCGTCCGGGAGCAGGGGGAGAGCATGAAACAGGTCTTGATGATGGGCGCCGGCATGTTCGCGCTCGCCGCGGCCGGGACGGCGCCGGTGCAGGCTCAGGATGCGGGCGGGACGGCGCGCATCGAAACGATCACGGTGACCGCCCAGAGGCGCAGCCAGGACGTCCAGCGCGTGCCGCTGACGCTCGACGTCGTCACGACGGCGGACATCGAAAGGGTGGCCGCCGACGATCTGTCCGACATCGATGCGTTCGTGCCGGGCCTGGAGGTGAGCGGCGGAAGCCCGACCCAGCCGCGCTTCTCCATTCGCGGCGTGTCCACCTCCGATTTCGGGGTCGGCACCGACCCGGCTGTGGGCGTGTATGTGGACGGCGTCTACGCGGCGCGCTCGGGCGCTTCGCTCGTCGCGTTCAACGACATCGCCCGCATCGAGATCATCAAGGGCCCGCAGGGCACGCTGTTCGGGCGCAACAGCGCCGCCGGCGCGATCTCCATCATCACCAACGAACCCGCAGACGAGGTCGAGGGCGAGCTCTCGGTCCGGCTGGGCAATTTCGGCAAGCGCCGCCTGGAAGCCATGTACAACCAGCCGCTCACCGACACGCTGGCGGCGCGGGTCAATTTCGTCGTCAACGACCGCGACGGCCTGATCACCGACGCCGACACCGGCGAGGAGTACGACCGCCAGGAGAACCTGTCCGGCCGGCTGTCGCTGGCCTGGCGCCCGGGCGCGGCGACCGAGGCGATCTTGCGCTATACTTACGACAAGCTGGATGAAGACGGCCGCGCCGGGATCGGACTCGTTGCGCTGCCCGCAGCGCCCGGCCGGCCGGCCTATCCGTATGATCCCGCGAGCCTGCTCAACCCCTTCGACGCGCTGGTGCGCAATGACGTCATCGACAATGTCGAGAGCCGGCGGCTCCACGAGCTGACGCTGGACGTCAGCCATGAGCTCCAGTGGGCGACCCTGCGCTCGATCTCGGCCTTCCGGTATTTCGAGACCGACAACCGCCAGGACGAGGACGGCACGAACCGGATCAACCTGTATTTCGACACCAACAATGTCGAACAGAATCAGAGCTGGTATCAGGAGCTTCGCCTGTCCGGGTCGAGCGACCGGTTCGACTGGCTCGCCGGCGCCAGTTATTACGACGAGAACGCCAACCAGCGCAGCGAAACCCGCGCCTTCACCGACTCGGTGGAGACCGCGCTGGCCAATCTCGGCCTCGGGACGCCGTTCTCCGACTTCGAGAATTTCGTCCTCATCCCCAACCAGCTTCCTTTCAGCCTGCTCGGGCACGAGTGGGAAGAGACGATGTACAATTCCGGCGATTTCTCGGCCTTCGCCGTGTTCGCCGACGTGGAATGGCGCGTCACGCCGGAGTTCGCGCTGATCGGCGGCGTGCGCTACACCCGCGACGAGAAGACCTTCACCTGGCTGAACGGACCACGGCGGTCCGAGGGCCTGGACGGCACGCTGGAGCAGCTGGATCAGTTCGGCGTCCTGGCGCTGGCCGGGACCACCCCGGCGGCGTTCGGCTTCGATCTGGTCTTCGATCTGTCCGGCGCCTCCGGCCTGCCCTGCGACAACGGGGTCAATGTGGCCGAAGGCGTGGTCTGCGAGCTCTCCGACAGCTGGGAGGATGTCAGCCCGCGCCTGGTCGCCAACTGGACGCCCAGTGACGATCTTCTGGTGTTCGCTTCGTACAGTCAGGGCTACAAAGCCGGCGGATACAACAGCGTCGAGGTCGGCTCGCGGTTCGACAATGAAGAGGTCGACAATTACGAGGCCGGGGTGAAATTCACCGGCGAGACGGTGCGGCTCTCCGCCTCCGCCTTCCATTATCTGTATCAGGACAAGCAGGCGGTCCGTCTGGTGGCCAATGTCGGCGGATCCGGCGTGCCGCAATATGTGGTGGAGACCAGCGACGAGACCGGGACCGGCCTGGACCTCCAGATCGACTGGTCGCCGATCGCCGATCTGACGCTGTTCGCGGCGGCCCAGTATATCGATGTGACCTTCGATGACCGCATCACCCGCTCCGGCCTGGACCTGTCCGGCGAGCCCACCGGCACCCCGGAATGGAGCGCGTCGGGCGGCGCCACGAAGGTCTGGAGTCTGGAGAACGCGAGCGAGATCGAACTGACCGGCGTCCACGCTTTTCGCGGCGAGCGCCGGTGCAACGCCGAGTCCCTCGGCCAGCTGGGCTGCGCCGTCATCGGCGGCGTGCAGAACGGCGAGGCGCAGCACCGCACCGATCTTCGCGCCTACTGGACCAGCCCGAAGGAACGCTATCGCCTCGGCGCTTACGTGAATAACCTGTTCGATCAGGAATACCTGACCGGCGTGAACACGCTCACCGCCGACACGTTCGGCACGGTGCACGCCACCGTCACGACGCCGCGCCTTTGGGGCGTCGATCTTAAGATCCGCTGGTAAGTGGATAGGGGAGAGACCATGACCATCCTGACCCAGCCCGGACGCCTCGGCGTCCTCCTCGCCGCCGGTCTCATGGCGGCCTGCGCCGCGGAAGAACCGGCGCGCGACACCTCAAGCTTCGACCGCGAGTACCAGACCGCGCTCATGGACGCCCTGCTGGACGCCGAGCCCGGCGACGTGATCGAGATCCCGGCGGGCAATTTCATCATCGAGCGGGGCCTGTCGCTCACCGTGGACAATGTCACGATCCGCGGACAGGGCATGGACGCCACGGTGCTGTCCTTCGCCGAGCAGCGCCAGGGCGCCGAAGGGCTTCTGGTGTCCGGCGCCGACGATTTCACGCTGGAGAATCTGGCCATCGAGGACACGGTGGGCGACGCGGTGAAGATCACCGACGGCGACAATATCGTGATCCGCGGCGTGCGGGTGGAGTGGACCAACGGCCCCTCCACCGAGAACGGCGCCTACGGGCTTTACCCGGTGCAGACCACCGACGTGCTGATCGAGGATTCGGTGGCCATCGGGGCCTCGGACGCCGGCATCTATGTGGGTCAGTCCGACCGCATCGTGGTGCGCAACAACCGCGTCGAATACAATGTCGCGGGCATCGAGATCGAGAATTCGAACCACGCCGACGTGTACGGCAATGTCGCCACCAACAACACCGGCGGCATCCTGGTCTTCAACATGCCCAACCTGCCCCGCCCGGGCGCAGGCACGCGGGTCTATGACAACGACGTGTTCGAGAACAATGTCGGCAATTTCGGCCACGCCGGCACCCCGGTGGCGAGCGTTCCGGCCGGCACCGGCATCATCATCAACTCCAATGATGATGTGGAGATCTTCAACAACCGGCTGCGCGACAACCGCACCGGCCATGTGATCATCTCCAGCTTCTTCTCCTCGGGCTTTGAAAACCTCTCCCAGGCCCAGGACTTCAATCCGTACCCTGAAGGGATCTGGATCTACGACAACACGTATGAGGGCGGCGGCGGCAATCCGGACGCCCTGATCCTGCAGGCGGCGCGCCTCGCCCTGTTCGGACCCACCGGCAGGCTGCCGCCGGTGATCTGGGACGGCTATGCGGACCCGGCCTACGCCGAGGAAACGCCCGCCGAAGAGCGCATCTGCGTCAATGACGCGGAGGTGATGTGGGTGCACGATCCGGCCGGCGCCGAGGAGCCCCGCCACGGGACCGAGCCGTTCGACTGCACGCTGGAGCCGCTCGCCCCGGTAACGCTGGAGCTGTAGATGCGCCATGTAGGCCTGATCCTGGCGGCGGGGCTCGCCCTCGCCGCCTGCGAGGCGCCAGCGGGAACCGGCGCGGCGTTCAGCTCCGACGCGGCGCCGCCTTCGCCCCGCTTCATCGAAGCGGGCCGCCCGGATCTCCTGTCCGACTGGGGTCAGGTCGCGGCGGGCGGCGGCGCGCTGACGCTGGGCGAGGGCGTCACGCCCTATGACCTGAACACCGCCCTGTTCTCCGACTACGCGCTGAAGCTGCGCACCGTCTGGACCCCGGACGGCGCCGGGCCGGCGGCCTATGACGACCGGGAGGCCTTCGCCTTCCCGGTGGGGACCGTCATCACCAAGACGTTCTATTACCCGACGGCCGGCGGGCCGGACCGCGTGAGCCGGCACGGCGCGTCGATGGAGCATTTCGACGGCCGGGCGCTGGACCTCGCCTCCGTGCGGCTGGTGGAGACGCGCGTCCTGGTGCGCCGTGACGGCGGGTGGGACGCGCTGCCCTATGTCTGGGACGCGGATCAGAGCGAAGCCCGGCTGATGCGGGCCGGCGCCTTCGTCGACCTCACCCTGGTGAGCGCGGCGGGGGACGAACAGCACCTCGACTACATGGTCCCTAACGTCAATCAGTGCGCCAATTGCCATGTCACCGACACCGGCGACGGACGCGGCGTGCGGCCCATCGGACCGAAGGCCCGCCATCTCAACGGCCCGTTCGATTACGCCGACGGAGCGCAGAACCAGCTGGCCTACTGGACCGCGGCCGGCCTGCTGGACGGCGCCCCCGCGCCGGAGGCGGCGCCGCGGACCGCGGCGTGGTCCGGCGAAACCTCCTTGAGCGAGGCCGCCCTGTCCGACGCGGCGCGCGGCTATATCGACATCAATTGCGCCCATTGTCATTCGCGCACGGGCCAGGCCGACACGTCGGGCCTGTATCTGGAACCCTGGGAGCCGGCGGCGGCGAATTTCGGCGTCTGCAAGCCGCCGATCGCGGCCGGGCGCGGCACGGGCGGGCGGATTTACGCCATCGTGCCGGGCGATTCCGACGCCTCGATCCTGGTGCACCGCATGGACAGCGACCGGCCCGACATCATGATGCCGGAGCTTGGCCGCGCCGTCGCCCATGACGAGGGCGTGGCGCTGGTGTCGGCCTGGATCGACGCCATGGCCGGAGGCTGCGGTTAAGCAAAACCGCATCTGCGTATTGGCGCCCGGCGCGGGCCGGGGCATTGTCCTTACACCGCCGCGAAGCGGACTTTCAGAGAGGATATCCATGAACGCCCGCCCCTCCCGTCTGGCCCTCGCCGCCCTTGTCGCCGGAGCCGGCCTCTCCGCCTGCGCCACCACACCCGGCCCGGTCGCCTGCCGCGAGGCGACGCCCATGGAGCGCGACCTGTTCGGCGCGCTGGTCGCCCACGACGAGGCGCGCCTGGCCGACCTCATGGCCGAAGGGCCGGAAGCGGCCCGCGTGCGCAATATGGACCCGGAGATCGAAGCCCAGGTCTTCGGATACCGCATGGGCGACCGCAGCGTGCGCACCGTGCTGATGCAGCCGCCGCTCTGCCTGTGGGACGAGACGGTTTCGGACACCGAGCGGGTCACCTACATCTTCCCGGCGGGCCGGTTCGAAAGCCTGCAGGACGAGATGCTGCCCGGCGCCGAAATCGGCCGCCCGGCGATCGATCACGCCCGCTGCACCTTCGTGCAGGAGGCCGGCCAATGGGTGCTGCAGGACGCCTGCCTGGCGACCTTCGCGCCGGCGACCCCCGCCAGCTAGGCCCCCGACCTTTAGAAAAGCGCAGCCCACCGCCGTCCGGCCGCGCAACGCTGCGCGGCCGGCGCGCGTTTATATCCTCACACTGAAACGTAATGTGAGGAGGACGCCCATGCGCTCCGGATCCGATCAGATCACCTGGATCGCCGTGTTCGACGGCGGCAAGGCGCTGGTTTTCGAGAACAAGGGGTTTGACGACGCGGTCAATCTCGAGCTCCTGAACCGCTTCGACAACGACAACCCGCCCGACCGCGAACAGACCACCGACCGCCCCGGCCGGTTCCAGGATGCAGGGTCCGGCTCAAAAGGTCAGGGCGTCGACGCGGCCGCCGCCCATGGCCGCTCCGGCGTGCAGCAGACCGACCGCCACGAGCTGGAGAAGCGCCGCTTCACCGACCGCTTCATGGCGCGCCTGGCCTCGGACGCCGAAGACCAGCGCTTCGACAAGCTGGTGATGATCGCCGCGCACAAGACGCTGGGCGAGGCGCGCGAGCACCTCACCGACCGGCTGGAAAAGCGCATCATCATCGAAGAGCCCAAGGACGTGGTGAACGAGCCCGCCGACGACATCGAAAAGCGGGTCCAGAAACTGCTCACCGAACACGCCGGCAAGACCCCTGCAAAAAGCCATATGGGCCTGTCCGGCCCGGAGAGCTGAGCCCGGGGCCTTAAGGGGAGCGCCTCGCTCACCGGCAGTATCGCCAGCGGCCCATGTCGAGATGGAAATGATCGGCGTGGGCCGCGTCGCCGTCCGGGCCGATGACGCCGCGGAACAGGCCGCACGCCCCGGCGTGGACCTCCCGCAGGAAGGCCGCCGTTTCGGCCGCGCCCGCCTCATCACCCGCAGACCAGCCTGAGCGCACGTCGATCACGGTCCCGTCTTCGAGCACGAAGCCGGACACGTCCACGGCGTTGGCTTTGGCGTGTTCGCTCAGATCCGCGCCCGCCCGGTTATTCACCGTGCGGCAGCTGTAGATTCCGTACTGGCGGATTTCGGAGACCCCCTGGCCGAAATGGGCTTCGGCGGCCGGCGCCACGACCCGGCGCTCCCACAAATAGAGCGCGGCCGCCAGCGGGCAGCGCATCACCATGGGCTGGGGCGCCGACCAGGCGTGGCCGGAGCGCTCCAGCACCACCGCCTCGTCATAGCCGCAGCCGTTCGGGCCTGACAGGGGCTCGGCGGTACGGATTCGCGCGCGGCTGTCGTCAAGCGCGTCGAGGCAGGCGGGAAAGGCGGCGAGCTTCAGCCGCTTGACCGGATCGAAGGGACCAGCCGGCTCGTCCAGGTCCAGCGTGGTCCAGGCCTTGTAGCGGTCGGGCAGCGCGCCCAGCGCCGCCAGGCCCGACAGCCACACCGCGCTCAGGGCGACCGTCGCAATCAGCGCGGTCAGCCAGCGCAGGAACCGGCGCCGGGCTCTCTGGGAGGACTCATCCATACGCCATACATAGGGCGCGATGGGGCGCCGGAGCGGCGCGAGGAAGGTGATTGTGGGGCGGGCGGTGCGCCCGGGCGGCGCGAACCCGCGCGGCGCCGTCGCCGCAAGGCCCCTTCGCGCACGCCTGTCCGCCGCGCGGGCCGCGAGGCCCGGCGGGGAGGACGGGGTGCGCGAGGCCGCCTCTTGAAGGCGGCGGCGGCTACGGCCAGGCATGGCCTGGCGATGGCGTGGCGGCCTTCAGCGGCGGCCTCGCGCGGCGGCGTTATCCGGGCTGCGGCTCCCGCGGATTATCCCCGCAGGACTTGCTCGCCGGCCGGACAGGCGTGGACGGAGTCGATCGCGCTCCGCGCCCCACGCTCGGGTCCGCTGGTGACGTTTAATCTTAACACCTCCCTCCTCGCGGCACGTCCGCTGGTGCGAGGTGGATCGAGGTCGAGGGTTATTAGAACCCACGTCACCGGCGCCCGCCCCGTCCGGTCGAACCGGGAGAGGACCGCCAGGTCCTCTCGCCCGCTCTAAGCGCCCGGTGCGTCCGGACGCCCGAGGCGCCGCCCCCGCCCCGCACATCGAACGAACGCCTCCGGACGACGCCCCCGCCTGCGGGGCGAGTGGGGGCATTATGCGGGCGGGAGACGGGACGGGGATAAGTTTGGGGGGCTTTGAGCCCGCTCCAGCGATCGAGGCCCGGCAAACCCCGGTGCAGCCTCCTCAATCGTCATCCCCGCGAAAGCGGGGACCCAGAAAGGACGAGCGCAGTGGTGTTGATAAAGGCGCCCATGGACCCGTCAGGCCAACGTCTCATAGAGGTCGCACCAGTCCGGATTCACCGCCTCGATCCGCTTGATCTTCCACGCGCGGCGCCATTTCTTCATCGCCTTCTCCCGGGCGATGGCGAGGCTGATCTCCTCGAACGTCTCGTACCAGACCAGCATTGCAACGCCGTATTTACGGGCGAAGCCCGAGCCGATCCCGGTTTTGTGCTCCCACACCCGGCGCGGCAAATTCGTCGTCACGCCGAGATAAAGCGTGCCGTTTCGCCGGCTCGCCAGAATGTAGACGCAGGGTATCCAGGCTTCGCGCATCAGGCGAGACTAGCGCAGGCTTCGACGCTGCGGAAGTGCGCTCGATGCGCCGCCAGGCTTACTCGTCATCCTCGCGAAGGCTTAGATGACGATGGTGGGACATAGGCCTGGAATTCCAACCCCGGCGCTTGCCCCCACGTCGTTCCCGCGAAGGCGGGAACCCAGCGATCGCAGAGCAGCGGCGCCGCCGGACTGGGTCCCCGCCTTCGCGGGGATGACGATTGTGGGGCGGAGATGTCGGCGGGAAAAACACCCCGCCCCCTCAATCCATGCCCGCGAGTGTCGCAAGCGTTGAGGCGGGTCAAAGACGCCCCCGGACCGGGTCCGGGCGCAGCCGCTTAAGCGGCGGCACGGCAAAGCCAGATTGGACCCCACAACCTGAGGGGCTTCCAAGCCTGAACCAATGTCATCCAATGTGACACTAATTCTCTGGATAACCACATCCTCATAGTGACCAATCTCGACGCTCCCACCCCCTAAACATCCACCTCCGCCTCGAGGGCGAATTCCTGGATGAAGTCGCGGCGGGGTTCGACCACGTCGCCCATGAGTTTGGAGAACAGCTCGTCGGCGGTGTCGGCTTCGGAGATGGAGACCTGGAGGAAGGAGCGGGCGTCGGGGTCCAGCGTGGTTTCCCAGAGCTGGCCCGGATTCATTTCGCCCAGACCCTTGTAGCGCTGGATCTTCATGCCCTTGGCGCCGGCCTTCTGCACGGCCGTCACGAGATCGGCCGGGCTGTGGATGGTGATGTCGCCGTTGCGGCCGCGGAAGATCGCCGGGCCGGTATAGTCGCCGGCGACGGCCAGCGCGCGTTCCGACAGGCGTTTGGCGTCGGGGCTGGCGAGCGCCGTGTCGTCGAGCACCACGGTTTCGGTGACGCCGCGCACCTCGCGCTTGAAGACGATGTCGCCTTCGGGCGTGAGCACGCCGGTCCAGCCGTCCTCGCCCTCGTCGGCGGCGCGGTTGAGGCGGTCGGCGGCGTCCTGGACCTGGGCGCCGGTGGCGTCGGCGTGCAGGGCGCCGGAGAGCGCGGCGGCCTCCAGCGCGAACACCGGGGCGCGCGCGGCCAGGCGCTGCAGCGACAGCACGACATTGCGCGCCGCCTTCACCCGGGCGGCCAGATCGGCGCCGGAGACCACTTCGCCGCTGGCCAGCGTCACGGTGGCGTCGGAACTGCCTTCCTCGATGAGGAAATTGTCCATCTCGGTCTGGTCGGTGAGATAGCGTTCCGACTTGCCGCGCATGACCTTGTAGAGCGGCGGCTGGGCGATATAGAGATGGCCGCGCTCGATCAGCTCGGGCATCTGGCGATAGAAGAAGGTCAAAAGCAGCGTGCGGATATGGGCGCCGTCCACGTCGGCGTCGGTCATGATCACGACCTTGTGGTAGCGCAGCTTGTCGTAATTGATCTGGTCGCGGCCGATGCCGGCGCCCAGCGCCGTGATCAGCGTGCCCACCTGGTCAGAGCCCAGCATCTTGTCGAAGCGGGCGCGCTCCACGTTGAGGATCTTGCCGCGCAGGGGCAGAACCGCCTGGTTCTCGCGGTTGCGGCCCTGCTTGGCGGAACCGCCGGCGGAATCGCCCTCCACGATGAAGAGCTCGGATTTCGCCGGGTCCTTCTCCTGACAATCGGCGAGCTTGCCGGGCAGCGAGGTGATGTCCAGCGCGCTCTTGCGCCGGGTCAGCTCGCGGGCCTTGCGCGCGGCCTCGCGCGCGGCGGCCGCCTCGACGATCTTGGCGACGATCTGCTTGGCCTCGGCGGGGTGCTCCTCGAACCATTCGGTGAGGGTGTCATGGACCGCGCCCTCCACCGCCGGACGGACTTCGGAGCTGACCAGCTTGTCCTTGGTCTGGGAGGAGAATTTCGGATCAGGCACCTTCACCGACAGGACGCAGGTCAGGCCCTCGCGCGCATCGTCGCCGGTGATCGCCACCTTGGCCTTGGACGCGGCGCCGGAGCTGGCCGCATAGGTGTTCACCACCCGGGTCAGCGCGCCGCGAAAACCCGCCAGGTGCGTGCCGCCGTCGCGCTGGGGAATGTTGTTGGTGAAGCAGAGCACGCTCTCGTGATAGCCGTCATTCCATTGCAGGGCGGCCTCCACGGTGACGCCCTCGCGCTCGCCGAAGATCAGCACCGGTTCGGGGAAGATGGCGGTGCGGGTGCGGTCCAGGTGCTTCACGAAGGCGGAGACGCCGCCCTCATACTCCAGCACTTCCTCCACCGGCTCGGCTTCGCGCTCGTCGCGCAGCACGATCTTCACGCCGGAATTGAGGAAGGCCAGCTCGCGCAGGCGATGCAGCAGCCGGCTCCGCTCGAACGTGATGTCGGAGAAGGTCTCTTCCGACGGCATGAAGCGCACCTGGGTGCCCTTCTTGCCGTTGGCGGGCCCGCGCTCGACCAGGTCGACGCCGTTCTCCGGCTCGCCGCGGCGGAAGCGCATGAAGTGCTCGCGGTCCTTGCGCCAGATCGTCAGGTCCAGCCAGTCCGACAGCGCGTTCACCACCGAGACGCCGACGCCGTGCAGGCCGCCGGAGACCTTGTAGGAGTTCTGGTCGAACTTCCCCCCGGCGTGCAGCTGGGTCATGATGACCTGCGCCGCCGACATGCCCTCGCCCTCGTGCATCTGGGTGGGGATGCCGCGCCCGTCATCGGTGACGCTGGCCGATCCGTCGGCGTGCAGGGTCACGGTGACTTCCGAGCAATGGCCCGCCAGCGCCTCGTCGATGGCGTTGTCCACCACCTCGTAGACCATGTGGTGAAGGCCGGACCCGTCATCGGTGTCGCCGATATACATGCCGGGGCGCTTGCGCACGGCGTCGAGCCCTTTGAGGACCTTGATCGACTCCGCGCCGTATTCCTGATTCGTGTTCTCTGACATGACCCTTTTCTACCCCACCCGGAAGGGCGGGGCCATGGCCTCGATCATCTTGCTGTGGAAGGGTTTAGGCCGGAGCGCCGCGGGCCCCGGCGCAGTCCGCTCTATCGAAGCAGCAGCACGGCCGCCACGGCGGCCAGAATCACCGCCGTGAGCAGATCGGCCCAGCGCTTCACGCCCTTTTCCGCCAGCCAGTGACGCGCCCGGTGGGCGAGGCCCACATGGACGCTCGCCGTCACCGCATACATGGCGAGCATGATGGCGACCATCGCGGCGTAACTCGCCGCGGTGACCCGCGACAGGTCGAAAAAGGCTGGCAGCAGGGTGAGATAGAAGACGATGGGCTTGGGGTTGGTCAGCGGCATGGCGACGCCCGCCGCATAGGTGGCCGCCAGCCCGCGCTTTGAAAGCTTCGCGCGCTCGGCGCGCACGCCGGCGCCCTGGACGGGGTTGCGATAGCTTCGAAACGCGCGCCAGGCGAACCAGAGCAGGATCGCCGCGCCGAGAATGCGCGCGACCCAGAACAGGGCCGCGTAGTCGCTCGCGGCCTCGCTCGCCGCGGCGAGCCCGAACACCGCCACCGTGAGCCAGACAATGTCCCCGGTGATGATGCCGCCGCCATAGACGAAGCCGTGCACCGGCCCGGCCTCCAGCGTGCGCGCCACCATGGCGACATTGCCGGGCCCGGGGGTGAAGAACAGAACGAAGAGAGCGCCGGCGAAGGCGGCGAGGGTCAGAAGCGTCATGGCGCGCGGCTTAGCCCATTTCGCCACGGCGCGGGAGAGTGCGTGTGCGGGCCGCTCAGACGGGCGCGGGCGGCTCGTGGTCCGGCTTGTCGGCGGCCCGGCGCAAGGCCTTGCGCGCTTCGAGAAGCGCCACCGCATCCAGAAAATCGCCGTCGGAGAACGGTTTTTCCAGGCGTGGCGCGTCGGGATGCACGGCTTCGAACAGCTTGCCGTGGCTGTTGGTGAAGATGAAGGGCAGGCCGCGCGCGGCCAGGGCGTCGGCGACCGGCTCGGCGTTCGCCTCGTCCCGGCTGCTGAGATCGAGCAGGCCGGCGTCGGGCGCGTCGCCGTCGAGGGCGGCCAGCGCCTCCTCGGTGGTCGAACAGGGCCCGCAGGCGCGCCAGCCCAAAGCGCGCACCCGTTCGGCCAGGTCCAGTGCGATGATCACCTGGCCTTCGAGGATGAGCAGTTTGCGGGTCATGGGCGCCGTGTTCCTTGCTGCGAGAGACCCGTGCTAGCGTGAAGCGCGAGTGCGCGCGATAACCCATGTTACCTTGGCGTAAATATTTCAGTGACGGCGTTTGCGCGCGCCCTGTCCTGACAGCGCCCGCCGCGCTAGGGTCTCACGGGACACGCGTTCGCCGCAGCCGTTCGGGGATGACATGCTCACCGCCTTCCTGAAGCGCCTCGAAGCCTATGTCCGCCTCAACGACGACGACCGCGAGGCGCTGGCCAATCTGCGCACGCGCCGGCGGGTGTACGACGCCGGCGCCGTCATGACGCGCGAGGACGAGAAGCTGAGCACCGTGTTCTGGGTGGAGGAGGGCTGGGCCTGCCGCTATCGCCGGCTGCGCAACGGCGAACGCCAGATCGTCAATTTCATCCTGCCGGGCGAATTCTTCGACCTGCAGGGCCTGGTGAGCACGCGCTCCGACCACACAGTGTCGGCCCTGAGCGAGGTGACCGTGTTCGAGGCGCCCGCCGACGCCTTCACGGAGATGGCCGGGCGGCAGCCGGCGATCTTCAACGCGCTTTTATGGGCGGCGGTGGTGGAGGAGGCGATCCTGCGCGAGCACATCGTCCAGCTCGGCCGCCAGCCCGCGGTGACGCGGATCGCCTTCCTGATCCTGGAACTCTACCGCCGCCAGCAATTGACCAGCGGCGGCGAGGACCGCACGCTGGACTTCCCGGTGGGGCACGGCGTCATCGCCGACGCCCTGGGCCTGTCGCGGGTCCATGTCTCGCGATCGCTGAAAAGACTGCGCGACGAGGGCTGCATCGCCCTGTCTGACCGCCACATCAAGCTTCTGCACCTTGAAAGGCTCGAGCAGATCGCCGAGTACAATGACCGCTATCTGCACATTCAGCCGGCGGGCGCGCCGGGCGGCGGACTGGTCCCCTCGGCCTGATTGCAGCCGCCCAAGAAAAAGGGCGCACCATGCGGCGCGCCCTTGATCGTTCAGCGGTAGGGCGCGGGCCTAGCCGTCCTGCGGCTCGGCTTCGCCGTCATCCGGGATCGGCTCGGAATCGCCGTCATCGCTCTCAGCGTCCGCAGCCGCGTCGCCTTCGCCTTCGCCTTCGGAGTCCGCCGATGCGGCGTCGCCTTCAGACTCGGCGGGCGCGTCGCTTTCGGCCGGCTCCGGCATCGGGACCGGGTCGTTGGAGAGGGTGCGCATGTAGGCGATCAGGTTCACCCGGTCGTCCTGGTCGCGCAGGCCCGCAAAGCTCATCGCCGTTCCGGGGACGTAATTGCGCGGGCTTTCGAGATAATCGCTCATATTCTCGAACATCCACTCGGTCCCGCCTTCGGCGTATTCGCGCATGGCCTGGGAGTAATTGAAGCCGGACACCTCCGCCACGTCGCGTCCGATGACGTCCCAAAGCGCCGGTCCGGTGCCGTTGCCGGCGCCTTCCTCGAAGGTGTGGCAGCTGGCGCAGCGGCGCGCCACGCGCTCGCCGGCGCCGATATCGGCGCCCGCCAGCAGCACGGCGAAATCGGCCGGAGCTTCCTCTTCCTCTTCCGCCGCCGCAGGCTGCAGCGCGGCGAGATCCACCGGATAGGCCGGGGTTTCCGGGCCCTCGGTATGGTAGATGCCGTCGGCCAGGGTCGACAGACCCAGCACGATCAGAAAGATCGCCAGAAGCGCACCGGCCACTTTATTGAAGAAAAGGCTGCCCATCAGCGTCCTCTCGGGTCAAAGGATGTGTGATCGCGCGGGTGTTTGGCATGCTCCGCTCAGCGAGGCAACCAATTCGCACGGTTGAAGACGTAACGCAGGATACAGCGGACGCCACGTGTCACAGGGTCGCGGACGTCAAAGCTCACCGTCCAGGAACCGGTCTATCAGAAGCCGCGAGATGGAAAAGCGCTTCGGCGCCCACTGCGCGATCTCGCCGTCATAGAGCGCGCGCACCTCGTCGCGGGTGAACCAGCGCGCATCCTCCAGATCGTCGTCGGGGACCACCTCGCCCGGCTCGATCTCGGCGGTCAGGCCGATCATCAGCGAAGACGGGAAGGGCCAGGGCTGGCTCGCCACGTATTTGGCGTGGAGCACCGGGCGGTGAATCTCCTCCATCGTCTCGCGCGCGCACGCGGCCTCAATGGTCTCGCCGGGCTCCATGAAGCCCGCCAGCGTGGCGTACAGGCCCGCCGGCCAGCTCGCCTGCCGGCCCAGCACGCACCGGTCGCCGGACCAGCACAGCATGATGACGCTGGGATCGGAGCGCGGGAAATGCTGCATGCCGCAGGATCCGCATTGCAGGCGCAGCCCGCCGTCCTTCGCCTGGTTCTCTCCGGCGCAATTTGAACAGTAGCGCCGCCGCGCATGCCATTGCAGCACGGCCCTCGCGCGTCCGATGACGCAGGCGAAATCGGGATCGGCGGCGATGGCGCTCATGCGAAAATCCGGCCCCGCCGGCGCCACGCCGTCCTGGAGCGCGCCGGCGAACCAGGCCGCGCCGTCCTGCAGCCCGATGAACACCAGGCCCGGCCGCTTCATGGGCAGCATGGAGGTGCGCCGCGCCGGAACCACCATCGGCGCGCCGTGCTCGTCCACGGCCAGATCGCCGCCTGAGAACAGCACGGCCTTCGCGGTCTTGGAGGAGCGCTGGTCCTCGATCCAGTCAGGATCGGAGCGCATGAGCCCGGCGAAGTCGAGCGGGGAGTTGGTGAACGTCAAAGCCATGACCGAACGCCTAGCGCGGAGCGGCCCGGCTGGCCAGCCACCGCCGGACTTGAGCGCCCCGAAAATCCTAACAAACCGTTAAGCGAGCGCTGCGCACATGGCTGATTCATGAATGTTTCGAAAGACTTGTCCGGTTCACGCCGCATCACCGCCGCATTTCGGCCCGTGTGCGGGCTTTGTTCGCCACAGGCAAGACTGTCTTGCGCAAATGCGCTGACCCGGCCGCTTGCGCCGCGCCCGGGCCGGGCGCACCTGTCATGGCGATCCGGGCGACAGACCCGGACCCTTTCAAACAGGATATCCGATTATGAAAACGATCCTCCTCTCCACCGCCGTCGCCCTCATCGCGGCGTCGGCCGCCTCGGCCCAGACGACCGAAGGCCAGTTCAACCTGAGCGCCGGCTACACCTATCTCGACGTCGACGGCGTGGAATTCGACACGCTGACCCTGCGGGGCGGCTACGACTTCACCCCGTATGTGGGCGTTGAAGGCGAAGTCCTGATCGGCCTCGGCGATGAAGACCTGGGCGGCGGTTTTGACGCGTCGTACAATTACGGCCTCGGCGCCTTCGTGAAGGGCCAGTATCCGGTGACCGAGCAAATCTCGCTGTTCGGCCGGGTCGGCTATGTCTGGGCGGAAGTTGAAGCCTCCGGCCTCGGCGCCACCGTCACCGACGAAGAAGACGGCGTCGGCTATGGCGTGGGCGCCGAATACGCGCTCAACGGCCTGAACGCCCTGCGCGCCGACTACACCCGCTACGATTTCGGAGACGACTCCGAAGCCGACGGCTTCTCGGTCGCCTACGTCCGCCGCTTCTAGGACGGCAGCGCCGGGGCTCGCCCCCTCTGCGAGCCCCGCGCATTCCACCCCCGCGTCCGTCCGGACGCGGGGGTTTTTCGTTTTGGGACCCGGCCCGGCCGCGTGACCGCAGGCCGCCCGCCCCCTGCGCTGCAACGCCGCAATCACCGGACTTGCAAATCAGGCCCGCTTAGTTTGAGAATGGTTCTCATATTCAAGCCAGCCGGAGTCGCGCCATGTCCGCCGTCCTTCACAGCCTTCCCCGCCCGTGCCGCCCCGAACCGGCGAGCCTGTCCGGCCCGGTGGCCGACTGGATCGAAGGCCAGTCGCGCCTGGTGGCGGCCTGGCGCGACCGTCTGCTGGCCGAAAGCGGCGACGTGCGCCTGATCGCCCTGCTCGACCAGCACGCGGCGTTCCTGCGAGAAGCCCGCGACGCGTTCTGAAACGGTCCGGCGCGCCCCTGAGCGCCGCGCTTGATTCGCCGCTCCTGAGTCTCGATATTGCGCGGAGGAAGGCCGGCGGCGGACGAGGCTCTCGCCAACCCGGTCAGGTCCGGAAGGAAGCAGCCGTAACGAGTTTCGCTTCGGGTCGCCGTTCGGTCTTCCGCCGCCTTCCTCCAGCCTTTACCCTTCACCGGGCTTGAAGAGACGCGGCGCGTCCGCGGCGCCGGCGCAGAGGACGGATTTCACCATGACGGACGACCCCGAAGGCCAGGGCGACATCGACGCACCGGGCGCGGGAGTCGATGGGATGGACGATCCCGGCCCCGCCCTGCCCGGCATGGAGCCCCCGGCCGCGCCCGATCCCGGTTATCAGGTTCTGGCGCGCAAATACCGGCCGCAGACCTTTGAAGACCTGATCGGGCAGGAGCCCATGGTGCGCACGCTGAAAAACGCGTTCGCCGCCGGGCGCATCGCCCACGCCTACATGCTCACCGGGGTTCGCGGCATCGGCAAGACCACCACGGCCCGCCTCATCGCGCGGGCGCTGAACTATGAGACCGACACGCACGACGCCCCGTCGGTGAGCCTTGATCCGCCCGGCCGCCACTGCCCCGCCATCGCCAGGTCGGCCCATGTGGACGTGATGGAGATGGACGCCGCCAGCCGCACCGGCGTCGGCGATATCCGCGAAATCCTGGAGGGCGTGCGCTACGCCCCGGTGAGCGCGCGCTACAAGGTCTACATCATCGACGAGGTCCACATGCTGTCGACCTCGGCGTTCAACGCCCTTCTGAAGACGCTTGAAGAGCCGCCGCCCCACGTCAAGTTCATCTTCGCCACCACCGAGATCCGCAAGGTGCCGGTGACGGTGCTGTCGCGCTGCCAGCGCTTCGACCTGAAGCGCGTGGACCGCGAGGTGCTCACCGACCACCTTGAGCGCATCTGCGCCAAGGAGAACGCCCGCGTCGAGCGCGAGGGCCTGGCCGCCATCGCCCGCGCCGCCGAAGGCTCGGTGCGTGACGCGCTGTCTTTGCTGGACCAGGCCATCGTGCAGGGCGAAGGCGCCGGCGACGGGCGATCCGGCCCCGTCACCACCGCCATGGTGCGCGACATGCTGGGCCTGGCCGACCGCTCGCGGGTGCTGGACCTGCTGGAAGCCGCCCTGGAGAGCCGGGCCAAGGATGCGCTCGCCGAGCTGCGCTACCAGTACGATTCCGGGGCCGACCCGCAGGTCCTGATGCGCGATCTGCTGGACCATCTGCATTCCATGAGCCGGATCAAGGCGGCCGGCGAGGACGTCGATCTGGCTGAGGCGAAGGAGACCGTGGAGCGGCTGTCCCGCCTCGCCGGCGCCCAGTCCCTCGCCGGGCTTGGCCGGCTGTGGAAGACCGCGCTGACGGGCCTCGACGACGTGCGCTCGGCGCCGGACCCGGTGAGCGCGGCGGAGATGGCGGTGATCCGCCTCATGGCCGCCGCCAGCCTGCCGAGCCCCGAGGACGCCGCGCGCCTCCTGGCGGCGGCGAAAGCCTCCGGCGCCGGCGAGCCCGCCCCGTCCGCCCCGCCTCGCGCCAACCCCGGCGACGGCTCGCAAGGATCCACCGCCCACGCTTCGCCGCCCGCCAATGAGCCGCCGCCCGCCCCGCCGGCGCCGGAGCGCGAAGCCGCGCCCGAGCCGGAGCCCGCGGGCGACGCCCCGGCCGCCGGGCCCCGGAGCGTCGAGGACTTCCTGGCGCTGGTTGAGGCCAGCCGCGACATCAATCTGAAGCTCGACATCGAGCGCCATGTGCGCCCCGTCTCGATCCGGCCGGGCCGGTTCTCCTTCGAGGCCGCCGGCTCGCCCCCGGTGTCGCTGGGCGGCCGCATCGCCAGCTTCCTGACCCAGCAGACCGGCCAGCGCTGGCTGGTGGACGCCACGGCGAAGAATGGCGGCGAGACCGTCGCCGAGGCGCGCGCCCGCGAGCGCGAGGCGCGCCTCGACGCGGTCATGCGCGACCCGGCCATGATCAAGGCGCTCACCCTGTTTCCCGGGGCGGAACTCGTCAGCGTGGACGAGGCGCCCCGGCTCGACACCGATCTAGACGCCGCCGGCCAGCCCGGCGCCCAACGCCAGGAGACCTCGCGATGAAGGACCTCACCGGCCTGATGAAAAAGGCCCAGGAAATGCAGCAGCGCATGAGCGAGGCTCAGGCGCGGCTCGACGATCTGGAAGTGGTCGGGGAATCCGGCGCCGGGATGATCAAGGTCACCCTCACCGCCAAGGGCGAGATGCGCGGCCTCACCATCGATCCGTCCGTGATCGACAAGGACGAGGCCGAAGTCCTCGAAGACCTCATCAAGGCCGCCTTCTCCGACGCCAAGCGCAAGGCCGACGAAGCCCAGGCGCAGGTCATGGGCGAAGCCACCAAAGGCATGGGCCTGCCGCCCGGCTTCGACCTGCCGTTCGGCATGAAGGGACCGTTCTAAGGGGCTTCAATCCGCCCCGGCGCCAAGGAGCCCGCCATGACCGCCCGCCACAGCCATCCGGCCGGGGCCGTCCACCGCATGACGGTGGAGTCCGAGCTTCTCAAGAATAACCGCCTCGGCGATCCTCACGTGCGCGCGATCGACGTCTATACGCCCCATGGCCATGACGGCGCCGGCCTGCCGCTGCTGGTGGATCTCGCCGGATACACCGGCAGCGGGCTGAGCCACACCAACTGGAAGAATTTCGGCGAGAACGTGCCCGAGCGCCTGGACCGGCTGATCGGGTCGGGCGAGATGGGCCCGGCCGTGGTGGCCTTCCCCGACTGCTTCACGCGGCTGGGCGGCAATCAGTATGTGAACTCGGCCGCCCTGGGTCCGTGGGAGGGCATCCTCACCACCGAATTCGTCCCGGCGGTGGAGGCGCGCTTTTCCTGCGGCGGCGACGGGCGGCGCGCGGTGTTCGGCAAGAGCTCGGGCGGCTATGGCGCGATGATCCACGCCCTGCGCCACGCCGATTTCTGGGCGGCGGCGGCGTGCCATTCCGGCGATATGGCGTTCGAGCTCGCCTATGCGAAGGACTTCCCCGCCACGCTGCGCGCCATCGCCAGGGCCGGGTCCGTCGACGCCTTCATCGAAAAGCTCGAAGCCGACCCCAAGCCGAAGGGCGGCGATATCGAAGTGCTGATGATCCTGGCCATGGCCGCCAGCTACGATCCCTGCCCGGACAACCGCTTCGGCGTGCGCCTGCCGGTGGATCTGCACAGCTGCGAGCGGGAGTCCGAGCGCTGGAACAACTGGCTCGCCTTCGATCCCCTTGTCATGGTCGAAGAGCGCGGCGAAACCCTGAAACAGCTCAAGGGCCTGTTCATCGATTGCGGCGATCAGGACCAGTACGATCTGGTCTATGGCGCGCGGCGCCTGCACCAGAGGCTGCAGGACATGGGCGTCAGCCACCGCTACGAGGAGTTCCCCGACGACCATTCCGGCATTGATTACCGCATGGATGTCAGCCTTCCCTTCCTGGTGGAGGCGCTTGACCGCCAAGGGGCGTGACAGCGCCGCGACGCAGCGCCATAAAGGCGCAAACCCTCCGCCCACGGAATACACATATGAAACCTGATCCCGCCCGCTTCGATCCGGCCGTCTATCCGCTCGGGGTGACGGTGCCGTCCCGCTTCCGCGATCTCGATACGCTGGGCCATATCAACAATGTGGCGATCGGGTCGTTCTACGAGGAAGGCCGCGCGGAACTGAACCGCACGGCCTTCCCGGCGGAGGTCCGCCGCGCCCATGACATGCGCATGCTGATCGCCGACGTGCACATCGCCTATCTGGCCGAGGCCCATTATCCCGGCGATATCGAAGTGCGCGCCGGCGTGCTGAAGGTGGGACGCACCAGCTACACGATCGCCCTGGCCCTGTTCCAGAACGGCAGGTGCGTGGGCACGTGCGAGACGATCCTGGTCAACACCGACGGCGAAAAGCCGGCGGAGATCCCGGACGAGGGCCGCAAGGCGCTGGAGGCGCTGAAACTCTCCGGGCAATAGGGGTGACGGCTTAGCCGCGCCGGCCGAGCCGGCGCAGGCGGCGCCAGAAGCGGCGGCGTTCCGGGCGCGGCTGGGGTTTGAGATTGCGCACGAACTCCTCGGCGCAGGACCGCCAGGAATACCCCTCGGCGTAGGTCCGGCAGTCCTCGCGCTTCATGGTCAGCGCCTCAAGACAGGCGGCCTGAAGATCGTCGTTCACCGCGCCGGCGTAGGAGCCGGGGATGATGTCCTTGGGCCCGTCGGCGATGAAGGCCGCCACCGGGGTGCCGGTCGCCATGCTCTCCAGAATCACCAATCCGAACGTGTCGGTAAAGCTGGGAAACACCATGACGTCGGCGTCGGCGAAATGGCGCGCCAGCTCGGCGCCGGACTTGTTGCCGGTGAAGATCACGTCCTTGTAGCGCTTCTTCAGGTCCTCAAGCTGGGGCCCCGGTCCCACCACGACCTTGGTTCCCGGCAGATCGAGATCGAGGAAGGCCTCGATATTCTTCTCCACCGCCACCCGGCCGACATAGACGAAGATCGGCCCTTCAAAGCCCTCATAGACGCTTTCGCCGCCCATATGGCGCTTGTCGGGATGGAACAGCTCGGTGTCCACGCCGCGCGCCCAGGGGGTGATGTTGTTGAATCCCTTGGTGGTCAGGTGGTCGCGCATGGACGGCGTGGCGACCATCAGCCGGTTGCCCGAATTGTGGAAGCGCCGCATGAACCAGTAGCCCGCCGACAGCGGGATGAAGGGCAGGCGCGCGTTCACGTATTCAGGAAATTTGGTGTGGTAGCTGGTGGTGAAGGGCAGCTTCCATTTCAGGCAGATCTTGCGCGCCGCCTCGCCCAGCGTGCCCTCGGTGGCGATGTGGATGGCTTCCGGCTCGAAGGCCTTGAAGCGGCGCTCGATCTCGTCGTCGGCGCCGATCGCCAGCTTGATGTCGGGATAGGTGGGCAGCGGGAAGGTCTTGAACCCGAGCCCCGGATGGATGACCTCCACCTCGTGGCCCATCTCGCGGCATTCATCCACGGTGCGCGACAGGGTGCGCACGACGCCGTTCACCTGGGGCTCCCAGGCGTCGGTGACGAGCATGATGCGCAGCGGGGCGCTGTCCTCCATGGGGCGGGCTCCGGCGGTGTCTGTTTCGGTGTTCATCGAGCGGGGTCTTAGCGTGTTTTCGCGCCAAGGCGAAGCCTCGCGCGCGGTCAGCGCCCAAACGCCGCGCTGCGGACCGGCTGACACCTTCACCGATCTTGCGTCGTTATAACCCCATCAAACAATTCGCACTTGCCGAACCGGGCGGGGTCGGTGAAGGCGCGAACCCGCCCGGCGGCTGCTGGACCGGGCGCATGCTTCCCTTGCCGCGCCGCCCTCGCGGGGCCATTGTCCCGCCCGTAAAAAACCCTTGTCAGGCCGCGCGCCGGCGCGGCTGCTTTGGAGTCTGCCATGCGCGACCACGCCGATCTTCAGATGGATTGGGACTCGCTCGACGAGATCAAGTTCGCCGACGAGCGCGAAGTCGCTCGCGAGCTGGACGGGCTCGTGGGCCTATCCGCAGAAGCGCGCCAGCGCGCCGGGACCGAAGCCGTCAAGCTGGTGAAGACCGCCCGAAAGACCAAGCGCGGCGGCGGTCTGATGGAGAGCTTCCTCCAGGAATTCGGCCTGTCCAACAAGGAAGGCCTGGCGCTGATGTGCCTGGCCGAGGCGCTCTTGCGCGTGCCCGACAAGGACACCGCCGACGATCTGATCAGCGAAAAGATCGGGTCGGGCAAATGGGCCGAGCACGCCTGGAAGTCCGACAACTGGCTGGTGAACACCTCCACGATCGGGCTGATGCTCACCGGCTCGATCATGAATGTCGAACCCTCCGCGCGGCGCGATCCGGGCGGGTATTTCCGCCGTCTCGCCGGGCGGCTGGGCGAGCCGGTGATCCGCACCGCCGTGCGCCGCGCCATGCGCATTCTCGGCGAGCAGTTCGTGCTCGGCCGCTCCATCGAGGGGGCGATCCGGCGCGGCCGGAACTGGAAGATGTACGGCTCCATGAAGCCGCTCTTCTCCTTCGACATGCTGGGCGAAGGCGCGCGCACCGAGAAGCACGCCCTGCGCTATCACCAACGCTATCTGGAGGCCCTGGCCGCCACCGCCGGCAAGCGCAAGGACGGCCCGATCGAGCTTGTGGACGGGGTCAGCGTCAAGCTCTCCGCCCTTCACCCGCGCTATCTCGCGGTGAAGGAGGACGAGGTGATGGCGGTGCTCTATCCGCGGATCCTGGAACAGTGCGAGGCGGCCGCCAAAGCCGACATCGCCCTGTGCCTGGACGCCGAGGAGAGCGACCGCCTGATCATCCAGATGAAAGTGCTCGAGCGCCTGTCCCGGGAACCCTCCCTGAAAGGCTGGGGCGGGCTCGGCGTCGCCATCCAGGCCTATCAGAAGCGCGCCCGCCCGCTGCTTGAGAAGCTCGCCGAGCTGGGCGAGCAGACCGGCCGCCGCTTCCTGGTGCGCCTGGTGAAGGGCGCCTATTGGGACACCGAGATCAAATGGGCCCAGGCCGCCGGCCATCCCGATTTCCCGGTCTGGTCCACCAAGCCGGCCACGGACCTGAACTATCTCGCCTGCGCCCGCGTCATGCTGAACGCGCCCGGCGCGATCTATCCGCAATTCGCCACCCATAACGCCCACACCGTGTGCAGCGTGCGCGAGCTGGCCGCCGAGGCCGGCGACCCGCCCTACGAGTTCCAGCGCCTGCACGGCATGGGCGAGCCGCTCTACGCCGCCGCCGCCGAGCAGTACGGCGACAAGCTGGGCCCGGTGCGGATCTACGCGCCGGTGGGCAGCCACCAGGATTTGCTCCCCTATCTGGTGCGCCGGCTGCTGGAGAACGGCGCCAACACCAGCTTCGTCCACGCCTTCCTGGACGAGGACGTGCCGCCGGAAGACGTGGCCAAGGGCCCGTTCGCCATGGCGCCGATGCTTGACCGCCACCCCTTCATCCCGGCGCCCCACGCCCTGTTCGGCGAATCCCGGGTCAATTCGGCCGGGATCGATCTCGCCCAGACCTCCGTGCGCGCCCGCCTCCGGGACGCCCAGGCGGTGTTCGACAAGGGCGCGCCGTACACGGCCGGCGTCATCATCGACGGCGAAGCCTTCGCCGATGGCGGCGAGACGCGGGTGAGCCCGGCCGATCTGACATTCCGGGTCGCCGAGGTGCGCGACGCGACCGCCGGCGACGTGGACAAGGCCTATGAACGCGCCCGCGCCTCCCAGCCCGACTGGGACAAGCGCGGCGGGGCGGAACGCGCCGAAATCCTGCGCCACATGGCCGAAGCGCTGGAAGAGGACGCCGACCGCCTGATCGCGCTGATGGCGCGCGAAACCGGCAAGACGCTGGTGGACGGCGTCGCCGAGGTCCGCGAAGCGGTGGATTTCCTGCGCTTCTACGCCGTGGAGGCCGAGACCAAGTTCAACGGGCCGCAGCGCCTGCCCGGACCGGCCGGCGAGACCAACCATCTCGAACTGCGCGGGCGCGGCGTCTTCGTCTGCATCAGCCCCTGGAATTTCCCGCTGGCGATCTTCACCGGCCAGCTGGCCGCGGCGCTGGCGGCGGGCAATGCGGTGCTGGCCAAACCCGCCGAGCAGAGCCCGCTCATCGCCTATGAGGCCGCCAAGCTGTTCCGCAAGGCGGGCCTGCCCGACGGCCTGCTGAACCTGCTGCCCGGCGGCGGCGAGATCGGCGGCAAGCTGGTGGAGCTGCCCGGCATCGACGGGGTGTGCTTCACCGGCTCCACCGCGGTGGCGCGCATCATCAACCGCGCCCTGGCGGCCAAGGACGGACCCATCGTGCCGCTGATCGCCGAGACAGGCGGCCTGAACGGCATGTTCGTGGACACCTCCGCCCTCATGGAGCAGGTGGTGGACGACGTGATGCTGTCGGCCTTCGGCTCGGCCGGCCAGCGCTGTTCGGCCCTGCGGGTGATCTTCCTGCCCAGCGAAACCGCGGACAAGTTCATCGAGGGGCTGAAGGGCGGCATGGACGCCCTGCGCCTGGGTGATCCGTGGAACGCCTCCAGCGATATCGGTCCGGTGATCGACGAGGAAGCCTGCGCCATGCTCGAGGATCACCTCAAGTCCTTGGACGGCAAGGTGATCCACCGCGCGCCCCTGGCCGAAGACCTCAAGGACAAGGGCCGCTATTTCGCTCCGGCTCTGCTGGAGCTGGAGAGCCTGGACCAGATCACCGAGGAGAAGTTCGGCCCCGTCCTGCACGTGGTCCGCTACAAGCGCAGCGAGCTCGGCGACGTGGCCGCCAAGCTGCACGCCAAGGGCTACGGCCTGACGCTGGGCGTGCACTCGCGCCTCGACCGCTTCTTCAACACGGTGCGCGAGGCGGTGCCGGTGGGGAACATCTATGTGAACCGCAACATCACCGGCGCGGTGGTGGGCGTTCAGCCCTTCGGCGGCGAAGGCCTCTCCGGCACCGGTCCGAAGGCCGGCGGCCCGCACTATATCTACCGCTTCGCATCCGAGCGTGCGGTGACCATCAACATCTCCGCCCAGGGCGGGGATCCGGAGCTGCTGAGCCTGGAATAGAAACTAGCCCTTCAGGCGGCGCGTGAGGAAGGACAGCACCTCGCGCGCCGCTTCAAAGGTCGGCTGGCCGTCCGCGGCGATCAGGTCCTTGGTGAGTACGGCGTGGGGAAACGGGTTCCCGGCCGGGTTTTTCGCGTCGTCGGGCAGGACGCGGGTCTGGAGTTTCTCGCCCAGAAGCTGCTCCAGCGCGGTGAACCGCTCGGCCTTGCAGCTCGGGTCGCCGGAAAACCGCAGCGCCATGACCTCCAGCCCCTCGCGGGCTTTCAGGGCCTGCGCCTCGTCAGGCTGAAGATGGATCGATCCGGCCGCGTTGAACGGCAGAGCCGGCTCGCCCGCGACCGCCGCCACGACGCTGGGGTCCACCGCCACCGACCAGGCGAAATTGCCGGTTAGGCACAACCCGATCGCGGCCACGCCGGGCCCGCCGCGCTCCGCGTGGACATGGCGGGCGAGCGCGCGCAGCCAGTCGCTCACCGGGCTGCCGCCGGTCTTGGCGAACAGGCGGATCTCTCTGGAGACGCAGGCGCGCGCCATGCCGCCCACCCGGCCATGGATCTGGTGCAGCTCCTCCAGCGGCGTGCCGGGATGATCATAGAGCGCAGGCGCATAGACCCGGAAACCGGCGGCCGTGAGCCAGCGCGCCAGGCGCCAGAATTCCGGCACGAAGCCGGGCAGTTCATGCATCAGGATGACGCCCGGCCCCTCGCCCGCCACAAGCACCGGATGGGCCGCGCCGCCGGCTTCGAAGTCAAAGACCTCGGTGAAGGGCGTGCGGTCATCCGTATACAGAATTTCTCCGAAGTCGGGGTCGGACGAGGCGGCGGTGTCAGCGATCATGGAACGGCTCCGGCTTCTGACTTGACCGCAACCTAGCCCGGTCCCGCCCCGCTTGTCCCGGCTCCCGTGCGCCGCCGCCCGCATCATTCCCGCACAAACGGACACAACGCGGACGGGCGGGAACGCCCTACTGGATCACCGCCTCGCTGGGCGGTCGGGCGTTGCGGCTCACCGCGCGGCCGTTGACGGTGAGGGCGCCGGCCTCGGCGGAGACCGTCACCGTGGCGCCGTCCTCCAGCACGCCTTCCAGGATGAGGCGGGCGAGCGGATCCTGCAGCTCCTTCTGGATCACCCGCTTCAGGGGCCTTGCGCCGTAGGCGGGGTCATAGCCCTTCTCGGCGAGCCAGCTGCGGGCCGCCGCGTCGAGATCAATCTCCATGCGCCGGTCGGCCAGCAGGGCCTCCAGGCGTTTGAGCTGGATGTCCACGATGGCGCCCATGTGCTGCTCTTCGAGACGCTTGAACAGGATGATCTCGTCGATCCGGTTCAGGAACTCCGGCCGGAAGGCGCCGCGCACCGCGCCCATGACGTTTTCCCGCGCCGCCTCCACATCGCCGGCGAGCAGGAATTCGGAGCCGAGATTGGAGGTCATGATCAGGATGGTGTTCCTGAAATCCACCGTCCGGCCCTGGCCGTCGGTGAGGCGGCCGTCGTCGAGCACCTGCAGAAGCACGTTGAACACGTCCGGGTGGGCTTTCTCCACCTCGTCGAACAGCACGACCTGATAGGGCCGGCGGCGCACGCTTTCGGTGAGCGCCCCGCCCTCGTCATAGCCCACATAGCCCGGCGGCGCGCCGATCATGCGGCTGACCGAGTGCTTCTCCATGTATTCCGACATGTCCAGCCGAGTGACCGCCGTCTCGTCGTCGAACAGAAACTCGGCCAGCGCCTTGGTCAGCTCGGTCTTGCCGACGCCAGTGGGGCCGAGGAACAGAAAGGAGCCGATGGGCCGGTAGGGGTCCTTCAGGCCGGCACGCGACCGGCGCACGGCGTCGGACACAGCCTCCAGAGCCTCGTCCTGGCCGACCACCCGCGCGCGCAGGCCGTCCTCCATCTTCAACAGCTTCTCGCGCTCGCCTTCGAGCATCTTGTCCACCGGCACGCCGGTCCAGCGGCTGACGATGGCGGCGATCTGCTCCTCGTCCACGACCTCTTTCACCATGGCGGTCTTGCCGTTGGCCTTGGCGGCGCCGTCAGCGGCCTCGTCGGCTTCGCGCAGGCGCTTTTCCAGCTCGGGGATCTGGCCATATTTCAGCTCGGACGCGCGTCCGAGATCACCGCGGCGTTCGGCGTCGGCCAGCTCGGCCCGCAGGCGGTCCAGCTGCTCCTTCACCTCGGTGGTGGAGGCGAGCTTGTCCTTCTCCGCGCGCCAGGCGGCGGTGATCTCCGCGGACCGGCTCTCCAGTTCGGCGAGCTCCTTGGTGAGCGCCTTCAGCCTGGTCTTCGACGCCTCGTCATCTTCCTTCTTCAGGGCCTCGGCCTCGATCTTCAGCTGGATGATGCGCCGGTCGAGTTCGTCGAGCTCTTCGGGTTTGGAATCCACCTGCATGCGAAGCCGCGCCGAGGCCTCGTCCATCAGGTCGATGGCCTTGTCGGGCAGGAAGCGGTCGGTGATATAGCGGTTGGAGAGGGTCGCGGCGGCGACGATGGCGCCGTCGGCGATGCGCACGCCGTGGTGCACCTCGTACTTCTCCTTGAGGCCGCGCAGGATCGAGACCGTGTCCTCCACGCTGGGCTCGGAGATGAAGACCGGCTGGAAGCGGCGGGCCAGCGCCGCGTCCTTCTCCACATGCTTGCGGTATTCATCCAGCGTCGTGGCGCCGATGCAGTGCAGCTGGCCGCGCGCCAGGGCGGGCTTCAGGAGGTTCGACGCATCCATGGCGCCGTCGGCCTTTCCGGCGCCCACGAGCGTGTGCATCTCGTCGATGAACAGCACGATATTGCCGCCGGCGCTTTCGATTTCCGACAAGACAGCCTTCAGGCGCTCCTCGAACTCGCCGCGATATTTCGCGCCGGCGATGAGCGCGCCCATGTCCAGCGCCAGAAGGCGCTTGCCTTTCAGGCTTTCGGGCACGTCGCCGTCGACGATGCGCAGGGCCAGGCCTTCGGCGATGGCGGTCTTGCCCACGCCCGGCTCGCCGATGAGCACCGGATTGTTCTTGGTGCGCCGCGACAGCACCTGCACGGCGCGGCGGATCTCCTCGTCGCGGCCGATGACGGGATCGAGCTTGCCGGAACGCGCCACCTCGGTGAGGTCGCGGGCGTATTTCTTCAGCGCCTCATAGCCGTCCTCGGCCGACTGGCTGTCGGCGGTGCGGCCCTGACGCAGATCGTTGATGGCGGTGTTCAGCGCCTGGGGCGTGACCCCGGCCTGTTTGAGCGCCTCTTCGGCCTTGGTGCCCTTGACCACGCTGAGCGCCTGCAGGAGCCGCTCTGCGGTGACAAACTGGTCGCCGGCCTTCTTGGCGGCCTCTTCGGCGGTGGAGAACACCTCGGCGGTCTTGGGCGCGAGGTAGAGCTGGCCGGTCCCTTCCACCTTCGGCAGGGCGTCCACGGCGCGCGCGGTGAAGTCGGCCGCCGCGTCGGGCCGGCCGCCGGCCGCCTTGATCAGATTGCCGGCGAGCCCGCTATCGTCCTCCAGCAAGGCGTTCAGCAAGTGTTCAGGTACGAAATGCTGATGCTTCTTTTTTAGAGCGGCGCCTTGGGCGGCTTGCAGCACGGCCCGCGCACGGTCGGTGAAATTCTCGATATTCATGTCTGTCTTTCCGTCTCCTGAGGGTCAGCGAGACGGGCGGGGTTCGCGGCCTTCTTCGAAGCGCCCCGAGACCCGCCCTGGTCCGACTGAACAGGTAGGTGTTGCGAAATGGGCACACAAGATGGAGCCGGACAAAAAATCGCCATGCGCCCGCCGCAATCGGTGGTTACGCCCCGGACTTATAGCCTGCTTCCTTGACAGCGTTCAGCGAAAAGGGGGACCATTAAAAATCTGTCACGAAAGCGCCATGCATGTGGACCAGCCTCCCAGATATTCGCCTCCACATCGTCAGGCTTCCGCCTCGGCTGGACGCCGCGATGATCGAAGGGCTGATCCGGGTGGTGGACGCGGGCGAGGCGGCCAGCGATTACGACATCCTGTTTGATTTCACCGGTGTCGACGATCTCGACGTGGGGCCTTGCGACCTTGTCCGGCTCGCCATGGCGCGCCGCGCCACCCTGCCCGACGCCACCGAGCGCGCGGTCAGAAGCGCCGCGATCGCCACCAACCCGGAGACCCAGGAGTTCGTCGACATGTGGTCGACCTTCTTCGAGGAGCGAGACCGGGCCATCGACGCCCGCCGATTCGAAACGGCGGAGGCGGCGGTGGAATGGCTGGAGCGCACTGACGCGCTGAACACCATCCTCGATACGCTTCGCAATCCTGAGGCGTTCACCGGGCAGAACGCGGCTGCGGGCTTCGCCCCGTCGTCGCCTCTGCTATATCGCGGTCATGGCCGATGATTTTTCCGAGCTGAAACGCCCCCATGCCGTGCTGGACTGGCGCGGCGCCGATCCCGTGGCCCGAGACGCCGACGACGTCTATTTCAGCGCCGTGGACGGGCTGGCCGAGGCGCGGGCCGTGTTCGTCGCCGGGGCGGGGTTTCCGCAGCGCTTCTCCAGGGGTGTCACGGTCGTCGGCGAGCTGGGCTTCGGCACGGGCCTGAATTTCCTGGCGCTGTGGGACAGCTTCAAGGCCCATGCGCCGGCGGAGGCGCGCCTGCATTTCGTGACGGTGGAAGGCTTTCCGCTGCGAAAGGACGACGCCGCACGCGCGCTGGCCGCCTTCGGCGAGCTGGCGCCTCTCAGCACGGCCTTGCTCGCCGCCTGGCCGTCGCCCCACGCCGGCCCCCATCGCCGCATCTTCGAGGGCGGGCGGGTGACGCTGACCGTCTTTCACGACGCGGTCGAGGCCGCCCTGGCGCAGATGGATTTCGCGGCTGACGCCTGGTTCCTGGACGGGTTCGCCCCGTCGAAAAATCCCGGCATGTGGAGCGCGGAGCTGTTCGAAGAGATCGCGCGGCTGTCGAAGCCCGGCGCGCCGGCGGCGACCTTCACCGTGGCCGGCGCGGTGCGCCACGGCCTCGCCGGCGCCGGCTTCGCGGTGGAGAAAAAGCCCGGCTTCGGACGCAAGCGCGAGCGGCTGGAGGCGGTCTATGAAGGTGCGCCCGCTCCCGCGCGCGTCACGCCCTTGCCCGCGCCCTCGCCCCGCACCGGCCCGGTGGCGATCATCGGCGGCGGCGTGGCGGCGGCCTGCCTGGTCGAAGCGTTCCGGCGCCGGGGCCGGACGGTGGAGGTGTTCGCCGAGGGCGGCTGGGCTGCCGGCGCGTCCGGCGCGCCGCTGGGCCTGCTGACCCCGCGCCTTGAAGCCGGCGACCGGCCCCACAATCGCGCTTTGCTCGCCGCCTTCGACTATGCGCGGGCGCTCTACGCCGGAAGGCCCGGCTTTGCAGCGGACGGCGTGCTGCGCCTGGCTGGAGACGGCGCAGGGCTCGACCGGCTGGAGCGCCTTGCAGGCCTTCTTGACGACGATTTCACCTGGCGCGATGGAGACTCCGTCGAGGCGCTCGCCGGTCGGCCCTCCGGTCCCGGCCTCTGGATGGCGCGGGCGGGCGCGTTCGACCCGTCCCGCCTGGTGGCGAGCCTCGCCGGCGTAACACCGGTTCGCGATCAGGCCGTGGCCGCAATCGCCCGGGTCGAGGGCGGCGCGGCCCTTCTGGACCCGGACGGCGGGCGGCTGGGCGTCTTTGAGACGGTCATCGTGGCCGGCGGCTCCGGCGCCGCGCCGCTGCTTGGCGATCTCGCTCTGGAGGCGACGGCCGGCCGCGTCGGCGTGTTCGAGGGCCAACCGCCGGCGGTTCCCGCCGCCTGGGGCGGCTACGCCGCGCCCCATGAGGGCGGCGTGCTGATCGGCGCGACCCATGTGAAGGCGCCGGCTCCTGAATCCCCCGGTGACGCCGAACCGGTGCTGCGGGCGCTGGCTGAGGACGGCCCGCTCGCCCTCTCGCCCGGCGTGCTCCGATCCAGCTGGGGCGGGGTGCGCGCCGCGGTGAAGGACCGCCTGCCGGTGGCCGGGCTCCTGCCCGCACAAGGGTTTGCAGAGCGCTGGCGCGCCGCGGCCAAGGGCGGTCCGGCGCCCGACGCCCCCGAACCCGGCGACGGCGCGGTGCTGGCGCTTTCCGCTTTCGGCGCGCGGGGTTTCGCCCATGCGCCGCTGCTGGCCGAGGCGCTGGTCTCGTCCCTCATGAACGAGCCCGCCCCGCTGGAACGGGACGGGCTCGAGGCGTTTCATCCGGCGCGCTTTTCCTGGCGCGCCTTGAAGCGGTCCTGACCTGCCTGCTGGAGCCTTTTCGAACGGCGTAACCGGTACCCGCTTACGCTGAAAAGGCTCTAACCGGCGGCCCGCGTCAGAAGCCCCGCCAGCGCTGCGGCGCGTTCGGCGTCATGGCCTTCCAGCTCTGCGGCCGCGTCGGTGAGATTGTCGGCGACCCGGCGCGCCGAACGCTCGCTGAGATCACCGTCCGCCCAGCGGTCCATGAGCGTGCGGGCGGCCTGGGCCAGGCGCGGCTCCAGCGCGTCGGCGCGATCGAGCTGATCGAGATAGGCCAGGCCCACCTGGGCGGTGTCGTCCCATTCGATGCGGGTCTGGGTCTGCGGGTTGTGAACTGCGTCCATGACCTGTTCGGCCGCCGCGATCTCGGCTTCGGACAGGTGTTCGTTGGACGCCAGGCGCAGCACGTCGAGACCGCGGGCGATCTCGCTGGCGTAGATGCGCCCGTTATACCAGTAGGACGACCAGAAGCCGCCCACGGCGAGCTCCTCGGCGTCGATCGGGCCCCGGTCGAAGAAGCCGATCTCGAACGGCTTGGACGGGTCGGTGAAGTCGATCAGGGACAGACCGCCCTGATACCAGGACTGCACCAGGATATCGCGGCCCGGCACCGGGATCAGCGAGCCGTTATGGGCGACGCAGTTTTCGGTCTGGGTCTGCACGTTCGGGATCTTGAACAGGGCCTGGCCGACCAGCTCGCGGTCCTCGATGGTGGCGATGTAGTTCGCGCCCCATTCGGCCGGGCTTTCGCTGTGGCACATGGGCCCGATCCCGCCGCCCCATTCGTCGGTGAAGACGATGGAGTCCGCCTCGTTGTTGAAGATCGCGGCGTGCCAGTAGGCCATGTCGGGATCGAAGGTCTCAGAAATCCGCGCGGGGTTCTCGGGGTCGGAAATGTCCAGAAGGATGCCGTTGCCCGAACAGGCGCCGGCGGCCAGCCCCATCTCGGGATAGACCGTGATGTCGTGGCATTGATTGGTGTCGGCGGTGCGCTGGCTGCGCAGGCCCATGCGGCCGCCGCGCCACAGGCCGGCGACCTCGCCGGTCTCGGAATCGGCGAAGATGCGCGGGCTGTTGACGATTTCGGCTGAGCCCGGATCGTCGAGCATCACCTTGATCACGTCGATGGAGTAGAGCGCGGTGTCCGGGTTCTCGTCCGGATCGCCCGCGACGCAGCCCTCCAGCTCCTCGCCGGAACGCGGCGAGCTGGTGCCCTGATTGTAGACATAGAGGATTCCATCATCGTCGGGATGAGGCACCAGGGTGTGGGTGTGCGAGCCGCGGCAGGTCTGCACCGCGCCCACCTGAACCGGATTGCTCATGTCGGAAATGTTGAAGATCCGGATGCCGCGGAAGCGCTCCTCGTTGACGTCGCCGTCCGCGCCGGACGTCCCGCAGTCGAGGCGGGCGCGGTTCTGCTCCACGCTCATGAACAGAAGATCGCCGTGCACCGACACGTCGCCCTGGCCGCCCGGGCAGACCACCGAAAGCACATGCTCGGGCGCGCCCTCGCCGGTGACGTCATAGACGTTGAACCCGTGATAGCTGCCCATGAACACCTTGCCGTCGGAGAAGGCGAGATCGGTGTTGGCCAGCGCCAGCACGGAATAGGCCGACTCCGGCGCATCCTCGCCGAACATGCTGGCGCGGGTGATCGCGGCGGGATCGTTGAAGCCCTCCGGCGACCGCAGGGCGTGCACCAGCTCAAGGCCCTCGGCGGCCTCGCCCGCGTCATAGAGCCCGGCGCTCAGGCCTTCGCGCGGATCGGCGTCCTGGGCGTGGGCGGCGGCGGCGGTCGCGAGGGCGGCGAGCGCCGCAGAGCAGGTCAGTCGAGCGAGACGGGTCATCTTGTATGTCCTTCGTGAGACGGGCCGGCGTCCATGGCGGAGAGCATGTTGCGCATGCGCAAGATCTCAGCGGACTGGTCGGCGACCACATGGGTCAAAAATTCGCTCAGGGCCGTTTCTTCGCCGGCGCCGGGCTGGTCGAGCAGGGCGGACACCATGTCAACCGCGCCCTGGTGATGGTGGATCATGCCCTCCAGGAAGAGCCGGTCGAACGCCTCGCCGTCGGCGGCCCCGAGGGCGTCCATCTGCGCCGGCGACAACATGCCGTGCATGAGCGGCGTGTGATACGGATCGGCGCTTTCCGCCTCATGCCCGCCATGGCCTGCGTGCATGGAGGCGTCGGCGTCGCCATGACCGGCGTGCGCGTCATGCCCGTGATGATCGCCGGTCCCGCCGTGAGGGTCGCCGTGAGAGGCGCCGTGCGCGTGGCCCGGCCGCAGATCGGCGTCGGCGAGCGGTTCGCCGCGCGCCTCCAGCCAGTCGCGCATCTGCTGCATCTCGCGTTGCTGGGTCAGGGAGATACGCCGGCCGATGCGGGTGACGCCGTCATGGCCGGTGCGCCCGTCAATCAGCGCGACCATGTCCACAGCCTGCTGGTGGTGGACGATCATGTGCTGCATGAAGCGGACGTCGGCGACCACATGGCCGGTCCGGCTGAGCGCGACGCTTTCTTCGCTGGACAGGGTGCGGGAGGCCTCCCCCGGCGCGCCGGGCTGGATCAGCGGCGGCGCGGCGAACGCCCCGGCTGCGCAGACCAGCGCGCAGGTGGTCGCCGTGAAAGCAATCGTCCGGATCATCCCCATTCCCCTCGCCGCGCACATTCGTGCTTATGGCCTCGTTTTGCGCAGTTTACTGCGCGCAGCGGCGATACACAAACTTCACGGCGGAGGCCCGGAATTAAAGATCCGTCATTTTTCGCGGAGGCTTGGCCGCGAGACCGGAGCGGCGCTTGAAGCGCGCGCCGGCGCCAGAGTCAGGACCCGGCGCCGGCCGGCTCGGCCATCGCGGTGCAGGCGGCGTCGAAGGCCAGCAGGATCGAGCCGTGGCGCTGGCGATAACTGGCGGCGGGCGCAAGAATCTTGAGGCCGGCGAAGCGCCCCTGCGGCGCCGGACCGCCGTCCTGCAGCATCGCCTTGAGCGCGTCGCGCCCGGCCTCCACCTCGGCGCGGTCGGCGCCGATGGCGTTGCGGGCGAACACGCTGGCGCTGGCCTGACCCAGCGCGCAGGCGTTCACTTCCAGCCCCAGATCGGCGATGCGGCCGGCCGCGTCGAACATCAGGTCCAGCGTCAGTTCCGACCCGCAGATGCGCGAGACCTTGCTGGCGCTGGCGTCGGGCGCGGCCAGCCGCTCGGCGTGGGGGATGTCCGCGGCGAGCTGCAGCAGGTCGGTGGAGTAGATGTCGCTCATAAACGGGAGATCGGGGCGGGACGGCGAAGGATCAAGCCTTCAACCGCCATATCGTCCCTTCCGGCCCGTCCTCGGCCTGCACGTTCTTGTCGTCGAGCTTTGCGCGGATCGCGTCGGCGCGGGCGAAGTCCTTGGCGGTGCGGGCCTCCACACGTTCGGCGACCAAGGCGTCGATTTCGGTCTTTTCGGCCTCGCTCAGGCTGTCCAGCCCGAACCAGGTGTCGGGCTCGCTTTGAAACAGGCCCAGAAGCGCGCCGGCGGCGACCAGCTCGCCCTTGGCCTGCGCCCGCGCCGCGTCGTCCTGCGCCTTGTTGGCGCGGCCGGTGATCTCGAACAGGGCGGCCAGGGCGCGCGGCGTGTTGAGATCGTCCTTCAGCGCGGCGAGCACGCCGGCCGACGGCGGCGTGTCGGCGGCCTGAACGTCCTTCAAACGCCGCAGCACGCCGTAGAGCCGGTCGAGGCTTTTGCGGGCCTGCTCGAGCAGCTTGTGGGTCCAGTCCAGCGGGGCGCGGTACTGGCCGGACAAAAGCGCGTAGCGGATCACCTCGCCGGGCAGGCCGTCGGCCAGCATGGCGTGGACGGTGATCACATTGCCTTGCGACTTGCTCATCTTCTCCGCGGCCATGGAGAGGAAGCCGTTGTGTAGCCAGTAATTGGCCAGCGGCGCGCCGCCATGGGCGCAGGCCGACTGGGCGATCTCGTTCTCATGGTGGGGAAACACCAGATCGATCCCGCCGCCATGGATGTCGATGGTCTCGCCCAGCGAGCTTTCGATCATCGCCGAGCATTCGATGTGCCAGCCCGGCCGGCCCTTGCCCCAGGGGCTGTCCCAGCCCGGCTCGCCGTCCTTTGCGGGCTTCCACAAGACGAAGTCGGCGGGGTCCTGCTTATAGGGCGCCACTTCGACCCGCGCGCCGGCGATCATGTCGTCCAGCGAGCGGCGGGAGAACGCGCCATAGGCCTCGTACGCCTTCACCGAAAACAGGACATGGCCCTGCGCCGCATAGGCGTGGCCGTCGGCGATCAGGCGTTCGATGAAGGCGATGATCTCGCCCATGGCGCCGGTGGCCGTGGGCTCGAAGGTCTTGTCCAGCACGTTCAGCGCGGCGGCGTCTTCGTGGTAGATCGTCGTGTAGCGCCCGGTGATCACGCCGATGTCCACGCCTTCCTCGGCGGCCTTTGCGTTGATCTTGTCGTCCACGTCGGTGAAATTGCGCGCGAACAGCACCGCGTCCTCACCGTAGAGATGGCGCAGCAGGCGGAACAGCACGTCAAACACCACTTCGGGGCGGAAATTGCCCACATGGGCGGGCGCGTAGACCGTGGGTCCGCACACATACAGAGTCACCCGGCCCGGATCCTGCGGCACGAAGTCCCGCTTCTTGCGCGCGGCGGTGTCGTAAAGCTTCAGCCCGGTCATGATTATCCTGTCAGGATGGGAGGTGAGCGCGCCGGTCTACACCGAAGCCCCGCCGCAAAAAAGAGGGCCCGCCCATTGGACAGAGCCGCCCGAAGGCCTAATTAGGGGGTTTGCGCGCCGAAGGCGGCGCGTGGGACACCGACTTCAAAGACCCGGCCAAAGCCTGGCGGACGCGTCCGCAAGCGCACACAGCCGGATCCGGAAACCGGTACTTCGTGAGGCTGCGGCCTTGCGCCCGTCAACGAAAGGATCCGCCGATTATGGACGCCATGACCGATAAAGACACGCTGGCCGCCGCGCCCGCCGCCGACACCGCCCGCCCCAGCCGCGAAGCCGCCGAGGACGCCGTGCGCACCCTGCTGCGCTGGGCCGGCGACGATCCCCGGCGTGAAGGCCTGCTGGAGACGCCCAAACGGGTCGTGAAGGCCTATGAGGAATGGTTCAAGGGCTACGCCGAAGATCCGAAAGCCATCCTCGGCAAGCGCTTCGAGGACGTGCAGGGCTATGACGAGATGGTCATGCTCACCCATATCGATGTAGAGAGCCATTGCGAGCACCACATGGCGCCGATCCTGGGAACCGCGTGCGTCGCCTATCTGCCCGACCGCGCCGTGGTGGGCATCTCCAAGATCGCCAAGGTCGTGGAGATGTACTCCAAGCGTCTGCAGACCCAGGAGACCATGACCGCCCAGATCGCCGACGCCATCGACGAGGCCATGCAGCCGCGCGGCGTCGCCGTGTTCGTGGACGCCAAGCACCAGTGCATGACCACGCGCGGCGTGCACCATCCCAACGTCTCCACCATCACCACCGCGTTTTCCGGCGAGTTCAAGGCGAACCCGGAACTGCGCGAGCGCTTCATGCGCCTGTGCGAGAGATCCCAGCGCTAGGCTGCGCCTTCGGCGTCAAAGGTCGACAAAGCCCCGGCGAGATGCGCCGGGGCTTTTTATTTTGCCTCGACTCTTTTGGGCGTCCGGTTTGCTTTATGGCGATCATGTGACTTTTCAGCTGGAGCGGTCGCGCAGTCCGGCTTGCTCTGCTAGGTTTCAATCCATGTGACCGATCAGCAGCACCCGGAAAGGGACCTTCCATGATCCTTCGCTCATTCGCCACCGCGGCCGCCGCCGCCGCGCTCGGCTTCGCCGCCGCACCGGCCTTCGCCCAGGCGCCCGCCCAGGGCCAGGCGCAGGGCCAGACCCAGATGCAGGTCGAGCCCATGGCCAACGCCGATCTCACCGATGCGCAGGTTGAAGCCTTCATCGACGCCGCCATGGCGATCCAGACGGTCGTCCAGCAGTACCAACCGCAGATGCAGGCCGCCGAAAGCCAGGAGGCCGCAGCCGCGCTGCAGCAGCAGGCCCAGACCGAACTCGTCGCCGTCGTCGAGGAGGCCGGCCTAACGGCGGACCAGTACCAGTCCATCGCCGCGGCCGCGCAGTCCGACCCGGAAGTGGCCCAGCGCCTCGAAGCCGAAGCTCAGGCGCGCGCCGCCGCCGAATAGTCGGCGCTGCGCACCCGGATATGAAAAGGGCGGCCCGTGCGGGCCGCCCTTTTTTTGCGCGATGCTCCAAAAGAGCGTCAGGTGTTGTCGGTGTCCGCTTCGGCGACGAGGGACGGCTCGGACGAGGCGCCGTCGGCGGCCGGGGCGCCGTCGCGGATCGCCACGATGCGCTCGCGTTCCGCCGCGAACAGCGTCAGCTCGCCGTCGGACAGCGTCTTGCCGGTGGGCAGGTCCAGCGCCAGCGGATTGGTGGGCCGGCCGTTGAGGTGCACTTCATAGTGCAGGTGCGGGCCGGTGGAGCGCCCGGTGGTGCCCACATAGCCGATGGTCTGGCCCTGCTGCACGCGCGCGCCCGCCCTTACGCCGCTGGCGAAGCCGTTCAGGTGGGCGTAGGCGGTCTCATAGCCGTTGGCGTGCTGGATGCGGATATAGTTGCCGAAGCTGCCGAAGCGGTTGGCCCGCTCCACCACGCCGGCGCCGGCCGCCATGATCGGCGTGCCGCGCGGGGCGGCGAAATCCGTGCCGTTATGGGCGCGGTTGGTCTGCAGGACGGGATGGAAGCGCATGCCGAAATTGGAGCTGATGCGCGCGCCGTTGATGGGCATCTTCATCAGCAGGCGCCGGGCGCTTTCGCCCTCGGCGGTGTAGTAGCCGATCTCGCCGTCGGGCGCCTCGAAGCGGAAATACTCCAGCGGATCGCCGCGCCCGTCGAACACCAGATACAGGATCTCGCCGGTGCGCACGGTCTCGCCGCGCCGGTTCACGAACCGCTCGAAAACGATGTCGAAGGCGTCGCCGGGCTGAATGGTGCGGAAGTCCACCGCATAGCCCAGGATATTGGCCAGTTCGACCACGATGCGGTCGGTGGCGCCGACGCTGAGGGCTGAAAGATAGAGCGAGGAGTCCACTTCGCCGCGCGCCCGCACCAGTTCACGCTCAAAGGTCGGCACGGCCTCGCGGGCCCGGAACTCGTCGCCCGCGCGCGCCACGGTGAGCGTGCGCTCGGAATCGGGGCGGAAGGAAAACCCGGCGAGCCGGGAGGCGCCGCTGTTTTCGTCGTCGGCGATGGTCTGGAACCGGGGCGTCTCCATGAACACGGTCAGGCTCTGCCCGGCGCGCAGATCGCGGGCGGAAAACAGGGCTTCCAGCGCTGAGATGGCGCGGGCCGCGTCGAGCCGGCTGGCGCCGGCGGCGCTGAGCACGCTGGCGAAGGTCTGGCCGCTTCTCACGGTCAGCTCGCGGGACAACACTTCAGCGCGCCAGGCCTCGTCTGTGAACAGGGCGTGCTCGGCCTCGATCAGGGCGCGGCCGGGTCCGAAAACGCCGGCGCGCACTTCTTCCGGCGCGAGAGGCTCGAGCGCCGGCGCGGCGGGCGCGGTCAGCGCCATCACCTCTGAAGCGGTGGCGCGCGCAATCACCGTATCCAGCTCGCCCGGGGCGTCGGCGCGGGCCTCGCCCGGGCTCGGAGTGCGCACGATGAGCAGCGCCACGGTGAACAGGAGAACGCCGGTCAGCGTTAAAAAGAATGCGAGCGTGCGAGACCGGCGGGCGTCGGCGTGTTTAACGTCGAATCCGGACATGAGCTTTTGAAAACCCCTCGTAACTGCCCATCTTTCAGCGCAGCGGCTTCTGTCATCATCGGCCGCCGTGTCGAACCCAGCCGTTCTGCAATTACCAGACCGGGACGGCGCCGTCGGCGGCGCGGTGCAGTCCCATCTGCTTTATGGTGGCCCAGCGATGCGGTCTTGCCAAGTCAGGGCTCAGAGAACCGCGCCTGAATTAACAAACCCGTAACCACGCCGCTTGCGGTACAGGGAGACCCGTTTTGAAACAGACCATTCTGCTGCTCACCGTGCTGGGCGGCCTTGTCGCCGCCACAGCCTGGGTCGCCATCGATGTGTGGACCAGCATGGAGACCCAGATGGGCTGGCATGGCTGGATCGCGCTCGTGCTCGGCGTGGTGCTCACCGCCGCCCTGGGCGCCGGGCTGATGTGGCTGGTCTTCCACTCCAGCCGCAGCGGCCACGACGATATGGACGATTCGATCTAGGCGCCGAATTGGCGGTTCCAAGGTGGACTGGTGACTGTTCGAATTAGAGAATCGCGCCAGAGTGATGCCATGACCCAGATCGAAGCGCTTTCCGCCACCGACCTCGCCGCCCTGCTCTGTTCGCGGGTGTGTCATGACATCGCAGGCCCGGCCAGCGCCATGGGCGCGGCGCTTTCGGTGCTGGACGACGACGACGCCGCCGACATGCGTGACGACGCCATCGCGCTCCTGCGCAACGGCGCCGGCCAGATCCGCGCCAAGCTGGAATACGCCCGCGTCTGCTTCGGCGCGGCCGGCTCGCGCGGCGGCGCCATGGCGCTCAGCGAAGTGCGCGCCCTGGCCGAGCCCATGTTCGCCGACGCCCGGGCCGATCTCGCCTGGAAGACCGAGGGCGGCGAAATCTCGAAGGCGGCCGCGCGTGTGCTGCTCAACCTGATCTGGCTGGCCGTGGACACCCTGCCGCGGGGCGGCGTGGTGACCATCGAGGCGACAGCTTCGGCGGACGGCGGCGCGCGGCTGCGCCTCACCGGCGCCGGTCCCCGCCTGCGCCTGGACGCCGCCTACATCACCGCCTTCGCGGGCGAGGCGCCCGAAGACGGGTTCGACGGCCGTAACGTCCAGCCCTATTTCGCCGGTCTGATCGCCCGTGAAAGCGGCGGGCGCGCCGAGGCCAGCCTCACCGAGGACCGGGTGGAGCTGGCCGCCCTGATCGGGACCGGAGCGCGCGCGCACGCAGCCGAATAGCTCCCTCCGGCGCACGGACCGTTCCGCCCCGTCGCAGGACCCGACGTCCAACCTTCCGTTAACCTCGGGCGTGACATCCTGACGGCCTGAAACGCCTTGTCAGGGCTGCGGGGTTATTTTCCATGGATGAGTTGATCGGCGAATTTCTGGGCGAAACGTTCGAGAGTCTCGACGTCATCGACTCCGAATTGGTCAAGTTTGAAGCCGACCCCACCGACCGGGCGACGCTGGACAATATTTTCCGGCTTCTGCACACCATCAAGGGCACGTGCGGCTTTCTGGCGCTCGAGCGGCTGGAAGCGGTCGCCCACGCCGGCGAAACCCTGCTGGGCAAGTTCCGCGACGGCGCCATGGTGGCCGATTCCGCCGCGGTGACCCTCGTTCTTCAGTCGCTCGACCGAATCAAGGAAATCCTGACCGGCATCGAAGCGACCGGGACCGAGCCCGCAGGCGAGGACTCCGATCTCATCAAGCGGCTGGAGGTTCTCTCCGAAGGCGGCGTGGATCCCGAAGCGGCCAGGCCCGTCGCTGCGCCGGCGCCTGAACCCGAGCCCGAGCCTGAAGCGGCCGCGCCGGAGCCCGAACCCGCGCCCACGGCCGGCGCCTACGGATTCGACACCGATCTCGGCCGTGACCTGCGCCCGGGCGAGGTGTCTCTCGCCGATCTCGAAGCCGCCTTCATGGACACGCCCGGCCCCGAAGAGGACGAAACGTCCGACGCTGCGGCCGAAGACGAAGACGACCTCGAGGATGCGCCGGTCGCCGCCGCACCGGTTCCGGCCGCGGCCAACGCCTCCGAGAAATCCGACGCCGCGCCGACCGCGTCCGGCGGTCCGTCGCGGACCAGCGCCACCATCCGGGTGAGCGTGGACGTGCTTGAAAACCTGATGACCACCGTTTCCGAGCTGGTCCTGGCGCGCAACCAGATGCACCAGATCGTGCGCGGCGTGGAGGACAGCGCGCTCAAGACGCCGCTGCAGCGCCTCTCCTCGGTGACCGCCGAGCTGCAGGAAGGGGTGATGAAGACCCGTATGCAGCCCGTGGGCGACGCCTGGAAGAAGCTGCCGCGCATCGTGCGCGACGCCACCCAGGACCTGGGCAAGAAGATCAAGCTGATCCAGGAAGGTGAAGACACCGAGCTGGACCGCCAGGTGCTCGAGCTGATCAAGGATCCGCTCACCCACATGATCCGCAATTCCTGCGATCATGGCCTCGAGACGCCTGAAAAGCGCGTCGCGGCGGGCAAGAGCGAGACCGGGACGATCAAGCTGGCCGCCTACCACGAAGGCGGCGCGATCATCATCAAGATCATTGATGACGGCGCCGGCATCGATCCGGCGAAGATCCGCGCAAAGGTGCTGGAGAAGGGCCTCGCCACCGAGGAAGAGCTCGCCGCCATGAGCGAGACGCAGATCCAGCGCTTCATCTTCGCGCCGGGCTTCTCCACGGCCGCCCAGATCACCAATCTGTCCGGCCGCGGCGTCGGCATGGACGTGGTGCGCACCAATATCGAACAGATCGGCGGCTCCATCGAGCTGGCGAGCGAGGTGGGCAAGGGCTCCACTTTCACCATCAAGATTCCGCTCACCCTGGCCATCGTCTCGGCCCTGGTGATCAAGTCCGGCGAGCAACGCTTCGCCGTGCCGCAATTGTCGGTGCGCGAGCTGGTCCGCGTCGGACCGGGCTCCTCGGTCGCGGTCGAGACCCTCAACGGCGCCAACATGATCCGCCTGCGCGAGCGCCTGCTGCCGGTGATCGGGCTTGATCACGTGCTCAAGCAATCCCTGCAGGAAGGCGCGATGACCGGTTATGTGATCGTGCTCGAAGCCGCCGGGCGCAAGCTGGGCCTTGTGGTGGACGACGTGCTGGACACCGAGGAGATCGTGGTGAAGCCGCTCTCCGGGCCGCTGCGGGGCATCTCGGTGTTCTCCGGCGCCACCATTCTCGGCGACGGCTCGGTGATCATGATTCTCGATCCCAACGGGCTCGCCCAGGAGATCGCCACGGAGACCGAGGAAGCCGCCGCCAGCGCCTCCGACGCCGCCGAGATCGGCGCCGACGTCAGCGCCCGCCAGCGCCTGCTTCTGGTGCGCGCCGGCGGCGCCGAGCCGAAGGCCGTGCCGGTCAGCCTGATCACGCGCCTGGAAGACTTCGAAGCCTCGACCATCGAAATGACCGACGGCCGCCACGTGGTGCAATATCGCGGGCGCCTGCTGCCGCTGGCCCATGCCGGCCTGCACGACGGCTTCAAGACCGAAGGCCGCCAGCCGGTCCTGGTGTTCTCCGAGGACGGAAAGTCGGCCGGGGTCGCCGTGGACGAGATCCTCGACGTTGTCGAAGAAGTGCTCGACCTGGAGATGGGCTCGGAACGCCCCGGCGTCATCGGCTCAGCCGTGATCAAGGGCAAGGCCACCGAAGTGCTCGACATCGCCTGGCATATGGAGCGCGCCTGGGCCGGCGCGCCGCAGCGCGTGAAGTCGAAGACCCGCAGCGCCGTGCTCCTGGTGGAGGCGGACGCCTTCTCCCGGCGCATGCTGGCGCCCCTGCTCGCCGCGGCGGGCTATGACGTCACCGTCGCAGGCGGCATGCATGAAGCGCGCGACGCGGCCCAGATGGGCGCCGCCTACGACGTGGTCGTCGGCGACCCGGCCGCGCTCGCCCGTCTCGCCTCTGAAGGCTATTTCACCGATGTTCCGCGCCTCGGCGTGGGCGAGAACGCCTACGGCGCGCCCATGGACGGCTTCGTCGCCGTGCTCGACCGCGCCGATCGCGGCGGACTGATCGCTATGTTGGACAGGGCTGCGCGCACCGAGCGCGCGGCGGAAGCGGCTTGAGGAAGACCGGCATGAGCACTGAAGACCGCTTCGAATACGTCACGGTGAAGATCGGCGGCCAGCTGTTCGGCGTCGAGGTTCACGAAATCCGCGAGGTGTTCTCGCCCCTGGACGTGACGCGGGTGCCGCGCGCGCCGGGCGAAATCGCCGGCCTGCTCAATCTGCGCGGCCGCATCGTCACGGCGGTGGACGCCCGCTTCAAGCTCGGCCTGCCGCCGCGCGGCGAGGACGAGCCGGCCATGGCGCTCGGCCTTGAGCAGGGCTCCGAGCTCTTCGGCGTCCTCGTCGACGAGGTGGGCGAAGTGATGCGCCTGAAACCCGACACGCTGGAGCCCTCTCCGGCCCATCTCGATCCGAAATGGCGCACGCTGCTCAAAGGCGTGCACCGGCTCGACAACCAGCTTCTCGCCGTTCTCGACGTCCGCGCCCTGATCGCCTGGCGCGCCGCGAGCCTGGCGGCTTAAGGGAGACTAGGGTTATGAAGACCTGCCTCGTCGTCGACGACAGCCGTGTGATCCGCAAGGTCGCGCGCCGGATTGTGGAAGAACTGGGTTTCGCCTGCGAGGAGGCCGGCGACGGCCAGCAGGCGCTGGACGCGTGCCGCAAGGCCATGCCGGACGCGGTCCTGCTGGACTGGAACATGCCGGTCATGAACGGGCTGGATTTCCTGATCAAGCTGCGCGCCGAACCGAACGGAAAGAAGCCGGTCGTGGTGTTCTGCACCACCGAAAACGACATGTCCCACATCTCCCAGGCGCTGCGCGCCGGCGCCGACGAATACGTCATGAAGCCGTTCGACGGCGACATCATCGAGAGCAAGTTCGCCGAAACCGGCCTGGTCTGACCCTGAAAGGCCGATTGAAGTGAGCGCAGCCGCCAATCTTTCGCCTCCCGCCCCCGGCGCCACGCCGCGCGTGCTGATCATCGACGACAGCGCGGTGGTCCGCGGCCTCGTCGCCCGCTGGGTGGAGAGCGATCCGCGCCTTTCCGTCGCCGCCACCTGCGCCGACGGCGAACAGGGCGTGAAGAAAGCCGGCGAGCTGCAGCCGGAGCTGGTGGTTCTCGATATCGAAATGCCGCGGATGGACGGGCTCACGGCCCTGCCGCTCATCTTGAAGGCCGCCCCCCGCGCCCGCGTGGTGATGGCGTCGACGCTGACCCGCAGCGGGGCCGAAGTGACCATGCGCGCCTTGTCGCTCGGCGCCGCGGACTACGCCCCGAAGCCCGAGGCGGGCAAGGTGGCCGGCGCAGAAGCCTATCGTGACTCCCTGATCGCCAAGCTGGTGGCGCTGAGCCCGCGCTATCGCGCCCAGCCGGCCACGTTCGTCACGCAACCCGCGGCCGGCGCCGCGCCGCGCCCGGCGCCGGTCTACGCCGCAGCCCCGCGCCCCGGCCCGGCGACCCGCCCGAGCCTCATCGCCATCGGCTCCTCCACCGGCGGACCGCAGGCCCTGCGCGACGTAATGGGCGCGCTGCCGCGCGACACGCGCGTCCCGATCGTCATCGCCCAGCACATGCCCAAGCTGTTCACCGCGATCTTGGCCGAGCACCTGACGAAATGCGGTCTGCCCGCGAGCGAGGCTCAGCACGGAGAAGTCCTGCGCCCCGGCCATGTCTACGTGGCGCCGGGCGAATACCATTTCACCGTCCATGGCGACGCAAGCGAATTGCGCGCCCGGCTCGATCAGGGCCCGCAGGTGAATTTCTGCCGTCCGTCGGCGGATCCGTTGTTTGAAACCTGCGCGGCGGCGGTCGGCCGGTCGCTGCTGGCCGTGGTTCTGACCGGAATGGGCCATGACGGCCGCGAAGGCGTCCGCGCCGTGCGCGCCGCCGGCGGCCAGGTCATCGCCCAGGACCAGGCCACGAGCGTGGTCTGGGGCATGCCCGGCGCCGTGGTCGAAGCCGGCCTCGCAGACCAGATTTTGCCACTCAAGGATATCGGCCCGGAACTCGCCCGGCGCCTGAAGGGGACGATATGAGCGCCATTCCGACCGCCAAATTCGAGTTTCTCTCCGGGGACGTGAGAAAGCGCACCGGGCTCGTGCTCGGTCCGGAGAAAGCCTATCTGGTGGACTCAAGGCTCGGGCCGCTGGCGCGCAAGGAAGGATTCGCCTCCGTCGAGGCGCTGATCGACGCCATGATGCGCGGCGACCGCCAGCTCTGCGTCGCCGCCAGCGAGGCGCTGGCCACCCACGAGACCTTCTTCTTCCGCGACAAGACCCCGTTCGATCTCTACGAAAAGACCATCGCGCCGGCGCTGAAAAGCGCGCGGGCGGGCCGGTCGTTCAAGATCTGGTGCGCCGCGGCCAGTTCCGGCCAGGAGCCCTACTCCCTGGCCATGCTCGCCGAGGAGGGCCTCACCCCGCCCGCCGACATCCTCGCCACCGACATGAGCGGGCCGGTGCTGGAGAAGGCGCGGGCCGGGGTCTACACCCAGTTCGAGGTCCAGCGCGGCCTGCCGATCCAGCGCCTGGTGAAGCATTTCGACCAGGCCGGCGAGAGCTGGAAGATCAAGCCGATCATCCGCCAGCGCGTGCGCTTCGAGCAGGGCAATCTGCTCGAGGACTTCTCGCGCTATGGCAAGCTCGACGTGATCTTCTGCCGTAACGTGCTGATCTATTTCGACATCGAGACCAAGGCCAAGGTCCTGGACCGGCTCTCGGCGCAGCTCGCCGATGACGGCTACCTGGTGCTCGGCGCCGCGGAGACCGTAGTGGGCCTCACCGACAGTCTGCGTCCGGTCCCGGGTCAGCGCGGCCTGTACGCGAAACCGGCCACCGCGGCGAAGAGCGCGGCGGCGTAGTTTCAGCCCGCGGCGAGCCGGCAATCAAGGCGCCGGTGGGGAACGCTGCGCGGTGACGCTCTGCGGCGGAGCCGGCCGGCGCGCGCTACCAGCGCGCCTGGAACCCCACGCCGACATAGTGCTCTTCTTCTTCCCAGTCCTCGACGCCGAGCGTGTATGAGCGCACCTCGCGCACATAGCCGAGGGAGGCGTAGGCGTGATCGCCGACCTCCATGGCGATCCCGAGATGGGAGTCGCCCACCGTGGTGGACGCCGAGACCGGAGCGATGGTGAATTCGCGAAGCCCGCCGGCCGCGACCGCATAGCTTTCCCGGCCGCCGCCGCCGACGATCCACCACCTGGGTTCGTTGGGGCCCGTGGGCGGCGCATAGGACAGCTGCAGACCCAGCGCCTCGCCCGACCAGGCCGGTCCGGACTGCGCCGCGGCGCGCGGCGAAACCCGGACAGCGCCGTCATGGGCGCCCTGCCTTGAGGGCGGCGGCGCGGAAAAGCGCGCAGCGCGCGCCTCTCCGCTCACCAGGGCCGCGGCGACGGCGCGCGAGGCGTCGGAGACGCGAATGTCTGCAAAGTCGGACGCGGACGGACCGGCGAGCGCCGGCGGCGCAAGCAGCGCGGGGCCGGGATCGAGCGACTCGTAAGACGAGAACGCACCTGGAGCGAGCGCGGCGAAACTCGCCCCGCCGGCCACAAGTGCAGCTGTCCCCAGTTCAAGGCGTCTCACCAAGCGCACGGCCGTCCCCTGTCAGTGCACTTGGTATTAAGGCGCGATTAATTTTCGGGCGCAAGCCCGATTCAACCCGGCTTGACTGCCGGGAGGCGCAAACCGACTCAACCGGACGATAGAGAAACGGTCTGAAGCCTAATGCGCGGAACGGCGGGCGCGCCCGGCGATCTCGTCCATTTCCGCCTGCTCGGCGGCGCGCACGGTGTCCTGAATTCGCGCCAGGCGGCGCTCCTCCAGAAGCTCGAACTTCTTCAATTCGCCGAAGGCGCTCTCCAGACGGGTGCGCAGGCCGTCGGCCTGGGCGTCCACCTCATCAAGGCTGAGCCGGAGCTTTTCCTTGCGCTGGATCACCGAGCGGGCATAGCTGCCATAGGCCAGATAGCCGTCCTTGTTCTCGGCGGCGATGGCCTGTTCTTCCGGCACGCTCTCCTCCAGCCGGTCGATCTGGTCGTGGATCGAGACACGCACCTGCTCGATGTCGGCCATCTGCTTTTGCAGCTCTTCCACCTTGAATCGCGCCAGCCTGATCAGCGGCGCATGCGATCTCGTCGCCATGCCTTACCCTCCATCACCCACGATTCCAGCCAGGGCCGCGAAACTCTCCTCGATGGAGGAGGTCTCGTCTTTTCCCTGTCCCAGAATGCTTTCCAGCGGTTCGTTGACCGCAATCGCCCGGTCCACCTCCGGGTTCGCGCCCGGGGTATAGGCCCCGAGCCGAATCAGCTCCTCCATGTCGGCATAGGCTGCCAGAAGGCTGCGCGCCCGCTTGGCCAGAGGCGCCTCACTTGGGGCGTAGACCTCCGGCGCGGTGCGCGAAATTGATTTGAGAACGTCGATCGCCGGGAACCGGCCGCGCTCGGCGATCGCCCGGCTCATGACGATATGGCCGTCGAGAATCCCGCGCACCGCGTCGGCGATGGGTTCGTTATGGTCGTCGCCGTCCACCAGCACGGTGAACAGGCCGGTGATCGAGCCCGAGCCCTCCGGTCCGGGCCCCGCCCGCTCCAGCAGCGCCGGCAGTTCGGCGAACACCGACGGCGTATAGCCGCGCGTCGTCGGCGGCTCGCCGGCCGCCAGCCCGATCTCGCGCTGGGCGAGCGCGAAGCGGGTCACCGAATCCATCAGGCACAGAACGTTGAGGCCCTGATCGCGGAAATACTCCGCCGTGGCCATGGTGGTGTAGGCGGCGCGCCGGCGCGCCAGGGCGGGGGCGTCGCTGGTTTCGGTCACGACGACGGAGCGCGCCCGGCCCTGCGGCCCCAGCACGTCCTCGACGAATTCGCGCGCCTCGCGGCCGCGCTCGCCGATCATGCCGATGACGATGACGTCGGCGCCCGATCCGCGCGCCAGCATGGACATGAGCACCGACTTGCCGACGCCGGAGCCGGCGAACACGCCCAGGCGCTGGCCGATGCGCATGGGGGTGAAGATGTTCATGGCGCGCACGCCGAGCTCCAGCCGCTCGCCCAGGCGCTGGCGCGTATGGGCGCTGGGGGCGCGGCCCTTCAGCGGATAGCGCACCGCGCCCTCCGGCAGCGCGCCGAGCCCGTCGCTCGGGCGTCCGAAACTGTCGATCACCCGGCCCAGCCAGCCCCCCGACGGGCGGATCGCCGCGCCGCCGGGCTCGATGGTCGCGCGGGCGCCGGGACGCACGCCGGCCAGATCGCCATAGGCCATCATCAGGGCGGTTTCGCCGCGAAAGCCGATGATTTCGCACCGGGCGGCGTCGCCGGTCCCGGTGTCCAGGCGCACGCCGGCGCCCAAAGTGAGGGCGCGCCGCGGCCCTTCCGCTTCGATGAGCAGGCCGTTCACCGCGCTGACGCACCCTTTATAGGTGCGTGATTCCAGCGCTTCGATCTCGTCGATCAGCCTGTCCACGCTCATGTCTCGCAGCGTTGCGGCGCGTTTTGCGCCCGTGTCGCGACAAGGTTTAACCCAAACGCGGTTTCAGTCGCGTAAACGACGCTGTTCGCACCGCCGCCCATTTATGCAGGTTTTGCTAAAAAAGCGGCTGGGTGGTTCCATTGCGCCGGAAAATGACTATTTTCCCCGTCGCCGCCGAGGACGGGCCGTCAGGTCCGGGGGCGGTTCACTGGAAAACATAGGTTTCCAGATGCATGCGGGCTCAGCCCCTGAGCCTTGCGGGGCGCCCCGCGTTCCGGACCGAAGAGACACCATATCGCTGGCGACACCGCCACCGCCGCCGATCACTCGACGACGAGGAGAGTCCATGCCGCTTGACGGAAAAATTCGCATCGCCGGATCGCGCCCGAAGAAGAAGGCGGTCTCCCGCCAGCACAAGGATAATCTCTACGCACGCATCGACGAGACGAAGTTCAAGCGCTACGTGGTCCACGACATCGCGCGCTATCGCGAATATGTGGAGAACGGCGGCGCCGCGGTGTACTCCCAGGCCGAGCTCGACGCGCTGGAGGCCGCCGGCGTGTCCGACCGCCTGCCGCCGCGCGCCACGGGCTATTATCTCGACCTGGCGCGCCGCTCGGACGCGGTGAAGAACCTCATCAAGGCGCGCCCGGAGGAGATGGACGATCTCGCCGGCGAGGCCGATCCGTCCAACCAGCTGAAATATTCCCCGACGCCCGGCCTGCTGCACAAATACGAGCTGATCCTGCTCTACGTGGTGCGCGCGTGCTCCAGCTGGTGCCGGTATTGCTACCGCTCCGACTTCCTGACCGGCAAGACGGAGAAGGACACCGCCTCGATCCATGAGATCATGGACTATGTGATCCGCCACAACGAGGCGGTCGCGCGCGGTGAGATCACCGAGAAGCCGAATATCCGCGAGGCGCTCCTGTCCGGCGGCGATCCCATGGTGCTGTCGAACCGCAATCTGTTCGACTATCTCAACGGGCTTGCCGAGGCCGGGCTCGATATCATCCGCATAGGGACGAAGGAGATGGCCTTCTTCCCCGAGCGCTTCGACGCCAACTTCTTCGCCATGCTGGACCTGTTCCACGAGCTGCACCCGCAGGTGCTGATCGCCTTCATGGTCCACTTCACCCACCCGGACGAGTTCCTGCGCATGGGCGAGGCCGGCGATTATGTGCGCGACGAGCAGGGCCGCCTGCTGCGCAATCCGCTGGTGGAGCGCGCCGCCAAGGCGCTGCGCTCGCGGCCCTTCGTGACGCTGGAGAACCAGACCCCGATCATCGATTCGGTCAATGACGACGCCGATACGCTGCGCCTCATGCAGCAGGAATTGAAGCGCATGGGCGTCAATAATCATTATTATTTCCAGTGCCGCGAGATCGAGGGCCACCGCGCCTTCGCCGTGCCGGTGGAGACCGCCTGGAAGCTCCACGCCGACAGCCAGCACGGCCTGTCCGGCATCGAGCGCTCGCGCTTTGCGCTGTCCACCGAGGCCGGCAAGATGGAGCTGGTGTCCGTGATCGAGGGCGACGAACGCCTGTCCCACCTGCCCGGCCCGCTGGGCGAGGCCATGGCCGACGGCATCGTCGTCTTCCGCCTGCACCGCACCCCCCATTCGGACCGGCAAAGCGATATCGTCATTGCACGGAGAAACCCCGACGCCCTGTGGATCACCGGCTATGAAGACCGCATCCTCTATGACGGCCGGGTGGCGGACAAAGACGACAAGTGGGGCCCGCTCCTGGCGGCGCTGACGCCGGCGATGATGGAGGCGGCGGAGTAGGGTTTGGGGTCCCGCGCATCTCGGGGGAGCCCCACCTCACTTGCTCCTCTTCCCCGGCGAAGGCGGGGGAAGAATGTTGGGACCGCCGGTGCCTCCTTCGAGGCTTTTCGCTACGCAAAAAGCGCCTCAGGATGAGGCCTTATAAGGTTGTTTTAAAGACATAAAACCGCATCCATCCCCCCTCTCCTCATCCTGAGGCGCGAGCCGCAGGCGAGCCTCGAAGGACGCCAGCGGCGGAACGCCTGTGCTCACACCTGCGCCGCCGCGCGCCGTTCTGGACCCCGGCCTATCGCCGGGGAAGGAGGGTGTTGGAAATTTAGAGCCCAGACCTCCCCTTCGATCCATGGCAGCCACTTGCGGTTTCCTCCAGCATGGAGCGATCGGGCTGTGAGATAGAGAGGAGTGCACCTCAAGCCGCTGAATTCCCGGTCAAGGGCGAAGCCCGCAGAGCCGGGATCTGGTGCAAGGTGATCAAACAGGTCCCGAATCTGCGCCCCTTTGGGGCTTGTCCGGGAATTCAAGAATCAAGTGTTCTTTGGCGAACGATCAATCCCGCACCGGCGCCCGCCCGAACCCGCTTGAATACGTCCAGCCATGGTTGATCGGGCCGGCCCCGGCGCCGAAGCCCGGCGCGCGCTTGATCGCCTCGTGCACATAATCGCCGGCCTGCTCCACGGCGCGATCAAGGCTGAGCCCCTGGGCGAGGAGCGCGGCGACGGCGCTGGCCAGGGTGCAGCCGGTGCCGTGGGTCTGGCGGGTGCGGATGCGCGGGCGGGCGAACAGGCGCACCCCGTTGCGGGTGGCCAGAAGGTCGATCACGTCGCCGCCCTCCATATGGCCGCCCTTCACCAGCACCGCCTTGGCGCCGCGGCCGAGGAGGATTTCGGCCGCCTCGCGCTGGCCGTCCATGTCCTCGATCTCCACCCCGGTGAGCGCGCGCGCCTCGGGGATGTTCGGGGTGAGCAGCCAGGCGCGCGGCGCCAGCCGGTCGCGGATCGCCGCCAGCGCCGTGTCGTCCACCAGGCGGTCGCCGGAGGCGGCGATCATCACCGGGTCGACGATGAGCGGAATGGCCGGATCACCGTGATCGTCCAGCGCTTTGAGGACGGTCTCCACCGTCTCGGCCGAGCCCAGCATGCCGGTCTTGATCGCGTCGGCGCCGATATCGCCCAGCACCGCCTCGATCTGGCCCGCGAGGATCCCCGGCGGGACCGGATGCACGGCGCTCACGCCCCTGGTGGACTGCACGGTGATGGCCGTGATCGCCGTGGCCGCATAGCCGCCCAGCGCCGTCACCGCCTTGATGTCGGCCTGGATCCCCGCCCCGCCCGAACTGTCCGACCCTGCGATGGAGAGCACGCGGCCCTTGGGGTCTTCGCGGTCGGTGAGCGGGCTGTCGTCGATCTCGATGTCGGTGTCGGGGGTCTCGGGCGGGGTCATGGCGGGCTCCGTTGGTGCGTTGCTTGTGAGCTAGACGCCGCGCCCCGGCTTCGCAAGCCTGCGCGGTGCTGCGGGCGCGGGGTCGGGCGCTTAATGAAAATCGCGGCTCGCCGGGATGATCTCCGCGCCGGGCGTGGCGAAGCCCTGACCGCGCTTCGGCTTCTCGCGCGGATCGGCGCCCGGCCGCGCGATCTCGTCGGCGCGCGCCAGGGCGGTGTCGAGCCCGTCTTCGGTGAGGGCGGAGAGGGACGGCGTCCAGTCCACCAGCTGGTCGGCCACCAGATGGATCACATCGCCCTCGCGCTGCAGCTTGCCGGTGACGGCCAGCAGCTTGGCGCCGATGACGGTGCGGCGAAACCGCTCGAAGATATTGGGCCAGACGATGACGTTGGCGATGCCCGTCTCGTCCTCCAGCGTGGCGAAGATCACCCCCTTGGCCGAACCGGGCCGCTGGCGCACCAGCACCAGGCCCGCCACCCCCACGCGCGATCCGTTGCGGGATTTCAGAAGCTCGGCGCAGGGCAAGTAGCCCGCCTGGCGGATCGTCTCGCGCAGGAAGCTCAGCGGATGGGCCTTCAGCGACAAGGAGAGCGTGGTGTAGTCGCGCGCCACCTCCTCCGACAGGCGCATCACCGGCAGGCGCGCGCCGGAGAGATCCGGGCCATGGGCCTCGCCGCCGCCCGCCGCGAACAGGGGAAGGTCCGGCCCGGCCCGGGCCAGCGCCCGCCAGCCGGCCTCCCGGCGCGAGGCCAGCGCGCCGAACGCGTCGCCGGCGGCCAGGCGGTCGGTCTCGCCGCGCTGCAGCCGGGCGCGGCGCGCCACATCCTCGACGCTGTCGAACGGCCCGCCCTCGGCGCGCGCCGCCATGACCCGGGCCGCCGTGATCTCGCTGAGCCCCTTGATCTGGCGCAGACCCAGGCGCACCGCCCGGCGGGCGCCGCCTTCCGGCGTCGCGGGCGGACCATCGAAGGGGGAGAGCGGCTCCAGCGTGCAGTCCCAGTCGGAGGCGTTCACATCCGGCGGGCGCACGATGACGCCATGCTCCCTCGCATCGCGCACCAGCTGGGCCGGGGCGTAAAAGCCCAGCGGCTGGCTGTTCAGCATGGCGGCCAGGAAGGCGTCCGGATAGTGCCGCTTGATCCAGCAGGACACGTAAACGATGAGCGCGAAGCTCGCCGCATGGCTTTCGGGGAAGCCGTATTCGCCGAACCCTTCCAGCTGCTTGAAGCAGCGCTCGGCGAAGGCGCGCTCATACCCGTTGGCGATCATGCCGGAGATAAGCTTGTCGCCCATCTCCTGAATGGTCCCCGAGCGCCGGAAGGCGGCCATGGAGCGGCGCAAGCGGTCCGCCTCGGACGGGGTGAAGCCGGCCGCCACGATGGCGATCTTCATGGCCTGCTCCTGAAACAGGGGTACGCCGAGGGTCTTGCCCAGCACGTCCTTTAAAGCCTGGGAGGGATACTCCACCTGCTCCTTGCCTTCGCGGCGGCGCAGATAGGGATGGACCATGTCGCCCTGGATCGGGCCAGGGCGCACGATCGCCACCTCGATGACGAGATCGTAAAAGCATCGCGGCTTCAAGCGCGGCAACATGGTCATCTGCGCCCGGCTCTCGATCTGGAAGACGCCCAGCGTGTCGGCCTTGCAGATCATGTCGTACACACGGCCATCCTCGGCGGGCAAATCGGCCATGGCGAGCGTGCGGCCATAGGCCTCGGTGATGATCTCGAAACTCTTGCTCACCGCGGTGAGCATGCCGAGGCCCAGAACATCCACCTTCATCAGGCCCAGCGCGTCGATATCCTCCTTGTCCCATTCGATGGCGGTGCGCTCGGGCATGGCGGCGCGGCGCACCGGCACGATCTCGTCCAGCCGGCCCAGCGTGATCACGAAGCCGCCGGGATGCTGGGAGAGATGGCGCGGAAAGCCCTGCAGCGCCCGCGCCGCGCCCAGCGCCCGGCGCAGGGCCGGGCTGCCGGGATCGAGGCCCAGCTCATCGCGGATCACCGCGTCGGTGATCCCCTCGCGCCAGCCCCAGACCGCTTTGGACAGCGCCGCGACGACGTCTCCGGACAGCCCGAACACCTTGCCGGCCTCGCGAATGGCGCCGCGCGGGCGATAACAATTGACCACCGCCGTCATGGCCGCGCGCCGGCGCCCGTACTTCTCGTAAACGTACTGGATCACCTCCTCACGGCGCTCATGCTCGAAATCCACGTCGATATCGGGCGGCTCGCCGCGTTCGGCCGAAACGAAGCGTTCGAACAGGAGATCGATCTTCGACGGGTCCACCTCCGTCACCCCGATGGCGAAGCACACCGCCGAATTGGCCGCCGAACCCCGCCCCTGGCAGAGAATCCCCTGGCTGCGCGCGAACCGGACCAGATCGTACACGGTGAGGAAATAGCTCGCGTACTCAAGCTGTTCGATGAGGCCCAGCTCGTAATCGATGGCCGTGCGGGTCTTCTCCGGAACCCCGTCCGGCCAGCGGCGGCGCTCGCCATCCGCGGTGAGCCGGCGCAGGGTCTGCATGGGGGTTTCGCCCGCCCCGATCACCTCGTCGGGATACTCATAGACCAGCTCGGTAAGCTGGAAATCGATTCCGTCCGCGAGCGCGGCCGTGCGCGCCACGGCGTCCTCATAACCAGAAAACAGGCGGGCCATCTCCGCGGCGGGTTTCAGATGCCGCTCCGCGTTCACCTCCAGCAAGCGCCCGGCCTCCTCGATGCGCACATGCTCGCGAATGCAGGTGACCACGTCCTGAAGCAGCCGCCGTTCCGGCGCGTGGTAAAGCGCGTCGGTGGTGGCCACGGTCTCGACGCCAAGACGCTGCGCCAGCCGGGACTGGCGCATCAGCCGCGCCCCGTCGCGCCCGTCGAACCGGCGCACCAGCGCCAGATGCGCCGGGCCGGCGCTCGCCCGCACGAAGGCCTCGGCGGCGGCGGCCCAGCCCGCGTCTTCGTCCGGGGGCGGAATCAGGATCAGCACCTGATCCGCGCCCAGCGCCGCGCCGGCCGCGGAAAGGCGCACATCGGGCTCCCCCGGCTCGCCGGCGAATTGCGCGTCGCTGAGGAAGCGCGACAGGCGGGCGTAGGCGGTGCGGGTTTTCGGCAGGCAGACCAGCTCCACTCCCTCCCCCGTCACCAGCCGGGCGCCCACCAGGATCTTCACCCCGTGCTCCCTGCCCGCCAGATGGGCGCGCACCACGCCGGCCAGCGTATTGCGGTCGGTCACCGCCAGCGCATCGAGGCCCAGCGCGGCGGCGGCCTCCACCATTTCATGGGGATGGCTGGCGCCACGCAGGAAGGAGAAATTGGTGGCGGCGACGAGCTCGGCGTAGCCGGTCATGGGCGGGGACCGGCTTGCATCCTTCGAGGCTTTTGCTTTGCAAAAGACTCCTCAGGATAAGGAAAACAAGCGCTTGAATTTCCTCTCATCCTGAGGCGCGAGCCGCAGGCGAGCCTCGAAGGACGGGCGCGACAAGCCCCAATGGCGCGAGGCGATGTCCTCCCCCGCCTGCGCAGAGCTATCGCATTTGATGGAGCGTGACGCTTTTCCCTCCCCTGAAGGGCAGGGTCGCCGTGTTCAGAATCCGCATTCCTGTCCCTCCCCTTGATGGGGAGGGTGTCCGGCGAAGCCGGACGGGTGGGGTGAGGCCACGCCCCCGATCGTCGAAGCCGCGCGCCCGCACCCCCTCCGCCCCGCGCTGCGCGCGGCGCACCTCCCCCATGAAGGGGGAGGACAAAGACAGCCCTGCGGTGGCGCATCCCCATCACCCGGCCCCGTGGACGAACCAGGCCGGGCGGTCGGTCTCGCGCCCGTACAGGCCTTCGCGGTAGAGCCAGAAGCGACGGCCCTCGCCGGTCTCGACGCGGAAATAATCACGCACCTTGCCGGCGCCCGATCCCGGCGGGGCGCGCCACCATTCCGGGGAGATGCGCTCGGGGCCTTCGGCGCGCGCCACAGTGTGGCGCACCCGGCGCCAGGTGAAGCGGCGCGGCGGACCGTCAGGGATCTCCGCCACCGCCTCGGCCGGTTCGGGCCGGTCGAAGATCAGCAAGGGCCGGCGTTCCAGCCGGGCCGGCCGGGCCGGCCGGGCCGGCCAGGCCTGGTGCGCCGCCCCCGCCCCGGCCCAGCGCGCCGCGCGTTCGGGGATATGGCTGTTTCCCGGCTGGGCGCGCCGCGCCGCACCGTCGCCCAGGCGCGCGTCCAGCCGGTCGGCCAGCCGGGCGGCGTCGGCGCTGGTGTCGGCCTCGCCGGTGAGGTCGGTCTGGGCGTGATCAAGCCGCCGGGCCAGCGCGGCGCCGGCCTCCACAAGATCGATCCCGAAGCCGATATCGATGCCGGACCGCTCCAGCCGCTCGGCCATGAGGCGGGACAGATGGGCGCCATCCCGGCTCGGCGCGGCCGCCCCGATGACCAGATCGCGCGCGGCGCCGTCCACCCGGTACAGCGTCAGGCGCAGCCGCGTGGCGCCGAGCCCTTCGGCTTTGAGCGCCTCGCACAGCTTTTCGATGGCGCGGCCCACCGCCTGCTTGATCGCGTCCTGGGTCTGCAGCGGTTCGGCGAAGCGCACCCGCGCCCTGAGATCGGCCTGGGGCTTCAGGGGCGTCAGCGTTTCACGCTCCGCCCCCGCCGCCTGGTCAAGCCGGCGCACCAGGGCGATTCCGAAGCGCTTGGCCAACGCCGCGCGCGGCACGCCCAGCAAATCCCCCGCGGTCTTCAGCCCGAAGCGGCGAAGCTTTCCGGCCGTGTCGCCGATGCGCAGCGCCTCCACGGGAACCGCGTCCAGCACCGGGCGCACCGCCTCCACGCGGGTCCAGCCACACTCGGCTTCGAGGGCCTGCGTGCGCGCCAGCGCCCAGGCGAGCCCGATCGTCGGCGCGGCGGCGGCGCTCGCCGTGAGGCCGAGCGCGCGCGTCTCGCCCACCAGCCGGTCCAGCAGCGCAGCCTCGCCGCCGAACACCCGGGCGCAGCCGGTGATGTCCAGCACCACGCCGTCCTGGCCCGGCGCGCCGGGATCCGGCGCCGTCCAGGGCGAAACCCGTCCGCACCAGCGCGCCAGGCGCATCAGCGCCGCCCGGTCGCCGTCCGGATCGGCGGCCTTCGCCCTCAGTTTCGGCGCCAGCGCGCGCGCATCGGCGACGGTCATGGCCGGTTTCAGACCGGCGGCTTCGGCGGCCGGGGTGAGCGCGTAGAGCCGTTCGCCCCCGGCGCCGGCCAGGGTCAGGACGAAGGGCGCGTCTTCACCCTCGCCGCCCTCGTCATCCGGTGGCGGCTTGAGGCGCTCGATCGGCCAGCGCGGCAGGCTCAAGGCGGCGTAGCGCATCGTCGTCCCATTCCAGTTCGAACCGGTCCGGCGCGCCGCCGCGGCGGCGCTCCAGCACGGCGATGAGTTTCGTGCTCCCCAACCCCCACAAGCCTCCCGCCCCGCGCCAGGGCGCCGGCGCGCCGGGCGCCGCCGCGACACGCCAGCGCGTCAGCGCGGCGCTGGTCCCTTCGGCGTCATGGGCGCGCGCCACCAGGATCTGGCCGCCCTTCGCCTTCGCCGCAGCGTGCAGACGGCGCGACGCGGTGAGGTCGTAGCCCCGCGCCGCGCCGGCCTCGCCGAACACCAGCGCCCCGGCCTTGAGCGCCTCCTCCATGGCCCACAACGCCTCCGCGCCGGGTTTCGCATCCACGCGCAACAGGCGCCCGGGGTCGATCCCGGCCTGGTTCAGCCCGTCAGGGCACGGCGCCCCGAAATCCAGCCGGCTCTCCCCGGCCGCACGCACCCAGACCAGCAACCGGTCGCCGGGCAGGCCGGCCAGCCAGCGCACCGCGAACGCGTACGCGGCCGGCGCGTCCAGATAGGTTTCAGGGCGCAGATCATGGAGCCCGGCCTGGGCCTGAAACTGCGCCAGCGGACCGCAATCGCCGGCCGCCCCTTTCTGTGCACGCGGCGCCAGGCGCGGTCGTCCCGGCTGCACGAATCCGGTCCCTTCGGCCTCCAGCCCGGCGATCTTCGCCTTCAGCACGGCCAGGCGCGCCGCCCGGTCAGACGAATCTCCGGCGTCTGCGCGCAAGGATTCAGGCGCGCGCTCAGCGGCGACGCGGGTCATGGGACGCTCTCCCGTTCAGCGGCGTGGTCAGGATGCGCCGCCGGTCCCGCAAGCGGGCCTCCCGGCGGTCTTTCCGATCTTTGATGTTCTATTTTTGTTCCGAGTGAGCCGAGAGTCAAGCGGCACCCTCCGCGCCCGGCCTTCTCGCGGCGCCGGCTCCCGGCCGGGCCGGGGCCGAAGCCAAGCGGGCCGTTCGGCGGGTTTGTGGACCCGGGCGTGCGCCGATATACAAATGATCCGGCCCCGGCGACAGGACGCGCGGCTCACACCTGTGGAGGCGGCGATGCGTCTGACCAATTTCTCCAATTACGCCCTGCGCATCCTGCAGTTCGCGGCGGTCCGCGAGCCTGACCATGTGCGCATGGAGGACGTCGCCGCCGCCCACGGCATTTCCCGGCACCATTTGCTCAAGGCGGCGAATTTCCTGGCCAAGAAGGGCTTTTTGAAAATCGTGCGGGGCCGGGGCGGCGGCGTGCGCCTGGCCCGTCCCGCGGGCGACATCAGCGTCGGCGACGTGGTGCGTCAGACCGAGGGTCCCATCGAACTGGTGGAGTGCTTCAACGCGCAGACCAATTCATGCCCGCTGATCGGCATATGCCGGTTGTCGGCGGCGCTGAAGCGGGCCTTGGCCGCGTTTCTGGACGAGCTTGATCACGTCACCATCGCCGATATCGCGGCCAATCGGGAGGCGCTGTCCCTGCGCCTCGGCCCGCCTAGCGAATAGCCGGACTCTATGCGGCGCCATGTCGCTATCGAAAGGGGCTATGACGCATATCGCTAAAAGTAGTAAGACAAATGCGAGTTTTAGAGGGACAGTCTCCAGACATCGCCGCTTCCCGCGGCCCTGACCGAAAGGACCGACCCATGGACACGCAAACCCAAGCCGCCCGACTGCCTGGCATCAACCAGCCGGCGCCGGACTTCACCGCCCCCACCACCCATGGCGAGCGCTCGCTGGCCGACTACAAGGGAAAATGGCTCATCCTGTTTTCCCACCCGGCTGACTTCACGCCCGTCTGCACCACCGAATTCATCGCCTTCGCCAACGCCCAGGAGCGCTTCGCGGCGTTGAACACCGAGCTTCTGGGCCTCTCCATCGACAGCCACTACGCCCACATCGCGTGGATGCGGAACATCAAGGAAAAGTTCGGCGTGGAGATCAAATTCCCGATCATCGCCGACCTCTCCATGGCGGTGGCTGGCGCCTACGGCATGATCCAGCCGGGCGCCTCGGACACGGCGGCGGTGCGCGCCACCTTCGTGATCGACCCCGAGGGCGTGCTGCGCGCCATGGTCTACTACCCCATGAGCAATGGCCGCTCGATCGAGGAGTTTGTCCGCCTGATCGAGGCCCTGCAGGTGTCCGACGCCCAGAAAGTCGCGACGCCGGAAGGCTGGACGCCGGGCGACAAGGTCATCGTACCGCCGCCCGCCACCGCAGACGCCGCCGAAGCGCGCGGCGGCGAGGGCTATGAGACCGTGGACTGGTATTTCTCCACACGCACGCTCTGACGCCCGCGCCGGCGGCGGGGCCCGCCCCGCCGCCGCGACGCCTCCAACCAAAGCCCCCACCCGAAACACCCTGAAAGGAGCCCGCCATGACCCTCTTCCTCGCAGCCCTCGCCGGCCTGACCCTAGGCGCCGCCGGCGCCCAGCCGGCCGACCCGGCCGCAGACGCGGCCGCAACACAGTCAGAAGCCCCGGCGCATATCCTCACAATGATCACCACGCCCGACCCGCAGACCCAGCTCATGGCGCTGATCCTCGCCCGCGCCAGCACCCAGGCCGGCGCCGGCGGGCAGATCCTTTTGTGCGGCCCGGCGGGCGATCTCGCCCTCTCGGAACCGCCCGAAGCGGCGATGGCGGCACAGGCGCCGCGCGGCGCTAGCCCGCACGGCCTCATCACCGGCCTGATCGAGCAGGGCGTCACCGTGCAGGTCTGCGCGATCTATCTGCCCAACAGCCCGCATGGCGCGGAAGACCTTCTTGACGGCGTCACCGTGGCGACGCCGCCGGACATCGCCGCCGTCATGATCGCGCCGCACACGCGCCTGTTCACCTTCTAAGCCAGCGCCGCCAAGGCCTTGGCGGAGGCACGCGGGGCGTCCATAAGACGGGCATGGACCCGCTGGCCCTCTTCTTCACCATCGCCCTCATCGCCGCGCTCATCGCGCTGGCGATCATCGATGCGCGCACGCTGCGCCTGCCGGACAAGCTGACCCTGCCGCTGATCGCGGCGGGGCTTGTGGCGGCGTGGGCTCTGGACCAGCCGGTCTGGCTGCACCTTCTGGGCGCGGCGCTGGGCTATGCGTCGCTGGTGGCCATCGAGACGGGTTATCTGAAGCTTCGTGGACGCGCGGGGCTGGGACGCGGCGACGCCAAGCTGTTCGCCGCCGGCGGCGCCTGGTGCGGCGCCCTGGCTCTGCCGCTGATCCTGCTGGTGGCGAGCGCTTCGGCGCTTCTTTACGTGCTGGTGATGCGCGTCGCCGCCGGCCGGCGGTTTCAGGTGGACCTGATGATCGCTTTCGGCCCGTTCCTGGCCTTCGCCATCGGGCTGATCTTCATTCTGGAGGCCGCCGGCCTGATGGCGATGGCGGGCATCTGAGACCGCGGCTCACTCCGGTGAACCGGTCTCGCAGCCGCCTTCGCAAAAAGCGCTATCCGCTCACCGGCCGGCGGGCCATGCAGCGGCGCACCCCGCCCAAGGGGCGCACGATCTCGGTCCCGTCCAGGCGCCGGGCGCGCAGCACCACGTCTTCCAGACGCTGGCCCGACACGGTCTCCTCGCCCACGCGCCCGCTCAGCGTATAGGTGACGGAGTTCGCGCCATCCAGATAAACGCGCCGGAAGCGCTCGCCGGGGGCCGTCGTGGCCGATTGGGGCGCCACGCCCATCTCCACCACGGCGCCGTCCTCGATCAGGCGCGCCTCGCTCCGGGTTTCGCTTTCGAACAACACGAAGGCGTTCGGCTCGCGCGCCTCGAACAGGAACAGGCCGCATTCGCCCGGCGCCAGCGCCTGGGGCGCCAGCGCGTCGCGCGCTTCGGACGCCGCCTCCAGCGGGCGGGTCTGCGCCGGAGCGGATGCCGGTCCCGCCGCACAGGCGGCGATCAGCGGCAGTGCAAGCGCGGCGGCGACCAGGACGGCTTTCATGGCGGAGTCTCCTGAAACTGGCTTTCGGCGACAAAACGGTCGCCCTCCTGATCGAACCCCATGAGCGACAGGGCCGCGATCACATCACGCTCGCTGGTCTCGGCCTCGATGCGCCAGTGGGGCCCGGTGTTCAGCAGGCGCACCCGCCCGGTCAGCGCCAGCGTGTCGCTGCGCCCGGAAAAATCAAGCGCCACCGCATCATCCGCACACCGAAGGTCCGCCGTGAGCACCGGCAGCTCGGCGCCGTAGCGCTGGCCCGCCGAGACCAGGGCGGCGCTGGTCAGGCGGCCCTGCGCCTCCAGGCATCGGCCCTGGGGGTCCAGCACGAGCCGGTCGATCTCAACGCGCGCGCTCTCGCCGGGGGGCAGGTCGGCGGCGGCCAGCGCCGGGACCGCCTCCAGAGCGAACACGCCGTCGGCGTCCTCGAGCCGGACCGCGCCCGGGGTCAGGACCACCCGCCCGGTCCCACGCAGGGCGGGGTCGCGAACGGTGACGTCGAACACGGCGCGGCCGGTGAGCAAAGGCGCCGCCTGCAGGCGCGCCTCCACATCGCTCACCGCCACGCCGCCGGCGCTGACCCGGCGGGCAGAGGCGTTCCACACCGTGCCGGTGACCAGGCCCGCCTCGATCCCGGCGGGGCGCATGGCGAAATCATGGACCAGACGCGCCGGCGCGGCCGCCAGGGCGAAACCCACGAAGGCGACGCCCCCCAGAACGGCGTAAGCGATCCACCGGTTCACGACTCGCCTCCGGGACGGCGCACGGTGATCTGGGCCCGCACGACACTGTCGCCTTCGCGGTCGAAGCTCGCGCGCTCCACCACGACGCCCTCCTCACGGGACAGATCGGAAAGCCAGGCCATCAGGCTGTCGGCCGGGGCGGCGTCGAACCAGACCCCCAGCCCGCCTTCGTCCAGCGGCTGCACCCGCGAGATCGGCAGGTCGCGCGCGGTCGCGGAGGCGCCCACCAGCGTGCGCAGGGGCGTCCCGCCGCCGGCGGTGCGGGCGTCGCTGGCGAGCGCGCGATAGCGCGCCACGCCGGACAGCAGGGTCTCATAATCGGCCACCGCCGCGTCATGGCCCCGCCTGGCTTCGGCGCGCCAGGAGAGCGCCGGATTCAGCACGCCGTACCACAGCGCGAGCCCGGCGATCAGCGCGGCGAGGCCCGCCAGGAGGAGCTGTTCGCGCGCCTCGCGCTCGGCCCAGGCGGCGCGCGCCGGCGCCAGGATGTCGTTCACCGTCATGGCAGTCTTACCGTGAAGTCGCCGACCACGCCGGTTTCGGCCTGGCGCGCGCCGCCGTCCTCCAGCACCACGTCGAAGTCCTCGGCCCGGGCGCGCAGGCGTTCGAAATCGTCAAAGCCGGAATAGCGCGCGCTGACCTGCAGGGCGCCGCGCGCCGCGTCATAGCGCATGGCGGTGACCTCCACCCCGTCCTCGCCGCCGGTGAGCCGGCCCAGCGCGGCGGCCAGATCAAGAAATCCCGCCCCGCCTTCGGACGCGCCCACCAGGGCGAGCTGCTGGCGCAGCTGGGCCTGGACCCGGGTCACCCGGCTCACCTCGGGGAAGGCCTCCTGGAAGGCGGCGATCTCGGCGTCGCGGTAAAGCCCGGTGCGGTGCTCGTAATAGATCGCCTCCCCGGTCGCCAGCGCCGCCGCGCCCAGACAGGCGGCCAGGCCGAGAACCGCGGCGGCGCGCCAGGGCCCCAGAAGATCGCCCCAGTTCAGGCCCGACGCCAGGCCGGCGCCGAGCACCGGCGCCAGCGTCTGCAGATAAAGCGGGTCGAGCCCGGCCGCGGCGATGCGCAGATCCGGCGCCGGCGCCCGGTTCAGCGTCACGGAGACGCCCTCCGGCGTCGCGAGGTCCGGATCGAGCCCGTCACTGATCGTGACGGTCTTCGGCGCCAGACGCGCGGCGAGGGCCGGCAGGACATGGGGTGCAAGGCTCGCCTCCACCGCCCCGCACAGCGGTTCGGCCAGCGCCGCGTCAGAATCGCGGGCCGGCGCGTCGTCCCCGTCCGGCTCGGCGGCGCGGGTGGTGAACAGCACCCGGTCGCCGGCCTCGAACACGAACAGGTCCGCGCCCCGGGTCCCGGCCGCAAGCGCGTCAGGCACGGCGTAGACCGGCTTCACGCCGGCGCCGGCGGCCAGGCGCCGCCAGGTCTCGCGCAGCTCAGCGGACACCGCCGCGACCATGCGCAGGCCGTCACCGGCGCGCGGCCCGGTCTCCACCACCGTGTCCTCCAGGCCTTCGGCGAGATGATCCTCGACGAGGAAGGGCGCGGCGCGGCGGGCGTCGCGGTCCGACCCGCCGGGCACGGCGACCCGGCGCAGGAACACCGCCTCGGCGGGCAGCAGGGCGATGGCGCGCTCGGGCCGGGCGCCCTTGAGGTCGGGCGTCTCGCCGGGGGTGAGCCGGCCTTCGTCCAGCACGGCGCCGTCGGACACCAGCGCCCAGCCGGCGTTGGCGTCCGGCAGGGCGGGCAAGGTGATCACGAGGACGCTCATCTAGAAGGCTCCAAAGCGTTCGCCATGGCGGCGGATCCGCCCTCCATCGCCCAGTTCGGCGAGCTGGCTCAGGGTGAAGCGCGTGTCGTCGACCCTCACATCCACCTCCATGTCAAACCAGCGCGTCGTCACCCCCACGGCGTCGCGGACGGGCGCGTCCACCTCCAGGCGGGCGACCAGCGGGTCGGCCCAGAAGGCGTCAATGGCGTCATAACCCTGCGGGGGCCTGCGGAAAAGCACCGCTTCGGCGTCGGAGGGCGAAAGCCGGCCCCCGAACGCAGCCGACAGCAGCGGCGCCTGGTCGAGCTCCAGCGTGTTCACATTGAGCGGCGGCTGGGCGATGACCGGCCGCACGCACAGCCAGGGCGACAGGGCGCGATAGAGCTCGGGCGTCATTTCAGGCAGGACCAGCAGCTCCTCGCGTTCGAAAAAGCGCCGGTTGGCGGCCCGGTGGGGCGGGGTGAAGCGGGCGTAGGTCTCGTCCTCGGCGCCGCCGGGCCGGGGCCGGTCGTCGGCGTCGATCCAGTCGATCATCTGGTTCTTCAACCGCTCCGCGGCGCCCGGCGGCAGGCCGATCTGGTCGGCGAGATCCAGGAACATGGCTTCGGCGCGCTCACGCCGGGCGCGGTCAAGCTCGACCGGTTCGTCGTCTCTCACATCCTCGCCCAGGGCATTGATGTTGAAACAGTTATTGCCGTCCCGGATGTGTCCGGCGATGCGCCCGCGCTCGATGTCGAAGACGTGGGGACCCTGTCGCCACAGCGCATCGGGACGGGTCACTTCACGGTCCTGACCCGCCGAGCGGACCAGCACGGTTTCGGCGAACTCCCGTGCGCCGCGGGCGTACCAGCGGGCTTCGGCGCGGGAGTCGATCTGGGCGGTGCGGAACACCGCAAAGCGCGTCAGGTCGGTGAGTTGCACCGCCACCGCCGCCATGAGGGCCACCAGCAGCAGGGCGGCGATCAGCGCGGTTCCGCGATCTGTCTGATCCGTCTTCGTTTTTCGATCGCCCCGGCTCATCACGACCCTCCCGCGCTCGGGGTGAGGGCGACATGCTCCAGGGCGCCGACGCCGTCGAGCTCATAGCGCAGGCGCACGGCGGCGGGCGGGACAGGCGCGCCGGCGCCGGCGCTGATCCGGGCCTGGTTCGACCAGCCGGCGCCGGAGAAAACCTCGACCTGAAGGGCGTTTACCCCGGACGCCATGAGCCGGCGGCGGGGCTGCGACGCCGGTGCGGCGTCGGGATAGGCGAGGGCTTCGCGCCAGAGATTTTCGCCGTCATAGAGCCAGATCACCCGCTGCAAGGTGGAGCGGGGCTGGGCGGCGCCAGGATTGGCCCAGCCGGTTCGGGTGAAGACCAGCACCTCGCGCGGCGCGTCCCCGCCGCCGCGCACCAGCTCGGTCCCGTCCGCATCGGCGGCGAAAACCCGCGGGTCTTCAAGACCTTCAGGGGTACGCACCGGGCGCATGACGAGCTGGCCCAAATCGGCGGCGAACACGGTTGCGATTCGCTGGGCGGTGTCGATGCGGGTCAGCGCGGCCTCGGCCTGGGCCTTGCCGCGCAGGGCGGTGGTGAGCAGGCCCACGGAAATCGCGCTCACCACGGCGAAGATCGCAACGGCGGCGAGCACTTCCAGCAGGGTGAAGCCGTCCTCGCGGGTCATCGCCCGGCCTCGCTCAGAAAGGTGGTGCGGCGGGCGATTTCGCGACCGCCATCTGTCTGAACCACAAGGGTGATCCGGGACAGGCCGGGCGTGCCGGCGGCCGAAGTCTCCAGCCGCCAGTCATAGGTCCGGCCGGCGATGTCATAGGCGCCGGAGCGGTCGCGCAGGGGGGCGCCGCGGCGTTCTGCGAGGGCGGTGGAGAGGAGGTTTTCCGCCGCCAGACCGGCCAGCGCGGCGTCCTCGGTCATCGTGGACACCCGCAGCCCGGTCGTGAGCGCGTTCATCAAGGCGACCCCGGCGATGGCCAGCACGGCGAGGGCGGCGAGCATTTCGATCAAGGAGAATCCGGCCTCGCGGGTCATCCGCCCGCCTCGCCGTCTTCCGGGTGAAACATCAACCCTGCGTCGTCGCCGCGCACGATCCGCGCCGCGCCCTGCGATCCGGTGAGGCGATAGGTGAACGGATCATCGAATCCGGCCGGGTCGAACCAGATCTCCGGCGCCTCCGACTCAGAGGTCGCGGCGCCCGGCTCCCCGCCCCGCCCCTCGCTTGGTCCCTCGCTCCGGCCGTCCCGGATGCGGCGGGTGACGCCGCCGTCCTCCAGGACCAGGATCAGATCGTCGGGCAGGCGCACCGGCTCCAGGGCGGGATGGTCGCGGCGCTCGCGCCAGCCGTCCTCGCCGTGGCGGAAGAAGCGATAGCCGCGCCCGTCCGGATCGGCGCCGAACCCGATGAGTTCGCCGGAGAGCAGCGCCTCGCGCCGGGCCTCGTCCAGAGACCGGACGAGCCTTGCGCCGGCCTCCTCCTGCGGGCTGTCGCCGAAATCGGCCGTCACCACCACGGCGGTCGCCATCACCGCCACGATGGCGAGGGCGGCCAGCATCTCCAGCAGCGAGACGCCGGCGTCGCGGGAGGCGGGGCCGGGGCGCATGGCGGCTCCTAGCGCTCCTGGTCCGGATCCCAGTTGCCGATATCGGCGTTCTCGCCCTCGCCGCCGACGCGGCCGTCGGCCCCGAAAGACCAGATGTCGTAGCGGCCGTACTCGCCGGGAATGGCGTACTGGTACGCGTTGCCCCAGGGGTCCTCGGGCAGCCGGTTGATGAAACCGCCCTCGGGATAGCGCGCGGCCAGGCGCGCATCGGCCGGGGCGGTCACCAGAACCTCCAGCCCGTCTTCAGTAGTCGGATAGCTGTTCATGGTCAGCCGGTACATCTCCACCGCGCTCTCCAGCTGGCTGACGTCGGCGCGGGCCTTCTCGATCATCGCCCGGTTCTGACTGGGCAGGACGTTGATGACGATGATGGTGGCCAGGATGCCGATGATCACCACCACCACCATGATCTCGATCAGGGTCAGCCCGGCCTCGCGGTCTTCAAGGGCCTGCTCGTCGTAAGGGCGCATAAGCATGGGGAGTCTCCGGGAGTTCGCCGCGCGCGTCACAGCAGCACGGACGTGTTCAGTTGCAGGATGGGCAGCAGGATCGACAGCACGATCGTCACCACGATGGCGGCCATGGCCAGGATGATGCCGGGCTCCAGCAGCGACAGGCCGGCCGTCACCAGCCCGTCCACATCGCCCTCCAGATGCTCGGCGGCGCGCTCGAACATCTCCGCCAGCCGGCCCGAGCGTTCCCCCGCCGCCACCATATACACCATGATGGGCGGGAAGAAGCGGGCGCCCCGCAAGGCGTCGGCGAGGCCCTTGCCGGTCTCGACCTGGTCGATCACGCCTTTCAGCGTCTCCTGCACCACAAGATCGCCGCTGGCCCGGCGGGCCGAGCGCAGCGCATCGGGCAGCACCGCGCCGGAGGCCACAAGAATGCCCATGGTGCGCGCGAACCGCGCCGCCTCCACCTTCCGGTGAAGCCCGGCGATGAGCGGCGTCGCCAGGCGCAGGCGATGGGCCGCCCGGCGCACCGGTTCGCGGCGCAAAGCGAGGATCGCGCCCGTCACGGCCAGGCCGATCGCGCCGAGGAGAAACGGCCAGCTCGCCTGCAGAAACTCCGACAGGCCGATCATCACCCGCGTGATCAGCGGCAGCTGCAGGCCCAGGGAGTCGAACTGCTCGGAGATGCGCGGCACGATCGCCACCAGCAGCGCGACCACCACCAGCAGGGCCACCACGCCCAGCACGGCCGGGTAGATCAGCGCCGCGCCGACCTTGCGCTGCAGCGCGTCGGCCTGTTCGAGATAATCGGCGAGCCGCTCCATCACCAGACCCAGCCCGCCCGCGCTTTCACCCGCCGCCACCATGGCGCGATAGACGCCGGGAAAGGAGCGCGGATGGGCGGCCATGGCTTCGGACAGGCGCTCGCCCTCGACCACCTTGGCGCGCACCTCCATGAGGACGCGGCGCATGGCCGGGCTGGCGGCCTGACCACCCACGAGGCCCACCGCCTCCTCCACCGGCATGTTGGCGCCGATGAGGGTGGCGAGCTGGCGGGTGGTCCCCATCAGGTCGCGCCGGGACAGGGGTTTGGGCCGGGTCAGCGAGCGCAGCACCCCGCCCGCCCGGACGCCGCCGGACTCCGCCCGCGATACCGCCAGCGGCGCCAGGCGGCGCCGCCTCAGCTCGCGCCGGGCGGCCTGTTCGGAATCCGCAGAGAGGAGACCGCGCGATTTGCGGCCCGCAGCGTCCAGGGCTTCGTATTCAAACGCCGCCATCGCGCTCGCCGTCCTCGCGGCACACCCGCATCACCTCGGCCAGATTGGTCTCGCCGGCGCGGGCCAGTTTCACCCCGGCGCGCCACAGCGTGTCGCGATTGCGGAACGCCTCGGCGGCGAGGGTGAGCTCGCGCGCATCATCATGGATCAGCGACCGGATCGTATCGTCCACCGTCACGACCTCATAGACGCCGAGCCGTCCGGCGAAGCCGGACCCGCCGCAGGCCGGGCAGCCTTTGGGCCGGTGCAGCGTCACCGGCTCGTCGGCGCGCGCCTCCACCATGCGCCGCTCGGCGGTGTCGGCCTCGTACGGCTCCTTGCAGGCCGGGCACAGCCGGCGCACCAGGCGCTGGGCGACGATGGCCGACAGGGTGGAGGCCAGAAGATAGCTCTCCACGCCCATGTCGCGCAGGCGGGTGATGGCCGCAACGGCCGAATTGGTGTGCACGGTGGACAGGACGAGATGGCCGGTGAGCGAGGCCTGCACGGCGATCTCGGCGGTTTCGCGATCGCGGATCTCGCCCACCATGACCACGTCGGGATCCTGGCGCAGGATCGCGCGCAGACCGGCGGCGAAGGTCATGCCCACCTTGGCGTTCACCTGGGTCTGGCCGACGCCCTCCACCGCGTATTCCACCGGGTCCTCCACGGTGAGGATGTTGCGGGTCTGGTCGTTCAGGAGGTTGAGCCCGGCGTAAAGCGTGGTGGTCTTGCCCGCCCCCGTGGGCCCGGTGACGAGTACGACGCCGTTGGGCTGGGCCAGCGCCTTCTTGAAGTCGTCCAGCTGGCGGTCGGCCATGCCCAGCTGCTCCATGGAGAACAGCGCGCTTTCCTTGTCCAGAAGGCGCAGCACCACCCGCTCGCCATAGCGCGACGGCAGGGTGGAGACGCGCACGTCCACGCCCTTGCCCGCCAGCGTCAGGGTCAGGCGGCCGTCCTGGGGCACGCGTTTCTCCGCGATGTCGAGGCGCGCCATGACCTTGATGCGGCTGATCAGGGGCGGCGCCAGGCGGGCCGAGAGGGACACCGTCTCGCGCAGCACGCCGTCGACGCGGAAGCGCACCGCCACCTTTTCCTCGAACGGCTCCACATGGACGTCCGAGGCGCCCATGCGCACCGCCTCGGCGATAAGGCCGTTGATCAGGCGAATGATCGGCGCGTCGCTGGCGCTGTCCAGCAGGTCTTCGGTCTTGGGGATCTCGGAGATGATCTCCGACAGGCTCGCCTCGCTCTCCTCGGCGCTCTCCTGGTTCATGGAGGCGGCCAGCCCGTCAAAGGCGTAGATGTCCGACAGGGCCGTATCGAACGCCTTCGCGTCCACTTCGCGCACCGGGAAGGCCGCCCCGGCGGCGCGGCGCGCCTCGATCAGGTCGGCCGGGTCGGCGCCGGCGCGCAGCAGGAAGACCGGCGCCTCGCCGGACTGCAGCGCGATCCCGCGTTCACGGGCGAAGGCGTAGGCGAGCGGCTTCACGCGCTACTCCTCCGGCGCGGCGGGCGCGTCTGACGGGTCCGCAGGCGTTTCGGGCAGCGGGCGGGTGAACGGATCCTCGCCGCCCATCATCAGCGTGACGATCTCTTCGAGGCTGGACACGCCGCCGCTGGCCAGCATCTGCTCGCCCACCGCGAAATCATAGCTGTTGCGCGTCACCTGGCGCATGTCGGCGGCGTTGCGCACGATGGTGGGCCGGATGAAGACCATGAGATTGCGCCGGACCTGGGAGCGGGACTCGTTGCGGAACAATCGGCCCGCCACCGGGATCCGCGACAGGCCGGGCACGGAATCGTCCAGCATCTGCTCGTCGCGCTCCATCAGGCCGCCCAGCACGATGATCTCGCCGTCATCGGCCATCACCGTGGTCTGGATCTCGCGCTGATTGGTGATCAGCTCCTGGAAATCGCTGCTGACGGGACCGGCCACCGAGCTGACCTCCTGGCGGATCTCCAGGCGGATGGCGTCGCCCTGGTTGATCTGGGGACGCACCGTCAGCTCCACGCCGACATCCTGGCGCTCGATCTGGCGGAACGGATTGGCGTTGTTGGAGCCGAGCGCCTCGCCGGTGGTGATGGGAATTTGCTGACCCACCAGAAGGCTCGCCTCCTCATTGTCGAGCACCATGAGCTGGGGCTTGGACAGGACATTGCTCTCGGTGTCGGATTCCAGCGCGTTGACGATCAGCCCGAACAGGGAGCCGTCATCGCCGATCTGGCCGCCGAGGCCGAACGCCCCGCCGCGCGCGCCCAGAAGCGAGCTGACGGCCAGATTGCGCAGGGACAGCTCATCGCCGCCGGCCTCCGCGTCATCGGTGAAGCTGTCGGTGGCCAGCGCCCCGGTGAGCGCCAGCAGGTCGGGAGAGCGCTGGGAGCCGTAGCGGGTGTAGGCGAAGGGCGTGGCGTCCTCGCCGTTGCCAGCCAGCAGGAACTGCACGCCGAGCTCGCGCGCGGCCTGGTCGGAGATCTCCACCACGATGGCCTCCACCTGGACCTGGGGCCGGCGCACGTCGAGCCGGCGCACCACCTGCTCCAGCTCGCGCAGCACGTCGGGCGAGGCGTTCAGGATGAGCGCATTGGTGGGGGCGTGATGGGCGATCGTGGTTCGCCGCGCGGCCTCGGCGCCGGCTTCGCCCAGGGTTTCCGCGAAGCCCTCGAGGATCGGAACGAGCTGGCCGCCTTCGGCGTGGTTCAGGTTCAGCACCCGGAAGGACTGGTTGGAGCGGCTCACCGCGTCGACCCGGCGCACCAGGGCGATCATCTCGCCCACCGCCAGCGGTTCGCCGCGCATGAGCAGGGCGTTGGAGGCCGGCACCGCGGCGACCGACACCGCCGCAACGCGGTCTGTGTCGGTCTGGCCGCTGCGCGTGCGCAGGCGCTCCACAATGGCCACCATGTTTTCCGCCGGGATGTTGTCCAGGACCAGCATCTCCACCGTGGAGGTGTCGCGGTCCATGGCCCGCAAGGCCTGCTCGATCGCCTGGATGTTGGAGGAATAATCCACCGCCACCACAAGGTTGGAGCCCTCCACCGCGTTGGCCGCGCCGGACGCCGACAGAAGCGGCGCCAGGGCGCGGATCGCGTCGCGGGCGCTGGCGTTGGACAGGCGCACCACCGTGGTCAGGAACAACTCATTGTCCCGGTCCGCGCTGACCCGGGCGCCGGCGCGCGCGCCCTCCTGCTCGGGCACGATCTGGAACACGCCCGGCGCGGTGCGCACTGCGGTGAAGCCGTTGACCCGAAGGGTGGACAGGAAGACCTGGAACACCTCGTCGGGCGTCAGCGCCGCCTGGGAGGCGATGGTCACCCGGCCGCGCACGTCGGGATCAACGATGAAGGTGTAGCCGGTGAGCAGCGACACGTCGTCGATCACCGCGCCGATCTCGGCCTCGCGGAAATTCAGCGTCGAGCGCTCCTGGGCCTGGCCGGGCGCGCCGGCCAGCGCGGCGAGCCCGAAGCTCAGGGTCAGGGCGGCGATGGCGCCGCGCAAGGTCTTCGTCATGGTTCGCCCCTTGATCATGTCCGTCAGCCGCCCGACTGCAGCGGTATGGTCAGCGTGACCGGCGCGCCGGCGCGCTCGATCTCCAGCCGGGCCTGCCCGGCGGTCTCGAAGGTTCCTGCAACGGCGCGCGCGGCGTCGGCGCCGTCGATGCGCGTCCCGTTCACAGACCGTATGACATCGTCCGGCAAGAGTCCGGTGGCGCGCAGCACGTCGAGCTGTGTATTGCCGCGCACGCGAAGCCCGCGCAGCGATCCGCCCTCCAGAACCGGCTCGAGCCTTAGCCCGTCCACATAATCGTCCGAGGTCAGGCTCGCCGCGACGGCCGGATCGGGGGCGCCGGTGAGGCCGCCGGGCTGCGCGCCGGCCGTCAGAGGCGGCTGTACGGCGCGGTCGGAGGGCGACGCCGCGGACGGGGCGGACGCGGTGGAGACGCCGCGGCGGGCGTCCTCGCGCAGATAAACGCTCTCGCGGGCGCCGCGCCGGTTGATCGTGACATAGGCGTTGGTGACGTCCGCCAGGGTGATCCCGTCGCTGAGCTCGTCGCCCACGCGCAGGAGTTTCTGGCCTTGGCCGGGAATTTCGATGATCGCGACGCTGGCGCCGCCGGGCTCCACCCGCACGCCGCGCAGCTGATAGTTCAGGCGCGATTCCGGCGCCGGGCCGTCGGCGGCCTCGACCGCCGCGCCGCGCGTGGCGAACAGGCCTTCGAAGTCCGAGGCGCCGGGACGATCAACGCCGCCGGAAGCCGACGCGCCGGTGACGCCGGGGGCGGCCCCGGAGGCGGGAAGGTCCAGCTTTCGCGTGTCGGCGCCGTAGAGCGTGAACCAGAGCGCCTGGGCGGCGAGCCAGGCGATCACGAGCACGAGGACAAGCTCCGCGGCGCGCGCGCCGAGCCGTGCGGCGCGGTGCAGGCTTGCATCGCGCCCGGCCGGGCTGGGGATCGCCTGTGCGGAGCTCATGAAGGAAGGTTCAACCACGTTGGGATTGGAAAGAAAAGCGCCGCCAGCAAACAGGGCGGGCCTTCGGTGAAGAAGGCCCGCCCCGCACTGCATCAGACTTCTGAACGCCCTAGAAGCTGGCGGTCAGGCTGACCGAGAAGGTCCGGCCCCGGTCATAGGTGTTGAAATCCGTCTCACCGATGGTCTCGTTGACCTGGTACTCACGGTGCTCCTCCTCGAGCAGGTTGCGGCCCGAGAGACCCAGCGAGAGGTCCCGGCCCGCGACCTGGAACCGGCGGCGGTATTGCAGATCCAGCTGCACGCCCGATTCCTCGATCACATCCGGCAACACGCCCGACGGCGAGTTGAAGCCGCGCTGCAGGATCCGGTCGTCCACCCAGTTGGCCAGAAGGGTGAGCTGGTCGTTGTCGCCCTCCCATCCGATCTGGGCGTTGACGATGTTTTCCGGCGTGCCCTGCAGTTGTGAACCATCGAGATTGTAAAGGCTGGCGTCGCGCAGCGAGTCGCTGATCGGATCCAGAACCTGGACGCCGTCCGGCGCCACGATCTCGGATTCGGTGTAGGTGTAGTTGACCGCGAAACGCCAGTCGCGATCCCGGAACCAGGCGATGTCCAGCGGGAACTGGAACAGCGTCCGGTATTCCAGCTCGACGCCGCTGAGTTCGGCTTTCGGGGAGTTCAGGAAGGTGGTTTCCGACACGAAGGAGGCCGTCTCGAAGATCACTTCCTCGATCGGGTCTTCGATTTCCTTGTAGAACACCGCCGCCGTGACGAACTGGTCGCGGCCCAGATAGTATTCCAGACGCGCGTCGTAGTTCGCCAGCTCGGAATCCACCAGCCCGTCAAAGCCGCGGAAAGTCCGCTGGGTCTCGGGATCGAAGAAGCCCGAATTGGCGAATTCGCGGAATTGCGGGCGGGCGATCGTTTCCGAATAGCCGAGCCGCAGCTGCAGATCGTCGGCGAAGTTCCAGGTCAGCGTGGCCGCGGGGAGAAGATAGTCGTTCTCCAGCGTGGCGTCGCGGCCGAGATCGCCGAACCGGCTGAACGTCTGGACCGTTTGCACCGCATCCTCGTGGCGCACGCCCACCGTGGCCTGGAGGAAGCTGGTGATGTCCAGGTCGATCTGACCGAAGACGGCGTCCACATCCAGCTCGCCGATATAGTTGGACTGGGTGTTCTGCACTTCGGTCAGCTGGAAGCGCGACGGGCCGATATTGTCCGGCGAGAACAGGAAGTCCGGCCGGGCGAGCTGCACGTCTTCAGGAAGCGAGTTGCCGCCGCCCATGCGGAAGAACAGCGTGGCGTATTCACGTTCGGTGCGGGTGGTGTCCGCGCCCCCGGTGAAGACGAGCTGGCGCGACCCCGGAAGGTCGACGGTATAGGCCAGCTCACCGCCGAAATTGCTCAGATCGTCGGTAAGGTCGGTGAACTGGATCTCGTAGCGCGCACCGGACGTGAATGCGATATCGCCGCCATCGAGTTCGATCCGGGTCAGATCCTGCAGGAACGGGGTTTCCCGCGTCGCCTGGGCCACCGAACCGCGCCAGCGCGCTTCGAGGTTTCCGAACTGGTGTTCGCCGGTGAGCTGGAACATGGCCAGCTCGCGTTCGAACCAGCCGCTGGACTCCCGGTGGATCGGCCGGCCGCCCTGGGCGTTGAAGTCTTCGCCGCGGACCAGCTGCGTGTCCTTGCGCGACGAGTGCACGTAGAACACCGTGGCGCCGACCTCGTGATCGCCGCGCGCGGCGGTGAGCGAGACCAGGCCGTTGGTGTCGGCGTCGTAAGAGGTGAGCTGGGACTCAAGATCAGTGCCCAGCACGTCGCCGCGGACGCGTTGACGCTGTGCATTCTCGATGCTCCAGCCCGCGTCAAAGCCGCCGGCCGCAACCAGACCCATGTCAAAACCGCCGAACTGGAAGGCCGTGCCGCCGCTGGCGCTCACCGAATAGTCAGGGTCCAGGTCAAGTGACTGCTGGACGAGCAGGTTCGGGATCACGACGCTTTCGCTCACCGTTTCCAGCTCGCCGGGCGTCAGGCTCGACAGGGGTTCGCCGGCGCTCAGCAGGCTGGCCAGCGGGGCGGGCGTGTCCCGCCCGTCGTCATAGCCGGTCCAGTCAGTGTCCGAACCGTAATGGGTCAGACCCCGCTCGTCGGTGGTCACGGTGTTGTAGCCGATGCTTCCCGAAACGTTCAGGAAGGGCTCGTCAGGGCGGCGCAGCGTGGTGAGCATGATCAGGCCGCCGCCGAACTCGCCGCCATAGTTGGCCGAGTAGGTCTTCTGCACCGAAACGCCGTCAAGCACTTCGGACGGGAACAGGTCCAGCGGGACGATGCGGCGCAGCGGCTCCGGGCTGGGCAGCGGCGAGCCGTTCAGGAGCGCCGCGGCGTAGCGGTCGCCGAGGCCGCGGACATAGGCGAAACGGCCGCCGACGACGCTGAGGCCGCTCAGACGGGTCAGCGCGATCGCCGCGTCGGCGTCGCCGGACCGGTCCAGGTCCTCGGCCGTGATGAAGCTGGCCACTTGCGCGGTGTTGCGCTGCGGCTCGGGGATGAACTGGCCGCGCACCGTGATGACGTCGGCGGGTTCGGCGGGCTGGGAGGCCTGGGCCTCCTCGGCTTGGCGGGCGAAAGCGGACGGGGCCACCAGGGCCGAACTCGTCAGCAGAGCCGCGCTTATGAGGTGGAGCGGTTTCATGAATTAGCAACCTTCATTCAATGGGGTTGGGAGCCGTCAGGGGCGCGCCGGACCAAGGCCCGGCGCGCCTGATCGCTCTGACCTAGCAGGTGCTTCCAGCTTCCAGACCACAGGTCCAGCCAGCCCACCAACGATCGCTCGAATTCTCCACCGCGCCGATATAATCGACATCGGTGAAGTACGGATCGAGCGTCGTCACGTCGAAGGCGTCGCGGTCGTTCTCGGTGGCGCCGTTGACGAAGATATTGCTCAGCGTGTTGGCCACGTCGGTGGAGTTGTTCGTGCCAGTCGAGACCGCGTCGGTCGCCGCCGCCTGGTCGGACGCCGCCGTGGACAGTCCGCCCGCGCAGTCGAACAGAACCGAGTCGAAGCTCGGATCCACATCGACGCCCTGATAGCCTGCATTGCCGTTACCGGCGGAGTCTTCCCAGCGGAAGCACTCCTGACCGTAATCGACGACGCCGTTGACGTAGCGGCCGACCGTGCCCGAGTTCAGGCGCCAGGCGTTGGTGCGGTCGCCCACGAAGGTGAAGTTGGCGAAGGTCGCATTCGACAGCGGGGTAACGCCCGGAGCCGAGCTGGAGGCCTCGACGATGTTGTCGCCGCCGCCGTCACGCTGGATGGCCAGGAGGAACTGGATATTGCCCTGCCAGCCATTGTCGGTGTCGAAGGAGTCGTCGTCAGCGCCGGTGACGACGAGATTGCGGCCGTTCACCGTACCGCCGAACCATTCGATGCCGTCGTCGGACCCGTTGTGGACCTGGATGTTTTCAAACGTCGTGCCATTGCCGACGCCGCCAAGCGTGATGCCGTTCAGCTCGTTGCCCGGCGCGATCTCGAAGCCGGCGTACTTGACCTGAAGGAAGGTGAGCGAGCCCGAATTGTCGTCACTCTCGGCGCCGCCATAGAGGCCGTCCGGATTGGTCACGCCTTCAACCAGGTTTTCGCAATCCACCGTGCCCGGCGTCGCCGCGTCGCGGCAGCGATTGATCGGCGCCTGGCCGAGGACCACGAGGCCGCCCCACTCTCCGATGGCGTCGTCCCGGTTGCCGGAGTTGGTGATGTCGTTTTCCGACGTCATGATGACCGGGTTTTCGCGGGTGCCGTTGGCGAACAGCTGGGAGCCGCGGTTGATCAGCAGATAATCGGCGCCCGAACGGCCATAGAGCGTGACGCCCGATTCGATGGTCAGGGACGCGGCGACACCGTCGGCGGCCGTGCCGTCGGCGCCGACATCGCGGCCGATGCGCACATCGCCGTCCAGCTCGTAGATATTGCCACGGGTCAGGCGGAGGTCAGCTTCGATCGTACCGGTCAGGCGGCAGATATTCTGGTCATCGCGGTCGGCGCCCGTGTCGGTGGTGCCGGTGGGGCAGTCAGGTTCCGGGAACAGGCCGAAGGTCCAGCCGGCGGCCCAGTTGTTGGTCTCGGTTTCCGTTGCGCTGAACGCGCCGACATAGTCGGCGGTCTCGAAGAAGGAGCCCAGCGTGGTGGCGTCGAACGCCGTCATGGCCTGCTCTTCGGGACCGGGGAAGATGCGCGAAGCGAGCGAGCTCGGGCCCTGCACGTTGTTGGAGTCGTTCGCGACTGCGTCAGACGCCGCGGCCTGATCGGACGAGGCCGTGGACAGGCCGCCGTCGCAGTCGAACAGGACCGAGTTGAAGCTCGGGTCGACATCCACACCCTGATAGCCCGGATTGCCGTTGCCGGCGGAGTCCTGCCAGCGGAAGCATTCCTGGCCGTAATCGACGACGCCGTTGACATAGCGGCCGACCGTACCGGTATTCAGGCGCCAGGCGTTGGTGCGGTCACCCACGAAGGTGAAGTTGGCGAAAGTCCCGTTCGACAGCGGGGTGACGCCCGGAGCCGAGCTGGAGGCCTCGACGATGTTGTCGCCGCCATTCTCGCGCTGAATGACCACGGCGAACTGGTTGTTGCCCTGCCAGCCATTGTCGGTGTCGAAGGAGTCGTCATCGGCGCCGGTGACGACGAGATTGCGGCCATTGAGCGTGCCGCCAAACCATTCGATGCCGTCGTCAGAGCCGTTGTGAACGTGGATGTTCTCAAACGTCGTGTTGCTGCCGACACCGCCAAGCGTGATGCCGTTGAGCTCGTTGCCCGGCGCGATCTCGAAGCCCGCGAACAGCACGCGCACATAGCGCAGCTCACCGGAGTCGTCCGCCGGATTATCGCCGCCATACAATGCGTCCGGATTGCTCACGCCTTCAATGAGGTTTTCGCAGTCCACCGTACCCGGGGTCGCCGCGTCGCGGCAGCGGTTGATCGGCGCCTGGCCGAGGACCACGAGGCCGCCCCATTCGCCGATATTGTCGCCGCCGAAGTCCTGCGGGTCCGCCTCGCGGCGGATAAGGTCTTCATCCGACGTCATGGTGATCGGCGAGGCCGCCGTTCCCAGCGCTTCGATCTCAGAGCCGCGATTGATGACGATGTAGTCCGCGCCGCTCTCACCGAACACGGTCACGCCCGGCTCGATGGTCAGGCGCGCAGAGGAGCCGCCGGACGCGGTGCCGTCGGCGCCGATATCGGCGCCCACATTGACGCGGCCATCGATGCGGTAGGCCACGCCTTCAACGAATTCCAGGGTGAGGTTGCTGAGGATGTCGCCCGACACGTCGCAGGTCGTCAGACCGCCGACCGGATCACCCGTGGTGAAGCCCGAGGGGCACTCGGCGGTCGAACCGCCGCCGCCGCCACCGCCGCCGCCGCCGGCAACCGGAGGCGTGCCAGGATTGCTCGCGCCCGGAGAGGCGATTTCGGAGCCTTGCGAGCAGGCCGCGATCACGGCGCAGGACGCCCCGGCCAGAAGCAGCTTGAACTTGGATACAGTCGTCATGGATTACCCCCCAGGAGGATTAGTGGCGCGAACTCGGACACGCAGCGTCCGGCGAACAGCAGGACGCATACGTTCGAGGGGGAAGAGACAGGATGATTGTTACGCGCGGATCGCAATTCCATGACGGAGCCATGACAGGGCTTTCGGAGGCGCACTTCCGCCCTCTCGCGCGCGTCGTCGCACCCCGACCGGCCCGCGGTGAAGCGTGTCAGGACAAGGCGGAGTCGCGGGTGTGGCTTTGGCGCCAGAGCCCCTTCTCGAATATGTGAAATTTCAATGACGCAGGCGGGCTTGCCGTGGATTCGCGCTACTGCGCCGCAGCATCCGAATGCGGCGCGCCGCGCAGCGAGTCCGGGTCGAGGCGCGCCACCGCGGCGTACTGGCTGAGGAAGACATCGCCGGTGAGCGCCTCGAGAAAATGGGTGCGCTTCAGCGCATCCATCACCGGTCCCTTAACCTCGGACAGGTGGAAGGTCACCCCGGAGTCGGCGAGCCGGGCGTTGATCGCCTCCAGGCTTTCCAGTGCCGAGAAATCGATCTGGTTCACCGCCGGGCACATCAGGACGAAATGCTCGATCGCCGGGTTCTCCGCGACCAGGGCGTAGACCTGATCCTCGAGATACCGCGCATTGGCGAAATACAACCCCTCATCAACGCGCAAGGTCAGGATTTTGGAGGACGTCTGCACGCTATGGCGCTTCACGTTGCGGAAATGCTCGGTGCCGGCGACCTGACCCACCACCGCCGCGTGGGGGCGGCTGGTGCGGTAGAGGAACAGCGCCAGCGACAGCACCACGCCCGCCGACACGCCCGCCTCGACGCCCAGGGTCAGGGTCAGCGCGATCGTCGCCGCCATGGCGACGAAATCGGCGCGCGAATACTCCCAGGCGCGCTTCAGGGCGGCGAGGTCCACCAGGCTGAGCACCGCCACGATGATCGTCGCGGCCAGCACAGCCACCGGCAGGTTGGCCAGAAGCGGGGTCAGGAACAGGGTCGCCAGTGCGATGCCGGCCGCGGTGAAGGCGCCGGCGGCCGGCGTCGCCGCCCCGGCGTCGAAATTCACCACTGAACGCGCGAACCCGCCGGTCACCGGATAGCCGCCTGAAAAGGCGGCGGAGAGATTGGCGGCGCCCAGCCCCACCAGCTCCTGGTCGGGATCGATTCGCTCGCGCTTCTTCGCCGCCAGGGTCTGGGCCACCGAGACCGACTCCACGAAACCGATGATGGAGATCAGCATGGCCGGCCCGATCAGCAACATCAGCAGCTCCGGCTCGAAGCTCGGCGCGGAGAACGGCGGCAGGCCCTGCGGCACCGCGCCCACCAGCGCCACGCCCTTCGCGCCCAGGTCCAGCACGGCCACCGCCGCGATGGACACCGCCACGGCGAAGACCGGCCCGGCCTTGGTGAGGATGTCGGCGGCGCGCCTGTGCACGCCGAGCGCCAGCAGGAGCGGCTTCAGCCCCGAGCGCACCCAGAACAGGAAGACCGCGGCGGACACGCCGATGATCACGGTGGGCCAGTGCGGATCAAGGATCGAGGCTGACAGGCTGGCGCCCAGCTCCACCAGCGTGTGGCCGCGGGCCTCCACGCCGAGGATGTGGCGCAGCTGGCTCGCCGCGATGATGATCCCGGAGGCGGTGATGAAGCCGGAGATCACCGGATGGGAGAGGAAGTTCGCCAGGAAGCCCAGCCGGAACACGCCCATGATCACCAGAAACAGGCCGGAGAGAAACGCCAGGCTGAGCGCCGCGGCGGCGTAGCCCATGGTCCCGGTCTCGGCGATCTCGCCCACCGCCGCGGCGGTCATCAGCGAGACCACGGCCACCGGCCCCACGGCCAGCGCCCGGCTGGTCCCGAAGATCGCGTAGGCCACCAGCGGCAGGATGGAGGCGTACAGCCCCGCCTCCGGCGGCAGGCCGGCCAGCAGGGCGTAGGCCAGGGACTGCGGGATCAGCATGATGGTGACGATCACCGCCGCCATCAGGTCCTCGCCGAACTTGCCGCCGTCATAGCGGCGGCCCCAGTCGAGAACGGGCAGGTATCTTGAGAGCTTCACGGGAGTTCGCTTTTCGTCTGGCGGCTCAGGCGGGCGTCTTGGCGGAGGTCTTGGCGGAGGTCTTGGCCGAGGTCTTTCCCGGGGTCCTGGCCGCAGAAGCGAGCGCAATCGGATCGGCGCAGGCGTCGGGCGCCGCGCGCGCGGCCGGGTCATGGGGCAGGATCTGCGTCTTCATGAGCCATTCGCGGCCGCGCAGCATGGCGTCGAAATAGATCCCCGGCAGCATCTTTTCCTTCAGGAACCAGGCGAGCCGGGTCGGCTGCGTACCGTCCACCAGCCATTTGGGGAAGGTGGGCATGAGTCGCCCGCCATAGCCGAACTCGGCCAGGACGATCTTGCCGCGCTCCACGGTGAGCGGGCACGAGCCGTAGCCGGTGTAGACCGCGCGCGGCGTGCGTCCGTCCAGAACCGAAACGACGTTCTCTGCCACCACCGGCGCCTGGGCGCGCACCGCCGCGGCGGTCTTGGCGTTGGGCGCCGAACACGCGTCGCCCAGGGCGAAGACATTGCCGTAATTGAGATGCTGCAGCGTTTCCGGGGACACGGCGATCCAGCCGCCGTCACCGGCCAGCGGGCTGTTCCTGATGAAGTCGGGGGCGGTCTGGGGCGGGCAGACATGGAGCATGTCGAAGCTGCGCTCCACCCGGACCGGTCCGTCCGCGCCGGCGTGTTCGAACACGGCGATCTTCTTCTCGCCGTCCACGGCCACCAGGTTGGAGCTGAAATTCAGATCGATACCGTAGCGCTCCACATACTCCATGAGCGCCGGGACGTACTCGGAGACGCCGAACAGGACCGGGCCGGCGGTGTGGAACTCCACATCGATGTCATCCAGCACGCCGGACCGGCGCCAGGCGTCACAGGACAGATACATCGCCTTCTGCGGCGCGCCGGCGCATTTGATGGGCATGGGCGGCTGGGTGAACAGGGCGCGGCCCCGCTTCGTCGCCTGCACCAGGTCCCAGGTATAGGGCGCAAGGTCGAACAGATAGTTCGAGGTCACGCCGTTGCGGCCGAGCGTGGACTTCAGGCCTTCGACCCGGTCCCAGTCCAGCTTGAGCCCCGGCGCCGCGATCAGCACGCGGTAGGCGAGCCGCGATCCGTCCTCGAGAATCACTTCACGGCGATCCGGCGCGAAGCGGCTCACCGCCGCGCGGATCCAGTCGGCGCCGTCGGGCATGAGGTCGGCCATGGGACGCTCGGTGTCGCGGCGGTCAAAGACTCCGCCCCCCACAAGGGTCCATCCCGGCTGATAATAATGCTGCTCACGCGGCTCGACGATGGCCAGGGACAGGCCGGGCCGGCGTTTCAGAAGGCTCGCCGCCGCGGAGATTCCGCCGGCGCCGCCGCCCACCACCACCACGTCATAGGCGCGCACGCCGCCGTCCGGCGCGGGCTCGCCCGCCACCGCCGCGCGCCGGGCGAGCCGGTCCTCGAGGCGTGATTTCAGGCCGGAGAGATCATAGCCGGCCGCTCCTGCGGCCCGGATCAGCGCGTCGGCGTCCATGTGGCGCGCTTCGCTCAACGCCCACAGCGTCACCGAGCGCGTGCCGGTGCGGCAGTACGCCAGGACCGGGCCGGTCACCGCGTCCATGGCGTCGGCGAAGGCGGCGATGTCCGCGTCGGTTATCCTGCCGCCCTCCACCGGGACATGGCGGTAGGCGAGCCCGGACGCGCCGCACGCGGCCTCGATTTCTGCCGAGCACGGCTGGTCGTCGCCCTCGCCGTCCGGCCGGTTGTTGATGATCGCCTTGAACCCGAGGCTGGCGGCGACGCCGATATCGGCGCAACTGAGCTGCGGGCTGACGGTGAAGAACGGCGAAATCGGCTTCAGGTCCATGGCGTGTCCTCCCCGGGCACGGTGGAGGGGCGCACCGCGCCCCTCGCTTTATCTCAGAGCGCGTCGATGGGCAGCTTCATGTAGCGCACCCCGTTGTCCTCGGCGGGCGGCAGCTCGCCGGCGCGCATGTTCACCTGGACGCTGGGCAGGATCAGCACCGGCATGGCGAGCTGGGCGTCGCGCGCCGTGCGCATGGCGACGAACGCATCCTCGGTCGCGCCGCCGCCCACATGAATGTTGTGCGCCTTCTCCTCGCCCACCGTCGTCTCGAAAGCGTAGTGGTCGCGGCCCGGCGCCTTGTAGTCATGGCACATGAACAGCCGGGTCTCTTCGGGCAGGGCGAAGATCTTCTGGATGGAGCGGTAGAGCTCGCGCGCGTCGCCGCCGGGAAAGTCGCAGCGGGCGGTGCCGTAATCGGGCATGAAGAGCGTGTCGCCGACAAAGCCCGCATCGCCGATGACATAGACCATGCAGGCTGGCGTATGGCCCGGCGTGTGGATGGCTTTCGCCTGGATCGAGCCGACGGCAAACTGCTCGCCGTCCTCGAACAGATGATCGAACTGGGAGCCGTCGCGGGCGAACTCGGTCCCGGCGTTGAACACTTTGCCGAACACGTCCTGCACGGTCTTGATGTTCGAGCCGATGGCGAGCTTGCCGCCGAGCTTTTCCTTCAGGTACGGCGCGGCCGACAAGTGGTCGGCGTGGACATGGGTCTCAAGGATCCAGTCCACGGTGAGGCCCTGCTCGGTCACATAGGCGATGATCTCGTCGGCCGAGGATTTGGCCGTGCGCCCGGATTTGGGATCATAGTTGAGCACCGAGTCCACGATGGCGGCGCGCTTCGTCGCCGGATCGGACACCACATGAGAATAGGTGAAGGTGGCTTCATCGAAGAAGGTCTTCACGTCCGGGCGGGAAGTGAGAGTGTCGGTCATGGTCATGCCTCCTGGCTTTTCCGGGCGACCGGCGCGTCCGCGTCCGGTCCGAACGCCGCGCACAGCGCGGTCATCAATTTCTGCATGCGCTCACCCTTGAGCGCGTAGAACACCTGCTTGGCTTCGCGGCGTGTGGTCACGAGCCCTTCGACGCGCAGGCGGGCGAGATCACGCGACAGGTTGGGCTGGCGCACGCCGGTGCGCGCCTCGATCTCGGAGACCGACCGTTCGCCCTCCATGAGCTCGCAGGCGACCAGCAGGCGGTTGGGATGGGCGAGCAGCTTGAGCATGCCGGAGACCTCCTCGGCCCGGCCCCGCAGCTCCTCGATATCCATGTCCAGCTTCATTGCGGCGTCTTTCACTTCTGCCTGCGGGCGCCTCTTGCGCGCCGCCTCAACATCTATCATTTTCGATAATTGATAAATGACGAGACGGAATGCAAGCCCTTTCGCGCAGAAAGCTTGAAAATACCCACACACGCAATGGGACATTTCGCCATGGGCGGAATGTCCCGCCTGCGGCCGACCAGAGGACATCATGGACTACGCAACCCCTTTCACCCCTGTATCCGCCACCATCGGCGGCGCGCTGATCGGCCTCGCCGCCGTGATCCTGATGGCCGCAAACGGCCGCATCGCGGGCATTTCCGGCATCGCAGGCGGGCTGATCGGCCCGGCGGCGCCCGGCGGCGAGCGCGCCTGGCGGGCCGCCTTCATCGCCGGGCTGCTCATCGCGCCGCTGCTCTACACCGCCTTCGGACCCCCTATCGCGGTGACGATCCCCGCCTCCACCCCGCTGCTCATCGCCGCGGGGCTTCTGGTGGGCGTCGGCACGCAGCTGGGCTCGGGCTGCACCTCGGGCCACGGCGTCTGCGGGATATCAAGACTGTCGCCGCGCGGGATCGCCGCGACTCTCACCTTCATGGCGAGCGGGGCGGTGATCGTCTTTCTCGTCCGACACGTGTTCTAGGAGCGGCTTCGATGATGCGTCTTCTCTCAAGCCTTCTGGCCGGTCTCGTCTTCGGGCTCGGCCTTGTCATCTCCGGCATGATCAATCCGGCCAAGGTCCAGAACTTTCTCGACGTCGCCGGCGCCTTCGACCCGAGCCTCGCGCTGGTGATGGGGGCCGCGCTGATCGTCACGGCGATCGGTTACAGGCTCGTGCTGCGCCTGCCCCATCCCCTGTTCGAGATGAAATTCCAGATCCCCGCCCTGACGCGCATCGATGCGAAACTGCTCGGCGGCGCGGCGGTGTTCGGCGCCGGATGGGGACTGGCCGGATTCTGCCCGGGCCCGGCGATCACGGCGGCGGCGCTGGGCCGCGGCGAGGTGTTCATCTTCCTGGCCGCCATGGTGGCGGGGATCGCGGGCTGGCGCTGGCTGAGGCGGTAAGGCGGGACAAGACCGCCGCGCTGCGCTAAGCCGGGGCATGCGACGGTGATGGAGGCTTCATGGACGCGATCCCCCTTCTGGCGATCAATCTCGCGCTGATCTGCGGTGTGTTCGCAGGCCTGTGGGCTCTGGCCCAGATCAGCCGCGATCCCAGCTTCGTGGACGCGTTCTGGGCGTTCGGCGCGGTGCTGCTGGCGGTCTCCAGCTTTGTCCTGGCCGGCGGCTGGGAGCCGCGCAAGGCTCTGATCACCGGCCTGGTGCTGGTCTGGGGTCTGCGGCTGGGGACCCATCTGTTCCTGCGCTGGCGGCGCGAAGGCGCGGACCGGCGCTATGAAGCGCTGCTCGCCGCCGTGCGCGGCAAGCGCAGCTGGTCCTACGCCCGCACCACCGCCCTCTTCATCTTCGCGCCCCAGGCGGTGCTGCTGTGGGTGATGAGCCTGCCCGCCCAGCTCGGTCAGGTCGCTCCGGATCCCGGCTTCACGGCGCTGGCCTTCATCGGCGCGGCGCTGGCCGTGTTCGGGATCGCCTTTGAAAGCCTCGCCGACCTGCAGCTGCAGCGCTTCAAGGCCGATGCGCGCACTGCGGGCCGGGTGATGGATACCGGGCTCTGGAGCTGGTCGCGCCATCCCAATTATTTCGGCGAGGCGGCGACATGGTGGGGGATCTGGCTGATCGCGGCGGAAACCGCGCCGGGCCTGTTCGCCGCGATCGGTCCGGCCTTCGTCACCTTCACGCTGGTGAAGTGGTCCGGCGCGCCGATGCTGGAGCTTGGGCTCCATCGGAGCCGCCCGGACTACGCCGCCTACGTGAAACGGGTGTCGCCCTTCATTCCCTGGCCGCCGAAACGGTCCTGAGCCCCGGCGCGCGCCGGCCTAAACCCTGTCCGGGTTCATATCGACGGGAACGCCGAACCGGCCCGCCAGCGCATCAAGCCCCGCGCGCACTTCGGCCAGAGTTTCAGGCGACGGGCTGACCGCCGCGTTGACCCGTTCCTGAAGCGATTGCGGACAGATGAAATAGCTGCCGACCAAAAGACCGAGCGCGCAAACCCCTGAAATCATGCGAACCATCACCGCCTCCCCAGACTGGCTGTTGAGACCGTAACATTACCGATCTGTCATGAACAGCGCTAAAGCGCTGTCCGGCCCGACCCCGTCGGAACTCACGCCCCAGGCCTTTGTCCGAGTGCGAAATTTCCTCGAAGACCGGCGGCCGCGTATCCGATTGCGCTGTGAATCGACGCGGCGGTCACCCCGCTCCGGACCGCGTCTTACCCGTTGATCGCCTCGACCCCTGGCGTGTTGGCTGCATCCAGCACCGCTTTGAGGGCGCGGACAGCCTCCTGGACGCTGGATTCCATCAGCAAGGCGCTGCGCTCGGCGCGCTCCGCCGCCCCGTCCAGGCGCACGGCCGCCTCTGACGGCGCCGAGGCCGCGATGCGCTCCGCCGCCGCTTCGATTCGCTGCGCTGCGCCGTCCACGCGCTGACCCAGCGCGCCGGCCACGGCCTCCACCTCCTCGCGGAAATGCGCCAGCGCGTCGCCGCCGCCGGCGCCGGGAATCGCCTCGGCGATGGCGCGCATTTCGCGCCGGAACGCCGACAGCTCGGCTGCGAGGTCGACGCCGCGCGGCGTCGGCGCTTCGATCATGCTGTCAAACCGGTCCCCGGACGGGGCTTCGCGAGCCGCCGGCTCCCAGGCGCTCTCGGCTTCGGGCTCGACACGGTTCGCCTCGCCGCGGGCCAGAGCCTCGAAGGCGTCCAGATCCGCTTCGAACCGGTGCGTATCGAACGCCGCGTCGTCGTCGGGCCCGCCGGCGAGAGGCTCCGAAGCGTCTTCCGTCATCCAGTCGCCGGCCTCGTCCCGGGCATCAACGTCGTCGCCGGCCATGTCGGCCTGGAAGGCGCGCTCAAGCTCGGCGAGCGCGCTTAACACGTCGGCCTCGGGTTCGGTGTCCATGGACGAATCCTGCGGGGTGTCGGAATCGATCTCCGTCGGCCCGTCCCAGTCCTGCGTCTCATCGGCTTCGTGGGGAGCGGGCCGCGCCTCGTCGAGCCATTCATCGTCAGGCGCCGGCGCGATGGACGCCGCACACCGCGCGGACGGCCGCCAGGAATCAACCTCGAACACGTCGCTGTCGTCGATATCCAGCATTGCGATGTCGATATCGAAAGTCTCGCTGTCGTCGTCATAGGCGGCGCGGCCGGCGGCGCTGGGCTGGCCGGCGAAATTTCCCGCCTCGGGCTCCAACGGCTGGCGGGCGATCTGGACGTGCTCGGGCGTGTCGGCGCCGAACAGGATTTCGCACAGATCCGCGCGCATCGCTTCGATTCGCGCCGCGTCGAACCGGCTCGCAGCGATCGCCCAGGTCAGCGGCGCCAGCCGGGCGAACCGCGCCCCGACCGGTTCTGCGGCGGTGAGATACAGCCGTGCGAACTGATCGACACGCTCGGCCAGCGCCGTCTCGTCGGCGCCCGGCGGTGCGGGCGGACGCAATTGCAGGATGAAGGCTTCTTCCCCGCTGAGCGCCTCGGCGGCGTCGATCGAGACATGATCCATCATGGTCCGCCCCGGCGCGCACGGCCGGGGCCCTTCCCTTGAAACAAGGGTCTGGTGTCGCCTGCTCCCCCTTGAAGAAACGTTAACCGCGCATCAACGCTAGCGCAGGACGTCGGACACGCCGGCCACCGACGCGCGCGCCGGCGAGACCGCCAAGCCGTCCGAATGGACGATGGCGACGAAGTCCCGCCCCAGCCGCGCGCCGGCGATCCTCGGGGCGTCGTCGATGGCGTGCACGATCAGGCCCGGCGTGTAGACCGGCTGTCCGCCCTGGCGGCCGGTCTCGGCGCGCGCCACCTGGATCAGGGTGAGATCGGACAGCGCCCGCACGTCGGCCCCCGAGGCCGCGCCCTCGTCCATGACGAGACGGTCGGCATAGACCCTGAGCGGCGCGCCGGCGTTGGACGGGCTGGTGTTCACCGCCAGGAACGGCCGGTCCACCGGTCCCGTCAGCCCGTTGTCCGCAGTGAGGAAGCTGAACGACAGGGGCGCGCCGGCCGGAGCGAAATAGGCCAGGCTTTCGGCCGTCACCCGCGCCGCGATCAGGCGCTCGCGGCCTTCAAGATCGTCCGGCAGGCGCACGTCGATCCCGTCGGCGAAGGCGGGCGGCAGGGCGGTGAAGCCGCCGGCCCCGGCGCCGCGCGCGAACATCAGCCCGCTCTCTCCGGTGAGCTGCACGGGATAGCGTTGCTGGCTGATTTCGCACCCGCCGTCTTCGCGGTGACGCTGGATCACCACGGAGATTTCGTTGTTCAGCCACTGGCGCTCCGGCGGCAGGGCCACCGCGAAGCGGTTGTCGACGCCCGGCTCCAGCCGGCGCGAATGGATGAAATCGCCGTTCAGCTCCACATGGGCGATATTGGTGTAGCCGCCCGGCCCCTCGGGCAGGCGCAGGTCCAGCGCCAGGGCTTCGGGCAGCAACCCGCCCGGCAGCTCGGACAGGCCGTAATCGAAGCGCCATTCCCGCCGGTCGGCGATCTGCTGGATCGAGGTGTCCACCCCGAAGCGCTCCACCGACACCAGCGCCGCCCGGCTTCCCTGCTGATTGAAGATCACCGGGTCCACCGTGTCGCCGCGGGCGATGAAGGACAGCTCGCTCGTGAGGAAGCGCGCGGTTTCGAACCGGCCGGGATCGGTCACCGCGATCATGGTGGCGCCGGCGCGCCGCCACAGGCTGGCGCCGGCCTCGGAGCGTTCGCGCAGGGCGGTGAACCCGGCGCGCTGAAGCGTTTCGGGGGATGCGGCCAGGAACAGGCCCTTCAGGTTCGGCTCTGACATGGCCGCAGCGTCGGCGAGCGACACCATCTCCACCCGGTAGCCCTCGCGCACGAAATCGGCGCCCAGGCGGGCGGCCATTTCAAACCAGGCGTCGCCCTCGTCCACCGCGACCACGATGTCGCGCGGGGTGAGGGCGAGCACGTCGCGCACCGAAGACAGGGGACCGTCGAGATCGATCTCCAGTCCGGAGCCGGCGTCGAAATAGATGACGGCGCCCATGGAGCGGTCGTTGTGGCACAGGCCCTGGGGCAGATCGCCCATGAGCTGGAACGCCACGCGGGCGCCGGGGGCGTCTCTCAGCTCCTCGGTGAGATCAAACACCCAGTTGAACTGGCGCCGGCCCGGGCTCAGCACACGCTCCATCACCCGCTCGCCGTTCACGGTGACGCGCAGGGCCGTGACCGCGCTTTCACTGACATCCTGCTCGCCGGAAAGGATCAGGCGCACGGCGTCCGGCTGCTGGTCGCGCACCAGCGCCAGGTCGGCGGAGGCGTAGGAGGGAAAGCCGGACACCACGATGCCGTCCTCGGCGCCGGAATCGGCGAAGCGGATCTGGTGACGGTTCGCGCCCTCGAAATCCGCCTGTGCGGAGGTGAGGTTGGACAGGGTGCGGGTGACGAAGAGGCCGAACTCGCCCTGGCCGGCGTTGAGCTGGCCGGAAACGAAGAGCGTGGCGACGCTGGCCAACGCGACGATTCCCAGCGAGGCCGAGAACCACGGGAAGCGGCGCGTGTATTCTTTGTTGGTCTTCACAGGTCAAACCCCCGTTCGCCCCGGGGCCGACGCCCCTCGCTAACCTTTACGGTTCATTCACCATTCTGGATGTGCCAAGGCAATGCGTCCCATCCGTGATCGCTTCCCGGCAAAGAAAAGGCGCGGTGTGGTGAATTGATGACGCTCCCGTTCATCCCCGGTTCACGCATCAGATCTGCAGCCGGAAACCGACCTGGAACGTCGCCCCGTCATAGTCGCGGATGGCGATGTTCGAGGCGTTCTCCAGATAGCCCCCGGACGCGAAGGCGGTCAGGCGCTCCGACACCTGACGCTCTACGCGCGCTTCGGCGAGGAAACGCTGATCGGCGCGCGGCTCCGGGAAGGCGGCCGAGAAATCGGCGTCGTAATTGCGGTCGCGATAATCGGCCGAGAGCGACAGGGCGGTGCGCGCATCCGGGCGAAAGGTGAGTTCGGCGCCGGTGCGCACCTCATCGAAGCTGAAAGCGGGATCGGCGGCGTCGGCGCTCTCGTGAAACGCCGACAAGCGCAATTCGGCGCGGCCGCCTTCAAACCGGAAAAACTGTTCCAGCCCGACCCGCACCCGGTCTGAATCCAGCCCGGCGAGACCGGCGCGGTCGAAGTCGTAGCGGGTGAGGCGGACCCGGGCGACGGTCTCCAGAGTGCGATCCCCACCAGGACGATAGCGCAGCTGCGCCTCCGCCTCCGGGCGTATCCACTGGCGGCCGCCGTCACGGCTCAGCACGCTGACCTGGCCCAGCAGGCGGACCTGAACGCGGTTCTCGGCGAAGGTGTCCCAGTACTGCACCCGCGGCGTGAGCAGCAGCGAGTTCAGCTCGTCACGATCAAAATAGGAGCGCGCGCGCACCTGACCCTGGAGGCGGACGACCTTGCGGCCCTCCAGCGGCCGGACCCAGCTCGCCCAGGTGTTGGAGTCCAGCCCGGTCTCCAGATCGAACGCCGCGCCCAGCGGGCCCAGGAGTTCGTCATCGGGAGAAAACGGATCGCTGCGCGCCACCTTATTTTCCGAGCGCAGCTCGAAGCGCCCGTCCTGGGCCGATGTCTGGGCCTGTGCGCCGGTCGTGACGGCGCTCGCGCAAAACGCGGCCAGCCCGGCGGCGGTCATGGACGTGAGCCGATATGTAAACGCCATGGCGCTCCCCCTTGATGCGTGCGGCGTCAGTGCGAAATCGCCTCTGGACCCCATTGACGCCGTAATTCACAGTAAACCATTCCTTAACGCAGACATACCGGACCGTCTGCGGCGGTCACGGGGCTCAAACGAGGCCTTTTTCAGGCGAGCGAATTCAAGGGCGGGCGATGCGAGACAAGGCCGGAGACGGCGAGACACCGGTGCAGGAGGCGCCGCCGCCCCCGCCGCGTCCCGGCGTCGAGGCGTTCCGCGCCCTGTTGCAGGAGACCAAGGCTCCGCCGCGGGACGCCCCGGTCGGGGATGCGCCGCCGTTTGTGGATGCCCCGGGCGACGCGCCGGGCCGCATCGGGCGCGCCGACTTCGATTCCCTCGGCCGCCGGCAGGATTTCTTTCGCTCGGTGGATTCCTCGCCCAAGGGCGTTTCGGTGTCCCGGCCGCGTATCGTCCAGGACGCCGCCCTGGTGGTCTTCGCGCTGATCAGCGCGGCGCTGCTGGCGATCCCGGAGCTCGCCCGGCTCGCCATCGGGCTTGAGATCCCGCGCGACTTCGTCGGCTTTTCCGCCGACCGGCTGAACGCCGTGCTGCCGGTGCGGACCTTTCTTCTGAGCTTCTTTCTGACCTACGCAGCCTTCGCCTATGCCGGGACCGGCGGCAAATTCCGGCTCGCCGCGATCTTCCTGGTGAAATTCGCCATCGCCTGCGCCCTGGTCGACATGGCCAGCTGGGCGAGCTGGCGCTACGCCGCCGCGACCTGGCCGATCCATTTCCAGCAATTCCTGGTCGGCATGGCGGGACTGGCGATCTTTCCGCAGACGCTCATCGCCAACGCCCGCCTGCCTGCGGATTCAGGAACGCCGGTGCTTCGCACGGGCAAGTTTTACGAATACGCGCTGGTGATCGCCACCGGCCTGATCGCGGCGCTGGCCGCCATCGTGGTGGCCACGGTGTTCGAGGACCGGGCCGACTATTTCCGCTCCATCGCGCTGCTGGGCGGGATGGGGCCGGGCGTGTTTCTGGCCCAGCAGGTGATGACCGGCCAGCTCGCGGTGATCGGCTGGCTGCGCAACATCGTCTCGCGGCGCAAGGCCTTCGCGCCGCCGGTGGCCGTGCTGATCCCGGCCCACAACGAGGCGCACGGAATTCGCGACACGCTCATGGCGGTGGACGCCGCCGCGGCGCGCTATGACGGGCCGGTGCGCGTGATCGTCATGGAGAACAATTCCAGCGACGAGACCGCAAAGCTCGCCGAAGCCACGCTGAAGGCTTGCAGCCATGTCACCGATTACGTGGTGGACGCGTCGAAAATCCCCGGCAAGGCGCGGGCCCTGAACCGCGGCCTCGATCTCATCGAGGAAGACTTCGTCGTGCGCATCGACGCCGACACCACGGTGGGCCCCGACGCGATCCGGATCGCCATGCGCCATTTCGCCAACCGCAAGGTCGGGGCGGTGGGCGGATTGCCCATGCCCCACGAGGACGAGGGCCTGTTGTCGAAGGTGCGCGCCATCGAGGTCCTGCTGCGCCACGGCTTCGTGCAGGTGAGCTTCGGCGCCTTCGGCGGGATTTTCGGCCTGCCCGGCATGTTCGTGATCTACCGCAAGGCCGGGCTGGACGAGGCCGGCGGCTTTGTGGAGGGCATGAACGGCGAGGACACCGACATCACGCTGGCCATGGCCAATCTGGGCTATCGCAACGTCTCGGACCCGAAGGCGAAATTCTTCACCGAGACGCCGGACACCGTGGCCTTCCTGCGCGAGCAGCGCACGCGCTGGTTCCGCTCGCTCTATCACGTGGTGGCGCACAATCGCGCCTCGCTGTTCGCCAACGGATCCATCATCGGTTGCCTGGTCCTGCCCTTCACCCTGTTGAACGGGGCGCGGCGCGCGATGATGGCGCCGCTGCTGATCTACGGCGTCCTGGTGTTCACCCTCTATGGCGGCGTCTACGCCCACCCGGGCTTCGCCACGGTGGTCGCCGTGGTGCTCGGCATGCCGTTCATCCTGGCGATCACCGTGCTCCTGGTCTGGCGCCGGCTCGATCTCATGTGGGTGTTGCCGCTCTATATGGGATTTCGCTTCCTGCGCTCCTATTACACGCTGGGCTCGACGCTTTCGCTGATCTATCCGGCCAAGGCCGCCGACCGCGCCGCGGCGGCCGGCAAGCCGCGCTTCAACGGCGGTCCGGCGGCCGGAAATAGCGGCGACGGACGCTGAACGGGTTAACCCGCGTTTACCCCATTTGAAGACTTGTGCGGCCACTCTGCCGGCCATGTCCGCACGCGCCGCCTCCCCTCCGCCGCAAGACGCCGTGATCGCGCCCCCGCCCGGGGTGATCGCGCGCGCACGCACGCTTTTCACCGGGCTGGTTCTGTTTTGCACCGGGGGGCTGGCGCTCACCGCAGTGTTCAGCCATGACCCGCTGGACCCCAGCCTCAACGCGGCCACCGCAGGACCGGCGAATAACTGGCTGGGCGAGCCCGGCGCGATCGCCGCCGATCTGATCCTGCAGACGCTGGGCTGGTCCGGCGCGGCGGCGGCGCTGGCCTTCATGGCCTGGGGATCGATCCTCGCCGTGCGCGGCCCGCGCCGGCGCGGCGCCTGGCTCGGCCTGTTCCGGATCGCCGCCGGGGCGCTGGGCGTCACCGGCTTCGCCATGGCGGTGAGCGCGCTGCCCATGCCGGCCGGCTGGCCGTTCGCGGCCGGGCTCGGCGGGCTTCTGGGCGACCAAATGCTGGCGCTCACTTCCGGTCTGCTCGGGGCGGTCCTGCCCGGCCCGCTCTTCCTGGCGGCCGTGCTGGGCCTTCTGCTGGCGGTGTTCGGGACGTTCTTCTGCTTCGGCCTGCGCCTGTCCGACTTCGCCGCCGCCCAGGACGCCGCCCAGCTCGCCTGGGCCATTGTGCGCGTCTGGATCGACCAGATCACCCGCAACGCCCCGCGGCCCTGGCGCCGCGATGGGGACGAAATCGCAGCCGAGCCGGACGGCAGCGCCGCCACCGCGCCGGGCTTCCTGAAGCGCGACCGCAGGAGCGAGCGCGCCGCGGACCGCAGCGATCCCTCGCCGATCGACCGCAAGGCCCCCGCGCCGCCGGCTGCGGCCGCCGACCGCCGCACCCAGCCGAAAGTGGCCAGGAAGCGCGCGCCGAAACCCTCCGACCGCGAGGCGCGCGAAGCCCAGGGCGCCCTGCCGTTCGCCGAGACCGACGGGTTCGACCTGCCGCGCCTCGATCTTCTGTCGCCCGCCCCGCCCCGGGCCGAGGTGGTCGATCCCGACGCCATGGCCCAGAACGCCGAGCTTCTGGCCAGCGTGCTCGCAGACTTCGGCGTGAAGGGCGAGGTGGTCCATGTGCGCCCCGGCCCGGTGGTGACGCTCTACGAGCTCGAACCCGCCCCCGGCGTGAAGACCAGCCGGGTGATCAATCTGGCCGACGACATCGCGCGCTCCATGGCGGCGGTGGCCTGCCGCGTGGCGGTGGTGCCCGGCCGCAACGCCATCGGCATCGAACTGCCTAACCACAATCGCGAGACGGTGTTTCTGCGCGCGCTTCTGGCGTCGAAGAATTTCGAGACGGCGAAAGCCGATCTGCCCATGGCGCTGGGTGAAACCATCGGCGGCGAGCCGTTCACGGCCGACCTTGCAAAAATGCCCCACTTGCTGATCGCGGGCACCACCGGCTCGGGCAAGTCGGTGGGCGTGAACGCCATGATCCTGTCGCTCCTCTACCGGCTGCCGCCGGAAGAGTGCCGGATGATCATGATCGACCCGAAAATGCTGGAGCTGTCGGTGTATGACGGCATCCCGCACCTCCTGAGCCCGGTGGTCACCGACCCGAAAAAGGCCGTTGCGGCGCTGAAATGGACCGTGCGCGAAATGGAGTCGCGCTATCTGAAAATGTCCAAGGTCGGCGTGCGCAACATGAAGGGCTTCAACGACAAGGCCCGCGCCGCGCGCGAGGACAATGACGTGCTGCAGCGCACCGTCCAGACCGGCTTCGACAAGGAGAGCGGCGAGCCGCTGTACGAGACCGAAATCATCGAACCCGACCACATGCCCTATATCGTGGTGGTGATCGACGAGATGGCGGACCTGATGATGGTCGCCGGCAAGGAGATCGAGGGCGCCATCCAGCGCCTCGCCCAGATGGCGCGCGCGGCCGGCATCCACCTCATCATGGCCACCCAGCGCCCCTCGGTGGACGTGATCACCGGCACCATCAAGGCGAACTTCCCCACACGGATCAGCTACCAGGTCACCTCCAAGATCGACTCCCGGACAATCCTCGGCGAGCAGGGCGCCGAGCAGCTCCTGGGCATGGGCGATCTTCTCTACATGGCCGGCGGCGGCCGGATCCGGCGCCTGCACGGCCCCTTCGTGTCCGACACCGAGGTGGAGGACGTGGCGGCTTTCCTCAAGGAACAAGGCACGCCTGAATATCTCGACGCGGTCACCGAAGACACCGATGAAGACGGCGGCGGATCGGATCTGTTCGGCGGCGGAGAAGGGTCCGGCGATGATCTGTTCGACCAGGCCGTGGCCGTGGTGGCGCGCGACCGCAAGGCGTCCACCAGCTATATCCAGCGTCGGCTTCAGATCGGTTATAACCGCGCCGCCAGCCTCATCGAGCGCATGGAGGACGAAGGCATGATCGGCCCGTCCGACCACGCCGGCAAGCGCGAGATCTTCCTGCCAGAGCATGGCGACGCGTAAGGCCGGACCGCGCTTGCCCCGGCGCCGCGGCCGGCTACTCTGAGGGCCGGACGGGATCGGGAGGCTTCAGCCATGCATTCAAGATTTCAGCCCCTGGCGCGGGCCGCGGCGGCCCTCGCGGCGGTCGCCGCGATGCTGGCTTCAGTCTCCGGCGCGCACGGCGCGGCGGCGGCGCAGGACCACCAGGCCGGCCCCGGCGCGCCGGAGATCCTGCCGCTTCGCGAGCGCGCCGAGATCATCGACGGCATTCTCGAACATCGGCTGGACACGGTGATCCCGCAGGCCATGCGCGCCGAAGGCGTCGATCTGTGGCTTCTCATGGCGCGCGAGTATTTCGAGGAGCCGGTGGTGGCCAGCATGCTGGACGCGCGCAGCATGGCCGCGCGCCGGCGCACCATCCTGATCTTTTACGATCCCGGCGAAGGCCGGCCGGTGGAGCGCCTGACGGTGAGCCGCTACGCGATGGGAGAGCTGTTCGACCCGGCCTGGGATCCTGACGCCCAACCCGATCAATGGGCCGCCGTCGCCGATCTCATCGCCGAGCGCGATCCCGCCGTCATCGCGGTGAACACCTCCGACCTGACCGCCTTCGCCGACGGCATGACGGTGAGCCAGTACGCCGCCTTCCACACCGCCCTGTCCGAGCGCCACCGCGACCGGCTGGTGTCCGGGGAGACCCTCGCCGTTCGCTGGCTGGAGACGCGCACCGAGCCGGAGCTGGCGCTCTATCCCGATGTGGTGCGCATCGCCCATGCCATCATGGCCCGCGCCTTCTCCTCTGAAGTGATCACGCCGGGCGAAACCACCGCCGACGACGTGGTCTGGTGGTGTCGTGAGGAGGTCTCGCGGCTGGGTCTGAAGCCCTGGTTTCATCCGTCCGTGGGCGTGCAGCGCGCCGGCGCGGACGGCATGCTGCGCGGCGACGTGGTGATCCAGCCCGGCGACCTGCTCTGGACCGATTTCGGGATCACCTATCTTCGGCTCAACACCGACACCCAGCAGCTCGCCTATGTCTTGAAGCCTGGCGAGACCGCGCCCCCGGCCGGGCTGGTGCGCGGCCTTGCGAACACCAACCGGGTCCAGGACATCCTGACCGGACAGTTCCAGGCCGGGCTCAGCGGCAATGAGGTGCTGCGCCGGGCGCGCGAACAGGCGATCGCCGAAGGGCTGGATCCCTCCATCTACACCCATCCGATCGGGCTGCACGGTCACGGCGCCGGGCCGGCCATCGGCTTCTGGGACAATCAGGAGGCCGATCCGCGCGGCGCCGGAACCGTCCGCCCGAACACCGCCTGGGCCATCGAGCTGACCTCGTACGCGGCCGTGCCCGAGTGGGGCGGCCAGATCGTCGATTTCCGCTCGGAAAAGAACGCCGTGTTCGACGGCGAAACCGTGCGCTATCTGGGCGGCCGCCAGACCGAGCTGATCGTCATCCCGTCGACGCCGTAGCGCGGGGAAGGCAAGGAACGGCCGGGGCGGAAGGAAGATCGCCAGAGATCCCGGGCCCGCCGCGCGAGCCCGGGATTGTTCGGTGAACGGGAGCTGAGGCGCCTGCGCCCTACCAGCCCCCCGTCCAGGTCAGGTCCACCCGCACCGAGCGGCCGGCTTCCGACACGCCGGCGAAGACCTGCTCGTAGTTTTCGTCGAACACATTGTCGACGCCGACATCGATGCGCACGCGCTCGGACTCGAAGGGCCGCCAGCCGGCGTAAAGGTCGAGCACGGTATACCCGTCACGCTCGGCCGCCGGATCGCTGGTCTTGTCAAAATCGCCGGCGAAGCCGAGCCGTCCGCCCAGGGTCAGGCGGGCCGCGTCGAACCGGTAGCGGGCGCTCACATGGCCCATGATCGGCGACAGGGCGCCCAGGGGTTCGCCGGTGGCCGTGTTCTCGCCGTCCACCTCGAAGACCGCGCCGGACAGCCGCCAGGGACCGTTGGTGTAGGCCGCCGCGACTTCAAAGCCCTCAAGCTCGGCGCTGTCGAGATTCTCCGAAAAACTGGTTCCCGCCGAGCAGGGCGCAAAGAAGGGCGGCGCGAAACAGGTGGGCGGGAAGGCGAAATCGACCGCCAGATTGATCAGGTTCTCCGCCTGCGTGGTGAACCAGGCGCCCTTGATCTCGAAGCGATCGTTCGCGGTGAACAGACCCTCGCGATTGAAGCCGGCACCGATTTCGAAGGTCTCGGTCTCCTCCGGCTTCAGATCGGGATTGGCGATGAATTCGTTGGTGATGAAGACCGGCGCGCCCAGGATCGGGTGCGGCAGGGAGAAGTGGGTGTCGGAGAGATAGAGCTCGTTCAGCGACGGCGCGCGGAAGGCTTCCGACCAGCTGGCGAAGACGCGCACGGTTTCGTTGGGCGCCCAGGTGGCGGCCAGGCGCGGTGACACCGCCTCGTCCTCGTTCGCATCCGCGCCCTCGGTCTCGCTTTCGAACCGGTCGAAGCGCACGCCCGGCAGCACGATCAGCTCCCCGGCGCCGCCCAGGTCCACGATGGTCTCCAGCTGCGCCCAGGCGCCGGTGAAGCGCGTGGTTCCGCTGGGCACGCCGCCGCGGGTGTTGTCCGGCGTCTGCGAATCAAAGCCTTCCTGCTCGTCCTCATAGGTTTCGGCCCCGGCCACCAGCGCCATGGCGAGCCCGCCGACGGCGAATTCGGCGCGGTTCTCTATGCGGAAGCCGGTGGTGGTGAGATCGCGCTCGATGAAGCGGTTGATGAGCGGGTCCACCTCGTCCACCTCGCCGACATTGTGATAGGCGGTGGCCTCGATGTTCACGAGATCGCTCGCCGGATCGAAGGCGAGCGTGGCGCGCAGCGAATCCGCCGCCACGTCCTTGCGCACCAGCGGGTTGAGGCCGTCCACGAGGGACCCGCCCTGGCCGTTATTGGGCTCCAGAGCCTCGTTGCGGAAGCTCAGCCAGCCCAGCTCCAGCTCCAGAGCGTCAGTGACGTCCCACTCGCCGGCGAGCAGGCCGGAGACGATCTCGTCCTCGGCCGGCAGATCGTCGCCCGAGCCCAGCGCGATGTCGCCGGACTGGCGCATCGACAGGGCCGCGATCCCCTCGAACGCGCCGGTTTCGCCAAACACCGCCGCCGAGCCGCGGGTCTCTTCGTTCACCGAGCGATAGCCCAGCGAGGCGCGCGCGCCGAAGGTCTCGCCGTCTTGCAGCACGTCGTCAGCCTCGAGGGTCTCGAACGCGATCACGCCTCCGGCCGCGCCGGAGCCGTACAGCGCAGAGGCCGCGCCGCGCACCGTCTCCACCCGTCCCAGAAGCGAGGGGTCGAGGAACAGTACGCCGTCATGGGCGGAGGCGAAATTCTGCCGCGCCCCGTCCACCAGCAAAGTCACGCTCTGGCGCCCGAAGCCGCGCAGATTGATGGTCTGGCCGGTGCGCCGCGGCCCGCCGGCGACCTCAAGACCGGGAACATCCTCCAGCAGGTCGGCCAGATCGGTGGGGCGCTCCTCCTCAAGGGCGGCGAAGTCGATGGCGCTGGCGAGGCCCGGATAATCGAAATTGGACAGCCGGGTGCGCGTGGCGGTGACCACGATCACATCGCTCGCCTCGGTGGTCGGCGTGGTGTCGGCGCCGGTGTCCGCCGCCGTGTCTGCAAGCGCCGGCGCGGTTGTGGACATAGCCAGAGCGGCGAAGCCGGCGCTCAGCGCGAGGATGGATCTGAAGGAGGTGAAGGTTTCAGCGTGCGTTTTCATGGCCCTGCCCTTTGTTGCAATTAGTTCTCAGTCGCGCGCTTATAGATCGGGGCGTTTTGTGATTGCAAGTGTGAATCGTTCGCAATATGAGAAAGGGGGTGGAGCGCAAGGATATGCGGACCGGTTCGCCGGCCTGCAGCGCCGCTCCGATGTGCGAACACAAGACGGGAGCCGGCCGCCAGGGGCGCCGGTCTGGACAGAATGACGATGCTGAAATCACTCCTCATCGCCGGCGCGGCCGGCCTCGCCCTGACGGCCTGCGCGGCCACGCCGCAAGGCGATGCGCGCCTGAACGCCGCGGCGCCCGCTCCGGCCTCCCCGGCTTCGATGACGGCCGACGACGAACGCGCGCAGTTCGAAGCCGACCGGCAGGCCATCCTCGCCATGGCGGGCGAATACGCGGTGACCTTCGACTTCACCGAATACCTGCCCCTCGAGCCCGGCTACACGCTGAAGGAACCCAAGGTCACGCCGGCGCGCGAAGTGGTCTACGTGATCGAGGACGAGGGTGATTACATCGCGCTCCAGCACCTGCTTCTGGCGGGCTCGGGCGAGGAAACCTTCGTGATCAAGCACTGGCGCCAGGACTGGGCGTACGAGCCCGACCGCCTGATGGCCTATCAGGGCTTCAACACCTGGCGAATGAACCCGGTCCCGGCCGAAGACGCAGAGGGCGCCTGGTCGCAGACCGTCTATCAGGTGGATGATTCCCCGCGCTATGCCGGGCTCGCCCGCTGGGAGCACGCGGCCAACGCGGCGACCTGGGAGCCGGAGTCCAGCTATCGCCCGCTGCCGCGCCGCGACGCCACCACGCGGGATGATTACGACGTCATCGACGCGGTGAACCGGCACACGGTCACCGCCTGGGGCTGGACCCACGAGCAGGACAATTCGAAAGTGGTTCTGAGCGGTGACGCGCCGCGCGAGCTCGTGCGCGAGCACGGCGTCAACACCTATACCCGCACCGATCTCGCCGACGCGGACGCCGCCGAGGCCTACTGGACCGCGACGCAGGACTACTGGGCCGAGGTGCGCGACGCCTGGGACGCCATCATGCTGGCCGACGTGTTCACCGCCGAGGACGACGCCGAGGGCACCCTGCTCTACGGACCGGTGCTCTCAGAAGGCCAGGCGGTGTTCTTCGACGCCAAGACCGCCGAAGAGGCGTTCACCGAAGCCGCCGGGATCATCGAGACGCGCGTCACGGCCGGAGGCGAACCGGTCCAGGTGGAGATTCGCTAGAGCGCTGTCCGACCTGACTGCGTCAGGTCTCGCGCTCTGCGCCTTTGTTTTGAGACGCGATTTCTCCGAAAGCCGGTTCCCACTTTCGGATTGCGCTCCAGGTTCCTACAGGCCCATCTGCCGGACGGCGAGGTCGCGCATGATCTCCTCCGACCCGCCGCCGATGGCCATCACCTTGACCTCGCGGTAGATGCGCTCCACCGCGCAGCCGCGCAGATAGCCCGCCCCGCCGAGGATCTGCATCGCTTCGCCGGCGCAGAACTCGGCGGTGGTGGAGGCGAGGAATTTCACCTTGGCGAGCTCGGCGGCCGGCAGGGGCGCGCCTTCCTCGCGCGCCTGGTTGATCCGCCAGGCGATCATCTGGAGATTGGCGTCCAGGGCGTCGATCTTCGCGCTCATATCCGCGATCTTGTGACGGATCGCCTGATGCTTTATCAGCGGCTTGCCGAAAGTCTCGCGGGTCTGCGCATAGGCGACCGCGTCATCGAGGCAGCGCCGCGCCATCCCCAGGCACCCGGCGGCGAGGCTGAGCCGTTCATGGTTGAAATTGTCCATGATGGCGAGCAGGCACGTCCCTTCCTCTCCCAGCCGGGCGGAGGCGGGGACGTGGCAAGCGTCGAAGTGCAGGGTCGCGGTGTCCGAACACCACCAGCCCATTTTCCGCGTGATCGCCGTGCGGGTGAAGCCGGGCGCGTCGCGGGGCACCAGGAACAGGCTGATCCCGCCGAACCCCTCCCCGCCGGTGCGCGCGCCCACCACGAACCATTCCGCCTTCACGCCGCCGGTGATGAAGGTCTTCTCCCCGTCGATGACCCAGTCGTCGCCGTCGCGCCGGGCGCGGCTCTTCAGACGCGCGAGATCGGAGCCGCCCGACGGCTCGGTCATGGCCAGGGCGCCGCCGGCCTTGCCGGTGACGATGGGTTCCAGGACGTCGGCCTTCTGATCCTCGCTGGCGAGCTGGACGATGGGGCCGGTCATGATGCCGCGCGAGCCCAGCGACGCGTTCACCCCGCCCACCCCGGCATAGGCCAGCGCCACCCCGGCGTCGAAGCGCATCAGCGCGTCGTCAAAGCCGTTCCCGCCATACTCCGCCGGGATGCCGAACCCGAACAGGCCCAGCGCGCCGGCCTTCTCATGGAGCGCCCAGGGAAAATCGCCCGCTTCGTCCCAGGCGTCGGCGAAGGGGGCGATCTCGGCCGCGACGAAGCGCTCCACACCCTCGCGGAACGCTTTGCGCTCCACCGTGTCGAAGGGACGGGCGACGGGTTGGGATGTCATCATGGCGGCGGCGCTTTCCTTGCTTGCCCGCCAAGCGTAGCGCGGTTTGCAAGGGTGTCGATGGGGTGCGCGCCGCCTGGGAGCGGTCCAGACCGCCTCGTCTACTGCGCGGCGGCGGAGGGATCGCGTCGCCGTTCGGCGGCCTTCAGCCGCTTGTACGCGGGAACCGCCGCCGCCCCGGCGCCCACGCCGGCCAGAACCCCGGCCACCATGAGCGGCCAGCCGAAGGCTGCGACCACCACGCCCGCGATGCAGCCCGCCACAAGTCCGGCCACCGCCGCCACGAACACCGTTTTCAAGATCGGTCCCAAGTCACGCCCCTGTTTTTTGTACTTTCCAGACCACGGGACATAGGGCGCGCAAGGGCGCGCGCCAGAGGCGGCGCGCCGGAACGATCACCACACGCGAAACCGCATCACGACAGTGTTCGCGTCACCATTTCCCTCAGATTGGTGCTGCGCGCGCGCATCTCGATCCGCTTCAGGGCGGCTTCGGCCTTCGCCTGACGGGCCGAATCGAAACGCCGCCAGGTTTCGAAGGCCCGCACAAGGCGTGCGGCCGTCATGGGATTGTAGGCGTCCAGCTCCAGGATCGCATCGGCCACCAGGTCATAGCCCGCCCCGTCGGCCCTGTGAAACTGGCGCGGGTTGGCGGTCGCGAACGCGCCGTAGAGCGAGCGGGCGCGGTTCGGGTTCTTCAGCGTGAATTGCGGATGGTCCTTGAGCGCCAGGACGCGGGCATGGCCTTCGCTGGCCGAGGCGGCCTGAACCGAGAACCATTTATCCATGACGAGCGGATCGTCACGCCAGCGCGCCTCGAAGGCCTGAAGCGCCGTGTCGAAGGCGTCGCCGCCCACCTCGGCGAGCCCGCGCAGGGCCGCCATGGTCTCCGTCATGTTGCCGGCGTTCGAGAACGCGTCGCTCAAACGCGCCGCGCCCGCTTCGCCGCGCGCCGCGGTCAGGCCCAGAAAGGCGCCGCGCAGGGCGCGCCGGCCGATCGCGTCATTGTCCAGCGAGGCCGGATCGGGCGCGGCGCGGCCGAACTCGGAGTCCAGGGGCGCGCTCAGCGCGTCGGCGAGGGCGCGGCGCGCCGCCACCTGTGCGGCGTAGAGCGCTTCGGGATCGGGCGTGTCGGTCTTGAAGATCAGATCGGACACCACCGGCGGGCGCACCACGCGCGCGGCGAAGCCGGGATCGAAATCCTCCCGTTCGAACTCGAGCCGCAGGCTCGCCGCGATGCGGTCGAGGCTCGGGCCGGACTGGGCGCGCCCCTCCGCCGCCGCGGTGATCGCCTGGGCCATGAGGGACTGGCCCGCATCCCAGCGGGTGAACGGGTCGGGATCATGGGCCATCTGGACCAGCAGATCGTCGTCGCTGAGATAGGTCTCCACCCGGACCGGCGCGTTGAACCCGCGCAGGATCGCCGGGATCGGCCGCTCGGCCAGATCCTCGAACACGAAGGTTTGCGCGGCCTCCTTCAGGACCAGGCGATGCTCGCGCGCGGGCCCTTCCGCGCCGGCGAGCCGCGCCTCCAGCACACGGCCGTCAGCGCTGATGAACCCGATGCGCAGCGGGATCGGACGCGGCGCCCCGGATGCGGACGCGGAGACGGTTTGAGAGACCGTGAGACGCGCGCGGCGATCGCCGCGCGCGTAGTCCGACGCGACGTTCAGAACCGGCGTTCCCGCCTGCTCGTACCACCGCATGGCGCCGGCTGCGGCGTCGGGATCGGGAAACGCGAAGGCGCCGACAAAGTCCTCCAGGGTCGCCGCAGTGCCGTCGCACCGGTCGAAATACACCTGCATCCCGGCGTCGAAGCGCGCTTCCCCAGCCAGTTCGCGGATTACCCGCACGACCTCGGCGCCCTTGTTGTAGACCGTCGGCGTATAGAAATTGTCGATGGCTTCATAGGAGGTCGGGCGCGGCGGATGGGCGAGCGGGCCGGCGTCCTCGGGAAACTGGATGGCCCGCAAGGCCTCCACATCGCCGATGCGCTGTACCGGGCGGTTACGCTGGTCGGACGAGAATTCCTGGTCGCGGTAAACCGTGAGCCCTTCTTTCAGGCAGAGCTGGAACCAGTCGCGCAGGGTGATCCGGTTTCCGGTCCAGTTGTGAAAATACTCGTGGGCGACCACACCCTCCACATTCATGAAATCGGCGTCGGTGGCGGTGTCGGAATCGGCGAGCAGGAGCGAGGAGTTGAAGATGTTCAGCCCCTTGTTCTCCATGGCGCCGAAATTGAAGTCGCGCACCGCGACGATGTGGAAGACGGACAGATCATATTCGCGCTGGAAGGCCTGCTCGTCCCAGGCCATGGAGCGCTTGAGCGCGTCCAGGGCGAAGCGCGCACGCCCGGCCTGGCCGGGGTCCACATGGATCGCCAGGCGCACCGGCTTGCCCGACCGGGTCGTGAACGAATCCTCGAGGGTGTCGAACCGGCCGGCCACCAGGGCGAACAGATAGGCGGGCTTCAGGAACGGATCCTCGAACACCGCGTAGTGGCGCCCGCCCTCCAGCGACCCTGCGTCCACCAGATCGCCGTTGGACAGGAGCGTCGGATACGCCGCGGCGTCCGCCTCCACGCGCACCCGGTAGACCGACAGGCAGTCGGGCCGGTCAAGGAAATAGGTGATGCGGCGAAAGCCCTCGGCCTCGCACTGGGTGCAGAACCGCCCGCCGGACATGTAAAGCCCCGTCAGATCGGTGTTGGCCTCCGGCGCGATCCGCGTGGTGATCTCCACCACCGCCTCCGCGCCCAGATCACGCAGCGTCAGCGAGGTGTCGTCCACCGCGTAACCGCCCTCGCCGACCTCCCGGCCGTCCACCACCACGCGCTCCAGCGTCAGCGCCTCTCCGTTCAGGACAAGCGTGTCGGCGCCCTGCGCCGTCCGCTTGAGATGAAGCCGCGACTTCACCCGCGTCGCATCCGGATGAAGGTCGAATTCGAGCTCCGTCCTGGTGATCGCGTAGGGGGCGGGGGTGTAGTCGGAGAGGTTTACGGTCATGGTTTCGAGCCTGAGCCTGTTTGAGGTGGGCGCGCGCGGAAGGCCGCAGCGCCGCGCGGAGATCCAGCGACCACGCAGCCTAGCGGGCGGCGCTGGAGGCGTCACCCGCCCGGGAGGGCGGACCCACAGGACAGGTTCGGGACCAGTGAGGCGAGCGCCGCCCCGGGGCGAACGGTTCGCGAAAGCTCCCCCAGCGCGCCGGCGACGCTGAACACGTCCTTGTCGCCGCACCCGCACATTTTCATCAGGATCACCCCGTCCGGGCCCAGCTCCTTGGCGCCGGTCGCCAACTCAAGCGCCCTCTTGAACGCCGGGATCGCCGGCCAAGACACAAGCCGCGAAGCCTTTCCGGCAGGGAACGAGTCGCCGCTACGGGCAGGCTCGGTCTTCGGGCAATGGAAATAAGGATGCCGGCTTACCGGGCGGGCGCGCTTGCGATCTTCGGCACACACTTGGAGGCTTGGCGGTCAGCTCGGGGGCGCCACCGCCCATGGGGGGAAGCTGATGGGACATCGCGACAGCAAAACGACCGAGCGCTACGCCCGCTTGCACGCTGATCGCCTGCGCGCGGCCACAGCAGCGATTCTCATCGAGCTTTCGAAAACATTCCCCGAGTCGTCGACCCGCATCATACGAGCGGCTGTCCCGTAACTAAATCAGGCTTGCGATTCCCGCGCCGACCGCTGTCCAGAAGCCGCCGCACGAGACTACAAGGAACAGTGCGGTTTGGCGGGGGCTCCAGCGCGGCTCATCGGCGGGCGCATAAGCTGTGCTCAGCTCATACTGAAGGGCGCGCGCCGGCGAGGAGACGTAATCGCTACCCGCCGCGGCGGGCCGGAGCCTGGGCTCGGGGGTTTCGGGGATCTGTTCAAGATCGAAACGACGCTCGGGTAAGGTCATGATTTTCTCCGCTACACCCATTGAAAGATAAAAAAGCGAATACTTCTCTAACGACGATCACGTCAGGGATGAACCGAGACGTAATTTCAGTTAACATTCTGTATCTCATAGTCTAAGCGGCATACCGCCTGAGCGGGAGCCAGGGACCGCCCCCGCCTGCGGCGTTAAGCCTCGAACCCTGTGACGGCAGACCAGGTCAGCAGATTCGCACCACTTTGTATCGCCGTCCATTGATAGGCCGTGTCGCCGACGCGCCGTATCGCATCGGTGGTGTTGTCCAGCACGTAGTCGCCGTCATTCGTCCGCAGCAACAAGACGGCGTGGCGCCCTGTTTGCGCCGACCAGGCCGTCGCGAGCGCGAGGCGCTCGATCGGGACACCAAAAGAAAGAAGCATGCCCCGCTTTTCCAGCGCGTAGTCCTCGCAATCGCCCTCGGTGGCGCCCTCGACGCTCAGCGGGAGGACCCACTTTTCCTCCTGACCCCAGACTTCATCATCAGACCGGTATGTCAGCGCGGCGTTCACCTGGGTGTTGACGGCCATGGCGAGGCGCAGAACCGCGTCGCCGGGCTCAACGGCCCAAGCGAAAGCCATCGGACCAGCCCGGTCGCCAAGCGCCTTGTCCGCGCTCATCTTCTCGCCCGAACCTGCGCCGGCGACGGTCGTTAGAGCATCCGGCTCGGCTGCGACGGTTTCAACCGCCCCGGCGGACAGGCCGCAGGTTTGCGGGTCCCGGACGCAAAGGCCGAAGGCGCCTGCCGGCGGTGCGACGGACTCGCCGAGTTGGAGCCGGGCGCCGCCCGAACCCGTCGTTGAGCAGGCGCTTGCGAGCAATAGCGCTCCCAAGATAAGAGCCGATCGGAATACGGAACCAAGTTGAAACCGGGCTGGCGTGCTCACGTGTCACTCTCCCATGCATTTGCGTGGGACAGAGAACGCTTTTACTTGGAATAATGACTTAAAAGACTTGGTTAATAAATATTAGCGTTAAAAAGTTGCTACACAAAAGTATAATTGCGGCAGCTTTAATGCGGTTAATATTACACTATTGATTATGCTTTACGAAATATTGCCGACACAAATTGCATAGGGGCTCTCAGGCTTTGTAGGAATAAAGGTGAGGGGTGAGTCCGCTTGCGGCCGGGTTCAGGCGGCGGAGTGTCGAACGCTCCCGCCCGTCGAAGATCAGTTTTCCGGCTGATGCATGCGATCCGGGTCACGACTCGCTCCCACCGGCGCATGACGCTGGCGGCCTGATGCAGACCACCGGACACTGATGATCCTTAGACTGATTATTGCGCGGAGGGTTTGTTTGATATCGGACCCTTGGCGTCGAATGGTTCGACGCGACGCCCGAATGCGCCGTACATCGTCCGATTCAGGAAGGTGGGCGCTTAGGTTACAATGAAGCTGACATCCGGTCCGCACAGCCGGGCGGCGGCGAGGCGGCCGGTCTGGTAGCCGCCAAGATCAAGGCCGATCCGACGATGGTCGCGATGCGGCTCCGCTTCTGGTGTGTGGCCATGGACGATGATCCGCGCAAGGGCGCGATCATCGTCCAGGAACGGCTCCCGGACCCATAGGAGATCGCTTTCCGTCTGCGCCTCAAGTGATTTTGAAGGATCCACACCGGCATGGACGAAGAGATAGCATCCCCGCTCCACCCTAATCTGGAGATCGTCATAGAACGTCCTGTGTGAACGCGGCATCCGAAGGCGCAGGTCTTGCGAGGCCTGCGCCCATCCCGCATCGTCGCTCTTGAACCCGGGCGGACGCACGCCGTAGCTCATCAGGGTTTCGCCGCCGCCGAACTGAGTCCAGGACGGTCCGACACGAGGATCCTCGAGAAACTCGAGGAGCGTGGCCTCGTGGTTGCCTTTCAGAAATACGGGTTCGAACCGGGCATGCAGCTCCTCATCCAGGAGACGATCGATGACCTGGCGGGATCGGGGACCGCGATCGATGTAGTCCCCAAGAAAAATCAACTCCGGTCTCGGGGTCGTCGCTGCGGCGCGGATCTTCTCGAGAAGCAACTCAAGCAAATCCAGGCGGCCATGAATGTCGCCGACCGCAAATATTTCATCTGGTGGAAACGGAGGCCGCTCCGGGGTGCGTAAAAACGTTTTCCTAAGCCAGGTCAGCATTGTGACGCCCGATAGACCCGCCCCTTAGACGCGCTCGTGGCTGAAATGGCCTCAATTGGAGTAGTATTTTCGATACGACTGATAGTAATACCCCTGCGTATCGTAACCATAGCGCGCCTGGGCTTCGAGATCGACGCTGTTCAGGACCACACCGATAACATTGGCCTTGGAGGCGCGAAGCTCGAGGAGGGCCTTGCGCACCACGCCGACCGTGCTCTTTTTCCAGCGCGCCGCAACGATCACTGCATCCGCCTGGCCGGCGATCTCACGCGTATCGGCGACAGCAAGGACAGGAGCGGTGTCCAGGATAATCTGATCGTATTCGCCGCGCAGCCGCTCCAGCAGATCGATGAAGGACCGGGAGCCGAACACGTCGCGCGGGGTGAACGTGGTCTCGCGAACCGGCAGAAGCACCATACCGGTTTCAGGGTCTGTCACGAGCACATCACTTAGCTGCGCTTCGCCGCTGAGAACCTCCAGCAACCCCGCTTCAACCTTGTCGCTGATCGCTTTGGTCAGCAGGCGCCGGCGCAGATCGCAGTCCACAATCAGGGTTTTGGTCCCCGCCATGGCCGAGATCCGGCCGAGCGAAAGGGTCGTCGTGGTCTTGCCCTCGCCCGGCAGCGCCGAGGTTATCGCAACCACTTTCGTGTCACCGTCGATCCCCGACACCCGGATGGCCGACCGGATCGTCCGGAAACTCTCGGCGAAGCTCGAGAGAGGTTTCTTGATGACGTAGTCGCCTGGATCAATTTTCACGCCGGAGAAACGCGCCAGAAGCCCCGGCTTGAGCAGAGGAACGGAGGCGATGTGGGGAAGACCGAAATTACGCTCGATATCCGTATCGCTGTGCAATCCGTTATCAAGCATCTCAAGGGCGAACACGACCCCGACGCCGGCGACGCCGGCGAGAACGATCCCCAAGGCGAGATTCAGGAGCAAGTTGGGCGAGCTTGGCGCCTGCGGCACCGCGGCACCGGCGATGATGCGGGCGTCGGCCTCAGCGAGGCCGCCGGATTCATTGGTCTGCCTGAATCGATTAAGGAAAGACTCAAACAGAGCCCGGCTCGCCTCGGCTTCTCGTTCCAGCTCTCTGAGCCTTACGATCGCACTGTTGTCGGTGGCGAGTTCACTGCGGGCTTCGTTTAAGCTCTGTTCGAGCGAGCGCAGCCGTTGAGCGGAAACATTCACTTCGTTCTCTAGATTGGCGACGATCCGGTCGATTTCAGATTCGATCTGTTGATTTATGTCAGCCAGTTCCCGGTCGACCGTCAGCATCTCAGGGTGTCTCGGGCCATAGCGGCTGCTGATTTCCGCTTGCCGGCGAGCGACTTCCGCCTGTTGGCGCCGCAGCTCGCGGATTACGTCGGACCGCAAAACCTCGCCGATCGTGTCTGCGCGTACGCCGCGCTCTATCTGGCTCCTGACGGCGTCGAGCCGGGCGCGAGCTTCGGACAATTCGGCGCGCTGCACGGCGAGCTGGCTGTTTATGTCTGTGACTTGCTGTTCTGCGACGGTGGCTCCGTCCGCATCGACCAGGCCTTGTTCATTGCGATAATTGGCGACCGCCTGCTCGCGGGCGCGCACCTCCTCGCGCAGAACCTGGATTCGTTCGTCGAGCCATGAGTTCGCACGCTCGGTCGCCTCAAATTTCGCCTCAAGCTGCGACACCATATAGGCGTCGGCGTACGCATCGGCGATGTCGCGCGCCAGTCGCGGGATTTCCGAGGTCGCAGAGATTTCGATGACATGAGTCAATCCGGCGCGGCGAACCGACCGCGCGTCCATGAGAGCGTTGACGACACGCTCGCGCGCTTGTGACGCCTGGTCATAGTCGGACCCGGCGCCGGTCTGAGCCGGGAGCAAGGCGGAAAAGAAGTTCCGCAGACCGCCGGCGAGGCCCTGCATGAAACCCGGGTCGCGAAGGTCGCTGTTGAATTCCGGCACCGAAACGAGATCAAGCCGGTCTACAACCCCTTCGGCAAGAGCTCGGCTTCTCAGAATTTCGACTTCGGTGTCGACGGCCGCGGAGTCCGGCGGCATGCCGGACAGAACGGATTCAAAATCAACCACGCGCTCTTCGCGCATGTTCAGCACCACGCTTGATGTCGCGGTGTAGAGCGGGGTCGCCTGCAGAGTGAAAACTATGACGGCGACGAAAACGAGAAATCCCGCCGCTATGAAGCTCCAGAATCGGCGTCGGAAAACCGTAACCAGTTGGCGAAGATCTATCAGGTCATCGCCGTCGTTCGGAGCGGTGTGCGCTTGATCAGACATGAGTCCGTTTTCACAGGAGGTTTCCAGGTGCGGTAAGGCACTCTGCACGATCCCGGATAAAAATTAGTAATTAAGGGCGAAGGACGAGCGAAATTCCGAACGTGTTGCGCTCATAATCCTGATTGCCGGCGGCGCCGGAGCTGTCTTGCTCGGTGTAGTTCCAGCTTCCGCGAACCCCGACATTGCGGTTCATGAAGTAGGTCACGCCCGCACTGACCCCGAACCGCTCGTCGACACGGTCAATATCGCCATAGTCATCCTCTCCAAGGCTCACGCCCGCGGACAGAACGACATTACGGCGGAGTTCGTGATCGACCGTCACCCCGGCGGCCGTCGCAAAATAACCGCCGGATCCGGCGATCGCGGAGTCCTTGACGTCACGTGAGGCCTGGACGGTCACCGTGGTCAAGCGCGTGGGAAACCACTCGACAAGACCATCCACGCTCAAACCGTCAATCGCCGGCAGGGCTGCTGAATCGTAGTCCTGTTCGACATAACCGACGCCCAGGAGGCCGCGCGCGACGCCACCGATATCGAAATCTGCGCCGACATCGACGGTGTAGCCGCTGGAGTCCCGCAGGAGCGGGACCTGAGGCGGGGAGAGGTCGTAGTCGCGCGAGTTCGCGCGCAGTCGGCCGAAAACCGCCGTGTCAGGGCTGATCGCATAGTCCGCGCGGACCGATCCCTTGGTCTGGACGTGATCGCGGAAGTCCTGATCAGCGATGCCGCCGCCAAAGAGCGGGGCGTCATCATAATCAATCTCGTCCAGGCCGAGATCGCCGCGCAGAAGCACGCGCCCCAGCGCGCGCCGCGCGCCGACGAACACGTTGAATACGTCATATTCGATCGGTTCGGCGGCCTGATTGGCCGCGCCGGCCGATGTGCGCGCCTCGGTCAGGCTCGAATAACGCAGTCCGCCTTCAACAAAGGCGTCCCGGCGAATATCCAGCCGGCCGGCGCCCCCCAGCGACCAGTTCCAGACACTTTCATCAGAAAAGTCGAGATACTCGCGGCGGGTGACGGAGGCGTCCCCCGACAGGGCGTGACGCGACCACGTCGTCTCGACCCCAAGGGTCGGATTGACGATCGCAATTACGTCGCTTTCCTCATTCCCGGGCGTGCCGAACACGTTGTCGGTATACTCAAGGCCGAGATTGAGCTCCGGGGTGAACAGGAACGCGCCCTGCTGAATGGCGTCGCTGGTGTATTCGGGACGGGGCCGCGTCATCACGCTGACATTGCGGTCGCGGTCGAACAGGCTCTGTGCGCGGTCTTGGGCGTGAACGTCGCTGGCGCCAGCAAAGCCGGTGAACACCAATCCTCCGGCCAGCAGAATTTTCCATACCGAAGTCAGCATGATCCCGTTCCCCTCGCGCGAAGCGCGCCAAATGTCAGTCAAAAGTTTAGCTTGGGGCGCGCGTCAGATATATCCGACGGCGCGCCCCCAATGCACACGTCAGACTTAGTAGTCCGAGTTGCCGCCGCCGCCGCCGGACGCAGGCGGGGGCGGGGTCGGATTTCCGCCCCCGGCGTTGCCGCCGGTCGCGCCGGCTCCGCCCGTCGCACCGCTTGACTGGTTCGTGGCGACTGAAGTCGCCGCGCCGACGATTGCGGGGTTGGCCGGATTTGCAGCCGCCACCGTGCTCATGGCGAGGGTGATCGCCACCGGATCGGCGCCCGCGGGCACCGCGGCTTCGATCGCCATCTGGATTTCGGCCTCAGTCGCGTCGGCGGGCAGCGCCTCAATCGCGGCCTGAACGAGCGCGGCGATATCTTCCGCCGTACACGCCGCGGGGTTCGCCGCGCAAGCCGAGACCGGCTGCGCCTCTTGGGCGGCCGCTTGAGCGGGCGCGCCGAATGCGAGGCCGGCGAGGCCCAGTGCGGACGCTGCGATCAGATGAGTTTTCAACGACATGGCGAAACCTTTCCCTCAGCATTGGTAGTCTTGTATGCACGATACCCCAAACACGGGTGGAAAGCGAGACGAATTTAACAAGCAGTTAAATTGTGATGCGCTGCAGCAACACCGCCGGGGAACGTTACCTGGAAGGCGAAACCGTCTGCGACGCAGCCATTGCGGCGCCCCGCTCGATCAGATTCCTCTGATTGTAGGTGCGCGCTTCGCGAACGGCCGATTCTTGAAGCAATGGCGGAAGAGAGTCCCAGATTTGCTCCATGAACGCCAGCCGCCAGAGCGCAAATTCGCGGCTTCCGTACGGCATTTGCAAATAGGAGCGCGCGAGCGCCGCCGCAGCGTCGGGAGCGAGGAAGCCGTTTTCCAGGTAGCGCGCGTACGCAAATTTCGCCGACAGCACGCCGTCGCGCGGCTCTCCCCTTGCGGCGAGGTCATAGGCGCGAGCCGCAAGCGCAGGGTCATCCCCCTGAATTGCGCGATCGCCGATCGCCTCCAAACGCACCGCCGAGCCGCCCAACGAAGCTTGATCGGAAAACTGCGCCATGAACGGCCCGTCCTCCATCGCCTCGATGGCGCGCGCGCTCGCCCGGTCAAGGAAGGCGGTCATGGACAGCGCCGCGGTGAGGAAAAGGATGGCGCATGCAGACAGGTTCATCGCGCGTGAGACCGCCCTGCCCCCCCCGGGCTTGAGGATCCGCGAGCCGCCGCTGGCCGCGCCGGCCCCCAGACCGCATATCCAGGCGAAGAGGAACAGAAAACCCGGTATCTCGAGGGCGTAGTCGACCATTCCATGAGCGCAGGTGAACACCGCCGCCACGGCGGCGGCGCGGACATACCCGGTCTGCCGGCTCCTGCGCGCCAGGCCCTTGCGCATCAGCGAAAGCCAGCCGGCGGAGATCGCGAGGACGAAGCCAAGACCAATCACCCCCCCCTGCAGGAGCCATTGCAAGGCGACGTTATGCGCCGCCCCCTGGTGCATGATCGAGCGTGCGTTCTGCGCATCTGCGATCAGAGCGTTGATGAAGACGAAGCCGCCAAGCCCATGCCCGGCGAGGGGCGCCAGGCGCACCGCCTCGATATAGGCTGGGAAGATGATCGCTCGCGCGTCTTCGCGCTCGAACGTTTCGACGAAGCGCTCCGCGTACACCTCTCCCGACACCGCAAATATGATCGCACAGAGCGCCGTCGCGCCCAGAGCGATCCCGGCGTTCTTGAGGCTCATGGCCTTGCCGCCGGCCACGCCGCGGAACACCTCCCAGAACACCAGCAGGAGCATGGAGGCCGCCAGAAGGGTCGCGCCGGCGCGCGAGGCGGTGAGAAACACGCAGGTGAGCGTGAGCAGCAATGTCGCCGCGGGCAGAGCCGCCGATTTCAAAAGCGCCTCGAACCGCCCGCGCCGCGCTCCGTCAAAGCGCCGGATGGCGCGTATCAGCTCGCCGAGGCTGAGCACGGCGAAGACCCCGTAGAACGTCGCCGCCGTGTTGGCCGACAAAAATGGCGCCGACAACCGGTCGCGATGATACGGCCGATCAAAGCCCGCCATGCTCGCCGGCGACGTGACAAAATCCAGAAACGCCAAAGCCGCCAGCAGGGCGCCGGCCGCCAGCGTCGCGCTCCAGAGCGTCTCCAGGGTCTTGGCGTCGCGTCCTGCGATCTGGGCTGCGGCGAAGACTCCCAGGGCGGCCGCCAGAGCCGCGTACTCCCCGGCGCCGGAGCCCGTCCAGTTTCGGACGACCCCGAGACCGAAGAGCCCCGCCGCGCCCACCAGCGCGCCAAGCGCCAGGGCGCCGACAGGGCCGCGATGAAACAGGCAGAGCGCACAGCACAAGCCGGCCAAGAGCGCAGAAAAAAACAGCGCGGCGACGGGCGTGTCTGAACCGAGCGCGACGGCGCAGGCGCAGATCGTCAACAGGAGCGCGAGGAACGGCGCGGCGCGCGTCATTGTGTCAGGTCCGCCGGCGCGCCCTAGAAGAAGCGCTCGGCGATCCGGATCGTGTCCCCCGGCATCACGCGAATGCCCGGAGTGAGCGGCACGACGACCTCGATATCGGCGCCGGCGCGCTTGATGTAGACGACCCGGGTGTTGGCCCGGTAGGTGTACCCGCCGGCCCGCGCGACAGCGTTCGTCACCGTCAGGCCGTCGCTATACGGATATTCGCCGGATTCCTGGACTTCGCCCATGATGTAGAAAGGACGGTAATTGAGGACCTCGGCGCTGACACGGGGATCGTTGAGATAGCCGTCTGAAAGCGCCGCCTCCACATCCCGGCGAAATTCGACGAGCGTCTTTCCGGCCGCGTCGACCTCGCCGACCAGGGGCAAAGACACCCTGCCGGAGCCATCGATGACGAACTCACCGGAGAGGTCCGCCTCACCAAAAATGATGATCCGCAGCTGATCGCCGGCGCCGAGGAGATAAGCGGCCTCAAGGACGGCTTCGACAGCTTCGCTATCTGCGCCGCTGTCGGCGCTCCCGCCGATCTGCACCGGCGTGGTCGGCGTGCTGGCGCAGCCGGCGAGTCCGAGCAATCCGATCGAGAAGATCGACATCCACAGTCCGCGCATTTTCCTCACCCCGCTTATGATCATCCGCCGAAGGCCCGCAGTCTCATTTTTAGCAATTCCAGCCCATTGCTCAAGAGAAACCGGACCTTGGCGACCGATTGTGCAAGCATCCGCGCCACGCTTACGTACCGTGGTGAACTCGCGACAAGCCGCGTTAAGGCGCGCCTGATCTACAGTCTTGCGTTATATGCCCCACTGGAGCAACCGGGCCGCACAGGTGCAAGCGTTTCACGTCTTCGAAGGACAGGCCTAGCCGAGCTTGTCCGCAAAGCGCTTGATCATGGCCGCGGCCGCCTCGCCATGATCGCGATTCTGCAGCGCCATGGCGATGAAACTCTCCAGGTATCCGAGCTTGGAGCCGGTGTCGTAGGTCTTGCCGGCGAACTCGAACGCGTAGAAATCGCGCTCGGCCATCAGCCGGACCATGGCGTCGGTGAGCTGGATTTCGCCGCCGGCGCCCGGATTCTGGTCGGCCAGCCGGGCGAAGATGGACGACTCGAGAATATATCGCCCGGAGATCATCAGGCTGGACGGCGCCTCTTCGACCTTCGGTTTCTCCACCATGCCCTTGAGGCGGGAGAGCCCGTGGCCGACGGCGTCGCCGACGTCCACGATGCCGTATTTCGAGACGTCTGCGCGGGGCACCTCCTCCACCGCGATGATATTGCCGCCGGTTTGCGCATGGGCGTCGGTCATGGACTTCAGGCAGGGCGTGTCGGCGACCATGATCATGTCCGGCAGCAAGACCGCAAAGGGTTCGTCGCCCACCAGCTCGCGGGCGCACCAGACGGCGTGGCCCAGCCCCAGCGGCGCTTGCTGGCGCACGAAGCTGCAGGCGCCCGCCTGGGGGAGGATGGCGTTCAGCTCGGCGAGCAGATCGGTCTTGCCCTTGGCTTCGAGCGTCGCGTCGAGCTCGAACGCCTTGTCGAAATAGTCCTCGATGGCGTTCTTGTTGCGCCCGGTGACGAAAATGAAGTGTTCGATTCCCGCGGCGATCGCTTCGTCGACGACATATTGCAGCGCCGGCCGGTCGAACACAGGCAGCATTTCCTTGGGCACGACCTTGGTGGCGGGCAGAACTCGGGTTCCCAGGCCGGCGACAGGCAGAACGGCTTTTCTTACACGGGCCACGACGATCCTTCCTTGATGTCCTATCCGATCATGCCGCGCGCAATCAGTTGGTCGATCACCGCTTCCGCGGCGGCTTCCGGCGTCGTCTGATCTGTCCGGATGCGCACTTCGGGCGCCTCGGGCGTCTCATAGGGGCTGTCGAAACCGGTGAAGTTCTTGATTTCGCCAGCCTGGGCCTTCTTGTAGAGGCCTTTGGGATCGCGCTGGATGCAGACCTCGATCGGCGCGTCCACGAACACCTCGACAAACTCTGCCTCGCCCACCAGGTCGCGCACCATTCGGCGCTCGGACCGGAAGGGCGAGATGAAGGAGCAGGTCACGATGAGCCCCGCGTCCACCATCAGGCGAGCCACCTCGCCGATGCGCCGGATATTCTCCACGCGGTCGGCGTCGGTGAAGCCGAGATCCTTGTTCAGCCCGTGGCGCACATTGTCGCCGTCCAGCGAATAGGTGTGGCGTCCGGCTTCCGTGAGCTTGCGCTCCACCAGATTGGCGATGGTGGACTTGCCCGCGCCGGAAAGCCCGGTGAACCACAAAATCGCGGGCTTCTGCCCCTTCATCTGCGCGCGCCGGCCTTTGTCCACCTCCATGGCGTGGGTGTAGATATTGCTCGCCCGGCGCAGCGAGAACTCGATCATGCCCGCCGCCACGGTCTGGTTGGTGAAGCGGTCGATGAGAATGAACGATCCGGTTTCGCGTTGATCCTTGTAGGGATCAAAGGCGATCGGCTTGGAGCTGTTCAGCGTGCAGACGCCGATTTCATTCAGCTTCAGGCTCTTGCCCGGTTCTTTCTCGAATGTGTTGATGTTCAGCTTGTGCTTCAGCGCGGTGACCGAGGCGGGAGTCACCTGCCCGCCGGCCTTGAGCAGGTAGGACCGGCCCGGGAGCATCTCCTCATCGGTCATCCAGAGCAATTCGGCGGCGAACTGGCTTGAGACTTCCGGGCGGGCCTTGGGATCGGCGAGCATGTCGCCGCGCGCGATGTCGATCTCGCGGTCAAGCACCAGCGTCACCGCCTGGCCTGCGCCGGCTTCGTCAAGGTCGCTGTCGGCGGTGACGATGCGCTTGACCTGCGCGGTCTTGCCCGAATGGGCGACGAGGATTTCATCACCGGGCTTCACCGATCCCGCCGTGATGGTGCCGGCGAAGCCGCGGAAATCAAGATTGGGGCGGTTCACCCACTGCACAGGCATGCGGAAAGGAAAATCCGCCTCGGTGTCGGCCTGGGTGTCGACGCGTTCCAGATGCTCCATGAGCGTCGGGCCGTCGTGCCATTTCATGGCGTCGGAGCGTTGGAAGATGTTGTCGCCGTAGCGCGCCGATATCGGCACAGGCGTAATGGAGGCGAAGCCCAGATCCTCGGCGATCTTCAGATAGTCGGATACGATCTCATGGAAGCGCGACCGCGAGTGGTCCGCCAGGTCCATCTTGTTCACCGCCACCACCACGTGGCGGATGCCCATCATGGCCGCGATATAAGTATGACGCTTGGTCTGGGTCAGCATGCCCTTGCGCGCATCCACCAGGATGATCGCGAGGTCGGCGGTGGAGGCGCCGGTGGCCATGTTGCGGGTGTATTGCTCGTGGCCGGGCGTGTCGGCGACGATGAATTTGCGCTTTTCGGTATTGAAGAAGCGATAGGCCACATCGATCGTGATGCCCTGCTCGCGCTCGGCCTCCAGCCCGTCGAGCAGGAGTGCGAAATCGATCTCGTCGCCGGCCGTGCCGTGCGTTCGGGAGTCGCGCTCCAGAACCGCGATCTGGTCTTCGAACAGAAGCTTGGAATCGTACAAAAGCCGCCCGATCAGGGTCGACTTGCCGTCATCCACCGAACCGCAGGTGATGAAGCGGAGCACGCCGCCTTCCCCTGCCCGGGTCAGGCGCTCCATGACCTGCGCGCGCGCGCCGCCGTCTTCCATCTAGAAATACCCCTCGCGCTTTTTCTTCTCCATGGAGCCGGCCTCGTCGAAATCGATCAGGCGACCGGCGCGCTCGGAGGAGCGGGCCGTGAGCATCTCCAGGACGATGGCTTCGAGGGTCTCCGCATCGCTCTCCACCGCGCCGGTCAGCGGGTAGCAGCCGAGGGTCCGGAACCGGATCTTTTTCATTTCCGCGGTCTCGCCCGGCTCCAGCTTCATGCGATCATCGTCGACCATGATCAGCGTGCCGTCGCGCTCCACCACCGGACGTTCTCCGGCCAGGTACAGCGGCACGATGGGGATGGCCTCCTCCAGGATGTATTGCCAGATGTCGACCTCGGTCCAGTTCGACAACGGGAAAACCCGGATGCTCTCGCCCTTGCGGATGCGGGTGTTGAAGATGCGCCAGAGCTCCGGGCGCTGATTGCGCGGATCCCAGGCGTGGGACTCGTTGCGGAAGGAGAACACGCGCTCCTTGGCGCGGCTCTTCTCCTCGTCGCGCCGGCCGCCGCCGAACGCGGCGTCATACTTGCCCGCGTTGAGAGCCTGCAGGAGGCCGTCCGTGCGCATGACCTGGGTGTGCAGCGCCGATCCGTGCACGAAGGGATCGATCTCGCGGGCCCGGCCCTCCGCATTGACATGGACGATCATCTCCACGCCCAGCGCCGCTGCGAGTTCGTCGCGGAACGCGCCCATGGCCTGAAATTCCCAAAGCGAATCGATGTGCAGGAACGGGAAGGGCGGCCTGGACGGCCAGAACGCCTTCATCGCCAGGTGAAGCATCACCGTGGAGTCCTTGCCGATCGAATACAGCATGACCGGGCGCTCGAACTCGGCCGCCACCTCGCGCATGATGTGGATCGCCTCGGCCTCCAGCGCCGCGAGATGCGGGGAGAGCGGGACCTCGCGCGGCCTGCGGGCTTCAGAGAACCGTGCAGCGTATGATTGAATCGGATCCGAACCTGAGTTCTGCATGACGCCCCTCAAAGCACATTCAGCGCGCAACGCTATAATCCTTTTGAGCTACGATTCTACCCGCATGGGGTAAAATTATCATAGTAATTAACTTGGATATGCCGTAAATGTGTGCAGGTGCAACATTTAGCTGGGACGGGGACTCGTCATGGACGGCAACAGCTATGGTGCAGCGGCGGAACACGGCGCTCGAATGGAGAGGGGTGCGGCGCGGGCGCAGTCTTCAAAACGTGACTCTTCCAAACGCGTATCCGGCTTTGCAATGGTTGTGCGCCGCCTCCTGCGAGGCGAGCCGGCGCCGCAGCCGGGCCGCAAGCCGAGCGGCGCATACCGGTCGTTGAAGACGGGTGCGCTTGCTGCGGCTGACGTGGTCGCCGCGCTCCTGGCGCTGGCCGTTTCCTGGATCGCGTCCGATCTGGTGCGCGCCTGGGCCGGCATGGAGTCGCTTGATCCGTCGTCCACCGGCCTTGCGCTCCATGTCGTGATCGCGGCGGCTTTCACGACCGGGCTCCTGCTCTGGTTTCGCTCGAAGGGGCACTACCATCGCCGCGAAGCGCTGAGCAATCAGCTGGCGGCGATCCTGACCGGGACGGGGCTGTGTCTGATCGGCGCCGCGGCGCTGCAGTTCGTCACCATCGAGGTCGGCTCGCGCCTGCTGAGCCTGTCTTACTGGATCCTGCTGGCCGGCCTCATAGTCCTTGCAAGGATATTGGTGCGCGCCGGCCTGCGCCGCGCCGGCGTCTGGGCGAGCCCCGCCGTCCTGTTCGTCTCCTCGGCCCGGGCCCGCGAGATCGCGCACATCATCGAGCGCCGCAGCGAGCTGGGGGCGGACATCCGCGCCACCGTGGCGATCGACGGCCTTGGCGCGGCGGATCTCGCGCGCGCCATCCGTGACGCGGAGCAAAACGGGAATATCGCGATCTTCGCGCCGGACGGCTGCAACCTGGAGAGCGAGGCCGTGATCAGCCGGCTCGTCGTCGAGGGCGTGCCCTTCATCCTGTCGCCGCGCCTGGGCCCGGTGCCCGACCATGCGGAGATCCTGAACTATCCGCTGGAGGACACCGCCTTCATCGAAGTGCGCGACGCTCTGGCCCGTCCCGCCGCCCTGGCCGTCAAGCGCGGCTTCGACGTGACCGTCGCCTCGGCGCTGCTGCTTTTGCTGGCGCCGGTGTTCATCGTGATCGTGCTTGCGATCCGCGCCGACGGCGGCCCGGGCCTGTTCCGGCAGAAACGCGTCGGCCGCGGCGGACAGGCCTTCGACTGCCTGAAGCTGCGCTCCATGGCCCTTGACGCGGAAGCCCGGCTGGACGCCATGATCAAGACGGATCCCGAGATCGCGGCGGAGTGGAAGGCCTTCCAGAAACTCAGCAAGGACCCGCGCATCACGCCGGTGGGCCGGCTGATCCGCAAGGCCAATCTGGATGAGCTGCCCCAGCTGCTCAACGTGATCAGGGGCGATATGAGCCTTGTCGGGCCGCGCCCCATGACGCTGTCCCAGACCGGCGAATACGGCGACTATCTGCCGGCGTACGAGCGCATGCGGCCGGGCATCACCGGCCTGTGGCAGACCAACGGCCGCAACGCGACCACCTTCGCCGAGCGCGCACGGATGGACGCCTGGTATGTGCGCAACTGGTCGCTGTGGAGAGATTTCGTGATCCTGATCCGCACGGTGCGCGAAGTCCTGTTCGCGCGGGGAAATTAGGAGTTTGTGGTGATGATTGCGCGCAGCCCGGAAGCATCGGCGGCCTCGGACGTCGCCGCCCGGCCGGAGCGGGCCGGCGGCCCTGCGCTCGCCCCCCATGTGGTGGTCGGCGGCATGAAGGTGGCGACCCTGTCGCTGGAGACGCTGATCGCGCGCATGGTGGCCGAGGCGCCCGCCGTGCGCCGGGCGGGTGTGGCGCCCAAGCTGATCTTCAGCGCCAACGCCCACTCCCTGTCCCTGTGCGCGACGAATCCCGACTTCCGCGCCGCGATGGACCAGGCCGATCTCACCCACGCCGACGGCGGCGTCATCGTGGCCGCCTCGCGCCTGGTCTCCGGCGCGCCGATCGAGAACCGTTCGGCGACCACCGACATGTTTCTGGACAGCTTCGAGGCCGCCGCCCGGGCCGGAACCAGCTATTATCTGCTCGGCGCCACCGAGGACACCAACGCCGAATGCGCGCGCCTGCTGGCCGAACGGCATCCGGGCCTGAAACTGGCGGGGCGCCGCAACGGCTATTTCGCGCCCGAAGAGGAGGACGCGGTGATCGACGCGATCAACGCCGCCGCCCCCGACGTGCTCTGGATCGGCCTGGGCAAGCCCGCCGAGCAGATTTTCAGCGTCCGCAACCGTAACCGGCTCACATGCGGCTGGATCGTCAGCTGCGGCGGCGCCTATAATTTCCTCACCGGGGAATATCCGCGCGCGCCGCACTGGATGCGGCGATGCGGGCTGGAATGGCTGCACCGGCTCTCGACAAAGCCCGGCAAGCTCTTCATGCGCTATCTGATCACCAATCCCCACGCCCTGTGGCTGATCCTCACCCGACACTCCCGCGATGTCTTCGCTTGATGTCTTCGCCTGATCCCGCCTCCCCCGCCCCTCCCGCGCCCGCAACATCCGCCGCATTCGGCCCGGGCGGCGCGTCGCGCGCGCTGCTCAGGCGGCTGGCGGGCGGCGCCGCGCTCGGAGCCGTGCTGAAATTCGGCGGCGTCGGCCTCGCCTTCCTGATGCTTCTGGTGCTCGCCCGGCGCATGGAGGCCGACGCCTACGGCGTGTTCGCCGCGGCGTTCTCGCTGGCCACCATCGCCGGCTTTGTCGCCACGCTGGGCCAGCACGTGGCGATCCTGCGCTTCTGGCCCTCCCTGGACGAAGCCCACGGGCGCGCCGCGGCCGCCGCCGCCTTGCGGTTCAGCCTGGGTCTGACCGCGGCGGGGGCGGCCGTGACCGCCGGCGCGCTCACCCTCGCCGGAACCCTCGCCCCGCAGCTCTCCGTGTTCGGCGGGACCGGGCTCACCCTTGCGCTCACCGGCGCCATGGCCGGCGCCTTCGCCCTGTCGGAGACGGCCGTGGCCGGGCTGCGCGCGCGCGGCTCCATGGCCTTCGCGCTCGGTCCGCGCGAGATCCTCTGGCGTCTGGCGGTCATCGCCGGCGCCTTCGCGCTCTCCGCGCCCCTGGGCGCCGACACCGCCCTCGCCGTCATCGCGGCGGCCCTGCTCGCCGTCACCGCGCCCCAGCTCGCCGTCCTGGCGCGCGAGGCGTTCGCCGCGCCGCGCACGCCCGCCCCGGCCGAGGACGCCCGCGCCATGCGCCGCTCGGTGTTCGACTTCTGGGGCGGCGGCGCCGTCGGACCGCTCACCGGCCATGTGGGCACGATCCTGGTGGGCGCCGTGCTGGGCCCGGTGGCCGCCGGCGCGTATTTCGCCGCCGACCGGATCGCCAAGCTCCTGTCCATCGCCCTCATCGGCGTGAACCAGATCGTCGGCCCAATGATCGCGCGCAGCTGGCGCGGAGACCGCATCGACGAAGTGCGCCTGCTCGTGTTCACCGGCTCCGTCCTGGCCTTCGCCGTGGCGGGGGCGGGCTTCCTCGCCTATCTCTTGTTCGGCCGGTACGCCCTGTCCCTGTTCAATCCGGCCTACGCCGACGCCTTCCCGATCCTTTTAATCCTTTCGGCGGGGCAGCTGGTGAACACGATCTGCGGCCCCAATAATTTCCTGTTGAACATGGCGGGCCGGGAGCGCGACTATCTGGTCATCATGACGATGTGGGGGATCGCGGCTATCGTAGGAATCTGGTTCGGCGCGTCTCAGTTCGGCGTGCTCGGGGCGGCCCTCGCCTCGGCCCTCGCCATGACCGGCTGGAATATCAGCGCCGTCGTGACGGCGCAGGTGCGGTTGGGAGTAAGTCCCTTTTCTTTCTTGAAAAAATCCGAGAAATATCTAAATGTTGATAAATCATGATTAAGGCTTTTTTTCTAGCCCTACTAATGACGCTCCCGCGCGTAGCATTAAGCTATGCAGCGTATACATTAACACCTCTACTAATATCCCTACAACTAAAAACACTGTATATAGCTCTGGCTCTTTCCTTTGCGAGTCTTGTTGCTATCTTATTTTCATCGATGGTTTTTGAGGTTTCTGCTGTCGCAGCAATTTTGCAGACGGCCCTCTCGCTCCCCGTTTTCCTTGCCCTTTTAGGTGCAAAATCTTCATCGCGTATTGCTGACCCGATGGCTGTGCTTCGGTTGATGAATGTAATCGTATTGGTAGGCGGCCTATTTGGCCTGTTCTCAATGGGTTTTCCATTCAGACTTCCTTATATTGATTATCGCCCTGATTATTTTTGGGGTTTCTTTGGCATGGGCGGCGCAAAAATTGTCACAATAATCGGTTTCTTTGGCGTCTTTGTTGAAATATGGCGGCGCAGAAGCGCAGCCTCCACCCACGTTGACAACATCTTCCTTATTATTGCTATTCTAAATTTTATAGTCCCAAATTATATTCTTGGGATGCTCTGCGGTTTTGCCGCACTGAGCATAATTTTAGTTCGTCGCGCCACGCTCTTGATACCAATGATCGCTGTCGCGCTGATGATAACACCCTACGTACTGAACCGAGCTCAAACGATAGATAGCTCTTTTTCAGAAGTGTATGGTGCACACCCGAAAGCATATCAGTTTAAAATCGCCGCCGAAGCGCTGTCCGAATATCCCCACGCGGTTTTATTTGGTGTTGGCCCAGGCCAATTCGGCGGACAAGCGGCGATTTGGGCTAGTCCCGCCGGAGATATAATTTCCAGTCATGCGCGACCAAATATTCCGGGCTTATTCGCTGCGCGCCCGCACATGGACCATCTAGCTCCACCATTGCTGCGATTCCGAGATAATTTTTGGGCAATCAGTTCAAGCGCGAACAAGCCGACATCCAGCTTTACTGTTATCATTGTAGAGCATGGGGTCCTTTTCTTAATTATTGTATCAGCTTTTTCTGTGACAATATACGCGCGCAAGCGACTATCGTTATTCGGATTATCTATTATTATATTTATTTTCCTTTTGTTTAGCCTAGACGTCTGGCATGACAGTCCTTGGCTGGGAATGTGTTTGCTTCTCGTCAATAACATTCTGGGCACGGAATCTCACTCACATCGCTCGAATAAAAAAGCGGCAAAAAACTATGAAGCAACACCTTCCTCAGCCATTTCGTAATCTACTAAGACCGCTTGTCTATTCTGTAGGGCGCCAATTTGTTGGATTTCCCGGACGCTTAGCCTTGCGTGGTCGCGGACGTCTTCCTGAACTTCTTATTATTGGGGCGCAGAAATCTGGAACAACCAGCCTCTATGACCTGCTGGTCACGAACGATGCCTTTGGTAAATCGGCATTGAAAGAAGTTGCCTTTTTTGATCGATTTTACAATAAGGGCGTTGGTTGGTATAAGCGCCACTTCATATCTAATTCATCAATTATGCTTGATGCGACACCTGATTATTTATTCGACGAGGACACACCTCGCCGAATACAAGAAACCTACTCATCTCCACCGAAATTCATCGTGATGCTACGCCATCCGAGCGAGCGAGCCATATCTCACTATTTCCACTCTCGGAGGTTGGGCTTTGAGCCTCTCTCGCTATCTGAGGCCCTGGCGCAAGAAAAACTCCGGGTAACTGAGCAAGGCAACAAAACCACGCTACTTAGCCGGCGCTCAAATCGCAGCGCCTATAGCTATGTGAGCCGGGGGTACTACGCGGAACAAATTAGTCGTTGGCTCTCGGTTTTCCCGCGTAAAAATTTTTACTTCATCCAGAGTGAAAAGTTCTTCGAGGAGCCGGCGGCCTATGAGGCGGATTTGTGCGAGTTCCTCGGACTTGAGAATCTCGACCTTGGATCGGGCCGTAGAAGCAACAAGGGGCGGTACGACGCCGACATTCCCAGGTCGGTGATCGAAGATTTAGACAAACGTTTCGCTGGAGAGCCCGGCAGGCTTGAAGCGCTGACGGGACTGCGCGTCGACTGGGCTATGGGTTGAACAGGGCGGAAGAGCAATGAAGAAACTGACCAGACGCTTGCTCAGTTGGGTGCCAGACCGTGCCTATCTGACAATGCGATATGTATATCGCTTTAGGCAGCTCCCCGATCTCAGTCGTCCTAGGCGCTTCAACGAGAATATCGTTGCGTTGATGCTGTCTGATCAGGATTACGAATTGCGCCGGATCTTCGCCGACAAGATCGAAGCAAACCGGTACATCGAGCGCGTGGTGGGGAAGGACTACATCACGCCCGTGATTGATGTGATCACGCCTGAGAACCTCGACAGCTTCAACCTCGACCGCCTGCCCGACCGGTTTGTGGCCAAGACCGCTCATGCCTCCGGATTCGTAAGGGTGGTCCGGGACAAGACGGAGTGCGACGAGGCTGCCCTAATCCACACATTCCGCGATTGGATGAAGATCGACTTTCACAGCTACTGCCGTGAACGTGTCTACAAGAACCTCCCGAAGCGGATTGTGATCGAAGAGTTCCTTTGTGACAGGATCACAGGCGACGTGCCGCTAGACTATAAGGTTTTCGTCTTCCGCGGCCGGGCAAAGATGCTGCAGATTGACCTTTCGCGATTTGAGGGCCACCGCCGAGTCCTGATGGATCGGAACTGGTCGCCCTATCCCTGCCGCCTTAAGCAGTTGTATCCCGACGAAATCCCGCCGCGACCCGAACGACTTGAGGAGATGTTGAGTTTGGCGGAGAAGTTGGCATCGGAAGTGAACTTTGCGCGAGTAGACTTCTACGACACGTCAGATCGGCTCATTGTGGGTGAGATTACGAATTTCCCTGGATCGGGAAACGAGCCCTTCTATCCATCTTCATGGGATATGGAATTCGGGAAATGGTTCTCAGACGCCGACTATGAGCCAACCTGATCTTTCTGTCGTGACCTGACAGGCCCAGACGACCATATCAGTCGCTTCAATGTCTGCTTCAGGGCCGATTGAGACTGCGGTCACCCCGCCCACCGCACACTCAAATCTCAGCACCAGATCCGCTGCGCCGTCCGGCAAGGGCGTGTGCTCCACGAGGGTGAGCGGGCCGAGTTCCTGACGCGTGACCTCGAGCGCGGTCAGCGGCCCGGTAATCAGGCTCGCGGCGTTGTCCGGACCCATCGGTCCGATGCGGCGATTGGCGCTTGTTCCGTCGGCGGTGCGCACCCGGATCCAGACGGTCTCCCCGATCTCCAGCGCGCGGGTCAGCTGCATATTGCAGCGATGCCAGGGCTCGCCGCCGGTATTGATGATGCGCACAGGGGTGAAGGGGGCGGGCGCCGGGTCGGGATCGGTGATGACGCCGTTGCGCGGCCACAGATCGGGCCTGAGCCCGTCCACCTCCAGCCGCAGCGGGTCGAGCGCCGGACCGGCGGCGGCGTTGGCGTTGGCGGCCGGGCCTGCGCCGATCCCGATCACGCCAGCACCACGATGGAGACGGCGGTGGTGCCGGCCGCGCGCACGCGCCTCAGGGCGAGGGGATAGAGCAGTCCGGGGCGCAGGGCCGGCAGGACCAGCGCGTCGCCGTCGGCCAGGGTGACGGCGAGATCGCCGGCCGTTCCGACCATCACCGCCCGGCTTTCAAAGGCGAGGTCGGCGTCGTCGTCCGGCGTCGCGGTCGCGGCGCGGGTGAGCGGGCCGACGGCGCTGCGCGCGCGCGTGGCGAAGGGGGTGTCGATCATGGGTCCTCCAGGGGTTTTGGACCGGCGCGGCGCGCCGAGAGGACGATGAGACTAACCCGGCGCCGGGGGGACGGGGATAACAGCGCGGCCGACCGCGGCCAGGCCCTTGACCGCACACGGCCGGCGCGCCGCGCCGCCGGGGGAGAGGGCGCGGAGCGCGCGGCTGCGAGGGGCGCCGGCGGGGGCGGCCGGGCGGCGCCGGGAGGGGACGGGAGGGGCGGTCGCGCAGGGGTCTGAGGAGCGGAGCCGTCCTTAGCCAGCGTGCCCGTAATAGGTGCGCCACCAGATGGCGAACCGCTCCAGCCCCTCTTTGAGCATGATTTTGGGCTTGTAGCCGGTGAGCGCGGTCAGCTTGGAGATGTCGGCGTAGGTGGCCGGGACGTCGCCGGGCTGCATGGGCCGCATGATCTTTTCCGCCCGCAGGCCCAGCGCCGCCTCCAGCGTGGTGATCATGTCCATCAGGCCCACCGGATGGCTGTCGCCGATATTGTACACCTCGTGGCCGCCTTCGCCCGGCGGATGGTCCAGGACGCCGACCACGCCGTCGACGATGTCGTCGATATAGGTGAAGTCGCGCGCCATGCGGCCTTCGCCGTAGACCTCGATCGGTTCGCCGCGCGCCATCATCTGGGCGAACTTGAAATAGGCCATGTCCGGCCGGCCCCAGGGCCCGTACACGGTGAAGAAGCGCAGGCCCGATTGCGGGAAGCCGTACAGGCTGGCGTAGCTGGCGCTGAGCAGCTCGCAGGAGCGCTTGGTGGCGGCGTAGAGCGAGACCGGCGAGACGGTGGGGTCGTCCTCGCGGAAACCGGCGCCGGCCAGCGGCCGGGATCCGTAGACCGAGCTCGACGAGGCGTAGACCAGGTGCTCGACCCCGTTATGGCGCGCCGCCTCCAGAATCGAGAGATGGCCCGCCAGGTTCGAGCGCTCGTAGGCGAAGGGATTCTCCAGCGAGTAGCGCACGCCGGCCTGGGCGGCCAGATGGACGATCCGCCTCACGCCGCGCGTGCGCACCACCGCGTTCACCAGATCCGCATCGGCGATGTCGCCGCGCACCATCTCGAATCCGTCCCGCCCCGACAGCAGCGCCGTCCGCGCCTCCTTCAATCGGGGATCATAGTAGTCGTTGTAGCAATCAATCCCAACAACACCCCGCCCTTGATTGAGTAAACGCTCGGCGACGTGCATGCCGACAAATCCAGCCGCACCTGTCACAAGCACAGGATCATTCATCACGAGCGCCCGATACTGGCATATTTGAAACCGGCTTTACGAATGTCTTCAGGATTATATATATTTCTGAGATCGATGATGATATTTTCTTTCATCTCGGCTTTAAGTCGCTCGACGTCAAGTGCGCGAAACTCGTTCCATTCGGTGATGATGACCAATGCATCGGCGCCCTCAGCGCAAAGATAGGGCCCGGAGACGAATTCAACGTCGCTGAGCATCTTTTCCGCCTCCGAAATCCCCGCCGGATCGAAGGCTCGCACTTTCGCGCCCGCCTTCTGCAAAGCCGGGATTATGTCGAGCGAGGGGGCGTCGCGCATGTCATCGGTGCCCGGCTTGAACGTCAGGCCGAGCACTGCGATCGTCTTGCCGCGAACGTCGCCGCCCATCACGGTGATGATCTTCTCCGCCATGGTCTGCTTCCGGCGGTCATTGATGTCGACGGTTGTTTCGATGAGACGGAGCGGTGCGCCCGCATTCTGCCCGGTCCGGATCAGGGCGAGCGTGTCCTTGGGGAAGCACGAGCCGCCATAGCCGGGGCCTGCGTGCAGGAATTTCTTCCCGATCCGGTTATCCAGACCGATCCCGCGGGCGACCTCCTGAACATCGGCGCCGACCGCTTCACACAGGTCGGCGATCTCGTTGATGAACGTGATCTTCATCGCGAGAAAGGCGTTTGCGGCGTATTTGATCAACTCAGACGTCCGCCGCTCGGTGAATACGATCGGCGTCTCGTTGAGGAAGAGCGGGCGATAAAGCTCGCTCATCACCTGGCGAGCGCGCTCATCTCCGCCTCCGACCACCACGCGGTCGGGCCGCTTGAAATCTTCGATCGCCGCGCCTTCTCGAAGGAATTCGGGATTGGATACAACCGAGAAATCCCCGTCCGGGCGGGCTCTGCGGATCACCGCCTCGACCTCGTCTCCGGTGCCCACCGGCACGGTCGACTTGGTGACGATGACGGTGAACCCTTCCATCACATTCGCAATCTCCTCCGCTGCAGCATAGACATAGCTGAGGTCGGCATGACCATCGCCCCGCCGCGAGGGCGTTCCCACTGCGATAAAGACCACGTCGGCTTCGCGCACCGCGCCGGTGAGGTCGGTGTCGAAATCAATCCGCCCTTCCTGGACATTTCGCTCAACGAGCAGGTCGAGACCCGGTTCGTAAATCGGTACGCCGCCAGAACGAAGCAGATGGATTTTCTCTTCATTCTTGTCGATGCAGGTGACGTGATGGCCGAAATCAGCAAAACACGCCCCGGAGACAAGGCCGACATAGCCCGTTCCGATCATCGCCACCCGCATATCTCATCCCCCGCTTGATATCAGCGCTTTGTAAAATCCAGCAATAACCGGCGTGGTCAATAGACGGATCGGCGTCCGGGGCGAATTATTCGCAGAAGCGTCTTTTGGCATCAGTGGAGCGCCATCCACCGACAAGGGTCCCGCGTGAAGTCGTCGGCCACGCACAGCGTGCGGACCCTGCCGCCGTCACATTGAAACAGGATGTCGAGCCGGCGATCGCCGGATCGGGTCAAACACACGGTGACGGGGCAGCCTTTGCACAGATATCGGCGAACAGCCGCGCAAGCCGGTCGCAGCCGGGTCGTCATTGATCCTGTTTCCAGCTCAATGGGTGAGGTCAGAGATGAAAGACCCACAGGCCGCCTAACGCCGCCACCGCATAGGCGACGAAGACGCAGCCGCCCAGCTTGATGAAATCGAGGGTGACATAGCGGCCCGGGTTAAGGACCATCAGGTGGGTCTGGTATCCGAACGGCATCAGGAAGCTCGCGCTCGCCCCGAAAGCGGTCGCCAAGGCCAGCGCTTCCGGCGGCAGGCCGGTGGCCGACGCGGTATCGAGCGCGATCGGGAGGACGGTCAGCGCCGCGCTCGTGTTGGAGAAGAATTCGGTCAGGATCCAGGCCAGCAGAAAGATCGCCAAGACGACGGCTGGCGGGGGGAGGCCGAGACTGAGCGCGGCGACTTGCGTGGCGATGAAGCCTGACAGGCCGGACTGGGCGACCAGTGCGCTGAGCAGCACCGCGCCCCACAGCACGATGACCAGATCGAAGGGGAAGGCGCGGCGAACCTCGCGCGGCGAGACCCATTCCACCAGCACGGCGACGCTGGCCAGCGCGAAAGCGGCCACGGCGATGGGGATGAGCTGGAACAGGGCGCAGACCAGGAAGACGCCGAAAGCGACGCCGAGCAAGGCGGTGTCACGCCCGCCGAGCTGGGCCAGGCCGGCGTCGTCGCTGTCGATCAGGTGCAGGTTGAAGCGCAGATTGTCGCGCCGGTGAAAGTCCGGGCCGGCTGCGAGCAAAAGCATGTCCCCGGCGGCCAAGGGGATTGAACCAAGCTTGCCGGACAGCGGCGAACCGCCGCGTTCGATACCCAGCACCGAGGCGTCGAAGCGGGCCCGGAAATCGATCTCCCGCAACGTCCGGCCGACGACAAAAGAACCGGCCGCGACCACGGCGCGATAGAGGCTGTCCTGTCGGTGAGGGGCGCCGTCCTTGGTGACCGACAGCCCGCCAATGGCGCGCAATTCATCGATATGAGCGACGTCGCCGACGAAGATCAGCACGTCGCGCTCCTGCAGGATATGGCGCGGCGTGACCGGCGCGATGACACGGTCCCCGCGAACGATCTCAGCCAGGAAAAAGCTTTGCAGGTGGCGCAGCTTGTTGGCCGCGACCGAACGCCCGGCCAGGCGGGAGCCCTCCGCGACGCGCGCCTCGACGTGGAAGATGTCGGGCTGGTGCTCGACGCCGCCGGCCGTTTCGCGAAGGAGAATCGGCCCGAACAGGAGCAGCGTCGCGAGCACGGCGCCGACGACCAGCATGCCCGGCAGTACGAAGTCCAGGACCGAGAGGTCGATCCCCTGCTCGGCGGACAGCCCGACCACCATGAGCGAGGCCGACGTGCCGAACGGTGTCAGCATGCCCGCGGCAAGCGCCACATAGGACAGTGGAAGCAGAAGCTGGTGTGGCGTCACCGTCGGCCGGCGCGAGGCGGGCCCGAGCATTGCTGCGACGACGGCGGTGTTCGGCACGAAGGCGCTGAGCGCGGCCGCCAGGCTGAGCAGACGTAGAAGCGTGCGTCGAAGGCCGCGTGGCTTTGCGGAGAAAAAAATCCGGCGCAGCGGGGCCAGCTTTCCGAGCGCGAGCGAGAAGATGACCAAGCTGACCACCGCCCAGATGGCCGGCTGGCCCAGCGCGCCGAAGGCGGTCTCGTAGTCGATCCTGTTCGTGGCGATCACAAGCAGCGCGAATATCGCAAAAGCGCGCGCCGGCGCCACGCGCCCTGAAATCAGGGCGCACGCCAGCCCCACGAGGAGAGCGCCATCGATGAGCTTTCCCGCGACTTCACTTTCAAACACGCCCGGCGAGCCCCTAGAGTTCCACGCCCGCCGTTGAAGCGGGTGTAAACCGCCCAGACCTTTGCGCAGCCAACGGCGTTAGGAGACGCACTTCCACCCGGAGGTCAATGGTTTCGCCGCCATCTCAGAGAAGAATTTGGTGGTCGCCGCGCGCCGGTCCCGACGCAGCGACATCCACCGATACGCGTGAACCTTGAGCGTCGAAGCGGTCTCGATGTGGCGCACAGACGGAAAAGATGGTGCACCCGATAGGATTCGAACCTATGACCTCTGCCTTCGGAGGGCAGCGCTCTATCCAGCTGAGCTACGGGTGCGCCGGACGGGCTTCATAGCCCGGACGGCGCGGCGGTTCAATGGAGCGATTCCGTGATCCGCCGCCGTCAGGCGCCGCCTCAATGAGCGTCCCCGCAGGCCATGAGACCGGCTCCGATGGGGCTGCCCGGCGGGATTTCGGCGCGGGGCGGGCTGACGCTTTCGCCCTGGTCGATCCGTGCAAGGCCGGCGCGGATCGTGGTGGAGAGCCAGGCGCGGTGGTCGGCGTCTCCAGCGAGCCCGAAGCGGACGCCCACCGAAGGTTCGGCCAGGGCCTCAAGCCGCGCGCGCGCGGGCGCGGCGATGCGCGGCGCGGCGTGCTCCACCAGGTGCAGGAGCTGCGCGGCGTATTCGATCTGCACCCCGGCGCGGATCGGGGCCAGCCGGGCCGCTTCGCCGCGCGGACCCTGGAAGGCGGCCTGCTGGACCCGGTCGAACACCGCGGCGGGCGAGAGCTGCGCGCCGTCCGCCGCGTGCTGGTCGGCGACGCGCGCCAGCTTTTCCGGCGCCAGAGCCGCCTGCAGGGTGATGCGCGCCGCGGCGCGGGCGGCGTCGACGCTGGAGAAGGCCGGATCGGCGCCGGAGGCGAACAGCTCGCGGCGCACCGCGCCGTCATAGGCGGTGAAGGGGTCAGGCGCCAGCAACGCCACAAGGTCGTCGGGCAGATCCAGCACGGCCGGGTCCAGCGTGGCGGCGAGCGCGTCCAGCGCGGCGCGCTGCTCGCCCGCGGGGATCACGGCGAGTCCTTCGGCGGCGCCGTCATTCATCTCATAGGCGAAGCGGCGCCCGCCGATGGCCTTGGCCGCGGCCTCGACCTGGTAGCGGTGATACAGATAGATCGGCACGAGGGTGGCGCGCAGCTCGCTCAAGGGCCGCCCGGCGGGGAGATTATCCGGTCCGAAACGGTCAAGCGCCGCCTCGCGCACCGCCATCACATCGGCGAGGTGGACGACCGGGTCGGCGCCGTTGTCCCACAGGCTTGCTTCGGGATAGGCGGCGCCCGGCCCCCGCGCATGGGCGTCGGAGATGTAGAGCAGGCCCTGCTCGCGGGTGTCCTCAAGGATCGCTTCAAGGCCCTGCGGCTCGTCGGCGGGATCGGCGAATTCGCTGTAGAGCCAGCGAATCGCGGCGACATCCCAGGCGCCGATCCCCGTGTCATAGGCGCTCGAAAGGTCGATGGAGCCATCCTCTGCGAGGACGGCCAGCGGCGCGGGATAGTCCATCACCGAGGCGCGTCCCTGGGTGCTGGCGATGAAATTATGCGCCAGGCCCAGCGTATGGCCCACCTCGTGGGCGGAGAGCTGGCGCACCCGGTCCAGCGCGATCTCGACGGGATCGTCTGCGGCGCCCGAGCCGGAGCCGCCGGCTCCGATCAGCCCTTCGAAGATCATCCGGTCCTGGCGCACGCGCTGGCTGCCGAGGATCACCGAGCCTTTCAGGATCTCTCCGGTGCGCGGGTCGGTGACCGAGGCGCCGTAGGACCAGCCGCGGGTCTCCCGGTGCACCCACTGGATCGTATTGTAGCGCGCATCCAGGGGATGGGCGCCTTCGGGCAGAATTTCGACCCGGTAGGCGTCCTCGAAGCCGGCGGCCTCGAAGGCTTCCGCCCACCAGGACGCGCCCTCGATCAGCGCCTCGCGCACCGGCTCGGGCGCGCCGCGGTCCACATAGAAGACGATGGGCTCGCGCACCGGACCGCGCGGCGCCGCCGGATCAACGCGCTGCAGGCGATGGCGCACGGCCCAGCCGGTGCGTACCGGCTCGGTCAGCCCGGCGGCGGTGTTCTGGAAGCTCTGCTCGAATCCGCCGCTGCGGATATCCGAGGCTCGCGGGCGGTAGCCGTCCTCCGGAAGGGCGACGAAGGAATGATGCTGAATCAGCGTGACGGCGCGCGGCTCCGGCGTCACCGAGCGGACTTCGGAGCCGGGCCGCGACCCGGCGAGGGTGATTCGCGCGTCGATCTCCACATTGCGCGGAAAGGCGAGCGCCTGATCGAGGATCGGCGCGCTGCGCCCGGCGTCGACGGAGAAGTCGCCCTCGCCGGCCTCTCGCAGCCGGCCGGCCAGATTGATCGGATCGGAGACCAGGAAGCCGGCGAGGTCCACCAGAAGGCGCCCGTCCTCGCCTTCGGCGGCGATGTCGCCCGCCCAGATCACCGATTCGGCGAAGGACTGGCGCGTGGCGAGATCCTCGTCGGCCTCCGCGCCAAGCGCCCGGAAACCGTGGTTCTCGATGATGAACAGGACACGCGGCCCGGCCCGCTCGACCCGCAGGATGCGCCCGCCGATTCCGAAGCCACGATCGAGCCCCACCGGGTTGGATCCGAGCCCGGCGGTGAGGCGCGCGGCATGGATATAGCGCCCGTAATGGCCGGCCGCGTCCGGCGCGAAGGCGGCGAAGACCGCGCCGGCCGGCTCATCCACATAGAGATCGAACACGCCCTCGCGCCGTTCGGCGTCTGCAACGACTTCGGAAAAGCTGGCCTCCTGCGATTGTGCGACGGCGCCGGAGCCCAGCGCAGCCCAGATCAGAATCAACAGGCCCAGCATGGCGCGCATGGCGTATCTCCCCCGGCACACTTCAAAATCGTCAGCGAAGACGAGCCTAGCAAGCCGTACAGCCGAAGTCACCGCAGCGCCGGGAGGACCTGGCCGCGCGCGGGGCATCGCCAGACGCGCGGCGCGCGTTAAGCTGGTCGACATGGAGAACTCCGCGCTCATCCTGCTGGCCACGTCCGGCCTGGTCCTGATGGCGGTCGCCGGCGCGGCGGCCACCAGCCGGGCGGGCGCGCCCCTGCTGCTGGTGTTCCTGAGCCTCGGCATGCTGGCCGGGGTCGAGGGACCGGGCGGGCTCGACTTTCACGCCATGGACGCCGCCTATCTGTTCGGCTCCCTGGCGCTGGCGCTGATCCTGTTCGACGGCGGGCTCGGGACCCGGCTGCGCGGCCTGAAGCTTGTGCTGCGCCCGTCGCTCATGCTGGCGACGGTGGGGGTTCTGGGGACCACGGCCGTCACGGCGGCGGCGGCGCGCTACCTGTTCGATCTGAGCTGGGTGGAGGCCGGGCTCATGGGCGCCATCGTGTCCTCCACCGACGCGGCGGCGGTGCTGGCGCTGCTGGGCGGACGGGAGCTGAAGGCGCGCCCGCGCGTGGTCACCACGCTGGAGGCGGAATCCGGTTTCAACGATCCGGTGGCGGTGATCCTGGTCACCGCGTTCGTGGAGATGCTGGTGCGCGGCGGCGAGCTGGAGCCGCTCCTGCTCGCCGGTTCGATTCTCTGGGCGCTGGGCGCGGGCGGGGTGATCGGCTGGTTCGGCGGGCGGGCGGTCGCCGCGGTGAAGAACCGGGTGGCGCTGCCGGAAAGCCTCTATCCCATCTTCGCGGTGGCCGGCGCGGTCTTTCTGTTCGCGCTCGCCCAGGCGGTGGAGGCGTCGGGCTTCCTGGCCGCCTACCTGGCGGGCGTGGCGGTGCGCGCGGCGAGCCGCAACCCCGAGCGCCAGGCCACCGAACGCTTCTCCGACGGCCTGGCCTGGCTGTCCCAGATCGGCCTGTTCCTGATGCTGGGCCTGCTGGTCGTCCCCAGCCAGGCGCTCGCCCTGGCGGTCCCGGCGCTGGTCCTGGCGCTGGTGCTGATTTTCGTGGCGCGCCCGCTTGCGGTGTTCGTCTGCCTTCTGCCCGAGCGCCTGACCCTGAAGGAGCGCGGCTTCATCGCCTGGATGGGCTTGCGCGGGGCGGTGCCGATCTTCCTGGGCATCTATCCGGTGATCGCCGGGGTGGAGAACGCGAACACCTATTTCTCGGCGGCCTTCGCGGTCGTCCTGGTGTCGCTTGTCGCCCAGGGCTGGACGGCGGGGCCCATGACGCGCCTGTTCGGCGTCGCGCCGCCGCGCTCCGGCAAGTCCCGCCGCCAGACCCTGACCGGTCTGGCGATCGCCACCGGCGGGTTCGCGGCGCTCACCGCCGCGATTTATATCGGCGCCGGGCTGCTGGACCGTCAGGACGCCGAGCTGCGCCCTGGGACCGTGGCCGAGCTGCGTCAGGCTCTGGCGCGCAGCGGCCTTCGCGACGGAGCCGACAGCGGGCTGGCGCTGGCTGGATTTCCGCCGGACTTCGCCGACCTGCCGGACGCCGATCGCCGCGATCTCTTCGTTCAGGCGGTGACGGCGCTGGCGCAGGCCCAGAACACGCAAATCCTCGACGACCGGGCGGCGATCCGCCGCTTCATGCAGGCGGAGGCGCAAGGGCGCACCCTCTCCCTGTCCGAACAGGCGCGGCGCGAAACCCTCGCCCGGGTCTATGGCGGTCGCTACGCCGATCTGGAGGATTTGCTGACGCGGGCCGATATCGTTCCGCCGCGCCTGGCCGCGGCGCAGTCGGCGCTGGCGACCGGGTATGGGAGCGGCGCGGCGGCCGTCGAGCGCAACGCCCTGTTCGGAGGGTCCGGACACGAGACTCTGCGTGTCGCCATGGGTGACTACGCCCGGCTTCTGAACACCCACCCGGACTTCGCCGGCTTCCGCGAGCGCAGGGCGGCGCTACGCGCGGCGGACGCGCCTCTGGATGCGGAAATCTTGGCGGGCGAGCTCGGCGCCTACGCGGCGGGCGACGAGTACGTGCAGCGCCTGCGCGCCATCCTGCAAAGCCTTCCCGAGGCTCCGTAGGCTTTGGGACACAAAGACCCGGCCGGAACGGCTTACGCCGCGTCGCTGCGTACGCTGCTGGAGAGGATCGCCCAGATCGCGTCGGCGTCAGGGGCGGCGCGCAGGGCGCGGCGGATTTCCTGACGTCGGAACAGGCGGGAGACCTGGGCCAGCGCCTTGAGATGCTCCGCACCAGCCTCTTCCGGCGCCAGCAGCAGGAACAGCAGATCGGCCGGGCGCCCGTCGACGGAATCGAAATCCACCGGATGCTTGAGCCGCACGAACACCCCGCACACGCGGTCCACGAGATCGGTGCGCGCGTGGGGGATGGCGACGCCGTCGCCCACCCCGGTCGAGCCCAGGCGCTCGCGCTCGGTCACCGCGTCCAGCACCGGCCGGGCCGGCACCGTCAGCGTACGCTGGGCCAGTTCTGACAGGGCGTGAAGCGCTTGCTTGCGACTGGTGGCGGACACGTCCGCCGCGACGCCGCCAGACGGTATGAGATCGGTTAACGCCATGGATCGCTCGGGCTGCCTGTGTCGTTCCGGCGCGCAGCGTCGCCGCGCGCCGGCATCGTGCATGTCACGCGCCAAAACGGCCCGGCCGCCCCTATTCCGCAGCCGCGCCGGCGCTTCCTTTAGACGCTCGCGACGGATCAATCCAGCCCACATGACCGTCCGGACGCCGGTAGACCGCATTCAGCTCGCCGGACCGGGCGTTCTTGAACATCAGGAACGGGGCGTCGGCGAGATCCATCTCGAGCACCGCCATGGAGACGGTGAGGGTGCGCAGTTCGGCCACCTGCTCGGCGATGATCACCGGCTCCTGACCGCCTTCGGCGCCGCCGTCATCGCCCTGCGTCTCGTCCTCGTCCTCATAGTCCAGATCGTCACGGCGTTCCGACCGCAGCGTGATGATCGAGCCCATTTCCGCAGGCAGGTCCGGCTTGTGGTCGGCGTAGTGGTCCTTCAGCTTTCGCTTGTAGCGGCGCAGGCGCTTTTCCAGATGGGTGGAGGCGTCCTCCACCGCGCCGTAGGCGTCGCCGCCCTGGCCTCTGGCCTGCAGGAAGGCGCCGGAGGGCAGGTGCACCGAGATGTCGACCTTGAAGCCGTGCCCCTCCTTGGAGGCCGTGACGAAGGCTTCGGCCGGCCGGTTGAAGTATTTCGACGAGGCCTCGGTGATGCGCTGGTCGATGCGCTCACGCAAGGCAGGGGAGACGTCGATGCCCTTGGAGACGAACTGGATTTGCATGGAGGCTCCCTTCAGATGAGGGCGGCGCACCTGGCGCTTCGGGCGAGGCTTGGCTCGGCCCGCCGCGCCGGATGCGCGGCCCGTAGGACTACGGTGAGATAACGCTACGCCCCAGCAAAAGGGGCCGTCAATCTTGACAGTGGTGTGCGGCTGTGGACGAAGCGTCCAAAAGCACGCCCCTTGCCTCCGACGCCGGTTTTTGATGCTCTGCCTCAGGCGAAATTCGGGAGGATAGTTATAATGTTACGCTTTTTATGGATGAGCGCCGCAGCGGGACTGGCGTTGACGGCGTGCGGACCGGAGACCGCCGAGGCGCCGGGCGAAACCGGGACGCCCGGAAGCGACACGGCCGAAAGCGCGGAGACCGGCGACGCGGAGGCCGCCGCACCCGAACCCCAGGCCGGCGCACGGTTCAGCGAGGACGGCACGCGCGTGGCCTACACCGTGCCGCAGGACGCCGACTGGCCGTATCACGCCGAGACCAGCCCGGAGATCACGGCGGAGGACTTCGCCTACCGCATCGCGGTGCTGGCCGACGACCGCTTCGGCGGGCGCGGACCGGCGAGCGAAAAGGGCGAGCCGGCCGCCGACTGGATCGCTGCGGAGATGGAGCGCGCCGGACTGCAGCCCGCAGGCCTGGACGGCGGCTGGTTCCAGCCGGTCCCGCTGATCGAATCGATCCTGCAGGAGGATCAGTCCTCCTACGAGATCACCGTGAACGGCGAGCCCATGGGCCTGCAGGTGGGCGGCGACGTCACCTACTGGTCCCAGAACCCGGAAGAGACCGTCAGCCTGGAGCCCAGCGATCTGGTGTTCGTGGGCTACGGGATCGTCGCCCCGGAATACGGCTGGAACGACTATGAGGGCGTCGATGTGGAGGGCAAGACCGTGGTCATGCTCATCAACGATCCCGGTTACGCCATGCCCGATTCCGGGCTCTTCAACAGCGAGGCCATGACCTATTATGGGCGCTGGACCTACAAGTATGAAGAGGCCGCCCGCCAGGGCGCGGAGGGCGCGATCATCGTCCACCAGACGGCGCCGGCGAGCTATCCCTGGGGCACGGTGCGCTCCAGCTGGTCGGGCCCGCAATTCATCCTCGCGACCGGCGCCACCAACGATTTCGTCGACGTCCAGTCCTGGATCCAGGAAAGCGTCGCCGAAACCCTGTTCGAGAGCGTCGGGCTGTCCTTCGCCGAGCTGGCCGAACAGGCCGCCTCGCCGGCCTTCCAGGCCGTCGAGATGGAGGGCGCCCGGCTTTCCGCCACCCTGACGAACGAGCTGCGCGAGCTGAGCTCGCGTAATGTCGCCGGCATGGTGGAAGGAAGCGAGCGGCCTGACGAATACGTGCTGTTCATGGCCCACTGGGATCATATCGGCGAGCGGCTGAACTTCGCCGGTGACGACCAGATCTATAACGGCGCGGTGGACAATGCGTCGGGCACGAGCGCCATTCTCGAGATCGCGCAGGCGTTCGCCACGGCGGAGACCCCGCCGGAGCGCTCGGTCATCTTCGTGGCGGTCACCGCCGAGGAGCAGGGCCTTCTGGGCTCTGAATACTACGCCCAGGAGCCGCTGGTCCCGCTGGATCAGACCGTCTCCGGCTTCAATTTCGACGGCATGCTGCCCATCGGCCCGACAGAGGACATCGTGGTGATCGGCCGCGGCTCCAGCGAGCTGGAGGACATTCTGGAGGCCGAGGCCGGCGAGATCGGCATGAGCCTGACGCCTGATCCGAACCCGGAGGCCGGGTATTATTACCGCTCCGATCACGTGACGCTGGCGCGCCGGGGCGTGCCGATGCTGTACGCCGATTCCGGCTCGATCCACGCCGAACGCGGCGCGGACTACGGCGCCCAGGTGGAGGCCGGCTACCGCGCCGAGCGCTACCACACCCCGGCGGACGAGTATGAGGGCGAATGGGACATGCGCGGCTTCGTGCAGTCCACAGAGCTCATGTACGACGTCGCCCGCCAGGTGACGGACTCCGAAGACTGGCCGAACTGGTACGAAGACAACGAGTTCCGCTCAGTCCGCGACGAGATGATGAACGAAGACGAGTAGGCCGACAGGAGTCGGGGCCGCGGATCTGCGCGGCTCCGGCGTCCCGGGTTTTTCTGACTGTGAAACGCTGCGCGGAGCGGCGGCTCGACCAGACGCGAGGCGCTACGCCGTCTCGGCGTACAGCGCCTCGGCGGCGTCGAGCACGGCGTCCACGGTGAGCGCGCCCATCAGGCTTTCGGTGGAATGGCGCAGGGTCCCGCGCGCCTTTTCGTCGGCGGCGTCGCCGGCGCGGACCGCCCGGGCCGTGCGGCCCCAGGGGCCGTAGATCGCGTCGTCGGTCGGCCCGAACAGGCCCAGCGTGGGCGTTCCGGCGGCGGCCGCCATGTGCATGAGCCCGCTGTCGTTTCCGATGAAAAGCCGCGCCCGCGACAGCGCCGCGGCGGTCTCGGTCAGCGCGAGCCGGCCGGTGAGGTCGATGACGTCGGCGTGTTTCAAACCTTCCGCGACCGCCTTTGCGGTGGTCTCGTCGCCCGGCCCGCCGAACAGGGCCACAGCCGCCCCGGACATTACGCCGCCGGGGCCGGCGAGGGCGTCGATCAGCGCGGAGAAGCGCTCGGCCGGCCATTCCTTGAAGGGCGCGGCGGCGGCCGGTGAAATCGCGAGCACCGGGCGGTCTGCCGGCAGGCGCCGGTCGGCGGCGCCGTAGGCCGTGTCCGCGATCCAGAGCTTCGGCGAGGGCGGCGGGTCCAGGCCCAGCACGGCGGCCGCCTCGCGCACCCGGTGGTCATGCTCATGGCCCGGCCGCCGGCGGCTCACCTTGCGAGAGCCGGAAAGCAGGAACCAGCTGGTGATCGAGCCCCTGAGATCCACCACGAGGTCCCAGCGCGTGCCGACGGCGGCGCGCCACAGATTGAACCAGTGGCCGCCGCGCTTGGTCTTCGCCATGACGATGACCCGCTCCACCCCCGGCGCCGCCTCGAACAGGGGCGCAGCCAGCGGGCCGCACGCCACCGTGACGCGGGCGTCCGGATGCGTCTCCAGAAGATGGGCGAGCGGGCCGGAGAACAGGATCGCATCGCCGATGCGCGTCGCGGTGATGTAGAGGATGCGGGTCATGGTCGCCCGCATGTAGCCGCTTCGGTGGAAACGCGCCAGAGCCCGGCGGTTTAGCCCTTGAACCGTGAGGGGGAATGCGCCCACTTAGGCGGGCATGACCAATTTCCTCACCCGCCTTCCCGACCGGGCCGTGATCGCGATCACCGGCGACGACGCCCGCACCTTCCTCCAGCGCGTCATCACGCGGGGGCCCGAAGGCCTTGTCGCCGGCGGCGCGCAGTTTTCCGCCCTGCTCACCCCCCAGGGCAAGGTGCTGGCTGATTTCATTATCTTCGACGACGGCGAGGGCGGCCTTCTGTTCGACGTGCCGAAAAGCGAGGCGGAGGCGCTGGTGAAGCGGTTCAGCCTCTATCGCCTGCGCGCCAAGGCCGAGATCGTCCTTCGTGACGATCTCGCCGTCGCCGCCGCCCGAGGCGAGGGCGAGGCGGAGCTGAAGACGGTGGCGCTCGCCGCCGCGCCGGATCCGCGCTCGGCCGCCCTGGGCCTGCGCGCCATCGTGCCCGCGGGCGGACCGTCGGACGAGACCGGCGCCTATCACGCGGCGCGCATCGAGGCGGGCGCGCCGGAATTCGGCGCCGATTACGGCGCCGGCGCGGTGTTCTCCACCGACGTCAATCACGACCGGCTGTCCGGCATCGACTACAAGAAAGGCTGCTTTGTCGGCCAGGAAGTGGCCAGCCGCATGCACCGCAAGGGCGGGGTGCGGAAGCGGACCTTGCGCCTCGCCTTCGACGGACCGGCGCCGCAGAAGGGCGCGCCGGTTCTGGCCGGCGAGACGCCGCTGGGCGAAATCACATCGAGCGCGGGATCGGCCGCGCTGGCGCTGATGCGGACCGACCGCGCCGCCAAAGCGCTCGAGGCGGGCGATGCGATCACGGCGGACGGGGCCGCGGCCCGGCTCGCCGACGATCCGGCGACGCTGGCGCAGGCGTGACGGTTCGCCCATGGCGCGGCGGCGCCAAACCGCCTAAATCACCCCCATGACCGATACGCACTCCCCCTCCGCCCTCACCGACCCGATCCCGCTCGCCCGCAAGCTGATACAGGCGCCGTCGGTGACGCCGGCCGACGCGGGCGCCCTCGATACGTTGCAGCAGGCGCTCGAAACGCTGGGCTTTTCCTGCGAGCGCTTCGGGTTTGAAGAGGTGGATAATCTTTACGCCCGGCTGGGGACGGCGGCGCCGGTCTTCTGCTTTGCGGGCCATACCGATGTCGTGCCCACCGGACCGGAAGACCAGTGGACCCAGCCGCCCTTCGAGGGCGCGCTGAAGGACGACGTGCTGTGGGGGCGCGGCGCCTCGGACATGAAGGGCGCGCTGGCGGCCATGGTCGCCGGGGTCGCGTCCTATCTGGAGAACGCCGGCGCACCGCGGGGCTCCATCGCCTTTCTCATCACCGGCGACGAGGAAGGCCCCGGCGTCAACGGCACCAAGCGGCTGCTCCAGGCGATCACCGAGAAGGGCGAAACGCTCGACCATTGCCTGGTGGGCGAACCCACCAATCCGCACGTGCTGGGCGAGACCATCAAGGTGGGCCGCCGCGGCTCTCTGAACGGCGTCATCACGGTGACCGGCCGGCAGGGCCATGTGGCCTATCCCGACAAGGCGGAGAACCCGATCCCGGTCCTGCTTAACCTGCTCGCCCGCCTCACCGCCCGCGAGCTTGATCGCGGCGCGCCGCACTTTCAGGCGTCCAATCTGGAGGTCACCACGATCGATGTGACCAACCCGGCCCATAACGTCATCCCGGGCGAAGCGCGCGCGAAATTCAACATCCGCTTCAACACCGCCCACACCGGCGACGACCTCAAACGCTGGATCGAGGACGAGGCGAAGGCGGCCGGGTTCGGGTTCGCGGGCCGGGTCGCCCTGGACCTGAAGGTCACCGGCGAAGCCTTCCTGACTCGGACCAGCCCGTTCACCGACCTTCTGAAAGCCGCCGTCACCGAGGTGACCGGGCGCGAGCCCGCGCTCACCACCGGCGGCGGCACGTCTGACGCACGCTTCATCAAGGATTACTGCCCGGTGGCCGAGTTCGGGCTGGTCGGCGCCACCATGCACCAGATCGACGAACGCGTACCCGCCGGCGACGTGACCGCGCTCGCCAGGGTCTATGAGCGCGTCCTGAGCCGCTATTTTACGGTGTTCGGCGCGTGAGCGATCCCGTCCCGCCCCGTTCGTCCTTTCTGATCGAAGCGCGCAGGGGCGTGCGCGGCGTGTTCAGACTGCTCGCTTTCCGCTCCGACTGGCGCACCTGGTTCACGCCGACGCAGGCCGGCGTGATCCGGTCGTTTTCAGGCGTGGCGCTGGCGTTTCCCGCCTTCTGGTTCCTGATCACTTCGGCGAATTTCTTCCTGGCGGAGAACCCGACGGCGGGCGGCCCGGAAGACATGATCGGGTTCGCCGAGATGGCGCTGATCTGGGCGCGGTTCTGGCTGCTGTTTCCCCTCGTGGCCTATGCGATCTGCCAGCTTATGGACCTGCGCGACCGGTTCCTGGCCTGGCTGGTGGTGCACAACTGGACGGTCTTCGTGCTGCTCCACGTGCAGGTTGTGATCTGGGCGCTGTACATGGCCGGGCTCGCCGACGCGCAAAGCACCGGCATGCTGCTCGCCTTCTACCAGGTCGCCCGGCTGCTGGTGCACTGGCGCGTGGCCCACGGCGCGTTAGGCTTGTCGCCGGGCCTTGCGGCGGCCGCGGCCGGGGTCCCGGTGGTCATCGACCTGATCATCGCCTCCGCGCTGCTCTGACCTATCCCGCCGCCAGCGCCGCAAGCCTTGCGTAGACGCCGTCCGCCTCGGCCAGCTCGTCATGGGCGCCCTGCTCCACGATCCGGCCTTGGTCGAACACCAGAATCCGGTCCGCGTCGCGGATCGTCGACAGGCGGTGGGCGATGACGATGGCGGTCTTGCCCGCCGTGACGTCCGCCATCGCCGCCTGGACGTCGCGCTCGGTTTCGTTGTCCAGCGAGCTGGTGGCTTCGTCGAAGATCAGAATGGGCGTGTCAGCCAGCACGGCGCGCGCGATCGCCACGCGCTGGCGCTCGCCGCCGGAGAGCTTCACCCCGCGCTCGCCCACCAGCGTCTCGTAACCCAGCGGCAGACGCTCGATGAAGGCGTGGGCGCGCGCCCGCTTGGCCGCGTCGACGATCTCCTCAAGGCGCGCGTCCGGCCTTGCATAGGCGATGTTCTCCGCGATGGTGCGGTGAAACAGGGCCGGGTCCTGGGGCACCAGAGCGATGGCCGCGCGCAGGCTCGCCTGGGTCACGTCGCGCACGTCCTGGCCGTCGATCCGGATGGCGCCGGAATCCACGTCGTAGAGGCGCTGCACAAGCTTCACGAAGGTGGACTTGCCCGAGCCCGTGGGGCCCACCAGCGCCACCTTCTCGCCCGCCGGGATGGTCAGGTCGAAACCGTCATAGAGCGGCCGGTCGTGACCGCCATAGGTGAAACGGACCCGGTCGAACACGATTTCGCCGGCGCCGGGCCGGAAATCCGGCGCGCCCGGCGCGTCGGCGATTTGGGCCGGGGTCTTTGCAAACAGGGCGAGATCCTGAATCTCGTCCAGCCCGCGCTGCACGTTCTGCACCTCCTCGCCGAAGCGGCGCATATAGCCGGCCATCATCAGGAAGGCGGTGATCGCGAACGTGACGTCGCCGGCGGTGGCGGTCCCTTGCGTCCATTGCTGCACCAGCATGCCGGCCAGCCCCGCCTGCAGGGCCAGAACGGCGACCATCTGCACCAGCCAGGTGTTCACAAAGCGCGTCCAGGTCTTCTTGGTCTCGCGCCGCCACTCCCAGGCGAGATCATGAAACCGCCGATCCTCGCGCGTTTCGGCGCCGAAGCTCTTCACCGTGGCCACGCCCGACATGGCGTCGGAAATGGCGCCGCCCAGCTCTGAATCCCTGGCGTTGGAGATGATGTTCTGCGGCCGGATGTAATAGGTCGACAACAAGACCGAGGCGGTGATGAAGATCGCCATCACGGCAAGGGCGTAGAGCCCCACGAACAGCCAGTTGAACGCCATGTACACCGACAGGCCGAGCATCACCGCCACCGACGGCGCGAGGCCGAACCAAAAGGTCGCGGTGATCGTGTCATAGGCCCACATCCCGCGGGTGATCTTGCGCACCACCGATCCCGCGAACGTGGTGGCGTGCCAGTCGGCGGAGAAGCGCTGCACCGTGGCGAAGGCCTCGGTGGTCATGTCGGCCATGTTGGCGGTCGAGGCCGGAATCTCGGTTCGCACCATGAACTGGCGCGCCACGTTCACAGTCAGCGCCAGACCCAGGAAGGCGGCCAGCGCCGCCCAGTGGGCGTCTCCGTTTCTGTCGGCGTCCGGCCCGGAGATCGCGTCGATGAGCGCGCCGGCGGCCACCGGCACAAAGATGTCGGCCAGGGTCGCGATGGAGGTGAACAGCACCACGAAGGAGAACGCCACCGGACGGCGGCGCCACTGGCGTGTCAGAAAGGCGACGACCTGAAGATTGGACAGCACGCGGGCGCGGGGCGCCGCGCCGGCTTCATCGTGTTCGGACATGGAGAAGACCCGTAAGGCTCGCCGGCGCCGGGCCGACGGTTGAACCTGAAAGCTGGCGGGCGAGGGTTCTGCGCGGTCGCCCTGACGCCGTCATCGGCGGTCGGGCCGTTCGGCGCGGCGCTCGCCGCCTTCGAAAACGAAGGCCGCCGCTTTTCAGCTCAGTTCGGATCGCACGGGTCGCTTGCTCCTCTGCGCGGCGGTCGGGACCGCCGAGGAACGCGTGGTTAACTCATCCGGACATGTGGGGGAAGACCCGGCCGTGACCCGACTGCGTCAACGCGGACACGGTGTGGCGTGAGGGCCACGCGGCCGTCCCCTCTCACTCCTGCTCCGGCGTGCACTGCGCGTGCTCCGCGTCGGTATGGTCGCAGGTGTCGTGGTCATGTTCGGCGCAGGGGTGGGCCTCCACGTCCAGGGCGTGGCTGGGCACGTATTCCCGGTCGCCGTCCTCGCGGTCCACGCCTTCAGCGTTAGGGGCGCCGTCGAGGCCGGCTCCACCCTCCGGCTTGACCGAGCCGTCCACAGGCTCCTCCGTCACGGCGTCGCCCTGAGAGGCGAAGGCGTCGAAATCCGGCTCGCGGCCGCGAAAATCGGCGCGGTCGCGACCCTCGTCAAGGGTGCGGGCGTAAGCGTCGACCGCCGCGTCCAGCCCCTGCGCGACGGCGCTTCCGGCCGCCTCCACATGATCCCCGGCCGAGTCCAGAGCGGAGCGGCGCTCATCTTCGGACGCGGCCCATTCAGCGCGGACATGGGCGGCCACGGCGTTCGCCGCCTCGCCGGTCTCCTTTGCGATCTCGGAGCGGTCGTCTTCGCCGCTCTCCCAACCTTCCTCGATCGCCTCCCCGGTGCTCTGCGCGGCGTCGCCGGCTTCGCGCGCAGCGCGTTCGGCGTCGTCCTCGCCGGCCTCCCCGCAGGCCGCCAGCATCAGCGCGCCTATGGCCGAAGCGGCCAGGAGCGCACCGGGACGGCGCGGGATCTGAAATTGTCGGAGCGCGCAAAGCATGACGGCTCCCTCCACATTGCTCGGATGAACAACGCGCAAGGAGCCGTGGCTGTTGCTTGCTGGCGCCGGAACGGCGCCGGTTGGAAGACTTAAGCGGCCTGGACGTTGGAGACGGCGTCCTCCAGCTCCGCAAAGCTCGGCTGGAAGGCGCTGGGCACGTTGCCGCGGCCGATCTCGACGCTGATCTGGGCGGCGTTGCCGTGCAGATGGGCCACCAGCACCGCCTGGATGATCTTGTAGAAGATCGACTCTTCCTCGTAGATCTGGCCAAGGCGCGCCGACATCGGCCCGACCATGCCATAGGCCAGGAACACGCCGAGGAAGGTGCCCACCAGGGCCGAACCGATCTTCGCGCCGAGCACAGCCGGCGGCGAGTCGATCGCGCCCATGGTCTTGATGATGCCCAGCACCGCCGCCACGATGCCCAGCGCGGGAAGGCCGTCGGCCATGGTCTGAAGCGCGTGGGCGGGACCGGCCGCCTCGTGGTGGTGCTTTTCGATCTGCTTTTCCATGGCGTCTTCGACCTGGTGGGGATCCTCCAGGTTCATGGTCATCATGCGCAGCGTGTCGCAGATGAAGTGGACCGCGAAATGGTCCTTCATGATCTTGGGATAGGCCGAGAAGATCGCGCTGTCGTGCGGCTTCTCGATATGGCTTTCAAGCGCGATGACGCCCTTGGTCTTCATCGTCTTGGTGAGCTGGAACAGGAGCGTGAGCAGATCGATGTAGTCCTGCTGCTTCCACTTCGACCCGGAGATCAGCTTGCCGAAATCCTTCAGCGTCTGCATCACCGTGCCGAACGCGTTGCCGATCAGGAAGGCGCCCGCCGCGGCGCCGCCGATCATCATGAATTCGAAGGGCAGCGCCTTCACGATGATGTCGAAATGCCCGCCGGCGAGTGTGAACCCGCCGAACACCATGCCGAACACCACCAACAGGCCGATTATCTGAAACATGTCCCACCACACCCGTTCTGGATGGCGCGCCCCGGCCGGCGGGTTCTCCCGCTCTGCTGGAACCGGAGCGCGTCCGATTTCGGGACGGTTATAGGCACGTGATGCTTAAGGCCCGGTTTGCGTGGTGTTTAGGCTTGGGAAAGAGATGGCGCATGGCCGCCCTGACTTGACGGCCGTGGACGCTGTATCGCCGGCGGCGTATGTCTCGGCCCGTGACCCCGCCCTACGATCCGTCCTCGCCCTCACCCCCGAATGCACGCCGCAACGCGTTCCGGCTCCTGTTCGTGTGCCTGATGGCCACGGCGGTGGGCAATTCCATGCTGTTCGCCATCCTGCCGCCGCTGGCGCGCGAGCTTCAGGTGGCCGAGGTCTGGGTCGGCGCGATCTACACCATCTCCGCGCTTCTGTTTCTGACCATGAGCCCGGTCTGGGGCGCGCTGTCGGACCGCTGGGGCCGCAAATCGCTGATCACGCTGGGCCTGACGGCGTTCTCGTTCTCGTGCCTGGTATTCGCGGCCGGCGCCTGGGCGGGGCAGCAGGCGATCCTGCCGCCCATGGCCGCGATCTTCGCCATGGCGCTGGCGCGCTGCCTGTTCGGCGGGCTGGGCTCGGCCACCAATCCTGCGGCCCAGGCCTATGTGGCCGACCGCACCGCGCCCCATGAGCGCACCGAGGCGCTGGCGGGTCTCACCGCCGCCTTCGGCCTCGGCAGCGTCATCGGACCGGCGCTGGCGGCGGCGTTTTCAGAGCGCATCGGCATCGCCGCCTTCATGGCGCTGGTGGCGGTTCTGGTCGGGTTCGCCGCGGTGAGCGTGAATCGTTTCCTGCCGGAAAAGACGCCCCCGAAGCGCCAGGGCCGGCCGATCAATCCTCTGGTTCAGTTCAAGTTCGCCGCCGATCCGCGGCTCACCGCCTTCATGCTGTTCGGCTGCGCGCTCTGGCTGTCCCAGGCCGCCAGCCTGCAGGCTTTGTCCTTCTATGTCATGGACCGGCTGGACAAGACCCCGTCAGAGGGCCTGCAGCTGGCCGGCGTCGCGCTCACGGCCGGGGCGGCGGGCCTTGTATTCGCCCAGCTGGTGGTGATCCCGGCGCTGAAGACCAGCCCGCGCGTGCTCATGGCGCTCGGCGCCGGGCTGGTGGTCGTGGGCAATGTGGAGCTGGTCTTCGCCGGCAACTACGCCGCCATCGTTCTGGGCTACATCTTCAACAGCTTCGGCTTCGGGCTCGCCCGGTCCGGCTTCACCGCCGGCGCCTCGCTGGCCGTCGAGCCCGAGGAGCAGGGCCGCGCCGCCGGACTCACCACCGCCACCGCCGGGCTCGGCTTCCTCATCGCGCCGGTGACGGGGCTCTGGCTCTACCAGACCGTCATGCCGTCCGCGCCGTTCCAGCTGAACGCCGTGCTGGCGCTCGCCGGAATGGTGCTGGCGCTGATGCATCCGCGGGTGCGCGCCGCGGCCGCCGAGCTGAACCGCGACGAAGACAAGGGGCCGGTGGTGTGAGGCTTTGCGCGCCCGGCCTTCCGGCCCGGCGCGCAAGACCGGCTTAGTCTTCCGCCTCCTCCTGCGCTGGCGGCACGCCGATCACCTGCTCATAGGCCTCCGCGCCGGCATAGCCGTCGGGCTCCAGGCCTTTGGCCTGCTGAAAGGCGCGAAGCGCGGTGCGGGTGTTGGGACCCACCACGCCGTCAATGCCCTGGGTGTCGTAGCCCAGCGCGGTGAGCCCGGCCTGCAGGTCGCGGGCGTGATCGCGGCCCAGGGGCCGATCGCCCTCCGGCCAGCCGCCGGGCAGTTCGCCGGAGCCTTCCAGCGTCTTGGCCAGATAGCTCACCCCCAGCGCATAGCTGGTGGAATTGTTGTAGCGCAGCAGGGTGTCGAAATTCGAATAGGCGATGAAGGCCGGGCCGGCGCCGCCGGCGGGCAGCAGGATGCGGGCGTCCAGATCCTCAACATCGGAGCCGAACGATCCGCTCGCAGGCGTCACGCCCCGTTCGGCCCACTCCGCCACGGTCAGGCGCAGGCGTTCCGACCACGCCTCGTAGTCGAAGTCTTCCGACAGCGTGACTTCCTCCACCACCGGTTCGTCCCGGTCCCAGCCGGCTTCGGCCAGAAGGTTCGCCGCCGACGCCAGCGCATCGGCCTCGCTCTCCCAGATATTGCGGCGGCCGTCGCCGTCGAAATCCACCGCGCGCTCGATATAGGTGGTGGGGATGAACTGGGTCTGGCCCATGGCGCCGGCCCAGCTGCCTTCCAGCTGGTCACGCGTGGCGTATCCGCGCGCGATCATCTGCGCGACGGCTTTGAGCTGGCTTTCGGCGAAGTTCCGCCGCCGCCCGTCCCAGGCGAGCGTCGCCAGCGAGCGCACGATGTCGAAATCGCCCTGGATCACGCCATAGGCGCTTTCCAGACCCCAAATGGCTGTGAGGATGTCCTTGTCGACGCCGTACTCGGCCTCGATCTCCTGAAGCGACGACGCCACACGGCTCTGCGCGGCGCGCCCCTGCGTGACGCGCTGATCGCTCACCGCGCCCTGAAGGTATTCCCAGACCGGACGGACGAATTCGGGCTGATAGGCGTCGCGCTCCAGCACGACCGGATCAGGCTCCAGCCCGTCCAGCATGGCGGCGACGATCTCGTCGCCGACGCCTTCGCCGCGCAGATCGGACCGGAAGCCGGCGAGCCATTGATCGAAACCGGCCGACTGGGCGGCGCCGGCGGCCGACGATTCTGTCCCGGCGGCGGCGCCCTCGCTCACGCCGCTCGCGGCGGCCTCATTGGCGTCCGCCGCCGGCGGAAAGCCTGCGCCGGCGCAGCTTGCGCTCGCCAGGACCAGCGCCGCCACGCCGGCGTTTCTCATCAGTGTTGGACTCATCGACCGCCTCTTTGAATTTGCGCCCCGCTTGGCACCGTAACGCGCTCCCCCCGGCATGGGGAGTAAAATGGGACGCAGTTTTTCGCGGTGATTTCAGCGCGCCTGCGTTGACTTTGCCGGGCCGCACCGGTAGATCGCCCGCTCTTGTTCAGTTCCCGCCCCGGTTTGGGGCCCTTTAACCGCTAGGGCGACGACGATGAAAGTGCGCAGCTCCATCCGTTCTCTCAAGAACCGTCACCGCGACTGTCAGGTCGTGCGCCGCCGCGGCCGGGTCTATGTGATCAACAAGACCGACCCGCGCTTCAAGGCCCGCGCCGGCTAGACAGCATGCGCGCCGCCCGCGCGGTGCTCTGGGATCTCGGCCACACGCTGGTCGATTGGGATCCCTCGCGCGTTTACCGCGAGCTTCTGGAAGACGACGCCGCCGTCGAGGCTTTCCTCGGCGGCGTTTGCACGATGGCCTGGCATCAGCGCCACGACGCCGGCGTGCCCATGGCGGAAAACCGCAAGGCCCTCATCAGGGCCCATCCGGGCAAGGCCGACCTCATCGAGGCCTGGGACAGGCGCTGGGACGACATGTTCGACGGCTGGATCGAGGACATGGAGCCCATCGTCCAGGCGCTGGAAGACGCCGGCGTTCCGCAATACGCGCTGACCAATCTGCCGGCCGAGAAATGGCCGCACATCCTCGCCACCTATCCGGCGATCGCGCGCTTCAAGGCCCATGTGGTTTCCGGCCAGGAAGGCGTGATCAAGCCGGACCCGGAAATCTACCGCATAACCCGCGACCGCATCGCCCACCCGCCCGAGGACGTCGTCTTCATCGACGACCGCGCCGACAATATCGAAGCGGCGAAGGCGGCGGGCTTCCAGGGCGTGGTGTTCGAAAACGCCGCCCAGGTCCGCGACGCGCTGACCGCGCGGGGCCTGCCGGCATAGGCCGCCGGGGCTGACGCCGGCCTTGCCCGTGCGGCCACGGGCTCTATTCTGCAGTCCATGAGCGTTCTCGCCGCCCTCCTGCTCGCCGCCGCCCAGCCGCCGGTGATCGATCTGCCCGGCGCCCGTGCGCCGGACGAAGACCCGGCGCGTGCGCAATATCAGAACCCGCAGGACCGGCTTGAAGCGCGCCTGGCGCGCCTGTCCGCCGCCGGGTCCGAGGCGCGCGCCGAGGAGATCGCCGGCGAGGTGCGCTCGCTCTGGCGCCAGCAGGCCGGGCCGGCCGCGGACCTGCTCCTGCAGCGCGCCGAGACCGCGCTGGAGGCCGGCGACGACCAGACCGCCGAACGGGCCTATTTTCATCTGCGCCGTCTGGAGCCTGACTACGCCGAAGCCTGGGTGGCCTCGGCCCAGCTGGCCGCGCGCCGATCCGAGTGGGACTTCGCGCTGGAAGCGCTGAACACCGCGGTGAGCCTGGATCCCGAACGGTTCGACGCCTGGGCGCTGCTGGGCCGGGCGCTGGAGACCGCCGAGGCGCGCGAAGCCGCCCTGCAGGCCTATGAAGAAGCGCTGGCCCGCCATCCCTTCCACCCGGCGGCCCGCCCCGCTGCGGCGCGCCTGAAGCGCGACCTCGCCGGACGGGCGCTGTAAGGACCTGCAATGAAGATGGGCACTCTGCTGATTGCGCTGCTCGCCGCGCCCTGCCTTATCCTGCTCGCCGCCTGCGCCGGCGGGGCCGGCCGGTCCGGCGCCATCGCCGAGCGATTTGCGCCGGGCGGCGTGTTCGAGACCGTGGACGGGGTGCGGCTGCACCACAAGATCACCGGGCCGCAAGACGCGCCCACGGTGCTGGTTCTTCACGGCGCGTCGAGCAATCTGGAAGAACCGATGCTGGCGCTGGCCGATGCTCTGAGCGGCTACCGGGTGATCTGGCTGGATCGCCCCGGCCTTGGATGGAGCGAACGGCCGGGCGGCGGCGACTGGACCCCGGCGCGAGAGGCCGATCTCATCACCGCGTTCCTGAGCGAAATCGGCGTTGAGGACACGGTGGTGGTCGGCCATAGCTGGGGCGCGGCGATCACGCTGCGCCTGATGATGGATCACCCCGACCGGACCCGGGGCGCGGTGCTGATCGCGCCGGCGATCCGGGCCAATGTGGGCGATGCGGCGTTCTACAACGCGCTCACCACCTGGCCGGTGATCGGAACCATCCTCACCCGCGCCGTGGTGCCCGCGGTGGGGCCGGGAAGCCTCGACGACGGGGTGGAGAGCGCCTTCGCGCCGGAGCCCGTTCCGGACGATTATATCGAGAAGGCGGAGATCCCGCTGATCCTGCGCCCCGGTCCCTGGCGCGCCAACGCCGCAGACATGGCGCGGGTGAATGAAAGCCTCGAAGCACAGGAAGACCGCTATGGCGGGATCACCCAGCCGGTGATCCTGCTGGCCGGACCGGAGGACGGCGTGGTGCTCACCGACCGCCACGCGGTTCCGGTCGCCGAGACGCTGCCCCGAGGCGAGCTGCGCATGATCGAGGGCGTCGGCCATAATCTGCATCACTGGCATGGCGACGCGGTGGCCCGCGCCGTCGCGGACGTCATCGCGCGCGCCGAATAGCCGGGGCGCGCTCAAAGCGCCCTATGTGCAGAATTGCGTCGGTCCTCAGGCGCCGGCGCTTGCCCCGCAGCCCCCTGACCGCATAATCGGGGGGAAGATTTCAGGAACACCCTGCAGTCAAAGAGGAGCCTCCATGGCTGATTTCGCCGCCGCCGCCGACACCCCCCAGAAGGACGAATCCGACGCCATCGGCGCCGCCGCCCGCGAGCAGCTGAAGCAGTTCGTGGCCCGCATCGAGCGCCTGGAGGAGGAGAAGGCCGGCCTCGCCGCGGACATCAAGGAGGTCTACGCCGAGGCCAAGAGCTTCGGCTATGACACCAAGGTGCTCAGAAAGGTGGTCTCCATCCGCAAGCAGGACCGCCACGAGCGCGAGGAGATGGAGGCCCTTCTGGAGCTCTATCTCGGCGCGATCGGCGAGTAAGGGCTCAGCGGCCTTGGCGCGCGAGATCGACGAGAAAGCCACCCGCAAGGCCATGGCGCGCATCCGCCGGGCCCAGGCTGCGGTGGAGCGCGCCATCGCCAGGGCGGAGACCGACGATCCTGACGCCGCGCAGGCCGCGCGCGTAGAGCTGTCGGACTGGGAGACCGAGTTCATGACCTCGGTGGAGCAGCGCCTGTCCACCTATGGCTCGGCGTTCGCCGATCCCACGCTGGGCGAGGACGGCGAGGCTTTGTCCCTGCGTCAGATCGCCAAGCTGAAAGAGATCGAGAAGAAGGCGAAGGGCAAGGGCCCGAAAGGCTTTTCCCGCGCCTCCTCGTTCAAATCCAAGGGCTCCGGCTTCACGCGCAAGGGCGCGTCTCCGCGATCCGGCGGCCGGGACATCAATGACGACATGCCGGTCGACGAACCCGAAGCCGAGATCGATCCGCTGGGCGCGCTGGAGGAGAGCGGCAAGATCCGCCGCGGCCTGTCCATCGTCGAGGGCGACCGGGCCAAGGACGGTCCCAAGGAGGGCGGCGCCCCGAAACTGCGGGTGATCGACGGCGGCAGAGACGCCGACTGATCTTTACGCCGCCCTTGCGCGCATCCACGCCGCCACCCATCCGCGCGCCCGGCGCTGACGCGCAAAACCGGCCGCAGAACCCCTGACGCACCTTCATCCCCGCCGGCGCACCGCCGCGGGGGTATGGGGAAGG